>Ga0228652_1000001_pt1 | contig 734833 bp, 664 predicted proteins | sample 64DmetaG_FD_183030 | JGI IMG/M metagenome (GOLD analysis project Ga0228652, IMG submission 183030) | Seawater microbial communities from Monterey Bay, California, United States - 64D | ecosystem: Environmental > Aquatic > Marine > Coastal | place: USA: California | collected 2016-10-05
AAGGGGTTGAAACAGCGAAGCTGATTCAATCAATCCACGCTAGAGTGGATGAGAAGTAAATTGATATACGACCGTAGCTCAGTTGGTTAGAGCACCACCTTGACATGGTGGGGGTCGGTGGTTCGAAAAAACGCGTTTAAGCGTTTTAGACGAGCCTCGCAGAGGCGTAAGCCCCGAAGGGGTTGAAACAGCGAAGCTGATTCAATCAATCCACGCTAGAGTGGATGAGAAGTAAATTGATATACGACCGTAGCTCAGTTGGTTAGAGCACCACCTTGACATGGTGGGGGTCGGTGGTTCGAATCCACTCGGTCGTACCAATTTACCCAGCCTAAAACCACCCATATCCGACCTCGCCCGCAGACATCCTTTTAGCCTATAATCTGGCAATAAATTCTGTGGTTGCAGGTGCATAATAAAATGAAAAGAGTCTGCTTCTTAGTCTGCTGTTTGGCTCTGACTGCCTGTGGAGGTGGTGGATCAGGCTCCCAAGCTAGCTCTGTACCATCGGGCTCCTCACCAACAGTTGTTGCCAATACTCCTGACATCAATACTTTTCCGGGGCTTAGCTGGAATACCGTGGCGCCAGCCGACGTCGGTATGACTCAAGCTGGTATTGATTCGGCACTAGACTATGCCTTTCGCAGTGCCCACAACACTCAGGGCGTTGTTATTATTCGCCACGGAGTGATCGTTGGTGAACGCTATGCCGAGGGAAAAACTCAACAGAGTCTGGCAACCAGCTGGTCAACGGGAAAATCCTTTGCCAGCGCACTTATTGGTATTGCAGTAGAGCAGGGCTTTATTGAGTCGATCGATGTTCCAGCCGAAAACTACCTTGCTCCCTGGGTAAATACTGACAAAGCAGATATCAGTATCAGAGCCATTCTTGAGATGCGCACCGGGCTCCAAGTGGCCGAGAACGGCGATGCCGCTATATATACATCTGGCGGTATAGATGGCGATCAGCTTGCCTATGCACTTAATCGAACACCGGCAACGTCCCCCAGAACAGCTAATTGGGCCTATCAAAATACTGACTCCATGCTTCTCGCCGGTATTCTGGAGGAGTCAACGGGACAAAATGTTCTCGATTATGCCGATCTACAGTTATTCTCTAAAATTGGCATGACTGCTGATTGGTGGGTAGACGAGCAGGGTCACGCTATGACCTATTGCTGTATTGATGCAACAACCCGCGACTTTGCTCGGTTTGGCCTTTTGTTTGCTCGTGATGGACGCTGGCTCGAAGACCAGGTTATCTCTGCGGCCTGGGTTGAGGAGTCAACTACTGTACCGGAGGGCACTGATAATCCGTCCTATGCCTTGCAATGGTGGGTTAATCAGTCAGCCGGTTATATCTATACAGCTGGGCTGCATAAAAACAATATCTATATATTTCCACAGTATGATTTGGTGATAGTGAGAAATAGTTCTTACACCAAGGAAGGCTCAGGCTCGATAAGAACGGGCGCTAACTACCACTCCACTATGAGTGCTGTGGGCTGGGATGATTCGACATTTTTATCCTATATTACAGGCTCCATTAGTGATTAAACCACTTATCAACTGCATCTCGCGAAATCTAGCGAATGTAACCTAAACCCCCAAGATCGGCCGCGACCAGGTTCTGCTATGTTTTTTCCTAACAAACATCTACTTATCCATATCCCAAAAACAGGGGGCTCAAGTCTAGAGCATGCAATTGTGAGCAGTTATCTGGAGTATGTGAATGACAGCCAGCTCGAGGACCTGGCTTATGAGCAATTCAGTGTGCACGGTCATTTTGCTAACAAAGTAAAAGGGCAGGGTGGTCATACCCATAGCTTTATTTCGGAATATGACCAATTTCTGAATATTGATGACTATTATAAGTTTGTCGTGTTGCGTAATCCTTTGGAGCAGGTAGTAAGTCTTTACAATCAGCTCCGTAAACAGACCTCAATACCTTCGCTGGAGCATTTTATCCTTGGTGACGAAAACCTAACCATCAAACAGGTCAGTCATTATATAGATCAGTACAAATTTACTCATATCAATGGAGAGTTACGAGTGGATAAAGTTTTTGTGTTTGATCGATACTATGAGGCACAAGACTTTATCGAGGATAGGTTTAATTTGAAAATGGATCGGGCTAAGCGGCTCTGGAAAACTGAATATACAGGTGAAAAGTTATCCATTGAGGCCAAGCACCACTTTGAATCAATTTATTACCAATCCATCGAGCTCTATCATCGATTTGTTTGAAAACTTAACGGTTGGCAGGGCAGCATGGCTTGTGTAAGCTTTTCAAGCGAAGTTAAAAGCAGGGACCTCAAAGGGGTCTAAACTGTGTCGCTTTCTAAACCAATTTACTGGGTGGCACTAGCATACCCATTGTGCCTACAAGCAAAGAGTGTCGGGAGACCCACAGAATGCTTATGTTAGCTCTCTATATCAGCCTGGCACTGGGGGTTTCATTTCTCTGCTCACTGCTTGAAGCAACCCTGTTATCCCTAACCCCCACATACCTCGCAAGCCTAGACGACAAGCGCCCCAAGCTGGCATCCCTGTGGCGCGGCTTCAAAGAAGATATTGATAAGCCCCTGGCGGCCATACTATCCCTTAACACCATAGCCCACACAGTGGGCGCAGCAGGTGCCGGCGCCCAGGCTACCAAACTGTTTGGAGAGGTGTATTTCGGTATTATCTCCGCCGTTTTGACGCTGCTGATTTTAGTGTTCTCAGAAATAATCCCCAAAACTCTGGGCGCCCGTTACTGGCAGCAGTTAGCGCCAGCCTGTGGCCATACTTTGCGCTGGGTGCAGTGGTCCATGTATCCCCTGGTAGTGGCTGCCAAATTCCTTACAGGGTGGCTGGCCCCCCAGAGCGAAGAGCCCACCTTGTCGAGAGATGATTTCCGCTCCCTGGCAACTGTGGGCCGCAGGGAAGGGGTGATTGATGCCGGTGAGGCAAATGCCATCGATGCTCTGTTAGCCTTTCGCGGGCTGGCAGCAAAGGATGTTATGACCCCGCGAACGGTAATAGCCACGTTGCAGTCAGATTTGACCATTGCTCAGGTACTGCAGGGCCATCCCGCCATCCGTTTCTCACGGATACCCATCTTTGAAGCCAACAGTGACGATATTGTGGGTTTTGTGCGCAAGGATGATATCTATAGATCGGCCGCCGAAGGGCATCTCGACAGGCCACTGATGGACCTAAAGCGGGACCTGCTCAGCGTGCTGGAGACCAAGGAGCTGCCAGATCTAATGCAGACCATGGTGAGCGAGCGAGTGTCTATGAGTTTAGTGATCAATGAATATGGTGACCCCCTGGGCATAGCCACCATGGAAGATCTGGTCGAGACCATGTTAGGTATGGAGATCGTCGACGAATCCGACAGTCATATTGATATGCAACAGCGTGCCCGAGAGCTGTGGCGTCTGCGGGCAAAGGCTGCCGGACTGGACCTCGACGACGATTCAAAATAAGCGCACCCTATCTGCGCTGCAGTTTGATGGATTATGCATCCAGATCTCCTGTCTCTGTGACCAAGCAGCCCCCCTCTGTGGGAAGGCCATCTCGTTTTCCTAAATTTTCCAGTCCCGGCTCTGTGCCCTGTGCTTTAATAAATCCAAAACCTAAAGCCTAAAACTTAAGAGTTAACGGATGAACTCAATCAAAATTTTCAGCGGATTTACCTTTATTGAGCTGCTTGTCAGTTTGACTATTCTGGCTGTTTTACTCTCTTTGGCCACTCCATCATTTCAGCGCAGCATCACCAGAAGTGCCATTAAAACCCAGGCTTGGGAGATTCGCCGTGCGCTGGAGCTAGCCCGAGGGCTGGCACTGACCCAGCAGCAGATATGGAAGGTTTGCATAGCCAACAGTGCGGCCCAGTGTGTGAAGCAATATGGGGAGCGGCTGCTGGTTTTTAGGGATAGTGACAATAACTATCGCGTTGATGACTCGGACCTTTTGTATCGAGATCATCGCCTATCGGATCTGGATATCAAACTGTCCGCCTCTGGTCGACGGGCCGTGCGCTACAAACCCAATGGCGAGGCCATGGACTCAGGCAATTTCCTGGTCTGCGGTAACAGTGCAATCACTGATTTCGGCCGTCAAACTATCATCTTTCGCAGTGGCAGAGTGCGCCTAACTCGGGATTCCGACAATGATGGTTACGATGAAAAAGGGGCACAGAAAATACAGTGTCCATAATATAAACAAGCCTGTCACCACAGCTGGTCATATCTGACTTAGTTTTTAATGTTCTTAATTCATTGATGCCCTGTAAACAGCAAGACAGCTTTGATGGAGCAAAAAACTATGTATGCAGCCTATTTGCTAAGGGCATTTTCACTGGTAGAAATGCTAATTACTCTGGGGGTGATTAGTATACTGGCCGCTATAGCCTATCCCAGTTATCAGCAGTATCTGGTGCGCGCTAATAGTGCTGCCACCAAAGCCTATTTGCTTGAGCTATCCAGCCTGCAAACTGAATTTATATTCGAAAATCACAGCTATACAGATAGCCTTGCGGATCTGGGTGCCAGCCCTAAAGCAAGGGTTAGTGAGCACTATGAGATCGCTATTGTTAATGTAGCTGAGTCATTATCACCGCCCAGTTTTACTCTTCAGGCTGTGCCTAAAACAAATTCCCCCCAGCACAGGGCTGGAACTTTATGGCTAAACCACCTTGGTCAGACGAGTGACAATTGGGATGATTAAGGGAGTGATCAAGGGTGCCAATTGCAGGGTGCCACAACCATTTTCTGGGCATGCTGCTGGTGCAGGCTTTACCCTGATCGAGGTGCTGGTTAGCCTGCTGATATTTTCCATCGGCCTGCTTGGCTACACCAGCCTTAGCAGCATGGTGCAGGCAAGACAGCTGGAGATCATTCAGCGAGTCTATGGGGTTCAGATGGTCGATTTATTAGCTGCTCAGCTTGCTGCCAACCCAGTGAGTAAGCAGCAGATTGAAAATAGCTTTAACCAGTGGAATCTATTAGTGGCGGAGTCGGGCCTGCTGCATGGCAAAGGCTGTATTGAAGAGGCGGGCGCTGGCCACTATAGAGTAGCTGTGGCCTGGCAGGGGCTGACAGAAACCAGTGCACAACCCTCTTCGTCTTGCGGTGCTGGTGACTATGGTGCAGATGGTTTGCGTCGAGTGATCAGTCGTAGTCTCTATATTCCAGAGCCTGGCTCTCTGGGTTCTGGAGGCAATCAATGATCAGGCTAAGGGAATCAGGATTTTCTTTAATCGAGCTTATTGTCTCTCTGGGCCTCGGATTATTTTTAATTGCCATAATGATCAACAGCACCAGTGCTATTTTTAGATCCAGCCGCAGCATAGAGCAAACTGGAGAGGTTGCCGAGACAGGTCGCTATCTGAGTGATCTGCTAAACACTGAGCTGCGCCTGGCCGGATTTTTTGGTCAACTTGAGTATCTGACTGACCCCAGCGCAGAGTTGCCAGATATCTGTTTAGGGCCTTTAAAGGCAGGAGTGCACAACGCCATGGCATTCCCGGTTCAGGGTCTTGACAATGTGCCAGCGGGACAGAGACTCTGTGGTGGTGATTTGTTACTGGCAGGTTCTGATGTGCTGCTGGTACGCCGGGCTGATACCAGCGCGCAGACAGCTGACAGTAAATTTATTCCAACCCAGCACTATATTCAGGCCATGGCTGACAGGTTTACAGTTGCCGTTGGTGCCGAGCAATCGAGCTTTAATCTCCGTCAAGCCGACGGAGTAACCCCTGCGCCAATCCGGGCATGGCATCAGACTATTTATTATGTCTCCGCAGATAATAACTTTAAGCGCCGACGTTTTTATCGAGGCTGGTTGAGCCCAGCGGAACCACTGGCCGAGGGGGTGGACGACTTTCAATTGGTCTATGGTATTGACCGCTCTGGTGATGGTAATGCCAATGCGCAAAGTCAGCAGCCAGCTTTTATCAATAGCCCGGGCTCCACAGAGGACTGGGCCAATACTGTTGCCATAGAGTTTTATTTGCTGATTAGCAGTGCCGACGCATCTGCAGTGACCACAGAGCAAATAAGCTACAGCTATGCCGACAGGACCGGCCTGGTATTTGAAGACAATAAAATACGCAGGCTAATTAAAGGATTTGCCGCTGTGGAAAATATCAGGGGTCCAAGGCAGTGATAAAAGGGGAGCGACAGTGATGGATCCAATGAGTAGGGATTGCCAAACTGGACTGGTCCTGCTGACTAGCCTGGCTTTACTGTTGCTGCTAAGTCTTTTAGCCAGCGCCAGTTTGCGGCTGGTTAATCTCAATGGGCTATTAGCCAATCATCACCAGAGCTCTTCGCTCACACAGCAGTTTGCGCAAAATATGATTAATCAGCTGCTGGCAGATAGTCGCCTTTTTATAGGGCAGAAAACTGCAATTGATCCGGCAGTGCTGCAGGCCATGGTCACAGATAAGCTGTCAGACTCTGACGCCGGGCCAGTGACTGGCGAGGTGCTAAGCATTACCTGCGTGGCCGAGAAAAGACTCAATGGCTGCAGTATTGATGCCGGAGGTCAATGTGCATCGCGCTATTACTGGGAGCTCAGTGTTCGCACTAGCCATGCAACTTCTCTGACCCAATCAGAAATAACCCAGGGCTTTAGCTTTGATTATTTATCCGGTTACTGTCCCCAATAAACCGCCAGGAGGCCAATTGTGAAAATCCAATTCCACCACCTTTTTTTATCTGCGCTGTTGCTGGTCCCCCTGGCGACTGAGGCTGAGTCCCTGCAGATAATACTGTCGCGTGCCACTGAGGATATCAAGGCAGTATCACTGGATAGCCCCTGCAATCAAAATCCCGTTATTGGCACAGCTGAGGCATCCACTGATCGGGCCCATGGCATCAAACTGGTAGGTGCCCAGACAGACAGACTTATTTGGCAGCTGGATACCATGGAATTTGCTGTCTGCGCTGATATTACAGCGGTTGATAGCAATGAGGATGGCTATATCGACCGCCTGTATTTTGCCAATACAGGAGGGCAGCTATGGCGCCTGGAGCTAGAGGGCGATGATAAAGATCTGTGGCGAGCCCAACTGCTGCTGGAGCTGCAGGGAGGGCAACCATTTTTTACCGCGCCCGATGTAGTAGTCAGTCAGGATGGTAGCTACTACGGGGTGATTATTGGTTCTGCAGCTGTGCAGCAGAACGGTACCCAACCCATACAAAATTATTTAATTTTCTATCGCGACCACTGTGTGCAGATAGCTGCGACCAACTGTACTGCAGACACAAAAACTCTGTCCGATCTGCAACAGTTAATTCACCCCAATAGGGCGCAACAGCCTCTGGATAAGCATAGATACAATAATGGCTGGTATCTGCCGCTGGCTCCAGATGAGATCACAGTGACTCGGGCGGTGACCAATAACTACACCACTTTGGTTGCCACTTTTAATTCTGCCAAGCAGAGCCCCTACACTGATAGCACCTGTCAGCATAGCGACTGCTCAGCTGCTGGTGAGTCCCGGCTCTATTACTTTAATCCCTTCTATTTTGATAGCGACCCTGAGCTTGAGGACAAACCCTACTACCGACTGGTGGAGGCTGCAGACCGGCATGGGGGAGCAGAACCATTGCCTGAGCCAGAGCCATTTATCCAGCTGCCAGAGCCCGCATCTTGTCAGGGGCAGGGTTGTAGCTCCCAGGGGCCGATTATTGCAGGCTTTAACTTTGGTGATATCCAGCAGCAGATAGAGCTACCTGAGTTAGGTCTGATTGTGAAAACCTGGTGGTATAGCCCTAGGGATGACTAGTGGCAGGTAGGTCTAGTCATCATTGAGTCCAAGTTTGTTGAGCCTGTAACGTATAGAGCGAAAGCTAATACCCAGTTTTTTTGCCGCCTCGGTTTTGTTCCAGCGAGTTTTTTCCAGGGCATCAATTAATATATCTTTTTCAATCTCATCCAAATGATCATCCAGCGAGCTGACGGCCTGATTGCGTCGCCCTGGTTTGGCGCTGGCTAGCTTGGGGCTGAGTTTTAGATCCCGGGGGGTAATGCAGTTGTTTTCACACATTGTAGATGCGCGCTCAAGTATATTTTCCAGCTCGCGCACATTACCGGGGAAATCATAGGCAAATAGTTGATTGGCAGCAGCAGCGGTTATTCTGTGGCCAGCATTGAGCATATGTTGGGTAAGCTGGGAAATATCTTCTGGCCTGTCTCTAAGGCTGGGCATATGAATATCAATCACATTGAGGCGGTAAAACAGGTCGCTGCGGAACTGGCCCATTTCAACTGCCTTTGATAAATTTTTATGGGTGGCACTTATGAGTCGCACATCAATATCGATTTCAGTTTCAGCACCCACCGGGCGTACAGATTTTTCCTGAATAACCCGCAAAAGTTTTACCTGCATGGGCAGAGGCAGGTCAGCCACCTCATCCAAAAATAATGTGCCGCCATCTGCCGCTTGAAAGAGCCCCAACTTGTCTTCAATAGCGCCCGTAAAACTGCCCCTCAGATGACCAAAAAATTCTGACTCCATAAGCTCTGCTGGTATGGCCCCGCAATTTACCGGCACAAAAGGCTGCTTGCATCTGGCGCTCTGCTCGTGAATAGATCTTGCTGCAAGCTCTTTGCCTGTGCCCGACTCACCGCTAATAAACATGGGGGCCTGGCTTCTGGCTACCTTGCTGATCTGAGTGCGAATATGTTGCATTGCCATGGAATCTCCCAGCAGCTGGGTGCTGATAGAGGCAGGGCTGGTTTTGCTATTGCCGCTACCTGCCAAGGCATTGCCAATTAGTTTACGCAGTCTGGGTAGCTCAATGGGCTTGGAGAGAAAATCAAAAGCACCCAGTTTTAGCGCATCCACCGCTAGCTCCACATTGCCATAGGCGGTAATCAGGGCAATGGGCATCTGCGGATAGTGACTCTGCCCGTAGCTGATTAGATCTATACCATTGCCATCGGGCAGGCGCATATCGGTGAGGCACAGATCAAACTGCTGATCTGCCAGCGCCCGCTTGGCCTCGGCAATGGTTTCCAAAGCCGTGGCTTTAATGCCCATGCCAGACAGGGTGATACTCAGTAGCTCGCGCAGATCCTGTTCGTCATCAATCACAAGGACATGTTTATCCATTGGCGGAGTTCCCTGGCAGTTGCTTGGCGGGGTCGGAGAAGAGAATTTGAAAATAACCGCGCGAGTGCCTGTTGTAAATATAGCTCAGTGTGGCAAAGTTGATTTCGCACAGCCCGCGAGCTATGTAGAGGCCAAGACCGCTACCAGACTTTTCTGTGGTGTAAAACGGCTCAAAAATTTTCTCGCCATCCGCCTCACTAACCCCCGGGCCACGATCAAAAATCCTTACCGCGGGAAGCGAGAGGTCCTTCTGCAAAGCAAACTCAATACTGGCCCAGGCCAGTCCTGTTGCCTTGTATGAATGGCGCAGCGCATTGGTTAATAGATTGGTCAGCACCTGCTGCAGCTGGCTGGCATCGAAGGGGGCGACAACTGTCTGTGCCGGAGCCTTGAGCACAATTACCGGCTGATCAAACTCTGCACCCTCCTCAATCTGAGTCTTACTCTGACTGCACAGCCGATAGATATCGACAATTTTAATATCTGGGGTCCTCTGCCGCGACAGCTGCATAATGTTCTGCACCAGCCGATTGACCCGCTTGGCATGGCGTAGTATCACCTCCACCAGGTTGTGATTTTGAGGGTTTAGCTCAGACTCATTAAGCAGCTGAGCTGCGTGGCTAATAGCTCCCAGTGGGTTGCGTATCTCATGGGCTATGCTGGCGGTCAGTTGCCCCAGGCTATTATTTTTTAGTTGCTGCGCATGCTGGGAAATAGTCCGGGCATCTTCCAAAAAGAGTATGCAATCATGCTGGCCCTCTCCAATAACCTCACTGAAGCTAATTTGCAGTGGAATATTAGAGCCTGGGGCGCGGTAGCTGGCCAGCTGCAGGCGCGGGTTGGCCAGCCAGTCCCGGTGGCAGGCAACCAGTTCTGGCAGCCTGGTCAGCGAGTCATCTCTGGCCAACAGGCGGTTTTCATCAGTTTGCCCCAGCAGCATAGAGGCTCTCTCATTGAGCTGCTCTATGCGGTACTCTCTATCAAATACCAGGATGCCGGTGCGCATTCTGTTAATCACCAGATCATTGAGTCGCTGCAGTTGCAGGGCGATCCTAGACTCGGTCAGCGCCAATTGTTGGGCGAGACTGAGCCGTCTGGCCAGAAATATAAACACCATTGCGGTGGCAAACAGCAATGTGCTGAAGATACCACTGCCAATCACCTCAGCCTGAGTGCCAGTGCCGGAAAAAAATGCGGTCAGCGCCATAGAGACCAGGATTAAGCTGGCTATGGCCGCCAACGCCAGCGCCAGAATACCGCGCTGAAATATGCCAGATGCGGCAACCGTAACCATCAACAAATAGCCCAGTGAGCCATCTGAACTCTCCGAGGCATGCATCATACTGGTAATGGCAATGGTATCTATTAGCAGCATGGCAAACAGGGCGGTTTCACCAGGTTTCCAATGCTGTCGATAAAACATAACTGCCGTGCCGACACTGATTATGCTGTACAGCACAATGGTCAGTGAAAACAACTGCTGGTTACTGGTGCCCAGATAGTCACTGGCCAGCTGGAAATGGGTGAGGGCCAGAAACAGCACCGACAGCAGCAGTCGGTAACTGATATAGATGCGCAATAACCTGGGCTTGTTGCCCTGATCAATTACGCTGTGCTGTGGATCAATAATGCCGGGCGGCACCATGCCTGAGTCTCCATCCCTGAAAAAATACTCTATTTAGAAAGGATAGACCCTGGGGGCATGGTTTGCTTGGGGTTAACTTCTAGTCGTAGACCGTGGCTATGGGCAGGCGTTTATGTTGGGTTTTGGTATAGATACCAATCAGGCGCTCGGCAGCATCGGCACTCACCTCTTTGCCCTCAAGGAAGTTATCAATATCATCGTAGGACATGCCCAGTACATCTTCATCCTGCTTTTGCGGGCTCAGACATTCCAGATCAGCAGTAGGAGTTTTGTTCACCACAGAGTCTGGCGCACCCATGGTGGCGGCCAGCAGGCGAACCTGACGCTTGCTGAGGCCAAATAATGGCGCCAGGTCACAGGCACCATCGCCAAATTTGGTATAAAAACCAGTGATATTCTCGGCAGAGTGATCTGTACCCAGCACCAGCCCGCCCAGCATGCCGGCAATCTCGTACTGCGAGGCCATACGGGCTCTAGCTTTAAGATTGCCCTTGGCAAAATCGATCACCTCGGCATCGGGCAACAGACCATTTTCACTCAGGGTCTCACAGACCGAGTTGTTGATGCCGTCAGCACCTTCTTTGATATTGACCGTCATTATATGGCTGGGTTTAATAAATGCCAGAGAGGTCTGCGCGTCGTCTTCGTCCTGTTGCACAGCATAGGGCAGTCGCACAGCCATAAAGCGATAGGCATCTGTGCTCTGTTGTTGGTTGAGACCCTCCACGGCCAGCTGAGCCAGACGGCCACAGGTTGAGGAGTCAACTCCACCACTGATACCCAGTACCAGGGTCTTACATCCCGAGGCAGTGAGTTGGCTCTGAATAAAGGCAACCCGCCGCTGTATTTCAAATTGGGGATCAATCTCGGGAAGCACCCGCATTTCATCGATAATTGCTTGTCTGTTCATCTGCACCTGTCACCAAACTAACATCTGTTATCAAATCAAACAGCTCAGAGACACTAGTCCATCAGCCCAAAGGTCAATCGACTCCAAATAGATCGACCCTGCTTTTCGCTGTCGTCGCCAGTTGAACCCGCTTCGCGAGTAACTTTGTTGTAAATGTGGCGAGAGTCAAAAGCGGGCGGCTGCACACGGTCGATCAGACCGAAGGTGATTTTGCCGAGCATGGAATTTTCTGCACCCAGTAGACGCTTGTCGTAGTCAAACAGACCATTGGCATCCAGCGAGGGGTGCTCAGGGTAATTAGCTACCAGCACCTTGACGGCGTTATCGGCCAGCTCTTGCATCTCTAGGATGTTATACGCCTGAGCCATCACCGCCAGACCATCGGGAACCGCAGGAGACTGCTGAAAATTTTCCACTACATAGCGACCACGATTGGCCGCTGCCAAATAGGCACCGCGGGCAAAGTAGTAGTTGGCTACATGTATCTCAGCGCGGGCAAGATTATTGCGCAGATTTACCAGGCGCTTGCGAGCGTCAGGTGCATATTCGCTCTTTGGGAAGCGCGATAGTAATTCGGTTAATGTGGCAAAGGCTTCCCGCGCCGAGCCTATATCGCGCTTGGTGCTGTCAGTGGGGATAAAGTTATCAAAGAACCCGGAGGACTGGGAAATTTCAGATAGTCCCTTTACATAAAAGGCATAGTCGACATTGGGGTGCTGGGGGTGTAAGCGGATAAAGCGGTCTGCAGAGCCGATAGCCGACTCATAGGCGCCAGATTTAAACTGCGCATAGATTAGCTCAAGCTGACCCTGCTCGGCATATTTGCCAAAGGGAAATTGAGACTCCAGAAGCTGCAGGTTACTGATGGCAACCGTCCAGTTACTGGCATTTAAGCTACTTTGGATTTTTTCGTAAAAATCTCTTTCGGTATAACCCGCAGTATCGTCTTCATTGGTCTCCTCATCACCCCAGCCCAACCAGGAACAGCCAGAGGCGGTAGACAAACTTAAAATCAACAAAATATAAGCCATGTTTTTCATGTAAAATTCCCAGCTAGAGACGGAGTCGGCAGCATTGGCGACCAAGCCCGGTATTTAACCACAGAGCACTATTAGTGAACCAGCCCAACAGCGAAAATAACAGCTTTGACCATATTCAGATGTCAGCCGAGGTACCTTCACAAGATTGCGGCAGACGATTGGACCAGGTGGCGTCAGAATTGTTCTCCGAATACTCCAGAGCCAGGCTGCAAACATGGATTAAAGGCGGCCAGCTCAGGGTTGATGGGCAGATTCAGGTGCCCAAACAAAAGCTGTTGGGTGGCGAGACCCTGGCTATAGATGTGTATCTGGAGCCTGAGGGCGACTGGCAGCCAGAGAATATACCCCTACATATAGTTTATGAAGACGAGCATATTATGGTGCTCAACAAGCCAGACAACATGGTGGTACATCCGGCGGCGGGTAATCGCAGTGGCACATTGCTCAATGGCCTGCTGTATCACTGTCCGCAATTGGAATCTGTGCCTCGCGCTGGCATTGTGCACCGCCTGGATAAGGACACTACAGGGTTGATGGTAGTAGCTAAAACATTACAGGCACACACAGATCTGGTAGCCCAGCTGCAGGCGAGAACCGTTAAGCGCGAGTACGAGGCCGTGGTGGCAGGGGTTATGACCGGTGGTGGGTTGGTGGATCAGCCTATTGGCCGTCATCAGACCCAGCGCACCAAAATGGCAGTGAGGCCCGATGGCAAGGAGGCGCGCACACATTACTCTGTATTGCAGCGTTTTGTTGGCCACAGTCATGTGCGACTCAGGCTGGAAACCGGGCGCACTCACCAAATTCGGGTACATATGGCACATATTCGTTTTCCAATCGTGGGCGACGAAACCTATGCTGGACGGTTCCGCATTCACGGTGGCGCCAGCCCAGAACTCCGCGATGCCATACAAAACTTTGGTCGTCAGGCCCTGCATGCCCGCGAGCTGGGTTTAATCCATCCAGCCAGTGGCGAGCTGGTAAGCTGGGATTCAGAGCTGCCAGAGGATATGCGGGCTCTGATTACAGTACTCGACAATGACTAGCCTTATTACCCCCGACTGGCCAGCTCCAGCCCATATTGGTGCTGCTATTACCACCAGGCAGGGGGGCTGCAGCAGAGCGCCATTTGACTCCAATAATCTGGCCCTGCATGTGGCTGATGCAGAGTCCGCGGTCAGGGCCAATCGACAGGCTCTGATTGACGAGCTTGGGTTGTCTCGGCAACCTCTGTGGTTGGATCAGGTACATGGCACCGAGGTGATTTACCTCCCCGAAGCCAGCGCAGTGCCCACAGCAGATGCCAGTTTTACGGATAGCCCTGAACAGGCCTGCGCAATTATGACTGCAGACTGTCTGCCAGTATTATTTTGCGATCAGCAGGGCACTCAGGTGGCCGCCGCTCATGCCGGTTGGCGCGGGCTGTGCAATGGCATTTTGCGTAAAACAGTCGCCAAATTTACCCATCCTGATCAGGTGATGGCCTACTTGGGCCCGGCTATAGGCCCGCAGGCATTTGAGGTCGGAGCAGAGGTGTTGCAAGCTTTTATAGAGGGCGCGCAGGGAGCGCAGCAGTTGGAGGCGATTCAAACAGCCTTTATACCCTGCAGGCAGGATAAATATCTCGCCGATCTCTTTGCTCTAGCCCGCGCAGAACTGGTAGGCTGTGGCGTAAGCGCAATTTTCGGCGGGGACTATTGTACTTTTGCCGATGCAACGCGGTTTTATTCCTATAGGCGAGAGGCAAAAACTGGTCGTATGGCCTCTCTGATCTGGCTAAAAAATGGCCAGTGAAATACAGAGTTTGTGGGGGTTGTAAGCCTTTTACGTCCTGCCTCTAGGATAGTTGCATATTTGCCGTTTTAACACTTGATAACCATAGGGTGTTCCATTAGAATTGCCGCCCTCTCGCAGAGGCTCTTGGCCTCAGGATAGTAAGCGACGGAATCTGGCCACGACAGCTTGTTTTGGCCACCCTAAATTTGGAGCAAAACATGTACGCAGTGATCAAAAGTGGCGGTAAACAGCATCGAGTCGTTGAGGGTGAAACCCTGCGTCTGGAAAAGTTGGATGTAGCTACTGGTGACAATATCGATTTTGAAGAAGTCTTGATGGTCGGCGAAGGTGCTGAAGTCAAGATTGGTGCCCCTCTGGTAAAAGGTGGCAAAGTGACTGCTGAGGTTGTTTCTCACGGCCGCGGTGACAAGGTGAATATCATCAAATTCCGTCGTCGCAAGCACTCGCGCACTCAGCAGGGCCACAGACAGTGGTACACAGAAGTTAAAATTACTGGCATCAATGCTGGATAATTAGAAGAGGATATAGCAATGGCTCACAAGAAAGCTGGTGGTAGTACTAGAAACGGTCGCGATTCAGAAAGCAAACGCCTTGGTGTCAAGGTTTATGGCGGCCAGTCAATCAATGCAGGCGGCATCATTGTTCGTCAGCGTGGAACCAAGTTCCACCCAGGCAACGGCGTAGGCATTGGCAAAGATCACACATTGTTTGCCACAGAGACTGGCACTGTGCAGTTTGTGCAGAAAGGCCCGCTCAACCGCAAATATGCAGAGGTGGTGTCCGCGTAACGCCCACCCTGCATTTAAAAAAGCCCCCACGCGGGGCTTTTTTTATGGGCGGGTATTTTTTAAGCCTCAAATGACAGAGACCGGTGGCATCGGTAAACTAGACCTATGAAATTCGTTGACGAAGCATCAATCAAGGTTCACGCGGGTAAGGGCGGCAATGGCTGTCTGAGTTTTCGCCGTGAAAAATATATTCCCAAAGGCGGGCCTGATGGTGGTGACGGTGGTGATGGCGGCAGTGTAATTCTGGTCGGCACCGAGGGCCTTAATACTCTGATCGATTTCCGTTACACCAGAAATTTTAAAGCTGAAAATGGCCAGCAGGGCAGCAGTGCCGAATGTACCGGTCGCGGTGGTGAAGATCTGGTGCTGCCAGTGCCCGTAGGCACCACAGTGATCGATGAAGAGACCGGCGATGTATTGGGTGATATAACCGAGCTTGATCAGCAGCTCAAGGTGGCCCAGGGTGGCTATCATGGTCTGGGTAACACCAGATATAAATCCAGTACTAACCGAGCACCTCGCCAGACATCCCCAGGCAAAGAGGGTGAGGTTCGCGAGCTTAAGCTGGAGCTAAAGGTGCTGGCCGATGTGGGGCTGTTGGGGTTACCCAATGCCGGCAAGTCGACCTTTATTCGCTCAGTATCAGCTGCACGCCCCAAAGTTGCCGACTATCCCTTTACCACATTGGTACCCAATCTGGGGGTGGTGGGTATGAGCGGTGACAAGAGCTTTGTGGTTGCGGATATTCCTGGGTTGATTGAGGGCGCCTCCGAGGGCGCAGGCTTGGGTGTACGCTTTCTCAAGCACCTGACCAGAACCAGGTTATTGCTGCATCTGGTAGATATGATGCCTTACGACGGCTCTACCGCTGGCGAAAATGCCGAGGTTATAGAGCAGGAGCTGGAAAAATTTAGCCCCACCATGGCTTCTGGTGATCGCTGGCTGGTTCTTAACAAGGTTGATCTGCTCCCCGAAGATGAGGTCGATGCCCGCTGCAAAGAAGTAGTCGAGCACCTTAACTGGCAGGGCCCAGTATTTAGAATGTCAGGTCTGGCTTCCCAGGGTACCAAAGATCTGTGCGCCGCTATCATGGATCATATTGATGAGCAGCGGCAGCAGGAGTCAGTTGATCCAGAGCTGGCAGAGCAGGCTGAAGAGCGTCGCGCCGAAATGCAGGCAGAGGCGCGCAGCCGTATCGAGCAGCTAGCTGAGGCGCGCAAACAGGCACGCAAAAAAGCCAAACAACAGGATTCGGACGATGACGACGATGATTATGATGTCGAAGTTGTCTATGCAGAGTAATAAAAAATGACCAGAGAAATCGTCAGGGATGCACAGCGTTGGGTGATTAAAATCGGTAGTGCGCTACTGACCAACGATGGCGCAGGTCTCGATCGCAAGGCTATTGACGACTGGGTGGCACAGATTGCGCAGCTGCTGGCTGAGGGCAAAGAGGTGGTACTGGTGTCTTCCGGTGCCATTGCTGAGGGTGTGGTTCGCCTGGGTTGGCAAGCTCGCCCCGACAGTATTCATGAGCTTCAGGCGGCCGCTGCAGTAGGGCAGATGGGGCTTATTCAAGCTTACGAAAGCAGTTTTATGCGCTTTGATCATCACACAGCACAGATTCTTCTCGACCATGATGATATGGCCAGCCGCCAGCGCTACCTCAATGCCCGGGGCGCGTTGCAAACTCTTATTGGCTTGAATGTGGTGCCCATTGTCAATGAAAACGACACCGTGGTTACCGATGAAATTCGTTTTGGTGACAACGATAGCCTAGCCGCCCTGGTCGCCAACCTGATTGATGCCGATATGCTGGTGATTCTCACCGACAAAGATGGTCTGTACGAGGCTAATCCAGATACCCATCCGGATGCCCAGTTGATCTCAGAAGCCATGGCCAGCGACACTAGCTTGGATGCCCTTGCCGGTGGTAGTAATGGTACCTTGGGCCGCGGCGGTATGGTCACCAAGTTGCAGGCCGCAAGACTTGCTGCACGCTCTGGCTGTAATACAGTGATCGCCGGCGGTCGCAATCAGCATATTTTGCACCAGATTGTTGCGGGCGAGACTGTCGGCACCCTATTGTCTGCTGGTCAAAAACCTCTGGCCGCCCGCAAGCAGTGGCTGGCGGGACAGCTGCAAGTTAAGGGCAAGCTTATTTTGGATGCCGGTGCCGTCAAGGTGCTTACCAGTGAGGGTCGCAGTTTACTGGCCGTAGGCGTGTCCGACGTAGAGGGCAAGTTTACCCGGGGTGAACTGGTCAGCTGTGTCGATAGCAACGGTGTTGAAATTGCCCGCGGTCTGGTGAACTACAATTCTGATGAGGCTAATCGCATCAAAGGCCAGAGCACCGAGTCTATTTCCGGTATTCTTGGCTACCGCGAAGACGATGAGCTTATTCATCGGGATAATCTGGTGATTAGCTAGCATAGCAGTGGCGCAGCCTTACCTTTGAATTGGGCAATGTTCGACCGGCTATTCACAAACTTTCCCAATCGCTCCAGCCCCTAATGGGTTAACATATTCTGGCACTAAAATACCGGAGAGTAGAAGATGCCCGCTGAGATCAAAACCCATTACCGTGCCTGCAACCTCTGTGAAGCTATATGTGGCCTTGAGATTAAAACCCAGGGCGACCAGGTGCTATCGATTAAAGGTGATAAGAATGATCCTTTAAGCCGCGGCTATATCTGCCCCAAGGGCACAGCCATGGAGGATATCTATACCGACCCGGATCGTCTGCGCAAACCGGTTGTACGCCAGGGTGATAAATGGGTGGAGATTAGCTGGCAGCAAGCCTTTGATACTGTCGCGGACAAACTGGTGGCTGTGCAAGAGCAGCATGGTCACAACGCGGTTGCCTTTTATGCCGGCAATCCCAATGTGCACAACTATGGCAGCATGACCCACGCCAGTGTGTTGCGCAAAGCGGTGCAGACTAAAATTCACTTCTCTGCCACCAGTCTTGATCAACTGCCCCATCATTTAACGTCCTACAGCCTCTACGGTCACCAGTCATTAATTCCAATTCCAGATATTGACCACAGCAGCTATATGCTGATTATAGGCGGCAATCCGCTGGCCTCTAATGGCAGCATTATGACCTCACCGGATATACCCAAGCGCCTCAAGGCCATTCAGCAACGCGGTGGTCGCTTTATTGTGATTGATCCAAGACGTACCGAAACCGCAGAAATTGCCGATCAGCATCTGTTTATTCGCCCGGGCACCGATGCCTGGTTGCTGATGGCCATGCTCAATACCTTATTTGCCGAAGACCTGGTTAGCACCGGGCACCTGACAGATCTGTTGGTGGGTGTGGATCAGGTACGCAGTGCCTGCGCGTCATTTACCCCAGAGCTTGCAGAGCAGCGCACCGGCGTAGCGGCGGAACAGATTCGTCAGTTGGCCAGAGATATGGCCAGTATCGAAGATGCAGTCTGCTATGGGCGCATGGGTGTCTCGGTTCAGGTCTATGGCACCCTCTGTCAGTGGGCCATTCAGATGATCAATATCCTCACCAGCTCAATGGATGTGCGCGGCGGCATGATCGCCTCGTCTCCAGCCTTTGGTTTTATCAAGCCAGGCGAGTCTGGTGCCGGGCACTTTGCCGCTTTCCACAGCCGGGTTAGTGGCCTGCCGGAATTTGCTGGCGAATTGCCGGCCACTGTAATGGCCGAAGAAATGTTAACTGAGGGAGAGGGGCAGATTCGAGGCCTGATCACTACAGCAGGCAATCCGGTGCTATCGGCCCCCAATGGCAATCAGATGGACCAGGCACTGGCCGGTCTCGACTTTATGGTATCCATTGATTTTTACATCAATGAAACCACCAGGCATGCAGATATTATTTTGCCGCCCACCAGTGCCCTGGAGCACGATCACTATGATCTGGCCTTCCATCGACTGGCGGTGCACAACACGGCGCGCTTTAATGAGGCTGTGTTTGAACCCGCCGAGGGCACCAAGCATGATTGGGAAATCTTTAATGAGCTTGGCCTGGCCGTTGCCGCCCGCAAAGGCATGGACGTCAAGCCTCTGCCATCTCCAGATAAGCTAATTGATATGGGTATCCAACGCGGTCCCTACAGTGCCGCCGCTGGTCACGATCTGGAGCTGACCCTGGATAAGATCAAACAGCACCCCCATGGCTTAGATATAGGCCCATTGCAGCCCAGCCTGCCTGAGCGACTCTGTACCTCCGACGGCAAGATTACCCTAATGTCCGACTATATTAGCGAGGATATTGCGCGCCTTGGCGCCGACCAACAGATCACTGATAAGGATGAGCTGCTGTTAATTGGCCGCCGCCATATTCGCTCCAACAATAGCTGGATGCATAATTCTCACCGGCTGGTTAAAGGCAAGCCGCGCTGGCAGTTGCTGATGCACCCAGACGATCTGGCCGCCCATCAGTTGCAGGACCAGTCTCAGGTACGCATTCAGTCTCGGGTGGGCGAGGTGCAGACCCAGGTGGTTGCCAGCGATGAAGTTATGCCAGGAGTAGTGAGCTTGCCCCATGGCTGGGGACATAAGCGCGATGGTGTCAGCATGGAGATCGCGGCAGAGCAGGGCGGGGTAAGTTGTAATGACCTTACCGACGATAAACTGATCGACCAGGCCAGCGGCAATAGTGCCCTTAATGGTGTGCCGGTCAGGGTATTTGCAGTGCAGTAATATTTGCTTTGCCAATAGCCGCTGTTAACCAAAATAAAATATTAGGGTTGACAGCCTCGGCTCCGGGCTTATCATCGTCGCCTTAGCCACAGATAACCCCGGAGTTTGGCCATGCAGCCTCAAGATGGATCTTCTATCCGCCACGACTGGACCAGAGAACAGGTTCTCAGTCTGTTTAACCAACCTTTTAATGATCTGCTATTTGATGCCCAGGTGATGCATCGCCAACATTTTGACCCCAATCAGGTGCAGCTCAGCACCCTGCTGTCGATTAAGACCGGCGCCTGCCCCGAAGACTGCAAATACTGCCCTCAGAGTGCCCGCTACGACACCGGTTTGGAAAAAGAAAAGCTGCTGCAAATAGAGCAGGTTATCGAGGCCGCCAAAGTTGCCAAGGCCAGCGGCTCCAGCCGTTTCTGTATGGGCGCTGCCTGGCGCTCGCCCCATGATCGCGATATACCCGCCGTGGCAGAGATGATTCGCGAGGTAAAATCTCTGGGTCTGGAAACCTGCATGACATTGGGTATGCTCAGCGAAGATCAGTCCGACAAGCTGGCCGAGGCCGGTCTCGACTACTACAACCACAATCTGGACACCTCCAAAGAGTTCTATGGTGAGGTGATTACCACCAGAACCTATCAGGATCGCTTAAACACTCTGGCCAATGTGCGCAATGCCGGCATGAAAGTCTGTGCCGGAGGCATTGTGGGTATGGGCGAAGAGCAACAGGACCGCGCCGGCTTATTAATGGAGCTGGCCAATCTGCCGGTGCACCCGGAATCTGTGCCCATCAATATGCTGGTTAAAGTGGCTGGCACGCCGATGGCCAATGAGGCAGATCTGGACCCCTTTGAATTTATTCGCACCATCGCAGTGGCCCGACTGATGATGCCTAAATCCTATGTGCGGCTGTCAGCGGGACGGGAAGATATGAATGAGCAGATGCAGGCCATGGCATTTATGGCCGGCGCCAATAGCATTTTCTACTGCGATAAATTGCTTACAACCCCCAACCCAAAGGCAAATACTGATATGCAGTTATTGCAGCGTCTGGGAATAAAACCTGAGGAGTATCAGGCTGATAAAGACAGCCAACAGCAGGAAGATGATCTGCACCGGGCCATTAACGAGCATAAAAACGACGCGCTATTCTACAGAGCCAGCTAGCCCTGTATGAATAGTATGGATGCCATTCTTCAGGCTCAACTCGATCAGCGGCACAAGCAGTTTCTCTACCGCCACAGAACCCATGTGGCATCTGGGTGCGACTCGGTGCTGCAGGTTGAGGGTAAATCCCTGGTTAACTTTTGCAGCAACGACTACCTGGGCCTGGCAGGTCACCCGGATATAGCCTCTGCCTTAAAAGCTGCTGTTGATCAATATGGCACTGGCAGTGGCGCCTCCCACTTAATTAGTGGTCATTCCACAGCTCATCAGCAGTTAGAGGAACAGCTGGCCGAGTTTACTGGTCGTCCTCGGGCGCTGTTATTTAGTACCGGCTATATGGCCAATATGGGCGTGATTAATGCCCTGGTGGGTCGTCATGATCTGGTGCTTGAAGATCAGCTTAATCATGCCTCGCTCCTAGATGGAGGCCATCTCTGCAGAGCCGACTACAAACGCTATAAGCACAATAATATGCAGCAGCTGGACTATCTGCTCGAGCAGAGCACCGCCAGTCGTAAGCTAATTGTCACCGATGGCGTATTTAGTATGGATGGCGATCTGGCACCGCTGCCGGAGATGAGTGCTCTGGCCGCACAGCACAGTGGCTGGCTTATGGTGGATGATGCCCACGGCATGGGGGTGCTGGGCGCAACTGGCGGTGGCATAGTAGAGCAGCAGGGCTTAACTGTGGAGCAGGTGCCTGTTCTGATGGGCACCCTGGGCAAGAGCTTTGGTACCTTTGGTGCCTTTATCGCCGGCAGTGAAGCATTGATAGAAACCCTGATTCAGTTTGCCCGCACCTATATCTACACCACGGCACTGCCGCCGGCGATTGCCTGTGCCAGCAGTGCCAGCTTGCAGATTGTTCGTCGCGAGCACTGGCGCCGCGAGCATTTGCAGAGTTTGATACAGAGATTCCGCGCTGGCGCTGAGCAGCTGGGCCTGCAACTTATGGACTCCCAGACGCCGATTCAGCCGGTGTTAATTAACAATGATCAGCGAGTGATGGAGATAAATCAGCAACTGCGCAGCAAAGGTTTTATGGTTGGTGCTATCAGGCCGCCCACTGTGCCTGCAGGCAGCGGCAGATTGCGAATTACCCTGTCCGCCAGCCACAGCAGGCAGCAAATTGATCAATTATTAGATGCCCTTGAGGCCTGCCTGTGAATGCGGCAGCAGATATTTGCTTAAAGCCACGAGTTGGCAGCGTTTTATACCCATGCCTCTCAACCCCAGGCCTTGGCAATAGGCTGCACCCGCAAACCCTGGTTTTGGTGCATGGCTGGGGCGCCGATAGTCAGATCTGGGGCCAGCTACCCCAACAGCTGAGTCAATGGGTCGATGTAATAACTCTGGATCTGCCAGGTTTTGGTCAGTCCAGCGTCCTGCAGGACTATTCAGCAGACAGCCTGCTTGATTGGATGCAGCAAACTCTGCCCGATCAGTGTTTGCTGCTGGGTCTATCTCTGGGTGGCATGCTCTGCCAGCGATATGCAGCAACCTATCCCCAGCGAGTAAGCGGGTTAATCTCTATCAGTACTAATAGCCAGTTTGTGGCTGACAGCTGCTATCAGGATGCTATGCCTAAAGCCGACTTCGACGCTTTTTTGCAAAGCTGGCAGAGCAACCCCAGTAGCTGCCTAAAACGTTTTGCCGGCTTGCAGGCCCAGTCTGATAGACAGCAGCGCCAATTAACCCGACAGCTGCGTGCAATGGATATGAATTTTGATTGCCATGCCGCTGAGGCATTGCTCAAGCTGCTTGGTGAACTAAAAATCTCCACCACTAGCCTGCCGCTGGCCAGTTTATCGCTGTTTGGTGAGCAGGATGCCCTAGTGCCGGTGCAAGCCGCCAACCGGGTCGCCAATGCAGTGATTATTGCCGGGGCAGGTCATTTACCTCATCTCAGCGCGCCGCAACAGGTAATTGGCGAGATCAAAGGGTTTCTCGACAACCAGCGTTACCGCTTGGACAAGCCCAGAGTGGCCGATAGCTTTGGTCGCGCGGCCCCCAGATATGACAGCGCCGCCAAGCTGCAACACAGAATTGGTGAGCAGTTGCTCGAGCATATACAAAGTCAGACCCAGAGGGCTCCAGATAGCATTATGGATCTGGGTTGCGGCACAGGCTATCACAGCATCCAGCTGCAACAGTGCTTCCCCGAGGCCAGGGTGCTGGGCGTCGATATCTCTGCAGGTATGCTCGCCTATGCTGAGGCCAAATACCGCCACAGCGATCTGCAGTGGCTGTGCGGCGATGCGGAAAACCTTGCTCTGGCAACTGGCTCTCAGGGGCTTATATTTTCCAACTTTGCGCTGCAGTGGTGTACCTGCCTGGACACATTGGCCACCGAACTCTACCGGGTTTTGCGGGCTGGCGGCCAGCTGGTGCTGGCCGTGCCGGGGCCAGAGACATTGACCGAGCTGCGCCATGCCTGGGCTGAGGTAGATGATCAGGTGCATATCAATCGCTTTGCCAGTTTGCAGCAGTGGCAGGGCGCTTTAGCTGCGGCGGGCTTTAGCTCTATCGAACTGACCTCAGAGCCATTGATAGAGCAGCACCAGTGCGTGCGAGACTTATTGTTAGAGCTTAAAAATGTCGGGGCGCACAATAATAATGCCGGCAAGCCATTGGCAATCACAGGCAAACAGCGGCTTAAAGCCCTGTACAATGCCTACGAAAATTATCGGCTTCCCAATGGTGAGTTGCCCGCAACCTGGGAAATTATCGCCGGTGTGGTCAGCAAATAATCACTGAGTAATTAGAGACATAAACTATGGCCAATAAATGGTTATTTATTACCGGCACAGATACCGATGTGGGTAAAACAGTGGTTGCCACAGGATTGCTGGCGGCAGCGGCCAAAGCGGGCCTGCGCACCGCGGCTATAAAGCCAATAGCCGCTGGCTGCGAGGATACAGGCTCTGGCCTACAAAATGATGATGCTCTGCAACTGCAGGCTGCCAGCAGCCATCCATTGCCCTATCAGCAGGTTAATCCGGTGGCTTTGGAGGCCGCTATAGCGCCCCATATAGCCGCCGAGGAGCAGGGTAAGACACTGAGTGCCTCGCGACTGGTGGGCTACTGCAGAGGTCTGGCTCTGTTGCCTGTTGATCTGTTATTGGTCGAGGGAGCTGGTGGCTGGCGGGTGCCTTTAAATAACCGCGAAACACTGGCCGATGTGCCTCGAGAATTGAACTGCTCAGTAGTTATAGTCGTAGGATTTAGACTGGGCTGTCTCAATCACGCGCTGTTAACCGCTGAAGCCGTACGCCGCGATGGGCTGCACATTGCGGGCTGGGTGGGTAATGTTATTGACCCGCAAATGCCGCGTTTAGATGAAAATATTGCTACACTACAGCGACTATTTACAGAGCCCTGTCTGGGTGTTGTACCCAGGCTGACCGATCTGACACCGGAGCAGGTGGGCAGCTATTTAAGTTTACCGGCTGAGTTTGAGGGTTAATTATGAGCGAAGAAAAAAAATTATCCGCCGAAGATATGGCGCGAGTCGAAACCTACCTCAATAGCGGTTTTAACCAAACCGAGCGCAAGCCTTTTCGCGGCCTGATTTTGTTGGGTGGTATCTGGGCGATTATTGCTGCTCTGGGCTGGATCAGCTATCAAATTGGTAAACAAGCAGGCTATTTGTAAGCTGTTTATTTTCGTGCTGGCTGCCTGCAGTCGGCTATTTAAACCTACCCTATTAGCGGCGGCTGGCTAATGCAAATTGTCACGCGACCCTTCGATCTCAGTGGCTGCGACTTTGCCGACCAGCTGGATCCATTATTACAGCGTATCTATCAATCCCGCGGAATTGACAGCCAAGCCTCTCTCGACCGGCGACTAAATTGCCTGCCTGAACCCCAATCAATGACCGGCCTGGATGCTGCAACACAGCGACTTGTGACTGCAGCTAAGAAACAGCAATCGGTATTAATTGTTGGCGACTTTGATGCCGATGGAGCCACCAGCTCAGCATTGATGGTGTTGGGGCTCAGGGCCATGGGCTTCCAGTCGGTTGATTTTTTGGTGCCCAACCGCTTTGACTATGGCTATGGTTTAACCCCGGAAATTGTTGACCTGGCCGCCGAGAAGTCTCCTGATCTAATTATTACCGTCGACAATGGTATCTCCAGTGTCGAGGGTGTGGCGCGGGCCAATAAGTTGGCTATTGAGGTGATTGTTACCGATCACCATTTACCCGGCACCCAGTTACCGGACGCCGTGGCCATTGTTAATCCTAATCAGCAGGGCTGCGATTTTCCCAGTAAAAACCTGGCTGGTGTAGGGGTAGCTTTCTATCTGTTAATTGCACTGCGCACTGAGCTGCGCCAACAGCAATGGTTTGACCAGCAGCAGATTGCCGAGCCCAATCTCAGCCAGTGGCTGGATCTGGTGGCACTGGGCACAGTGGCCGATGTGGTACCCCTGGATCAGGTTAATCGGGCACTGGTGCATCAGGGGTTGCTGCGTATTCGGTCCGGGCACAGCCGTCCTGGTATTCAGGCACTACTGCGCATTGCCGGCAAAAATCCCGCGCGGCTGGTGGCCACAGATTTAGGCTTTGCTCTGGGCCCAAGATTAAATGCTGCAGGACGGCTGGATGATATTAGTCTGGGTATCCAGTGCCTGCTCTGCGATGACCCTCAGCAGGCATTGCATACAGCCCAGGCACTGGACGAGTTAAATCAGGATCGCAAATCGATAGAAACCGGCATGCAACAGCAGGCTCTGGCTATTGTCGAGCAGCTGGGGCTAGATGATAAATCTATGCCAGCGGCCCTGAGCCTGTTTCAGCCTGACTGGCATCAGGGCGTGGTGGGCCTGTTGGCTTCGCGTATCAAGGAGAAATACCATCGTCCGGTGGTGGCATTTGCCCGCGGCGACAATGGTGATTTAAAAGGCTCTTGCCGTTCCATCCCCGGCTTACATATTCGCGATACGCTAGACGCAGTGGCCACCCAAAATCCCGGGCTAATTACCAAATTTGGTGGCCATGCCATGGCGGCAGGTCTTAGCCTCAACGAGGATAAGCTCAGTGAGTTTGAACAAGCCTTTGAGCAGCAGGTTGCCCAGCTTGTAACTGAGGATGATTTGCAGGCCAGGCTGATTACCGATGGCTGTTTGGAAGCGCAGCAGCTGTCTATGCACACGGCAGAAATGTTGCGCGATGCTGGCCCCTGGGGTCAGCTGTTTCCCGAACCCTGTTTTCAGGGTGACTTTCGCATTGTGCAGCAGCGCATTGTGGGTGAGAGGCATTTAAAGCTGGTGCTGGCGCCGCACAACCAACCCGAAATAGCCATAGACGCCATCTGGTTTAATATTGATACTGCGCGCTGGCCCAACCCCGAGGCAGAGACAGTGCACTGTGTTTACCGGTTGGATATCAATGAGTTTCGAGGGCTGGAAAGTCTGCAGCTAATGGTCCAGCATCTGCAGGCCAATTAAATATATAACAGCGGCCACCAGAGCCACAGGCATAAAAAGAATAGACTATGAGTTTTAAAACCGATCTGCGCGCCGATTTAATTCTGCTGCTCACCGCATTTATCTGGGGCCTGGCCTTTGTCTACCAGCGTTCGGGCATGGACCATATAGGTCCCATCACCTTTACCTTTGGGCGTTTTCTTATCGGCGCAATTGCCATTTTGCCGCTGTGGTATTTAATGGAAAAACCCAAAGATATCTTTGCTTTAAACCAGACCAATAAAAAAGCCCTGCTACTGGGTCTGGTGCTTACCGCGGGCATGCTGTTACAGCAATGGGGCCTGGTGTATACCACCGCGGGTCGGGCCGGGTTCCTGACTGGGGTCTATATTATCTTTGTGCCCATATTGGGGCTGTTTTTCCGCAACAAAACCGAGTGGCCCACCTGGGTTGGGGTGCTGCTGGCGCTGGCGGGTATCTACTTTTTGGGCCAGGTCGATAGCGATGAGCTGTTTATTGGTGACCTGCTAATATTGCTGAGCTCCGTGCTGTTTGCTCTGCATATGATTTTTACCGGCAAGTTGGCCAACCAGACTTCGTCGTTTCGGTTAATCTTTGTGCAGTTTAGTTTGGCAACAGTAATCGCCGGTGTTTTGATTCCCTTTTTTGAAGTCTGGAGTTGGCAGGGCATTGCCGATGCCGCAGTGGCCTTGCTCTATGTGGGGGTGCTGTCGTCGGCAGTGGCGTTTTGTCTGCAGGTGGTGGGGCAGCGCACCGCGCCGGCCTCTCATGCAGCTATTATTCTAAGTTTTGAATCTGTGTTTGCGGCATTTGGTGGTTGGTGGTTACTAGAAGAGTACCTTACCCAGCCAGAGCTAATTGGCTGCGGGTTAATTTTGGCTGGTGGTTTGGTGTCCCAACTCAAGGTCTTGCTTAAACAGACGGCTGGGGACCCTATTCAACATCCCCATGGGGTGAACTAGGGGTAGAGCCTATTGTGGTCTTGTCGAGAGCATTTTTCGTATCTCTGTCGGAGGCAACAAAATGAAACGACGAACCTGGTTAAAGCAACTCAGCCTGGGGCTCTTGGCCCTGACCAGCGCCACCAAACTCTGGGCACTGGACAAATTGCAGCGCACAGACAAAGAGTGGAAAAAACTGCTGACCCGAGGACAGTATTATATTCTGCGTGAAGAGGGCACCGAAGCCAGATGGTCCAGTGAACTCAACGATGAGCACAGAGACGGAGAATATATTTGCGCTGGCTGCGGTCTACCGCTGTTTACCTCAGAGACCAAGTACGAGAGTGGTTCCGGCTGGCCGTCCTTCTACGACCATATCGAGGGTCATATAGATACCAAGCGAGATTTTAAGCTGATCTGGCCGCGCACCGAGTATCACTGTGCCCGCTGCGGTGGTCATCAGGGCCATGTCTTTGATGATGGTCCCAAGCCTACCGGCCAGCGCTGGTGTAACAATGGACTGGCTCTTAAATTTGTTCCCAGAGTCTAGGGGTTCATCAGAGGCGCGATATAACTCTTAATCAGGTCTTTAATAATAGGCTGGGCCAGTGCCGTGGGGTGCAGCCCATCCTCCTGAATCATACCTTCGGTAATGGTCAATTCCTCCAGCTGAAAAGGGATAAGCGGCACCTTGGTTTCCTCCGCCAGTTGCGGATACACCGCGGCAAAGGCATCGGAGTAACGGCGGCCGTAGTTGGGCGGCAGGCGCATACCAAACAGTATGGGCTCCGCTCCTGCATCGCGCACCAGATCTATCATGGCCCGCAAATTGCCCTTCATCAGCGCCACCGGCTGGCCGCGCAGGCCATCATTGCCGCCCAGCTCCAAAAGCACATAGTCGGGGCTGTACTCCTGCAGTAACTGCGGCAGACGATACAGGCCACCACCAGTGGTATCGCCACTGATGCTGCCATTGATTATGGTATGGCCCTCACCCAGATCATCCCGCAGCAGAGCAACCCAGCCGCTGCCCTGATTGACGCCGTAGCCAGCACTCAGGCTATCGCCCAGAACCAGCAAGGTTGATCCATAACTATTGGCACCCAGTAAAATAAACAGGCAACATAGGCGCTGTAGAAAAGACTGCATAAATAATCTCTATTAACTTGTCGACAAACACTGGCACCAGTGTATGCATTTTTAGTAGCAATGGAAATTTACAATGATCAAAGTCAGTAATATCAGTAAACAGGTCACTACCACAGAGGGTACGCTCAGTATTTTACAGGGGATCAATCTCAGTCTTGCCGCTGGTGAGAGTTTGGCGATTGTAGGCCCCTCTGGTTCAGGCAAGTCCACCTTGCTGGGTATTCTGGCTGGCTTGGATCTGCCCAGCTCTGGCTCGGTAAGCCTCAATGGCCAGGATATTACTGCTATGGATGAAGAGGGCCGGGCCGCAGTGCGCGCCCAGACCGTTGGCTTTGTCTTTCAATCTTTCCACCTGCTGCCTGGTCTAACGGCACTTGAAAATGTTGCTCTGCCTCTTGAGCTGCAGGGCGATAAAGAAGCCCTGCAAACCGCCGCCTATTATCTGGGCCGCGTGGGTCTGGAGCACCGCACCAGCCACTATCCAAGACAGCTCTCCGGCGGTGAGCAGCAGCGCGTGGCTGTGGCTCGTGCCTTTGCCTGTAGTCCCACCATATTGTTTGCCGATGAGCCCACCGGCAACCTGGATACAGGCACCGGCGAAAAAATAAATGACCTGTTGTTTGACCTCAATAGAGAAGAGGGCACCACATTGGTGTTGGTGACCCACGAGCACAATCTCGCAGCCCGCTGTGGCCAGCGAATGGTTCTGGCTGCAGGCCAGCAGGTGACAGAAGGCAGTGCCGCCTGATGCAAGCATTTAAAATGTTGCTGCGCACCTGGCGCGGCGGACAGCTCAGTCTCATTATCTGGTCGCTGGTGCTGGCGGTTGCAGTGGTGACCTCGGTGTCTATACTGGCCGAGCGTATTGAGCGCGCGTTAACTGCCGAGTCGAGTAGCTTTCTAGCCGCCGACCTGGTAGTGCGCAGTAGTCGCGCCATTGACCAGACGTGGATACAGCAGGCTGAACAGGCCCAGGTGCAGAGCGCGCGGGTGCTGAGCTTTGCCTCCATGGTCTACGATGATGCCAATATGCATCTGGCCTCGATCAAGGCCGTAGAGGCAGGCTATCCGTTGCGAGGTCTGTTGCGCCGCACCACCACTCCATTTACCAGCGACAAAAGCCTGATTGAAGAGGTCGACTTTGGCCCAGCTCCCGGCGAGGCCTGGGTAGATGCCAGACTGCTGCCGCTGCTGGATATAGAGCTCGGCGATAGCATTGAGCTGGGAGAGATTCGCCTTAGGGTCACCCAAGCCGTGGTTGAAGAGCCCGATAGCGGTGGCACCTACGGGGCCATTGGTGCCCGAGTATTAATGAACTACAGTGACTTGGATGCCGCAGGGGTGATTGTGCCCGGCAGCCGCGTGACCTACAGATATTTGATGGCAGAAGGTGCCAGTGGCGCCCAGGGTTTTGCCGACTACAGCCAGTGGATCGAGAGCCAGCTGGATGTGCATGACCGCCTGATTACTCCCGATGAAGCCGAGGCCAGTGTAGCCGATGCCATGGATGAGGGGCGGCGGTTTCTATTGCTGGCCGGCAGTGTGGGTGTGGTGTTGGCCGGTATTGCCCTGGCTCTGGCCAGTCATCATTTTGCCGCTGGGCAGACCCAGCAGGTAGCGCTGCTTAAAAGCTGGGGAATCTCCGCCAGCCGCGTGCGCAGCCTGTATTTGCAGCAGAGCCTGTGGCTGGGCATAGGTGGGTCTCTGCTGGGGCTGGCTGTGGGCTTTGGCTTCTCCGAAATACTGCTGTATGCGGTGCGCGAATGGCTGCCGATCTCTCTACCTATGGCAGGGCTGCGCCCCTGGATTACCGGCATGGCCACCGGCTTGCTCTGTCTGGCGGGCTTTACCCTGCCAGCACTCTGGCATCTGCCGGCACAGTCGCCCCTGGCAGTATTGCGGCAAGATGTGCAGGTAAAACCCGTGAGCTCTATGGTGCGCGGCCTGCTGGGCGTGGCAGCTGTGGCCAGCTTACTGCTGTGGTACAGCAATAACCTCTATCTGTCTCTGGCTATCTTGGCCGGTTTTGCTATTACTGCCCTGGCCACCATTGTGATTGGCCTGGCTCTATTGCGCTCAGGAAAAACCTACGGCCAAAAAATGGGCAGCATATGGCGCCTGGCGGCCAGCAACCTGTGGCGCCGTAAATCCCAGAGTATTATTCAGATGGTGGGTTTTTCCGGAGCCATAGCATTGTTAATGATTATGGCCGTGGTGCGCACCTCGCTAATTGATGAGTGGCGCTGGCAACTGGCCGACGATGCGCCCAATCACTTTTTGATTAATGTAGCCCCCTACGAGCTGGATGGGGTGCGCAGCATGATCAGCGAGGAAAATCTTGAGACCGCTGGTTGGTTCAGCATGGTGCGAGGTCGCATGACCCAGATTAATGGTGAGGGTATTACCGAAGACCAGCGCGACCGCCATGAATCCTTCCGCCGCGAGCTCAATCTTAGCTGGACCACTGACCTGCCCGAGGGCAATGAGCTCACGGCTGGCAAATGGTGGGATGAGCTGGAGCAGTCAGATGATATTGCGCCTGTATCATTGGAGGATCAGTTAGCTGGTGAGCTGGGGCTGTCCATCGGCGACCGGATTACCTTTAGCGTTGGCGGGCTTATTTTTGAAGCCAGGGTGGCCAGTACCCGCAGTTTGAACTGGGACAATATGACGCCCAATTTTTATTTTCTGTTTCCGGAAGGGCAGCTGGAAAACTACCCGCGCACCAGCATGACCAGCCTGTATATCCCACCCCAGCAAAAGCTGTTGGTCAATGACCTGCTGCGCAAATATCCCACAGTGCAGGTGATAGAGCTGGATAAAATTATCGAGCGTATCCGCACCATTGTGTCTCAGGTGACCAGCGGTCTGGAAGTGATGACCCTATTGATTCTCAGCTGTGGCGTCCTGGTGATGTTTGCCGCCGTCAGCCTGTCCATGTCCGAGCGCCTGCAAGAGAGCGCCATACTGCGCACATTGGGCAGCTCAAGGCGGTTGATACTGGGTATTCAACTGGTGGAGTTTACCGTGCTGGGTGTGATGGCCGGCCTGTTGGCAGCCATAGGGGCCGAGGCCGCAGTGGCCATGATTCAACGCTTTATGTTTGATCTGCTGTTTGCCATGCACCCCTGGATCTGGGTGGCCGGACCTGTTGCCGGTGGCCTGTTGGTGGGCAGTCTGGGTGTTGGCTACAGCCGCAAAGCGGTAGTGCAGCCTCCATTGGAAGTGCTAAAAAATCTTTAATGCAAAGCCAGGTGGCTAGCGCAGGGGCAGCTGGATATGGAAGGTAGTGCCCACATCCGGGTCAGAGGTCAATGCAATCTGTCCCTGATGCTGGTCCACCACAATAAAGTGCGAGAACGATAACCGCTTGCCCGGACCAAACTGGCCGCTGTCGTTGCCGTCGGCAGCAAAGGGCTCAAAGATGGTCTTTTGCTCCTCCAGGCTAATACCGCGGCCATTGTGCTGAATACGCACCCACAGATTATCGTAGAACACCGAGACTTCAATATTGATGACCGGCATATGATCGCCATCGTCTATTACACCCAGGGCATAGCATGAGTGGCGGAACAGGCTTAAAAACACCTGCTGCATCTCAGTGATATAACAGGGAATCTCAGGCACATCGTCGGGACAGTCTATATTGACCTTAACGTCTTTAAAGCGCATGCCGGGCATAACCGACAGCACATCATTGGCCAGCTCCACCGAGTGGTGAATTACATCGAGCATATTGGCCTCGGCCTTAGTGCCACCGCCGCCGCCAGAGAAAGTCACCAGATTATCGATAATAGAGGTTGCCTGCTGGCCGCGAATAACTGCGTTCTCCAGCATCTCGCGCATGCCCTCTACATCCATAGGCTCGTCAGTTAAATCCTGGCGCACCTCTTTCACATCTTTAATAATCGCCCGCAGAGGAATATTAATATCATGGGCCATAATTGAGGCCATCTCACCCATAGACGACATCTTGTCGCGCTGTATCAGCATGGTCTCGTTTTGCACCCGCTGGGTCACATCGTCAACCAGAATCACCACACCGGTTTCCATCTGGTTTTGCAGTGGATAAATCGTAATATCAAAGTGGTACTGACCGCGCTGACTGTACTTAATAGTCAGGGTCTCGTTGTCGTCCAGCGCCTGCTGTATCTGCTGGGGGGTCACACTAATCGAGGGGAAGGCCTCCCACAGATCCTGTCCCATCACGCTTGCCGAGGGCAGCCCGCTAATTTCTTCAGCGCGATGGTTCCACTGGGTAATACGGTTCTCTTTACTCAGGCCTATCAGCATCAGCGGCATAGAGCGTAAAATACTGGTGATATAAGACTCAGAGCTGCGCAGCCGCTCAGTGGTAGATCTATGCTCAACAATCTCGTCTTCCAGCGTCGCCGTGCGCTCCTTTACCCGCAGCTCCAGCTGGGTGCGAATTTCCTCAAGCTCAAGGTTGTACTGACGCACCTGCCGACGGGTAAAGAACAGCCGCACAATAGTTAGCGACAGCGCAATAATCAGAATACCGCTAGAGAAGTTGGCCACATACTGCCAGTTGGTCGAGCCGTCGTCATTGCGCACAAACCAAAATACATCCGCAGCCGCCGCCTGGCTAAACAGGGGCAATATCAGGGCAGTACATTTTTTCATCAGGTTCAATTTGGGTACATCTCTAGGGCTGGGTTGAGATGTCTATTATAGCGATGAAAATCCAGTTGTCAGTGCCTGTGGGTGGCTTTGATCTTAAATTATTTGTGGCGGCCGCCTTGATAAATTCACCCTGGACAGATTGGTGAACTGGTTGTGTCGATTGGATAAGCGAGTTGAATTAAGGTTGCGATAAATATTCTCGAGGGAAGGTAGGGTTTTTTTGGGTTTCGGAGTCTTATAAGTACAGTGATTAAATTTTAAATCTTTTTAGTCCGAAACTTTGTAGCCCCTGCTGGTCTGTATCACTCCCCCTCCTTACAGCAGGGGTTTTTTTCGTCCTGAAAAAAGTCCTATGCCGATAACTAATATTAATTCTGATAATTGCCTGGGCGGTGCTGGCTTGGCCCGGTGTGGTTACTGTAGGGACCCGTGCGGTGAGATTTGGGCGCAGCTCTATTACCTTTGAGCAGGCTATTTTTCAGAACAATGCCTGTGCGGCGGTCAGTTCTAATGTCATCGTGAGAATAGACAGGCTGACACGAAAGTCGGCGCCGCTGCCTGAGGATGTGGTGGCTAGGTTCAATGATTTGGTTTAGCGCAGGGGTGTCACCCCAGCCTAGGAACGTCACCCCAGCGAAGGAACGTCACCCCAGCGAAGGCTGGGGCCAGGGCCAGGGCCTCTAAAAGATTCCCGCTTGCGCGAGAATGACGGTTTGCGGGTCACCCCAGCGAAGGCTGGGGCCAGGGCCAGGGCCTCTAAAAGATTCCCGCTTGCGCGAGAATGACGGTTTGCGGGTCACCCCAGCGAAGGCTGGGGCCAGGGCCAGGGCCTCTGGAAGATTCCAGCCTGTGCTGGAATGACACTCTAATACATTACCCCAGTTACGAAGAACAACTCACCGATATCTGCTCTGCCCAGTCGGGCGGCAATCCGGCGTAATGTTGGGCCTGGGGGTGCTCGGCAAAGGGCGCCTGCAGTATCTCCAGCAGCAAATTCACCTCTGTGTAATCTCCCTTATGGGCCTGCTCTATGGCGGCCTGGGCCATATAGTTGCGCAGCACATACTTTGGGTTTGCGGCCTGCATCTGTTGGCGGCGCTCGGCGTCTGTGCTGTTCTGTTGCTGTAGTCGCTGATCGTATTTTTCTGCCCAGGCATCAAAGCCGTCTCTGTCGATAAACTGGTCTCTAATGCTGTGGTTATCAGCGCAATATTCTGCAAGCTGGCGGAAGAAGATTGTGTAGTCCACATTGTTGGTGTGCATAATGTCTAGCAGCTGATTGATTAGCTGCTCGTCTGCGGGCTGGTATTCTTCTAGCCCAATCTTGCCCGCCATAATATGTCTAAACTGGTGTAAAAACTCTGGCTCGTACTGCTTAAGGGCGCGCACTAGGTCATCGTTGCTAATTAAGCTGGTCAGTGCGGTGGCCAGGGCATTGAGGTTCCACAGACCTATGCTGGGTTGGTTTTTAAAGCTGTAGCGGCCGTTGGTGTCTGAGTGGTTGCAGATATGCTCTGGATCGTAGTTATCCAGAAACCCAAAGGGGCCATAGTCTATGGTGTCGCCCAGTATGGACATATTGTCGGTGTTCATTACCCCGTGGTTAAAGCCGACTGACTGCCACTGGGCAATCATCTTGGCGGTTTTAAGTACGCAGTTTTCCAGCATCAAATAGTATTTGTTTTCTTTATCGGCCCAGTCGGGGAAGTGGCGGTCGATTACATAGTTGGCCAGGGCTTTTACGGCTTCAGGTTGGTTGCGGTAGTGAAAGTGCTCGAAGGAGCCAAAGCGAATATGGCTCTCGGCCACGCGGCAGACGGTGGCGCCGGGCTCTACGTCTTCGCGGTAGACTGGGGTTTTGCTATCTACCAGGCACAGGGCTCTGGTGGTGGCTATGCCCAGGCCGTGCATGGCTTCTGAGCACAGGTATTCGCGGATGCTGGAGCGCAGCACGGCGCGGCCATCGGCAAATCTGGAGTAGGGGGTGGTGCCGGCGCCTTTGAGTTGGATATCCCACAGCTTGCCCTGGTGCTCTAGCTCGCCCAATGTGGTGGCGCGGCCATCGCCCAGCTGGCCTGCCCAGACGCCAAACTGGTGGCCGGAGTAAACCAGTGCTACCGGTTGTGCCTGGGCTGGTGCTTTGTTGGCACTCATTATTTGCAGCATCTCTGGGTTGTTGAGTTGCTCTGGGTCTATGCCCAGTTGCTGGGCCAGTGCTCTGTTGATGCTGACCATACGGGGCTCTTGTAGCCCCTCCATGGTTACCCGACTGCAGTGCAGTTCGTCTTGATGTTTAAAGGCATCGTAAAAGTGGTGCTGCAGCTGGTCGGTAAATAGGCTCATTATATTCCGGCATCTTCTCGGCTAATTCGGGCCAGATTGTCGGCATGCAGGCTGCTGATATACAGCCAGTCGTCGGTTTCCAGGGCACCGGTGTTGGTGTGGTGTTGGCCATTGGCATCTTGCAATGAGGTCAGCACGTTGCCTTCTCCGTCCATGGCAAATACATGGCTGTGGGCTTGTGCCTTGAGTTGCAATGATTTGGGCAGGCGCAGGTTCATCTTGCGCACGCCGGGCCAGTTGGATAATAGATCTAGCATCTCGCTGCGTGGCGAGACCAGACCCACCCAGAAGCGTCCGTCGCGACCGCGCACTATATTGTCGGGGAAGCCGGGTAGGTTGTCGATTATTACTTCGGCGGTGCCGGCTTTTTCACCTGTGAGCCAGTATTTTTGTACGCGGTAGGTGCCGGTTTCATTGACCAGCACAAAGCTGCTGTCGGCGGCGGTGGCTACGCCATTGGCAAAGTTTAGGCCGTCCATTACCAGCTTGGTGGACTGGTCGGCGGGGTCGTAAACCAGCAGGCGGCCATGACCGCCATGCTCTGCTACATCCAGCAGGCTGGCGGCGTAGGTGCCGCCATTGCTTTGGGCGCCAAATTTGCTGGAGGCGTCGCTAAAGTAAATTTTGCCATCTTCGGTCACGTCCAGATCGTCAGCATAGACTATGGGCACGCCGTCCATGCTGTTGGTGAGGGTGGTGAGCACTCCATCTGGGGTCATGCTGAGTATGCCTTTGTAGGCGTCGGCTATCAGCAGGTTGCCGCTGGCATCAAATACCAGGCCCAGGGGGCTGCCCTGGGTGTTGACCATTTTGGTGATTGCGCCGCTGGCTTCGTTGTATTTGAGTATCCAGCCTTCGCGGGTGGCGGTGTAGATTTCGCCATTGAGCAGGGCCAGGCCCTCTGGGCCATGGGTGTCGGTAAGCTCTATAATCTCGATTTTGGCCAGTTTGTTGTTCTGCTCAAAGTCGCCCACATAGCCTTGGTTTTGCGGGGCTTGCCAGCTTACGGGGTCTATGGCGACTGGCCATAGCAGCAGGTAGGCGAGCAATGTGCCGAGTATGGCTAGGCTGGTTTTTTTCATGGCGGTTGTCTCCGGGTTTTATTATTTTGTTTTCTGCCGTTATGTTGCGCTACTGCTATGGCTTAATCAACTGTGTTTTAGCTTGGTGTGGCTTGTTAGCTGGGGTAAAATGCGCGGCTTAATTGGTTCAGGCACAGTTACCCAATGGAAGTTAATCCGCTTTACAACGCTCTCGACGATTTGCAGGCACGCACTGACGTGTTGAGGGGGTATCTTTGACTACGTTAATCGCAAGGACCGTCTGGCTGAGGTTGAGTTAGAACTCGGCGAACCCGATGTTTGGAATGACCCGGATCGCGCTCAGGAGTTGGGCCGCGAGCGCTCGTCTCTGGAAGCTGTGGTTAAGACCATTGAAGATCTGGACTCTGGTGTGTCTGATTCCCGTGAGCTGCTGGAGATGGCGGTTGAGGAGGATGACGCTGACACTGTGACTGAGGTGGAGGCTGAGATTGCCAGCCTTGAGGCGCAGTTGGCTAAGCTGGAGTTTCGCCGTATGTTTGGCGGTGAGATGGATCCTAACAATGCCTACTTGGATATTCAGTCGGGCTCTGGCGGCACTGAGGCGCAGGACTGGGCGGAGATGTTGCTGCGTATGTATTTGCGCTGGGCTGACGATAAGGGTTTTAAGGCGGAGCTGGTGGAGTGCTCTGCTGGTGATGTGGCTGGTATTAAGAGTGCCACTGTGCAGGTGACGGGCGAGTATGCTTTTGGCTGGTTGCGCACGGAGATTGGTGTGCACCGCTTGGTGCGCAAGTCGCCGTTTGATTCGGGCAATCGTCGCCATACGTCTTTTTCGGCGGTCTATGTGTCGCCGGAGATTGATGACAATATTGATATTGAGATTGATCCGTCGGATGTGCGCACTGATACTTACCGGGCTTCTGGTGCTGGTGGTCAGCATGTTAATAAGACGGATTCTGCGGTGCGTCTGACCCATGAGCCCAGTGGTATTGTGGTGCAGTGTCAGAGTCAGAGGTCGCAGCATCAGAATCGGGATAAGTGTTGGCAGATGCTTCGCGCTAAGCTGTACGAGGCGGAGATGTTGAAGCGGGCTGAGGCGGCGCAGGCGACTGAGGAGACTAAGTCGGATATTGGTTGGGGTAGTCAGATTCGCTCTTATGTGTTGGATGATGCGCGGATTAAGGATTTGCGGACTAGTGTGGAGACGCGGAATACTCAGGCGGTGTTGGATGGGAAGTTGGATCAGTTTATTGTGGCTTCGTTAAAAGCTGGGTTGTAGGGCTGAGCCATCCTGAGTTTTAAATGCGGATGCACCCCAAGGGCTGGCATCTGCGACACGCTGTAAATACGTCCCTGTACGCTCGAGAGTGGCATCCCTGCCACTCACGGTCTCAGATGCCAGCCCTTGGGCTGCATCCTCGACTTAGCGTAATTTTTGTATTGGCTTGCTAAATTAAATTTGAAATTAAAGACTGAGATATGACTGATCAACAAGACGAGAATAAGTTAATCGCCGAGCGCCGGGCCAAACTTACTGCATTGCGGGAAGAGGGCGGTGCTGTATTTCCCAATGATTTTCGGCCTGAGCACAGTGCAGCTGAGCTGCAGTCTGGTTTTGGCCATGAGAGCAAAGAAGATCTGGAAAAGCTGGGCAAGATTGTGTCGGTTGCGGGGCGGGTAATTCGCAATCGCGGTGCCTTTATGGTGGTGCAGGACAGCTCGGGTACGATTCAGCTGTATGTGACCAAAGAGGCCCGCCCTTTTGCCAAGTCGCTGGACTTGGGTGATATTGTTGGCGTGAAGGGTGAGCTGCATCTGTCTGGCAAGGGCGATCTCTATGTGCAGATGGATGAGTACCAGTTGCTTACCAAGGCGCTGCGCCCATTGCCGGATAAGTTTCATGGTCTGGCGGATCAAGAGATGCGTTACCGTCAGCGCTATGTGGATCTGATTGTTAACCCTGAGGTGCGCAATACGTTCCGGGTGCGCTCTAAGGTTGTTGATTTTATTCGTCGCTATTTAAACGGCGCTGACTTTTTGGAAGTTGAGACGCCTATGTTGCAGGTGATTCCCGGGGGTGCGGTGGCGCGTCCTTTTGTGACTCATCACAATGCGCTGGATATTGACATGTATATGCGTATTGCGCCAGAGCTGTATTTGAAGCGGCTGGTGGTGGGCGGTTTTGAGCGGGTCTATGAGATTAACCGCAATTTCCGCAATGAGGGTTTGTCGACCCGTCATAACCCTGAGTTCACTATGCTGGAGTTTTATCAGGCCTATGCTGACTTTAATGATCTGATGGATCTGACTGAGGATATGCTGCGCAAGATGACCACTGAGGTGCTGGGTTCGACTAAGGTGGTTAATACGGTTAAGGATGCTGAGGGCGAGGTGGTGAGCGAGACTCATTACGATTTTGCTGAGCCATTTACCCGTCTGTCGGTGTTTGATTCTATTTTGCAGTACAACCCGGATATCAGTGCCGAGCAGTTAGCCGATGAAGCCGGTGCACGCAAGATTGCTGAGGGGCTGCATATTCCACTTAAGGATATCTGGGGTCTGGGCAAGGTGCAGATTGAGATTTTTGAGAAGACTGTGGAACATCGTTTAGAGCAGCCTACTTTTATCACCATGTATCCGGCTGAGGTGTCGCCGCTGGCGCGTCGCAATGACCAGGACCCTCATGTCACTGATCGCTTTGAGTTCTTTGTGGGTGGCCGCGAGATTGCCAATGGCTTCTCGGAGCTTAACGATGCAGAGGACCAGGAGTCGCGCTTTAGGCAGCAGGTGGCTGAAAAAGAGGCGGGTGATGACGAGGCCATGCACTTTGATGCTGACTATATTCGCGCGCTGGAATACGGTATGCCACCGACGGCTGGTGAGGGTATTGGTATTGACCGACTGGTGATGTTGCTGACGGATTCGCCTTCTATCAGAGACGTGTTGTTATTTCCTCATATGCGGCCGGAATAAACAGCCTAAACAAAAAAGCCCGGCTAGTGCCGGGCTTTTTTGTTGTCGCTTGCAGGTTTTACTTTAGGCTAGCGTAGTAGGCCGCAAGGTTGGCGATATCTGCATCACTCAGGCCTTTGGCCATAGCAGTCATCATGGCGTTGTCGCGCTTGCCATCTCTAAACTGCTTGAGCTGGCTGACCAGGTAGGGTGCCTTTTGTCCCGCGAGGTTTGGCCACATGCCATTGTTGCTGATGCCATTTATACCGTGACAGCCTGCACAGGTCATGGATTTGGCTTTGCCTGCAGCAGGGTCGCCGGCCATAGCGCTAAGTGATAATGTTGCTGCGATCAATGTGATTACTAGTTTTTTCATACTATCTCTCCAATGGTTAATTCGTTGAGCCTGTGTCTCTGGTCACTCAGTGCTATTGGCCAGACTGTGGCTAATAAACAATGAGGTACTTAATAGAGCCACGGCGCCGACCTGGTGGGCGGCAGCCACCGGCACGGGCATATAAAATATTAGGGTGCTTATACCCAGAGTCACTTGCAGTATCAGAAAGCCTACCAGGGCAAAAACTCCTATTTTGGCTGGGCCCTGAATATCTGCCTTTAGGGCTTTGGCCGCAAAGGTCAGTACCAGGGCTACAATCAGGTAGGCAAATATGCGGTGGTTAAACTGAATGGTAGTGATATCTTCAAACGCCGACAGCCAGGCTGGTGCCATGCTGTAGAGTCCGGGGGGTACAAAGCTATCGCCCATCAGTGGCCAGGTGGGGTAGGCGAAACCGGCTTTGGTGCCGGCCACTAATCCACCGGACAGAATCATTAAAAAGATCAGTCCGCTTAAGCTGTAGGCAAATTTTCTTAGCTGCACTGGTTGGCGGGTTTTGGGGCTTACCAAACCAAAGGCAGTCCACAGAATAAATGAGTAGATCAGTACAGCAGCACCCAGGTGGGCGCTGAGGCGATACTGGCTGACATCTGGCTTATCTACTAGGCCGCTCTTGACCATATACCAGCCGAGCAGGCCCTGACAGCCGCCGCCAATCAGCATAAGAACCAGTTTTGGTGTTAGACCGGCCTGGATACGTTTGCTGAAGTAGAAAAACAAAAACGGCAGAATAAAAATCACCCCGATCAGTCGGCCGAGCATGCGGTGGAGATACTCGTACATAAAGATCGATTTAAAGGCTTCGAGAGACATGCCCATATTAATTTTTTGGTATTCGGGGAACTGCTTATACTTCCAAAACATATGCTCCCAGTCAGCCTCTGACATGGGTGGGATCATGCCCATCAATGGCTTCCAGTCCACCATAGATAGACCGGAGTTGGTCAGTCTGGTGACACCGCCCAGTAAAATCATGCCAAATATCACTGCTGCACAAAAAAACAGCCAGTAGGCAATTTGACGGCGGTAGGTATCTTCAAGGGTTAAAGCTGGAGCTGCTTGGGGCATTTACGAGATTATTCCATAGCTTGTTGTTGATTCGGATTGTAGGCGTCTAACCAGGTTTTGTTACGAAAGCGGCGCATATTTAGACTAGATTTTATACCGAAATCCAGCAGCGAAGTTGCATAGAGCCACATCACATCCGCCCCTATCTGAACCATAATAAAGGGCACAAGAATTCTGCTCAGGGCAATGCTAAATATGGTGACCATCATGGGGTATCTGGTGTCCCCGGCACCGCGCAGGGCGCCGGCCATACTAAACTCGATCCCCATAAGCGGCAAACTGCAGCTGATAATGTAGATAAAGGGCACCATCAGCGCGATCACCTCTGGATCATCAATCATAAATCGCGCTATTTCCTCAGCAAACAGGCTCATGATCAGGCCGCCGGCGATCATAATGTAGACACAGGTGCGCATGGCGCGCCAGCCGGCGTTATAGGCGCCTTTTTTATCGCCGGCACCAAGATGTTGGCTGACCAGAGTCGCGCTGGAAATAGAGAAGCTAAAGGCGATTACTATCATCAGGCCCAGTATGGAAAGACCGATACCATAGGTGGCAAAGGCGGCGTTGCCATAGCTGGCCAGAAAGACCAAAAAGATTAATAGGCCGGCCTGAAAAAACAGCTGCTCAAAGGCGGCGGGCATGCCTATTTTTATCAGGTCACGGCCATTTTCCAAAAAGCCTGGCAGCGGGTTGGCTGGTTTAAATGACAGTAAACCCAGCATCCACAGCAGCATAAAAATTATTACTGTAATAATGGAGCCCACTCCATTACCAATCGCCAGGCCAGCCAGGCCATGGGGGGCTATACCATGCCAGCCATAGGTATAGACAATGCCCAGATAAACGCCCAGTACTGCGCCCACCACTGCTGCCCACAGGGGGGTTTGGCTATCGCCAGTGGCGCGAAAGGCCATACTAAATACCAGCACAATCAGCAGCGGAGGTGCAAACAGCACTGTGTAATAAACAAATTCTACCGCCAGTGTCTGAGCCTCTGGGGTCAGGCCAAATATGCCTACCAGTGGCTCAAGAAAGGGTATGGCGATAAATGACAGCAGCAAGCCGTCGATAAAAAAGATAATCACCGATAGGGCGGCGACACGCCCGGCAAGTTCTTTTTTGCCTGCGCCCCAGTAGCGCCCCACCAGAGCCGTGGTGCCGCTTGAGAGCCCCATCATCACGGCAAACAGGATAAAGAACAGGCGCTGGCCTGTGGTTACAGCTGCCACCGCGTCAATGCCCATGCCACCGGCGATTTTCAGGAATACGAGACCGGTCAGCATAAAGGCAATATTGCTGAGAATGGTCGGCCAGGTAAGGCGCCAGATTTTGAAAGTAGAGGCAGGCTGCATTGGTCGCTATGATACCATCCACAGCGCTGCGCAAGTTAGCTTTTCATTACCTACATAGAGGATATAGATATGGTGGATCCGGGAGCTGTAAAAATAGATCCCAGCTGGCTGGCTGTGCTTGGCGATGAATTTGACCAGCCCTATATGCAGCAGCTGCGAGAGTTTTTGCAGCAGCAAAAAGCCTCTGGCAAGGTGATTTATCCGCCCGGGTCGCAATGGTTTGCAGCTTTTAACAGCACGCCGTTTGATCAGGTGCGCTTGGTGATACTGGGGCAGGATCCCTATCATGGAGCCGGCCAGGCCCATGGTCTGTGTTTTTCTGTGTTGCCTGGTGTTAAGGTGCCGCCCTCATTGGCTAATATCTATAAAGAGCTGGCCGATGATCTGGGTATAGTACCGCCGGACCACGGCTGTCTCACTAGCTGGGCACAGCAGGGTGTGCTGTTGCTAAATGCCACTCTGACAGTGGAGCAGGCCAATGCCGGTGCCCATCAGGGCAAGGGCTGGGAGCAGTTTACTGATCGTGCTATCCGGGCGCTCAATGATCAGCGCCAGGGTATCGTGTTTTTACTCTGGGGCAGCTACGCCCAAAAAAAGGGCGCCTTTATCGACCAGTCTCGGCACCTGGTATTAAAGTCAGTGCACCCTTCGCCGCTGTCGGCCTATCGGGGGTTTCTCGGTAGTAAACATTTTTCTGCTGCCAACCAGTATTTGCAGCAGCAGGGGCAGTCGGGCATTGATTGGCAGTTGCCCTCGGCCCAGGTGGCCCTTGAGGCATTGGCTGCCATAAATAATAAGTAACAGTAACAGTTTGGAGAATAAGGCTTGAGTACAAAATCTTGGCAGACACCAAAGAATCTTCTGGTGGTAATGACCGTGGCAATGACCATTGCTTTTGCCATCTGGATGGCGCTGCTTAATAACTTTGTAATTGAGAAGGCCAGCTTTACCGGCGCTGAGATTGGCATGTTGCAGAGTATTCGTGAGATTCCCGGGTTTCTGGCTTTTACCGCGGTGCTGGTGCTGCTGATTATCAGAGAGCAGATGTTTGCTTATCTATCTCTGGCAATTCTGGGGATAGGTGTGGCTGTAGCAGGCTATTTCCCCACGGTGGTTGGGCTCTATCTGACTACTTTTATTATGTCGGTGGGCTTCCATTATTACGAGACGGTAAAGCAGTCACTGTCGCTGCAATGGTTGAGTATTGAGGAAGCGCCCAGGGTACTGGGGCAGCTGATTGCGGTGGGCTCCATGGCTTCGCTGCTGGTCTATGCTTTTCTGTGGTTTGCTCAGGAACAGTTTGGTCTCAGCTATCAGAGTATTTATCTGCTGGGCGGCGGTATCTGTCTGTTACTTACGGCTTTTGCCGCGCTGGGCTTTCCCCGTTTTGAGAGTCCTACCCCTCAGCGCAAACATCTGCTGATGCGCAAACGCTACTGGCTCTACTATGCGCTGACCTTTATGGGGGGCGCACGGCGGCAGATATTTGTGGTATTTGCCGGCTTCCTGATGGTTGAAAAATTTGGCTATTCGGTCAGTGATATTGCTGCGCTGTATTTAGTTAATCACTTATTTAACTGGGCCTTTGCCGGCAAGATTGGTGCTCTGGTGGGGCGTATAGGTGAGCGTCGGGCGCTGACCATTGAGTACTGCGGGCTGATCTGTGTATTTACCGCCTACGCCTTTGTTGATAACGCTCTGTGGGCGGCCGCCCTCTATGTGCTGGACCACCTGTTCTTTTCACTGGCTATTGCCATTAAAACCTATTTTCAAAAGATAGCCGATCCCGCAGATATGGCATCCACAGCTGGCGTGGCTTTTACTATCAACCATATTGCCGCTGTGGTGATTCCGGCTATCTTTGGGTTGGTCTGGCTGGTGTCGCCGGCAACGGTATTTCTAATGGGTACAGGTATGGCGGTAATAAGCCTGGTGCTGGCGCGCAATATCCCCACAGACCCCAGTGCTGGCAATGAGGTTGTTGTGGGCGCGGTGCGGGCTGACGTGCTAAATACTGTTAGATAAGCGGCGGCTTATGGGCCTTGGCTCGCAGCCAGTTGAGGCTCTTGAGGACAGTAGGTGTATTAACAATTTTCCGCTCCAGACGAAACTTGCCCGGATAGTCGATTAGCAACAACCCGGTGATCATGGTCAGCAGCCCCTGACCGGGCAGAAATAGCATCAGTATGCCGCCGAGCAGTAGCATATAGCCCAGACAGTTCTTACCGATCAAAATTATCAATCTAATCAGTGGCTGGCGGGTTTTCCACTGGGTGGGCTGACGCTTTTTGGGGACAAAATAATCATCGGGGATCTGGGCGACCAGCCAAGGCAGACTCAGCAGACTGATGACAAAAACAAAGGCTGAGCCCACTCCCATCCACCACAGCAGATACTGGTGCTCGGCAAGCAGGTCCATCAGAGCTTTCATGGGCCTGTGGGAATCTCATAGGGAAGACTGAGGTGGGTAACAGGATAAAGCTGCCCGCTGAGCTCTATGTCTGTGCAGTCGCTGGATTTATCGGCGAGAACCGCCAGTAGCTCAACCGTTTGGCTATCCACCTTTGCGGCACTGGCTATATTACCAATAGCCCGGCCCTCGGCACTGCGGATTTCGCTGCCCGGCCTGGGAACTTCGCTGGCGGCTATTTGCAGATGGTGCATTCTGCGCTTTACTGCGCCGCGATAATGGGCGCGGGCAACAATTTCCTGGCCCGTGTAACAGCCTTTTTTAAAGCTGATATAGCCCAGTGCATCCAGGTTGATCATCTGCGGGATAAACAGGTCACTGGTGTCGGCGGTGATATCGGCGGAGCCGCTGCGCAATCTCTGCAAATCGGTGATCGGCGGGGTCTCAATTTGACCGCTCAGGTCGGTAATCTCGGTCTTAAAAAATACGGCGTATTTTTTAAGGCTGGCAATAGCAATATCTGTGATGGAGCTGTGGGTCTCGAGCACAATATTATCCTGGCTGTCACAGCTGGCTTTAAACAAAAAAATAATCCGCCCCTTGGGGGTGCACTGGGCACCGCAGATGCTGTGCTCGGGACTCAGCTGGTCGATATCACAGGTCACCTGGCCCTGCAAAAATTTGCGGCTGTCTGGCCCGCTCAGTTGAATATGTCCCCTTGGGTCTATCGCTTTGCTCATTGCCCGCCTGCTGTTTAATTTAAGATTGTGAATGCAACTTTAGGTGATTGGATAATTGTCTCTTATAATACCGCTTTAACACAATTGCTGATTCCAAATGAATAAAAACCGCCTTATGTGGGCCAGTCGTCGAGGCATGCTTGAGCTCGATCTGATACTGCAGCCCTTTGTTGAAAATACCTATGATTCTCTCTCTGAGCATGATCAACTGCGATTTGAGGCATTGTTGGAGCGCGAAGATCAACAGCTGTTTGTATGGTTGATGAAGCGTGAACAGCCCACTGATCCAGACACCCTAAGGATAGTGCAAATTATTCATGAGAGCCGCCAGAAGCCCGCTGGTACTTAATCTAAAGCCATCAAAATCTCTGCTGTTATTTCAGCTGCTGATGGCTGCAACAGCCATTGTTCATTTAACTCTATTGCCTATTGCAACCTGGCCGCGCCTGCTGGCCATAGCCCTGGTGCTGGCTCTGGCAGTTGCGCTGCTGTGGCGCTGGTTACTGGCCGGGCCAGAGACAGTCTGTTTTTACCCGATCTCAGGTCATTGGCAAATTGACGGAGGCTCGCCCCTGTGGCCGCAGGCCAGTCAGTTTGTGACCCGCAGCCTGGTTATACTTTACCTCAGAGATGCCCGGGGTCGTCGCCTTAGTCGAGTTATTCCCCGAGATAGTTTAGGCGCTGAGCAGCACAGGCAGCTGCGGCAGCTTTTACTGCTGCCTGCCCCTAGCTCTGGTCGCGATGGATAATAACGTCCTGGCCGGCAAAGTTGATGGGCACCATGATGGTATCTCGCGCAATCGGTGAGAGGTCTGGATAGTCCAGCGTATAGTGCAGTCCGCGACTCTCTTTACGCTGCATTGCGCAGCGGATTACCAGCTCGGACACAGTGGCTAGGTTGCGCAGCTCCAGCAGGTCTCTGGTCACCTTGCAGTTGCTGTAGTATTCCTGGATTTCACTCTGCAGCAATTTGATTCGGTGCTGGGCGCGCTGCAGGCGTTTGTCGGTGCGCACAATGCCCACGTAATCCCACATAAAGCGGCGCAACTCATCCCAGTTGTGGGAGATCACTACATTTTCATCTGAGCTGCTAACCCGGGATTCATCCCAGTTCGGAATAAAGTCTGGCTGTGGTATCTGTGAAATCAGTTGATTGATAGAGCTGGCCGCGGCCTGGGCATAGACCAGACATTCCAGCAGTGAGTTGCTGGCCATGCGGTTGGCACCGTGAAGCCCGGTAAAGGCGGTCTCACCAATGGCATAGAGATTGAGTAGATCGGTCTGACCGCTTTTGTTGACTATCACGCCGCCGCAGGTGTAGTGGGAGGCGGGCACCACGGGGATCTGGTCGACGGTGATATCAATGCCAAACTCCAGGCAGTTGTTATACACCGTGGGGAAGTGCTCAATAATAAACTCGGCTGGTTTGTGGGTGATATCCAGATACAGGCAGTCGCTGCCCAGACGTTTCATCTCATGGTCAATGGCGCGGGCAACCACGTCTCTGGGTGCCAGCTCTCCGTCGGGGTGAAAACCGTCCATAAACCGGCTGCCATCTGGCAGTCGCAGCACAGCGCCCTCACCGCGCAGCGCCTCGGTAATCAGAAAGGACTTGGCCTTGGGGTGATAGAGGCAGGTGGGGTGAAACTGGTTAAACTCCAGGTTGGCCACCCGGCAGCCACGCCTCCAGGCCATGGCCAGGCCGTCGCCGCTGGCGCCATCCGGATTGCTGGTATAGAGATAGGCTTTGCTGGCGCCGCCAGAGGCCAGTGCCACGCTTTTGGCCTGAAACAGAGACACCACATCTGTGGCTATATCAAGAATATAGGCGCCGGTGCAGCGAATTTTGCGCGAATCATTGTCAGCCTGGGTGACCAGATCTACAGCGCAATGCTGCTCAAATACATCAATATTTTGTGCGGCAATCACCTGGTCGACTAATGTGCTGGTTACCTCTTTGCCCGTGGCGTCTGCGGTATGCAGGATTCGACGATGGCTGTGGCCGCCCTCCTGGGTAAGGTGGTAGTGCTGCTGATCGGAATCACGGGTAAAGTCGACCCCCTGGTTAATCAGCCAGTTGACTGCATCTGGGCCATTTTCCACGACAAAACGCACTGCGTCCTCATGACATAGCCCGGCACCAGCCACCAATGTGTCCGAGATATGGGCGTCGGAACTGTCATTTTCATCGAACACGGCGGCAATGCCGCCCTGGGCAAGCCAGGAAGCCCCGGCTTGCAGGGAGGCTTTGCTGAACAGAGCGATGCGCAGATTTTTGTCCAGCTGCAGCGCCAGGGTGAGTCCGGCGACACCGCTGCCGATAATTAAAACATCGTAGAGATGATTTTGTTTCATTTTATAGCCACAAAGATTTGATGCAGCATGATAGTATAAGTCCAGTGAAGCTGCGATTAAAATGGCGAACTTATTGACAACTGGCGGGTCTGTCTCTGTGGTCGCTGAAAGTTGTAATTTCTCAGCTAAAAAAAATTACCCATAGGCTTGGGAAAACGGATTGCTCCATGACGGAAAATAAAACAGAACCTACTGATCAGCAGTTGGTGGTTAGAGTACAAAAAGGCGATAAGCGCGCATTTGACCTGTTGGTTTTGAAATACCAGTACAAAGTCCATGCCATTGTGGGTCGGTTTATCCGCGATGCAGATGAGGTGGCCGATGTCACTCAGGAAGCTTTTATCAAGGCCTATCGTGCGCTGCCCAGGTTCCGCGGAGACAGCCAATTCTACACCTGGCTCTATCGCATAGCTGTGAATACGGCTAAAAACTACCTGGTGGCCCGCAGTCGCCGCCCACCATCCTCTGATGTAGACTTGGCTGACGCAGAGTACTATGCGGGTAGCGACAGGCTCAAAGATGTAGGTAGCCCTGAAAATCAGCTGTTTCGCGAGGAGTTGGAGGGCGTTATTAACAGGGCGGTGGAAGATTTGCCTGAAGACTTGCGCACTGCTGTGACATTGCGCGAATATGAAGGCCTTAGTTATGAGGATATAGCGGCGGTAATGGACTGCCCCGTGGGCACGGTAAGATCAAGAATTTTCCGGGCTCGAGAGTCGATAGACGTAAGAGTTTTGGATTTAATGGATGGTAATTAGGAATTCGGTGAACCTTTCCAATTAACACCGGTCATACCATCAGACTTTTGAGTTGTAGATTAGTTGTAGCCTAGCTGCAGGCGAGTTTTTAGCCAGCTGCAAGTCTAAACTTTTAATTGATAAGACCTAAATATAAGCACGAGGTAAGTTAATGAGCGACCAGAAAGAGCGCTTAGCAGAGTCACTCTCGGCCCTGATGGACGGGGAAACAAGCGAGATCGAATTGCATCGAATCCTCAAGGAAGTGGGTATTGAGCAGGATCATGAAACTGACAGTCATGGATCCCATTCAGCCTCAGTTGACAGCGCTCGTGGTATTTGGCAGCGCTACAATATGATCTCTGCCTCCATGGCAGGTGAGCCAGTCTCTAAAATTGATTATTCTGCGGCGATTTCAGCGGCAATTGATCAAGAGGGCGCCCATAAAGTCAGCATGTTGAGCAATGTGATGAGTTCTACCGGGCGTTTCGCTATTGCAGCTTCTGTGGCCCTGGTGGCCATTTTGGGCGTTCAGCAGCTCAATGCGCCAGATCCTGCCAGTGCTGATGTCATCAAATTTGCCGAGATGGAATTAGAGAGCACCGAGCGCAGCAGTGGACCGGCTATTCAGTTTCCCTCCGGGTTTCAGCCCAGTATTCAGGCGCGCACCGTAAGTGACGGTGGCAATAACAAGACCTCTCAGCATCTGGTACCAGTGGTGCAGGTTCGCAAGTCAGAGCAGCGCCAGTTCTCCGAGACAGAGCTGCGCAAGTACATGGATGATATTATGCTCAAACATTCAAACAATGCCGCGTTAAACAGTAATCAGGGTATGTTGCCATTTGCCCGGGTTACCAAAGGTGAGGCAGGGTCAGATAAAGAGTAAATTAATGTCACCTAATTACCTGCCGGGTTTGTTGCTAAACCCTGTAAAAAAATACCTCAAACTGGCGGCCCTGATGGCCGCCGTTTTTGCGCATGGGCCATTGATTGCCGAGCAGATGGATTCGGCCTATGACCTGATAGCAAGAATGGCAAAGGCCTCCAAGGAACTTAGCTACAAAGGGCTGTTTACCTACGAATACCGCGGCCAGTTGCGCAGTATTAAAGTGGTGCATCTGGTGCGCGATGGCAAAACCTACGAGCGCATTGTGCATATGGACGGCCCAGAGCGCGAGATAGTGCGTCGAGGGGATAATCTGGGCTGCCTGCGTGCCGCCGACAGGCTGCTGCGTGGCAGTGCACTTAAATTTAATAACAGTTATGCCGAGCTACAGGACCACTATGAATTTTACATTCGTGGTGATGGTCGTATCGCCGGTCGCCAGGTGGCTCTGGTTGAGGTATTGCCCAGGGATAAGCTTCGCTATGGCTATATTGTTGCCATAGATAAAGACACAGGGTTGATGCTGCAATCAGTGCTGCTAAGTCAGACTGGCAAGCCTCTGGAGCGCTTTCAGTATGTGGATATATCCTTTGCTGCCGACCTGAATAAGTTTCCGCTGTCCTCAGAAATGGCTGAGTCTGAAGATATAGATGTCAATCAATCTGCCTGCCTTGAAACCAATCAGGCAATAGAAACTGTGACCTCGATCTGGGAACCCCAGTGGTTGCCGCCTGGCTTTGTGTTGTCGTCCTATCAGCCGGCGGATGAGACAGGCCAGGAATCCTGGATGTATACCGATGGTCTGGCCGTCTTCTCGGTATTTGTCGACTCCAACAAGGGGACAGATAATTTCCCCCCTCTGGATGCCAAGCTGGGCACTACGGTAGCCGTGTTAACCAAGACTAAATATAACAATCAGCTGTATGCGGTCTGTGTGGTGGGTGAAATACCCCGCTCAACGGCGGGCCAAATTGCCAGTGCCATTAGGCCCAGGGCCAACCTGGGAGTCAAATAAACCGTGCTGCAGGTCGATTAGATGATTATTGAGACTGGCACTGTTGTTGCCCTTGAGTCCGATGCCCTCTGGGTAGAGACCATTCAAAAAACCGCTTGCGAGGCCTGTGTTGCGCAAAAGGGCTGCGGTACTCGCGTTCTCTCCAAGCTGACAGGCAAGACTAATCGTATCCGCGTACTGGCAAACCGTTCCTGTGCCGATCTAAAAATTGGTCAGGATGTCAGTATTGGCATCCCCGAAGACGTTATAGTCAAAGGCTCAATGCTGGTCTATATATTGCCAGTGCTCTGCGCTGTGATAGGCGCCTGGCTGGGTGGCTCGTCTGGTGATCTCGTTTCTATTGCCAGTGCTCTGTCAGGACTGCTGCTGGGTGGTCTAATTGTTAGCCTGCAGAGTAATAAAACAAGGAACGATTTGCGCTATCAGCCTGTCTTACTTGATGATAGTGGCGCAGTAGAAAATCTAAACTTCCTTTAGCGCCGCCCGCTTTAAATCTAAATACCGGAGAGAGTCTGTGCTCAAGAAATTTATCTTTGTTATCACCATTTCGTTTTTTTTCCTGTCATCGGCCTATGGGCAGCTGCCTGATTTTGCCGATCTTGTCGAAGAGGTCGCCCCTGCGGTTGTCAAGATCAATACAGTGACCAAGGGTCGGGGGCAGCAGTCACAGCAAGCGTTGCCGGATCAGTTACCAGAGATTTTTCGCGAGTTGCTCGAGCAGCGCAATCGTCAGCAACAGCCGCCTCGCCAGGCCAGGTCTATGGGGTCAGGCTTTGTGATTTCCCAGGATGGCTATCTACTGACCAATCATCATGTGATTGACCAGGCAGATGAGATTCAGGTGCTATTTTCTGATCGCCGTGAATACAGTGCCCGGATTATAGGTTCGGATCGTCGCTCGGATTTAGCATTGCTGAAAATCGAGGCCAAAGATTTACCCACGGTGAAATTTGCCGATGCCGACAGTCTGCGTGCTGGCGAATGGGTGCTGGCTATTGGCTCGCCATTTGGGCTCGATTACTCGGTGGCCGCCGGTATTGTCAGCGCCATAGGGCGCAGTATTCCCACCGAAAAGGGTGAAAACTACGTACCCTTTATTCAGACAGATGTGGCGATTAATCCGGGTAACTCAGGCGGCCCGCTGTTTAATCTACAGGGCGAAGTTGTGGGTATTAACTCACAGATTTACTCCAGGTCAGGGGGCTCTATCGGACTGTCCTTTTCAATTCCCACCAGCGTGGCGCTGTCTGTGGTGGATCAGCTTAAGAAAAATGGCAAGGTGCAGCGCGGTTGGCTGGGCGTGGTGATGCAGGATGTCAATAAAGCTCTGGCCGAGTCTCTGGAGCTGGGCAAGCCCCAGGGCGCCCTGATCAATGCGGTGGAACCTGATGGTCCGGCGGATAAGGCAGGTATTAGCCCAGGTGACGTCATAGTGCGTTTCGACGACCAGGATATTATTGATTCCGGCGATCTGCCCCATGCGGTTGGCGCCATGGTCCCTGGTAGCAAAGCCAAGGTAGAGATTTATCGCGAGGGTAAGCGCAAAACATTGAATGTGGTGGTGGGTGCCCTTGATAAAGATGGCCCGGTCGTTGCCGACAATAACAATGGCAACGATCGCCTCGGCCTTTTGGTAGAAGATCTGGATGATCAGGAGCGCCGACAGTTACGCCTGCGCGGCGGTATTCTAGTCACCGAGGTGGCTGCCAACTCCGCCGCTGCCAATGCCGGTTTGAGAATCGGAGATATTATTGTTCAGCTAGGCTATAGCCGTATTGATGATCTGGATGAGTACTTTCAGGTGATTGAGGAATTGCCGGAGAGTACGCCGATCGCCATAAGGTTTTACCGTCAGGGCAGAGCCATATTTAGAACTATCCAGATCGATTGATGCTGGATAGATACAGGGTAACTGCGCCGCTCGAAATATCCCAGTGATAATCGAGCGGCTGGCCCTGTTGTAATAGCCACTGGGCCTTAAATAGGCTAGAATCCGCACGCATTTTTCAACGGCAGCGCAAACACTTTGTCAGATCTCAGTCATATCAGAAATTTTTCCATTATCGCCCATATTGACCATGGTAAATCGACCATTGCCGATAGGTTTATACAGCTCTGTGGTGGGCTTTCTGAGCGCGAAATGGCCGCTCAGGTGTTGGACTCTATGGATATTGAGCGCGAGCGCGGTATCACCATCAAATCTCAGAGTGTGACGCTGCCCTTTACTGCTGCTGATGGCAAAACCTATCAGCTCAACTTTATTGATACTCCGGGTCATGTGGATTTCACTTACGAAGTCTCAAGATCACTGGCCGCCTGTGAGGGTGCTCTGCTTATTGTGGATGCGGCGCAGGGCGTCGAAGCTCAGTCAGTGGCCAACTGCTACACGGCTATTGCGCAGGGGCTGGAAGTGATCCCGGTGCTCAATAAAATGGATCTGCCCCAGGCAGAGCCGGAAAAGGTGATTAACGAGATCGAAAATATTATCGGTATCGAAGCCACCGAAGCTGTGCGCTGCAGCGCCAAAACCGGCGAGGGCATAGGCGAAATTCTCGAAGAGCTAGTCCAGCAGGTGCCTGCGCCTGTGGGCGATGTAGATGCCCCATTGCAGGCCCTGATTATTGACTCCTGGTTTGATAACTATCTGGGGGTAGTATCTCTGGTGCGGGTTATGCAGGGCACTCTGGAGGTCAAGAGTAAAATTATTGCCAAGTCGATCGGCAAAGCCCATGTGGTTGATAGCGTGGGGGTATTTACTCCCAAGCGCAAAGAAACTGGTGTACTCAAGGCGGGCGAAGTGGGCTTTATGGTAGCCGGTATCAAGGATATCCTGGGGGCACCTGTGGGCGATACCATCACCCATCTGAACTCGTCGGAGACTGATGCACTGCCGGGTTTTCAGACCATTAAACCCCAGGTTTATGCCGGTATGTTTCCGGTCGACTCGGACGATTTTGAAGATTTCCGGGAAGCGCTGGCAAAACTTGCGGTCAACGATGCCTCGCTATTCTATGAGCCAGAGAGCTCTGATGCTCTCGGTTTTGGGTTTCGCTGCGGTTTCCTCGGTATGCTGCATATGGAGATTATCCAGGAGCGCCTAGAGCGCGAGTACAATCTGGATCTGATCACCACAGCGCCAACCGTTGTCTACGAGATTATCACCAGTAAAGGTGAGACTCTGTATATCTCCAATCCCTCTGATTTGCCTGATCCAGGTAATATCGAAGAGATGCGCGAGCCAATCTGTGAAGCCAATATTCTGGTCCCCAAAGACTATGTAGGCAATGTGATTTCCCTGTGCGTCGAGAAGCGTGGCGTACAGAAAGATATGCAGTTTATTGGCGGTCAGGTCTCTATACGCTATGAATTACCTATGAGCGAAGTAGTGATGGACTTTTTTGACCGTCTGAAATCGGTGAGCCGCGGCTTTGCCTCGCTGGATTACTCATTTACTCGCTTTGAGGCTGCCTCTCTGGTTAAGCTGGATATTTTAATCAATGGTGACCGTGTCGATGCGCTGGCTGCTATTGTGCACAGAGATCACTCGGTGCAAAAAGGCCGCAACCTGGCCGACAAAATGAAAGAGCTGATTCCCCGGCAGATGTTTGATGTGGCTATTCAGGCAGCTATTGGTGGTAGCGTGATCGCCCGCACAACAGTTAAGGCGCTGCGCAAAAATGTAACCGCCAAGTGCTATGGTGGCGATGTCAGCCGCAAGAAGAAACTTCTGGAAAAACAGAAAGCCGGTAAGAAGCGAATGAAGCAGGTAGGCAGTGTTGAGATTCCTCAGGACGCATTCCTGGCCGTGCTAAAAACCTAATCGAACCTATTGGAGGCAGATCCGGTGGATCTTAATTTCGAACTTATACTCACTCTGATATTTCTTTTATCTGGCGGTTTTTGGCTGCTCAATAAATTTGTCGTCAAGCAGCAAGAGGGCTTGATTGAATTTACCGCCTCTCTGGCACCTGTGCTGGGCCTGGTGTTATTTCTGCGTTCATTTCTGATCGAACCCTTCCAGATACCCTCTCAGTCTATGGTGCCCACATTAAAGGTGGGTGACTTTATTTTGGTTAATAAATGGACCTATGGTATTCGCCTGCCGGTGCTGCGCACCAAGGTCCTGGATATCTCTTCACCAGAGCGCGGCGATGTCATGGTGTTTTTTCCGCCCCATGAAGATCGCTACTTTATCAAGCGTGTTGTGGGTCTGCCCGGCGATACTATTCATGTACTCAACGGTGTGCTGTTTGTGAATGGTGACAAGATGAGTCAGCAGTTGCAGCCCGATATGGGTGAAACTCCGCGCTCTCTGGTGATGACGGAAAACCTCAGCGGTGTCGAGCATCTGATGCAAAAGCGTGCCTCGCCCACCCGTCTAAGTCAAAATTATTCCTCTGTGGTGCCCGCTGGGCATTATTTTATGCTCGGCGACAACCGGGATAACTCCAGTGATAGCCGTGTTTGGGGCCCAGTGCCGGAAGAGCGGATCGTAGGTAAAGCCTTTGCTCGCTGGATGTTCTGGAATAAATTTGCCTCGGTGCCCAGCTTTGAGCGGGCGGGTACAATTCATTAGGGGATTGCAGTAAAGTAAAGCACAGGATTACGGAGCTAATAACAGGGCACAGGGAGCCAGTGATGAAACAGCAAGGAGCTACACTGACATCGACAGTTGTCAGTCTTTTTTTGGTTGGGTTTGCGATCAGCCTGATTTTTAAAATAGGACCCCATTATCTCGATAACCGGATTATCGCCAGCGCATTGCAACAGGTGGGTCAGTCCGGGCTTGAAGATCAGTCTAGTGCAGAGATAAGACGCAGAATCGCCGATTTCTTTACGATTAATAATGTGCGTGACGTAAAGGCGACAGAAGTAGTGATCAAGCGCAGTATCAAGGGTGTGAAAATCACTCTGAATTACGAGAAACGAATTGAAATGTTTGCCAATGTTGACGTTGTGCTTAAGTTTAACAATCAATACGACAGCGCTGAGCAAACTCATTAACCTGAGGTTTATCAGTGGCAAGCAATGTCCGGCAGCTCCAGGAGCGCCTGCAATATCAGTTTCGTGACCCGGAGCTTCTCAGTCTGGCTCTGTCTCATAGAAGTTGCGGCAGCCGTAATAATGAGCGCCTGGAGTTTTTAGGCGATTCGATTCTGGGTGTCACTGTGACCGACTTTCTCTACCAGCAATTTCCCCAGGCTCGCGAGGGCGATCTCAGTCGCATGCGTTCGCAAATTGTGCGTGCCGAGTCTCTGGCTCAGGTGGCCAAAAAGTTACAGCTGGGTCCCGAGCTCTCTCTGGGGCCAGGCGAGATGAAGAGTGGTGGTCAGCGCCGTGACTCTATTTTGGGTGATACTGTAGAGGCACTTATTGGTGCGGTATATCTGGATAGCGACATGCAGTCTGCCAGCGCCTGTGTGACCAACTGGTTTGCTGACCTCCTGGATGCAGCCTCCGATGCCCAGCCAGTCAAAGATGCCAAGACCGCATTGCAGGAATGGCTGCAACAGCGCTCTAAACCTGTGCCCCAGTATGAATTGGTGAATACTGGCGGCGAGGCTCACAGTCGACTGTTTACTGTAAGCTGCAAAATTGATCAGGTGGATAAAACCGTCAGCGCAACCGCCAGCAGTCGCCGCAAAGCAGAACAGCTGGTAGCAGAACAACTATTGTCAGAATTGGAGCAGGGACTTTGACTGAAGCAAAAACACGCTGTGGCTATGTGGCTATTGTGGGTCGCCCCAATGTGGGCAAATCTACTCTGCTCAACCATATACTGGGGCAAAAGCTCTGCATTACCTCGCGCAAGCCGCAGACCACCAGGCACACTTTACTGGGTATCAAAACCGAAGAGGATCTGCAGATGATTTTTGTCGATACTCCAGGCATACATACCAATCAAGAGCGGGCTATCAATCGGGTAATGAATCGCTCAGCCGCCAGTGTTATCTCCGATGTGGATGTGGTGATATTTGTGGTGGATCGGTTTGAGTGGAGTGAGGCCGACGAATATGTCGCCAAATATCTGGGTAATAATTCTACTCCAGTGATTGTGGCGGTGAACAAGGTCGATATGGTCGAGGACAAAGCAGCTCTGTTGCCCCACTTACAATTTCTATCTAGCAAGGTTGAGGCCGCAGATCTGGTTCCACTGTCAGCGCTGCGCAAAACCAATCTGGATGAGCTGGAAGCCAAGATTAAAACCTATATTCCTGAATCCGAGCATATCTTTCCAGAAGATCAGATCACTGATCGCAGCGAGCGCTTTCTGGCTGCAGAAATTGTCCGTGAAAAAATTACTCGTCAGCTGGGTGCCGAGGTTCCCTATCAGGTAACTGTTGAAATCGAAGAGTTTCGCGCGGAGAAAAAAATTACCCACATCAGCGCGCTGATACTGGTCGAGCGCGACGGGCAGAAGAAGATTATTATTGGCACCAATGGTGAGCGTATTAAGAAAATCGGAGAACAGGCACGAGCTGATTTAGAGAGCCTGCTCGATTGCAAAGTGATGCTCAGAACCTGGGTTAAGGTTCGCAGTGGCTGGTCAGATGATGAGAGAGCACTGCGCAGTCTTGGCTATATGGACGAGTAGACAGTCGTGCGTGTTGAGGCCGAATCTGGATTTGTGCTGCATGTCACGCCCTACAGAGAGACTAGCCTGCTAGTTGATCTGTTTACTAGGCATCAGGGCCGAGTCCGCTGTGTTGCCAAAGGTTTTCGCAAACCCAATAAACGCGGTATTAGTCGCGCCCTGTTTCCCTACACAGAACATCAGTTTAGCTGGCAGGGCAGAGGAGATTTAAAAACTCTGACTGCTGCAGATGCCCTTGGCGCCCCGGTTTTTTTACAGCAGGAGACAGCATTTACCGGGCTCTATATCAATGAACTGCTGTATCGTTTGCTCCATGAGCATGATCCCCATGAATATCTCTATCAACAGTATCGCCAGTTTTTAGAACAGTTGGCGGGCAGTGGCACGGATGAGCTGATGTTGCGCCGTCTGGAAATGTTATTGCTCGACGAGCTCGGCTATGGGTTGGTACTGGACGCAGATATTCAGGGTCAGGCAATTGCGCCCGATCGCCAGTATCAATATATCCCCGAGCAGGGGTTGGTTGCATTAATTAATCAGCAAAACTCTACTGGTGCTCCGCTAAATGGGGCAGACCTTGTGTCCATGGTCAATGGCGACTTCTCTCAGCGTGCCGTTATGCAGGCAGCTAAACAGCTGACCCGCAGAGTGATAGACTTCTATCTGGGCGGCAAGCAGTTGCACAGCAGAGAGCTGTATCGTCAACACCTGATGGCAGCGGCCGGTCAGCCTACCAATAATCAACAATCTCAAGGACAGTCCTGATGGCTCTGGCAGTGGGTACAGATATTGTAGAGATACAGCGCATAGCCAAGGTGATAGCGCGCCAGGGCGACCTGTTTGTAAAGCGTATACTCTGCGACAGTGAGCAGGCTGAATATCAGCGTTTAAATCACAGCGCGGCTTTTTTGGCTAAGCGCTTTGCTGCCAAAGAGGCTGTCGCCAAGGCCCTGGGTACAGGTATTGGTCGTGGCGTGAGTTTTCAGGATATTCAGGTGGTCAATAATGACAGTGGAGCGCCCGCAGTGGTGCTCAGTGGCGGCGCTGCTGAGGTGCTAAAGTCGCTGGGTGGCAGCAAGCTGTTAATCAGCCTCGCCGACGAACAGCAGTATGCAGTGGCCTATGTTATTTTAATTTAAAATACTTATGCCATTTAGTTCTTGGCAATAGCCTCTGCAAAGAGGCGTAGGGCCGTGCTCTGGGGCACAATAGCCAACTTGATTAAAGCTTTTTAATAGGACGCAAAATGACATTGGATTATCCAACTATAGAGCACTGTATTGGCAATACTCGCCTAGTGCGTTTGCAGCGCCTGGCTGGCGAAACCTCAAATACCATACTGGGCAAATTAGAGGGAGATAACCCCGCGGGCAGTGTTAAGGATCGTCCGGCGCTGAGTATGATTCTCAAGGCCGAGCAGCGTGGCGATATCAAACCCGGCGATCGCCTGATAGAGGCCACCAGTGGCAATACAGGTATCGCTCTGGCTATGGTGGCGGCTATGAAAGGCTACAAGATGACATTAATCATGCCCGACAATGCGACAGATGAGCGCAAATGGGCAATGACCGCCTATGGCGCCGAGTTAATTGAAGTCACCCAGGCTCAGGGTATGGAGGGCGCTCGGGATCTCGCCCAGCAAATGCAGGCACAGGGGTTGGGCACTGTGCTCGACCAGTTTAATAATCTGGATAATCCCATGGCCCACTATGAGGGCACAGGGCCAGAGATCTGGCGAGACACCCAGGGCCAGGTTACTCATTTTGTGAGTTCTATGGGCACCACAGGTACCATTATGGGTGTTTCAGCCTATCTAAAAACTCAGAATCCTGAGATTCAGATAATTGGTTTGCAACCGGAGGATGGTGCCTCCATCCCTGGTATAAGACGCTGGCCTCAGCAATATATGCCGGGTATCTTCGATGCAGCAAAGGTGGATACAGTGATGGATATCTCTCAACAGGATGCAGAAAATGCCATGCGTCGACTGGCTAAAGAGGAAGGGATTTTTTGCGGTGTCTCTGCAGGCGGAGCAGTTGCCGCGGCTCTGGAGCTCAGCAGCAAAGTCGAGAACGCTACCATTGTGACCATTATTTGTGATCGCGGTGATCGCTATTTATCCTCAGGTGTTTACGCCTAAATCGATGGGGCTTTGACTATGGATGCAACCTACAGTATCGCCGACCTGCGCTATTTGATGTCGCGCCTGCGAGATCCGCAAACTGGTTGTCCCTGGGACATCAAACAGACTTACCAAAGCATTACGCCCCATACCATTGAGGAAGTTTATGAGGTGGTCGATGCCATCGAGCGCGGCGATATTGAACATCTTAGTGAGGAGCTGGGTGATCTGCTGTTTCAGATTATTTTCTATAGCCAGTTGGGTGAAGAGGATAATCAATTTGATTTTGATGCCGTAGTCTCTGGCATAACAGCCAAGTTAGTGCGACGCCACCCCCATGTATTTCCCGATGGTACATTGCAGTCGGCGCGCGACAGCCAGACGGTTGCCACCGAGGCCGAAATAAAAAGCAACTGGGAGACAATTAAAAAGCAAGAGCGCTCATCAGCTGGGGCTTCTGGCACCCTGGATGATATCCCACTGGCACTGCCCGCTTTGAGTCGCGCTTTTAAGCTTCAAAAGCGAGCCGCGACCAGAGGTTTTGATTGGCCTCAGATTAGCGGTGTACTGGATAAGGTTAAAGAGGAAATCGCAGAGCTCGAACAGGAAATCGCCAATGGCGATGCAGGAGCTATGGAAGATGAAATGGGTGACCTGCTATTTAGTTGTGTCAATCTGGCGCGCCATCTGGCTATTAATCCTGAGAAATCTCTTGCCCGCGCTAGCGATAAATTTAAGCGTCGATTTCAAGCAATGGAAGCGGCCGTTGGCATAGATCGTTTCGCCGATCTAAGCCTCGAAGAAATGGAACAGCAGTGGAAAAGCGCCAAATGTCTAGAATCGACTTGATCAATAGTCATTATGATTCCAGCGTCCATCTGCCGTGGCCTTCGAGGGTTGTTTGACCTGCTCAATAAGTGTATCGTGAGCGCCCCCTGTGAAAGGCTGAATTAAGTATATCCTCAGCACCCCACAGGCTATAAACCCGTAGCTAAAACCACTCTGGTTGTGATTAAAGGAACGTATTAATGAGATTGATTCTGTTAGGCCCGCCCGGTGCAGGTAAAGGTACCCAAGCTCAGTTTATTACTGAAAAGTATGGCGTTCCCCAGATATCTACCGGAGATATGTTGCGTGCAGCTGTAAAGGCAGAGTCTGAGTTAGGACTGCAGGTCAAAGATATTATGGCCTCGGGTGGTCTGGTATCAGATGATCTGATTATAGCTCTGGTCAAAGAGCGCATTGCTCAACCAGACTGCGCCAATGGTTTTTTATTTGACGGTTTCCCGCGCACTATTCCTCAGGCTCAGGCATTGGTTGATGCCGGTGTTAGTATTCAGTATGTGATTGAAATGGCGGTTGAAGATGAGGAGATTGTAGCTCGTTTAAGTGGTCGTCGAGTGCATGAAAATTCAGGTCGCGTCTACCATGTTCAGCACAATCCCCCTGCACAACCTGGTGTGGATAATGAAACTGGCGAGCCTTTGGTGCAACGAGAAGATGATAAAGAAGATACAGTTCGCAACCGTCTCAATGTTTATCATGAGCAGACTCAGCCACTGGTAAAATTCTACAATGAGCTCGCCGTGACAGATGGCGATGCCCCGACTTTTGCCTCTATTAATGGTTTGGGTCAACTGTCCGATGTTCAGGCTAGAATTGTTGATATCTTAGGATAGAAGTTTAAAAACTAGTTTTTCAAAAACCCAGATAACCCGCCAGCAAAAAATAAAAACTGGTTATATTGCGATAAAAACCTACAAAATCTTGCAGAAAAAGGAGTTTTTTGCTGTATTTTCCCCTGAAAGGTTGCTAAAGCAAATCGCTGGCGATTATCATTCGTGTTCAAATAACTACGCACAGAAGAGCCATGTCAACTTCAGATTCCCCATTATCAAGGTCACGGAGAGCACCAGTGAAAAGTCCAGCAACTAAAAGCACGGAAAAAACTGCACCGGCCACTGTTTCGGCCAAAGCGCCCACTGTCGCGGCAACGGTAAAAAAAGCAGGGCCTAAAAAAGCAGAAGCCAAAAAAGCACCTGCGAAAAAAGCTCCAGCCAAAAAAGCACCAGCCAAAAAAGTAGCGGCTAAAAAAGCTCCAGCCAAAAAAGTAGCGGCTAAAAAAGCTCCAGCCAAAAAAGCTCCAGCCAAAAAAGTAGCGGCTAAAAAAGCTCCAGCCAAAAGAGCTCCAGCGAAAAAGGTAGCGGCCAAAAAAGCGCCAGCCAAAAGAGCTCCAGCGAAAAAGGTAGCGGCCAAAAAAGCGCCAGCCAAAAAGGCAGCCGCCAAGAAATCAGCAGCTCCTAAAGCAGTATCTAAGGCTGTGGCTAAAGTAATTGCCCTAAATTCCAAGATTGCAGCCCAGGCAGCTCGCGTTGACGCTTCGCGTAAAAAGATCGCGGCAGCTAAAGTCAAAGTTGCTGCAAAGGCCAGTGCTGTGTCTCGCAAATCGCTAGCCTCCGCCCGTGCCAATTTCAAAGCAACTAATGGCAAGTTAAAAACTTTGCAGGCGCAATTAAGAGAGGCCAAGAGTACTCAGCGCGTTGCGCAGATTATGTCAGCTGTTACCAGTGCACAGGCAAAAGGTAGTGCCGCCGTAGCATCTCGCACTGCTAGCCTGGAGAAGAAGTCTAAGGCTGATCTTGCCGCAGCAATGAAAAAATATGAAGCCAAGTGGTTAAAGGCTCGTGCAGCGGCCAATGCCAAGAAAGTAAAGGCAGCTGAAAAGGCGGCTGCGGCTGCTGTTAAAGCGGCAGAAAAGAAAGCGGCAGCCAAGGTAAAAGCAGAGGCTGCTAAAGCCAATGCCAAATCTAAAAAGAAAGCTGCAGCGGCCAAGCCGGCTGCAAAAAAAGTAGCAGCCAAAAAGTCAGCGGCTAAGAAGGCTGTTGCAAAAAAAGTAGCGGCCAAGAAGCCAGCAGCTAAAAAAGTAGCTGCAAAAAAAGCTCCCGCCAAGAAAGCAGTGGCCAAAAAGCCAGCGGCTAAAAAAGCTGTGGCGAAGAAAGCGTCTGCAAAAAAGCCAGTAGCCAAGAAGCCAGCGGCTAAAAAGGCAGTAGCCAAGAAGCCAGCGGCTAAAAAGGCAGTAGCCAAGAAGCCAGCGGCTAAAAAGGCAGTAGCCAAGAAGCCAGCGGCTAAAAAAGCTGCGGCGAAGAAAGCGCCTGCAAAAAAGCCTGCAGCTAAAAAGGCTCCAGCCAAGAAATCCTGATAGTCTAATTGGCCTGAGACCTGTAAAATCCCTCACCACTGGTGGGGGATTTTTTTTGCCTGCCGATTATTGGATTTGTGATGACGTCATTTTTAACCATTGAAACATCTACCCCGGCCTGCTCTGTCGCACTGCAGGTCGATGGTGTTATGAGGTATAAATATTCTCAAGAGCCGCGCTCCCACACCAAATTGGTGATGGCTATGGTTAATGAGCTTGTTGCTGAGGCAGGGTTAACAGTCGCGGATCTAGATGCCATTGGCGTCACTGTGGGTCCAGGGTCATTTACTGGCTTGCGCATAGGCTTTGCTACAGTTCAGGGCCTGGCTTTTGCCGCCGATCTGCCAGTGGTGGCTGTTTCAACTCTGCAAACCCTGGTCGCTACCTATTTGCGCAGCTGCCCTGAGCAGCACAATATTCAGGCCACCCCCATTGTTGCTGTGCTGGACGCGCGCATGGGGGAATACAATCTGGGTAGTTATGTCTCGACTGTTAATGGCGAGCTCAGTGCATTGGCCGAAGATCAGCTTCTCAATGGCGACCAGGCTCTGGCCTTTATAGAAAAGCATCAACCCGAGGCTATTGTGGGTGAGGCCGGGCAGTTGCTGGCCGCTGACTCCGACTGGAGTGATAGGCTGGTACAGGTATTTCCCTCAGCTGTGGATCTGTTGGCTGTGACTGCAACTGAATATGCGGCAGGACGGGCGCAAGCAGCAGAATCCATTGAGCTGGTTTATCTGCGTGGCACTGAGTCCTGGCAGAAAAGAAAACGGCTTAGGGAAGCATAGATTATGGATATGGTACAGGCTGTTTGGCTGGCAATAATTCAGGGGCTAACTGAGTTTTTACCTATTTCAAGCTCGGCTCATCTGATACTGCCCGCACAGATTCTGGGTTGGCCCGATCAGGGGTTGGCGTTTGATGTGGCAGTACATGTAGGTTCATTTGTAGCCGTGGTGATTTATTTTCGCCACGATCTTCAGCAGTTAATTATGGCCTGGTTTAAAAGCTTGCCCGTTAAGGCGGCGGGTACTCCGGAGAGTAGGCTGGCCTGGTGTATTATTTTGGCGACTATCCCCGCTGGTCTTGCCGGCCTGTTGCTGGGTGACTTTATAGAAGCCAATCTTAGGTCTATGGCAGTGATTGCGGTGACCACCATAGGTTTTGGACTTTTGCTTGGCTGGGCTGATACGCGTCAGCGGGGAGTAAAAACCGTTGATCAGCTGAGTTGGAAGTCCGCCCTTGTAGTGGGTGCTGCCCAGGCTCTGGCGCTGATACCCGGAACCTCCAGATCAGGAATAACCATGACTGCTGCACTGGCACTGGGTTTTGATCGCACCACGGCTGCGCGCTTCTCTTTTTTACTGTCTATCCCAATTATCACTCTAAGTGGCGGCTACAAGGCCCTGCAGCTGATGGATCAGACACTGGTGCCCTGGACAGAAATTTTGCTGGGTACTGCATTATCAGCAGTAACGGCCTATCTCTGTATTCATAGTTTTCTGCGTCTGGTCGAGCGTGTCGGTATGATGCCATTTGTGATTTATCGCCTGATACTGGGTGGCTTTCTAATCTATCTCATAGGGAGCTAGGAAAATAATGAGCGCCGTTAGCATCGCATTTATTGGTCTGGGTGTTATGGGCTATCCCATGGCGGGTTGGCTCAGCACCAATGGCCACAGGGTGACAGTCTATAATCGCACCACAGAAGTTGCTGAGCGTTGGCTCAGCCAACACAGTGGCGAGCTGGCCCAAACTCCCCGACAGGCTGCTGCTGTTGCAGATATTATTTTTACCTGTGTAGGCAATGACGATGATCTGTCTCAAGTAATTTTGGGTGAACAGGGTGTTATGGCGGGTATTAAAGGCGGCTCTGTATTGGTTGACCATACCACCACATCCGCAGAACTTGCTAAGCAGATAACTGGGATTTGTCAGGCTGCCAATTGCAGATTTATTGATGCTCCTGTGTCCGGGGGGCAGCAGGGTGCCGAGAATGGACAGCTTACAGTGATGTGCGGTGGTGACGCACAGTGCTTTGCCGAGGTCGAGCCCCTGCTGAGCTGCTATGCTAAGGCGGCTCAGTTAATGGGTCCCAACGGCAGTGGCCAGCTGTGTAAGATGGTCAATCAAATATGTATTGCCGGACTGGTGCAGGGGCTGGCTGAGGGGTTAAATTTTGCCCAGCGAGCTGGTCTGGATGCCCATCAGGTGGTTGAGGTAATCAGCAGAGGTGCGGCCCAGTCCTGGCAGATGGAAAACCGCTATAAAACCATGCTCGCGGGTGAGTATGAGCATGGCTTTGCCGTGGAGTGGATGCGCAAGGATCTGGCCTACGCGCTGGCAGAGGCAGACAATAATGGTGCTGAGTTACCGGTGACCGAGCTGGTCGATCAATTTTATGCTGAGATCCAGGAGCTTGGTGGCAACCGATGGGATACCTCAAGCCTGTTGGCCAGGCTTGTGGCCCATAACAAGACGGAAACAGAGACTAAAGGATAACTGATATGATTGATCAGACTCAGCAGTACAATGCTGATTTAAGTGCATTTCTAGATGCCTCACCTACACCATTCCATGCCGTCGCTAGTATGAGCAAGCTGTTGGAGCAGGCCGGATACACTCAGTTAGATGAGTCTGAGGCCTGGGATCTCAAGGCGGGGGACAAACATTTTGTCACCCGCAATGGCTCTTCTATTATCGCCTTTGCAGTGGGCTCAAAGCCTCTGGCCAAGTCAGGTATACGTATGGCCGGAGCCCACACCGACAGTCCCTGTTTAATGGTTAAGCCGCAGCCAGAAATTAATAAGGCGGGCTATTTTCAGCTGGGTGTGGAGGTCTATGGTGGAGCACTGCTGAACCCCTGGTTTGATCGTGACCTGTCTATTGCCGGGCGCCTGGTATATCGCGATGCGCATAAGCAGCTCAAACAGACCACTGTGGACTTTGAGCAGCCTGTTGCCATGATTCCCAGCCTGGCAATTCATCTGGATCGAGAGGCTAATACCGGGCGTACGGTAAATGCTCAAAACCATATTCCCCCAGTACTTATGATGGCTCCGCAAGACGAGACGGCAACTGATTTTCGCAGCCTTTTGGCCGATAGATTTTTACCTGCCAAGTCCGAGGTGCTGGACTTTGAGCTGTGCTTTTACGACACCCAGTCAGCGGCTATGGTCGGTTTAAAGCAGGAGTTTTTGGCCTCTGCTCGACTGGATAATCTTCTCAGTTGCTATGTGGTCACCCAGGCCCTGTTGGCGGCCGATGGCACCAATACCAGCCTGATGGTATGCAATGATCACGAAGAGGTTGGCAGCGTCTCGGCTATAGGTGCCGACGGACCCTTTCTCGAGGCGGTGGTAGAGCGTATTGTGCAGGCCGATGGCGGCAGCAGCCTCAACTCTGTAGCCGATCGCTCGCTGATGATTTCCTGTGACAATGCCCATGCAGCCCACCCCAATTTTGCCGATAAACATGATGGTGCTCATATGCCATTGCTTAATGGAGGCCCGGTCATCAAGGTCAATGTCAAGCAGCGCTATGCCACCACCAGCGTCACCTCGGCTCTATTCAGGCAGCTCTGTGACCAGACTGATGTGCCGGTGCAAACCTTTGTCTCGCGCAGTGATCTGGGCTGTGGCAGCACTATTGGTCCGATCACCTCATCCAGGTTGGGTATTCCCACTCTGGATGTGGGAATACCTCAGCTGGCTATGCACTCCTGTCGCGAGATGACTGGATCCGAGGATCCGCAGCGACTGAGCCGCGTGCTGGAAGGGTTTTTTAATCTCCAGGGACATTTAGCCATAGAGGTTGAGTAAGCGATTGTCTATCATAGCGCCCCAGAATAAACAGCCCATATTAGGTTACAGTCTATGAGTAAGAAGCGTGTTTTAACTGGCATTACCACCTCTGGCACCCCGCATTTGGGTAACTATGTGGGGGCTATTAGGCCTGCTATTGAAGCCAGTCGCAGCGGAGCCTTTGAGTCGTTTTTCTTTCTCGCCGACTACCATGCACTGATCAAGGCCCAGGATCCAGATCTTGTCCACCAGTCTACCCTAGAGATTGCTGCGGCCTGGTTAGCCCTGGGGCTGGATACCGACAATGTAACCTTTTACCGGCAGTCAGATATTCCCGAGATTCCTGAGCTGACCTGGCTGTTAACCTGCATGACGGCCAAGGGCATGATGAATCGCGCCCACGCCTATAAAGCCTCTGTGCAGGCCAATATTGAGGCCGGTGAAGACGAGGATATGGCGATTACCATGGGGCTGTTTAGCTACCCCATACTGATGGCCGCGGATATCCTGATGTTCAATGCCCACAATATTCCCGTGGGTCGAGATCAGATTCAGCATGTGGAGATGGCGAGGGATATAGCCCAGCGATTTAACCACCATTATGGCGAACATTTTGTCTTGCCTGCCGCCCAGGTAGACGATGACGTGGCGATTTTGCAGGGCCTAGATGGCCGCAAAATGAGCAAGAGCTATGGCAACACCATTCCTCTGTTTCTCGGCGAGAAGCAGTTAAAGAAGCATATCAATAAAATCAAAACTAACCTATTGGAGCCCGGTGAGCCCAAGGACGCCGACAGCTCTGCGGTATTCCAGATCTGGCAAGCCTTTGCCAGTCAGGATCAGATCGCCGAGATGCGCGCCGAGTTTGCCAATGGCATAGCCTGGGGCGAAGCCAAGCGTCAGCTGTTTGAGTTGATCAATGAGCAGTTAAAGGCACCTAGAGATGAATATATGCGCCTGCTGGAAAACCCTGGAGAAGTTGAAGCCGTATTACAGCAGGGTGCAGTGAAAGCACGCGAGCATAGCTCAGAGCTTGTAGCCAAAGTGCGCTGCGCTGTGGGTATTCGTCCGTTGGGGTAGTTTTACTCTGGTTGCCAGCGCCGCTTGCTGTATAATGCGCGCCGGTAAAGAGTTTGGTTTATCGAGCACAGATATTGTTTATACCCATAATACTGTGCAGATAATTTTTATGGGAAAGATGAGTCTTATAGGATCAACAATGAGTCAACTACGAATTTTTGTATTAATCAGCATTGCCTCTGTAGCCCTGCTGGGCTGTAGCGCCAAAGAAAACTCAGAGCTCACTGCGGCGCAGGAAGAAGCGGTTGCCGAGCGCATTGCACCTGTGGGCCACGTGGTAAAAGCGGGCCAGGTTGTGGCTGTGGTTGCTGGTGGAGGCGCTGAGCGTGCCGGCAGCGACATCTATGGCACCAACTGCATGGCTTGTCACACCTCTGGGGTTGCCGGAGCTCCTATGCTGGGTGATGCAGCGGCCTGGACGGATCGCCTGACCAAAGGTATTGAGACTGTGTATACCAATGCGATTAATGGTATCAATGGCATGCCAGCGCGCGGTACCTGCATGGACTGCAGCGACGACGAAGTGATTGCCGCGATTGACTATATTCTGGATAACAGCAAGTAGTTTTATACCAGCAATAAAAAACCCCACCCTGTGAGTAACAGTGTGGGGTTTTTTGTGTCCGCAGCAATCTAGCTAGGCTTGGGGACCTGCATCGATAATCTCCTGGGACGGTGCAAAGCTCTGAATATTCTCAGCAAACAGCTTGGCGAGGGTTTCCGCTTGCTTGTCGTAGTCTGCAGGGTTGTCCCAGTTATTGCGCGGATTTAGATAGGACTTGTCTACGCCTGGAATCTCCAGAGGAATATCCAGATTCAAAAGATCCAGATGTTCAGTGGCGGCGGTTTCCAGAGAGCCATTGGTTATGGCACTGACCACAGCGCGGGTGACCGGAATCGGGAAGCGATTGCCCGTACCCTTGGAGCCGCCAGAGCCCCCGGTCCAACCTGTATTTACCAGATATACTTTAGAGCCAAATTCTTCAATACGCTTCATCAGTAGCTCGGCGTAAACACTGGCCGGGCGCGGCATAAACGGCGCGCCAAAACAGGTGCTGAAAGTGGGATGGATACCAGCTTCGCCACCCATCTCAGTGGAGCCAACCCGGGCTGTGTAGCCACTCAGGAAGTGATAGGCCGCCGCTTCTTTTGAAAGCAGAGAGACAGGCGGCAATACGCCGGTGACATCACAGGTTAGAAAGATTATGTTTTTTGGCTCACCGGCTTGATTCTCCAGGCAGCGTTTTTCTACGTGCTCCAGGGGGTAGCTGCAGCGGCCATTTTCAGAGATGCTGGTATCGCAGTAGTCAGCGAGACGGGTTTTATCGTCCATCACCACATTTTCAACAATGGCACCAAATCTGATCGCGTCCCAGATAACCGGCTCATTTTTTTGGCTGAGATCTATGGTTTTGGCGTAACAGCCGCCCTCCAGGTTAAACACTGTACCTCGTCCCCAACCATGCTCATCATCACCGATCAGGAATCGATCGGGATCAGCTGATAATGTGGTTTTACCCGTGCCCGAGAGACCAAAAAACAGCGCGGTATCACCATTATCGCCAACATTGGAGGCGCAGTGCATAGGCATCACATCTTTTTCTGGCAGCAGGAAATTTTGCACAGAGAACATTGCTTTTTTCATCTCGCCGGCGTACTTCATGCCGGCCAGCAGGACTTTGCGCTTGGCAAAGTTAATGATTACCACGCCTTCGCTGTTGGTGCCGTCGCGCTCGGGGTCGCAGACAAAGTTTGCTGCATGGAGAATCTTCCATTCTTCTTTGGCGGCGGGATTATATTTCTCGGCGCGAATAAACATATTGCGCCCAAACAGAGCGTGCCAGGCGGTTTCTGTGGTGACTTTGACTGGAATATAGTGGTTGGAGTCCTGTCCCACATGGAGGTGGGAGACAAAGCGCTCCTTGTCAGCCATATAGTCTGCGACACGGCTCCACAGGGCGTCGAATACAGTAGCTGAGATAGGGCGGTTGACTGAGCCCCAGTCGATGGCGTCAGATGAGCTGGGCTCATCGACAATAAAGCGGTCTGCAGGTGATCTACCGCTGCGCTGACCTGTGGTGGTTACCAGCGCGCCGGTGCTACCCAGCCTGCCTTCACCATGTTGAATTGCAATTTCTACAAGCTCGCTAGAGCCCAAATCTGAATGAATTGGTGCTTCGGTCATTCTCTTCCTCTCTTCCCAAAGTGAAAAAAAACTGTGTGGATCCTCCGATCCGGTGACATAGTATGCCAGAAACTGTTTTTCTTAGTTGTCTTTTTAGGTCTCTCCTCAATATACCGGGCATCTGGCTAAATGATTGAAGCCCGAACCTAGAGTTAATGCAGGGTTGGCGGCTCTGAGCTAAACATTGCCTCCACGTCCTGGTCACTGAATTGGTACTGTTCGTCACAGAATTCGCAGGTGATTAAAACCGAACCCTGTTCCTCGACAATATCGCGCACCTCGGCGGCACCCAGCGAGACCAGAGCGCGCTCAGTTCTCTGCCTGGAGCAGCTGCAGAAAAAATGTAGTGCCTGATGCTCGAACAGCCGTACGCCGTCCTCGTGAAACAGTCGATACAACTGCTCACTGTGGGACAGACTCAGCTGTTCTTGTGTTTTTAATGTGTCCATAAGTGCACTGATATGCTGCCAGTCCGCTGCAATTTTGTCGGCCTGCTGAGTGCTGGGCATCTGCTGGATCAGTACGCCAGAGGCGACTTGGCGATCGGCACAGAGTTTGATCTGAGTGGGCAGCTGTTCAGACTGGTTGAAATAGTGCTCCAGACACTGGCTGAGATTATCGGCGTCCAGAGGCACTATGCCCTGGTAGCGCTCTCCACCCTCAGGCTCAATGGTGATGGCCAATGTGGCGCTGCCCAAAAAATCTTGCAGGCTACAGCCACTGGCCGCCGCTGCGAGATCTCCGCGCACAATCCCGCGTAGTTTATTGCCCTGAGTGCATTCAGCCATGATGGTTTTTATGGGGCCGGCGCCGGTAGCCTGAATGGTAATAATGCCAGGATACTTTAATGTGGCGCTGAGCAAGCTGGCGGCCACCAGAAACTCTCCGAACAGTGCTGCCACTGCGTCAGGGTACTGTTTTTGCGCCAGAATGGCCTGATAGCTGGCAGCGAGTGAACTTATTTCACCGCGAATATCAGTGCCGTCGAAAAGGAATTTTTGCAGGGTATCGTGATCGCTCATAGGGGGCGCATTGTACTGCAATATGGGGCTGCGGGAATGCTAATTATTTAAAAATCGATGAATTTGACGGCGCTGTTTTTTGTTGGGCCGCTCACTCTGGGGCATCGAGTTATTAAAGGCTTTGCGCTCGGCGGCACGCTTTTCTCGCAGCTCGAGACTCTGCTCGGTCTCGCGATATAGCAACTGGGCCTCAGAGGCACTGCGGCGATGCTCTGACAGAGCTATGACCTCGACGGTTTTGTCGTCAAAGCCTTGGCGAATACAGATAACAAGCCCGGTTTCCAGCAAGCGGCTGGGTTTGGATTTTTGGCCATCGATATGCACCTTGCCATTTTCAATAGCAGCCTTGGCCAGCCCACGAGTTTTGAAAAAACGCGCAGCCCAGAGCCATTTGTCGATTCGCACTTTGTTCTGGTGTGAATTATCCATCTGCATCCCTGCCTGTGCTGAGATTTAAGATTTGCGAGAAACTCTGAATAGCGGGAAAGCCAAAGTAGGGCCGGGCCTGTTGCTGGCTATCTGGGGTCTCTATGGCCAGCAGATGGGCTATGCCGTAGGCCTGTGCCGAGCGCAGCACTGGCTCAGAATCATCGATAAACAATGTTCGAGAGGGGTCAAAGGGCACATTTTGCTGCAGCTGTTGCCAGAAGCGCTGATCTTCTTTGGGGCAGCCATAATCATGGGAAGTAATTACTAGATCCAGCAGGGGTTGAATGCCGGTCACGGCAAACTTGATCTCGACACTGTCGGGGTGGGCGTTGGTAATCAGCACGCGGTTTTTCCCTCGGTGACCCAGCGCGCTGAGAAAATCCAGGGTTTGCGGACGCTCATTGATCAGGTGCTGGATTTCGCGTTTGAGATCCACAATGTCCATATCCAGCTCGCGGGACCAAAATTCTGTGCAGTACCAGTCCAGAGTGCCCTGTTTATCTGCCAGGCGCTGGGCAATATCTGGAATCGCCTGAGCCGTGGACAGGCCATGTTTCTCGCCATAGCGGCGGGGCAGATGTTGCATCCAAAAGAAGCTGTCAAAATGCAGGTCTAACAATGTGCCGTCCATATCCAACAGCACAGTATCTACCTGATCCCAGCTAAATTGACGCGCCCAGTCGAGTATCAAAAAAGATCCTCCGGCAGTGGATTGTCCACTGGCACCTGGTTACCGATGTCCGGAAGCTCTGCCACGTTGGTCTGCTTAAAGAATTCAAAGATACCCTCTCGGTGGGGCGCGATGCGCTCACCGGTCTTGGCATCAATTTTGACCATCACAATTCCGGTTGGCTGGGGCTGGATAACCTCAGGCTTGCCAGCCAGGGCACCGCGCATAAAATCGATCCAGATGGGCAGAGCTGCAGAGCCCCCATACTCGTTGCGCCCCAGCATGCTGTTGTCATCAAAGCCCACCCAGGTGGTGGTTACTAGATGAGGGGAGTAGCCGGAGAACCAGGCATCTCTTGGGCCATTAGTGGTTCCAGTTTTACCTCCCAAATCGCTGCGTTCAAGCACCTTGGCCTTGACGCCTGTGCCGCGCAAAATTACGTCTTTGAGCATGGAGTCTATTAAGAATGCACTCTGCTTATCGATCACCTGCAGAGCTGGAGTAATCTCGCCACTGTCGGTATTTTGCAGTGCCTGGGCTATGGCTTCCCAGCTGTCCTGTTCGCCGTCTGCTGCAGATTCCTGGGCCAGATTGTTGAGTAATTCTTCGAGTTGCATATCGACGCTGAGCTCAGCCGAGGTATCCTCTGCCGCGTCGCTATCACAGGGATCACAGACAGTGGCTGGGCTGGCTTGGAAAATAATATTGCCATCGCGATCTATCACCTTGTCGAGAATATAGGGTTTTATCTGATAGCCGCCGTTGGCAAATACTGCGTAGCCAGCGGCAATATCCAGCGGCGTCATGGCATGGCTGCCTAGAGCTAGTGATAGATCCAGAGGCATCTCGGCGGTATCGAAGCCAAACGCCTGCAGGCCCTCCAGGGTGCGATCTATGCCCATGCGCCGCAGCAGACGAATTGAAACCAGATTGCGCGAGCGATACAGGGCTTCTCGCAAGCGAGTGGGGCCATAAAACTTGCCGCCATCATTTTCCGGCCGCCACAGGTCTTCCAGCTTGCTGTCGTTAAAAACCACCGGTGCATCATTGATCAGAGAGGCCGGTGTAAAACCATTGCGCAGTGCCGTGGTGTAGATAAAGGGTTTAAAGTTGGAGCCGGGCTGGCGGGTAGCCTGGGTGACCCGATTAAAGCGACTCTGGCGATAGTCAAACCCACCCACCAGAGCTCTGATACCGCCATTTTCCGGCGCCAGCGCGACCAAAGCAGCCTGGGCTGCGGGCAGTTGGCCCAGACTGACTCTATTGTTTTCGTGGCGCTGAATACGAATAACATCTCCCGGGTTGAACAGCTCGAGGGCCGAGGCAATGGGTGCAGTGCGGGCATTGACAGTCTTGTAGATGCGCAGGGCTTCGAGACCATCGGCCCAGTTTAATGGCAGGGTTAAACCGTCTCTGGTCAAAACCATCAAATGATCCTCGAGAACCTCGGTGACAATGGCAGGTTCCAGGCCTCCGTAGACCTTGGCTCGCAGTGCTTCGGGCCAGTCTTCCTCTGCCAGTGCTGACTGCTCCACACCGCGGTAGCCATGGCGTTTATCATAGGCGATGATACCCGCTTGCAGCGCCTCAACGGCATGGCTCTGCATGGTTGAATCCAGAGTGGTAATGGCGGTGTAGCCCTCTGTATAGGCTTGCAGGCCAAACTTGTCGATCACCTGTTGGCGCACCATTTCGGCGGCATAGGCCGCGTCCAGCTCTGATATTGAACCATGATAGCTGGCGTTATCCACTTCGTTGATCGCCGCTTCATACTGCTCCCTATCTATATTACCCAGTGCTAGCATGCGGCCGAGGATCCAGTTGCGACGCACCATGGCCCGCTCGTTATTGGCTAGAGGATTGTATCTGGAGGGTGCCTTGGGCAGACCAGCTATGGTGGCAATCTCCGCCAGACTGAGCTGATCCAGAGTTTTGCCGTAGTAGACCTGTGCTGCAGCGCCCACGCCATAGGCGCGATTACCCATATAGATCTTGTTGGTGTAGAGGGACAGAATTTCCTCTTTGCTGAGCTCTTCTTCAATTCTGAAAGATAGCAGTATCTCGTTGAACTTGCGGGTAAATTCCTGGCGCTTGCTGAGAAAAAAGTTACGCGCCACCTGCATAGTAATGGTGCTACCACCGCTGCGGATAGAGCCCGTGGTCACCAACTCAAAGGCGGCGCGCGCCAGTCCAGAGATCACAATGCCACGATGTTCGAAAAAGCTGTCGTCCTCAGCGGCGAGAAATGCATCGATCATTGGCTGGGGAATTTCATCAAAGCTGACCGGCGAACGCTTCTTTTCACCGAATTCGGCGATAACTTTCAAATCTTGTGAATGAATTCGCAGTGGAATTTGTAACTCGATCTCCTTTAGTTCCTCGACTGATGGCAGTTTTGGGCTAAGGTACAGGTACAAACAGGAGGCCACCATTAGGAAACCACCGGCCCCCAGTACGGCGAGGATCGATAAATTCTTTAGCAGGCTGCGTTTTTTAATGGACACTATTTTCAGGCACCGAAAAAATGAGCGACTATTATAAGGTGTAGAGAATGTGAAGTGCATCATTTGCAGACTTAGGAAACATTGTTAATGTCATTTCTCGCCTGGGACGGCACCTACTTAATGAGTCTACCAAGGATGATAGCTGTAACATGAGCTTTTTAGATTTCTTATCAAAACCGACCAGACCCCTTGTGGGCCTTGATATCTCTTCCTCCGCGATTAAGCTTATCGAACTGAGTAAGTCAGCCGATGGCTATAAGGTAGAGGCCTACAGAGTAATGGCGCTGCCCGCCAACACCATGGTCGAAAAAAATATAGCCGACATCCCCGCGTTGGCAGATACCTTAGAAAAACTGGTAGCCAGCTCCGGCACCAAGCTTACAGATACCGCGGTTGCAGTCTCAGGTTCTTCAGTGATCACCAAAGAAATTGAGCTGCCGGCTGGTCTTACCGATTTGCAGATGGAAATGCAGATTGAGGTGGAGGCGGATCAATATATCCCCTATCCAATGGAAGAGGTGGCATATGATTTTGATGTTATAGGCCCGGTGGAATTCAATGAAGACCTGGTCAAAGTTCTTTTGGTTGCCTGTCGTCAGGAGAATGTCGAGCACCGCCGCGAGGCACTGGAGATGGCAGGGCTCAACCCCAGAGTGGTAGACGTCGAGGGTTTTGCCATCGAGCGCGCCTATCAGCTAATGGCCAGCCAGCTCAATCAGTCTGATGATCAACTGGTGGCGATCGCAGATATTGGCGCCACCATGTTTACCTTTACCGTGCTTGAGCAGGGCAAAACTATCTATACCAGAGAGCAGTCGTTTGGTGGCAAACAGCTGACCGAGGAAATTCAGCGACGCTATGGACTGTCTTGGGAAGAGGCGGGAGAGGCCAAACGCAAAGGTGGCTTGCCAGAGGAATATGAGGCCGAGGTGCTGCAGCCCTTTGTCGACTCCCTGATTCAGCATATCAGCCGCTCACTGCAATTTTTTTATTCCTCCAGCAATTATAGCGAAGTAGACCAGCTGCTTTTGGCAGGTGGTGTCTCTGCGATTCAGGGGCTGGTAGCCCAGGTTGAGGACGCTCTAGGGTTGCCTGCAGAGGTAGCTAACCTATTGGCTGGTATGGAGGCCAACAGCTCCATTAACACCTCGGCTCTGGCTAATGATGGCCCGGCAATGATGCTTGCTGTGGGTCTGGCGCTGCGAGGTTTCGAATAATGTCACAAATCAATTTATTGCCCTGGCGCGAAGAGGCTCGCGAGCAATTAAAAAAGGAATATCTGGGCTTGCTGGGCCTGGTCGCCATAGGTGCGGCTGTACTGCTGTTTATCTGGATTACTGTCGCCATGGGTCAGCTGGACAATCAGAGACAGCGCAATAGCTACCTGGAGATGAATATTGCCGAAATGAACAAAAAAGTCAGTGAAATTAGTGACTTGAAGAGAAAAAAGGAAGAGATGATTTTGCGCATGAAAGTGATTCAGGACCTGCAGGGCACCAGATCTGAGATTGTTAAAATATTTGATGAGCTGGTGCGAGCCATGCCTGAGGGTACCTATCTGTCTAGTCTGGAGCGCGAGGCTGCGGTGGTAAAAATGTCGGGTTTTGCCGAATCTAACAATCGCATTTCAGCCCTGATGAGAAATCTTGATCGATCCCACAGATACGAAAATTCCAATCTGGCCAGGGTCGAGCACGACGATCGACTGGGCGCGCAGAGCAGTCTGTTTGACTTGCAGATAGAGATACAGTCTCAGTCTGCTGACAACCAATTGGCCAGCCCCTAGGGATTAGGGTTGGATTAACAACGGCAGGGAAACTATGTCATTGATAGATAGCATAAAGGAGCTTAAAGATATTGATTTTGCTGATTTGGATATTCAGCAAATCGGCATATGGCCGGCGCCAGTTAAAACACTGCTGCTGATCGGAGTGGCGGTGGTGATTCTTATTCTGGGCTACTTTTTAAAGGTTCAGGATGTGCGCCAGCAGTATCATTCGGCAGCGGGCAAAGAGGCCGCACTGCTTGATCAGTACGCTACCAAAGCATTTCAAGCGGCTAATCTGCAAGCCTACAGAACGCAGATGATTGAGTTGGATGACACCTTCGGAGCTCTGCTAAAGCAGTTGCCCAAGGACACTGAGGTACCAGGTCTGCTGGAGGATATTACCGAGGTGGCCTATGGCAGTGGGCTCAGTATGCAAGCGATTTCGCTACAGCCTGAGCAGGTCTCAGAGTTCTATGTGGAGCTGCCTATAAAGATTGATGTCACCGGTGATTACCATGACTTTGGTTCATTTGTCAGCGGTGTTGCTGCACTGCCGCGGATTGTCACCCTGCACAATTACTCTATAAAGCAGGCTGAAAGCGGCCTGTTAAATATGGTGATCGAGGCCAAGACCTACAGATATAAAGCGGAGGCATCTCAATGAGCCCAGGTCTGCAACTTTTTAGATGCAATGCGCCGATGCTGGTGATTGTGGCTGCTGTGCTTTCGGCCTGTGTGGGCGATAGCCAGTTCAGTGATCTGGACAGCCTGATGGCAGAGTCCCGTCAGCGCCCCCAGGGCCAGATTGAACCTCTGCCGACCTATCCGCCAGCAGAGCGCTTTAATTACAGTGCTCTGGCAATGCGCAGCCCTTTTGAACCCCCGGCAATGATCAGTGCGGAGTCGCAAATAGGCGGTAAGGTGGCATCGGCACCGGACCAGCTGAGGCATAAACAGCCTCTGGAGCTATTCAGTTACAGCGCTCTGTCTATGGTCGGCACTCTGAGTAGAGACCAGAGTACCTGGGCGCTGATAGACGATGGCAGCGGCCGAGTGCACCGGGTGACTGCAGGCAATTTTATCGGCAGAAATTTCGGCGAAATAACCCACATAGGTGAATTTGAGTTAGATGTTTTAGAGACAGTGCCAGATGGCAAAGGTGGATGGATTAACCGCCCCAGAACAATGGGTATGAATGAAGAGTAATCAACGAGTTAGGGAAAATAAAATGATTAGTCGACTCAAGCAATGTTTGTATTGGTGTCTGATGGCACCCTGTGTCTGGACCAGTATGGTTGAGGCCACTGCAGTCCAGGACATTGAATTTCAGGCATTGTCGGATAAACGCTTTGCCATCAGGTTACAGTTTTCTGATCGACCGCCTGAGCCCAGAGCCTATGAAATAGCTAAGCCGGCGAGGCTGGTATTGGATTTTGATCAGGTGCACAGTCAGCTGGAGCAGAAAAAGTTTCCCTTAGCCTTTGCCAATGCGCAGAATGCTGTGTTGGTTTCGGATGGCGCTCGCACTCGTTTAATCGTTAATTTGCAGGAGTCCGCACCCTTTGCAACTCTGGTTGAAGGCAATAGTCTGACTGTGCAAATTGGCGCCTCGGAGCAGCCGCAGCTGGCTAGTCAACAGCCACTGTCCGGGTTTCAGCCCGCGGCCTACCGCCAGTCCTCAGATCAGTCCGCAGGCAATCTCAATGCCGCAGTGACCGGGATAGATTTTCGTCGTGACACTGAGGGCGCAGGTCTGGTTGTGATAGATCTCAGCGATCCCTCAATCAATGTGGACATAGATAAGGCGGGCAAAAAAATACAGCTGTCATTTTACCAGACCGAGTTGCCGGGGTATTTGGATAGAAGGCTGGATGTGGTGGATTTTGCCACGCCAGTAAATGCTATAGATGCAGTGCAGGATGGTTCTGCCACCGTGATTACCATAGAGGCTCAGGGCCAGTACGACTATCTGGCCTATCAGGCTGATAACCGCTATATGGTCAGTGTTAAGGCATTGACAGAGGCAGAGGTTGCAGAGCAGGCCAAGAAGTTTGATTTTACGGGCGATCGACTGTCTCTTAATTTCCAAAATATCGAGGTGCGTTCTGTGCTGCAGCTTATCGCTGACTTTACCTCCCTCAATCTGGTTGCCAGCGATACCGTAACCGGCAGTATTACCCTGCGCCTGGACCAGGTGCCCTGGGATCAGGCTCTGGAAATTGTGCTCAAGGCCAAGGGTCTGGACAAGCGCCAGGAGGGCAATGTATTGATGGTGGCTCCGGCGGCAGAAATTGCCGAGCAGGAGAGGCTGCAGGTGGAGGCCAACAAGCAGCTGCAAGAGCTGGCCCCCCTGGAGACTGCCTTTGTGCGCATCCGCTATGCCGATGCCGCGGAGATCTTTGAGCTGTTTACTGCAGATGATCAGCAGTCTGGACAGTCCGGTGGCACCCCCCGGGACGGCAATGCTACTAACAGTATTCTGTCAGAGCGAGGCAGTGCCATAGTGGATGAGCGCACCAACACTATTATTCTCACCGATACCGAAGACAAAATTAATGAGTTCAAGCGGTTGATTGAGGAGATCGATGTACCTATTAAGCAGGTATTAATTGAAGCGCGCATTGTGATTGCAAATACTGACTTTAAAAAGGAGTTGGGAGTCACCTGGGGTCTGGCTGGTGTTGATCGCCTGACCGGTGGCCCGGTTGCTAGCGCCTTTGGCGACAGAACTGTGGGTATCTCCGGGCGTCGCTCCGGGCTAGCGCCTGGCGCTGGTGTGGTTGAGAGCTTTACCTATTCGGCAGACGAAATTGAAACTGATGATGGGCCCGACGGTATTCCAGGAAATGCTGACGATGGCCCCACTTTGTACAGCAGAAACTTTGACTTTGGTCTGGGTGATAGCCTGGCGGTGGATCTGGGAGTCTCAGATCCTACAGGTGCCTTTAGCCTGGGCTACCTGACGGATAATTTTTTGATTGATCTCGAGCTCAGCGCACTGGAGTCAGACGGCTTTGGCGAAATTGTTTCCCAGCCAAAGGTACTGACCGGTGATAAGCAGCAGGCAGTGATCAAGTCAGGTACAGAGATCGCCTTTGAGAAAGCGACGTCCAGTGGTGCTACTAGCATTGAGTTTAAGGAGGCAGTGTTACAGCTCGAGGTGACTCCCCAGATCACCCCAGATAACCGTATCATTATGGACCTGCTGGTCTCTCAGGACTCGGTGGGCGCCTTTACTCCAACCGGTGAGCCGTCAATAGATATTACCCGCATTGAAACCCAGGCTCTGGTGGGCGATGGTCAGACCTTGGTGCTTGGTGGCATCTTCCAGACTGAGGAGGTGAATGGCACTGAAAAGGTCCCTATGCTCGGAGACATACCTTTTTTGGGTAAGCTTTTCAGAAATGAACTGCGAAATATCGAAAAACGTGAAATACTCATCTTTATTACTCCAAAAATAATTAACGACGATCTTCTGGATAGATGAGCGAACAACATATTTTTCTGGTCGGCCCCATGGGGGCCGGCAAATCCACAATTGGCAAACACCTGGCTGCTTTTCTGAATCGGCCATTTTTTGATATAGATAACGAAATCGTGGCGCGTACCGGTGCCGATATCCAGTGGATATTTGATATGGAGGGCGAAGAGGGCTTTCGCGCCCGTGAAACCCGTGTGTTGTTGGAGTTGATTGGAAATGACTCGTCCTCAGTAATAGCTACGGGTGGCGGCATTATTCTCCGCCCTGAAAATCGCGCAGCTCTGAAAGAAAACGGCCAGGTCATCTATCTATCGGCAACCAAAGAGCAGCTCTATGAGCGAACACGTAAAGATAAAAACAGGCCGCTGTTGCAGGTTGATAACCGCCGCGAAGTCATAGATCAACTGGTTGAAAAGCGCGACCCCCTGTATCGCGAAATCGCTGATATTGTTTTCCCCTCTGGCTCGGTGTCGCCAGGCAAATTAGCAAAAAATCTCGCCGCAGCACTCGCGGAGCTTTGATAATTTGCCGCGGCTGCGCATAATGTGAGTCCAGCAACCTATTTAGAGCCCCACAGCCTCATGAGCACAGTTGATAGCCAAGCCATTGGACAAAATAGCACAGCCAGTGGAATCTCCCTTGACGTAGATCTCGGTGACAGAAGTTATCCTATCCACATAGGGTCGGGGCAGTTGGCTGCAGCCAATATCACCCAGTACATTCAGGGAAAAAAGGCACTTATTGTTACCAATACCAGTATTGCCCCTCTGTATCTGCAGGTATTGCAAGATCAACTGTCGGGGGTGCAGGTGGATACCGTTATCCTGCAGGATGGCGAGCGCTACAAGAATCTCGAAACCCTCAATGAGATATTTACCCAGCTGATCGACAGTCAGCATGACCGTAAAACAACCCTGATTGCTCTGGGTGGCGGAGTTGTGGGCGATATGACCGGGTTCGCAGCAGCTAGCTATCAGCGCGGCGTGCCTTTTGTTCAGGTGCCTACCACATTGCTGGCTCAGGTTGATTCATCGGTGGGTGGCAAGACGGCAGTCAACCACAGTCTGGGCAAAAATATGATCGGCGCCTTTTATCAGCCGCGCGCTGTGATTATTGATACTGATACATTGTCGACGCTACCCGATCGCGAGTTTCGTGCCGGACTGGCTGAGGTGATCAAGTACGGCCTGATCGCCGATCGAGATTTTTTTACCTGGCTGGAAGATAATCAGCAGGCCTTGTTGGCTCGCGACGCTGAGGCTCTGGCTTACGCCATACAGCGCTCCTGTATTAACAAGGCCGAGGTGGTCTCTGCCGATGAGACCGAGCAGGGTATCAGAGCTATTCTCAATCTTGGGCATACTTTTGGTCATGCTATAGAGACCTTTCAGCAGTACAGAGACTGGCTCCATGGCGAAGCTGTAGCGGCGGGCATGGTGATGGCTGCGCATCTGTCGCTGCTGGCCGGAAAGATCAGTGCACAGGATCTGCAGCGGACCACTGATCTTATTGCTGCTTGTGGTCTGCCGGTGCAGCCGCCGCCGAATATGACGGCAGACGACTTTTTAAATCTGATGGTGCGGGACAAAAAGGTGCTCGATGGCCATTTGCGCCTGGTGCTGCTCAACAGCATTGGCAGTGCCACAGTCAGCGCAGATTTTGAGTCAAAATGGTTGCAGCAGGTGCTTACCGACAGCTGTCAGGGCTGAGTGAGTGGCGATCCAGCCTGCGTCTGCAACCTAATTTAGCCTGTTGTCTGCCTGAGCACCGCACAATAACGCGCCAAGAGTAGTCCAATCTGCGGCCGTAGTAGGTATAACTGATTGTCGAACAAGCTCCTAAAGTGTAAAATGCCGCGCGCAAATCGAATTGCACTTAACTTCTGTTCAACCAACCATCATTACTTTTAGTAACGTTTTACTGTGGGTTTAATTATGACTCAAAGCTTATGTCGGCTTGATGATTTCAAAGACAACTGTGGTTTCGGGCTGATAGCTCAGGTTAAAGGCTTGACCAGCCACAAGCTTTTGCAGGACGCGATTCAGTCGCTGACCTGTATGACTCACCGCGGCGGTGTTGCCGCTGATGGTAAGACAGGAGATGGCTGCGGTCTGCTGATGCAGAAGCCCGACAGCTTCCTGCGAACTGTGGTTAAAGAAAGCCTGCAGCTAGAGCTGCCAGAATCCTACGCTGTAGGCGCGGTGATGATGAGTACCGATGATGCGCAGCGCAGCGCAGCAAAGGCTATTCTTGAAGAAGAGCTGGGCAATCAGGGCCTGGATGTTGTTGGCTGGCGTGTGGTACCCACAGATAACAGCTGTCTGGGACCCATTGCGCTGGAGTCACTGCCTGCTTTTGAACAGATTTTTATCGCTCCTGGAAAAATTGACAGCGAACAGAAGTTTACTGCGCGCCTGTATATGGGGCGGCGCAAGGCGGAGCAGCGCCTAGAGTCTGATGATAGTTTCCATATTGCCAGTCTGGGTACCAATATTCTCAGCTACAAAGGACTGATGATGCCGGTGGATCTGCCGGGCTTTTATCTAGATCTGGCTGACGAGCGCATGGAGACGGCAATCTGTGTATTCCATCAGCGCTTCTCGACCAATACCATGCCTAAATGGCCATTGGCACAGCCTTTCCGCATGCTGGCTCACAATGGTGAAATCAATACCATTATGGGCAACAGAAACTGGTCTGTGGCCAGAACTCCCAAGTATCAGACCGATCTGCTGCCAGATCTGTTGGAGGCGGCACCACTAGTCAATCGTACAGGTTCAGATTCCTCAAGCCTGGACAATATGCTTGAGATGCTGGTCACCGGCGGCATGGACCTGCATCTTGCGGTGCGTAGCCTGGTGCCACCGGCCTGGCAGAATGTTGAAGATCGAGACCCCAACCATCGTGCACTCTACGACTATCTATCTATGCATCAGGAGCCCTGGGATGGCCCGGCCGGACTGGTAATTACCGATGGTCGCTATGCGGTGTGCACATTGGACAGAAATGGCCTGCGACCCTCTCGCTGGGTGATGACAGACGATGATGTCATTACCGTGGCATCAGAGGTAGGCGTCTATGACTATCTGCCGGAAAATGTGGTTGCCAAAGGGCGCCTTGGGCCCGGTGATATTATGTCGATCGATACTCAGGAGGGACGAATTCTGTTCCGCGATGAGATCGAAGATCAGTTGGCGGCTCGCCACCCCTACAAGCAGTGGCTGAACGAGGGGCACTTCGCCATTGAGTCGAGCTTTGATACCGACAGCATTGATATTGAAGGCACTCTGAGTCGCGAGCAGATAAAGACTTATATGAAGATGTTCCAGATCTCCTTTGAGGAGCGAGATCAGGTTCTTCGACCCCTGGCCGAGGGTGGCCAGGAAGCGGTGGGCTCCATGGGTGATGACACACCTATGGCGGTGCTATCCACCAGACAGCGCAATCTGTTTGACTTTTTCCGTCAGCAATTTGCCCAGGTCACCAATCCACCCATAGATCCACTGCGTGAAGCGGTGGTCATGTCTCTGGGGGTCGAATTGGGGCGCGAAGGCAGTATCTTTAAGGAGCAGTCCTATCTGGGGCAGCGTATTGGCCTGTCCAGTCCTGTGCTGTCGCCACGCAAATACTATGCGCTCAAAAACAATGAATTCTCCGAGTTCCCGGTACAGAAATTTGATCTTAACTATGATCCGCAGACCGAGAATCTTAAGCAGGCTGTGCAGAGAGTCTGCAAAGAGGTTGAAGCCTCGGTTCGCGGTGGCACAGTGGTCTGTATCCTCTCTGACCATAATATCATCGAGGGCAAACTGCCGATTCACATCCTTATGGCCGTGGGTGCCGTGCACAGCTATCTGATCGAAAAAGGTCTGCGTTGTGATACCAATCTGGTGGCCAGCACAGGCTATGCCCGTGATTCGCATCAGGTGGCTACGCTTATTGGCTGTGGTGCTTCTCTGGTTTATCCCTACCTTAGTTACCATGTGCTCTGCGATCTGATTGGCAGTGGCGAATTGCTGGTGGACGTGGATACTGCTTTTAAACAGTATCGCAAAGGCATTAACAAGGGCCTGCTGAAGATTTTATCCAAAATGGGTATTTCAACCATAGCCTCGTATCGCGGAGCTCTGCTGTTTGAAGCCATAGGTTTAAATTCAGAAATTATTGATCTCTGCTTCCCCGGGTTAACCAGTCGTCTCGAGGGTGCCACCTTCGCTGATTTTGAACAGGATCAGACTGAGCTGGCTAAAACTGCCTGGAAACTGCGCAAGCCTATTAACCCGGGTGGCCTGCTCAAATATGTCCATGGTCAGGAATACCATGCCTATAACCCCGATGTTGTGCAGACCATGCACAAAGCTGTGCAGCATAATGATTACAAAGCCTGGAAAGACTATGCCAGCCTGGTAAATACCAGACCAGCGGCAACATTGCGCGATCTGCTATCTATCAATGGCAGTGCCAAGGCTATTGATCTGACTGATGTGGAGCCTATGGAGGCCATTGTTAAGCGCTTTGACTCCGCTGGTATGTCTCTGGGTGCTCTGTCGCCCGAGGCCCATGAGTCTCTGGCTGAGGCGATGAATAATCTTGGCGGTCGCTCCAACTCTGGTGAGGGCGGTGAGGATCCCGCTCGCTATGGCACAGTGCGTTCATCCAAGATCAAGCAGGTAGCCTCAGGCCGCTTTGGTGTGACGCCGGCCTACCTCTCCAATGCTGAGGTGATACAGATCAAGGTAGCACAGGGTGCCAAGCCCGGTGAGGGCGGCCAGTTGCCTGGTGGCAAGGTCAATGCGCTGATTGCGCGGCTTCGCTACTCGGTGCCCGGTGTCACATTGATTTCACCGCCACCTCATCATGATATTTATTCTATTGAAGATCTGGCTCAGCTTATTTTTGATCTCAAACAGGTCAACCCGGATGCTCTGGTATCAGTCAAGCTGGTGTCTCGCCCTGGAGTGGGCACCATTGCTGCCGGCGTGGCCAAGGCTTATGCTGACCTGATTACCATCTCTGGTTACGATGGTGGTACAGCAGCCAGTCCTCTCAGTTCCATTCGCTACGCGGGTTCTCCCTGGGAGCTGGGTCTTACAGAGACCCACCAGACATTGCGTGCCAATGATCTGCGCGACAAGGTGCGAGTGCAAACCGATGGCGGTTTAAAAACTGGTTTGGATGTAGTCAAGGCGGCGATCCTAGGAGCCGAGAGTTTTGGTTTTGGTACTGGCCCCATGGTAGCACTGGGCTGTAAATATCTGCGCATCTGTCATCTCAATAACTGTGCTACTGGCGTGGCTACCCAGGACGATCGCCTGCGCAACGACCATTACCGCGGCACCGTGGCTATGGCGACCAACTTCTTTAAGTTTGTGGCTATGGAAACCCGCGAGTGGCTGGCGGTGTTGGGTGTCAGATCTCTAGAGGATCTTATTGGTCGAGTAGATCTATTGGAAGTGCTGCCAGGAGCCACCAGCAAGCAACAGAATCTGGATCTTAGTCCGCTGATCCAAGATCGCCCTGAGATTGCCGGCAAGCCGCAGTTCTGTATCGAACCCAAAAATGAACCTTTCGATAAGGGCCTGTTGGCTGAGCGCATGGTAACCGATGCCTTACCCGCCATAGAGTCTCAGTCTGGAGCCAGTTTTGACTACGAAGTGGGTAACTGTGATCGCTCAATAGGTGCCCGTCTCTCCGGGGAGATTGCCAAGCGCTACGGTAATACAGGTATGGCAGAGACACCTATACGCCTAAATCTAAAAGGCGTAGCCGGTCAGTCTCTGGGTGTCTGGAATGCCGGTGGTCTGGAGATTTATCTGGAAGGTGATGCCAATGATTATGTGGGTAAAGGCATGGCCGGGGGCAAGCTGGTATTGAGCCCGCCTGCGACCAGCCAATTTAAGTCTAATGAGACCCCGATTATGGGTAATACCTGTCTGTACGGCGCCACTGGTGGCAAACTCTATGCAGCTGGTAAGGTGGGAGAGCGCTTTGCCGTGCGCAACTCTGGCACTATCGCCGTAGTTGAGGGTGCGGGCGATCACTGCTGCGAATATATGACCGGTGGCATAGTTACAGTGCTGGGTCCCACAGGTTATAACTTTGGCGCCGGTATGACCGGAGGCTTTGCCTATGTGTTAGATATGGAGCGTGTGTTTGTCGACCGCTACAATATGGAGCTGGTTGATATTCAGCGAGTTACCTCTGAGTCGGCGGAGTCTCACAAGGCATTTCTCAAGGCAATGATCGCAGATCACGCCCGTGAGACGGGCAGTGCCTGGGCCAATGAACTAGTCACCAATTTCTCCGATTACGCGTCGCGGTTCTGGCTGGTCAAGCCAAAAGCGGCAAGCCTGACTGGCCTGTTGGCTCAGGCCCACGCTAACCCTCAGTAACGCGAACAGCAATAGAGATCAATAGTATGGCAAGACCAAATAATCAATTTCAGTTTCTCGATGTAGAGCGAGTAGACCCACCCAAGCGTGATATGAAGCGGCGTCTGGGTGAATTTGTCGAGATTTATGATCCCTTTACCGAGAAAAAAGCAGCGGACCAGTCCCACCGCTGTCTGTCCTGTGGCAATCCCTACTGTGAGTGGAAATGCCCGGTACACAACTATATTCCCAACTGGCTGCAGCTGGTTGCCGAAGGCAATCTGATCGAAGCAGCAGAGCTCAGTCATCAGACCAACTCACTGCCTGAAGTCTGCGGCCGCGTCTGCCCCCAGGATCGTCTCTGTGAGGGAGCCTGTACCCTGAATGATGGTTTTGGTGCTGTGACCATTGGTTCGGTAGAGAAATATATTACGGATACCGCGCTGGCCATGGGCTGGCGTCCGGATATGTCCAAGGTTGAGTGGACCGACAAGAAGGTTGCGGTTATTGGCGCTGGTCCTGCCGGTATTGGCTGTGCCGATATTCTGGTGCGCAATGGAGTCAAGCCGGTGGTGTTTGACCGCTATCCGGAAATTGGTGGCCTGCTGACCTTTGGTATCCCCGAATTCAAATTAGAGAAACAGGTGATCCGCACCAGACGCGATGTGCTCGAGGGTATGGGCGTTGAGTTTCGTCTCAACACTGAGGTCGGCACTGATATCAGTATCGATGAACTGCTGGCCGAGTACGATGCTGTATTCCTGGGCATGGGTACCTACACCACAATGAAAGGTGGCTTCCCCGGCGAAGATCTTGCCGGCGCCCACGAGGCGCTGAATTTCCTGGTATCCAATGTCAATCGCAATCTGGGTTTTGAAAAATCTGCCGATGACTTTATCAGTGTAAAGGGCAAGCGTGTGGTGGTGCTGGGTGGCGGTGATACTGCCATGGATTGCAACCGCACTTCCATCCGTCAGGGCGCTACCAGTGTTACCTGTGCCTATCGCCGCGATGAAGAGAATATGCCCGGCTCCCGACGCGAAGTGAAAAATGCGCGGGAAGAGGGCGTGGTGTTTAAATTTAATATGCAGCCGGTTGAACTGCTGTCCGACGATCAGGGCAATGTTTGTGGCGTAAAGGTAGTTAGCACCGAGCTGGGTGAAGCCGACGAAAACGGGCGCCGCCGCCCACAGGTCATCCCGGGTAGCGAGGAGGTTTTGCCTGCCGACGCCGTACTGGTGGCCTTTGGCTTTAAACCCAGCCCGCCGGAATGGTTAACCGGGGTCAAGGTGGATACAGCTGACTGGGGTGCTGTATTGGCTGCCGAAGAACAGGACTTCCCGTTCCAGACCACCAACCCAAAGATTTTTGCCGGTGGCGATATGGTACGCGGCTCAGATCTGGTGGTAACTGCTGTATTCGAGGGCCGTCAGGCTGCCGAAGGTATATTGGATTATCTGGATATCTAATGTCTGAATTAAAGAATGACCGGTTTTTGAAGGCGCTGATGCGCCAGCCTGTAGATCGCACGCCTGTGTGGATGATGCGTCAGGCTGGTCGCTATCTGCCCGAGTATCGCGCCACGCGTGCCCAGGCGGGTGATTTTATGAGCCTGTGCAAGAATACTGAGCTGGCCTGCGAAGTGACATTGCAGCCGCTGGAGCGCTATGAGCTGGACGCCGCAATCCTGTTTTCGGATATTCTCACCATTCCCGATGCTATGGGCCTGGGTCTCTATTTTGCCGAAGGAGAGGGTCCCAAATTCCGTAAGCCAGTGCGCACAGAAGCGGATATTGAGCAGCTACAGGTTGTGGATACTGCCGCTGATCTGTCCTATGTTACCGACGCGGTCAGCATGATTCGTCGCGAGCTGCAGGGTCGAGTGCCACTGATTGGTTTTTCTGGCAGTCCCTGGACCCTGGCCACCTACATGATTGAAGGTCAGAGCAGTCGCGACTTTGCTCGCGCCAAAACCATGCTCTATACCCAGCCAGAAGTAATGCACCAGCTATTGGATAAGCTGGCTCTTTCGGTAATTGACTATCTCAACGCGCAGATTGTCGCCGGTGCTCAGGCGGTACAGATTTTTGATACCTGGGGTGGGGCGCTCAGTCACGCTGCCTATCAGGAGTTTTCTCTGGCCTATATGCAAAAGATTGTGGCTGGGCTGATAAAGCAGGCCGATGGTCGCGATGTGCCTGTGATTCTGTTTACCAAAGGTGGAGGCCTGTGGCTCGAGGCCATGGCTGATACTGGTTGTCACGGCCTGGGTCTGGACTGGACCACGGATATTGGTGCCGCCAAGACTCGAGTGGGTGACAGGGTGGCGTTGCAGGGTAATATGGATCCTGCTGTACTGCGCGCAGATCCGACCACTATTGAGCGCGAGGTGCAGCGAATACTGGCCTCCTTCGGTGGTGGTAGCGGGCATATCTTTAATCTGGGTCATGGCATCACGCCAGATATAGATCCAGAGCATGCCAAAGTCTTTATTGAAGCCGTTCACAAATTTTCTGCAAACTAACCCTCAGTAGCTGAAATTCTTAGTCTATATTTATCGGAACTATTGACTGTCACACAGTTTAGTAAAAAGAAGTATTTACATTCTCTTCTCTTCTGATGGGCCAGCTTTTGATTGCTGGCCCCGTCAGGTATTAGGCAGTCTCTGCGCTGCCACAGGAATCTAATGGATTAGATTTATGAGGATTGTATGTCCTTACAGCAACTAAAGATTTTTATCCATGAACTCAAGGTTGGGATGTTTGTCTCTGCCCTGGATAAACCCTGGGCGGAAACACCTTTTCCCATACAGGGGTTTGTGATTAAAAGCGGTGCCGATATCTCCCGAGTCAAGGCTTATTGCGACTACGTATTTGTGGATATAGAAAAGGGCATCTCTCCCGAGGATACAGATTCTCCGGTTATAGGGGCCCGCTTAAGGCTGGACTCAGACAAAAATTCAGCTGGCGAATCAAGCCGCCTGTATGGTGCAAATTTGCGTCGCCACAATCACCGATTAACTGGCAGCTCAGAGTTTAAATCGGGCCTCAGAGTTAAGCCCACTGTGTATAAAAAAACCGTAGAACTGGCCAAAGAAATCCCCGCTGCCCGCGATGCAATGAACAATGTGCTCGGCTGTCTGACCATGGCCACTCGCCAGATGGCTCGCGGCGGTGCTTTTAATCAGGATCAGTTGCAAGCATCGGTCGATGAGATGATCGATAGCGTGATCCGTTGCCCGGACGCGTTTACCTGGTTGTTGCGTCTGCGAGACAAGGACGCCCGCTCCCATGATCATTCAGTGCGATCGTCCCTCTGGGCCACTCAGTTTGGTCGACATGTAGGGCTGGACTTGGGGCAGTTGAGAGACCTGTGCCAGGCCACCTTGCTCAAGGATATAGGTCGTATCAAGCTAGATCATAGATTGCTACACAACCCGAATCGCGATGCGCAGCAAGAGGTCGAGTACCGGAGCTTCGTCAATCACAGTGTCGAGCAATTGCGAAGCTGTGGATTTGAAAATCGCACAGTGATAAATATTATTAAATTCCACTGCGAGCGCTTTGATGGCAGTGGCTATCCCAAAGGTTGCTCAGGCAATCGTATTCCCATGTTGGCCAGTGTCGCCGGTATAGCCACGGAGTTCGATAAGCTGTGCAATCCCCGGGAAGCCGGAGATACCATGGCGCCCTCCAAGGCCACTAGCAGGCTCTACCAGTTGCGCGGCTCGGCCTTTGACGAGAATCTGGTGGTGGAGTTTATTCAGTCTGTGGGTCTGTATCCGGCGGGCACCATGGTGGAGCTGACTACAGGTGACCAGGGTATGGTGATCGAGCAAAATTCGCGTACCAGACTGGCACCCAGATTGGCCGTGTTTGAAAATAAGGCAGACAGGGCAGGCCAGGGAAAATATATTTTTATTGATCTAAAAGATGAACAACAGGCCAGAGAGCGGCTGTTCAAGTTTGGTCAGCGTCGCGCCTATGATGTCAGCAAGCTGGCAATAGTTCGCGATTTAGAGCCAGACAGTTTTGGGCTGGAATACAGCCTGCTGGAAAACCTGATTGCGCGGCCTTTTAATACGCCCGTCAATGAGCTTCTGATGGGCGATTCGGCGTCAGATAGCCAGCAAAAGAGTGGCTTTCTGGCGGCATTAAAACAGCGATTTGTCAGCTAGATACCGACTGGCAAGCTAGCCTTGATTCTGTGCAATGGCAATCTTTTCGCCCATGCAAACTTTTTCACCGGCCTGGATTCTATCTTCCCATGTCACCGCCTGCTCCTTAAACAGCAGGATCACCGTGGAGCCAAATTTGAAGCGTCCGATTTCCTCACCCTTTTTAAAGGATAGTGATTCCTTGCTATGGTCTTTCTCTCTCACCGCCCCGGGACCAGGTGGCTCAAAACCGCCCCACACAGTTTCAATACCGGCCACCAGCATGGCGCCGACAAAGATTACCGAAAAGCGCCCCAGTTCAGCGGATTCAAATTCGCACACCAGTCTTTCATTGCGGGCAAACAGTCCCGGCAGAGCCTGGGCGGTTTTGTCATTGACCGAAAATAATTCGCCGGGAATATAGCGGCTGCTGAGCAGCTTGCCCGCAGCTGGCATATGCACGCGATGGTAATCTTTAGGTGACAGATAAATGGTAGCAAAACTGCCGTTTTCGTAGGTTCTGGCACTCTCTGAATTGCCCAGCAGGCGACTGACAGAATAATCGATGCCCTTGGCCTGAAGGACTCTGTTTTTATTGATCTTGCCGGCCTGGCTGATAGCGCCATCGGCTGGTGACACCAGACTGCGTTTAGCTCTGGCTATGGGTCGAACCCCAGCCTTGAGCTCTCGAGTAAAAAAGCTATTAAAATGCTGGTAGTAATCCAGATCATCAGTGATAGCTTCTTCCATATCTATATCAAATGCATCTATGGCGCGATTAATCAAAAAATCTTTGAGCCAGGGACGCTCGGATTCTGCGGCTCTGGCAATCAGTCGCGACAGCGCATGTTTGGGAAGTAGTCGTTGCAGGGCGACAAAAATTTCTGCACTTTGGTTCATAGTTACTGTGCTCAATACTGATTAATTAGGTTTTTTTAAAAGCCAAGTTCGATGGGTGACTCGTCCAGATTGCCCCACTCGGCCCAGGAGCCATCATAGCCACTGATATGCTGGTAGCCGAGAATGCGCGCCACCATATAGGTAAAGCTAGAGCGGTGGTGGCTCTGGCAATGGGTGGCAATGCGTTGATCTCTGCTGAGGCCCAGGCTATCTAATAGTTGCTGGGCATCGCTGCGCAGACGCAGATTTCTGTCTTGATCCATAAGTTCTGTCCACTCCAGATTGATGGCTCCGGGAATATGACCTCCGCGGGCTGCACGCACCATGCTGCCGCTGTATTCACCTGGGCTTCTGGCATCCCAGATTGCAAAATTTGCTTCATCCAGAGCAGCCAGGATTTGTTCTCGCTCAATTCTTACCTCTGGTTTGGCAAAACTGACATCAATAGTATTGCTTTTGGGCTGCACAGTACCGGCTTGGGTGGCAAATCCCTCTTTGATCCATGGGACTATGCCACCATTGAGGTAGGACCAGTTGGGCAGGCCCAGCAGATCCAGGGTCCAGGCCAGTCGCCCAGCCCAGCCACCGCCCTCATCGTCATAGACCACCACCTGTTTACTAGCATCTATACCCAGATGATTTATCACTGCCTTTAGCTGCTCAATACTGGGGCAGGCGCCAGGCACCGGGGCGGTTCCTGCAACCAGATTATTGCCCGACAGATGTACAGCCCCGGGCACATGTTTCTGTTGGTACAGAGAGGGGTTGCACAGATCGACAATAATCAGATTGTCGTCATTGAGATGAGTCTCTAATTCATTGGGTTCGATCAGGCGCGGCAGATTGGTCATGGTTTTTTAATACAGTTTGAGAGGCCGCAGATTTTAGCACTTTTTAGCGTTGCGGTGAGCCCTACCTTTCCTGTTGGCTAAGAATAATCTGCCGATAATTGTTCAGTCGCACAGGGAGCACCTTTTTGTCGGCCACCGCCTGCAGCAGGGCGCAGCCAATTTCCCTGTCGTGTTTGCAGTCGCGGAACTTACAGTTGCCCAGGTAGGGCCTGAAATCAATAAAGCCATTAATAATTTTGTCCTCACTCAAATGGCTAAGGGTAAACTCGCGGATACCTGGTGAGTCGATCAGCGTGCCGCCCCCGGTGAGGTGAAACAGCCTGGAGGATGTGGTGGTATGGGTTCCCTCTTCCTTGGCTTCAGACAGGGGGCCTACCTGTAGATTGGCCTCGGGCAGTAAATGATTGAGTAGCGATGATTTGCCTACCCCAGACTGACCCACAAAAATTGAGGTATGTTCGGACAGATAGCTTTGCAGCTGATCTATGCCCTGGCCGGTTTTGGCTGAGACCGCAATCACATCGTAGCCAATGCTGCGATAGTCCCGCATCAGTTGATCAACCTCTGGGTAGTCCTGCTGATCAAACATGTCGACTTTATTAAGCACCAGTAGCGGAGTGATCTGCTGTGCCTCGGCGGCCACTAGATAGCGGTCTAACAGATTGCTGTGGGGGGTGGGTTTGGCTGCAAAAACCACCGCTATGCGATCAATATTGGCAGCGACCGTGCGCAACTTGCCGTAGATGTCCGGGCGAATCAACTGAGACTCCCTGGGCTCCAGAGCCACCACTACACCATGGGGCTGGGCGTGGCGCCATATTACGCGGTCGCCAGTCACCAATGTCTCCACATTGGCACGTTTGTGGCAGCGCAGTATCTGGCCCTCGTACGGCGCCTCGCGGCCCTCGATATCGACCTGTGAGCCATAGTTGGTAATCACAGTGCCGCTTGTTTCTGAGCCCAGATCCGCTAGGTTTTGTAACTCTTCATCGCGGAAGCTCTGCTTTAAGTTAGCTCGCTCGCGGCGACGCTCCTGAATCGCTTGGATGCGGTCTTTTTGGCGCTTGCTAAGTCTGCGATTGCTCAATAGTTTTTCCTGGTTGCCCTGCATGTCTGGCGTTCTCGTCCGCAAGGATATAGCATAATCGCCTTCAGTAACATTTTGCCCGAAATCTCTTGTCCCCGAGGAACAGATGACAGCTCAAGACCCACTTAATTTGATATGGATCGATTTGGAAATGACCGGGTTGGATCCAGAGCGTGAGCGCATTATTGAGATTGCCACTGTGGTGACTGATGCCAATCTCAATATATTGGCTGAGGGGCCTTCCCTGGCAGTGCATCAGAGTGATGCGTTGCTGGATGCTATGGACGAGTGGAATACCAATCAACACGGTGGTTCTGGGTTGGTTGAGCGCGTCCGTAACAGCCACATCAGTGAGGCACAGGCCTGTGCCCAGACTATAGAATTTCTGCGCCAGTGGGTGCCCTCGGGAGCTTCGCCTATGTGTGGCAACTCCATTGGTCAGGACCGTCGTTTTCTGGTGCGTTACATGCCCGAGCTGGCGGCCTTTTTCCACTACCGCAACCTGGATGTGAGCACATTAAAAGAGTTGGTCAGGCGCTGGAAGCCTGAGCTGGAAAACGGGTTTGCTAAGAAGGGTAGTCATCTGGCAATGGACGATGTCTACGACTCTATCGCCGAGCTCGCCTATTACCGGGACGTATTTATTCAGCCCTGAGCTCGGCTATCTTACTGCGCTGCTGATCAAGGGCCCATTGCACATGCTCGCGCACCAGCTCAGAGGGGTCGTTAGCTCTATTCTCCAGACAGCGCACAATGTCTTCACTGCCACTGGCGTTGCCCAGGCCAACCGCCAGATTGCGCAGCCAGCGCTCATGACCTATGCGCCGAATCGCTGAGCCCTGGGTATAATTCAAAAACTCGTCTTGGGACCAGCCAAAAAGGGTCACCAAATCAGGATCATCGAGATTGTGTCTGGGGCTAAAATCATCCTCCTGGGTCTGTGCTGCAAAGCGGTTCCAGGGGCAGATAATCTGGCAGTCATCACAGCCAAATACCCGATTGCCCATCAGTGGTCGCAGGTTCTTTGGAATAGGGCCTTTATTTTCAATGGTGAGATAGGAGATGCACTTTCGTGCATCCAGCACATAGGGTTCGGGAAAGGCATCAGTGGGACAGACTTTTAAGCACGCGCGGCAGTTTCCGCAGCGATTGCTCTGCTCATTGTTATCGGTGGGCAGCGGCAGTGAGGTATAGATCTCGCCAAGAAAAAACCAGGACCCGGCTTGATTGTTGAGTAGCAGAGTGTTTTTGCCTATCCATCCCAGTCCAGCCTGCTCGGCCAGCGGCTTCTCCATCACCGGCGCACTGTCGACAAAAGGTCGCTGTGACAGCTGCAGCTGGGGCAGCTCAGTTTGAATATGGCTGACCAGCTGTGCCAGGCGCTTGCGAATTAATTTATGATAGTCGCGGCCAAGTGCATATCTTGAGATATAAGCTTTGTTGTCATTTTTAAGCACGGCAATCATCTTGTCATCGGCCAAATAATCCATACGCACTGAGATAACCCGCACTGTGTGATCGACCAGCCTGTCCACGCGATAGCGCATATCGCCATGATCGGCCATCCAGCCCATAGAGCCCTGAAAGCCATCGGCCAGCCATTTATTGAGACGCTCTGAGGCCTGGCTCAGGTCGGGTTCGACAATAGCTACCTGCTGGAAGCCCAGAGATTCACCCCAGGCCTTGATCTTTTTGGCTAGGTTCTCCAATGCCTGGCTATCAACATCGCTGTGAAGACTGTTATCGGACATGTTTTAGTTCGTTGTTCTGGCCTATAATTGCGCCAATTTTACGGGGATATCTGCTTCATGTCGCACAATCTTATTCAAGACGCCTTATTCAGGGCTAAATCAGTCGCCGAGCTCGATCGAATTGCCATTGAAGAGCGGCATATTGCCGGTGTTAAGTTGATGAAGCGCGCTGGCCGATCGCTGCTAACTGAATTACTTGAGAGCTATGGCTCACCCAGTCTGCTGAGTATTTTCTGTGGTTCGGGCAATAACGCCGGAGATGGCTATATGGTAGCTGCTCTGGCAGCGGCCAAAAATATTCCGGTACAGGTAATTGAGCTGTCCCAGAAGTTGAGTCAAGACGCCAGCCGCGCCCGAGAGTTTGCTGCGGAGGCCAATCTGTCCTTTGTCCCCTTTGACAGCAATCTCAGTATTGAAGAGGGCGTTATTGTCGACAGTCTGTTGGGTACGGGTTTCAGTGGCGACCTTCGCCCGCCCTATGGCGAGGCAATACAGCTGATCAATGATTCCGGCCTGCCTGTGGTTGCTGCAGACATTCCCTCGGGGCTGAATGCTGATACTGGCCATATAGCTGAGGTCGCAGTGCATGCAGATATCACAGTGACCTTTATTGGCGCCAAACAGGGACTTTTTACCGGGCAGGGCCCAGCGGTCTGCGGTGAGATTATTCTCGACTCTCTGGATGTGCCAGCAGATATTTATCCACAGGTGTCAGCCAGTGCCGAACTGCTGAATATTTCTGATCTGCTCTACTATCTGCCCCAGTTGTCTATTGATGGGCACAAGACGCAGCGCGGTCACGCAATGATTGTCGGGGGTGAGCGGGGCTATGGTGGTGCTGCCATTATGGCCGCTGAAGCCTGCCTGAGGACGGGCGCAGGTATGACCAGTCTTGCCACCAGGCCGGAGCATGTGGCGCCTATGCTGGTGCGTCAGCCTGAGGTTATGGCCTCTCCGGTGGTCTCAGGTCAGGAACTGGAGCCCCTGCTGGAACGCCCGGATGTATTAGTTGTAGGCCCGGGCCTCGGCCGCTCTTCTTGGTCGGAGCAGCTGCTGCAGAAAGCAGTGGCTGCAGGGTTTCCTATGGTGCTGGATGCCGATGGGCTAAATATATTGGCCGAGGGTCGTGTGGTTGCCAATCCAGATGGCAGCCAGTGGGTACTGACGCCCCATGCTGGCGAGGCGGCGAGATTGCTTGGTATTACCCCGGCCGAGGTGCAGGCCGATCGCTTCGCGGCGGTGCGCCAGCTGCAGGAAAAATATGGCGCAGTGGTGCTGCTTAAGGGTCCGGGCACATTAATCGCTGGGCCAGATGAAACGATTAAGGTCTGTCCCTATGGCAATCCGGCAATGGCTACAGCTGGTATGGGCGATATTCTCAGCGGCATTGTTGGCGCCCTGATTGCCCAGGGCTGTGATCTGCAAACTGCGGCAGAACTGGGTTGCTGCCTGCATTCCAGAGCAGCCGATCTGGCCGTGGAAGCCCAGGGTCAAAGAGGTCTGGTGGCTACGGATTTGCTTGTCCATCTGTACAGCCTGTTAAATCAGGCGGACCTGTGACTGCCAGAGCTACACAGGCGAAGCTGGTGATTGAACTGCCCGATGAGCAGGCCATGGTGCAGTTTGGTGGCAGCATAGCCAGCCTGATCCAGGAGCAACTGGTGATCACTCTGCAGGGTGATCTGGGTGCCGGCAAAACCACCTTGAGTCGCGGCATTTTGCAGGGCCTCGGGCACATTGGTGCCGTTAAAAGCCCCACCTATACCCTGGTTGAGCCCTATCAGCTAAGTCTAGGGGCAGTCTATCATTTTGACCTCTACAGGTTGGTGGACGCCGAAGAACTTGAGTATATGGGGTTCGCCGATTATCTGGCCGAGGGCCAGCTTTGCTTGATAGAATGGCCAGAGCAGGGTCAGGGCTTTTTGCCCACCGCAGATATTGCTGTTGAGATCAGTCAGTCGGGGGACGGGCGCTGTGTTACCCTGTGCCCAAATTCTGCGGTTGGTGAGCAGTTAATCTATCAGTTAGGGGCGGACTAGAGATTGGATATTAGGTTGCAGCATTGCATCACCAGATTTTGCCTGCTAGGCGCACTGCTCTTGCCCAGCGCAATCTGGGCGGCCGATATTGAGTCCGTTAGACTTTGGCGAGCGCCCGATAGCACTCGACTGGTGCTGGATTTAAGTACCGCCGCCGAGCACAATTTATTTGCCCTGCAAAATCCTAATCGTCTGGTGATTGATCTCAGCGACAGCCAGTTAAAAACCCAATTCGACAAGCTGGATCTGGCCAACACTCCTATTTCTGGCATTCGTGTGGCAGTGCGCAACAAGACCGATGTGCGCGTGGTGCTGGACTTAAAAACCACAGTGAGCCCCAAGAGTTTTAGTCTCAAAGCCAACGAACAATACAGCGATCGTCTGGTGATCGACCTGTTTGACAAAAAGCGTGTAGTCAGCCGCTCGGTTGAAGAGGTGGTTAAAAAGAAAAATCGTAAAATTATTATTGCCATTGATGCCGGTCACGGTGGTGAAGACCCAGGAGCACTGGGGCCCAGGAAGGTGCGCGAGAAGGTCGTGGTATTTCAGATTGCCAAGCGCATTGAAAAGCTCTTTGACAGCAATCCAAATTTTCAGGGTGAACTGGTAAGAAGTGGTGATTATTACCTGGCTCACCGCAAGCGTTCACAGTTGGCGAGAGAGAAGCAGGCCGATTTCTTTATTTCCATCCATGCCGACGCCTTTACTGATCCTCAGGCTCATGGAGCCTCTGTCTATGCTCTATCCACCAAGGGAGCTACCAGTGAAGCAGCGCGCTATCTGGCATCGAAAGAGAATCGTGCTGATTTAATTGGTGGTGCCAGCAACCTGAGTCTGGATAACAAGGACGATGTGCTTGCCGGCGTGCTGCTGGATCTGTCCATGACGGCCACCCTCAGCAGCAGTCTGGAGGCCGGCAAATATGTGTTAAAAAATATGGGCTCAGTGGCGCGGCTGCATAAAAAGCAGGTTGAGCAGGCGGGCTTTTTGGTTTTAAAGTCGCCAGATCTTCCCTCGCTGCTGATTGAAACTGGGTTTATTTCCAACCCCAAAGAAGCTCGGCAGCTGAGCAGCGCCAAATACCAGCAGCGTATGGCAGATGCTATCTACGACGGGCTGGTGCAGTTTTATTCTGAGAACCCACCTGTGGGCACTCTGTTGGCTAAAAACGGCAATGCCGTGGCGCGCAGTTATATTATTGCCAGGGGTGACACCCTGTCTGAAATCGCCGTCCGTCATAACACCTCAGTGCGTAAAATTCTGCGCTACAATAAGATGTCATCGAGCACCATTCGCGTTGGCCAGAGAATTTTAATTCCCTCGAGCTAACGAGCATTTTTTAAAGGCGTTATTACATGTCCAGTATTCATATACTTAGCCCGCAATTAGCTAATCAGATTGCTGCTGGAGAAGTCGTTGAGCGCCCGGCCTCCGTGCTCAAAGAGCTGGTGGAGAACAGTCTGGACGCCGGGGCCAAGCGCATAGATATAGAAATTGAGCAGGGCGGCACCAAGCTGATTAAAATTCGCGATGATGGCCATGGCATTCCCGAGTCTGAGCTGGCGCTGGCGCTAAGCCGCCATGCCACCAGTAAGATTGATAACCTGGAAGATCTAGAGGCAGTTGCCACCCTGGGTTTTCGCGGCGAGGCTCTGGCCAGTATTGCCTCAGTGTCGCGACTCAGCCTGACCTCCAATGCTGGTGACAGCAGTGGCTGGAAGGCGGTATCTGAGGGCCGTGATATGGAGGTGGATTTGCAGCCAGCAGCCCACCCTCAGGGCACCAGTGTTGAGGTGCGGGACCTGTTTTTTAATACTCCGGCGCGACGCAAGTTCTTGCGCACTGAGGGCACCGAATACAACCGTATTGATGACAGCATTAAAAAGCTCGCGCTCAGTCGCATGGACATCGCATTTAGCCTGCGTCACAACCAGCGAGCACAGATAAATTTGCGGCCGGCATTGAGTCAGCTGGAGCAGGAAAAAAGGGTTGCCGATATCTGCGGGCCGGCTTTTATGCAACAGGCTCTGTATGTGGACAACGACCGCTCAGGTATACGCCTCTGGGGCTGGATGGGGCTGCCGACATTCTCCAGAAGTCAGGCTGACTTGCAGCACTTTTTTGTCAATGGCCGCTGTATTCGCGACAAAGTCGTTTCCCACGCCATACGCCAGGCCTACCAGGATGTGCTCTACCATGGTCGTCATCCGGCCTATGTGTTGTTTTTGGAGGTGGAGCCAGCCGATGTGGATGTCAATGTACATCCCACCAAACACGAGGTGCGCTTCCGCGATAGCCGGTCCATCCATGGTTTTGTCTACGGTACTCTAAACAAGGCGCTGGCTCAGGATCGTCCCCAGGATCATCTTCAGTCCGCTGAGACTGCCGCTGGGCAAATACCTCAGCAGGACTGGCAGTCGGATCAGTCGACGGTGCAGTCGAGCATTCAGTTTCCGGCGCCGGGCAATCAGTCGCAGGGCTCTGCCAGCTTCGCCCAGTTTTCCAGCTCCAGCCATGGCTCGGTCAATGCGCCCATGGAGGCTTATCAAAGTCTGTATGCCACCCAGATGCCAGAGGAGGAGGGCGATATTCCACCCATGGGTTTTGCAATTGCCCAGCTAAAAGGTATCTATATTCTTGCGGAAAATGCCCAGGGTTTGATTATTGTAGACATGCATGCAGCCCATGAACGTATTACCTACGAGCGTATGAAGACCGCCTTTGATAGTCAGGGCCTGGTATCTCAACCACTGCTGGTGCCTGAGAGCCTGTCGGTGAGTGAGCGCGAGGCGGAGGTGGCGGATAAAAGTTCAGCAATTTTTACCCAACTTGGATTTGTAGTGGAGCGGGCAGGTGCAGAGAGTATTATCGTGCGGGAAATTCCGGCCATACTGCGCGGTTCAGAAGTAGAGGGGCTATTGCGCGATGTGATCTCAGATCTTCTGATGCACGGTACCTCAGAGCGGATCCGACAGCATATCAATGAAATCCTCTCGACCATGGCCTGCCATGGTTCGGTGCGAGCCAACCGCAAGCTAACAGTGCCTGAGATGAACGCTCTGCTGCGCGATATGGAGGCTACCGAGCGCAGCGGCCAGTGCAATCACGGCAGGCCTACATGGTCCCAGCTCAATCTCGATGAGTTGGACAAACTGTTCCTTCGCGGCCGATGAGCAGCAGCCCCGCCAGCCTCCCCCGGGCTATAACCGTAATGGGACCAACTGCTAGTGGTAAAACTGCTCTGGCTATAGAGCTACAAAAGCATTTGCCTGTTGAGCTTATTAATGTGGACTCGGCTCAGATCTACCGCGGGCTGGATATTGGCAGTGCCAAACCGGATGCGGCAACTCTGGCCGCTGCACCCCACCGCCTGTTGGATATCCGTGATCCTGCGCAGGCATACAGCGCTGCCGATTTTCTGATTGATGCCAGGGCCGAAATGGAAAGTATAGTTGCTGCGGGCAAGGTGCCATTGCTGGTTGGCGGCAGCATGATGTATTTTAAGGTGCTTCTAGAGGGGCTTTCTGATCTGCCCGAGGCCAACCAGCTAATTCGCGATGAGATTGAGCAGCAGGCGCAGCAGCAGGGTTGGCCGGCACTTTATCGCCAACTCGAGGCTGTGGACCCTGAGACCGCCAGTCGCTTGCACCCCAATCACTCTCAGCGTATTCAGCGAGCACTGGAAGTCTATCGCATAAGCGGTGTGCCAATGTCTTCTCTGCAGGGCAGCTCCAGTGGTGGCTTGCAGCATAAATACGATTTTGTGCAATTTTCTTTGCTGCCGCAGAACCGTAGCCTATTGCACCGGCGTATAGAGGTGAGATTCCAGCAGATGATGGAATCTGGGTTCGAACAGGAGGTGCGAGAGCTCTACCAGCGTGGTGATCTGCATATTAATTTGCCGGCAATACGCTCTGTGGGCTACCGCCAGCTCTGGGATTACTGCTTGGGTGAGTGCAGTCTGACGGAGGCACAGCAGAAGGCTGTGATTGCCACCCGCCAGCTAGCCAAGCGCCAGATGACCTGGCTGAGAAACTGGCCGCAGGCGATTGAAATTGCGGTGGATAACCAAAGCGGCTTTCTAAGCGTTGAGGAAACTTGCGCTCAGTGCTTGAAATCGCTTTGAGTCGTGCCCATATACTATACTAGGGGGGAGGAAAAGCTTTTCCCCACGGTGAGTTGCAATCCCACCGGGCTATTGAGTTGAGACACTCGAGCCAATTTTTATGCCGCGGACTCTGGTGCGGCTGTTTTTCGCTGTGAGTATTGCAGCACCCATTGAATTTTCAATAATAAGGAGTAGTAAAATGTCAAAAGGGCATAACCTACAAGACCCTTTTCTGAATGTCCTAAGAAAAGAACGTATTCCCGTATCTATATTTCTCGTCAACGGTATCAAGCTACAGGGGCAAGTTGAGTCTTTCGACCAGTTTGTTGTGTTGCTCAAAAATACCGTTAGCCAGATGGTTTACAAACACGCTATATCTACAGTGGTTCCCTCCCGAGCCGTGCGCCTGCCTGCCAGCAACGCTGCAGGAGGTCAGTCTGAAGCCGGAGTCGGTGGTGACGATATAGGTAATTACAGCGACGATAATTACTAACAAGAGTGTCATTATTTTTTGAACGACCTGATGTTGGCGAGCGCGCCGTTCTGGTTCACCTTAAGTTAAACAGTGAATCCGAGCCCGAGGACCCAAGGGAATTTGAAGAGTTAGTGATCTCCGCTGGAGGCGACCCGGTTGAGTTTTTGACTGGGTCTCGCCAGTCTCCCCATGCCAAATTTTTTGTCGGTACCGGCAAGTTGCAAGAAATTGGTAGTCTGGTTAGAAGCCACGACGCCGAGATTGTTATCTTTAATCACAATCTCTCTCCTAGCCAGGAGCGCAACCTCGAGGCCGAACTGAAGTGTCGAGTGCTGGATCGCACTGGTCTGATTCTGGATATTTTTGCTCAGAGAGCGCGCACCCACGAGGGTAAGCTGCAAGTTGAGCTGGCACAGTTGCAACACCTGTCGTCCAGACTGGTGCGCGGCTGGACTCACCTAGATAGAGAAAAGGGTGGCATAGGTATGCGCGGCCCGGGTGAGACCCAGCTGGAATCTGACCGGCGCATGGTCAGAGAGCGGATTCAGACGATCAAAAAGCGTCTGGAGAAAGTCAGAAAACAGCGCGGTCAGAGCCGCCGCTCCAGAGATCGGGCTGAAATCCCCACCGTATCTCTGGTGGGCTATACCAACGCCGGTAAATCCACCCTGTTTAACCGTATGACTGGGTCTGATGTATTTGCGGCTGATCAGCTTTTTGCCACCCTGGATCCCACCATGCGACGTCTGGATCTTGCTGAGCTGGGTCCGGTAATTTTTGCTGACACCGTAGGCTTTATCAGTCACCTGCCTCACCGCTTGGTCGATGCCTTTCGCGCCACTCTCGAAGAGGCGGCCTCTGCCACTCTGCTGCTGCACATTGTTGATGCTGCTGCCGAGGAGCGGGCCATCAATATACAGCGGGTCGATGAGGTGTTAAAAGAGATAGATGCCCACAGGCTGCCGACGCTGATGGTGTATAACAAGATTGATCTGCTGGATAATGCGCAGCCGCGTATTGAGCGCAATGATCAGGGTGTACCGGTGGCTGTCTGGCTATCAGCACTGTCTGGTGAGGGGATGGATTTACTGCTGCAGGCTATAGTTGAATGCCTGCCGAGCCAGATAGTGCACAAACACCTGCAGTTGCAACCTGATCAGGGTGCCCTCAGGGCGGCCCTCTACAGCCATAAGGCAGTGGTGTCAGAGCAGGTCAATGAGCAGGGTGCTATAAACCTAGAAATAAAGCTGGCCGAGAGCGATTTTTTGCGACTGCTCAAGAGTTCAGGGTTGAAATTACAAGATTTAGTCAGTCTGTCAGGTTAAACTACGAGTATAAACAAGCTCACAACATTAATTATCAATTGGAGAACATTATGGCCTGGAATGAACCGGGTGGTGGTAAGGACCCATGGGGCGGCAACCGCAACAATGAGGGACCACCAGACATAGATGAAGCGATAAAAAAGCTTAAGGAGACATTTTCAGCATTCGGAGGCAAGGGTTCAGGCTCTGGTGCTGGTGGTAGTGGCAAGAGTTTGCTGCCCATTGGTCTGTTGGTAATCGCTATTATCTGGGCTCTGTTAGGTGTGTATCAAGTCGATGAGAAAGAGCAGGCACTGGTGCTTAGGCTGGGTAAATACCATGACACATTGAATGCGGGTCTAAAATGGAACCCACCCCTGATCGATAGAGTGGTGATGGTGCGGGTGACCGAAGAGCGCCAGTACTCGGCTCGAGGCCTGATGCTGACTCAGGACGAAAATATTGTCGAAATCTCCCTGACAGTTCAGTACAACATTGCCAACGCGAGAGACTTTGTGCTCAATATTAAAGAGCCAGAGACCAGCCTGAAGCAGGCTACCGATAGTGCTCTGCGCCATGTGGTTGGCAGCACAGGTCTGGATGGCGTGATATCTACAGGCCGCGAGCAGGTAGCTGAGGGTACAGCCCAAAAGCTGCAGGATCTGTTGGATGTCTACGGCAGTGGTATCAATGTGGTCAAGATCAATATCGAAGAGGCGCGTCCACCCACGGAGGTGAAAGCAGCCTATGATGATGTGATTAAAGCGCGAGAAGATTTGGAGCGACTGGTGAATGAGGCTCAGGCCTACTCCAACGGTATTATTCCAGAAGCTCGCGGTGAAGCTCAGCGACTGCGAGAAGAGGCCAATGGTTACAAGTCTCAGGTGGTTTCCAAGTCTCAGGGTGAGGCAAACCGTTTCACCAAGCTGTTAGGGGAGTATAAGAAAGCGCCACAGGTAACCCGGGAGCGCCTCTATCTCGATGCCATAGAAGAGGTGATGACCAATAGCAGCAAGGTACTTGTGGATACAGAGGGTGGCAACAACATGCTCTATCTGCCCCTGGATAAAATTGTTCAGCAGGGTTCAGCAGCTACCATAGGCCGCGGGACTGGGTCTAGTGAACAGATGGTCGATCGCATCGCCAATGAGGTAATTGAGAAATTACAGAGAAATAGTGAACGAGTTCAATCGGAGAGACGACGATGAGTAGTTCAATTAAAGCAATCGTTCTGCTGGCTCTTACGCTGGTTGTTGTGCAGAGCTCGCTATTTGTAGTAAGTGAATTTGAGCGCGGCATCAAGCTGCGGTTTGGTGAGCTGATTGAGGGCGATATTCAGCCCGGTCTGCATGTCAAAATGCCTTTTGTCGACAATGTGCGGATCTTTGATGCGCGAGTGTTGACTGTGGATGCTCAGCCCGCCAGCTTTTTTACCGTTGAGAAGAAGCGTCTGATCGTAGATTCCTATGCCAAATGGCGTATTGCCAATGTAGAGGCCTACTACACCAAAACCGGTGGTGTTGAGTCGGTGGCAAAAAATCGTCTGGCCAACCGAGTCAACGATGGACTAAGAAATCAGTTTGGTACGCGTACCCTAAATGAAGTGGTCTCTGGTGAGCGAGACTTGCTGATGAAGAATATCACCGAGGACCTCAATAGCACTGTGTTAGAAGAGCTAGGGATTGAGGTGGTGGATGTGCGGGTCAAGCGTATTGATCTGCCTCAAGAGGTGAGCAGCCAGGTGTTTCGCCGGATGACTGCGGAGCGGGAAAAGGAAGCCCGGGAGCTGCGTTCCACGGGTAAAGAGAAAGCGGAAAAAATTCGCGCCTCTGCTGATCGTGAGCGTACCATCGAACTGGCTAATGCCTACCGAGATGCGGAAGAGCTGCGCGGTGAAGGTGATGCGGAGGCTGCGGCTATCTATGCCGACGCCTACCAGCGCGATCCAGAGTTTTACTCCTTTGTGCGTAGCCTCAATGCTTACAAGTCGGCCTTTGCTACCAAGGGCGATATTATGCTGCTGGAGCCAGACAGTGACTTCTTTAAGTACCTGAATAAACAGGACGCCAAGTAACCAATCTAGGCGCCCAGTTCAACAAACTAATTAGGCGAGCAGAGATGCTCGCCTAATTAGTTTAAAAACCTCTGCCACAATGGGGGCGATTTTGTTAGAATCGCGGCGCCGAGGCAACTCGGTTTTTTTATGCCGAAGTTGAGGTCTGTTGTAATGCTCGAAGATATAGGCAGAGCAGTTGGTTTGATGCTGGTGTTCGAAGGCATTATGCCTTTTCTGTCTCCCCGCAGATGGCGCAATATGGCGCAGGTGCTAGCTACCGTTGATGAAAGGTCAATGCGCCTGATAGGCCTGTTCAGTATGCTTATTGGGCTCGGTCTGCTGATTTTCTGGCGTTAAGCTGCTACTTTTTTGACAAGGAGTAGGGCTTTTATTGCGGGCGGTGGGATTTTTTCACGCTCGGTGGTCGCCAGTGGGGTTTATAAGCGGCCGAGAAATATTTTAAAGAATCTATGAGGTTTCTGTGACAAATGTAGATCGCTGGATGTTGCCGGATGGCGTCGATGAAGTGCTGCCAGAGCAGGCACAGGCCGTCGAGTACCTGCGACGACAGCTTCTCGATCTCTATCACAACTGGGGTTATGACCTGGTTATACCTCCGATGGTGGAATTTACCGAATCTCTGCTCAGCGGCTCTGGATCTGATCTGGATTTAATGACCTTCCGCATCACCGACCAACTCAGTGGTCGCATGATGGGTATTCGTGCAGATATCACTCCGCAGACAGCCCGTATGGACGCTCATAGCCTGCGTCGCGAAGGGCCTAATCGCCTGTGCTATGCGGGCACTGTTCTGCACACACGCCCCCGTGGACCGCTGGAGTCACGCACACCTATCTCCCTGGGTGTGGAATTATTTGGTGAAGCTACCCTGGCTGCTGATATCGAGGTTATAGAGTTGTTTTTGCAGACTCTAAAGACTTCTGGGGTCAGTGGTGTGCACCTTGATTTGGGCCATGTGGATATCTACCGCGGCCTGCTGGCTGAGGCCAATCTGGATAAAGACCTTGAAGCAGAATTATTTGAGTTATTGCAACGCAAGGCCGTTGGTGAATTAGAGCAGTGGGTGGCCAGCAATATAGACGACCATAGTCTGGCCGGTTGGTTGACCATCCTGCCTACTTTGGCGGGCAGTATTGAAGTGTTGGCCGCAGCAAAAACTGCCCTGGCCGGAGCTCCAGCCTCAGTGCTAGAGGCCATCGAGCAGTTGGAGCAGATTGTCGATGCTCTGAGTCAGGCTGATGTAAGTATTTATTTAGATCTCGGTGAGATGCCTGGATACCATTACCACACCGGTGTGGTGTTTGCCGCCTATGTTCAGGGTTATGGCAAGGCGCTGGGCAATGGTGGTCGCTATGACCATGTGGGTGAGGCCTTTGGTCGAGCTCGTCCAGCTACCGGGTTTGCCTTTGATCTCAAGTCGCTGGTGAGTCAGGGAAGCAGGCACAGAGATCAGCTGAGCGGAATCTTTGTCGCTGCCAGTAGCGACCCTGAGGTGCATAAGCAGGTTGCACTGCTGCGCAGTCAGGGCAACCGAGTGGTTCAGGGTTTTGTAGATCAAACGGTCAACTATGATGAGTTGAATTGCGACCGTGAGCTGGTAGAGCAGGGCGGTGAGTACCTGGTTAAAAAGTTGTCCTGACCCTGGTCGTCAGGTGGTGTAATTTTTTCGAGTAAACAAATCTTATGGGTAAAAATGTCGTTATTCTTGGTTCCCAGTGGGGGGATGAAGGCAAAGGTAAGATCGTCGATCTGTTAACTGACAAGGCTGCACTGGTTGCACGCTTTCAGGGTGGTCACAACGCAGGACACACATTGGTGATCGATGGTCAAAAGACCGCGCTGCATCTTATCCCATCTGGTATTTTGCGCGACCATGTGACCTGTGTTATCGGCAACGGCGTGGTGGTTGCTCCAGATGCGCTGCTCAAAGAGATTAAGATGCTGGAGGAGCGTGGCGTTCAGGTGCGAGACCGCCTGCGAGTCTCTGGTTCCTGTCCATTAATTCTCAGTTACCATATAGCCCTGGATCAGGCGCGAGAAGTGGCTCGAGGCAATGCAAAAATCGGCACCACAGGTCGTGGTATAGGCCCCGCCTACGAGGACAAAGTAGCGCGTCGCGGGCTGCGCCTTGGGGATCTGGCCAATATGGAGCGTTTTGCTGAAAAGCTTAAAGAGGTTCTCGACTACCACAACTTTGCCCTGACCCAGTACTATGGTGCTGAAGCTGTGGACTATGATAAAACGCTTGCAGAGGCCAAGGTCTGGGCAGAGGCTCTGTTACCTATGAAAGCCGATGTGACTAAGATTCTGCACGATGCCCGCGAGGCTGGTGAGCATATTTTATTTGAAGGTGCTCAGGGGTCTCTGCTGGATGTTGACCATGGCACCTATCCATTTGTCACCTCATCCAATACTACTGCTGGTGGCACAGCCACGGGCACGGGATTTGGACCCCTGTATCTTGATTATGTGCTGGGTATTACCAAAGCCTATACCACCAGAGTGGGCTCTGGTCCTTTCCCCACCGAACTACATTGTGAAATTGGTCAGTATCTCGGTGAGAAAGGCCATGAGTTTGGCACTACCACAGGTCGTTCTCGCCGCTGTGGCTGGTTTGATGCGGTAGCGCTGCGCCAGGCTGTCCGTATCAATAGTATCTCTGGTATCTGCCTGACAAAACTAGATGTACTGGACGGGTTGGAGGAGGTCAAAATCTGTATCGGCTACAAAAATTCCGATGGTACTGATGCAGGTATTCCTATGCATGCAGACGATTTTGAAAATATTACACCTGTCTACGAGTCCATGCCGGGCTGGTCCGATATCACTGTGGGTGCTCAGAGTCTCGACGCTCTTCCCCAGGCGGCAAAAGATTATATTCGCCGGATTGAAGAGTTAACTGGGGCGCCAGTCGATGTGGTTTCAACCGGACCAGATCGTGTTGAAACTATTGTTTTACGTCATGCCTTTGACTAATTTTTAATTTTTTTTTGCTGATTTCCTGTCTCGGTTTTGCTGTAAAAAATATCTTAACAAATTTGTTTGCGCCCAAGCTCCTCAAGGGATTGGGCGCGAGTCAAACCACTCTATCCACTAATAACTAAATCCCTAAAACCGAAAAAATTGATTTTAATCTTTTTTGTCTGCGGTTGCAGCGGTCTAAATTCGCTTGCGAAAACTTGGCAACTTAGGTACCTTAAAATCGTAGCACTGAATAAAAACAAACGGGTTCGACGCCAGTTAGGTTTTATTACAGGCGATGGAAACCCGATATGTATGAGGTATTTATGCCGCAATATATGTATAGGGAAATTATTCGTTTAAGCTGTACGCGCCACTTATCCAGAGTGGCATACCTTTTTTTTAATCCTAAAAAAATCACTTACGCTGCCCGCCGGCGCCACTGTATAACCGGTGGGTGCTGCTGATGGTCAATCAATTTTCTACTGAAATCTGGCCTCTGGCAGTTTATTTCGGCATGGTTATTCTGCTGGTTATTACCATGTTGGTGCTCTCCTGGTTACTGGGTCAGCGCCGCCGCGACGCCGCCACCAACGATCCTTTTGAGTCGGGCATTGTGTCTGTTGGTAACTCTCAGGTGCGCATCTCTGTTGAGTTTTATCTGGTGGCTATATTCTTTGTTATCTTTGATTTGGAAACTGTTTTTATCTTTGCCTGGGCCATAGCGTTCTTTGAATTGGGCTGGGAGGGCTATCTGGCAATGTTGGTATTTATTGCTCTGTTGGCGCTGGTTTTGATTTATGAATGGCGCTCCGGTGCTCTGGATTGGGGTAACAAAATCCGTGTCGGATTATCTCAGGCGCAGGCCAAAGAAAAGGCGCGAAAAACTGCTGAGGAAAAATTATGAAGTGGAGCCTAAGCCGACCCGAGGATGGCAACCAAGTCAGTGGTAGCGATGATTTTATTGAAGAGCAAGTAAAGCGCAATGTGGCATTTGCAAAGCTGGAAGATCTGATTGCCTGGGGTCGAGCCCATTCTCTGTGGCCCTTTAATTTTGGCCTGTCTTGCTGCTATGTGGAAATGGCAACCTCATTTACCAGTCGTCATGATATTGCCCGTTTTGGTTCCGAGGTTATTCGAGCCACCCCAAGGCAGGCAGATTTGATGGTGATCTCTGGGACCTGTTTTTTAAAAATGGCTCCCGTGGTGCAGCGACTTTATGACCAGTTGCTCGAGCCGCGATGGATTATTTCTATGGGCTCCTGTGCGAATTCTGGTGGTATGTACGATATCTATTCTGTGGTGCAGGGAGTAGATAAATTTATTCCGGTGGATGTCTATGTCCCCGGTTGTCCCCCGCGTCCGGAGGCGTTGATGCAGGGACTGTTAATGTTGCAGGAATCAATTGGTAAGGAGAGAAGACCTATTACCTGGGCTGCTGGTGATCAGACGGTGGTTAAGCCGCAAAAGATCAGCAAGCGAGACGAGCTTACTGCGCAGAGAATTCAGGCAACAGAATTAAGGGAACCAAAAGATATCTAGGGAAAGTCTTATAACAATCTAAGGGGTTTAAATGCAAACGGCTGAAACTCTGGTTTATAGCCAGGTGGAAGAGAACCTGTACCGACAGTTCGGTGAGGATCTATTTATTACCCAAAACTGTGCGGACAATATTCCCACAGTATGGGTTGGCCGCAAGCATTTAATTCAAGTACTGGAATTTTTAAAACCCAGTTTTTCCATGCTCTACGATCTGTTTGTGATCGATGAGCGCACCAGAGTCTATCGCGATGATCAACCAGCCTCTGACTTCACTGTTGTCTACCAGTTGCTCTCCATAGAGCGCAATGCTGACCTGCGAATAAAAGTTGCACTGACCGAGACTGACCTGAGTTTACCTACCAGTATTTCTATCTGGCCCAATGCCAACTGGTACGAGCGCGAAGCCTGGGATATGTTTGGGGTGGAGTTTACCGGTCATCCCAACCTGTTCCGCATTCTGCTGCCGCCCACCTGGGAGGGGCATGCGCTGCGCAAAGATCATCCGGCTCGCGCAACCGAGATGGCGCCGTTTGAAATGGGCCCCGAGAGAGTGGCCAAAGAGCAGGAGGCGCTGCGCTTTCGCCCTGAAGACTGGGGCATGAAAGCCGAGAGTGAAGACAGTGAATTTATGTTTCTCAATCTGGGTCCCAACCACCCCAGTGTGCATGGTGTATTCCGCATCGCCCTGCAATTGGACGGTGAGGTGATTATGGACTCGGTGCCGGATATTGGTTATCACCATCGCGGTGCCGAGAAGATGGCAGAGCGTCAGACCTGGCACACTTTTATACCTTACTCCGATCGTATTGATTATCTGGGTGGGGTAATGAATAACCTGGCCTATATTCAGTCGGTGGAAACCCTTGCTGGGATTGAGGTGCCGGAGCGCGCCAAAGTTATCCGCATTATGTTGGCCGAGTTATTTCGTATTTCCAGTCATCTGGTGTTTTACGGTACCTTTGTTCAGGACGTGGGGCAGATGTCGCCGGTGTTTTATATGTTTGTCGATCGGGAAAAACTGTTTGGCATAGTTGAGGCAATCACCGGCGGCCGCATGCACCCGGCCTGGTTCCGCATTGGTGGTGTGGCCCAGGATTTGCCCAATGGCTGGGATCGAATGATTCGTGAATTCCTCGATTACCTGCCGGCACGCCTCGACCATTACGACAAGATGGCCATGCAAAATAAAATGCTCAAAGAGCGCACTGTGGGTGTTGGAGTCTACACCCAGCAAGAGGCCCTGGACTGGGGGGTAACCGGCCCTGGCTTGCGAGCCACTGGCAGTGACTGGGACGTGCGCAAAAAGCGCCCCTATGGTGGCTATGATCAATTCGAATTTGAAGTACCCACAGCCGAAAATGGCGACTGCTATGACCGGGCTGTGGTGCGCATCGAAGAGATGCGTCAGAGCCTAAAAATTATCCGTCAGTGCGTTGATAATATGCCTAGTGGCCCCTACAAGAGCGAGCATTCGTCAACCACGCCACCGCCCAAAGAACGCACCATGGAAGATATAGAAACCCTGATTCATCATTTTTTAAATGTTAGTTGGGGGCCTGTGATTCCTGAGGGCGAGGCTTCAGTGATGATTGAGGCCACCAAAGGTATTAACAGTTATCACCTGATCAGCGATCGCAGTACCAATTCCTATCGCACCAGAATTCGCACACCATCATTTGCCCATCTACAGCAGATCCCACTGATCAGCAAGGGCCTGATGATTCCGGATTTGATTGCCATTATTGCGAGTATTGATTTTGTTATGGCGGATGTAGACCGATGAGCAAACCACAGATGATTCAAACTGATCTGGATTCTGTGCTGACGGCGCAGGAGATTGCCGAGATAGATGCAGAGCTGAGCCATGTCCCCTACAAATCGGGCGCTGCTATAGATGCATTAAAAATTGTTCAGGCCAAGCGTGGCTGGGTGTCCGATGAATGTCTGCAGGCTATTGCCCGGCATCTGCAGATGTCGGCAGAAGAGCTTGAGGGCGTTGCGACGTTCTACAACTTAATTTATCGCCGCCCGGTGGGTGAAAAAGTCATTCTTTTCTGCGACAGCGTCAGTTGCTGGATCTGTGGTTGCGATGATATCAAAGAGAAGATTTCTGCGGCACTGGGTGTGGACTACGGCGAGACCACTGCAGATAACAAATACACATTATTGCCAGTTCCCTGTCTCGGCGCCTGTGACCGCGCGCCAGTGATGATGGTGGGGGATGATCTGGTTACCCATCTTGATGAGGCTCAGGTTAAAGCCCTGTTTGGGGATGCAAAGGTCAAAGCTGGGGGTGACCAGTGATGGAAAAGGTGCTTACTCGCAATATTGGTCTCGAACAAACGCCAACAGATTTAAAAGCCTACGAGGCCAATGGGGGTTATCAGGGGCTGCGCAAAGCCATGGCCGAAATGTCCCCCAAAGATTGTCAGGATGTGATCAGCGCATCTAATTTGCGCGGTCGCGGTGGTGCAGGTTTCCCCACTGGCATGAAGTGGAGTTTTGTGCCGGCCGCAGATAAATCTAGTCCCGGGCACCGATATCTGGTGTGCAATGCGGACGAGATGGAGCCCGGCACTTTCAAGGATCGGCTGCTGATGGAATGTGATCCTCACCAGCTGATCGAGGGCATGATTCTGGCGGCTTACACCATAGGTGCGGATATTTCCTATATCTTTATTCGCGGGGAATATATTGTCGCCATCCAGCGCCTGCGTGATGCTCTGGCTGAATGCTACAACGCCAGGCTGCTGGGGGATAATATTCTTGGCAGCGGTTACAGCCTTCACATGCATGTCCACCCGAGTGCCGGTCGTTATATTTGCGGTGAAGAGACGGCTCTGATCAATGCCCTTGAGGGTAAGCGGGCCAACCCCAGAGCCAAACCACCATTCCCTCAGGTCAGTGGTCTCTGGGGGCGTCCCACCATCGTTAACAATGTCGAAACCCTGTGTAATATCCCCCATATCATTGACCGCGGTGCGGATTGGTACAAAACCTTGGGTGTGGGTGAAGATGCCGGTACCAAGCTTTTTGGGGTGAGTGGCAAGGTTAATAATCCTGGGTGCTGGGAGCTGCCCATGGGTACGCCAATTCGGGAGATTATTGAGCAGCACGCAGGCGGTATGCAGGATGGCTATCAACTGAAGGGGTTCTTGCCCGGCGGCGGCTCGACGGATTTCCTCACTGCGGAACATTTAGATCTGGCCATGGACTACAACGTGATTGGTGCCGCTGGCAGTCGCATGGGCACAGGTACCATGATTATTCTCGATGATCGCACCTGTCCTGTAGGTATGGTACTGAATCTGATTCGCTTCTTTGCCCATGAGTCCTGCGGTTTTTGCACACCTTGCCGAGATGGTCTCCCCTGGTCGCGACAGGTGCTGCAGGATATTGAAGAGGGCCGCGGTCAGCCGGAAGATCTGGAGACATTGGCTTACCAGGTTCGCTATATAGGCGCCATTGGTAACACCCATTGTGCACTGGCCCCTGGTGCCATGGAGCCTCTGCAGAGCGCTTTAAAATATTTTTACGATGACTTTAAGCAGCATATCAGTACTGGCCGCTGCCCCTATCATTAGACGAGTGTAAATTATGCCAACTATATTTGTAGATGGTCAGGAACTTCAGGTTAACGACGGCGAGAATATTCTTGAGGCCTGTCTTAATGCTGGATTGGATTTACCCTACTTCTGCTGGCACCCGGCCATGGGTTCTATTGGTTCCTGCCGCCAATGTGCTCTGGTGCAATATCAAAATGAGGAGGATACCCGTGGCCGCATAGTGATGGGTTGCATGACTGCAGTGGCAGAGGGCGCGCGATTTTCTCTCAATGCAGAAAATGCTGCCGAGTTCCGAGAAGCTGTGGTTGAGTCGCTGATGTTAAATCATCCCCATGACTGCCCAGTCTGTGCTGAGGGAGGCGAATGCCACCTGCAAGATATGACGGTGATGGTGGGGCACAGGGATCGCAGGTACAACGGCCAGAAGAACACCTACCGCAACCAGTATCTCGGACCGCTTATTCACCACGAGATGAATCGCTGTATCACCTGTTATAGATGTGAGCGCTACTACAAAGACTATGCCGGGGGTCGCGACCTTGGTGCCCAGGCGTCCCATGACCACTTATATTTTGGCCGTCATGAAGAAGGTGTTCTGGAGAATGAGTTCAGTGGCAATCTGGTTGAAGTCTGTCCCACAGGTGTATTTACCGATAAACCCTTTCTCAAACAATATAGCCGCAAATGGGATTTACAGTCAGCGCCATCAATTTGCACCAGCTGTGCGGTGGGTTGCAACACGGCCCCGGGGGAGCGCTACGGTAAGCTAAAACGCGTGCACAATAGATATAACCATGAGGTCAATGGGTATTTTCTCTGTGACCGTGGGCGTTTTGGCAGTGGCTATATTAATTCGGATTATCGGCTTGATTATGCCGGTATTAAAAAGCCCGATGGCAGTTTTATGGCGGTGCATCAACAGCAGGCTCTGACCACAGCTGCGGGCTGGATGCAGGGCAAAAAAGTTGCTGGCATTGGTTCGCCGAGGGCTTCCATGGAAGCCAACTATTTGCTCCGTGAGCTGGTGGGGGCTGAGAATTTTTCCTCTGGTTTCTCCGATACTGACAGTGACTTGATGGCGGCAGTGTTGAAGGTTTTAAAAACCAGCAAAGCCAGCAACCCAACCATCAAGCAGATGGAAATGGCAGATGCCATTTTAGTACTGGGGGAAGATGTTACCAATACAGCACCCAGAGCAGCATTGGCAATGCGCCAGGCTCTGCGCAATAAATCCTTTGAGCTGGCTGAGCAGATAGGCCTGCCCCAGTGGCAGGATGCAGCAGTGCGCAATCTGGCACAGGACCAGCGCTCACCGATGATTGTTGTCTCAGCAATGGATACCAGGCTGGATGATGTCGCCAGCCAATGTATTTCTCTGGCCCCGGATCAGATTGCCGAGTTTGCAGTGTCTGTGGTTGAGGCGATGGCCGGCGAGACAGTTGCGGATAAACAGGCTAAGCAGGTTGCCAGTATTTTGCAGCAGGCTAAAAATCCACTTATTGTCAGCGGCACTAGCATGCAACACCGGGGCATTATTAACGGTGCGGTTGCAGTTGCCGAGGCTCTGTTTAGCAAAGAGACTAATGTGATGCTTAGTCTCTGTGTGCCGGAGGCCAACAGTCTGGGTTCGGCGATGCTTGGCAAGGGCAGCAAAACATTGTCTCAACTTGTGGGAGCTGTTGCTGATATTGATGTTCTGCTGGTGATGGAGAATGATCTTGAACGGCGCTTGAGTGCGCAACAGTTGGATCTGCTGGCTGCTGAGGGCACTCAGGTGATTGCCATGGATATACTTGAGAACAACACGTTGAGCGCAGCGGATATGGTTTTGCCCGCTGCCTCCTATGCTGAGTCTGAGGGCACAGTGGTTAATATGGAAGGCCGTGCCCAGCGTTATTTCCCGGTCTTTGAGCCGGCCGCAGAGCGTCTGGCAAGTTGGCAATGGCTACTGAAGCTGGCCGCTGAGACCGGCCATCAGTCATTATCCAAGCTACAGCACTTTGACGAGGTGGTGGCCGCCTGTGCGCAGACACAGTCTGATTTGTCTGGGTTGATTGATGCTGCACCGGGCCACAGCTTCCGCGATCGCGGGTTAAAGATTCCACGCCAGACTCACAGATACAGTGGCCGCACGGCGATAAATGCTGCGGTCTCTGTCCATGAGCCCCAGCAACCCAAAGACACAGAGACACCTCTGGCCTACAGTATGGAGGGGCTCAATCGCGATCAGCCCTCTTCGCTGCGGCCCTATGTTTGGTCGCCGGGCTGGAACTCTAATCAGTCCCTGCAAAAATTCCAGGCGGAAGTCGATGGGCCCCTAAAAGGTGGCACTGCCGGTAAGCGCCTTATTGTCTCTTCGTCCAAGGGTGCTGTGACTAAGGCTCCCAAGTCGACAATGGAGATGCAGCCCCATCAATGGCAATTAATCCCTGTGCATAGAGTCCACGGTTCTGACGAGTTGTCAGTGAACACCGATGAAATTGCGGAGTTGGCTGGCTGTGCCTACATTGCTTTGGGGGCGGTGGTGGCAGAAAAACTCGGTGTTGAAACAGGAGATGGTGTTTGCGTATCTGTTGATGGTGAAGAGGTTTCCCTGGAGGTGCAGATCTTGCAGCGGGTGGCAAAAAACTGTATCGGTTTCAGTGCGGGCTATGCTGAAACCTTGTCTCTGCGCGCTGGCACTACTGCCAGTTTGAGCAAAGATAATAACTGGCAGCGCCGCTCTCCCCAGCTAATTGCCAGCGATAGAACTATTGCTGACCCGGTGATCGTTGATGGAGGTTCTGCTCATGTCTGAGTTAACGCCAGTCTTTCTGGCTTTGGCTATTTTACTGGGCGGTGTGGCAGGTGCTGCGGTGCTGACCTGGTGGGAGCGTCGTCTGCTGGGATTTTGGCAGGACAGATATGGTCCCAACCGTCTGGGCCCCTTTGGTATTGGCCAGGTTTTGGCGGATATGATCAAGTTGCTGACCAAGGATGATTGGGTGCCACCATTTGCGGATAAGGTGGTATTTATCTTTGCTCCTACGGCGATTGTAGTGGCCATGATGATGGGCTTTGCGGTGGTGCCTTTTGCGCCGGATATGATGATTATTGATGTCAATATTGGCCTGCTGTTTTTCCTTGGTATGACTTCTCTGGCGGTGTACAGCGTGTTGCTGGGTGGTCTGGCATCCAATAATAAATATGCTCTGTTGGGTGGTTTGCGCTCTGCGGCCCAGATGGTTAGTTATGAAGTGTTTATGGGCCTGTCGCTGATGGGTGTGGTGATGATGTCAGGCAGCTTTAGTCTGGTGGATATTGTGGCTGCCCAGTCGGATGTCTGGTTCTGTTTTTCCCAGGTTCTGGGGCTGCTTGTATTTGTGATTGCTGGTATTGCTGAAAGCCATCGTTTGCCTTTCGATTTGCCTGAGGCAGAGCATGAGTTGACCGCTGGTTTCCACACTGAATATGGCGGTATGAAGTTTGCCATGTTTATGCTCGGTGAATATCTCGGCCTGATGCTGATATCGTGCATGATTGTGACGTTGTTTTTTGGTGGCTGGATGGGGCCTGCGCTGATAGGTCACTGGCTGCCGCCCCTGGCTTGGTTTGGGCTGAAAGTTTTCTTGGTGATTAATTTCTTTGTGTTGCTTCGTGCGGCGATTCCCCGTCCCAGATATGACCAGCTGATGTCCCTGGGCTGGAAGGTGATGCTGCCAATTACACTGGTCAATCTGGTGATTACTGGGGCTGTGTTGTTATGGATGGAGGGAGCTGTCTAATGTTAAGTGAACTGCGAACCATGTGGGAAATCTTCAAGCACAGCTTTACCAAGGCTGACACGGTGCAGTATCCGGAGGAGATGCCCTATCTGGCACCGCGCTATCGCGGACGTATTGTGTTGACCCGTGATCCAGACGGAGAAGAGCGCTGTGTGGCCTGTAATCTGTGTGCGGCTGTTTGTCCGGTGGATTGCATTGCGCTGCAAAAGGATACCCGCGAGGACGGCACCTGGTATCCGGAGTTTTTCCGTATTAATTTTTCCCGCTGCATTATGTGTGGCATGTGCGAGGAGGCCTGTCCTACCTATGCCATTCAGCTGACACCGGATTTTGAGATGTGTGAATACGATCGTCAGAATATGGTTTATGAGAAGGAGAACTTGCTGATCAATGGGGTGGGTAAGTATCCGGATTATAATTTTTATCGGGTGTCTGGAATGCAGACGGCTTTTAAGGATAAAGGTGAGGGTAGGAATGAGGCTCGGCCTATTGATACTAAGAGTTTGTTGCCATGAGGGTTTGGAGCTTCGGTTGTCAGGGCACAGGTTGCAGAGGTATTTCTGTGGCACGTCGTAAATACGGTCTCTCTCGGCATCCTGCCTCCGGCGACACTCGCACGTCCATGTGCAGCGTCCTTGTAGACTCGAGGCCAGCATCCCTGCTGGCCACGGTCAACGGAGCAGCACCCAGAACCATGCTGCCCCCATTACCAACCCACACCAAGCCCAAACAGGATTCAAGCCATGCTTGAGATAACCCTCTTCTACATAGCCGCCACCATAGCCCTGGTAGCCACAGTGCTAGCCATGACCAGAGCCAACGCCATCCACGCTCTAATCTACCTAATCGTCTCCCTGCTGGCTGTAGCCGTTATCTTCTTCTTGATTGGCGCACCCTTTGCTGCGGCCCTGGAAATCGTTATCTACGCCGGCGCCATTATGGTGCTGTTTGTCTTTGTCATCATGATGCTCAACCTGGGCGAGGAGGGCGATGCCCGAGAGCGAGGTCTGCTGCAACCCCGCATCTGGGCAGGCCCCACGTTGCTGTCGCTGCTGCTGTTTGCAGAACTGTTATATATGATCTCCACCATCGAAGGTCCCGTGTCGACCCAGGCAGTGAGTGCAAAAGAGGTTGGTCTGGCGCTCTTTGGGCCCTATGTGCTGGCAGTCGAGATAGCTGCAATGTTGTTGCTGGCAGGCCTGGTGGGGTCGTTTCATCTGGGGCGTCGCTATCTAGAGCGGGAGGAGTAGAGCATGGAAGGCCTGAATATTCCCCTAAATCATATACTGCTGGTATCGACCCTGCTGTTTAGTATCGGCATGCTCGGACTTATGATCCGGCGCAACATTATCTTTATTTTGATGTCCCTCGAAGTCATGCTCAACGCAGCAGCGCTGGCCTTTGTTGCTGCTGGAGCCCACTGGGGGCAGCCCGACGGGCAGATCATCTTTATGTTGATTTTAACCGTGGCTGCGGCAGAAGTTGCGGTGGGCCTAGGGCTTGTATTGCAGGTTCAGCGGCGCTTTAAAACGCTGGATATGGATAGTGCCGATAGGATGAGGGGTTGAGCATGGCTGATATGATCTGGTTAGTGCCGCTGATTCCACTGGTGAGTTCAATTCTATTGATGCTTGGCTCTGGGTCATTGCCGAGAATTTTGATTGGCCTGCTAGGTGTCTGCTCGGTGGGCGCTGCGGCGCTGCTGACATTATTGGTGGGTATGGAATTTCTGGCTAACCCGCAACCTTTCCAGTTGACGCTCTGGACCTGGATGCAGGTGGGCAATTTTAGCCCAGGTATAGCTTTTTATTTTGATGGCCTGACCCTGGTAATGATGTCGGTGATTACCGGAGTTGGCTTTTTGATTCATCTTTTTTCCACTGAATTTATGGAAGAGGATGCGAGCTACGCACGCTATTTTGCCTACCTAAATATGTTTGTGGCAGCCATGCTGATACTGGTGATGGCAGACAATCTGTTGCTGCTCTACCTGGGCTGGGAGGGCGTGGGTGTCTGCAGTTATCTGCTGGTTGGCTTCTGGTATCAGCACAGCGCCAATGGTCAGGCAGCGCGCAAGGCCTTTGTGGTAACACGCATCGGTGACACCGCCATGGCCCTGGGGCTGTTGCTGCTGTTTACCGAGCTGGGTACATTGGATATCCAGGCGATGATGGGGGCGGCTGATCAACAGTGGCAGGTGGGAGACACGCTACCATTAATTGCCTGCTTGCTGTTACTGGGTGGCGCGGTGGGCAAGTCTGCTCAGCTGCCGTTGCACACCTGGTTGCCGGACGCCATGGCTGGCCCAACGCCAGTGAGTGCGCTGATTCACGCGGCTACTATGGTTACTGCTGGCGTCTATCTGATTGCCCGTACCAATGGCCTTTTCCTGCTCGCACCCAGTGCAATGATGGTTGTGGCAATTGTAGGCCTGGCCACATCCCTAATGGCAGCCTTTACCGCTCTGATGCAATCGGATATTAAGCGCATTTTGGCCTATTCGACCATTAGCCAGATTGGCTATATGTTTCTGGCTCTGGGGGTGGGTGCCTGGAGCGCTGGTATCTTCCATCTTATGACCCATGCCTTCTTTAAGGCTCTGCTATTTTTGGGCTCTGGTGCGATTATTCACTACCTCCATCATGAGCATGATATTTTCAAAATGGGTGGTCTGCGCACTAAAATGCCAGTGACCTTCTGGAGCTTTATGATTGGTTCGGCGGCGCTGGCGGCACTGCCGATGACCTCCGGTTTCTTCAGTAAAGACCAAATTTTATTGCAGGCTTATCTGCTGCCCGACGCTGGGCCCTGGTTATGGCTGGGTGGCTTGCTGGGTGCACTGCTCACTGCGATCTACAGTTTCCGACTGGTGTTTGTGGTGTTCTTTGGCAAGGCTAAAACTCAACCTGAGGGCGATACGGGGTGGCGTATGGCGGTGCCCCTGGTGGTGCTCTGTGGTCTGGCCATGCTGGGTGGTTACTTTATGCTCCCGGTCGCCGATGTATTCCCAGCTGCCAGCGGGGAGCATCCGGCCCACTGGGTAGAGGTTGTGTCTATCTCGGTGCCCATAGTAGGTCTATTGCTGTCCTACCTGATATTTCACAGCGGTCAGTTAAATGTTGACAGGCTGGTTAATTCCTCAGTGGGTCAGTCACTGCGTCAGTTCTGGCACAGTGGCTGGGGCATAGATTGGCTCTATGATAGGGTTTTTGTACGACCCTACTATCGTCTGTCTGGGGTTATGGTTAATGAGCCCGTAGACGCTATTTACGGGCTGATTGTGGCGATTAATCAAACCTTTAATCACTGGCTTGCGGAGTCGCAAACCGGGCGCATGCGCTGGTATATCGCCAGCATGGTGTTTGGCTTAATTGTGGTGCTGACCCTGGCGCTGCAGATTCCAGCGGAGGCCCTCTAATGGTAATGGTCAATCTGATCCTGATATTGCTGCTGGGCGGTGTTATTGCCATGCTGTCAGAGCGCGCTGGCGAGAACATGCCGCGACGAGTGGCACTGGTTGTTATTCTGGTGGATTTCGCTTACCTGCTATCTGAGCTATCGGGCATGCCATCTCTTACCCAGTTACAGGCACCCATGCCCGATGATCCCGGTACCTGGCTAATGCATTTTAAGGCGCAGTGGATTCCCGCCTTTGGCATCAGTATTGAGTTGGCATTGGACGGGGTTAGCCTGCTTATGGTGTTGCTGACCCTGGTACTGGGAGCCATAGCTGTCAGTGCCTCATGGACGGATATTCTGGTCAAGCAGGGCTTCTTCGAGGCCAACCTGCTGTGGACATTAGCTGGTGTGCTGGGCGTGTTTATGGCCCTGGATCTGTTTCTGTTTTTCCTGTTCTGGGAAGTGATGCTAATTCCCATGTACTTTATGATTGCTATCTGGGGTCATGAAAATCGTGGCTATGCAGCCATGAAGTTCTTTATTTTTACCCAGGCCAGCGGCCTGTTAATGCTGGTGGCCACTCTGGCACTGGTTGGGGTCAATCACAGTGCGGCCGGGCAGTGGAGCTTTAGTTACTTCGACTTACTCAATACCAGCATGACCGAGCAGACTGCCCAATGGCTGATGCTGGGCTTCTTTATCGCCTTTGTGGTCAAGTTGCCGGCATTTCCCTTTCATACCTGGTTGCCCGATGCCCATACTCAGGCTCCCACGGCCGGCAGTGTGATTTTGGCCGGGATACTGCTTAAGACAGGCGCCTATGGCCTGATTCGCTTTGCGGTACCGCTTTTCCCCGATGCTGCACTGGACTTCTCGTGGGCCGCTATGGCTCTGGGTGCAGCTGGAGTGGTTTATGGCGCGGTGCTAGCCTTTTCTCAAACCGACTTTAAGCGTTTGGTGGCCTATAGCAGTGTCAGTCATATGGGCTTTGTACTGCTGGGGGTCTATGCTTGGAACGAGCTGGCCCTGCAGGGTGCAGTGATGCAAATGGTAGCCCATGGCTTTAGTACTGCGGCGCTGTTTATGATTGCAGGTTCTCTGCAGGAGCGGCTGCACACCAGAGATATGCGAGAGATGGGTGGGCTGTGGCAACAGATGCCGCGCATGGGCGCAGTGGCCATGTTCTTTGTAGTGGCCAGTCTGGGCCTCCCTGGACTGGGTAATTTTGTCGCTGAGTTCCTGGTGTTGTTGGGTCTTTTTCAGGTCAATCCCTGGCTCACCGCAGTGGCTGCGCTAGGTCTGATTACCGGTGCGATCTACTCATTAATACTGATGCAGAGGTCCTTTCAGGGTGAGCCTAATCCAAAACTGGAAGGGCATCTGTTAGTTGATTTTGCTGGGCGTGAAATGCTGACTATGGCGGTGATGATGATCGCCTTAATTGTGCTTGGGCTCTATCCTCAGCCGGTATTGGATATGGCTCAGCCGGTTTTACAGAGTCTGCTTGAACTGACTTCCGTGGAGATGATGCCATGAATTCAAGTCAACTGATGGCGCTGATGCCAATACTGATGCTGTCAATGACAGCTGCGGTATTAATGATTCAGGCATCAATCAAACGCGACCAGGGACTGGCCTGGTGGATCACTGGACTGGGCTTTTTACTCAGCCTCTGGGGCGCAGGGTATGCTCGCGACTTTTCTCAGCCGGTGACTATGTTGTTGGTGGTGGACGACTGGGGGCTGTTTTTTACCACCCTGATTCTGGTAGCTTCCCTGGTCACCCTAATTCTGTCAAAAGATACTTTTTCACCCGAGGGAGAGCGCAAAGAGGAATATTACCTGCTGCTGGTGCTCTCTGTAATGGGTGCAGTGATACTGATTCAATCCAGTCATATGGCTTCGCTGTTACTGGGTATGGAGCTTATGGGCGTGGCTCTATACGCCATGATAGCCTTCCCGGAAAAAGGTGAATTGCCTCTCGAGGCGGCGATTAAGTACCTTGTTTTATCGGCCTGTGCATCAGCCATGCTGCTATTTGGCTTTGCTCTGATTTACGCTGCGACAGGCGATCTCAGCTATGCGGGTATGGGCGCCAAAGCCGCTGTCGCCTTTAGTCAGGAACCTGTGGTGCTCATGGCTGGCAGTGCCATGGTTTTAGCCGGCCTGGGCTTTAAGTTATCTGTGGTGCCATTCCATATGTGGACTCCGGATGTCTATCAGGGTGCACCTACGCCGGTTACCGGGTTTCTGGCTACCGTGTCCAAAGGTGCTGTGTTTGTTGCTCTGACCAGGTTCTATCTCGAGGGTCAGCTGTACCAATACGACTCATTAATTATGGCGCTGTCGCTGGTTGCTGTGGCCTCTATGCTGGTGGGCAACTGGCTGGCTCTGCGGCAGGAGAATATCAAGCGTCTACTGGCGTACTCCTCTATTGCCCATTTCGGCTATCTGCTGATTGTCTTAATCGCACTGTCTATTGCCGACAACCTGGGTGCCAATAATCTTATTGGTCAGGCCATTACCTTTTATCTGACGGCCTATATTGTGACTACTCTGGCGGCGTTTACGGTGGTAGCAAATCTGGCTGGTGAAGACGATAGTAAAGCCATGCTCGGTGCATTTGAGGGACTGTTTTGGCGCAATCCTGTGCAGGCCTCTGCTCTTACGGTGGCCATGCTGTCCTTTGCAGGAATACCTCTTACCGCTGGATTTATCGGCAAGTTTTATCTTATTACCCTGTCTATCCAGTCGCAGCTATGGATCCTGTTGACGGCACTGGTTCTGGGTAGCGCCATAGCCATTTATTATTATTTGCGAATTATTTTCGCCATGAGCAAAACCCCAGGGACTATGCTTAAAAAACAGCCGGCAGCGGCTTTCGGTGCTCAGGAAATAGTCGCAGGTCTGTTATTGTTGCTGGTGCTGGCACTGGGTAGCTGGCCCCAGCCCTTTATCGATTTTGCTGGGGCGCTGTAGTGGATCTGTCAGCGGACATACAGGTCCGACTGATTTAAACCTGTCGGTTTCAAAGAGAGGAGATAGCTATGTTACGTTCTGTGGATCTCAGTGATTATATGCTTCACGATCCCGTAAAAATTCATGCCAATGAAGATCTATTTGATGCTATCCATCTAATTATAGAGCATAGAGTATCGGGTATTTGCGTGGTTGATGAACAGGAAATGCTGGTCGGTGTACTTTCCGAAATGGACTGTCTGAGTGCTATTTTAGCTGCCACCTACAATGAGCATGGTGATGTAGGCAAAGCCTGTGAGTATATGACAGCGAATGTGGATGTCTGTGATATTCACGCCGACCTGGTTGATGTGGCCGATGATATGGTAAAAAAAGGCCACAGACGTCGTCCGGTACTTGACCATGGCCGTCTGGTTGGCCAGATTACCTGTCGCCAGTTACTGCGAGTGGTCGCTGAGTTTAATCAGAATCAAATCGCAGCCCATTAAAGCTTTATAGGCTTGTCCGATGACTAGCTAGCTGAGTAGCTACTGATCTGCCGATCCAGTTCCAGTTGGAAAACATGCTGACTGCGGCTTGGCATTTCCCGCAGAGACTGTTCGGTAATACGTTGGAAATATTGAATAAATCTCAACACCTGCTGTTCTGTCATCAGCCCGGATCTATCTGTGTCTTTATACTTTTCCAGTAATTTGCTCTCCTGCTGCCAGCGCCACTGAAACACGGCGTCGAACGAGGGTGCCCTGAGCATAATAAGTTGATCGACCATAGAGAACAGCTGCTGATAATCACCACTCAGAGCAAGATTGATATATTGGCGCCAGATACCCTGGTCGTCCTCCAGTTGTTCCAGATCATTGATCGGCTGCTTTAGATCGGCCTCGGTCTGAGGCTGTGCGCCCAGGCACCAGCCCTCAAGAATAACCAACCCCGCTGGACCCCTAACCTGGTCAAAATCTGCCTCAGCTACCCGGTCATCAATACTCTTGTCAAATCTGGGTATTCTGGTATCTATGCCAGCAATAAGCTGCTTAATAGTCTTTACAGCCAGATCAATGTCATGGGTACCCGGTACACCACGGGTTGCCAGCAGGGGGTGCACAGTCTCAGCCAGCCGCAGGCGGTGCTCTAAGGGCAGATAGAAATCATCCAGAGAGAGATTGGCGGTGGCAACCCCATGGCGCTCGGCAACCATGCTGCACAGGTAGTCTGCTAGAGTTGATTTACCTGAGCCCTGACAGCCATTAATACCCCATATCTGCGGCTGATGCTGGGCTTGCTGCTGGGCAAATTGATCCAGTAAGGGTTCAAACCAGCGCTGGGCAAACTGCAGATAACTCTCCGGCAGCCGGTTGCGTTCGAGAAAGGCTTCTGTGGCAGGCGTCATAGATTATTTGGATCGCTGATTATTTAAAACGAGCTGTGAGCTAGCTGATGCCCAGAGTCTGGCAAATGGCTGGGCCCGACCGTTGTTAATAGCCTAGCACAGGCGAAATTAATCGGAAACTATCGATATGTAAATAGAGTCCAACAAATATAAATCTTAACTAAAAGAGCAATTCAATGCTGCCAGTAGAGGCATAAACTGTCGCAACATGAGTCTCCCTGGCGCAGTGATTAAATAATGGTCCACATAGATTTGCTGCAGACAACCAATCACCAATATGGCATAGAGAAGCTGATCGCAGTTCTAAAAAAAACGAAGTTTAACTCTGTTAAATAAGAAGTTCGACTTAGCTAGATTAAATATTTTAGTCAAATTAAATGCCATTTTTTTCTTCGGGAATGCTGTTATGGCCAGTTTAAAAAGGAGGTTCGGCAGTCGATTAAAATCGCTGAGAACCGGCAGGGGTTTAACTCAGGAGCAGTTGGCAGATGCCACTGAGCTTAGTATTGAGTCTATTAGTAACATGGAGCGAGGTATCTTTGGACCTCGTTTTGACAATCTTGAAAAAATTGCCAGCGCTCTGAATATAGAAGTCAGGCAGTTATTTGATTTCCGCCACTAAATAGTTTTTGGATTTAAGTTAAACACAGGGCAGATGTTCGGCTATATTTTTATAGAGCATTGACTAAATAATGAGGTCGAGACAGCCTTGACACAGCTTTCACTGGATGGAAAGCAGGCGACTAAAGGGAGGATTACACCATTGCCATTCTGTATTTTTCTTTTTACTGATCAACCAAGCAGCTACATGTTTACATGCATAAGCCAGAGCTACAGGGCTTCTGGTGATTCATCTGTGGGAGCTGCGGGTGACTGATTTAGATATGCTTGGTAAAAACCTTTCCCGGGAATCTGAGGCTCGCAAGACAGCAGAAAATAAACTCCAGGAACTGAGCGCCGAGCTCTATGAAACCTCGGCGGCGCTGCAGTACAGGACACAAATTGTAGCCGAAAAAAGCGCCAGGTTGCGTCAGATTAATGAAGACATTGAACAGCTTAGGTTGCGGCTGATGCACTCGGAGAAAATGGCCAAGGTCGGATCTCTGTTGGCTGGTATTGCCGATGAAATCGGCCAGCCTCTAACCTTTATTGCCGGCAACCTCAAATCTATTCAGGACTACTTTGATAATATTTTTCAATTGGTAGATCAGCAGGCCGAGGCTCTGCAGTTATCGAAGCCCGCCGGTCTGTTGAAGGCCTCAACCTCCAGAAAAATTAATAGCCTCAAGAGGCAAATTAATTATGATTTTATTAAATCGGATATCAACAATTTACTCAATGACTCGAATGAGGCTATTGCCAGAGTGCAGGCGCTGGTGGAGGATGTTGCCGAATTTTCCTTGGCTGATCGCCGGCAGATTGCTGAGGAAGACATCAATAAGCTACTGGATAGAGCGCTCAACTTGGCCTGCAATGAGTTGCGCTACAAAACTGAAATTGTCAAACAGTACGGTCGCCTGCCCGGGATATTATGCGATGGCAATCAGCTGGTTCAGGCTTTTTTAAATCTGCTGTTTAATGCGGTAGAGTCAATTGAGTCCAGGGGTACCATCACATTGCGCACCGGCACCCATAGCTCAATGCTGTGGATTGATATAGCTGATACCGGTGTCGGCATTAGCGATGAAAACCTGGGTAAAATATTTAACCCCTTCTTTACAACCAAAACATCAGCCAATGGCAGTGGGCTTGGATTGCAACAGGTGCAGGGGGCAGTTGAGGCCCATTCTGGGCGCACCACAGTGATGTCGCGACAGGGCAAGGGAACCACCTTTAGGGTAATGTTACCCATGGATCGCCACGCAGAGACTTATGGCGCCCCTGTGGTGTGATTAGAGCTTTGATTAGCGGCCCTATGGGCTGTTTTGATAGACTCGAATAATAAAGTGCGCTGGGGTTTCAAGGCGCTGTAAACTTTTTAGGTAGTCTTGTTGCTGTGGTTTGGCGCTCCAGTAGTAGGGTGTCATATGCAGCAGGTCTGCAATAGCACAACCCTCGATCAGCAGGTCTTTTGATATTTCAATTTGCTCTAACAGGCTGAAGTGTTGCGTACTATCCAGTGCCTCGAAGTTACCTGTTCGCGGCATGGTTTTATCGTAGATCTGGGCGGTCAATCCATTTAAATGCTGCTCTCCTGGCCCTGCCATTATCAGCTTGCCACCAGGCTTGAGGACTCTGGATGCCTCCTTGGCGCTCAGGGGTGAAAACACTGAAATAGCACTATCAACACTATTGTCAAACAGGGCAATATTAAAGGCGCTATCTACGGCTAGTTGGGCGTTGAGTTTGCGTTTGGCCGCCAATCGTACAGCAGCTTTACTGATATCCAGGCCCACCAGTTGTAATGATGGGTTGGCCCTGTGAATTTGGTCGAGGTAGTAGCCCTCACCGCAGCCTATATCCAGTAGCCTATGGTTTGCAGACAGGTCACCGAGCAGGTTAAGCATAGCGTCGGCCAGAAATTGATAATGCCCTGTATTTAAAAATCGCTGACGACTGCGAATCATTTCATCGCTATCACCGGGTTTGCGGCTGCGTTTGTGTTGGGCCAGATGGAGGTTGACATAACCCTCCTTGGCCCTGTCAAAATTATGATTATTTGCGCAGCTGAAGCCCTGTGTTGCACGCTGTTGGATCAGCTCAAGACCACAGTTTGGGCATTTAAAGCTATTGATCATTAAAACAGTCCAGTGACCTCACCATTCTCATCCATAGCAATGCTGTTGGCAGCCGGTACTCTGGGCAGGCCGGGCATGGTCATAATATCACCGCAGACTACCACGATAAATCCAGCCCCCGCACTGAGGCGCACCTCGCGAATAGCCACCACATGGTCTGTGGGTGCTCCCTTTAGGTTGGGGTCTGTAGAAAAGCTGTACTGTGTTTTGGCAATGCACACTGGGAAATGCCCATAGCCATCCTCTTCAAATTTACGAATCTGATCGCGAGTTTTCTGGTCGGCAATAATATCATCGGCGCGATACAGCCTGGTGGCTACGGTTTTGATTTTATCCCATATAGGCATTTCGTCTGGATACAGAGGTGCAAAGCTAGCTGAGCCAAGATCTGCCAGGCTGGCAACTTCCTGAGCCAACTCCTCGGTGCCAGCACCGCCATCAGCCCAGTGGGTACACTCAATGGCCTTAATGCCATTGGCGGCGGCAATCTCTTTAATCACTGCTATTTCAGCATCTGTATCAGAGGTGAAGCGGTTGATACCCACAACTACTGGGACACCAAAGGTCTTGACGTTTTCTATATGGCGCACCAGGTTGCAGCAACCGTCGCGCAGAGCATCCAAATCTTCAGTGTCCAGATCTTCTTTAGCCATGCCACCATGCATTTTTAATGCTCTGGTGGTGGCAACAATCACCGAGGCATCCGGGCTTAGGCCGGCGGCGCGACATTTAATATCAAAGAACTTCTCTGCCCCAAGGTCAGCGCCAAAACCCGCCTCAGTAACAACGTAGTCAGCCATTTTTAGGCTCGCCTTGGTGGCTATTACCGAGTTGCAACCATGGGCAATATTGGCGAATGGGCCACCGTGGATAATCGCTGGGTTATTCTCCAGAGTCTGCACCAGATTGGGTGACAGTGCATCTTTTAGCAATACGGCCATAGCGCCTGTGCCTAAAATCTCACTGGCATGCACTGGTTTGTGATCTCTGGTATAGGCAACCACTATCTTATCGAGGCGATCTTTTAGGTCATCCAGATCTGTCGCCAGACAGAAAATCGCCATAATCTCAGAGGCGACAGTGATATCGTAGCCATCTTGTCGTGGAAAACCATTGCCCGGGCCGCCCAGACCACAGTTGATACTGCGCAAGGCACGATCATTCATATCGGCCACACGCTTCCAGACAATCCGACGCGCATCAATTTCAAGGCTATTGCCCCAGTGAATATGATTGTCGAGCAGTGCGGAGAGCAGGTTGTGAGCTGCACCAATGGCGTGAAAGTCACCGGTAAAGTGGAGATTGATATCCTCCATGGGCACCACCTGCGCATAGCCGCCACCAGCAGCGCCGCCTTTCATCCCAAAGCAGGGTCCGAGGCTTGGCTCTCGCAGACATACCAGGGCATTTTTACCAATGCGGTTGAGTCCGTCAGTCAGGCCCACAGAGGTGGTTGTCTTGCCTTCACCTGCTGGCGTGGGGGTTATGGCGGTGACCAGAATAAGCTTGCCATCGGGCTTGTCTTTTAAAGAGGCTATATGCTCAGGGTCAATTTTTGCTTTTGTTCTGCCATAGGGGATTAAAGCGCTATCTGGAATACCCAGTTTACCGGCAATTTCAGCTATTGGCTGGGTTTTCGCCCTACGGGCGATTTCAATATCACTCATTTTCTCTCTCCGTGATTGTTACAAAACACAGGCCTGCTCAACCCTGTTTTAGGGGCCTGACGATGAACGGCCATCTTCCTTGTCCCACTTAATTCGTGGCTTTCTGAGACCGGCGAATGCTGTCGTAAAAACGACGGCAGGTCAAGCGCCCTGTGGACTGGCGCCATGGCGCGGTGGCGAATGTTGCTGTCGTAATTGTGCGCCAGCAGAATTACTGAGCTGGTTAAACTGTCGGAATTATTCGATGAGAACAGATTATGAAAACTAGTGCAAAGGTAGTGGTAGTTGGAGGTGGTGTCGTAGGGGTAAGCACCCTCTATCATCTGGCCAAAAAAGGCTGGACTGATGTTGTTCTGGTTGAACGAAAAGAGCTGACGTCCGGTTCAACCTGGCATGCCGCAGGTCTGCTGCCGCTGTTTAATATGAGCTATTCAGTGGGCAAATTGCACCAGTACTCTGTGAACTTCTATCATGAGCTGGAAAAAGAGACAGAGCAGAATGTTGGCTTCAGTGTAGTTTCCAATATTCGCCTGGCCGCCAATCAGGATCGCATGGATGAATATAAGTATTACTCCGGCGTGGCTCAGACCGTAGGTGTCGAGGTCAATTTTCTGACCCCAGAGCAGGTTAAAGAAGCCTGGCCCATGGCCAATGTAGAGGGCATTATTGGCGCGATTCAACACCCGGACGATGGCTATATTCAGCCCGCCGACCTCACCCAGGCGCTGGCCAAAGGTGCCCGCGCTCGTGGCGCAACTATTTATCGCAACACCGCCGTTCTCGAGCTTGAGCAACAGCCAGATGACAGCTGGATCGTCAAAACTGACAAGGGCGATATCCACTGTGAGCACGTGGTTTCCTGTACTGGCAACTTTGCTCGCAAAACTGGCGAGATGGTGGGGCTGGATATCCCGGTTATCCCGGTTGAGCACCAGTATATTGTTACCGACCCCCACCCTGATGTTTTGGCGCGCAAAGCCGAAGGGCTGCCGGAGCAGGCAGTACTGCGTGAGTCTGACGCAGGTTATTACCTGCGCGAAGAGGCCGGTGGCTTTATTTTGGGGCCCTACGAAAATGGTGCTCCCTGCTGCTATGTTGATGGACCCAGCGACCAGTCCGAGTACGAATTATTTAATGGTGATCTCGATCGCTTGATGCCCCATATTGAAGCCTGTATGAATCGCGTGCCCGCCTTTGCAGAGGTGGGGGTAAAGACAGTCTATAACGGCGCTATTGCCTACACACCAGATGGCAACCCCATTGTGGGTCCAGCCTGGGGCTTGAAAAATTTCTGGCTCAATGAGGGTCATAGTTTCGGTATTACCGCCGCCGGCGGTGCTGGCTGGCAGTTGGCCGAGTGGATTGTCGATGGTGAGCCCACGGTAGATATGATGGGTGTTGATCCCCGTCGCTTTGGTCCCTATGCATCGCGGGGCTATCTGCGCACCAAAAACGAAGAAGCCTATGATCATGTGTTTAAAAATCACTACCCAGACGAAGAGCGCAGTGCAGCCAGGCCGTTAAAAACCTCTCCCTGCTACGGGCGCATGAAGGACCTGGGTGCGGTGTTTGGCACCGTCTATGGTTGGGAGCGTCCCAACTGGTTTGCGCCAGCGGACTATGCTCTGTCAGAGGCAGATCTGGATAAACCAGAGACATTGTGGAACAAAAACCACAGCAAGGCGCTGGACGATGGTCGTATTGTGGAAAAGAATTCTTTCCGTCGCTCCAACTATTTTGATTTTGTGGGTCAAGAATGCCGCCATGTCCACGAAAAAGTCGGTGTGCTGGATATGTCTGCGTTCTCTAAGGCCACAGTCACTGGTCATGGCGCTGAAGCCTGGCTAAACAGCATTGTTGCCAACAATGTGCCCAAAGCCGTGGGCCGTATTGGCCTCTGCCATATGCTGTCACAGAACGGCGGTGTGCGCGCCGAATTCACCATCTACAAGCGTGCCAAAAACAGCTATTACCTGGTATTTGCTGGTGCTCAGGAGCGCCATGACTGGGACTACCTGACCAAGCTGGCGCCCCGGGATGGCTCGGTAAATCTGCAGAAGATCACTACCCAGATGGGTGTGCTGGTACTGGCCGGGCCAAAATCTCGCGATGTCCTGCAAAAGCTTACTGATACTGATCTCTCCAATGACAGTTTCAAGTGGCTGACCGGCAAATCCATCAATGTGGGCTACGCCCAGGCTGAAGCCCTGAGGGTTAACTTTGTCGGTGAGCTGGGCTGGGAGCTGCATCACCCCATTGAGATGCAAAACTATATCTTCGATGAGCTGATGAAGGCCGGTGCCGAGTTTGATATCAAGCCCTTTGGTATCCGCGCCATGGACAGTATGCGCCTGGAAAAATCCTATCGTCTGATCCCCCGGGAAATGTCCATTGAATATTCCGCACTGGAGTCCGGGTTACACCGCTTTGTAAAACTGGATAAGGACTGTGACTTTGTCGGCAAGCAGGGCCTACTGGCCTGGCAGAAAAAAGGCTTCGCCAACTGTTTCGCTACTCTGGAAGTGCATGGGGTTACTGATGCAGATGCCCGTGGCTCAGAGGGACTTTACAAAGACGGCAACCTAGTGGGCCGGGCAACCTCTGGTGGCTTTGGGTTTCGCACCAACAAGTCCCTGGCACTGGGGCTGGTGCAGACAGAATTTGGTGCCATAGGTACGGAGTTGGAAATTGAAATTCTTGGCGAGCGCTACAGCGCCACAGTAATCGAAGAATCGCCTTTTGATGCCGACAACAAGTGCCTGAGAGCCTAGCTTTTGGGGCGGTCGTGGTTGGGTAATCTTCAGTCGTAGCAATATATGCGACCGGAGTTAAACAGGCACAGACTGCGGGCGATAAAAAGAGCAACTAACGGCGAGTCATGGACTCTGCACTGGAAGTAATATTATGACTGAACGAACAGGTCGAAGAAGAGCGGGGCGTGAAGCTGGTGGCCGAGAAGGGCGCCGCGAGGCACGGGCCAATGCAGTGGCTGCAACCCAGCCATTTATCGAGCGCAAAATCCCCTATATCGAGTATCTCAGTGAAGAAAACCTGCAGCTGATCGAAGACAATGCGGATATTTTGCTGGAAGAGATCGGTATCGATTTTCTCGATGACCCTGAAGCCCTCGAGATGTGGAAAGACGCCGGAGCAGATGTGCGCGGCAGTCGTGTGCATTTCCCCAAGGGGCTGTGCCGTTCCATTATTCAGGCCACTGCGCCCAGTGAATATACCCAGCATGCGCGCAACCCCCAGCGCAATGTGATTATTGGAGGCAAGCGCACCGTACTGGTGCCCGCCTATGGTTCACCTTTTGTTCATGATATTGATCAGGGCCGCCGTTACGCGACCATCGACGACTTTAATAATTTTGTCAAACTGGCCTATATGGCCCCTGGTATCCATCATTCTGGCGGCACTATCTGTGAGCCTGTAGATCTGCCGGTAAACAAGCGCCACTTTGATATGGTCTACAGCCATTTCAAGTACAGCGACAAGCCATTGATGGGTTCGGTAACTCACCATGAGCGCGCCCAGGATACGGTAGACATGGCCAAGCTGGTATTTGGCGACGAATTTGTCGATCAAAACTGTGTATTGACCAGCCTGATCAATGTTAATTCGCCTATGACCTTCGACGGCACCATGCTCGGTTCCCTCAAGGTCTATGCGCGCAACAATCAGGCCACAGTGATTTCACCCTTTATTCTTGCCGGTGCCATGTCGCCGGTGACCACCGCTGGCACTGTGACCCAGATTCTGGCCGAAGCCATGGCGGGCATTGCCTTTACTCAGCTCTGTCGCCCCGGGGCGCCAGTGATTTTTGGCACCTTTGCCGCGGCCGTCTCCATGGCCACGGGCGCGCCCACCTTTGGTACCCCAGAGCCCAGCCAGGTGATCTATGCAGCTGCAGCGCTGGCCCGTCGCCTTGGTGTGCCATTTAGAAGCGGTGGCGGCCTTACTGGCTCCAAACTGCCAGATGCCCAGGCAGCCTATGAAGCGGCCAACACGTTGCAGACCTCTGCACTGGCCGGGGTCAACTTTATGTTGCACACCGCAGGCTGGCTCGAAGGTGGTCTGGCCATGGGCTATGAGAAATTTATTATGGATGCCGATCAGGCCAGCATGATCTCTGTGCTGCTGGGTGGTATGGACATGTCCGAAAACGGCCAGGCTCTGGACGCCGTGCGTGAGGTGGGTCCAGGCAAACATTACCTTGGCTCAGCCCACACCCTGAAAAACTTTGAAACCGCCTTCTACCGCTCAACGGTTGCAGACAACAACAGCTATGAGCAGTGGCAGGTGGATGGTTCGCTGGATACAGCCCAGCGTGCAAATGTTTTGTGGAAACAAATGCTCAACGAATATCAGGCTCCAGCCATTGACCCAGCGGTTGATGAAGCATTGCTGGACTTTATGGCACGACGCAAAGGCTCGTTCGAAGATCGAGATTACTAAGCAAAAGTAAATTGGGAGTTACCGCAAATGTCTGATGAAGACGATATCGTACTGGCAGATTTATCTGATGAAGATCTGGTGCTGCAAATGCATGATGATCTCTACGATGGCCTGAAAGAAGAGATAGAAGAAGGCACCAGCATTCTGCTAGACCGGGGTTGGTCCGCAGAGAGAGTGCTTGGTGAGGCACTGGTAGATGGTATGACCATTGTCGGCATCGACTTCCGCGACGGCATTTTGTTTGTACCAGAGGTACTGTTGGCCGCCAATGCCATGAAAGGCGGTATGGCGATTCTTAAGCCGCTGTTGGCAGAGACAGGGGCCAAGCCGGTGGGCACCATGGTGATTGGTACCGTCAAAGGCGATATCCATGATATTGGTAAAAACCTGGTGGCGATGATGATGGAGGGCGCCGGCTTTGAAGTTCACGATATGGGTATCAATAACTCTGTAGAGGAATACATCGCCGCGCTGGAGCGTCACAAGCCAGATATCTTGGGAATGTCTGCACTGCTGACCACAACCATGCCCTATATGAAGGTGGTGATTGACGCGCTTAAAGATCAGGGCCTGCGGGATAAATATATTGTCATGGTGGGTGGCGCGCCGCTCAATGAAGAGTTTGGTGTAGCCGTGGGCGCAGACGCCTATTGTCGCGATGCTGCAGATGCAGCGACAACGGCAATTCGTCTGGTCTCTGAGCGCAGAGCCCTAGAGACGGCCTGATGGCTGCGGCCAGTGAGCAGGCCCCGGCACGCCTGCTGGTGATTGCCTGTGGCGCACTGGCCCATGAGATAGTCTGGCTGCAAAAATTAAATGGCTGGGGCCATCTTGATCTGCAATGCCTGGATGCAGAATTACACAACAAGCCCAAGCTGATAGCCAGTAAGCTGGCCGCCAAGATTGAACAAAACCGCCGGCATTATAAAAATATTTTTGTCGCCTATGCCGACTGCGGCAGCGGTGGCGCTATAGATGCATTATTGGTGAAAGAGGGTATTGAGCGACTTCCGGGCGCCCACTGCTACTCATTTTTTGCTGGTGAAGAACGCTTTACCCAGATGGCTGCCGCGGAACTTAGCAGTTTTTATTTGACCGATTTTTTGGTTGAGCATTTTGATCGTCTGGTCGTAAAAGGCCTGAAACTGGACAGATACCCAGACTTGCGCGATCAGTACTTTGCCCATTACACCAGCCTGGTTTACCTGTCGCAGCGCCAGGACCCAGTGCTGGTGGAGCAGGCCCGCGCTGCAGCGGATTTTTTAGATTTGAACTTTCGCCATGAGCACAGCGGCTATGGCGATTTACAGACCGGTCTGCAAGAGCAGATTCTAAAGCTTGTATAGAGGCTAACGGCATGCAAAAAATCGAAGTCTACTGGCGAGATATTCCAGCACAGATTCTGGTCAAGAGCGGTCGTGTGCGCGGCAAAGCTATGCTTAGCCACAGGTTTCAGGCGGCCATAGATCGCGCCGCCATGCGTGCGGGTAAAGGCGGCAGTGATGAGTATCTGGAAGACTGGCGCCGGGTGACCAGCAACATAGAATCTGAGGGCAGCCCCCAGGATATTGCCCAGCAATTTGCCGATGCCATAGAAGCTGCCTATTCCAATGCCGATATCGCTGCTCTGGTTGCAGGCAAAGGTCTCAAGGAACAAAACCCATGAAACTGGTTCGCTACTGGTCAGTGAGAAATGCCCGTTGGCTGCGCTGGGTTTATAAAGCGCTGGAAGCCTGTCTGGTTGCTCTGCACCCGATCCTCAAACGTCTGGGTTACCAGCGCATAGACGGCACCTTTGCCGCGGTGGAAAAACTGGTTAAAGGATTTCTTTTTGACTCCAAGTCCTGTGGCCAGTGCACCTTGGGCGAAACCGGTATGGCCTGTCCGATGAACTGCCCAAGACCTTGCGCAATGGCCCCTGTGGTGGCGTGCGCAGCAATGGCCATTGTGAGGTAGACCCAGATATGGTTTGCGTCTGGGTAACGTCCTGGCAAGGCAGTCAGCGTATAGGCAATCTGGAAACTGGCATCCAGATTATTCAGCCCCCTGTGGATGTGCGCAACAAAGGCAGCAGCGCCTGGTTGCGTGCGGTGCGAAAAAAATTGGGAGTAGCAGAGTCATGATGTTTGACGATGAACCCATAGCGGGCGAGAACCTGCCAATTCTGCCAGGCCATTGTTCGCCGGGCCGATTTGAGCGCGTGCTGCGCGCCGGTCAGTTTGCTGTGACCGCCGAGATTGCACCGCCAGACTCCGCCGACCCAGTGGAGGTGTATGAGCGAGCCGCACTGTTTGATGGCTATGTGGATGCCATCAACGCCACCGATGGCTCCGGGGCAAACTGTCATATGTCCAGTGTGGGCATGTGTGCATTGCTGACCCGCCGCGGTTACTCAATGATTATGCAGATCTCCTGTCGCGATAAAAATCGCATTGCCATGCAGGGGGATGTTCTGGGTGCCTCGGCTATGGGGGTATCCAATATTCTCTGTCTCAGTGGTGATGGCGTGCAGTCTGGAGATCACCCTGAGGCCAAGCCAGTATTTGATATGGATTGCATGACCAGCCTGCAAATGATTCGTGGCATGCGTGACGATGCCCAGTTTCTCAGCGGCCGCAAAATAACCTCACCGCCACAGGTTTTTCTCGGTGCCGCGGCCAATCCCTTTGCGCCCCCTTTCGATTATCGTCCTCTACGGCTAGCCAAAAAAGTGGCAGCGGGCGCGCAATTTGTGCAGACCCAATACTGCTTTGATATTGACATGTTAAAAACTTACATGGCCAAGGTGCGGGATATGGGCCTGCATGAAAAAGTGTTTATTCTGCCCGGCGTAGGTCCATTGGCCTCGGCGAAATCTGCCGAGTGGATTCGTAAAAATGTCGCCGGTGTGCATATTCCCGATGCCATTATCAAGCGTCTGGCTGGTGCCGAAGACCAAAAGCAGGAAGGGGTCAATATCTGTATCGATATGATCAACCAGATCAAAGAAATGGAAGGGGCCAGCGGCGTGCATATTATGGCCTACCGTCAGGAAGAGCGGATCGCTGAAATTGTAGAAAAAACCAAAGTGCTGGGCGATAGAACCCCCTGGCATCCCAATCGTTAAACTCTGGAGACCAGCATGACCATTACCACCATCAGCTCAGCTACCAAAGAAGTCAACATTGGCTTTGATCAGCCCTTTGTGATTATTGGTGAGCGCATTAATCCCACGGGCCGAAAAATATTGGCCGAGGAAATGAAAGTAGGGGACTACAGCCGCGTCGAAGCTGATGCGCTGGCGCAGGTGGCTGCTGGTGCACAGATGCTGGATGTCAATGCGGGCATACCCCTGGCTGACGAGCCGCGCATACTGGCCGAGTCAATCCAGCTGGTGCAGTCCATTACCGATGTGCCCATCAGTATTGATTCCTCAATTATTGAAGCCCTGGAAGCCGGTCTGGCTGTCTATCAGGGTAAGGCACTGGTCAACTCGGTAACCGGTGAAGATGAGGTGTTGGAGCGGGTACTGCCCCTGGTGGCTAAATACGGTGCCGCTGTGGTGGCAATCTCAAATGATGAGACAGGAATTTCCGAAGATCCCGATGAGCGTTTTAAAGTCGCCAAAAAGATTGTTGAGCGCGCAGCAGACTATGGCATCCCCTATCAGGACGTGGTGGTGGATCCCCTGGTAATGCCCATAGGCGCCATTAATACAGCTGGTCTGCAGGTGATGCATATTATCCGCCGCCTGCGAGAAGAGCTAAAGGTAAACACCACCTGTGGCGCCTCTAATGTTAGCTTTGGGCTGCCCAACCGCAATGGCATTAACAGTGCATTTTTAACGATGGCCATGGGTGCCGGTATGACATCCGCCATTACCAGCCCACTGCACCCAGAAGTGATGCAGGCCGTGCGCGGTGGCGATGTCATGATGGGCAATGACCCGGACTGTGCCAACTGGATACGCGCCTACCGCGAACCTCCCGCAGAGGGAGCCGGTCGCGTCCGAGGTGGCCGTCGCCGCCGAGGATAGACTGTGCCAGAGCAAATGGTCAAGGTTGTATTCACCCCCTCCGGACGCCGCGGCAGCTTTCCGGTCAACACGCCGCTGCTCCATGCGGCCCGGGTATTGGGGGTGGATATTGATTCTGTCTGTGGCGGTCGCGGTCTCTGCGGTCGCTGCCAAATTATCTGTGCCCAGGGCTCTTTTGCCAAACATCAGATTGAATCTGACAGTAGTCACCTGTCCGAAATCTGTGCCACCGAAATCAAATACGGTGAGCGCAAAACCCCATTGGCCAATGGCCGTCGTCTGAGTTGTCACACCCTATTGCTGGATGATGTGGTGATTGATGTGCCACCTGAGAGCCAGGTGCACCGGCAGATCGTGCGCAAAGATGCCGAGTATCGCGATATCAGTCTGGATGCGGCGACTCGCCTCTACTATGTTGAAGTAGAAGAGGCCGATATGCACGTGCCCAAGGGTGACCTGCAACGGTTGATGGAAGCACTTGAGCGAGACTGGCAACTCAGTGCACTGTCCTGCGACAGCGGGCTGTTAAAAAGCTTGCAGCCTGCGCTAGCTGAGGCCAAGCGCGGCCTGACTGTGGCTGTTCACAGAGATCAAACTATTGTTGCTCTATGGCCTGGCTTCAGAGATAAGGCCTATGGGGTGGCTGTAGATGTGGGCTCTACTACCATTGCCGCCCACCTCTGTGATCTGGCTAACGGCGAGGTTTTAGCCAGTTCCAGCCTGATGAATCCACAAATTCGCTTTGGCGAAGACTTAATGAGTCGAGTCTCCTATGTGATGATGAATCCAGAGGGTGCAGGAGAGATGACTCAGGTTGTTCGCGAAGCTCTCAACAGCCTGTTTATTGAGGTGGCTTTGCAGGCCCAGATCGGCGTCGAGGATATTCTCGAGGTGACCCTAGTGGCCAACCCCATTATGCATCATATTTTACTGGGTATTAGCCCGGTGGAGCTGGGTGGCGCACCCTTTGCACTGACTACGGATGCTGCGGTGGAAGTGGCAGCCAAAGAGTTGGACTTACAGATTAATTCTGGTGGACGAGTCTATGTGTTGCCCTGTATTGCAGGCCATGTAGGAGCTGATACCGCAGGTGTAATCCTGTCCGAAGAGCCCCAGTTACAGGACCAGATGACACTGCTCGTGGATGTGGGCACCAATGCTGAGATTGTGCTGGGCAACCGCCAGCGATTACTGGCCTGTTCCAGCCCCACAGGTCCAGCTTTTGAGGGGGCGCAGATCAGCTGTGGCCAGCGTGCGGCCAATGGTGCCATAGAGCGAGTGCGTATAGATCCAGAGACAATGGAGCCTCGCTTCAAAGTGATTGGCAGCGACCTCTGGTCTGATGAGTCGGGATTTGAGCCAGCCATCGACAGCCATGGTGTGACCGGAATCTGTGGTTCAGGGATTATTGAGGTGGTGGCCGAGATGTATCTAGCGGGCATTGTCACTGAGGATGGCATTATTGATGGTGGGCTCGCCGCGCGTACTCCCAGGGTCATACAAAATGGTCGTACCTGGTCTTATATTTTGCACTCGCCAGCGTCGACTGAGATGCCAATAGTGGTGACCCAAAATGATATCCGTCAAATACAGCTGGCCAAGGCGGCGCTATATGCCGGAGTGAAGTTACTGATGGACCACATGGGTACACAAAAGATCGAACGCATTCGTCTGGCCGGGGCCTTTGGTAGTCATATCAATGTGCAGCACGCCATGGTTTTAGGTTTGATTCCCGACTGCGAGCTGGGCCAGGTATCATCGGCTGGCAATGCCGCTGGAACCGGTGCCCGTATAGCCCTGCTTAACAATCGGTCCAGAGCTGTGATTGAAAGTCTGGTAAAAAATATCGAAAAGATTGAGACGGCAATGGAGCCAAAATTCCAGGATTACTTTGTGGATGCCATGGCTTTTCCCAATAAAACAGACCCTTTTCCCCATCTGTTTTCGACAGTTGTCAGGCCTCAATCCAAGGTGGCTACAGAGAGCGGGGGGGCGAGCCGCAAGCGCCGCCGTCGCTGAGCTATTTTCCGCTAAATAATTTTCAATTTTGAGTAAAAATTCCTTCTTTTAGGACAGATTCTGGGCCTATAATCGCGTCATCAGCCTCGCTGTTTAACAGCGCGTCCTAGGTCTGTAAATACAATAATTATAAGATCAAAGTAGTCAGATGGGATTTTCGATATGGTCGATAACGCCGATGCAGTAGATGTAGATGTTTCAGATGCCAATGTCACCATGCATATTGGCTTTCTGCTAATGCCCGAATACACCCTGAGTACCTTTTCCAACGCGGTCTCTGTGCTGCGCATGGCCAACCGGCTCAGCGGCAGAGAGCTTTATCGATACTCAGTGTTTAGTCTTGACGGTGAGCCGGTGGTCTCCAGTGCAGGTCTCGAATTACGCCTCGATGGCAGCCTCGAGTCTGTCGGTGATATGAGCGTACTGATGGTCTGCGGTGGCTACAATGTTAAAAAGCACTGCGGTAAAGAGGTGCTGGACGCCTTGCGACTAATGGCCAAGAAAAAGATTCCTCTGGGTGGTATGTGTACAGGCAGCTATGTCTTGGCTGCCGCCGGGCTGCTGGATGGCTATCGCAGTACCATTCACTGGGAAAATATCGCCAGCATGCGCGAGCAGTTTCCCAAACTCAATATTGGCTCCAGTCTATTTGTGATCGATCGCGACCGCTACACCTGCTCTGGCGGTATTAGCTCAATTGATCTGATGCTCAACCTGGTGGCCAGTATTCATGGTCATCAGCTGGTGCAGCAGATTTCTGAGCAGTTTACCTGTGATCGAGTGCGTACCGAAAAAGACCCCCAGCGAGCACCGCTGCAGTACCTGATTGGTGCCAGTCAGCCCCGCCTTGTGGATGCGGTGGTGCTAATGGAAGCCAATATCGAAGAGCCGCTCAGTCTTGACGAGGTGGCCGAATATGTGGGTATTTCAAGGCGTCAGCTGGAGCGGCTGTTTAATCGTTATCTGCACTGTGCGCCGTCTCGATATTATTTGGAGTTGCGCCTATCCCGGGCCAGATTACTATTGTTGCAGACCTCTATTCCGGTAATTGATGTAGCTATTAGCTGTGGTTTTTCCACCGCACCCCATTTCAGCAAGTGCTACAGCGACCTGTATGGCAAACCTCCCAGCAATGAGCGTCGCGCCCTGGCCTGAGGGCAATGATTATTGGTTGCGATAATCTGTAGGTCGGCTGGCAAAGGCACTGCGAAAGGCGCGGGAGAAATGGGCGGTATCGGCAAAGCCGCATTCCTGGGCTATATCTGTAATCGAACGCTGAGTGTTTTGCAGCAGCCACAGTGCATAACTCAGGCGAATCTTGCGATAAAACTTCTGCAGACTCTCACCAGTATCGGCCAGAAACAGGCGTTCTAATTGACGCTTGGAAATATTAATGCGTTGGGCTATCTCATCGGTGGCCAGAGGGCGACTGAGATTTTGTTCCATCAGCAGCAGTGCTCTGGCCACCCATTTGTTTTCCACCTGATAGTCTGAGGTGGGCTGTGGCTGTGGTGCGCTGGCTGGTCTGGGGCTGTCCATTACCAGAATTCGCAGACTTTTGCGCGCCCAACTCTGGCCTAGGTGGCGCTCAATAATATAGGCTGCCAGATCAGCAGCTACAGCGCCTCCAGCACAGGTAATGCGATCGCCTTCGTCGACAAACAGCTGATCTGCCACCGGTGTGACATCTGTGTAGCGATCGGTTAAATCCTTGTGATGAAACCAGCTGACACAGCAGCGTCTGTTGTCCATTAAACCGGCACGAATCATGGCAAATGAGCCAGTGCACAAACCTATAATCGGCGTATGTGCGCGGTCGGCCCGCTGCAGGTAGTCAATCACATGCTGGCTACCATGCAGAGTCTCTGGCAACAGACCACCAACCACCACAATATAGTCAAACTCGGCTGGATCGCGGTAGGTCTCCCAGGGTTGCACCGCAACCCCCGAACTGGAGGTTATCTTTTCCTTGTTTGGCGCCATTACTGTCCAGCGGCAGTTGATCTGCTCGCTGTGATCTCCCTCATCAGCCGCCAGTCGCAGAGCATCGACAAAGGCTGAAAATGGCAGCAGAGTAAAGCTGGGCATCAGCACAAAGCCCACAGATAAACTGGGGGACATCGCAGATATTTCGACGGTGGTTTTAGCCATTTCTAAAATCTCTCAGCTATGGATTCCGCTGCTGATTAGTTTAAGTTTAGCGGCGTTTATATACAAAAATTTTATGGATGTCTTTGAATTAAAGCGTCATTTTGCCTGATTTTAAGACAATTTAGCTATATTCGTCGTTTTTATCCCTGCACATGTCAGTTTTCTTCTATCAAATAGCCCCTACAAATTGCTCCAATAGCGTTTATAAACAGCACTTTATAGAGTTTAGACAATGAAGAAATACTCCGGCTTTAGCCTGTTTAAAAACGCTCTTAGCTACCATGAAAACTGGCAGAAGGTATGGCGTAGCCCGGCGCCTAAAAGCGACTATGATGTGATTGTCGTCGGTGGCGGTGGCCATGGTTTGGCAACTGCCTACTACCTTGCCAAAATCCATGGCATCACCAATGTGGCGGTGATCGAAAAGGGCTATCTGGGCGGAGGCAATACGGCGCGCAATACTACTATTATCCGCTCCAACTATCTCTGGGATGAGGCCGCGCAGCTCTATGATCTGTCGCTAAAGCTGTGGGAGGGACTGAGTCAGGAGCTCAACTACAATGTGATGTTCAGTCAGCGGGGAGTGCTTAATCTGGGCCATAACCTGCAGGATATGCGCGATATTGAGCGCCGGGTAAATGCCAATCGTTTAAATGGTATTGATGGTGAAGTAGTTACCCCAGAGCGCATTAAAGAAATTGCACCACTGATTAATATTTCCAGAGATAGCCGTTATCCGATTTTGGGTGCCTCCTGGCAGCCTCGGGGCGGCACGGCTCGTCATGATGCTGTAGCCTGGGGCTATGCTCGCGGCGCTGATGCTTTGGGGGTGGATCTGATTCAGGAAACTGAAGTCACAGGTATCCGCCGCAAAGATGGCGCAGTGGTGGGTGTTGAAACTACCCAGGGTTTTATTGGTGCACGCAAAGTCGCCTGTGTTACCGCGGGTAATTCAGGAGTGGTAGCTGCAATGGCTGGTCTGCGACTGCCAGTAGAGTCGCGACCACTGCAGGCGCTGGTGTCCGAGCCCGTTAAACCCTGTTTGGATACAGTAGTGATGTCCAATGCTGTGCATGGCTATATCAGTCAGTCTGACAAAGGCGATCTGGTGATTGGCGCCGGTGTCGACGGCTATAACGGCTACGGCCAGCGCGGCTCATTCCATGTGATTGAACATACATTGCAAGCCATTTGCGAGCTGTTCCCGGCCTTTAGTCGTGTGCGTATGAATCGTCAGTGGGGCGGTGTGGTGGATACCTGTCCGGATGCTTGCCCGATTATCAGTAAGACTGCGGTAGATGGGCTGTATTTTAACTGTGGCTGGGGTACTGGCGGCTTTAAAGCCACGCCGGGCTCTGGCTATGTGTTTGCCGATACTGTGGCCAATGATCAGCCCCATCCTCTGGCCGCGGCCTTTACCGTTGACCGATTTAATACTGGCGCGCTGATTGATGAGCACGGCGCCGCTGGTGTAGCCCATTAACCGGGCGTCAATTACCGAGATATGTAGACTATGTTATTAATTCACTGTCCCCACTGCCGCGAAGATCGCGAAGAAGAAGAGTTTAGCTACAGCGGCGAAGCCCATATTGTAAGGCCCCCTGAGCCAGAGGCTCTGAGCGATAACGAATGGGGCGACTATCTGTTTTTTCGCAAAAACCCCAGGGGTATCCACCATGAGATGTGGTACCACCAGGCGGGCTGCCGGCGCTATTTTTATGCTACCAGGGACACGGTAAGCTATGAAATTCTAGAGACCTATGCGGTGGGCGAAAAGCCTCAGGTCACAGCACAGGGGGCAGGGCAATGAGTCAAATTAATCGACTGACCAGTGGCGCGCGCACAGATAGCTCTGTGGCTATCAATTTTACTTTTAATGGTAAACGGCTACAGGGTGTTGCCGGCGATACCCTGGCCTCAGCCCTGCTCGCCAATGGCGTCAATGTGGTGGGTCGCAGCTTCAAGTACGCCCGCCCCCGCGGCATTGTGGGTCACGGTGCTGAAGAGCCCAATGCGATCATGCAGATTGGTTCTGGCGCCGGCACAGTGCCCAATTTAAAAGCTACCCAGGTCGAGCTCTATGAGGGGCTGGAAGCTTCCTCAGTCAATGGTTGGCCCAGTGTTAATTTTGACTTGATGAGCATCACCGGTTGGTTTGGTCGCTTAATGCCTCCGGGGTTTTACTACAAGACATTTATGTATCCGGCCAAACTGTGGATGACCTACGAGCACTTTATTCGCAAGGCGGCTGGTCTGGGTAGCAGCCCGGTACAGAATGATCCCGATATCTATGACAAATTAAACCAACATTGCGACCTGCTGGTGATAGGCGCAGGGCCAGCTGGCCTGATGGCGGCAAGAGAGGCTGCCCGCAATGGTGCCAGGGTAATTATTGCCGACGAGCAGAGTGAATTTGGCGGCAGCCTGTTAGCTTCAACTCAGCGTATTGATGGCCGCAGCGCCACTGCCTGGGTCGATGAAATAGTGGCTGAGTTAAATGCCTTTGACAATGTGCAGACATTGCCCCGCAGCACGGCATTTGGTTATTACGACCATAACTTTGTGGGTATTTTGCAGCGCCGCAGCGACCACCTGGGGCTCAGTGCCGCAGTTGGCTCGCGCCAGCGCTTGCACCGAGTGCGCGCCAAGCGGGTGATACTGGCGACTGGTGCCTTTGAGCGACCCCTGGTGTTTGCTCACAATGATATTCCCGGGGTGATGCAGGCATCATCTGTATCTACCTATATCAATCGCTATGGTGTGGCGCCGGGCAATAAGTTGCTGTTATTTACCACTAATGACAATGCCTATCAGACAGCCATTGACTGGCACCGTGCCGGTCGTGCGGTGGTGGCTGTGGTTGATTGCAGAGCGGCGCCGGAGGGCGAATTGGTTGTTGCGGTCAGACAGTTGGGCATTGAGGTGATGGCCGGTTATGGAGTGATCGAGGCCCAGGGTGGCAAGCGGGTAAAGCGTGCGCTGGTGGCGCCACTGAGCGTTGACGGCTCCCAGATTACTGGTTCTGTGCAGAAACTGGACTGTGATCTAATTGCCTGTTCCGGTGGCTGGAGCCCTGCTATTCACCTTAGCTCCCACACTGGTGCCAAGCCCGTTTGGGACTATGACATAGTCGGTTTTAGACCCGGCGAGTCAAAGCAGCAGGAGTGTTCGGTGGGCGCCTGTGGCGGCAGCTATAGGCTGTCTGTCTGTATGGCAGAGGGAGCGACGGCTGGCGCTAAGATGGCCAGTTTGACCGGCCATGGTGATGGCAGTTTGCAGTTTCCTGCGCCCGAAGTGGAGGAGGCCCAAGAGCAGCCCCAGCAGGCACTATTTTTAGTGCCCCACAGTAAGGCCACCAGTCGAGCGCCCAGCCAGTTTGTGGATATGCAGCTGGATGTCAGCGCCAGCGGTATTGAGCTAGCAGTACGCGAGGGTTTTCGGTCAGTAGAGCATATCAAGCGCTACACGGCCATGGGCTTTGGTACAGATCAGGGCAAGCTGGGTAATATCAATGGCATGGCGATTCTGGCCAACGCCTTGGGGCAGAGTATTCAGGAGACAGGCACCACTATTTTCCGCCCCTCCTATACGCCCACCACCTTTGGCGCTATTGCCGGTCGCGATGTGGGTGACTTATTTGATCCCGAGCGCTATACCGCTATACACCGCTGGCATCAGGATCAGGGCGCTGAGTTTGAAGATGTAGGCCAGTGGAAGCGCCCTTGGTATTTCCCTCAGCCTGGCGAGTCCATGCAGGAGGCAGTAAATCGGGAATGTCTAGCGGTGCGCAACTCGGTGGGAATTTTGGATGCCAGCACTCTCGGCAAAATTGATATCCAGGGCCCGGATGCGGCGGAGTTTATCACCCGCATGTATACCAACTCCTACCTGAAGTTGGCGCCGGGTAAATGCCGCTATGGAGTGATGCTAAAAGAAGATGGCATGATCTTTGACGATGGCGTCTGTGCCTGCCTGGGCGACAATCATTATCTAATGTTTACCACCACGGGTGGCGCAGCTGGGGTGTTGGCCTGGCTAGAGCTTTGGCAGCAAACCGAATGGCCTGATCTGCAGGTGTATTTCTCCTCAGTAACTGATCATTGGACCACCGCCACCATCACCGGCCCCAATGCTCGCAAAGTGCTGGCGAAAGTCAGTGATGATATAGACTTGGACAAGGACGCATTTCAGTTTATGGACTGGCGCGATGGCACAGTGGCTGGCGTCAAGGCACGGGTATTCCGTATTAGCTTTACCGGTGAGCTAACCTATGAAATAAATGTGCCCGCTCATTATGGCCGGTATATCTGGGAGGCATTAATTGCAGCAGGGGAGGAGTTTGATATCACTCCCTATGGGACCGAGACCATGCATGTGCTGCGCGCCGAAAAGGGCTTTATTATTGTGGGTCAGGATACCGATGGCTCTATGACCCCAGCAGATATGAATATGGACTGGGTGGTGGGCAAAAATAAAAGCTTTAGCTTTATTGGTAAACGCTCATTGCAGCGCAGTGACTCGGTGCGAGAAAATCGCAAGCAGCTGGTAGGTCTCAAAACTATCGACGGTGCCCAGGTGCTGCCCGAGGGCGCACAGATAGTGTTTGACCCTCAACAGGCGATTCCCATGTCTATGCAGGGTCATGTGACCTCTAGCTACTATAGTGCCACTATGGGCCATTCTATTGCTCTGGCGGTGGTTAAGGGTGGCCATAGTCGCCTCGGGCAGACTGTATACTGCCCCCTGGCAGACGGTCGCACCATTGCAGCAGAGATTGTCAGCTCTGTGTTCTATGATCCCAAAGGGGAGCGCCAACATGTCTAGTAATCCAGCGGATATATCAACAGAAACACCACTGCGGTATTTTCATAAACTCTCCAGCCATCAGACGGATAGTCAGAATGCAGAACTGTTTAATGGTGACGTAGATTTTGGCTTAGTGGTTAAAGAAGCGCCTCTGTGTGCTCACCTCAATTTGCGCGGCAGTGCGCAGGACCAGAGTTTTGTTGCTGGTATTGAAGAGGTATTGGGTATTGAACTGCCCACAGAGCCCGGCACCTATCATTGTAATCAGCAGCAGGCCATCTACTGGTTGGGCCCAGATGAGTGGGTGCTGGTCAGCCAAAGCTCGGCCGCTGAGCTTGAGGCTGAGCTCAGGCAGGCGCTGTCTGGCCATATCTCTATTGTAGATATTAGTGGTGGTCAGACAGTGATCAATCTGCGTGGTGCACAGAGCGCAGTGCAGACTCTGCTAAAAAAATCCTCAGTCTATGATTTTGCTGCCTGGCCACAGGCTGAAAAAAATGCGGGGCGCTGTGCTCAAAGCACCTTTGCCAAAGCCAGTGCGGTGATTAGTAATAAATCAGATGGCTCCTTTGATCTGATTGTGCGACGCAGTTTTGCCGACTATATTGCCCGCTGGCTGCTAGATGCTGGGCAGGAGTTCGGTTGCCGTATCGAGGGATAGCTGTAGCAAAAAAAGGGGCCCCAATAATGCCGCGGTATTGCCAGACGGTGGCTGTGCGATTGGGGCCAAAAGTGCTACAGGTTATTAGTGGTTTGGCTGAGCCGCAAATCAGCTGCGCTTTTAATAAGTCACAATGGGCTCAACTCTCCAGCAAATTAATACAGTCGATAGCCGGTTGCTCACAGCGTCTGCAGTCGCTGCTGCGCAACTCACAGCTTTTAAGGCAGCGGTGAAATTCGCTGGTGCATTGGCGAGTGGCCGTATCTTTGCTGGCGCATTGCTCCGGTAGAGCTGATGTATGGATAGTGCGTCGATCTATCAAATCGCAGTAGCTGAGCAACAGCATAATGTGCCTCGGGCTGCGCTGTTCAGAGCCTTGTTGCGCGGATTGTGCGAGTTGAGTATTGATAAGCTCTCGCTGGGTATAGACCGCACTGCGCACCAGATCAAGGTGATCTACTGAGTAATTGGTTTGATGTGGGTTGAGGGTACATGCAGACTGCAACACTATAAAAAATAAACTGATAATTGCCTGAAATTTCACCGCTATGCTCCTTGGTGGACTGACTCCTTGCGCCGCGACGCCATGCTCGGCGTGTTGGGTGAGGCAGGAATATGCCAACCTTGGCGGGAAAGGTCAAGAGAGAATTTATACAAAACGTTATGCAGCGCCCAAATCCAGACTCCATTTACTACGACGAATTTATCCAGCTTCAGGAAAAGTTACGCGATCGAATTCTGTCGCTGCGTAAAAGCCGCAATATGGTGCAGGAGGATATGGCAGATTATGAGCTGTCGGTGCGCCAGTACCAGCGCATGGAGCAGGACCCCACCGCCATAGTCTCGCTGTGGCAACTATTCAAGCTGGCCAAGGCCCATGATTTGGATATTCACGACTTACTTGACCTTTAGTGGTTGCAGCTAAACGGCACTAAGCCAAGCTAGACGTGTTGGTTGAAATTTGAATGTGCAAACCTTGTCAGCAAATTTCAATAGGGACATTGAACAGCCACCATGCAACGGCCAAACCCAGACTCCGTTTATTACCATGAATTTATGCAGCTTCAGCGCAAGCTGCGGGCGCGCATTGTTGCGTTGCGCAAAAGCCGCAACCTAGTTCAGGAGGATATGGCTGACTACGAGTTATCCGTGCGTCAGTATCAGCGGATGGAGCAGGATCCCACCGCCATAGTGTCTCTATGGCAAATTTTTAAGCTGGCCAAGGCCCATAATCTGGATATTCATCAACTGCTTGACCTCTAGTCTCTGGGTGTATCTGTAAAATTTCTCGTCTTGAAGCTTGGCTCGGGCGAAATCACGGGTTGTGCATCAACAGAGCTCAGGGTATTGTGAATCTGTTAACAAGCAGCTTCGGCAAAAACCCCCATCGATCTAAATAGACTTTCGTGAAACGCTTATGAACAAAACCAATATTGTTGCTATTACTATCACTGCCATCTGCCTCCAGGCCTGTGGTACAGATATGCCGGTTGCTCCCGTGGAAAAACCCGCCACCAGTCTCATCAGTCAGAGGGATAATAGTTGGTATGTAGAGTCTGCAACTAAAGTCGAGGAAATCCATCAGGCTGCAATCAATATAAGCCGCAGCCGAGGCGCGGCAAAAAATATTATTCTGTTTGTGGGTGATGGAATGAGTATTGCCACTACAACTGCCGCACGTATTTTGGATGGACAGCAGAAGGGCATGCCTGGCGAAGGTAATACTCTTAGCTTTGGCCACTTTCCCTTCACCGGTCTAATGAAAACCTACAATGTGGATGCCCAGACACCAGACTCAGCCGGCACCATGACAGCAATAATCAGCGGTGTTAAAACTGATGTGGGAGTGATTGGTGTCGACGAGGATGTGATTCTTGAAGACTGCAGTTCGATGGCCGGCAATCAGTTAATCACCGCTCTCGAATTAGCTGAACTTGCTGGTCTGTCCACCGGCATTGTATCTACAGCGCGCATAACTCACGCCACTCCGGCGGCAGCCTATGCCAAGTCTCCCAGTCGCGACTGGGAGGATATTTCTAATATGCCTGCAGAGGCAGTGATGGCAGGTTGTGAAGATATCGCCTCCCAGCTGATTAACTTTGAAAGCAATCTTGAGGGGCGATTTAAAGATGCAGATATCGATGGCATCGATGTAGTGATGGGCGGTGGTCGTCGCCATTTTCTGCCGGCAGATGCAGCGGCCAATAGCAGTGATGCCAGCAGTGCCATAGAGGGAGACCGCAGCGATGGCCGCAACCTGATTGAGGAGTGGCAGGCCATTTACCCTGAGGGTGTTTATATTGACCGACAGCAGCAGTTTGATGCCCTGGATATAGACTCCGAGGCGCCAGTTTTTGGTCTGTTCAATGAATCTCATATGCTCTATGAGGCAGACCGAGATAACGATATTGCCGGCGAGCCCTCATTGTCCGAGATGACCGGAGTTACCCTGGATATTCTCGATAAAAACCCCAGGGGGTACTTTCTGCTGGTAGAGTCCGGTCGCATTGATCATGGTCACCATGCCAACAGTGCTTTTAACGCCTTGACAGATACCATTGAGTTTTCCCGTGCGATTCAAACTGCAGTCGACAACAGTGATCCAGATGAAACCCTGATTATTGTTACCGCAGACCATGGCCATGTATTCACCATAGCTGGCTACCCAAAGCGGGGTAACCCCATCCTGGGCAAGGTGGTAGATGTGGGTACCAGCGAGCTGGCCAGAGGTCTGGATGGTTTGCCTTACACCACATTGAGCTACGCCAATGGCCCGGGCTTTCATGATTTTGGCAGCGAAACCAATGCCGATAAGGTTTATTACACAGAGCCCTTTATGGGTCGCGCTGATCTCACCAAAATAGATACCCAGAGCAGTGGTTTTCATCAGGAGGCAATGATTGCCAAACGCAGTGAAAGCCACTCAGGAGAGGATGTGGCAGTTTACGCCACGGGCCCCGGAGCCCATCTGGTGTCAGGTACCCAGGAGCAGAGTGGTGTTTTCCATATTATGAACTTCGCCGCCAACCTGGCGGGCAAGGCTGAAACAGCCTTGAGCCAAAATCAGCCCTGAGCCAAAAACAGCCCTGAGCCAAAAACAGCCCCCTAATCTCGCCCCGAATGCTTGATCAGCATAAGGTAAAACAAAGGCGTCATAATCACCCAGGGAATCTGGCCCTGCAGAGTAATGGTACGGTCCTGGAATGCAAATAAAACTGGATTCCACAGGGAGCCCAGGGGCGAAAGCGGGGCCCAGGATAGCTGTTTTCCCACCTCCAGTTGGTCATGGTATAAAAACATTTCGACCAACATATTTTGTCCGATAAAAAAGCCGAAAAGAAATACAAATACACTGGTATTCCAGCTGGAGAACAACTGAGGATCACGGCCAAAGCTAAGCCAGCATAGCAGCAACCCACCGCAGCAGATGGCGCCGGCATCGGCTAGGGAGTTAAGTATCCAGTTTAGATGAAGAGGAATGCGCTGATTGAGCTGCAGAGCTCGACGAATTTCTACGCTGTCACCCTGGACAATGCCGTAGTTAAACCAGAGCTCCCAGCCCAGGGCACAGATAATAAATGAGGCGATATAAACTCTCAGCACCCAGCTCGGTATAAGACGTTTTATATGCAGTATAGGAATCAGTACCAGGGGTAAAATGGCACTGCTGTAGACAACCAAAACTATCCGTAGCTGTTCATTTGTCAGAGTTTCCATTGTTTATTTTCGCCCCATCAAAATGATTAGACAAAGTTCGGGCAAACGCCAAGTTCTCACAACCATAGTATCAGTTTTCCTACCTCCGATTTTGGATTTAAATCTGTGCCTGATTTGTCTTGTAGTGCATATGGCTCAGCTTGCAAACACAAAATCTCTCTGAGATAGTGCCCGGGCAAAAGGTATTGTTGTTTCACGCATATAGCAACTGCGTTTTAATCTTCCCTGCTGAGGTATCTGGCTATGGTGAATTTTTATAAACCCTTTACAGTGCTGCTACTGCTATTAATGGTTACCTCTTCTTATTCCTCTTCTGCGCTTCCATTTAACAGAGGTGACTTCAAATACCACAGCTATAAAGCTTATAGCGCGTTGGGGTTTTATACGGCTGTTAACTGCAGCTCTGTGGAGGTGGACCATATAGTGTCTTTCCGCGATGCCCATGATAGTGGTGCTGCAGGCTGGAGTGGTTTTCAAAAGGCTCTATTTGCCAATGACCGTAAAAATCATGTTGCCGCCTGTGCATATATGCTTAGAATAAAAGCCGAGTTGCCACGGGCACAGTTTATGCTCAAAGCTCGCGAACAAATGGGGCCTGATTTTAAGATTACCGGGGTCTGCGACTATATCGCCAGATACCATACCGTTAAGATCAAATATAGCCTGTTGTTTGAGAACAATGATAAGCAAACCTTTGCCGATTGCGGCTTAACTATTTAATTTGCTGCCAGGCCGATCGGCGAGCTTTATGGGTCAATTCCACTATGTTTCATATCAGCCTGCATTTTATAGCGCCTGCACTGGTGGCAATGCTCTGGTGGCGCAGCAGCTGGGCTCTGGCTTATCTGATAATGATCGCCACCATGCTGGTGGATCTCGATCATTTGCTGGCCAGTCCCATCTATAGTCCCAATCGTTGCAGTATAGGTTTTCATCCGCTGCATCAGTTGGGTTTTATTGTGTTTTATATGGCACTCTGTGTGGCACCTAAAACCAGACTGGTCGGTTTGGGTCTGTGTATCCATATGGGACTAGATGCCCTGGACTGTCAGGCTACCTCAGGGGTATGGGTCCATGGAGATTTTTAGTTTGACCCCTATATTGGCCGGTGCTAGTATTTTTTAAAAATAATAACAAGGGGTACCCAGTGCAAACCGTAACCAGCTATAAAGACGAAGCAGAGGCCTACGCTCAGATCAAAGAGGCGGGCTACCAGGCTTATAAATCAGATTTTCCAGCTCTCAAGAACGACTTTCACTGGCATGACTTCGACTCGCTTATCTATATCACCAGTGGAGAGTTAAAAGTCACAGAGCAGCAGTCGGGTGAGACTATAGTTTGCGGCCCCGGTTCCAAGATAATTGGTCGGGCTGGCATTGCCCATCGCGAGGAGACTGAAGGTTATAGTGCCATTTTCGGTTTGCCCGTTGAGCCAGCTGCGCTGACCCAGCCTGTAGACAAGCCACTGCCCGCGCCTCACTAACAGATTACTCTGGTAGTAAATCAGCGTAGCTCTTATCGCTGAACTCAGCTTTTAGGGCCAGTGAGTCTGCCTCCCAGGGGCAGTCAGTGCCGGGGCACAGCATTTCGCCGTCGAGATAGTATTCACCTACAGGTGGCAACTCTCCCCAGATAACAGGACCAATGGTTGCCGAGACCAGTTGGTTGGTATCGAACAAAAACGAAATTTGCAATTCAGCATAGCTGTAGCGGCGCTTGCTTAAATCCTGATGAACGCTGAGGATGGTCTCCTCGCCCAGCTTAGCCTGCATGCCCTCTACCGATGCAAAAGCAGCATCAATATGCTCTGGATAGACCAGGAAATGGGATACTTTTTGCTCGGCATCCAAAATCGCTTTTACCTTATCGATCTCACATAAGTCTACTGAGCAGGTACCAGGACCTTTATTAAAGATAACATCCGATTTGCTCATGCCCAGTGAGACGCCATCAAAGCTGGTTGGTGCTGACAAAAAAAGATCAGAGACAAATTTGTATACCGCTGGCACCGAGGCTGCCAGGGCGGCTAGAACCGCAAAGATTAGCATTTTTATGGCTGTTTGCACTGGTCTTGAATCTATTGGCTGATTAAAACCACAGACAATCGTAATCCGGCGACTTATCAAAGGGTAAATATACTTTGCTATCTGTCATAGCCTGCGCAAGTTGCGGATAAACAGTCACTTGGCGAACTCTGAGATCGTCTCGAGACAAAAAAAGACTGCGCATGACCTTTGATTATGGTTACACTGACCATCCTCTAATCAATAGTGAATAGGAAAATACAGATGAAAAATATAATAATAGTTGTATCTTTTTTAGTCGCAATACTCTCGTCCCCCGTCTTTTCAGACCATCATGCTCCCAGAGTTTCTGCACTTGAAATGTTTCAGTGTTCTTTTGCAGATGGCAAAGATATGGGAGATCTCAAAAAAGTAGCCAGCGAATGGGATGGCTGGGTAGATGGCAAATTTAGCGATGCGTACACAGCCTATATTATGCAGCCAGTGGTCTACAATGGCGCTGACTTTCCGATTGATTATATTTGGCTAGGGGTTGCCGAAAATCACCAAGCCATGGGCCGAATCAAAGATCAGTGGTTTGCCCAGGGCGCCAAAATGCAGAAAAAATTTGACGCAGTAGCGCCCTGTAACGCCAGCTCTTTTCTCACCAGTATGGAGCTCAAGCCCTATGCAAACCTGGGTGGGCCAGGCTATCTGCAGGTTAATGCCTGTGAGTTAAATGATGGTGCTAGTTATGACGATCTTGCCGCAGCCGATAAAAAGTGGATCAGCTGGATGACTGATAACGAAATGACTTTAGGCGTCTACCGCTGGTTTACCGGAGTGGGTGATGCTAGAGCCAGTACTACGGATTTCTATAATATTTATATCGCAGAGAGTCTCGAGGAGCGAGGCAATGCTCACGATATGATGATGAAAGGCGGCCTGCAAGTTGCACAGTCACTCTATAGCGAGTTAATGATGTGCGACAAACCTCGTGTCTGGATGTCTCAGCCATCGGGTACTGTTACACCCAGTTAGTACAGCAGGGTTAACAAAGCAGCAGTTAGTGATTAGCCGCATAAACTTGTGTTTGGCAGATGTTTGCCGGTTTGAGGCTGGTTAAGGCAAAAAAAACCCTGGGTCACCAGGGTTTTTCAAATAGCTTTTATAGATAGCCTCTGATTACTTTTTGTTGCTGAACCAAAGTGGTAGGAATGCGATTAGAAATCCAGACAATAAGAATGCTAATCCAATGGGGTGGGGCATGGTTGCATAATCTCCACCATACTGGGCCGCGAAACCTTTGGCTATATCGCTAGCCTGATCTCCAAGTCCAGCTAAAGCATTGGCATGCACAATCCACTGATTCAAAATAGTGGTTGTGGCTTGCCAGCCAAAGAGAAGAACTGTCAAAGCGAAAATTGAAGCAAGAACTCTACCAGCGACAGGTGCATCTTTTTCCACCAGAACGCTTGAGAAACGTGCTGCCACCCAGATCGAAATTATAACTCCCAAAAATAATGTCGCATTGGCTGCTCTTGATGCCTGAAAAGACATCCAAATTTCTGATTCCATAGTCTTAACCTCTTATTATAGTTTTTTGTGTCGTAAGTGAAACTTGAGCTTCTGTAGAGTATCAATTCTGTATATAAAAGAGAATAGGGCTTTTATAGCACTAGCTAGCCTAATTTCTATTGCGGCAGAGAACTTTATTGATTAGCTCGTTCAAATGCTGCTGCAAATTCTAAGAGCTGCTTTTCTTTCCACTTTGATGCTATAAATGAGACGCCGACTGGCAACCCGTCGACGGAACCCAACGGTAGTGTTATGTGAGGATAGCCAGCTATAGCTGCAAATCCTCCATTACCCCAGTTGCGTTGTCCTACCATTGCTGAATTATCGCCTCCGTTGTAATCAATTTTCCATGCAGGATTTCGCGTCAGCCCTACGAACGCATCAAGATCATAAGCTTGTAATAATTCATCCATTTCGTTTTGGACTGTTTCAATAACTTTGATCGATTCAACATAGGCTTCGGTATTGTCGGATACTCTACTGCTTTCAATAAAAATTTCTTGCTCAAAATGAGGCATCACCAATCTCGCGTTATTGCGATTGAAATTGATTATAGCGTTAAGTGTTTTATGCTCAGTGACTGCCTGTTTGAGATAGGCTTCAAGATCTCTTTTAAACTCATAGAGAAGAATAAAAAACTCTTTTTCGCTTGGGTAAACTCGCTCATCTTTGATTAAAACTATTTTTCCGCCATTTTCTGTAATGATGTGTTTGATCTTGTTTATAAGCCTAAGGCCTTCAGCATCATTTGATCCAGACTCTAGAAGTCCAAATCTCTTGTCTTTTAGAGTGCTAAGCTGCAGGCCCTTTAGAAAATTAAAATCATAATTCTCCGGTATCTGATGGGTCGCCACATCAGCAGGATCTCTACCGGCCATGGCCTGCAGGGCTCTAGCGACATTGAGTACTGAATTTGCCATTGGGCCAGCCGTATCTTGACTGGATGAAATGGGCACGATACCCGTCCGGCTAACTAATCCAACAGAGGGTTTCATGCCAACTATTCCGTTAACTGAAGCGGGGCAAGAAATTGAGCCATTAGTCTCCGTTCCAATTGCTACTGAGACCATACCACTTGCAACTGCAACAGCTGAGCCGGAACTAGAGCCGCAAGGATTAGTGTTGATACCATAAGGGTTAAGTGTTTGACCGCCGACACTAGACCAGCCGCTGACTGACTCAAATGATCGGAAATTAGCCCACTCAGACAAATTTGTCTTGCCGTATATATGAAAATTAGCCAATTTAAGTTTTTTAATGATAAATGCATCAGCGGCTGGAAAATTTTTCTTCAGAGCCAAGGACCCCGCCGTCGTCGGCATACCTTTGACATCAATATTATCTTTTATCGCAATGCTTGTTTGATCAGGCGAAGAATCATTTGGATTGATTGAAATAAATGAATTGTATTTGTCCTCTGTCGCATTACTTTGCAAGCTTGCGCATAACAGGAAAACATAAAGAATTTTTAGCATGGCGTAAGACCAATATTGCGATGTTGGATTAGGAAATCATACAGTCTTTTTACTTTGGGGAGAATCGACTCCGTTCTGGGGAATCCCTGTTTCCAGGAAATGACTTTGGTTGTGGAGTTATATAAGATTCTGGTTTCAGGCGGAAAATGGTACATCCGAGGGCATAAAGACCCTATAGGGCTTGAGCCTGCGGCCAATCGATTAAAAACTTAGTTTTCGATTGACCTATTTGGTGGAAATAATGGTGGGCCCAGTAGGACTTGAACCTACGACCAATCGATTATGAGTCGACTGCTCTAACCAACTGAGCTATGGGCCCTTTTTTAAACTTGCCTCTTTGACTTATCGCGGTGTTGCACTGCTTCGTTCTTTCAGTCACATACTCAATGTATGCTCCTTCAATCTCTTATTGCGCGCCTTGCGCTAAGCCAAAAATTCGGCGTTTAAACTGATAGTCTTATTCGTCAATAAAGCTGCGCAGATGATCTGAGCGGGTAGGGTGACGCAACTTGCGCAGTGCCTTGGCTTCGATCTGACGAATACGTTCGCGGGTTACATCAAACTGTTTGCCCACTTCTTCCAATGTGTGATCTGTGTTCATGTCGATACCAAAGCGCATGCGCAGCACCTTGGCTTCTCGAGCCGTAAGGCTGCCGAGAACGCCGCGGGTGGATTCGGTGAGGTTGTGCTTGGTCGCCTCATCCACTGGTAGTGCAATGGTGGTATCTTCAATCAGGTCGCCAATGCTGGCATCTTCATCTTCACCGATGGGTGTCTCCATAGAGATTGGCTCTTTGGCAATTTTGAGGACTTTGCGAATCTTGTCTTCCGGCATTTCCATGCGCTCTGCCAATTCTTCCGGACTGGGCTCGCGGCCCATTTCCTGCAGCATCTGGCGAGAGATACGATTGAGTTTGTTGATGGTTTCAATCATATGTACTGGAATACGGATGGTGCGCGCCTGGTCAGCAATGGAGCGGGTAATAGCCTGACGAATCCACCAGGTGGCATAGGTCGAGAACTTGTAACCACGGCGGTATTCAAACTTGTCAACGGCCTTCATCAAACCAATATTACCTTCCTGAATCAGATCCAGGAACTGCAGGCCGCGGTTGGTGTATTTCTTAGCGATGGAGATTACCAGACGCAGGTTAGCTTCAACCATTTCTTTCTTGGCGCGGCGCGCCATAGCTTCACCTATAGTGAGGCGTCGGTTGATATCTTTGATGGCCAAAATCGTCAGGCCGCTCTCTTCTTCAACTTGCGCCAGCTTGCGCTGGGCTCTGACAATTTCAACTTCCTGGTTTTCAATGCCTGCTGACCAGGGGTCGTTGGCCTTGATCAATTTGCCAGTCCATTTGAGATTGGTCTCGTTGCCAGGGAAGGCTTTAATAAAGTCTTTGCGTGGCATCTTCGCGTAGCGAATACACAGCTTCATGATGTTGCGCTCTTCCGCGCGAATTCTTTCTATAGCGTCTCGCACCATAGCGATCAGCGGATCAAACTGGCGAGGAGTGAGCTTGAGATACTTGAACAGATCAGCCAGATCCTGAAGATTCTTGACTGAGGCATTGCCGGTGCGGCCATAGCGAGAGATCGACGCATCGGTTTTCTTTAGCTGGGCGCGAATAGCTTCGAAGCGCTCCTGGGCCTCTTCCGGGTCCAGACCACCTTCGTGCTCTTCCTCTTCCTCTTCGTCCTCATCCAGAGTCTCACCATTGGCCAGCTTCTCTGCTTCGGCGGCTTCCGCGGCCTGCTGCTGAGCCAGAGCTGAGGGTACATGCTCCATGGGATTCAGGTAGCCGCTGATAATGTCGGTCAGCTTGCGCTCGCCCGCCAAAACGTTGTCCCACTCGGCAATCACTGTGGCCACAGTGCTCGGCCAGTCCGAAACCGCAGACATCAGCTCCCTGGTGCCTTCTTCAATACGCTTGGCAATTTCAATCTCGCCCTCGCGAGTCAGCAGTTCAACGGAGCCCATTTCACGCATGTACATGCGCACAGGATCAGTGGTTCTATGCTGTTCGGATTCTACAGAGGCCAGGGCAGCAGCGGCTTCAGCGGCAGCGACTTCATCTGGGGTATTGTCCCCACTAATCATCAATAAAGACTCGGCATCCGGGGCCGATTCAAATACGGTGATGCCCATATCATTGATCATCTGAATGATGTCTTCGACCTGCTCCGGATCGGCAATATCTTCTGGTAGATGGTCGTTTACTTCAGCGTAGGTGAGATATCCCTGTTCTCTACCTTTGGCGATTAAATCTTTAATGCCGGACTGTTGCTTCTGGATGTTTTCGCTCATAGGTACTTTTCTGTAGTGGGACGCCAAAAAATAGCGCGCAATTATATCCAATTAATAGGCCGTTGTCCCAGACAATTTGGAGATTATTTGGCTTATTTTCTTTTTCTTATCTTAGACCACAAGTCGTTGTTTTATCTTGTTTTTTAGTTCATTTGACTGGGGGTCTTCGCCAAGTTGCAGGCGTATCTTGTGCAGCTGCTTGATTTCACGCTCATTTAGGGTCTGGCGAGCCAGTAAATGTGCAGCTTTGTCCGCTGCCGGGAGGGCCTCAAAGGCGCTCTGGGTAACATGCTGCAATGTATCGCAAAATTCCTGATGATCATCGCGCCCTGTGCCCTTGGGCGGGTGGTAGAGCTCGCTGGCGGCCAGTGATTGCAGCACTTTGGTCTCATCCTGGTTGCCATGGGTGCCCAGCCAGTAGGCAAAGATATGCGAGGGTTTGTAATGGGGATTGTCCCTCACGACCTTTAGTACGCGGAGAAATAGTCCTGTATCAGGGTCTGCAGCGCCATCTAGCAGGCTGATATCCTCTACATGCTCTGCCAGGCTAGGGTGATTTAGCAGCAGAGCGGTAAGAAATTTAATTGGCGCCAGCCTTATTTTAGAGCTGCGCTCTGCCACCAGCTCGGGAAATGGCTCATAGTCAAGTTCGCCACGGGTCTCCATGGGCTGGTCATAGATTCCTGGGTCCTGCTCCTGTGGTGGCGGCGCCGGCAGGCTGCCGGTCTGGGCTGGGGCACGCTGCTCCGGGGGCTTATGGCTAGCCACATAGTCGCGCAGATTATCAGCGCTGATGCCGGTGCGCCTGGACAGCTCCTCCAGCATTAGCTGGCGGAAAACACCCTGGGGAATACGGTTGATCTGGGGTGCGCAGACTTTGCTGAGGCGCGCTTTGCCATCGGCGGTGCTGGTATCTATGCCGTCACTCAGCTGCTCAAATAGGAACTCAGATAGGGGGGTTGCGGCAGTCACCTGTTTTTGAAATTCATCGGCTCCCAGCTTGCGTACCATGCTGTCTGGATCTTCGCCATCGGGTAAAAACAGAAACTTGGCCGAAACCCCGTCGCGCATTTCAGGCAGGGCAATCTCCAGAGAGCGGCCGGCAGCTCTTACCCCAGCACTGTCACCATCAAAACAAAATATCAGTTCAGAGGTGTAGCGAAATAGCTTCTGTAGATGATTTTCAGTCAGCGCGGTGCCCAGTGTGGCCACTGCGTTATGAATACCGTACTGGGCCAGGGCAATCACATCCATATAGCCCTCAACCATAATCAGACAGGGTATTTCCTTTAGTGCCTGGCGTGCCTCGTAGAGACCATAGAGCTCTCGACCCTTGTGAAAAACTGGGGTCTCAGGGCTGTTGAGATATTTGGGTGTGCTGTCATCGAGCACACGGCCGCCAAAACCCATGGTGCGACCGCGCTGGTCGCGGATCGGAAACATAATACGGTGGCGGAAACGATCATATTGCTTTTTCTCTTCGGGCTTTACAATTAGCATGCCCGACTCTTCCAGCAGCTTGACCTTGTCGGGCTCGGTGCCCGCGGCGTTTAATAAGTTATCCCAGCCGGGAGGCGCATAGCCGACACCAAAGGCCGCGGCTATCTGGCCGCTGAGTCCGCGCCCCTTTAGATAGTCTACAGCGCTGGCTGCACCCTGGTGGCTGCGCAGCTGCTGGCGAAAAAAGCGGTCAGACTGGTTGAGAATAGAGTAAAGATTGTCTTTTTGTTTGCTGACCTGGCGATCTGGTGCCGCTTCTCGGGGAATTTCCAGGCCGACATTTTTTGCCAGCATCTCGACCGCAGGCAAAAAGTCCACACGGTCAAATTCCATTATAAAGCCCAGAGCATTGCCACCGGCGCCGCAGCCAAAGCAATAGTAAAACTGTTTGTCCTGGGCAACGGTAAATGAGGGGGTTTTTTCTTCGTGGAAGGGGCAGCAGGCCTTATAGTTTTTGCCGGCTTTTTTAAGTTGCACCCGGCTGTTGACCACGTCGACTATATCGACGCGGTCGAGCAGATCATCGATAAATGTCTGTGGAATCAATCCAGCCATGGGCACTTCAGGTTAATTGCAGTTGATCTAGCAGTGTAACTCCTTAGCTGCAGAAATTTAACTGTGGATTTGAATTGCCGCCTGACTTAAGAGGTCAGTGCGGCCTTGATGAGTCCGCTGACCGCGCCGGCGTCTGCTCGGCCCTGAATCTGCGGCTTAATGATACCCATCACTTTGCCCATATCGGCCATGGAGCTGGCGCCGGTCTGGTCTATTGCGGCAGCAATCATATCGGCGATCTCGTCATCGCTGAGGGCGGCTGGCAAAAAGTCCTGAATGACCGCTATTTCGGCGATTTCAACGTCGGCCAACTCCTGGCGCCCGGCAGCTTCATACTGCTTGATGGAGTCGCGGCGCTGTTTGACCATCTTGTCCAGCACTGCCAGTATGCGGGTATCATCAATTTCAATGCGCTCATCCACTTCTATGCGTTTAAACTCGGCCTGCATTAGTCGAATAGCGCTCAGACGGTCTTTGTCTTTGGCGCGCATGGCGTCTTTCATAGCATCATGGATTGTTTGCTTCATTGACATGGAGTTTCTCCGATAGAGGTTAAACGAGGTTGTGGGCTACGTAGCCCTATTTGCGAATTCCAGAAACACAAAAAGCGCCGACGGGCGCTCTTTGATCCAACTCTTTAATCAATCACTCTGTTGCCAGAGCAAGACTTAGTAGAGTCGAGTAAACTTGCGTGATTCGCGAGATACTTTTTTCTGATTGCGCTTTACGGCTGCTGCAGCTTTGCGCTTGCGTTCCCAGGTGGGTTTCTCGTAAAACTCACAGCTGCGAACTTTGGCCAGTATTCCGGCTTTTTCGCAAGAACGTTTAAAGCGACGTAGAGCTACGTCAAAGGGCTCGTTTTCTTTAATTCGAACGCTTGGCATAAATGCTTAATCCTGTAGTGAAAATCAATGCCGACACAGCCAACCTGTGCTCGACTCTTCAAGGGCGCGTAGTCTATACACTTAGGGCTATTGATGCAAAGTTTTTTACAGGGTTTTTAGACCATCTTTTCCGGGCTTAAACTACTGGTTCACAGAGAGCGGCTGAGGGTTTAAAGTGTGGCCTCTAAACCGCTTGGAGAAGCAGCCTGCATGCTTGTGTTGGGAATAGAAACATCCTGCGATGAAACCGGACTGGCTGTCTACGACAGCGAGCGGGGCCTGCTCGCCCATACCCTGTACTCTCAGGTAAAACTGCATGCACAATACGGCGGCGTTGTCCCAGAGTTGGCGTCCCGAGACCATGTGCGCAAAATTATCCCGCTGTTAAAGCTGGTACTGGAAGAGGCGGGGGTTAGCAAACAGGATATTGATGGCATAGCCTATACCTCCGGGCCTGGTTTGATGGGAGCTCTGATGGTGGGCGGTGCCATGGCTACTGCCCTGGGGTTTGCCCTGAATATACCCGTGCTGGGTGTGCATCATATGGAAGGGCATCTGCTGGCACCTATGCTGGAGCCAGTGCCCCCGGCATTCCCTTTTGTGGCATTGCTGGTTTCTGGCGGTCACACTCAACTGGTCTCGGTGAAGGCAATTGGTCAGTACCAGGTGCTGGGCGAGTCTCTGGACGATGCAGCTGGCGAAGCCTTTGATAAGACCGCCAAAATGCTCGACCTGGATTATCCTGGTGGGCCCGTGCTCGCCGGTATGGCAGATCGAGGACAGATTGACCGCTTTGACTTCCCCAGACCCATGACTGATCGTCCGGGGCTGGATTTTAGCTTCTCCGGCCTTAAAACCTTTACCCGCAATTTGATACATAGGCATCGCGGCGATGATGTGCTGCCAGATAATCAAACTATATTGGATATTTGCGCAGGGTTTCAGGAGGCGGTGGTAGACACCTTAGTCATCAAATGCCGCCGCGCTTTGGCTGAAACCCAGATGAAAACTCTGGTGATTGCCGGTGGTGTTTCAGCTAATGCCAGATTGCGTCACAAACTTGAGGTCGCACTGACGAAAGAGGGCGCCGAGGTATTCTATGCACGCCATGAGTTTTGTACTGATAATGGAGCCATGATCGCCTATGCTGGCTGTCAGCGACTACTCGCCGGGCAGGTAAACAACCTGGAAATCTCCGCTACACCTCGCTGGCCTCTGGATCAACTGCCAGCCATAGAACCCCGTTAAATAGGACAGACAATGGATATTGTTTATATAAGAGACCTGCGCATAGAGACCATTATCGGCATCTACGATTGGGAGCGTGAGGTTAAACAGACGATCAGTCTGGATCTGGAGATGGCCCATGATATTAGCCGGGCCGCTGAAACTGACGATATTGAGCATGCGCTGAACTACAAATCTATCGCCAAGCGGCTGATTGCTTTTATCGAGGCCAGCGAATTTTTGTTGGTAGAGCGCATGGCTGAAGAGATTGCTCGCATTGTGCGCGAGGAGTTTGCTGTGCCCTGGTTAAAACTGCGCGTCAGCAAACCCGGTGCACTAAGATACAGTCAAGATGTGGGCATTATTATAGAGCGAGGTGAGCGGCAGTAATGGCTCTGATCTATCTCAGCCTGGGAAGTAATATCGACCGCCGACAGTATATTTGCGCGGCACTGGATGCGCTGGCTGAGAATTTTGGCGAACTGGATATCTCCTCTGTTTACGAAAGTGAATCGGTGGGCTTCGAGGGGGACAGTTTTTACAATCTGGTGGTGGGTATCAGGTCAGAGCTGGCTGTGGGGCAGATATCCCGAATCCTCAAGGGCATAGAGGACAGCAATGGACGCGATCGCAGCGCACCAAAGTTCGGCTCCCGCAGCCTGGATATAGATATTCTCACTCTGGATAATACAGTGGGGCAGGTTGACGGCATTGCTCTGCCCCGCGACGAGGTACTCAAAAATGCCTTCGTGTTGTTGCCTTTGGCCGAGTTAGCCCCAGACAGCCTGCACCCGGTGACCCAGCATTCCTATGCCCAGCACTGGCAGGACTACGACAAAAGCAAACAAAAACTCTGGCCCGTGCCCTTTAGCTGGCGTGGGCTGGATATCACCAAGGCCAACTAGGCAGCTTTTGTTGCCTAGAGGCTGTTTGAACTACCACCATCCACGGCAATGGTCTGACCTGTCATATAGGTTGCGTTATCCGCCAAAAAGAATGCAGTCTCGGCAATATCCGACTCAGTGCCCAGGCGCCCCATGGGTACCTTGCTCAGCACCGAGTCCTGTTTATCTATATCGTCCTCTTCATGCTCCGGCCAGAGTATTGCTCCGGGCGCGACACTATTGACGCGGACATCTGGCCCCAGCTCCAACGCCAGTGATTTGGTCATGGCGATATTGCCAGCCTTGGCCATCGTATAAATCGGGTGATTGCGCAGCGCCTGACGAGCATGCATATCCGAGATATTAACAATGGCGCCCTGGGCTTTTATCAACAGAGGTGCCAGCTTTTGCGCTACAAAAAACGGCCCCTTTAGATTGCTGGCTATCAGATCATCCCACTGCTGTTCATCGCAGTTTTCCAGTGGGGTGGGGTAAAAGCTTGAGGCATTGTTTATCAGCACATCCAGGCGGCCTACGCTGTGCACCAGGTCGACAATTTTATCCAGCCCGGCCATGTTATTAAGGTCGCTCTGCACCAGCAGGCAGCTATCGTCGCGCTCAGCATTAAACTGTTCGCAGAGCTTGTCGGCTGCGGCTGCGCTGCGGTTGTAATGAATAATTACATTGTAGCCAGCGCCGTGAAAGAGTTGGGCGGTGACTGCGCCAATGCGCCTTGCCGCGCCGGTAATCAGGACCGTTTTGCCATCTGAATTCATGGTGATACCTAAGCTATGGGATAGTTTTGTTTAAATTCTGCAAGAGCTGCAGTCTGGCGCTGGCTGAGTTGAGCGCCAATTTCAGCGCCGCTAATACCCCTGGCTACCAGATCAGATATATCGGTTTGCACAGCAACCTCTCGGGCCTGGCGCAAATACTCTGCCATGGGATACTCCCGATCTTCAAATCCAGTGCGGCCGCGAGCATCGGCTTCGCAGCTGAGTAAAAATTCCTCGAGCCGGTTATCTGGTTTTAGTGCCCCAATGCCCCTTAATAGCTTTAAAATCGTTTCGGGGCGCAACTCAAAGGCCTTGTGGCAAAGCAGATGAAACTCTGTGACCACCATAGCCAATTGGCGGTGTTCATTGGGTACTTTCAAGCGGTCACAGACCTCTTTAACCAGTGGTAATCCGCGGGCTTCATGTCCCTTATGGCTGGGCAGTACATGCTCTGGAGTAATCGCTTTGCCCAGGTCATGCACCAGCACTGAGAACCGTACCTCTGGTTTGTCCGAAAGTTTTACTGCCTGCTGCAGCGACATTAGAGTATGAATGCCAGTGTCCACTTCCGGGTGATAGTCAGCTCGCTGAGGTATGCCAAATAGCTGCTCCACCTCGGGCAGCAAAATTTGCAGTGCACCACAGTCGCGCAATACCTGAATATAGATATCGGGCGACCTTTCACAGAGGGCGCGCTCGGTCTCTTTCCAGACGCGCTCGGCCACCAGATGAGCCAGTTCACCACTGGCGGCGATGTCGGTCATTAGCGTCAGAGTTTCCGGTGCTATGCTAAAGCCCAGATGATGATAGCGCGCGGCAAAGCGGGCTAAGCGCAGCACGCGCAAAGGGTCTTCGGTAAAGGCATCAGACACATGGCGCAGCACCCTGGCCTGCAGATCCTGCTGGCCGCCATAGGGGTCGATAATCTGGCCGCTGTCGTCTTGGGCCATGGCGTTAATGGTTAGATCCCGTCGGATAAGATCCTCTTCCAAGCTGATATCTGCCGCCGTATGAAAGGTAAAGCCCTGATAGCCATGGCCAGACTTTCGCTCTGTGCGAGCCAGGGCGTACTCTTCGCCAGTTTGGGGTTTAATAAATACAGGGAAGTCCTGTCCCACCGGCTGATAACCCAGTTCGACCATCTGTTCGGGAGAGCTGCCGACCACCACCCAGTCATTTTCATCGCTGGGGTAGTTGAGCAACTTATCGCGAACGGCACCGCCGACTAGGTAGATTTTCATGCATTATTCCAGTGGTTTTAGCCATTGTAGGACGCGGGCGATGGTAGCTCAATGGAAACCATTGAAAACTGATTTTCAGCAGGGCAGTTTTAGGTTGGCGGGCTAGGCTTTTGGCTTGTGAGCCAATTTAGACAGGCCGTTGAGATTAATAATTTCTATTTCTTTTTTATCACACAAAATCAACTCAAAACTCTGAAAGCGGCTAAAAACTCGGCTGACAGTTTCAACGGTCAGACCCAGGTAGTTGCCTATATCGGCCCGCGACATCGGCAGGCGAAATCTAGTGGCGCTGAGATGCTGGCGTTTCAGGCGGCTCGACAGGCTGAGCAGAAGACTGGCCACCCGCTCTTCGGCAGAGCTCTTTGCCAGCAGGCCGATCAGCTCCTGATCCGAGGTGAGCTCCTTGGCCATCAAGCGCATAAAGTGTTTTTGCAGTATGGGCATGGTGCGGCTGATTTCTTCAAACCTGACAAAAGGGATTTCGCACAGCGCTGTGGTCTCCAGAGTCATGGCAGTGTTGCTGTGCAGACTGTTGTCTATGCCATCCCAGCCAAAGATTTCGCCCGGCAAATAGAAGCCGGTCACCTGTTCGCTGCCATCATCACTGATACAAAAGGCCTTTACCGCACCACTGCGGATCGCATAAACCGCCTTAAATGGGTCGCCACCGTGAAATATATATTGGTTTTTATGTATGGGTCGGCCCCGCTCAATGACCCTGTCGAGTCGGTCCAGAGAGCTGCTATCCAGAGATAGTGGCAGGCACAGTGCACTCATGCGGCAATTGTGGCAATTACTGGGTTGAATGTTCAGAGTGGGAGAGCGCATAGAAATCCTTATCGCTGAAGTCCGTTTAGTCTGCTAGCGCCAAATCACTGGTCGCTCTCTAAGAGTATAGACATAGATTTGATCTAAATCATGCAGGCTCTGTAAATCCCGTCAATCTGCGCTCTTTTTACTCCCGGCTGGCTAGACTCAAAATAAGGTCGGTCGCATGTACAGAGGCAACCAAGTCAACTTTGGAGACAGATTATGGAAAATATTCTGGTGGTTTTAGACGGGTCCGACAAGGACCCCTTGGCAATGGAGCAGGCGGTGGCGCTGACCGGGCATAATCAGGCAAAGCTGCGGGTGTTGATGACCGTTTACAACCAGATAGAAGAGATGCACAAGTACATAGGTTTCGATAACTACAGAGATATCAAACAGGCGCTGCTCGACGATGCCGAGACTCATCTACGGCAGCTAACCGACCGCTACAATCTTCACTTTTCCTCCAATATGGTTTGGGGTAAACGCTGGAATAAATCAGTGGTAGACACCGCCAATAGCATGGAGGCAGATCTTATTATTAAGGTTGCTGGTGATCGCCAATCGCGCCTTGCCAAGATCTTTCAGACCCCCGAAGACTGGCATCTGTTACGCGATGCCCAGTGCCCAGTTTGGCTGGTCAATGGCGAGGGGCAGAGCTTGGAAAAAGTCGTTGCCGCTGTGGGGACTCTGGATGAAAGCCGAGAGCACGCTGTGCTGGGTAAAAAGGTTATTTTAAAAGCTCGCAGTATGGCTGAGGCACTTAATCTGCCCCTGGAGCTGGTCTCTGTGATCCCCGACTTTAGCGCAGCCAATGTGGCCACAGCCTATGTGCCGCCGCTGCCCGGCCATTCGGTACTCTGGCATGAAAGTGCCCAGCAGGCTCTGGCTAATGCTGAGGAGCAGCTCAATGATCAATGTGATGAGTTGCGGGTACAGGCCAAAATTAGGGTGTTGACCGGTCAGGTGGAACGGGAGCTGGCTGAGTTGGTGGCAGACAGCTCGCTGCTGGTGATTGGCAGTGCCGCCAATCGTGGTCTGGCGGGCAAGTTTATTGGCAATACCTCCGAGAAGGTTCTGCACTATTTAACCTCGGATATGCTGGTTGTGCACTGAGAGGCTTGTTACTCCTTTTTGCCCCAGAGCTGTTGCAGGCGCTTATCGCGGCCGCAACTCCACCTGTAGTAGTTGTATCTGGTGGGGTTCTTTTTGTAGTAATCCTGATGATAGTCTTCGGCGATATAGAACTCCGTGGCTGCTGTCAGCTGGGTTTTGATCTTGCCGCTAAATTGGGGCTGAGAGTCAATGGCCGCGATTGAAGCTTCGGCAGCCTGCTGCTGCTTTTTATTGAGGTAGAACAGCTCGCTGCGGTACTGCTGGCCCCGATCGCAAAACTGACCGCCGCCATCCAGCGGGTCAATATTGACCCAAAAATGTGCCAGCAGCTGCTCAAAGCTGACTAGCTGGTTATCAAAAATTATTTCAACCGCTTCGGTATGACCTGTGGTGCCAGAAGATACCTGTTTATAGCCCGGGTTTGGCACATGGCCTCCAATATAGCCAGAGACCACCGAGTTGACGCCCTCTAGCTTCTCAAAGTCACTCTCCATACACCAAAAACAGCCGCCGGCGAAGATTGCTACCTGATCTTCGGCAAGGGTTTGGTAAGAAACAGCGGTGGCGGCACTAAATAGCAGGGCTTTTATTAGAGGTTGGGCCAGTTTTGAGCGCACAGTTATTCTCCCGACATAGTCTTATCAGTGACTGTTAATGCTTGTTACGCAACTCAATTGTCAGTGGTTTGACCCAAAGGCTGATCAGAAGATCTCATATGTATTTAATTTCTTGACGGAGAGAGTTTTTAGACTTATTTTTCGCTTCTCGGGTAGCTGCTTGTCTCTAACGGCTGATATGCCCAATGAGCTTGGTTGAGGTTTTTGTATGAGCGATGATCTTGATGATTTAGAAGACGGTGAAGAGCTGGAGGATTCCGATGCCAATTCGGCTGACTCAGAATCTGAAAGTACTCTGTCAGACAAGCAGCAGGCTCAGATTCATCTTGAATCGCGGCGCCGGTTGGAACTGAAACTTGAACAGGCCCGTATTGATAAGCAGGTTCAGGAATACGATTTTGACGATGACTTTGATTAGCCATTTCTAGCTGACCCATCCCTGCACATTAAAGACAACATTTGATGTCTGTTCTTTGGCATAATGTGCCCCGCAAATAAACCAGGCCGCGGAAAAACTGTTGTCCACACCACCTCTTTTAACAGTCGAGCAACTCGCTTTTGAGCGCGACGACTGCAATGTCTTCAAACCGGCCAACTTTGTTGTTGACGCCGGGGATATTGTGCAGATTGAGGGTGCCAATGGCGCTGGTAAAACCACGCTGATGCGACTGATGACCAGCGCTCTGCAGCCCACCTCGGGTGCAGTGCTCTACAGGGGTCGTCCAATCAGTGATTGCCGCTATGAGTACCTGGACAATATCCTCTACATAGGCCATCAGTCCGGTGTCAAAATGACTCTCTCGGCAGAAGAGAATTTGCGCTGGATGAGCCCAGCTTCTACCAGTGCTGTTGAGATTACCCAGGCCCTGGATGCTGTGGGCCTGCGCGGCTTTGCCGATGTGCCCTGCTACAGTCTGTCAGCGGGTCAGCACCGGCGCGTTGCGCTGGCGCGTTTGCATACCAGCAAGGCAGTAATCTGGTACCTGGATGAGCCCTTTACCTCCATTGATAAACAGGGTGTGCTGGCCCTGCAGCAACAGCTAGAGTCTCATTTGCGGCAGGGTGGTGCGGTGGTGCTGTCGACCCATCAGAATCTACCTATTGATGGGTTGCGTAAATACAGTGTTGAGCCCCACGGCGATTTGGCGGTGCCGTCGTGATTGCGAGTAGCCAGGGTTTTGCCGGTTATCTGCGGCGCGATTTGCTGTTGGCTTATCGCCGCAGAGGCGAGGTGGCCAGTCCGCTTATATTCTTTGTGCTGGTCTCAACCCTGATTCCCCTGGGGATCAGCCCGGATTCAGCCCGGCTGGCAGAGCTTGCTCCAGGCATGATCTGGGTGATGGCGCTGCTGGCGACTCTGTTATCTACCGAGAGCCTGTTTGCCAGTGACTATCAGGACGGCTCTCTGGAGCAGTTGCTTATTTCGCCGCAGCTTCTGCCGCTGCCCGTGCTGGGCAAAATACTGGCTCACTGGCTGGTTACAGGCCTGCCACTGACCATGGTGTCGCCATTGATTGGGCTGATGCTGTCACTGCCGGCCGCAGGGCTAATGCCTATGATGGCCAGTCTGGCGCTGGGTACCGCCTGCCTCAGTCTACTTGGCGCTGTGGGTGCGGCCCTGACTGTATCCCTGCGCAAAGGCGGGCTATTGCTGTCTGTGCTGGTTATTCCCCTGTATATGCCGGTGATTATTTTCGGTAGTGCAGCGGTGCAGGCCGCGATCGATGGGCTGAACTGGTTGGGGCCTCTGGCGGTATTGGGGGCAATGCTCAGCGCCGCCGCAGCGCTCTGTCCTCTGGCTATTGCAGGTGCACTGCGGCTGGTGAGCAATAATTAAATGTTAAATAGGTTTTGACGAATATGGCTTCAGGCAGGAATTGGAACTGGTTTCATCGCATGGGATCGCCGCGCTGGTTTTACGAAACCACCGGACGCTGGCTGCCCTGGCTCTGGGTATTGACCCTGGGATTGATGCTGATAGGCCTGGTTTGGGGACTGGCTTTTGCTCCCCAAGATGCCAAGCAGGGTAATAGTTTCCGTATTATTTATTTACATGTGCCGGCTTCGTTCCTGGCCTTGGCAGGCTATTATCTGATGGCTATTGCCGGTGCAATCGGGCTGATTTGGAAGATGAAGCTCAGCTACATGGTCATGAAGTCAGCCGCGCCCATCGGTGCTGCGCTCACTTTTATTGCGCTGTTTACTGGCGCGGTGTGGGGCAAGCCCACCTGGGGTACTTACTGGGTCTGGGATGCACGTATTACCTCCATGCTGATTTTGCTGTTTTTATATCTGGGGGTGCTGGCGCTGCAGTACGCATTTCACTCCCAGGAGACTGGCAATAAGGCCAGTGCTATTCTGGCGTTGGTAGGCACGGTTAATATCCCGATTATCTACAAGTCCGTGGACTGGTGGTACACATTGCATCAGCCCGCCACAATTAAATTTACCTCGGCCCCCAGTATGCATCCGGATATGTTCCAGCCCCTGCTGGTGATGATTGTTGCCATGTATAGCTTCTATGCCCTGGCTTTGATTCTGCACACCCGCACGGAGATACTGCGCCGCGAGCGCAAGGCAGGCTGGGTGCGCGAGTTAGCCCAGAGGGCTCAGCCTGCGGAGGTGCGCCAATGAAGCCTCAATTTGATACGCTACAGCAGCTGTGGCATATGGCTGGCCACGGCCCCTATGTATGGACTGCAGTGCTAGTCTCTCTGGCGGTGTTAGGCTGGTTGCTAATTAGGCCAGTGCAGCAACAGCGGGCCAATCTGCAGGCAATTGTGCGTCAGGCTCAGCGCGAGGAGCTGCAGCAGGCAGCATCGACTCAACAGGCAGAGGGAGGTAAATAATGCACCCAATACGCAAACAGCGCCTGCAACTGGTGATACTGCTGGTGGTAGCTGCCTCTGCAATTGTTGGGCTTATGGCCTATATGCTGGGTCAGAATGCTAACTACTTTTACACGCCGTCACAGATTGCCGCCGGCGAAGCGCCCGAGGCTGTGCATATTCGTGCCGGAGGCATGGTGGTCGAGGGATCGGTGCAGCGCTCGCCAGATTCTCTGGATGTGCTGTTTGATGTGAGCGATGGCATGGCGACTCTGACTATTCATTTTGCAGGCATTCTCCCGGATCTATTTGATGAGGGCGAAGCGGCAATTGCTTCGGGAAAGCTGGATGAAAATAATATACTGCGTGCCACCGAAGTGCTTGCTAAGCACGATGAGAAATACACGCCACCCGAAGTGGCTGATGCCATGAATAAGGCCTATGAGCTGAAACAGCAGGAACAGGCCCAATGACCCCGGAACTCGGCCATGTGGCACTGATTATTGCCCTCTGTTTTGCCCTGGCTCAGGCCGCTGTACCCATGGTCGGCTCGTTTTCCGGCCATAATAGCTGGATGAGACTGGGCCACAGTCTGGCTCTGGGCCAGTTTGTGTTTATTGCTCTGTCATTTGCCTGTCTGGCCAATGCCTTTTTGCAAGATGACTTTTCCGTGGCCTATGTGGCCAATAACTCCAATACGCTGCTGCCTGACCGCTTTAAATTTAGTGCGGTCTGGGGTGCCCATGAGGGCTCGCTATTGCTCTGGGTGCTGATGCTGGCGGGCTGGTCTGCAGCCGTGGCTCTCTACAGCCGTGAATTGCCCGCTCAGCTGGTGGCCAGGGTACTTTCAATTCTGGGGTTTGTGGCTATTGGCTTTATTGTTTTTCTACTGCTGACCTCCAACCCCTTTGATCGGCTGCTGCCGGTATCGCCGGTGGAAGGTCGGGATTTAAACCCTCTGCTACAGGACTTTGGGCTTATTGTGCATCCGCCCATGCTGTATATGGGTTATGTGGGCTTTGCGGTGCCCTTTGCCTTTGCCATAGCCGCTTTGATTGGCAGTCAGTTTGACAGTGCCTGGGCACGCTGGGCTCGCCCCTGGATCAATGTGGCCTGGGCATTTCTGACCATTGGTATTGGTCTGGGCAGCTGGTGGGCCTATTACGAGCTGGGCTGGGGCGGCTGGTGGTTTTGGGATCCGGTTGAAAACGCCTCGTTTATGCCCTGGCTGGTGGGCACTGCGCTGGTTCACAGTATCTCTGCTACCGAAAAGCGCGGTGTTTTTAGAAGCTGGACCCTGCTGCTGGCGATTTTTGCTTTCTCTCTCAGCCTGTTGGGTGCGTTTTTGGTGCGCTCGGGCATTCTGACTTCTGTGCATGCCTTTGCCAGCGATCCGGAGCGGGGTGCCTTTATTCTGGGCTTTATTACCCTGGTAATAGGTGGCTCTCTAACCCTGTTTGCTCTGCGTGGCCCGGCCATACAAAAGGTGGCTGGCTATGGTGCCTGGTCGCGGGAAATGATGCTGCTGTTGAATAATATTCTGCTGGTCAGCTCAATGGCGATGATTCTGGTGGGCACTCTGTATCCGCTGCTGGCCGATGTGCTGAATCTGGGCAAGATTTCGGTGGGTCCTCCGTACTTTAACTTTTTCTTTGTCCCTCTGATGTCCGGTCTTGCCATAGCTGTGGGCTTTGCCGCCTTTACCCGCTGGAAAAAAACCGACCCCGGGCTGCTGCGCAACAGGGCCGTTGCTCCCGCACTGATCAGCCTGGTGCTGGCGCTAGTGCTGCCGCTGTTTTTGGCCAGCGAGATATCCTGGTCCAGCTACTCCCTGGGGGCAGTGTTTACCCTATTGATCGGCCTGTGGGTGATTACCATGACAGCTCGGGATCTGGTAGATAAAACTGCTGGCAAATGGGCCAGATTGCGCCGCTTATCGGGCAGCTACTGGGGCATGGTGGTGGCTCATGTGGGTTTGGCAGTGTGCGTTCTCGGCGTTGGTCTGAGTTCTGTGTACTCCATGCAAAGGGATGTGCGCATGGAGCCAGGTGACCGGATTCAGGTCGCAGGCTATGAGTTTGAATTTGTCGCTGTCACCCAGGTTCAGGGTCCCAACTATATAGCCTATAGAGGCGAGATAAATGTTGAGCAGCAGGGGTCCCGAGTGGCTACCATGCTGCCGGAAAAGCGTAACTACCGAGCCGGTGGGCAGATAATGACTGAGGCGGCTATTGATGCTGCGCTACACCGCGATCTCTATGTCAGTCTTGGCGAGCCCCTGGCAGGTCAAGCCTGGGCGGTACGGCTCTATGTAAAGCCCTTTGTACGCTGCATCTGGCTGGGCGCCCTGATGATTGCCCTTGGTGGCCTTCTGGCGGCTGGAGATAAACGCTATCGCCGTCGGGTTGGCTGGCAAAAAACTGCCTCGGATAACGCTGGCGCACTGGCAAAGGCCGCGTCATGAATAGATTGGCACTATTTCTCCCTCTGAGCCTTTTTGCTGCACTGACCCTGGTGCTTATGTTGGGTCTAGATAAGGATCCCACCGAGCTGCCTTCAGCTCTGGTGGATGAACCTTTCCCCTCTTTCTCGATGCCTTCATTGCAGGATCCTGAGTCTCTGGTGAGCAAACAGGACTTTGCCGATGAAGTGCTGCTGGTCAATGTCTGGGCCACCTGGTGCTTTGCCTGTCGTATCGAGCATCCCAGTCTCAATGCACTGGCTGAGCAGGGGGTCAAAATTGTGGGTCTTAACTATAAAGACCAACGCAAGGCAGCAAAGCTCTGGCTGCTGGAGCGCGGCAATCCCTACGTATTTAATATTTATGACGAACAGGGCAATCTGGGAATTGATCTGGGCGTCTATGGTGCTCCTGAAACCTATCTGGTGGATGCCCAGGGTATTATTCGCCATCGCCGGGTTGGCGTGGTAGATAAGCGCGTCTGGGAGGAAGAGTTTGCGGCCCTGTATCTTGAGTTGACCGGCACAGCTCCAGTGTTAGGTGAGACACAGTGAGGCTGGTAATGTTTTGCATACTGCTATTGCAGACCCAGTTGCTGCTGGCCAATGCAGAGGTAGTGGCGTTTTCTGACGAATCTCTGCGTCCGCGTTACCAGCAGTTAATCGAAGAGCTGCGCTGCCCCAAATGCCAGAATCAAAATCTGGCCGACTCCAATTCTCCAATCTCCAATGATTTGCGTGCACAGGTTCAGCGCTTGCTGGAAGAGGACTTGAGCGACCAGCAAATAAAAGACTATTTGGTGGCGCGCTACTCAGAATTTATTCTCTATCGCCCAGAGGTCAATAAAACCACCTGGTTGCTGTGGGGCTCACCTGTCATATTTGTGCTGCTTGGCATGTTGGTGGTTTACCGCCTGTATTTTAAACGCCAGGGTATAGACCCCTCTAGCCCGGACCAGAGTAGCACTCAGAGCGATAGTCAGATAACCGCCCAGGACCAACAGCGGCTGGATAGCCTGCTGGCAGACAGAGAGCAGCAATAATGGCATTTTCTACATTGATTGGTCTGCTATTGGCAGTTGCCAGTGTATTTTTTATCTATCCATTTATTGCTGGTCGCGGTTCCAGCGGCATCCCAGCCATAGGTGATAGTCAGCAGGCCAATGTAGAGATTTTTCGCGACCAGGAAGCCCAGTTGGCACGCCAGCTTGAGGCCGGAGAAATCAATGAGTCCCAGCACCAGCAGCTCCTGACCGAGGCCCAGCAACTACTGCTGCACAATACAGCTGCCGAGCCGGCCGATGGCCAGCAGTCACAGGCCAGCACCGGGTTTTGGTTGCTGCCGTTATTGCTGGTGCTGTTGATTGCCGGCACCCTGGTTAGCTACAACCAACTGGGTGCCACCGCAGATGAAAAAATACTCGAGCTGATGGAGCAGGGCGCCGATCTGACTGAGGACAGTGCCGCAGAAATAAGTTGGCGTCAGTCCCTCAATGCAGCGATTTTGCAGCGGGTAAAACAGCGCCCGGACAATATTTACTACTGGGCCATGCTGGCGCAGGGGGCTCTGGTAGAGGGCGACGTCCTTGCTGCCAGTCAGTACTTTGCCGCAGCCATTAAAGTCACACCTGAGGATGGCTTTCTGCTGGCTCAGTATGCCGAGTCACTCTACCTGGTGGCCGGCAATCGTTTTACTGAGCCGGTAATCGGTGCCATGGATAGAGCCTTTGCCGTGGATTCCAACAACCCAACTATACTTGGCCTCAAGGGAATACAGTCCTTTGAAAATGCTCAGTTGCAGCTGGCCATTACCTATTGGCAGGGTGCTATCCAGGGCCTTGATAGCAACAGTCCAACTGCCAGGGCTCTGCAGCAGGGTATAGATCGCGCCAACAGCCTACTGGGCAAGCCCGTTGGCGCCGAGTCAGGCACAACCATTACAGTGCAGCTGAGCCTGGCCCCGGGTATCAGCTTTGCGCCCACACAGATGGTATTTGTGGCCGCGGTGCGCGCCTCTGGCTCAGCCATGCCTCTGGCCGCACAAAAACTGACCGCTGCGGATCTGCCAGTGACTGTAACCCTGAGCGATAGTCAGGCGCTGATGGCAGGTCAGAGCCTGTCGTCGGTGGATCAGATCAAACTGATAGCCAGGCTGTCTACAACTGGCTCTGCCACCCCGCAATCTGGCGACTGGGAAATCCAGTCTGAAGTAATTGAGCTCAGTGACATCAGCGGCCCCGTAGCATTGCAAATTAATTCCCAGAGACCCTGATGATCTCCTGCTAGATAGGCCTGTGGGGCGGTTTTAACTGCTCCAAGTTAGCGCACTTTTTTTGGCGATTTAACTGTACTGCAAACGAATCCGATCCCATTGGCGAAACTAAATAACAGATTCCCCGATTTACTGTTTTGTGTGGGCTCCAGACTGTGTAGAATTAGACGCTAACCATTAAATAATCCTGTGGCCGAAAAACTGGGTCAAACACAACAGAAATGAAGAAACATGCGGCTTAAATCGATTAAATTAGCTGGGTTCAAATCCTTTGTGGACCCGACCAATGTCAACTTTCCCAGCAATCTCTGTGCCGTTGTCGGGCCCAATGGCTGCGGCAAATCCAATATAATCGATGCCGTGCGCTGGGTGATGGGTGAGAGCTCTGCAAAGAATCTGCGCGGCGAAAATATGTCCGATGTTATCTTTAACGGCTCCGGCGGTCGCAAGCCTGTGGGGCAGGCCAGCATTGAGCTGGTTTTTGATAACACCGATGGCCGCATTGTTGGCGAGTACGCCTCCTACAATGAGATTGGTATCAAGCGCAAAGTTACCCGCGATGGTCAGTCCAACTACTATCTCAATGGCAACAAGTGTCGCCGCCGCGATATCACCGACATCTTTTTGGGTACAGGCTTGGGGCCACGCAGCTACGCCATTATTGAACAGGGCATGATCTCCCGCCTGATTGAGGCCAAGCCAGACGAGCTGCGAGTATATATCGAAGAAGCTGCAGGCATCTCCAAATACAAAGAGCGTCGTCGCGACACCGAGGGGCGTATTCAGCGCACCATAGAAAATCTTGAGCGACTCACCGATATTCGCGATGAGTTGGGCCGTCAACTGGGCAGGCTGGAACGCCAGGCAAAAGCTGCTGAGAAATACGCCGAGTTTAAAAAGGAAGAGCGCCAGGTTTCTGCAGAGCTACTGGCTCTAAAATGGCGCGGCTATAATGCCAGTGCCACAGAGCAAAAGCAGGTGATTGGCAGTCTGGAAATAGAGCAGGAAAAAGTCATTGCCCAGCGCAGTGCCTGCGATACCAGTATTGAAAAATTACGCTCAGAATTTACCGACCACAGTGATGCCTTTAACGAGGTGCAGGCGCGCTTCTATAAAATTGGCGGCGATGTGGCACGTATAGAGCAGGCCATTGAGCACGCCCAGCAGCGGGCTCAGGAATTACACAAAGATTTAGAGCAAACCGAGCGCAACTTTAGTGAAGCTGAGCAGCATCTAAACAGCGATCGCCAGAAGGCCGCTGGCTGGACTGCTGAATACGAGGAGCTGACTCCGGCACTGGAAGAGGCTCAGGCAGCTGAGGCTATTTCGTCACAAGCTCTACAGGCCGCCGAGCTGGCCATGCAAAACTGGCAGCAATCCTGGGACGAGTTTAACCAAAAATCTGCCAGCCCCAGACAGCAGGCTGAGGTGCAGCAGTCGCGTATTCAGCATTTAGAGCAGTTGATGCGTCGCCTGACCGAGCGTCAGCAGTCTCTCTCCACTGAGGCCAGCAGTTTTCAGGCCAGTCCAGCGGAAGAGGAGATGGCTACCATTCAGGCCATGCTGTCAGAGGCTGAGCTAGCCAGCGAAGCCATAGAAAAGCAGCGCGCTGATAACAGTGCCGAGATAGAAACCCTGCGCGGTGAAGAAAAACATGTTGTCAGCGAGCTCAACGAGGCCCGCAGTAAGCAGCAGACCCTAAAAGGTCGCCAGGCATCTCTGGACGCTCTGCAACAGGCCGCCATGGGTGATGATGCAGAAAAGCAGTGGCTGAGCTCCAAGGGTCTGGGTGACAAGCCCCGTCTGGCGGCTTCAGTCAAGCCAGCCGATGGCTGGGAAGTGGCGGTTGAGACCGTGCTGGGCAGTTATTTGCAGGCTATTGCCGTAGATGATATTGCCAGCTCTGTGGGCCTGCTGGACGACTTTAAAAAAGGCGAGTTGCTACTGGTGGGCAGTGCAACCGCAGCAGCTCAGTCTGGTGATAAGGGGCAGCTGCTCAGCGATTTGGTTGAGGGCGATGCCGCCCGGGGCCTGATCAATAATATCTATGCCGCCGAGACCCTGGCCGATGCACTCAAACTGCAATCGTCACTATCTGCCATTGAATCTGTAGTAACCCGCGAAGGCATTTGGCTGGGTAATAACTGGCTGCGTGTGGCGCGCGACAAAGATGCTACTGCAGGTGTGCTGCAGCGCAAACAGGAGCTGGAGACCCTAGAGGCTCAGATGGGCGAACTGGAAACCCAGATTGCCATCCTGGATAAAACCCGTCAGGGCAATGAGCAGCGTCTGCTGGCTCTGGAAACCGCCCGCCAGGAAATTGCCACCCAGGTAGCTCAGCAGCAGAGCAACTATGCTGAGCTGCGGTCCAAGCTCAGTGGCTTTGAAGTGCAGATCGAACAGTACAAGGCACGTAAAGAGCGCGCTGAAAATGAACTGGCCGAAGTGGTCCAGCAGTCCGAGACAGAGCAGGAAAATTTATCCGCAGCGCGAGTTATTTTGCAGGAGTCCATCGAAAAGATGGAGGCAGATACAGTGCAGCGTGAAGAGCTGATAGTGCAGCGTGACAGGTGCCGCACCGAGCTCGATGAGGTGCGTCAGACAGCGCGTCATGACCGCGATCGAGGCCAGGAGCTGCGTGTTCGAGAGAGCTCATTAAAAACCCAGCTGACCAGTATTCGCGAGGGCATAGGTCGCCTCGAGGTGCAGGTTGAGCGACTGCAGGAGCGCAGAGAGCAATTGCGCGAAGCTTTTAATATTAAAGAGGATCCCACCGAGGCCCACAAGATTGAGCTTGAAGCTCAGCTTGAGGCGCGTCTGCTGGTGGATACAGAGATGACCGAAGCCAAGGCGCTGTTAGATGCTACTGAGCACCAGATGCGCGAGCAGGAAAAACTCCGCGGCGAGCTGGAGCAGGAAGTGCAGGCAGTGCGCGGCAAGCTTGAACAGCAGCGTATTTCTGCCCAGGAAATCAGTACTCTGAGTCGCACTATTGAAGAACAGATCGCCGAGAAGCAGGCAGATCTGGAAACTCTACTGGAAAACCTGGCAGAGGATGCCGCGCTTATAGATTGGGAAGAGCAGCTGGAGCTAATTGGCAATCGCATTCAGCGTCTGGGGCCAATCAACCTGGCGGCGATCGATGAATATAAAATCGAATCCGAGCGCAAAGATTATCTGGACCAGCAAAATTCAGAGTTGGAAGACGCACTGAACACCTTGCAGAACGCCATACAGAAAATTGATCGCGAGACCCGCACCAGATTTAAAGAGACCTTTGATTTGGTCAATGGCCATATCCAGGAACTGTTCCCCAAGCTATTCGGTGGCGGGCACGCTTATCTGGAAATGACTGGCGAAGATCTTCTCAATACTGGCGTAACTCTGATGGCTCGCCCGCCGGGCAAAAAGAATTCATCCATCCATCTGCTGTCTGGTGGTGAAAAAGCTATGACGGCCATCGCCATGGTGTTCTCAATCTTTAAGCTCAATCCGGCGCCATTCTGTATGCTAGATGAGGTAGATGCGCCACTGGATGATGCCAATGTGGGTCGTTATGCCAACATGGTTAAAGAGATGTCTGATCAGGTGCAGTTTATCTTTATCACTCACAACAAGATTTCCATGGAAGCGGCCAATCAGCTCATGGGTGTCACTATGCATGAGCCGGGTGTTTCTCGACTGGTAACTGTAGATGTGAACCAGGCAGCCGAGCTAGCTGAGGCCTGATAAATTGAACTGAGCGATGAAAAAAAACTTTGTTTTTTTTCATCGCGAACTACAATAACCAAAGTTTATTAAAGAGTTGAGTAAGCAGCATCTATGGAGTTTTTTGGTCCGCGTGAAGTTCTTATTGTTGTTATCGCACTAGTGATAGTCGCTATGGTGTTGGACGGCGTTCGACGTGTAAGGCGTAACCGCTACGAAAACTTACAGATGTCATCGCGCAAGTTGCAGCGCAATGGGTCTGAGTCCACACATGAGCCTGACGAGATCGACAATGCTCAGTTCCCCTCCGGTGGATCAAGGGTTGTAGGTATACGCGATGAGGCCGATATTCAACAGGTCGAAGAGAGCCTGCGTCGCAGTTCAGCCAACACAGATTTCAATTTTTCACGTCAGCCCCAGCAAGAACAATTTGATTTAGATAACTCAATCTTTGATCGCGAGCGCGCGCAACTCAATGAGCTTAACGCACGTGAAGCCGAAGCCGAACTGCAGCAGTCACAACAGGCCAATGGACAAGACGACGATGCCGCATTACAGCAGGATGTGCTGGTAATGCACCTGATGGCTAGCAAAGGTGAGTGCATTCAAGGGCAGGCACTGCTGGATGCAGTGCTGGCCAGCGGCTTTTTATTTGGCGGTAATAAATTTTTCGATCGTCATATCAATGATGACGGCACTGGCGAAGTGCTATTCAGTCTGGCCAATCTACTTAATCCCGGTACCTTCGATCTCAAGACCATCGCCGAGATGGAAACTCCAGGTGTCACCCTGTTTATGATTGTGGATCAGCTAACTGATCCGGTGGCTGCCTTCGACACTATGGTTGAAGCGGTGGATAAGCTGGTTGCTGAGTTGCAACTCAATGTGATGGACGAGTCGCGCAGCTCCATGACCAAACAGACCATAGATCATTATCGTCAGCGCGCCACCTCGGCATTAGTGCGGCGCGAGCAGAGCGGCGAATAACCAACGGCGAACATATGGCAAATATTCCAGAGCACGTTCTTATTGACTACGAACGTCTCAAGGACGAGTTAAACCAGCACAATCACCGCTACTACGTATTGGATGATCCCTCTGTTCCAGATGCTGAGTATGATCGCCAGATGCGTCAGCTACAGGATATAGAGTCTCAGTATCCCAGTCTCAGAACTACCGATTCCCCCAGCCAGAGAGTAGGAGGCGAAGCCCTGTCGGCCTTTACTCAGGTTCGTCACGATGTGGCTATGCTATCCCTCGACAATGCCTTTAGCGAGACAGAGCTGGAAGACTTTGATCGTCGGGTTAAAGACCGTCTTAATTATGCCGCGTTAAAAGATGCGCCAGAGATTGATTATGCCTGCGAGCCCAAGCTTGACGGGGTAGCAGTGAGTTTGCTGTATCGGGATGGGCTGTTGGTGCGCGGCGCAACCCGCGGTGATGGCACAGTGGGCGAAGATATCACTGTCAATGTACGCACCATTAACAGCATCCCGCTAAAATTGGTTGGCGACAATATTCCCAGCCTCCTTGAAGTGCGAGGGGAAATTTATCTGCCCAGGGCAGGCTTTGAGTCCCTCAATGCCAAAGCTATAGCCGCTGGTGAAAAAACCTTTGTTAACCCACGCAATGCAGCCGCCGGCAGTCTGCGTCAGTTAGACTCTAAAATTACCGCTAGCCGTCCCCTTGAAATCTGTGCCTACAGCGTGGGTCAGTTTGTTGCCGAGACTCGTCCTGACAGCCATCTCAGTATGCTGCAGGCGCTGGCTAGCTGGGGCTTTAAAATTAATGAACATATGCAGGTGGTCACTGGTATTGCTGCCTGTGAAAACTATTACCAAACCCTGGCCGAGCGCCGCGATGGTTTGGCCTATGATATCGACGGTATTGTCTACAAGGTGAACGACCTGCGGCTGCAAGAGCGCCTGGGCTTTGTGGCCAAAGCGCCGCGCTGGGCCGTAGCGCGAAAGTTTCCCGCCCAGGAAGAGATGACTAAGCTGCTGGATGTGGAGTTTCAGGTAGGGCGCACAGGTGCCGTAACTCCCGTGGCGCGACTGGAACCCGTATTTGTCGGTGGTGTTACCGTCAGCAATGCCACTCTGCATAATGGCGACGAGATTCAGCGCCTGGGTATCTGTATTGGCGATACGGTAATTATTCGCCGCGCCGGCGATGTGATTCCACAGATCGCCAAGGTGGTATTGGAAAAACGCCCCGCCGATGCCCGACCTATTGTCTTCCCCGAGCGCTGTCCAGTCTGTGAGTCGGCGGTAGTGCGCGCCGAGGGTGAAGCCGTAGCTCGCTGCTCCGGTGGACTATTTTGTGGGGCGCAAATCAAACAGGCGATCAAACATTTTGCCTCGCGCAAGGCTATGGACATAGATGGTCTGGGCGATAAGCTGGTCGACCTGCTCGTCGATCGGGGAGTGATCTTCTCAGTGGCCGATCTATATGATCTTAAGGCTGAGCAGCTTGAGGGGCTTGAGCGGTTGGCAGAAAAATCTGCCGCCAATTTGGTGGCGGCCATTGATGCCAGCAAGGAGACCAGTCTGGCCAAGTTTTTCTACTCTCTGGGTATCCGTGAAGTGGGAGAGACCACAGGGCAGACATTGGCCAATAACTTTGGCTCCCTTGAGGCAGTGATTGCCGCAGATGCCGAGGCGCTGCTGGAAGTGGATGATATAGGGCCAATAGTAGCTGGCCATATTGGCGAATTCTTCCGCAACCCGGATAATTTATCTATTATTCAAGCATTGCGCGACGCCGGTGTGCACTGGGCAGATATAGATCAGAATGCCCAGGCATCGCAGCCATTAAAAGGTCAGACCTGGGTATTGACCGGTGGCATGGATATAATGAGTCGCGCTGAAGCCAAAGACAGGTTGCAAGAGCTGGGAGCCAAGGTGGCAGGTTCAGTATCAGCCAAAACCGCACAGGTAGTAGCTGGCCCGGGAGCAGGGTCCAAGTTGACCAAGGCCCAGGCACTGGAAATACCTATAATGGACGAAGCCGAATTTATCGACTTTTTGAGCAGGGTTTAAACACAGTTAAAAATGCAAGGAGCAGAGTATTGGACAGGGACTATCAAGCGGAATCAGTGGTCTATGGCTGCATCAAAAACATCGCGCTGCAGGACAATAATGAGCACCGTCGCAACAATCAAGCGGCGATGCAAAATCTGCCCTCGGCAGAATCCTGGAGCCTTTTAAACCGCGAGATGTTTGCGGTACCAGACAAACCTTGGGGTGATCTGGATCTGAGTACAGACGTGATGCACTTTGGAGCCTCCTATCAGGGCGTAGAGCATGAGTGGCAATACTGGCTCGAGCAGTTTGAGAGTCTGTTGAGAAAAATGTACTGGGTTTCGGCTACAGTGCATCTTGAAACCGAGATGTCAGGGCTGCATTCCTTTGTGTTTGCAACCGATGGTGTTGCTCACAGGCCCAATGAGTCGGCGATCAATATCCGCTGCGAATGGGCCAGAGACATCGGCTAGACGTAAACTGCAGGTAGAGACAACAAATAGGATAACAATCATTGGCACAGTCAAATAACAGAAACGCCATTAAGCAGAGATCTGCCTGGATAGCCTCTATGCTCGCCTGCGGTGGGTTTTTGTTAATGGCGGTTAAAGTTTACGATGTGCCTCTGTCTGATATGGCCAGCAATCTGCTGACCATGGTGCTCGGGCTGGTAGTGATTATTGGTGCTGCGGCGCTGATGGGTCGACTAATCGCTGCACTGCGCAAGCGCTTCCAGTAAGTGTCATCCAATAACTTTTCCTTTCGCTACTTCCTGGCGACTATAGGTACCAGCAACCTGGCCATGGGTTTGCACAAGGTACTGTATCCCTGGCTGGTGGTTGGTGTATTGCATGAATCTCCCAGCCGTTTGGGGCTGGCGACTATGGCGCTGCTGTTGCCCAATCTGCTATTTATTTTGCCCGGAGGTGTTGTGGCCGATCGCCGTCATCGCGGTAGCTGGCTGTCGTTTCTCTATCTGCTTTTTCTGCTGCCTCTGGGTATTTTGTTAGCTGCGGTAATCTATGGACAGCTGACCTTTCCACTGTTGCTGATGTTTGGTATTAGCTTTGGCACTATTCTCGCCTTTGTCCAGCCAGCCCGCGAGAGCCTGTTGGGCTATGCCCCTGCAGAAGTTATGCATCAAGCGGTGGCCAAGATGATGGTGGTGCAGTTTGTCGCCCAGGGTATTGGTTTTATTGTTGCAGGACAGCTTGATTATATAAGTCTGCCTCAACTACTTGGTATGCAAATGCTTATTTTTTTGGCCAGCTCTCTGATGATGAAGCGCTGTCACCCGCTGCCGCAAAAGGGTTCGGTTGAAGAGGCAGAGCAGGCCAAAAAGTCGAATAAAACAGCCGCTCAAACCTGGCTTGAGTTGCGCGAGGGGCTCACTCTGTTCCGCAATGACAAAAGCCTGTTGCATCTGTTGTTTATTGTTTTCGCCACAGGCTTTTTAGCATTTGGTGTCTACCTGGTGGCCATGCCGCTGATTGCTCGTGAGCTCTATAACGGCGGTGCCAGTCTCTATGCAATACTGCAGGTGATTTTTAGTTTGGGTATTATCAGCACCAACTTTGGGGTGATGAAGCGGGTTAAAACCTTTGCTCGCCCCGGGCGTTTGATGGTGATTAGCTTTTTGATTCGCGGCAGCCTGGTCGGTGTGATCGCCACGGTGCCGCCCCTGTGGCTGTTGTTTCCGGTGGTCTATATTTGGGGCATGGCCTCCGGACTGTCCATGACTCTGGGCCGCACCATATTGCATAATCAGGTGTCCCACAGCCTGCGCTCAAGAGCGGCCTCGGTCTATCAGCTGTGTCTATTTGGTGGCGCACCTCTGGGTGCCTGGGTCTGTGGAATGACCATAGAAAACCTAGGTATAGGCACTGCCTTTGTGGCCATTGCTTCAACCACCTTGCTAGTGTCTATTGTGACTGCCATGGGGTCACCGCTGTGGCATATTAGCGGTCATATTGATAAGTCTGAAGCGGCCAAAAGCTAGAGGCTATCTGCAGCTGAAACCTTTAACCCCTAAAGGCAATAAGGGCGGCAGTAACAGCTACATTGAGTGACTCCACACCATTGGCCATGGGTATGCCTACCCGGTGATCGCTGAGGGCGGCAATCTCTTTACTCACGCCCTCGGTCTCATTGCCGAGCACAAAAATCACCGGCGCCTGGGGCGCAAATTCAGCTATGGGCGTTGCCTGATGTGAGGACAGTGTGCAGATTTCATAGCCCTGTTGTTTAAAGTCCTGCAGCGCTTTAAGCAGATTGTCGCAGCGCAGTATATTGCCCCTAAACAGAGTGCCGGCACTGGCTTTGATTACCAGCGGTGAAATCTCTGCCGTACCCTTGCTGGGCAGTAGAAGCCCATAGCAGGGGCTAGCGGTAACACTGCGAATAATCATACCGAGATTTTGCGGGTTGGTGACCCCGTCCAGTGCAATAATACTGCGGCCTGTGAGAGCCTGTGGCGGGTTATCTAAAACCTGCCTGTAGGGCTGATAGCCAGGGCAGTGAATATCGCAGGCGGCACCCTGATCCTGTTTGCTGTTGCGCGATATGCGCGATAGCTGTGCACGGCTATGCAGACAGACTTCTATACCTCGCGACTGGGCCAGCTGCTTTATTTTATCAATAATCCCACCGCTGCGATTGGAGTCAGCCAGGTGTACACGGAAGATCTTAAGACTTTGATCCTGCAATATTTCCAGCACTGGTTTGCGGCCGTAGACAGTAATCAGCTGATCAAAAAATGCCTTGCGTTGGAGGTACTCAGGGCTATCGGTTCGCTGCGACTGTGGATCTCTGCTGGCCATGGTTTAGTGATCGTCCGGTTTGGTTTGCAGCAAGCTCTCAATAGTTTTTAAGCTCTCTGCACTGGCCTGCCCCTGATCGGCAGAAATAGCCACAGTGGCATTGCCCAGTGCTCTATAGACCTGCTGCCAGAGTTGACTGTCGGGTTGCTCCTCAAAGGCTGCCAAATGTCTAGCCACCGTGTTGTCATCTCCGCGGGCTATGGGGCCGGTCAGGGCTGAGCAGGCATCTGTGGAAAAGAAGTTATCCAGAGTCTGGCGAATTAGTGGCTCAAGGGGATTTGACCCGCTGGGGTCTACACCAGAGGCGCCCAATAGCTGCTGGCTGGTTTCCAATAGTGCTACCAGATAGTTGCAGGCCATCACTGTAGAGGCGTGATACAGCACCTTGCGGTCGCTATCTATTTCAAAGGGCAGGCCACCTATGCTGTTAAATATGGACGACAGCACCTCCAGGGCCTGGCTATCTCCCTCAACCGCACAGTGGCTGCCAGCAAAGGTTGTTATCGATTGGTTGGGATTGGCAAAGCTATGAATAGGATGCACAGATGCGCTGTGAATCCCGGCATTGGTAAACTGCAGTGCATTGGACCCCAGGGCACCGCTGCAATGAAAAACTATATTGCCGGCCCTGAGTACTCCAGATTCGAATAGCGCCTGTCCGGTATCTGCAATAGCATCATCCGGAGTGGCAATGAGCCAGATATCTGCGGGCTGTAAACTGTCCATGCACGCTGCGCTGCCAGCACCAATAAAATCTACTGCCCGCTGAGATGATTCCGCAGAGCGGTTGACTACCTGCTGCAGGCTGAGCTGATTAGATAGTAAGTGGCACAGAGTTTTACCCAGTAAGCCAGCACCAATACAGGAGAGGGTTGGCATAGGGCTCTAGCGCAACCGCTCTTGGTATGCATTCAGTGCGTTGCTCATGCCCATGGCCAGAGAGTCCACGGTAAATGCATGGCCAATGGAAACCTCAAGCAGTGATGGGATGCTGGCAAATTTGGCCAGATTGTCGAGATTGAGATCATGGCCAGCATTGACGCCCATTCCCAGAGAGGTAGCCAGTTCTGCGGCCGCAACATGTGACTGGAACAAAGGCTCGAGCTGATCTGTACCCCAGGCTGCGGCATAGGGACCTGTATACAGTTCAATACGGTCAGCGCCTATGGCAGCGGCCAGCTCAATCTGCGCCAGGTCAGGGTCCATAAATAGACTGACACGCATACCCTGGTCTTTTAGACGCTTGATAATAGGTGCCAGCTGGTCGCCAGAGCTGGTTAAATCAAAGCCATGGTCGGAGGTTAGCTGGTCGTCACCATCGGGCACCAGGGTGCACTGATCTGGCTGAGTCTCCTCAACCAGTTCGATAAAACCAGGATAATCGGCCAGCGCTGGGGCAAAGGGGTTGCCCTCAATATTAAATTCCACCGCAGCTAGGGGCCGCACCAACTCGGCAAGTTGGCGCACATCTGAGGGGCGAATATGACGCTGGTCTGGGCGCGGGTGCACAGTAATACCCTCGACTCCATGATCTATACACAGCTGGGCATGGTCAGTTACGCTGGGGTAATTGCCTTCTCTGGAGTTTCGCAGCAGGGCAATTTTATTGAGATTGATACTCAGAGCTGTCATGACATTTAACCCTTAGCGGATAGGAACCGGTCTCTCGATAACAGGAGCCGGCGCTGGCTCGGGTAGGGGAGTCCAGGTTTCAGGGTTGAGCAGGCGGGCACTGAGAATACGAATAGGCTCGACCGGCACATCTGCATAATAACCCAGGGTCTGGGTTTCGACTGTGGCAATGGCGTCCACCACATTCATACCTGCAACCACGGCACCAAATACCGCATAGCCCTTATTGCCTCCCTTGGGGTCAAGAAAGCCATTGGATTTATGGTTAATAAAAAACTGAGCCTCAGCGCTGTCAGGGTCATTCATACGCGCCATAGCCAGGGTGCCGCGTTTGTTTTTTAGTCCGTTGGACGACTCATTGACTATCGAGCCGCGGCTAGACTCCCGGGCGCTAAAGTCAAAGGTAAAGCCCCCCGCCTGAATCATAAACCCTTTGATTACGCGGTGAAAAATCAGACCATCGTAATGGTAGTCATTGACCAGTTTAATAAAATTATCCACGCTGGCGGGAGCAGCCTTGGGAAATAGCTCCACCACAATATCGCCCATTTCGGTTTTAAGCTCAACCCTGGGTTTGTCCTGTGCCGACTGAGTAATACCAGCAGTCATCAGGGTTACGATCATAACAAGTTGAGTGACTAGTTTTTTCATCTGTACAGTCCTCAGCGGATAAAAATGGTTTTACTTCCACTCGGAGAAGCGTTTTCTGCCGCGTAGTTTAGGAATCAGTACCACCAAAATCGCGCCTAAAAATACCGTTAAACCACCGTATAAAAATGACTGGTTGCGCTTATCTTTCTGCAAGTCATTGAGATTGGCTTTGAGCACATCGTTCTCGCCCTGCAGCATATGATTTTGTTTTACCAGCACCTGGTTTTGTTCGTTGAGTGCAATGGCGTCAGAGGAGACCTCCTTGATGGCAGCTAGCTCACTGAGCAGATTCTCTTTACTGCCCTCGGTGCTATCCAGCTTGCCGCGCAGTAATTTAGACTGTTGACGCAGTTCATCAAGAATCTTTTCTAACTGGCTGTTGCGGTCTACCAGTTTCTTCATGCGACGTTCATTGGCGTTCAGCTGGGTGCGAGCAACTGGACTATCCACCAGGTACTGCTGTTCCATCCATCCCTCGATGCCTTTGCTGGTTAACACCAGGCCCCAGCCTTCGCGAGTTTCAAGCAGCTTGAGTTCGGTGCCAGATTTGATGCCTCTGTGGGCAATTTTACAGCGGGGACAGGGCGTTTCGCGCAGAGGCACATAAAACTCGTCAGACACATAGCGCACCAGAGGCTCTGGAGGTCGCTCGGTGGCAACAGTCGCTGGTTTATCGATCTCAGCAGCCTGTTCTTCAGAGCTTTCCCTTTGAGTCTCAGGACTTTCCACTTGTGCCACAGCTTCGGAGGTGGCAGCCGGTGCTTGGTTACTTTCCTGCGCCACAGCCTTGGGGGCAAAGTAGCTGGCAGCAATTAGGATGGCAATGGTCAGAAATTTCATAGTTCTACTGTCATTAATTTTTTAAGAGGCAGATCATACTCTGATCTGCGGCGAAAGATAACTGCTCAGGCGCTTATTTTATCTGCATTACAGCGCTTTTAGGGCAGCACTTTTTTAAATGGTTTGACCTTTACGTTGGCATAGACGCCGGCTTCCACGTAGGGGTCTGCATCGGCCCAGCTCTGGGCGTCTTGCAAGTTATCAAATTCGGCAATCACCAGGCTGCCCGTAAAGCCGGCTTCTCCGGGGTCCTGATTATCGATCGCCGGGTGCGGGCCTGCCACTAACAGACGTCCCTGATCTTTTAATGTATGTAATCGGTCCAGGTGAGCGGGGCGCGCGGCCAGCCGCTTGGACAGGCTGGTGTCTATATCTTCGCTGATAATGGCATACCACATAACAAGCGGATTCCTTTTTTCTAGAGAGTAAAAGTCAGATTATTTTTGTTTCAGAATATCTTCAACCGACATGCCTGTCAGGCGGGTGATACCCCTAAACAGATAAAACATATCAGCGACCAGCACCAGGGTGGCCGGCAGGGCGATTACCGGAAAGCTCAGCGCGGTCATTTTGCCCAGTTGCTCGTTCCAGGCCACTGTACCAGGATCGGCGGTCAAGATAATTACCGCCAGCAGATAGTTGAGTATCGACGACAGCAAAAAAGACCCAGCCAAAATCCATGAGGCATTGACCAGCAATTTATCAAACGCAGCCTCGGAGTTGTTTTCCTGCAGTGCCTGGGTAATCTTTTTGGTTTCAAAGATATTGTCGTTTAGCAAAAAGGTGTGAATCAGCGGCTGCGATGTCTTTAGCGAAATCAGCGTGGCCAGGCCAATAATGGCTGGCACCGCAGCCTCTTTAATCGCAATGTAAATTACATCCAGCTCCATTAGGCTGATGCCCCCGGTCAGCCCGACACTGATAATGCCCAGAGCAGAGAAAGGGTTTAGCTTGCCGCGGTCCAACAGATACTGAGCGCCATAGACAATCGGAAATGCCAAAGCTACCACAATGGCCAGTTTAATACCCAGATACTCAGGGTCACTTAGCATAGTCAGAATTAACGGCGGAATAACCAGGTTGCAGGCCAGACTTAGCAGTTGGTTTTCCTGTTTTTGGGTGGGCGGGCTATCGGCCAGGTCAGATGTTGATGAGTCTTGGTCTTGCATAGATATGCTGCGGGTCTCAGAGCTTTTAAGCATTGTAGCGGCTGGAGGTGAATTGTCGAGGAACCATGGATATTAATTTGCCCGTGCCACAACATGAGCAGAAGTCTCACTTCGTTTTTGCTCCATGCTGCGCCGATAAAATGGACAGGCTCCGGTTCATGATCTATTAATTTATATTAATTGAAAAATTTATTAGATTTTCACTGTAACTTATTAATATATATAGAGATAGTTGCCCGTTATGAGCAATATTGATACAGGTTCGGATCGAATCGAAAAGGCTCAGGCAGAGCCGGAAATGGGTGACCTTCTGGTTGCCTACCTTAATCAACTAGGCGTTGAGTATGTATTTGGGGTCCCGGGTGGCGCTATAGAGCCTCTCTACAATGCCTTGGCTCGCAGCGAGCGCCGGGGCGGTGCGCGTGCAGTAGTAGCCCGCCATGAGACCGGCGCCGCCTTTATGGCCGATGGCTACGCTAGAAACACCGGCAAACTGGGTGTCTGCTGCTCAACTACCGGCCCCGGCGCCACCAATATGATTACTGGCGTAGCCTCAGCCTATGAAAACAATGTACCCATGCTGGCAATCACCGCGCAGACTGCTATTTCAACCTTTGGTAAAGGCGCTATCCAGGATTCCTCATGCACCGGCATCAATACAGTGGGCCTCTATCAGCATTGCACCAGGTACAATACCCTAATCTCCCACCCTGCCCAGTTCGAGCATAAACTTTCCGCTGCTATTATGTCTGCCATGGGTTCCCCAGCCGGGCCAGCCCATATCAGCGTGCCTCGAGATGTGATGGCGCTGCCGTCAATAAGTGGAGGCGCCAATTATCAACTCGATAAGTTATTGGATAGACCCGCTCTGATAGATAGTGCCGCGGTTAAACAGTTGCATAAAGAACTGGCGGACGCCAAAAAGGTAGTCTTTATAATTGGTGATGAAGCCTGCGATGCGATTGGCAGTATTCTAAGCCTGGCTGTCGAAATGAAAGCCGATATTGTGGTGACACCTCAGGGCAAGGGATTAGTAAGCCCCTATCATCCTCAATTTAAGGGAGTCTTTGGTTTTGCAGGGCATCTCTCTGCAAAGGCTGCACTCACAGATCCTAAAGTAGATTTAGTGCTTGCCGCTGGAGCTAGATTCGGAGAGTTTTCGAGCAATGCCTGGGATACTAAAACACTGCTCAACGGCAAGCTTGTGCATGTCGAATCCACTGAAGCCAATCTGACTAGAACACCGATGGCTAGACTGCATGTAAGAGGTTGTCTGGCAACAATCTTTGACCACATTGTTGACATGTTTGGAATAGATTGCAGTCACTATGTGAGAGCTGTTAGCCCTCGTAATGTGAAAATTGATATTGGCGCCCGACATTTTGAGTTTGATGATGAAAAGAGTTACCGATCCAACACCACGCCCATAAAACCCCAGCGCGTGATGCGTGATCTGCCAAAGCTCTTTCCCGGCAATACTCGCTTCTTAGTTGATACTGGCAACAGCCTGGCGTGGGGCACACATTACTTACACCCCTACGATAGGCGTATGTCAGGCAAGAGGCCTGATCGCGGCGGCCTGTTCAGCGCATCAGTAGATTTCGCATCAATGGGCTGGGCCATAGGCAGTGCAATTGGCACTGCTCTGGCTGATCGAAACAGGGTTGTTGTTTGTATTACTGGGGATGGCAGTTGGTTGATGAGCGGTCAGGAACTCACGGTAGCGATTGAAGAGCAGTTGAAAGTAGTGTTTGTGATCATGAATGACAGCGCCTATGGCATGGTCAAGCATGGTCAGACGCTCACTGGGGCAGAGGCTACAGCTAACCAGTTAGCTGTGGTGGACTTTTCTGTGCTGGCCGAATCTATGGGAGCTCAGGCAGCGATAGTCGAGTCGCCCAAGGATCTAAATAATCTAGATATAAAAGCGATTTGTTGCAGGCGCGGGCCGACAGTGTTGGATATTCGGATTGACATCAATGAGGCGCCTCCTATAGGTCTTCGAACTAATGTGTTGCAGAGTGGATGAGTCCAGCTATTTCAGAAACGATTTCCACAAAGATATGGGATGAAAAGGCAGAGCCAGACAATCCCTTTGCAGCTGCCAGCTGTCATTGTTCTGGGTTCGATGTTTATGGTGATCTGTTAAATAACGCTAGCTACATAGATTATCTCTATTTGTTGTTTAAACTGGATCCCCCCAATCAAAATCAATCTAAGATTCTTGAAGCGCTTGCCATTGCACTAGCCAATCTTGGTCCCCGTGATCATGCGGTTAGGGCAGCCATGAATGCAGGTGTTGGTGGCTCCACTCATGCCTCTGCATTGATTGCAGCGCTCTCTGTAGGCGCGGGTAACTTGGGCGGGGCCAGAGAGGTTTTTTATGGCATAGAGTACTGGCAGACCTGTGGTCGCGAGATGGACAAGTGGCATAATTTGATCGCCAGTCCGCCAAAGCAGGCCCGACTGGATGTCTGGCTGCCCATGGAGCACACACCAGGTTTTGATCCCAATGGCGTCACCTGTCCTACGCCAGTTATTCAAACTCTTGAATGCCTAGCTGATATAGATACAGCCGATCACCTCAAATGGTTACGAGATAATCGCACAACACTTGAATCTAAGGTTGGCTACCCATTGGCCTTTTCTGGTCTAGCAGCGGCAGCCTTTTACCAGCTCGATTTCCAGCCCGAGCAGGCAGAGATGCTATTTATGTTACTGCGCTTACCCGGAGCAGCGGTGCATGCTTTGGAGCAGGAAAAGTTAGGTTGGCGAAAATATCCATTTTTTACGAAGGGATTCAAAGTCACAGAGTGAATCAGCAACCATTATTAATGAGTTTTGTATGCCTCATCACAGTAAGTTAGAGAAATATGAAGATAATTGGCAAACGTCCATGGGTGGCTTGCTGCCCGACGGAAATGTTCTGCTGAGAGGGGAAAATATATTCACCGATCTAAGTGAGGATAGGTGGATGGAGTTTTTATTGTTTGCGGTGACCGGAAGGAAGGATGCCGGGTTAGCTCGTTTAATTGAAGCTATCTGGATTATTTGTACCAGCTATCCAGATCCGAGAATTTGGAATAACCGAGTTGCCGCCTTGGCTGGGACTACAAGATCGACTGGGGTTCTGGCGACAGCTGGAGCATTGGCCGTTACTGAGGCTATGATTTATGGGGCCAGAGCGATTTTGGGAGCCTCTGACTTTCTTTACCGACTTGAAAATCGTCTTAATGAAAATGTCTGTCTAGACGAAATAGTGCTCGGTGAACTGAAACAGTTTAGAAATGTATTTGGTTTTGGGCGGCCAGTCTTAGCTGAGGACGAACGAGTAAAACCGATGATGGAATTCGCGCAGTCTCGAGGTTATGGGCAAGGAAAGTATATAAAGCTGGTTTTTGAGGTGGATGAGTTTTTTAAGCAATCTAGGTACAAGTATCGAGTCAATATCGCAGCAGTTACGGGTGGGCTTTTGGCCGATGAGGGAGTCAAGCCTCGCGAGTTCTATGATATGACGACTCTCGCATTTACGGGGGGATACATGCCCTGTTATGCAGATGCGGTAAACAAGCCTGAGGGCGCATTGTTTCCTATGCGGACTGATCACATTCAGTTCAATGGAGCCGCTAAGCAGAGAAAATGGAATGAAATTTTTGGAATGGGATGACAAATCATGAAAGTTTTTTTGAGTTGGTTCTTTGTTGTAATGCCCGCTGTAGCTTTTTCCGAACCCCAAATATCAGATCCTGATTTGGACGGGTTAGCCATATACGGTGATGAGGATTTTATCAGTATTGCGACTGGTATATCCCAGCCCATTGCAAAGGCTCCAGCAGTAGCCTCTGTTATAACAGCATTAGATATAAAGCGCTTAGGAGCTACTGATATAGATCAGGTGCTTGAAACAGTACCAGGTTTGCATATTGCCAGAAGTACGATCTACAACCCACTTTATAACTTTCGTGGGATTCACTCGGATTTTAATCCTCAGGTTTTGATGCTTATCAACGGTGTCCCTTTGAGTAATCTATTTCATGGCGATCGAAATTTAGTGTGGGGAGGTATGCCCGTCGAATCTATTTCCAGAATTGAGGTTATTCGAGGGCCAGGATCTGCACTCTATGGAGCCGATGCTTTTGCCGGAGTTATCAATATTGTTACCAAGGGATATGGTGAATTGGAAGAGTCCTCGGCGGGCGGTCGACTTGGCTCAAACCAGGCAGCAGACTTTTGGATATCTGGTGCGACCGTGACTGGGCAAGTAAAGCTCTCCGCTATGCTAGAACTTCATAAAACCAATGGTGGTAATGAGCTAGTTGTATCAGACGGTCAGTCGTTTCTTGATTTTGTAACTGGTACTGACGTCTCTAATGCTCCTGGGAATACTAACCTTGAGAGGGACAATATCGATTTGAGGCTAGAGGCTGAAACTGAACACCTAAGGGTTCGCCTTGGTGCTCAGGTTAGAAATGATTTTGGCGAGGGGGCCGGTGCTGCTCAATTGCTTAATAGCGAAAATAACTTTGAGAGTAAACGCTACAATATTGATATTACCTACGTGAAAAAGGATTTCTTTCCACGTATTGATTTAGAAGTCCAAGCGAGTCATTTCGATACTTCTCAGGAGGTGGAAGGTGATTTTGTTGTTTATCCCCCAGGCTCCACCGGACCCTTTCTAACGCCCACCGGCATACCTATCTTTGGCCCATTTCCCGATGGTGTGATTGGCAGTCCAGAGATTTTTGAAAACCACACCAGGGCGGGTTTTACCGCGAAATATGACGGTATCAGAAAACACGATATCAGCTTTGGCATGGGCTACTACCATGGTGAAATCGATAAGGTTACCGAAGAAAAGAACTTTGGTATTAACCCTGTGACGCTGCTGCCAATTTTGCCTGGCGACCCGGTGGTGGATGTCTCGGACACGCCCTATGTATTTCTCAATGAGGATCAGCGCGAGAACAACTACGTCTATGTGCAAGACGTGTGGCGCTTTGCCAATGACTGGGAGTTGACCGCCGGGTTGCGCTACGACGACTACTCTGATTTTGGCTCGACCACCAATCCGCGGCTGGCGCTGGTGTGGTCTACATCCTATCAGCTGACTACCAAGTTTCTCTATGGCGAAGCCTTTCGAGCGCCATCTTTTGCTCAGACCAGAGCCATTAACAACCCTCTGATTTTGGGTAATCTGGACCTTAAGCCAGAGGAGATTAAAAGCTATGAGCTGGCATTTGATTATCGCCCCAGTTACGACATTACGCTGAATATGAATTTTTTCTACTATGATTGGAATGACATTATTCAATTTATACCGGATAGCAATGGCAGTACCAGGACAGCGCAGAATGCCGGAGAGCAGCATGGTAAAGGGTTGGAGTTCGAAGCCAGATGGTCGATTACTGACAACTTCAAGCTGAGCGGTAACTTTGCCTGGCAGGATTCCTACGATGAGCTGGCGGGAGCTGATGCTGCCAATTCGCCGGAGAAGCAGCTGTATCTGCGCTCAGACTGGCAAATTAATGACCAGTGGCGCATCAATATGCAGGCCAATTGGGTGATGGATCGCAACAGAGTGATTGGCGATCTTCGCAACCCGGTAAAGGATTATCTATTGGTTGATATGAATATAAGAAACCAACTATCAGAGAAAATCGAGATTGCATTGATTGTTAATAATCTATTGGACGAGGACGCGTTTGAGCCCAGCCCAAATGCCATGCCAGTCCCGTTTATTCCCAACGATTTACCCCTGGCCGGGCGCAGCTTTTTGGGAGAGATTCGCTACAAGTTTTAACCCTGAGCACTATCTGGAGATAGGCGTATTAAAATTAAAGGACTAACAGGAGTTTGGCTGGTGGTTGCCATGACGGTGATGCTGCAACCAGTCTGCTCAGCAGAGGCTGCAGCCGAGACCAGCTCTCCCGGAGCTCAGCTAGCCGTGGTATTTCCCCAAGTGCGGCAGCCTTTTCAAAAAGTCTACCAAACCATTGCCAAAGGTGCTGCCGAGGGCTTTGCTGGGCCCACCTCTGAAATTATTCTTGACGCCGACAAGCCAGCCACCGATCTGGAGTCGCGTATTGCTGACCATATGGTAGTAGCGCTGGGCGGCCGCGGTATCACCGAGCTACAGCCCATGACACTGGCCCACCCGCTGGTGGTGGGAGCGGTGAGTCGGCGTATTCCTCATGTCTATGGCATGAGCATGGTTCCAGAGGAATCGTTGATAGTGACCAAGCTTCATGTTCTGGCGCCAGAAGTCCGGCGGGTATTTGTGATAGTGCGCAGCCATGACAATATTATTGATCCCAAATCGGCCCAGCTGGCGTTTAACCAGCTGGGTATTCAGTTGCATATTCATGAGGCAGAAGATCTGCGCGCTGCCGCTGGTATCTACCGCAAGGTAATTCGCAGCCTGGGCTCGGGAGATGCCGTATGGATTCCCTCTGGCGATCGCTTTGTGGGCAATGCGCTGCTATCAATTTTACTGCAGGCTTCCTGGAAGTCTGAATTTGTGGTGTTCTCATCCAATCCTACCCATGTCAAAAGGGGCGCGCTATTCTCAGTTTATCCAGATAATTTTCAGATGGGGGTGCGCCTGGGGGAGCTGGCCCGCAAGATTGCCGAGGGCGAGCAGCAGCAAGCTGGCATGGAGCCGCTGCAGTCTGTTTTTGTTACCCTCAATGAGCGAACCAGCAATCATCTTGGCATATTGCTAACCGACGATATGAAGGAACATATCGATCTGGTACTGCCAGCGCGGTGACAGATCATGCCTACCTTTAACAAAGGCTGGTTTGACCGGCTGCAATTTAGACATCAGCTCGGGGTGATTTTTGTGGTTGGCATCATAGTGCTTACCCTGATTACCTCCTTTGTGGTTAGCAAAGTATCCACCGCTATTATTACCAAACAGCAGATCCAGCAGGGTTTACAGGTTACCGAGTCGCTGGCCAGTCAGAGCGAGCTGGCACTACTGTATCAGAGTGCCGAGTCAGCTCGGGATATTGCCGACAGCGCGATTAACTTTCCCGAAGTAAAGGGCATCAGAATTGAGACTGAAAAACGCGAAGAGCTCTACCAGCTGGGTGACCAGTATCCAGACACAGTATTTATTAGCGCTGATATACAGTCGCCAACCCTGATTGCCGAAAACAGCGGCTACTGGCTTTTCTCGGCACCGGTCAGGTCCACCCAAGACTACGATAACCAGCTCAATATACTGCCCGACGATATGGAGAGCTTTCTGCTGGGCCACATTACCGTACTGGTAGGCAAAGACACCCAGCTACTGATGCAGAAGGGTATTCTGCGCAGCAATCTGGCTATTTCCATTGGTCTGGCCGGTATTTTGCTGGTGCTAATACTTATGATTGCTCGCCGTATTACCAAGCCCATTGAGCAACTGTCCCAGACCATGAGGCGCGCCAAGACCGGCGACAGTTTGATCCGCGCCGAGATTGATGGCCCCAGCGATATCACCGATATGCAGGAGTCATTTAACAATATGATGGAGGTGCTGGAGCGCCGCCAGCACGAGCTGCACGACGCCATGCAGTCGGCTCTGGCTTCAGCAAAGGCCAAGGGCGAGTTTGCTGCCAATGTCACCCATGAGCTGCGCACCCCAATGAATGCAGTGTTGGGTATGCTTGACCTGCTGTTGACCATGGGCCTGACCGTCAAGCAGCAGGAATATGTAGAGACGGCCAAGTCCTCTGGTCATGCGTTATTGTCACTGATAGACGAGGTGCTAAATTTCTCTGAGGCAGATGCCGGCAAGATCAATATTATTAACCATGACTGCTGTGTTCACGAGACTCTGGATGATGTGGTGGGCCTGCTGGCCAACCAGGCCCTGAAAAAACAGATCGATATTGGTTATGCAGTGGCCCCAGAGGTTCCCAAAACCTTCAGTGCCGACAGTGGCCGTTTGCGCCAGGTGCTGATCAACCTGACGGGCAATGCCATTAAGTTTACCGATACCGGCGAGGTATCTATCTATGTCAGTGCAGTGCCAAGCGGCAACAGTAAACGTCCGATCTCACAGCTGCACTTCAGAGTGGTGGATACCGGTATAGGGATAGACAAAGAAGACCAAAAACGCATTTTTGAGGCCTTTACCCAGGTCGATGCCTCCACCACCAAACAGTATCCGGGTACAGGTTTGGGCCTAGCAATTTCCCGCCAGCTAGTAGAGTTAATGGGTGGCCATATCTCGGTATCCAGCAAACTTAGCAAAGGCAGTGAGTTTAGTTTTACCCTGCCCATAGTGACTATGGCTGAGCCGGTTATCGAGCCTGTCTACACTGAACTGCAGGGCCTTACTGCGCTATTTGTCAGCAAGGCCAAGGTAATGAGACTGTGCGCAGAGAGTCGTCTCAGCGGTATGGGTCTCAATGCTATTACTGCGCGCTCCGGTCTGGAGGCCTTTAAGATTCTTCGAGACAAGGACAGCAGTATCTGCGTGGATCTTCTGTTTGTCGATGAAGATATGGTCGATATCAAGCTCCATGACTTTATAAGAATTATGTCCGAAGAGCCCAGATTTAATAACCGCCTGACTGTTATTTTAAGCAACCCCTGGGCCCCTGATACTCAGCTGGGCCAGCTGTCTCTGCCGCGTTTAAACAAGCCCCTAAAGTCAGACTCGTTTTTACAGGTGCTCAGTGGCACCCTGATCACCGAAGAGGTCGATCAACCCAAAACTAAACCCATGGTGGATATACAGCCCGACAGACCCTGCAAGGTATTGGTTGTAGATGATAATAAGGCCAATCAAAAGGTCGCAGTGGCCATGCTGGATAAACTGGGCTGTCTATCGCGGCTTGCCGAAAATGGCCGTCAGGCAGTGGAGTGTATTTTGCGCGAGCGTTTTGACCTGGTGTTGATGGACTGCAATATGCCGGTGATGAGCGGTTACGACGCTACCCGTCAGGTGCGCGTCTACGAGGCCGACAATGCCGGGACGCTGCCCATTATAGCCATGACCGCCAATAACTCCGATGCCGAGGCTGACAAATGTCGCGACGCCGGTATGAATGACTTTTTACCCAAGCCCCTGAGTCTGGCGGGTCTCCGAGAGCAGCTTGAAAAATGGGTGCATATTTCTGTCGACCAGATCCAGCGTGTTGCAGAGCCCGAGGGTGACTATGCCGACAAAGGCACCACAGCCACAGATAAGCCCGATGCCAATTTAGCCGAGGCCACAGAAGCTGAAGCCCAGGATTGCACAGAGCCATCTCTGGTGGCTGAGCCCAGCGATCCAGGCACTGTGGCAGATAATGAGCGCTCCCCGCTAAGTTACGACATCAAGGTAATGGATGCCCTTAAAGATGCTGTGGGCGATGCTGTAGGCTCACTGATTGAGGCCTTTCAAGAGGATATGCTGATTTATCTGGAGAATCTCAACAGTGCAATCGACAGCGATGATGTGTCGCAGATCCGCCAGATCGCCCACACCATCAAGGGCAGTGCCTCCAACTTCGGCGCCTACGATCTGGTTAAACACAGTAAGGAGCTGGAGGACCGTGCCACTGCCAATAATATTGAGCATGCTGCCGATTATGCGCAGCGCATTGGTCAGGCCTTTGACGCCGTCAGTATCGACCTGCAACAGGAAATGTCGCTGATCGATCATATGGACAGAGTTAGCGTCAATCCGCAGAAGCAGAGTTACCGCATACTGGTGGTCGACGACGATCGTTCCATTCGCCTGTTGCTGGTCAATGCTTTTCGCCGCGAAGAATACCAGCTGGAAGAGGCGGCCAACGGCTCCCAGGCCATCGAAGTCTGTCAGCGTCGCATGCCTGATTTAATACTGATGGATGCGGTGATGCCAGAGATGGATGGCTTTGATGCCTGCAAAGCTATCCGCGAGACGCCCAATGGCGCCGATATCCCTGTACTGATGATCACTGGTCTGGAAGATGAAAACTCTATTGTCCGTGCCTTCTCCTCTGGCGCCACCGACTATATTTCCAAGCCAATTAATTTTTCGGTAATGAAGCAGCGAGTCGCGCGACTGATCAAAGCCAACAAAGCCGAAAAGCATGTTAAACAACTGGCCTATCACGATCCATTGACCAGTCTGCCCAATCGCGCCAATCTGATGCAGCATCTGCGTCTGGTGGTAGAGCAGGCAGCGGCAGAGGGCGGAAAGTTTGCCATTCTATTTCTCGATCTGGACCGCTTTAAAATGATCAACGACACCATGGGGCACGACGTGGGTGACCTGTTATTAAAGGCAGTGGCAGACCGCATCCGCAACTGTGTTCGCGATCAGGACTTTATTGCTCGACTGGGCGGTGACGAATTTACGGTGGTGTTGGAAAATATCACTGGGGCAGATACAGCCGCCAAAGTAGCAGAGAAAATCTGCCACTCCCTCAATCAGCCCTTTGTATTTATGCGCAAAAAGATGTTTGTCACCACCAGTATTGGCATTTCCATCTTCCCCGACAATGGCGGCGATGTTACCGACCTGATCAAGCACGCCGACTCAGCCATGTTTAAAGCCAAAGAAAAGCGCAATGACTACTGTTTTTATGAGACTGGCATGGAGGCAGAGATAGCCGGCCGGCTGGAGATGGAGCGCGAGCTGCGACAGGCTATAGAGCGCGATGAGCTGGTACTGTTTTACCAGCCTAAGATTGATTTTAAAACCGGTGCCCTGACCGGAGCCGAGGCCCTGGTGCGCTGGGAGCATCCAGAGGAGGGGGTGATAGCTCCCAATGTATTTATCCCCCTGGCCGAAGAGAGTGGCCTGATCAACAAACTCAGCGACTGGGTGCTGGAAGAGGGTGCCCGCCAGTTAAAAAGCTGGATCGACAGGGGTCACGACCTGACCTTGGCCCTCAATCTGTCGGTCAAAGACCTGATGGCTGAGGATCTGCACAGTCAGCTTAAGAGCTTAATGCAGCGCAACCAGTTACCAAAGGATGTACTAGAGATAGAGATCACCGAGAGCACATTGATGAGCCATCCAGAGTTGATGAGTACCGAGCTGGTCAAAATCAAAGACCTGGGTATCTCTGTAGCTATTGATGACTTTGGCAGCGGCTACTCATCTCTAAACTACCTAAAACGGCTGCCGGTCGATGTACTTAAAATCGACCGCGCCTTTATTCAGGATATAGAGACCGATCCCAGCGACAGCGCCATAGTCGCCGGCATTATTGCTCTGGCTGAAACCCTGAATATGGAGACCGTGGCCGAGGGTGTAGAAAATGAAGGCCAGCGCAGTATTTTGAAAAAGCTCGGCTGCAACAGCTTTCAGGGCTATCTGGTGGCCAAACCTCAGCCCGCAGAGCAGTTTGAGCAAGAGTTTTTAATCAACAATAAAACCGCCCTAAAGGATAGCCAATAAGCATTCAACCTGTGTGATAATGCGCACCGAATCTTGGTCAGCATTGTTAGAGAGCAGTATGAGTCAGTATTTTTCTATCCACCCAGATAACCCCCAGCAGCGTCTTATTGCCCAGGCAGCAGAGATTGTTCGTCGCGGAGGTGTGATTGTCTACCCCACAGATTCAGTTTATGCCCTGGGCTGCCATATTGGCGACAAGCAGGCTCTGGAGCGTATTCGCAGCATCCGTCAGGTCGACAAGCACCACAACTTTACCCTGATGTGCCGCGACCTGTCCGAGCTGGCCAACTATGCCCGGGTGGATAATAGCGACTTCCGTATTCTTAAGGCCAGCACGCCCGGGGCCTATACCTTTATCCTGACGGCCACCTCAGAGGTGCCTAAGCGGCTCATGCACCCCAAGCGTAAAACCATTGGTATACGTGTGCCAGACAGTCCCATCGCTCAGGCTCTACTCGCTGAGCTGGGTGAGCCGATGATGAGCGTTACCCTGATAATGCCCAACGATGAATACCCTATGACCGACCCCTACGATATACGCCAGACTCTAGACAGTCAGGTCGATGCCATTATTGATGGCGGTTACTGTGGCCTGGAGCCCACCACCGTGGTGGATATGACCGGCGACCAGCCACAGATGACCCGTCAGGGTATGGGTGATTTTTCACTTATCTGATTTTGGTGATGTTCACGGACCATATTGCGGTTATACTCTGCAGCTGAATACTGATGGGATATCAAGTGTCTAGCGAAGTTACTCCAATAGATGATCTGCAGCCTGCAGAGCACAGCGCCGAAACCTCTCCCCAAGAAGCCTCTGAGGCGACTCCGCGTCCCCAGCAAGAGGAGATGCCCTTTGCTGTTGTGCAGGGCAAAGAGCTCACGGTGCTGCCCAAAGATCTATATATCCCGCCAGATGCTCTGGAGGTGATTCTAGAGGCCTTTGAGGGCCCTCTGGACCTGCTGCTGTACCTGATCCGCCGCCAAAATCTGGATATTCTGGAAATCAATGTCGCCGAGATTACCCGTCAATATATGGGTTATATCGAGCTAATGACCTCCATTCAGCTGGAGTTGGCCGCTGAATATCTGGTTATGGCCGCCATGCTGGCTGAGATTAAATCGCGCATGCTGCTGCCCCGGCAGCCAGTCGATGAGGAAGACGAGGGCGATCCGCGAGCCGAACTAATTCGTCGCCTGCAAGAGTACGAGCGCTTTAAAATCGCCGCCGAAGATGTCGATGAGATGCCGCGCATGGGTCGCGATATTCACCAGGCCAGTGCCGAGGCGCCAGACCGCGAGCAACAGCGCCCCCACGCAGACGTGCATATGCGCGAAATTCTGGCGGCCCTGGCCGATGTGCTGCGCCGCGCCGAGATGTTTGAAAGCCACCAGGTCGAGCTAGAAAAGCTCTCCACCCGGGAGCGCATGACCCAGGTATTGGAGAATATCCGCGGTCAGCAGTTTGTGCCCTTTGTTAGCCTGTTTAAAGAAGAAGAGGGGCGCCTGGGCGTGGTGGTCACCTTCCTGGCCATTATGGAATTAATTAAAGAGTCATTAGTTGAGATTGTGCAGAGCGAATCTTTTGGTCCAATACACGTAAAAGCAAGAACATCATGAACCCAGATCTAATCAGAAAAATTATCGAAGGCGCACTGCTGGCAGCAGGCAAACCCCTGGATATCGGCAAACTGGAAAACCTGTTTGAAGACGAAGAGCGGCCGCCGCGAGATCAGATTAGAGCAGCTCTCGAAGAGATTGAGGGAGACTGCAGAGACCGGGGCTTTGAGCTAAAGCAGGTGGCCAGCGGCTACCGTTTTCAGGTGCGTCAGGAGCTGTCTACCTGGGTTAATCGTCTGTGGGAAGAGAAGCCCAAGCGATACTCCCGCGCCATGTTGGAGACATTGTCTCTGATTGCCTATCGCCAGCCCCTGACTCGCGGTGACATTGAGTTGGTGCGCGGCGTGGCCGTAAGCTCAGATATTATTAAAACCCTGCAAGAGCGCGACTGGGTGCGCGTGGTTGGCTACCGTGACGTACCGGGCAAACCAGCGCTGTATGCCACCACCAAAGGTTTTCTCGATTACTTTAATCTCAAGAGTCTGGAGCATCTGCCAGCGCTGGGCGAAATAAAAGATCTCGCCGAGCTGGACCCGGAGCTGGAGCTGAGTCTGGGTGATACATCTGAGGGCGAGGGCACAGCAGCTGCTGTTCCCCAGGCTGCCAATGATGAATTTGAGCTCGATCAGCAGGTCGATGGTGTCGCCACTGAACCTGAAGCACAATCAGAAGTACAAATAGACGCAGAGATAGAAAGCCCAGACGATCAGTCAGCAAACAGGGATAGCGCACCAACTCATGAGTGAAAAACTTCAAAAAGTACTGGCCACTGCAGGTCTGGGCTCGCGCCGCGAGCTGGAGAAATGGATCTCGGCCGGCCGTGTCTCTGTCAATGGCTCCATTGCCAAGCTGGGTGATCGCGCCGAGCCCCAGGACCGCATTATGGTCGATGGCCGCGCCGTTAAAATAGTGACCGACGATAGTCCCAGAGTGCTGATGTACAGCAAGCCGGAGGGCGAGGTCAGCACCACCTCTGATCCAGAGGATCGGCCCACGGTTTTTGATAAGTTGCCCAGATTAAATCGCGGTCGCTGGATCGCTATCGGCCGCCTGGATATTAATACCAGTGGTCTGCTGCTGTTTACCAATCACGGTGAGCTGGCCAACCGCCTGATGCACCCATCCTACGAGGTGAAACGGGAATATATGGCGCGTATCCACGGTGAAGTGGACGAAGCTATGATCAATCGCCTGACCGAAGGGGTGATTCTGGATGATGGCCTGGCCAAGTTTCAGACCGTTAAGGCCCAGCATGCGCGCAGTGCTGACGAGCGTGCCGGCAGCAATAACTGGTTTAGGGTTATTTTGGCCGAGGGCCGCACCCGCGAGGTGCGCCGGCTGTGGGAATCTCAGGGTGTGGAAGTCAATCGCCTCAAGCGCATCAGCTATGGCCCCATCGAGCTGCCGTCCATTGTGCGTCGCTCGGAGTTTATTGAGCTGGACCCCAAGCAGGTAATCTCGCTATTTCGCGCTGTGGCGCTCAAGCCACCCAGATTTAGCGAAAAGAATGTCTATCGGGATATTCGCCAGCGCAAAGAGCGCAAGCTGCGCGCCCGTGGGGATACCAGTAGGCGCTAAAGAGCTGTAAAGGCTTATCTAATCTGGGCGTCGATAGACTGGCCATTGACGCCGGCGCTGTCAGGCCCCAGCAGGTACAGATAGGCCGGCATAATATCTTCACCGGTTTTCAGGCTATTGGGGTTTTCCGCGGGGAACGCCTGAGCGCGCATCTGGGTTCTGGTGCCGCCCGGATTAATCGCATTCACACGCATAGATCCAAGCCCCTCTACCTCCGCAGCCCAGGTCTGCATCATGCCTTCAGTGGCAAATTTGGACACCGCATAGGCGCCCCAGAAGGCGCGGCCCTGGCGGCCCACACTGGACGTTGTAAACACAATGGAGGCATCTGCAGATTTCTCCAGCACAGGCATCAGCGCCTGAGTCATTTTGAACTGGGCTGTCACATTGACCTGCAGTACTTTGTCCCAGACATCTTGCCGGTAGTTGCTCAGCGGGGTGCGCTGGCCCAGTATGGCGGCATTGTGCAGCAGTCCATCCAGGCGACCAAACTGCTGGTCAATATTCACCGCCAGCTCGTCGTAGTCTTCCCCGGTGGCGCCCTCCAAATCCACTGGATAAATCACTGGCTGTGGACCGCCAGCGGCAACTATCTGATCAAATACCTGCTCCAGTTTAGCCACAGTTCTGCCCGCCAGAATAACTTTGGCGCCTAGCGCAGCAGTACCAAGAGCCGCAGCCTTGCCTATGCCATCTCCGGCACCGGTAATCAGAATAATGCGATCTTGCAGCAGAGTGGGACTGGCCTGATAGGCGATAATTTGTTCGGGGCTGAGCACAGGGTTTTCCTTAAATAAGCATTAAAACAGTTAAAATAGCAGCGAATACAGATTGCGAGACTGTTGCACAACCCAGTCGGCGTTCCAGTTAAGAATATCTTCGTCGGCCTCAATATAGCCCCAGCCGGCGGCAATGGTGCCCATGCCTGCGGCACGGCCAGCATCTATATCGCGCACATGGTCGCCCACATAGAGGCAGTTGGCCGGAGCAATATCAATCTGGCTGCAGGCCAGATACATGGCCTCGGGGTCCGGTTTGGGCTGGGCCACATGATCTGGGCAGATTACAGTGGCGGCGCCGCTCATCAGGTTGAGCTGCGTCAGGGCGGGCTCGGTGTACTTCCAGGGCTTATTAGTCACAATACCCCAGGGAATATTGCGCGCAGCACATTCATCCAGCACCTGTTGCAAACCGCTAAACAGTGCGGTTTTGTCGGCCAGATTGCCATAGTACAGCTCCAGAAACTCCTCTCTTAGAGGCTCAAAATCCGGATGGTCCTGCTGCATACCAAAACCCTGTTCAATAATGCCCACAGAGCCATTGGTCACGCAGCTGCGAATTATATGGTCGTCCATAGGCTCGCGACCATGGAGGCGCAGCTGGGTTTTTAGGGCAGTAATAAAGTCCGGCGCCGTATCCAGCAAGGTGCCATCTAAATCAAATAACAGAGCGTCAAAGTTAAGCATGGTTTAGACGGGCTTCCTGGCGCAGATCATATAGTTAACATCTACATCGCGCTCATCGAGCTTATAGGTCTTTGTGATGGGGTTGTAGAGCAAACCGGTCATCTGATCTATGTCCAGACCGGCATCGCGGATCCACTGTCCCAGCTCTGAGGGGCGAATAAACTTGCTGTACTCGTGGGTGCCCCTGGGCAGCATGCGCAGCACATATTCCACACCAATAATCGCCAGCAGGTAGGCTTTTGGGTTGCGGTTAATAGTAGAGAAAAACAGCGTGCCCCCGGGTTTGGTCATGGCGGCGCAGGCGGCTACCACTGAGCTGGGATCGGGCACATGCTCCAGCATCTCCAGACAGGTCACAGTATCAAAGGCTTCAGCATGGCTGCCGGCATAGTCCTCGGCAGTGGACTGCTCATAGGTCACGCTGACCCCAGACTCCAGGCTGTGCAGGTTGCCGACCGCAAGCGGTGCCTCGCCCATATCAATACCGGTTACATTGGCGCCCCGCTGGGCCAGGGCTTCACAGAGAATGCCGCCGCCACAGCCGACATCGAGAATCTTTTTCTCAGCCACAGGTGCCAGAGCGTCAATCCAGTTGGCGCGCAGCGGGTTAATATCGTGCAGTGGCTTAAACTCACTATTTCTGTCCCACCAGCGGCTGGCCAGTTCTTCGAACTTGCGAATTTCGTTGGGGTCCACATTTTGCGTTTTAGACATGCTTGTTTTCCGGGTTAAAAAGGTTGGCTAGCTAGAGATTTTGTTACGCCAGTCGCCAGCGCTCTGGATCAGGCTCTGCTGGTTAAGGGTTATCAGCTCAGAGTCATGCAGCAGAGACTTGCCCGCTACCCAGCTGTGGCTAACTCTGTGTCCCATATTGGTATACACCAGCTGGGATTGGGGATTATACAGGGGTTGCTGAGGGATAGAATCCATTTTAACGGCAATTATATCCGCCGATTTGCCGGCTTCCAGGCTGCCAATCTCATGGTCCCAACCCAGCGCCCTGGCACCATTAATGGTGGCCATACGCAGTGCAGCATGGGCGTCCAATGTGGTGGGGTCGCCCGATACTGCCTTGGCCAGCATGGCCGCGGTCTTTAGCTCGCCAAATAGATCCAAGTCATTATTGCTGGCGGCACCATCTGTGCCTATGGCTACATTGATACCAGCATGCATTAACTGGCCCACCGGGCAAAAGCCGCTGGCCAGTTTTAGGTTGGACTCGGGGCAGTGCACCACATGGCAGTTGTGGTCCTGCACCAGCTTGATGTCATCGCTGGTTATCTGGGTCATATGCACCAGCTGAGTTTGAGGCAATAACAGCCCCAGATTCCTGAGGCGCTCAAGTGGGCGACAGCCATACTGGTCCATCGACTCACTGACTTCGTCGGCGGTTTCATGGCAGTGAATATGGATCGGCATATCCAGCTCATTGGCATAGGTACTTATTACCTGCATGGCGTCGTCCGATACCGAGTAGGGGGCATGGGGGGCGCAGGCAATTTTAATCAGCGAGTGGCCGCTGTATTTATCATTTAGCCGCAGCCCTTTGTGAATATAGTCATTGGCATCTTTGCCATAAGCGCTGGCAAAATCCAGCACGGTAAAGCCAATCTGGCAGCGCATGCCGGTGTCGCGGGCTGCCTCGGCAATAGCCTCATCAAAAAAGTACATATCGGCAAAGCAGGTAGTACCGCTGGCAATCATTTCGGCCATGGCCAGTCTGGTGCCATCGGCGACAAATTCTTCGCTGACATGACGGGCCTCGGCGGGCCAGATATGTTTTTCCAGCCAGGGCCGCAGAGCCAGATCGTCGGCATAGCCGCGCAGCAGACTCATGGCGGCATGGCCATGGGCATTGACCAGCCCTGGCATCACCACATGGTTGTCCAATATCTCGGTTTTGGCGGCGTCAAAGCGCTTATTGGCCTCGGCCTGGGGATAGATGCCGATGATTTTTTCATCGTCCACTGCCAGCGAGCAGTGCTCTAATATTTGGTTCTCTGGAACTATGGGAATAATCCATCTGCAATGGATTAACAGGTCTATTTTTGAGGCTTGCATGATCACTCCTGAGTGTTGATTTGGAGTATACCGAGTTTTTTCTGCGGTTTAAGAGTTATAGGCGCTTTAGCGGCAATAAAAGGGAGAAAAACCCTGCTTACCTATGCTAAAATCTGACCCTTAAAATAGCTGTTAAAAAGTACAATAAAATCAGGGAATAATCGTACATTATGGGTGATTTAGCTAAGGAAATTGTTCCGGTTAATATCGAGGACGAGCTCAAGCAGTCCTATCTTGACTACGCCATGAGTGTGATCGTCGGCAGGGCACTGCCCGATGTGCGCGACGGCTTAAAGCCAGTGCACCGGCGAGTACTTTTCGCCATGAGCGAGCTCAACAATGACTGGAACAAGGCCTACAAGAAATCTGCCCGCGTAGTGGGTGATGTCATTGGTAAGTACCACCCCCACGGCGACTCCGCAGTTTACGAGACCATAGTGCGTATGGCTCAGCCATTCTCCCTGCGCTATATGCTGGTTGATGGTCAGGGTAACTTCGGTTCTATCGATGGTGACTCGGCGGCGGCCATGCGATACACCGAAATCCGCATGACCAAGATTGCCCATGCGCTGCTGGAAGACTTAGAGAAAGACACGGTCGACTTTGTCCCCAACTACGACGAGACCGAACAGATTCCTATGGTGATGCCAACCCGCATCCCCAACCTGCTGGTTAATGGCTCCTCCGGTATTGCTGTGGGCATGGCCACCAATATTCCGCCTCACAACCTCGGCGAGGTTGTCAGAGGCTGTCTGGCGCTTATAGATAACGCAGAAATTACTGTTGATGAGCTGATGGAATATATCCCCGGCCCAGATTTCCCCACAGGGGCTATTATCAATGGTAAAGCCGGTATAGTGCAGGCCTACAGAACGGGCCGCGGCCGCATCTATGTGCGGGCCAAGGCCGATATCGAGGTCGATGACAAGACCAAGCGCGAAACCATTATTATTTCCGAGATTCCCTACCAGCTTAACAAGGCGCGCCTGATTGAGCGCATTGCCGAGCTGGTTAAAGAGAAAAAAATCGAAGGTATCTCCGAGCTGCGCGATGAGTCAGACAAAGACGGCCTGCGCGTAGTCATCGAGCTCAAGCGTGGCGAGCTGGGCGAGGTAGTGCTTAATAACCTCTATGCCCAGACTCAGCTGCAGTCAGTATTTGGTATCAATGTGGTAGCCCTGGTCGACGGCCAGCCCAAGATTCTCAATCTCAAAGAAATGCTCGAAGCCTTTGTGCGCCATCGCCGGGAGGTGGTGACCCGCAGAACCATCTATCTGCTGCGCAAAGCCCGCGAGCGCGCCCACACCTTGGAAGGCTTTGCCATTGCGCTGGCCAATATCGATGAGATTATCCAGCTGATTAAAGAGTCCTCAACGCCAGCAGATGCCCGCGAGGCACTGATAGCCAAGGGCTGGGATCCCGGCTCTGTGGTGGCCATGCTGGAGCGCGCCGGGCCAGAGGCAACCCGTCCAGAATGGCTGGAAGAGCAGTTTGGACTGCGTGACGGCAAGTACTTTTTGTCGCCAGAGCAGGCCAAAGATATTCTCGAGCTACGTCTGCACCGCCTGACCGGTATGGAGCACGACAAAATTATCGAGGAGTTTGCCGTCAAGCTGGAAGAGATTGCTGACTACCAGGATATTCTGGGTGACCTCAACCGTCTGATGTCGGTTATTCGCGAAGAGCTGGAGACCGTAGTCGAAGAGTTTGGTGACGAGCGCCGCAGCGAAATTGTTGAATCCCAGCACGACCTGACCGTAGAAGACCTGATTACCGAAGAAGACCGCGTGGTGACCATCTCCCACGGCGGCTACGCCAAAACCCAGCCCCTGTCAGACTACCAGGCCCAGCGCCGCGGCGGCATGGGTAAGTCGGCAACAGCGGTCAAAGACGAAGATTTTGTTGAGCATCTGCTGGTGGCCAGCACCCATGCCACCATTCTGTGCTTTACCAATTTGGGTAAGGTTTATTGGCTCAAGGTTTACCAGATACCTGTGGCCGGCCGCAATTCCCGCGGTCGCCCAGTGGTCAATCTGCTGCCGCTGGACGAGGGCGAGCGTATTAGCTCCATTCTGCCGGTAGAAGAGTACAGCGAAGACAAGTTTGTGATTATGGCCACCGCCAACGGCACAGTTAAAAAGACCAGCCTCGATCAGTACTCCCGTCCGCGCAGCGTAGGCCTGCGCGCCGTAGATCTGGTTGAGGGTGATCAGCTGGTGGGCACAGCGATTATCGACGACAACAGCGATGTCATGCTGCTGAGCTCCGAAGGCAAGGCCGTGCGCTTTGCCAGCACCGACGCCCGCGCCATGGGTCGTGTGTCCAAAGGTGTGCGTGGTATGCGCCTGCCTGAGGAGCACAGAGTTATCTCCATGGTGATTCCAGAGCAGGACGGCTTCCTGCTCACCGTGTGCGAAAACGGCTACGGCAAGCGCACCATCGTCGATGAGTTCCCCACCAAGGGTCGCGGCGGTAAAGGTATGATTGCCATCCAGGCCAGCGAGCGCAATGGACCTCTAGTGGGCGCCACTCAGCTATTTGCCGGTGACGAAATTATGCTCATCTCCGACCAGGGCACCATGGTGCGCACCAGAGGTGATGAGGTGTCAGTAGTAGGGCGCAACACTCAGGGTGTGCGTATTATCCGCCTCAAAGAAAACGAAAACCTGGTCAGCCTGGCGCGTATTGCCGAGCCCGAGGAAGAAGAGCTTATCGAGGGTGATGAAGGCGAAGCCACAGAAGCAGACGCTAAGGAATAGGTCTAAACCATGTCTAAGGAAAACCCCTTACTGGGGCTAAGAGATAAGATTGACGCTTTAGACCTGCAGATTATGCAGGCCATCAGCGAGCGAGCCCGCTGTGCCCAGCAGGTTGCCGAGGTCAAAAAAGACCAGGGTGACGTGGCGTACTACAAGCCCGAGCGCGAAGCTCAGGTACTGCGCCATATTATGGAAAAAAATGCAGGCCCTCTCGACAATGAAGAGATGGCGCGGCTATTTCGACAGATCATGTCCGCCTGCCTGGCGCTGGAACAGCCCATCAGGGTGGCATTTTTGGGCCCCGAAGGCACCTTTACCCAGGAGGCAGCGCTCAAGCATTTTGGCGACTCCGCCATCAGTGTGCCCCAGTCGGCTATAGACGAGGTGTTTCGCGAAGTGCTGGCCGGCGCCTGCAACTATGGCGTGGTACCAGTCGAGAACAGCACCGAGGGCGTGATCAGTCACACTCTCGACAGTTTTATGGACTCCTCACTGAAAATCTGTGGCGAAGTAGAACTTCGTATTCACCAGCACTTTATGATCGGCCCCAACACCAATAAAGACAGCGTGACCAGAGTTTATTCCCACGCCCAGTCTCTGGCCCAGTGTCGCCAGTGGCTCAACTCCAACTACCCCAATATAGAGCGAGTTGCAGTCAGCAGTAATGCCGAGGCTGCCAAGCGTGTGCAGGGTGAGTGGAACTCAGCGGCCATTGCCGGTGATATGGCCAGCGAGCTATACAGCCTGGAAAAGATGTGGGAAAAAATTGAAGATCGCCCCGACAACAGCACCAGATTCCTGATTATTGGTCGCGAGGCCGTGCCGCGCAGTGGCGATGACAGAACCTCAGTGGTGGTCTCAGTGCACAACAAGCCAGGTGCACTGCACGACCTGCTCGAGCCATTCCGTCGCTTCAATGTGGATATGACCCGGCTGGAGTCGCGACCCTCGCGCAACAGCAAATGGTCCTATGTATTCTTTATCGACCTGGTGGGTCATATCGAAGACCAGCCAGTGGCCGATGTGCTCGAAGAGCTCAGTACCTCAGTGGCCGAGCTTAAGATTCTCGGTTCTTACCCGCGCGCCGTACTCTAGCGCGCTGGTATTAACCTCGCTAAATTAAATAACCCGGTGCCCCATGCCATCAGATGTTACATCGTCCAAGCCGACTATTAATCGCCTAGTGGTGATTGGTCTGGGCCTTATCGGTTCCAGTCTGGCTGCTGTGGCGCGCAAAAATGGCCTGGCCCGGCAGGTAGTGGGTATCTCCAGACGAGAATCCACCCTCGAGATAGCATTGCAAATGGAGGTTGTCGACCGCGTCGAGCCCAGCCTGGCCGCTATTGCCCCCGAACTGGGCGCCGGTGATCTGGTAGTGATTGGCGTGCCCACATTGACCGTGCCCGCGGTGCTGCAAGACTGTTTTGAGCAGTTGTCGGCCGATGTCAGCATCACTGATGTGGCCAGTGTTAAGGGTTCAGTGGTGGAAGCCGCCAAAGCTATTTACACTACTATGCCAGCACAGCTGGTGCCCGGGCACCCCATCGCAGGATCAGAAAAGAGCGGTGTTACCGCTGCTAACAGCAAGCTGTTTGTCGACCACAGAATTATCCTCACACCCAATCAAGCCACAGGGGCAGAGCACCTTAAGCTGGTGTCCGACCTCTGGACTGCCTGCGGCGCTATAGTCTCGACCATGGATGTGCAGGAGCATGATGAAATACTGGCTGCCACCAGCCATTTGCCCCATTTTCTGGCCTACTCTCTGGTCGACACATTGGCCGCCATGGGCGATAACCGCGAGATCTTTCGCTATGCCGCCGGTGGCTTCCGCGACTTTACCCGCATCGCCGCCAGTGATCCGGTGATGTGGCGCGATATAGCCCTGGCCAATCGCGATGCGATTTTGACCATTCTCGACCAGGTGATGGACAACTTTAAACAGATGCGCAGGGCCATCGAAACTGGCGACCAGGACTTCCTGATGGGCAGCTTTACCCGCGCCCGAGACGCGCGCAATCACTTTGGCAAAATACTTGAAAGCAAGACAAAAACTGGAATACAGAGCCCCATGACAGAAAAAACCATCAACTACGCAGTCTCACCCGGCGGCAATGCCCAGGGCGATCTGCGTGTTCCCGGCGACAAATCCATGTCCCACCGCTCCATCATGCTTGGCTCACTGGCTGAGGGCATGACCGAGGTCAGCGGATTTTTAGAGGGCGAAGACAGCCTGGCAACATTGCAATCCTTCCGCGATATGGGGGTGCAGATCGAGGGCCCAGATCAGGGTCGCGTAGTGATTCACGGCGTTGGCCTGCATGGCTTAAAAGCCCCGGCCCAACCCCTTTATCTGGGCAATTCAGGCACCTCAATACGTCTGCTGAGCGGCCTGCTGGCGGGCCAGAGCTTTGATACAGAGCTCACTGGTGATGCATCGCTCTCTGGTCGTCCCATGGGTCGAGTAGCTGATCCGCTGCGCGAGATGGGTGCGGCTATAGAAACCGCCGAGGGCGGCCGTCCGCCACTTAAAATCAAAGGCGGCCAGAGCCTAAAGCCCATCGATTACCAGATGCCCATGGCCAGTGCCCAGGTTAAGTCCTGTGTGCTGTTAGCCGGTCTCTACACCGAGGGTCAAACCTCAGTGGTTGAGCCAGCACCCACCCGCGACCATACCGAGCGCATGCTGCGTGGCTTTGGCTACGATGTCACCACCCAGGGCAACAAAGCTTCTCTCAGTGGCGGTGGCAGCCTTAAGGCCAGCCGCATTGATGTGCCCGCCGATATTTCTTCAGCGGCATTTTTTATGGTGGCCGCAGCCATAGTGCCAGGCTCAGATATTATTCTGCGCCATGTAGGGGTTAACCCCACCAGAGTGGGGGTGATTAATATTCTGCGCGCCATGGGTACCAGCATTGAGCTGAGCAATGAGATCGAAGTGGGCGGTGAGCCCGTAGCCGATATTCGCGTGCGTTACGGCGCGCTCAAGGGCATTGAGATTCCCGAAGATCAGGTGCCTCTGGCCATTGACGAGTTCCCCGTGCTGTTTATTGCCGCCGCCTGTGCCCAGGGCACCACAGTGCTTACCGGCGCCGAGGAGCTGCGGGTTAAAGAGAGCGACCGCATTCAAAGCATGGCAGATGGTCTGATTACCCTGGGCATTGATGCCCAGCCCACAGCCGACGGTATTCGCATTGTTGGCGGCCAGATTGGCTCTGGCGAAGTGTACAGCCACCATGATCACCGTATTGCTATGGCCTTTACCATAGCGGCGCTGCGCGCCAGTGGCGATATTTTGGTTCATGAGGCCAATAATGTGGCCACCTCTTTCCCCAACTTTGTGGGCCTGGCCCAGCAGATAGGCATTAATCTTGAGGTTACCCAGTCGCAAGCCAGCGACTGACAGGGCATAAAATGATAGCCATTATTACAGTAGACGGCCCCAGCGGCGCTGGCAAAGGTACAGTGAGCCGCGGGCTGGCCAATAAACTGGGGTTCCACTATCTGGACAGCGGCGCGCTCTATCGCCTGCTGGGCCTGGCGGCTCAGCGCCATCGCGTGGCGCTGGATAACGACAGTGCACTGAGTGCGCTGGCGGCGCATATGGATATCGACTTTCACACCCAGGACGACGGCAGCCTCAAAATCGTACTTGAGGGAGAGGATGTCAGCCAGGAGCTGCGCACCGAAAACACCGGTGCAATGGCCTCCCAGGTGGCTGCCCATCCAGAGGTGCGCACCGCACTGTTTGACCGCCAGCGCCAGTTTGCCAAAGCGCCCGGTCTGATTGCCGATGGCCGCGATATGGGCACCGTGGTTTTCCCCGAGGCGCCACTTAAAATTTACCTCACCGCCAGCATTGAAGAGCGCGCCCAGCGCCGCTACAAAGAGTTGCTAGATAAGGGCGAAAATGTTAGTCTGCGCGCCCTCGAAGAGCAGGTACGCTCACGAGATGAACGAGATATGAACCGAGATGCGTCACCTCTGCTTCCCGCCGAGGATGCCATTGAGCTAGACACCTCCGAATTATCTATTCAAGAAGTGATGGATACAGTGCTAAACCTGGTGTACGTCAAAGGTTTGGTCAAAGTTATCGATCAGTAACGGACTTACAGTACCGGGCTTTGCCACAATCGCCAGCATATATTGTTGCAAGCCTTTATTTTAACTGACCCGCGTAAACTGGCCACGCGGAAAAAAGAGCGCAGCTCATGCTGTGTCTCTGTCAATACTTAGGTATTTCCCATGAGCGAAAATTTCGCAGATCTATTTGAAGAAAGTTTACAAACCGTAGAAATGAACCCCGGCGCCATTATTACTGGCGTAATTATCGATGTAGATAAAGACTGGGTAACGGTACATGCTGGTTTGAAGTCTGAAGGCGTCATCCCCGCTGATCAATTTTACAACGAGAAAGGTGAGCTGGAAGTTGCAGTAGGCGACGAAGTTCAGGTTGCCCTGGAAGCTGTTGAAGACGGTTTCGGTGCTACCAAGCTCTCTCGTGAAAAAGCCCGCCGCGCAGAATCCTGGATCGAGCTTGAAGCAGCACACAATGCTGACGAAGTGGTTACAGGCGTTATCTCCGGCAAGGTTAAAGGTGGTTTCACAGTTGATGTTCGCGGCCTGCGTGCGTTCCTGCCAGGTTCACTGGTTGATGTTCGCCCACTGCGTGAAATTACTCACCTGGAAAACATCGAGCTAGAATTTAAAGTTATCAAGCTAGACCCCAAGCGCAACAACGTGGTTGTTAGCCGTCGCGCCGTTATGGAGAGTGCAAACTCTGCAGAGCGCGAAGAGCTGCTGGCCAACCTGGAAGAGGGCGCTTCACTGAAAGGTGTGATCAAGAACCTGACCGATTACGGTGCGTTCGTAGATCTGGGTGGTATCGATGGTCTGTTGCACATCACTGATATGTCTTGGAAGCGCATCAAGCACCCATCCGAGATGATCAATGTTGGCGACGAGATCGACGTTAAGGTTCTGAAGTTTGACCGTGAGCGCAACCGCGTATCACTGGGCATGAAGCAGATGGGCGAAGATCCCTGGGGCGACATCAAAGGCCGCTACCCAGAGGGCGCACGTTGCAAGGCCAAGATCACCAACCTTACAGACTACGGTTGTTTTGCCGAGCTGGAAGACGGTGTTGAAGGTCTGGTACACGTGTCTGAAATGGATTGGACCAACAAAAATGTTCACCCATCCAAGATCGTTGACCTGGGTCAGGAAGTTGAAGTTATGGTACTGGACATCGACGAAGAGCGTCGTCGTATCTCCCTGGGTATCAAGCAGTGCTTCACCAACCCATGGGACGACTTTGCTTCAACCATGAGCAAAGGCGACAAGATCTCAGGCAAAATCAAATCTATCACTGACTTCGGTATCTTTATTGGCCTGGACGGCGGTATTGATGGTCTGGTTCACCTGTCTGACATTTCTTGGAACGAGACTGGCGAAGAAGCCGTTCGCAGCTTCAAGAAAGGCGAAGAAGTTGAAACAGTGGTACTCAGCATTGATGCAGAGCGCGAGCGCATCTCACTGGGTATCAAGCAGCTGGCCGACGATCCGTTTAACAACTACGTAGCCGAGAACGACAAGGGCGCGATTGTTAAAGGTACTGTTAAAGAAGTTGACGCCAAAGGTGCAGTAATCGACCTGGGCAACGACATCGAAGCTACATTGAAAGGCTCTGAACTGTCTCGCGACAAAGTAGAAGACGCCCGCAATGAGCTGACAGTTGGCGCAGAAGTTGAAGCCAAGATCATTAACGTAGATCGCAAGAACCGCGTTATTAATCTGTCGATCAAAGCAAAAGATGTCTCCGACGAGAAAGAAGCGGTTAAAGCTCACCGCAAGACAGAGACAGAATCTGCAGCACCAGCTACCATCGGTGATCTGATCAAGGCTCAAATGGACAAGTAATGTCCCGCTGAGTTAAAAAAGGGTGGCCTGGCCACCCTTTTTTTTGTCCAAAAATTGCCAATAGCTCAATTTTTGCTTGAATAAATTTAAAACTTCAATAAAATCAATAAGTAACAAAAATAATGCACAGTAACCACAACAGAAGTACAAGTATTACGCATGACCAAGTCTGAACTGATCGAAAAAATCTCCGCCAGCCAGGACCAATTGCCACCCAAAGATGTGGAATTAGCGGTACGCATGATTATAGAGCGCATGACTTCAGCCCTGGTAGCCAATCAACGCATAGAAATTCGCGGTTTCGGCAGCTTCTCTCTTCACTACCGCGCCCCGCGCATGGGCCGCAACCCCAAGACCGGCGACCCAGTGCAGCTCACTGGCAAGTACGTCCCCTACTTCAAACCAGGCAAAGACCTGCGCACCAGAGTCAACAACAGCCTTTAACACCGCTTGCGAGTGAATAGCACTGCAAAGTCGTACTGACCGAAAAGAAATATCTTTTTATCAAGGAGATTACCGAGGCTTGTCGGCTGACCTATGGTATTTGGGGTAAGCCGATAGTAGCTGCGGAGTGGGAGTAACTTCAATTAATCATGAGATTTAGCTATCACAAAATGTTCGAGGTTACATAATTGATTTTCAGCCAGGGCTCTTCCAACAGGGGCAAAGTACTGAGAGTTGAGGTCGGTTAGAGTCAGGTTCTGCTCAATGAAGTAACCATTTTGCAAAAGTACGTTTTCTATCTCTTTAGCCGAGTAGAACGATATCCAAGGCTCTCCCGCTTTCGCTGATAAGTATTTTATTGTTTCAGAGCGTTTTGCAGCTTTTGGGTAGCCCTTGCCAAAGCAAGCTGTGGGGTTCGTATTGAGAAGTTCGTCGACATAGGATATAAAAAAAATTGAACTGGCCTTTTGAGTGAGACTGGCCATTTCTCTGATCGTTGAACTGACAGCCTCTTTAGTAATGTATTGAGAGACGCCCTCGAGTGTAATGACAGTGGACTTGCTTTGATCGAAACCTGCATCCATAAGTTGCTTAGTTAACGACTGGTCAGTGAAGTCAACCGGCACATAGGTGACATTTTTCGAATCAGATAAGTCTCTCGGAAGTTTAGAGCGCTTTCTAGCCTGAACTTCAAGCTGATCTACTTCAAAAATCCTCAGTGAAGAGGGAAGTTCAAGCCGATGAGCTCGGCAATCATACCCCGCTCCGAGAATGACATATTGCTCAACCCCATCTCCAGCACTTCTTGTAATAAGATCATCAATAAAGCGTGTACGCGAAATTATGTGTTCGTGAAAACCGGGTACAAGTTTTTTAGCCAACCAGACATTAAGCTTATGTCCCATCAGCTTAATAAAGCTGGCACCCGTTACAAATCTGTCGGCGTAAGGGTCGCTTATAACGCGTTTATCAGACTTGGCCAGGGTTTCAATCATACGCTGTTTGGCCACGCCCTGGGCCGTACCATCTTTTGCAAAAATTGAGTCACTCATTGCCCCATCCTATCCTTTTCTTAAATTTCACTCAATTTCCGGCCATCGCCGGTCTGTGTGCACATCTAAAACTTTGATTGGTGATTATTGCTAAGTGTTCCCATGGGCACAGTCCGCGGCTGAGAGCAGGGCAGAAAGCAACCTGATAATGCCACCATAACATTCATTAAAGTGGCTCAACAATATCCAGAGGTACTGGAGGGGCTGGTTGCTTGAGAGAGATATCGCTACATTTGACGGGCTCCATGCAGGATCTCTAGACTATAATTATTTCAGCAGATTCTTTACGCAGTTTGTAAAAGGCAAAATATTTTCTCTCTGAGCATCGGTATAGTCGATTTCGGTTCCATCCGATAAACTGAAATTACCGGAAAAAAAAGGGTTTTGCCCGTTGGTGTCAATTTTGCCGTTTATTTCAAGTTCAAATGTTTCGCCTGATGGCAATAATTGAGCGCAGCTTTCTATTGTAGTGTTTGTTTGGGTGGCGTTGACAGCGAGAACACCTGATATGGCGATACCAGACACCAGTCCAAATATATATTGTCTTTTCAAGATTCAGTCTCCAATTAGTTAAATCGTATTTTAAGGACTGAAGTTTATTGTATAAGTTCCGGCATTATTTGGGCGCCTGTTGCGAGAAGTTGTTTTACCCAAACAACTCTTTCAAAGCTGCCAGGGATTCTTCGCCTTTTGCTTGGTTTTCTTCTGCGCTCATTTGCGCATCGCCACCACCAATCCGAATCAAATCATCCTCCGGCAGCTCATCAATAAACCGACTGGGCGTAGTCGCCGACGTATCCCCAAACTGGGTGCGCTGTCGGGCGCTGGTCATGGTTAAGGTGCGCTGGGCTCTGGTGATGCCCACATAAGCCAGCCGTCGCTCTTCCTCAATCTGTCCGCCTTCCACACTGTTTTTGTGGGGCAAAATATCCTCTTCCATGCCGATCATAAATACATGGAGGAATTCCAAACCTTTGGCGGCGTGCAGTGTTAGCAGTTGCACTTTGTCGTCGGCAGATTCTTCCTCTTCTCGGTCTAGCAGGTCGCGCAAAATAAGTTTGGCAATGGCGTTTTCGATTTTGCTGTCACCATTTTCTTCGGCGGTATCGCTGTCGTCGTTTTTTAACACCTGGGCCAGTTGGCTGAGGAGAAACTGCACATTTTCCCAGCGCTTTTGGGCGACATGGTCGCTGCTGGCATTTTGGTGGAGCCAGTTGAGGTAGTCGGCGTCGTCGAGCATTTCGTTAATGGCGGACATGGGGTTGCCGCTGTATACATTGCGATTGACGTTTTGTATCCAGTGTTTAAAGCGTTTTAGACGATCTAGATTATTGGCGGGCATGGTGGCGGTGAGGCCGACTTCGTCGATGGCGCTAAACAGGGAGAGGCTGCGCTGGTTGGCGTACTCGCCGAGTTTTTCTAAGGTGGTGGGACCTATCTGTCGCCTTGGGGTGTTGATGATTCTGAGTAATGCGTTGTCGTCGTCTGGGTTAATAATTAACCGCAGGTAAGCCATGATATCTTTGATTTCGGTTTTGGCGTAGAAGCTCTGGCCGCCGGTAATCTCGTAGGGGATATTCTGTGCCTGGAGTTTTATCTCTACAAGCTTGGCCTGGTAGTTGCCGCGGTAGAGCACGGCAAAGTCGCTGTACTTGCAGCGGCGTTTAAGGCGCATATCAATAATTTCATTGACCACGCGCTCGCATTCGGCCTCTTCGTTTTCGCTGCTAATAAAGCGCAGTGGGTCGCCTGGGCCCAGCTCGCTCCACAATGCTTTGCTGATCAGGTGGGGGTTGTTGTCGATCAGGGTGTTGGCGGCTTTTAGGATGCGGCCGGTGGATCTGTAGTTTTGTTCCAGCTTGACAATATTGAGACGCGGGAAGTCTTCTTGCAACTGCATTAGGTTTTCTGGCCGTGCGCCGCGCCAGGCGTAAATGGACTGGTCGTCGTCGCCTACTACGGTAAGTGCCTGGTTTTGGTTAACCAGGGTTTTGACCAGCTCGTACTGGGCCAGGTTGGTGTCCTGGTATTCGTCCACTAATAGGTAGCGAATGCGGCGCTGCCATTTGGCCAGTATCTCGGGCTGCTGTCTGAACAGCAGTACCGGGGTCATAATCAGGTCGTCGAAGTCGACGGCATTATAGGCCTTGAGCGCTCTTTGATAGCGTTCGTAGAGCATGGCGATGCCTTGCTCGCCAGTGCTGTTGGCGGCGCTGACGACTTGCCCGGGTTCCAGCAGACTGTTTTTCCAGTTGCTGATGGTGTTTTGGGCGGTGTCGATGAGTTTTTCATCCAGCTCGGTGTGGCGCACCAGTAGTTCTTTTATCAGGTTGCGGCAGTCTTCCTGATCGAGTATGGAGAAGCCGGGTTTAAAGCCCAGGGCTTTGATCTCGGTGCGAATAATAGTCAGGCCAAGGTTGTGAAAGGTGGAGACGGTGAGGCCTTTGCCATTTTCTTTGCCCAGCAGGCTGCTGACCCGGGCTTTCATTTCCCGTGCGGCTTTATTGGTGAAGGTCACGGCGGCGATATTGCGCGCTGGTATGCCGCAGTCTTCTACCAGGTAGGCAATCTTTTTGGTGATTACGCTGGTTTTGCCACTGCCGGCACCGGCCAGTACTAGCAGTGGGCCATCGATATATTTCAGCGCGGCCTGCTGTTGGGGGTTGAGGTTTTGAGCCATGCTAGCGTTAGGCCATCTCGGCTATGGCGCTGCGTTTCTCTTGGAGCTGAGACACTGAGCCTTCAAATTCCTCTAGTTTTTGGCGTTCTTTGGCCACCACTTCGGCGGGGGCATTGTCGACAAATTTGGCATTGCTGAGTTTGCCGCTTAGCTTTTTGACTTCAATGCTGATCTTGTCGATCTCGCGGTCGAGGCGGGCCAGTTCGGCATCTACATCAATCAGGCCGGCCATGGGCACCAGGATTTCCAGATCACCTGCCAGTGCCGTGGCACAGAGTGGTGCTTCGGCTGGGTCATCCAGCCAGGTGATGGATTCCAGACTGGCCAGCTTGCTGAGGAACTGGCGATTTTCTTCCAGGCGGCGCTTATCTTCGGCATCGCCGCGGGCCAGGTATATGGGCAGTGCTTTGGCGGGGCTGATATTCATTTCGCCACGCACATTGCGCACCCCAACAATCACGCTTTTAACCCATTCAATATCTGCGTCTGCAGCGCTGTCGATCTGTGATTGATCAGCCACAGGAAAGGGCTGCAGCATAATGGTGTCGCCGTCGGGCTTGAGGCTTATGCCGGCCAGGGGGGCGATATTTTGCCAGATCTCTTCGGTAATAAAGGGCAGCATGGGGTGGGCCAGACGCAGTATGGCTTCCAGTACACGCACTAGGGTGCGTCTGGTGCCTTTCTGTATGGCGGGGTCGCCGTCTTTATCCCACAGCACTGGCTTGGAGAGCTCCAGGTACCAGTCGCAGTATTCGTTCCACACAAAGTCATGAAGTGCCTGGGCAGCCAGGTCGAATCTGTAGCTGTCGATGGCGGCGGTGACTTCAGTCTCCGCCGATTGCAGGCGGGAGATTATCCAGCGGTCGGCCAATGTCAGTTTGTAATCTTCAGAGTTATCCTGGCCGCAGTCTTGGTCGCCGTCTTCTCCGGTGGCGTTCATCATGACATAGCGGGAGGCATTCCAGATTTTATTACAGAAGTTTCTGTAGCCTTCCAGGCGTTTCATATCCCAGTTGATATCGCGGCCGGTGGAGGCCAGGGCGCAGAGGGTAAAACGCAATGCGTCTGACCCATGAGGCTCTATGCCATCGGGGAACTGTTTTCTGGTGCGGCTGGCAATCTTTTGCGCCAGCTGGGGCTGCATCATATTACCGGTGCGTTTTTCCAGCAGGGAGTCGATATCTATGCCGTCGATCATATCCAGTGGGTCCAGCACATTGCCTTTGGACTTGGACATTTTCTGGCCCTGCTCGTCGCGGATCAGGCCGGTCACATAGACGGTTTTGAACGGTACCTCTGCCTCGCCATTGTCATCTTTAATCAGGTGCATGCTCATCATAATCATGCGCGCTACCCAGAAGAAAATAATATCGAAACCAGTGACCAGTACATCGGTGGGGTGGAAGGTTTTTAGGCGTTCGGTATCTTCAGGCCAGCCAAGAGTGCCAAAGGTCCAGAGGGCGGAGGAGAACCAGGTATCCAGTACATCCTCGTCCTGGTGCAGCTGGGTATCACCCAGATTGTATTTCTCGCGAACCTCTTGTTCGCTGCGGCCTACATAGGCTTTGCCGGCTTGGTCGTACCAGGCGGGAATACGGTGCCCCCACCACAGCTGTCGTGAGATACACCAGTCCTGAATATTGCGCATCCAGCTAAAGTACATATTTTCGTACTGCTGGGGGACAAATTTTATGCGCCCATCCTCTACGGCTTGGATGGCTGGGCCGGCGAGTTTTTTGGCGTCTACATACCATTGGTTGGTGAGCAGGGGTTCGATAACCACGCCGCCACGGTCACCGTAGGGCACGGTCATATCGTTTTCTTCAATGCTTTCCAGCAGGCCCAGGGCTTCAAAGTCGGCGACAATTTCCCGGCGCGCGGCAAAGCGCTCCATGCCGCGGTACTTCTCTGGCAAGGTGGCGTCCATTTCTTCGTTGTCGCTGCCGTCGGCATTAACGCACTCGGCGCTCTGACGAATATCTGCATTGGTGGTCAGGATATTGATCATGGGTAGCTGTTGGCGCTGGCCCACTTCGTAGTCGTTAAAGTCATGGGCTGGGGTGATCTTTACGCAGCCTGTGCCTTTTTCCATATCGGCGTATTCATCGGCGACAATCGGAATTAGTCTGCCTACCAAGGGTAACTCTACATGCTTACCTACTAGGTTTTTAAATCTGGGGTCTTCCGGATTTACGGCGACGCCGGTATCACCCAGCATAGTTTCCGGGCGGGTGGTGGCGACCACGATGTAGTCTTTGCCGTCGTCGGTGGTGGCGCCATTGGCCAGAGGGTAGCGCAGGTGCCACATTTTGCCTTTTACTTCCCGGTTCTCGACTTCGAGATCGGAGATGGCGGTGTGCAGTTTGGGGTCCCAGTTGACCAGGCGTTTGCCGCGGTAGATCAGACCGTCTGCATGCAGGCGCACAAAGGCTTCTTGCACTCCTTGGTAAAAGCCGTCGTCCATGGTGAAACGCTCGGTATCCCAGTCGACGCTATTACCCAGGCGGCGCATCTGGCGCATAATGGTGTCGCCGGACTCTTCTTTCCACTCCCAGGTCTTCTCAATAAATTTGTCTCGGCCCAGCTCTTCGCGGCCGGGCTGGCCTTCGGCCGCCAGTTTGCGCTCTACAACCATTTGCGTGGCAATACCGGCGTGGTCGCTGCCCACTTGCCACAGGGCATTTTTGCCTTTCATGCGGTTGTAGCGGGTGAGGGCGTCCATTATGCCGTGCTGCAATGCATGACCAATATGCAGGCTGCCGGTGACATTGGGTGGTGGAATCACTATGGAATAGGGGTCTTTGTCGCTGCCGTCTTTGGGGGCAAAGTAGCCGCGCTCTTCCCAGGTTTTATACCATTTGGTTTCGATGTCCTGGGGGGCAAATGTTTTTTCCATTATGTGCTCAGTGATTCAAATATGGGTTGTGGAGGCTGTATTTTGCCAGCCGCAGATTATAGGGGTTGGGAGCTTTTGGGGCTAGCTCTGCTGGTTAAATCGCTCGATTACTTTGGCGCGGATTTTCTCCCGCAGCAGTTGCTCCACTCTGGGCTTTAGACGACCCATCAGCTTGGTAACTATGGCATTGATCTGCTCTTCAGTAATGGCTGGTGCTGTGTCTGACTGCTCGAAGAGGTGGTGTTGGGCTTGATCGAAGACTTTGCGCGACTCATGCTCCTGGTCGATTTCTTGATTTAATGACTCGGTGAGTATGGGTATTTCCAGATTGTCGCTATCTGGGCTTTGCTCGCTCTCCACCAGGTCAGAATATTGCAAATCCTGCTGCAACAGCTGTTTGTGCAGGTCGTAAAGCTCGTCTAGCATGCTGTCGTAGTTGTCGCTCTCCCTGTCTAGGCTGTTATTACCTTCCTGGCTGTTATTGGTGGAGTCTGTCACTTAATCTCTTTGTCGCTTAAATCGTGGAAGCTGAGGGCGTAGCCGCGGTCTTTATAAAACTTAAAGTTATTGCGCTTGGCCTGTTCGTACTCGGGCTGGGGATAAATAATTTCCAGTACGCGATCAAAGCGGCTAAACCAGCTGGGAATCTCTGGTTGTAAGTTGATAAGAATCTGGTGATGGTCGCCCGGCTCTTTATCCACACTGATGGCCACTGGGGCATTGTCTACGCCCAGGGCATGGGGCACAAAGGCGGTGTCCTGAAAGCCCCAAAGTTTTTCGTCCAGCTGCTGGGCTACGGCATTGTCGGGCACCAGGCACAGTACCTGTTGATTCATATCCAGAGATTTCTGAATTAACTGGCAGGCCAGGGCCAGGGCAACCTGCTGGTCACCCGCCAATTTGTAGAAAGAAACGCTGGTCACTGGGTTATTTAGCCTTGCTGCGGATATATTCCATCAGAATAGGCACCGGGCGACCTGTGGCCCCCTTTTGAGCGCCAGAGACCCAGGCAGTACCGGCCACATCCAGGTGAGCCCATCTGTACTTTTTGGTAAAGCGCGCCAGGAAGCAGGCGGCGGTAATGGTGCCGGCCTGGGGGCCACCTATATTGGCCATGTCGGCGAAGTTGCTTTTTAGCAGCTCGTCGTACTCTTCCCACAGGGGCATGCGCCAGGCGCGATCGCCACTCTTGGTACCGCTGGCAAGCAGTCCCTCGGCCAACTCGTCATCATTGGACAGCAGACCTGCGGTGACCTTGCCCAGTGCGCCAATAACTGCGCCGGTAAGGGTGGCTATATCAATTACTGTGTCTGGCTTAAAGCGCCCGGCATAGGTTAGCGCATCGCACAGGATCAGGCGGCCTTCGGCATCTGTATTGAGGATTTCAATGGTCTGGCCAGACATGCTGGTCACTACATCGCCGGGCTTGGTGGCCTGACCATTGGGCATATTTTCGGTGGCGGGAATAATACCCACCACATTGACCGGCAGCTGGTTCTCGATCAGGGCATTCATAACACCCATTACCGAGGCGCCGCCGCACATATCGTATTTCATTTCGTCCATGCCACCGCCGGGCTTGAGGCTGATGCCGCCGGTATCAAAGGTCACGGCCTTACCTACCAGCACTGTGGGCTTAACCGAGGCTTTGGTGCCCTGATATTTGATCACAATCAGCTTGGCGGGCTGGTCGCTGCCGGCGCTTACTGATAGCAGAGAGCCCATCTTGAGCTTTCTCATATCGGCTTCGCTGAGTACATTGGTGGTGACATTACGCTGGCCTTTGGCCAGTGCTTTTGCCTGGTTGGCCAGATAGGTCGGGGTGCAGATATTGGCGGGCAGATTGCCCAGCTGGCGGGCAACATTCATGCCATTGCCCACGGAGGCGCCGTAGGCCAGGCCCTTTTTGGCGGCATTGGCGCCGGCCTTGCTATTGGCCCAGTAGGTCAGCGACTTAAGTTTGGCTGGCTTGGATTTTTTGACCATTTTCGGCTGTGCAGCATATTTGTAGCTGGCAGCCTGCACGCTGCGCGCCACTATGCTGGCTTGCCACTCGGCATCATCGGACAGGCCTTCGCCCACCCAGACAGCTTTGCTGCTGGCGGTTTTTAGCAGTGCGCTGGCGCCGGCGTTGATGACATTGATCTGTTTTTGCGCGGTGGATGCGCCCTCGGTGCCAAGCAGAATAATGCGCTTGCCGGAGGCTCCTGGAATATGGATTACTAGGGTCTCTCCAGACTTGCCGCTAAAGTCACCCGCTTTAACCAGTGAGGAGATCGCTCCATCGAGAGATTTATCTAGATCAGCCGCGCTGTTTTGCAGTTGTGGGCCGGTCGCGAGAATGAGAGAATCCGCCTTAATATTTAACAGGCTTGCGGAAGATGCAGTAAAATCCATGCTAGCTCCAAGTTTAATGAGTAATTTAACCCTCGAAGGATACCATTCCGTGTCACCACGCCCAATAGCTGGAAGCGCAAACCCTTGATTATTTTTCGCTACCTGTGCCGTGAGCTTTTGTCTGCAACTTTTGCCGTCTGTATTGTGCTGCTGTTGGTATTGATCAGTGGTCGTTTTGTAAAATATCTGGCCAATGCCGTGGCTGGTAATCTCGAGCCTGGGGTTATCTTTGCGGTGATTGGTTACCGTATCCCCGGCTTTCTTGAGCTGACCCTGCCCCTGGCTTTCTTTCTGGCTATTTTATTGTCGTTTGGACGCTTTTATGTAGAAAACGAAATGTCTGTGCTCAAGGCCTGCGGTATGTCTGAGGGCCAGCTGCTGGGCTATACCTCTGTGGTGGCTGTTTGTCTGGCGCTGGTGGTGGGCTGGTTGAGCCTGTCGGTTTCACCCTCGGGCTTGGCCAAGGCGGAAACTATCTTTGCTGCCCAGGAAGAGAAGACTGAGCTGGATAAAATCACCCCGAAAAAGTTTTATGGGCTGCGCGGCGACAAAGGCGTGACCTATGCTGAGAATGTCAATGAGCAGCAGGAGCTGGAAAATGTGTTTTTGGCGGTGACCGCAGGCTCTGCGGATAATTTTGATAGCAGGCTGGTGCTGGTGATTGCCGAGCGCGGCAGGCAGCAGAAAACCGAAGATGGCAGCGATCGCTATCTTGTGCTGGATAAGGGTTACAGGGTTGAGGGCATTCCTGGCAGCCCGGAGTATCAGATTACTGAGTTTGCTGAATATGGCTCGCGACTGGAGCCATCTAAGGGTATTTCGGAAGACCTGGAGATTAATGCACTGCCCACGGCTGAGTTGATTGGCTCGGCGGATATCAAGCATCAGGCGGCCCTGCAGTGGCGGCTGTCGATTCCGCTGATGGTGCTGATTGTCACTCTGCTGGCTGTGCCCCTGAGTCGAACTGACCCCCGCCAGGGACGCTACGCCAAGGTGCTGCCTGCGGTAATGCTGTATTTTGCCTATCTGGTAATGCTCAATGGTCTGCGCGGTGCGCTGGAGTCTGGTTCTGTACCCATCGGCGTCACCCTGTTGCCTGTGCATCTACTGTTTCTGCTGATTGCGGCACTGCTGCTCAATTGGGACAGGATTAAAATGGCACTGGCACAGCGTTTGGCAGCCAGCTCTGATGCTAAAACTGAGGTGGCCTGATGCGTCGTCTATCCCGTCATGTGGGCAGTAATATTTTCTTTGCTATTGCCATGGCTCTGTTGGTGCTAGTGGGGCTGGATGTGTTGGCGGCCATTATTGATGAGGCGGGCGATACCAGAAACAACTACCATTTTGGCGATGCGCTGATCTATGTAGGCACCAAGCTACCGTCTACTATCTATGAATATATTCCCTTTGCCTCGCTGATTGGCTGCCTGTTTGGTCTAGGCATGCTGGCCACTAACAGCGAAGTGATTGTAATGCGCGCCTCTGGTGTATCGCTGCTGCGCATTGTGTTTTTTGTGATCAGGCCTGTGCTGCTGTTTATCTTGTTGGCGGCGGCTATTGGTGAGTACTTTTCTCCCTATCTGGATCAGTTGGCGGAGGGTCGCCGTGAGTATCTGCGCAAGGGGGAGTCGGCGCTGGATTCGTCCTCTGGCCTGTGGAATCACGAGGGCACCGAGTTTATGCACTTTAATGCGGTGTTCCCCGGTGGTGTGCTGTTTGGTGTCAGTCGGTTTCAGTTTAATGATGACCGCAGCTTGCAGGAGGCGAGTTTTTCTTCCAGGGCTACCTACAATGCCTCTGAGAATGTCTGGGTTGAAGAAAATGTGTCGATTACCCGATTTGAAGACAATAGCACCCAGACGGATAAGCAGATTACCAGGCGCTGGGATTCGGAGCTGACGCCTGAAGTGCTGGCGCTGAATATTTTACCGCCGGACTCTCTGTCGATCGCCAGCCTGTATCAATATATTAATTTTCTCGATCAGCAGAGCGTGGAAAATGCCCAGTACAAGCTGGCATTTTGGTCCAAGGTGCTGCAGCCCCTGGTAATTGTTGGCCTGGTGTTGATTGGTATTTCTTTTGTCTTTGGCCCGCTGCGGGATTCCACTATGGGGTTTCGTATCTTTATAGGTGTGGTGATTGGGGTCAGCTTCCGGATTATCCAGGATATGTTGGGGCCCTTTAGTATTGTGTTTGGGTTTTCTCCGCTGTTGGCAGTGTTGTTGCCGGTGGTTTTCTGTGTCTCTGTGGGGCTGTATCTATTAAGACGCAGTGGCTGACCGCGGTGTTTGGGTGCTGCCTAATATCAGCTCAGCACTCGCCTAACCGCTTTATCCCAGCCTGCTACCTTGCTGTCTCTTTCCTCTAGTGCCATCTGTGGCGCAAAGTTTTTATCCAGCTTCCAGCTTTGTGCAAAGCCAGCCTGATCTGGCCATACGCCTGCTCGTGATCCCGCCAGCCAGGCGGCGCCGAGGGCGGTGGTTTCGGCAATAATCGGGCGGTCGACTGGTGACTGCAAGATATCGGCAAGGCGCTGCATGGTCCAGTCGCTGGCAACCATGCCGCCGTCGACGCGCAGTACCGTGTCTGCACTCTGCTGCCAGTCTGCTTGCATGGCATTTAAGAGGTCGAGGGTTTGGTAGCACACGGATTCCAGTGCGGCGCGGGAGATTTCTGCCGGCCCCGTGCCTCTGGTTAGACCGATTAATGCACCGCGGGCATCGGCGTCCCACCAGGGGGCGCCCAGGCCGGTAAAGGCTGGGATCATATATACCTGTTGGCTATCATCTGCCTCGGCGGCCAGTTCGCCGGACTGTTTGGCGCTGTCGATAATGCCCAGGCCGTCGCGCAGCCATTGCACGGCGGCGCCTGCTATGAAGATTGAGCCTTCCAGGGCGTAGGTGGTTTTGCCGTCCAGCTGATAGGCAATGGTGGTTAGCAGGCGGTTATTGGAGGTGACGGCGGTTTCACCTGTGTTAAGCAGGGCGAAGCAGCCGGTGCCGTAGGTAGATTTCATCATGCCGGTATCAAAGCAGGCCTGACCCAATGTGGCGGCGTGCTGGTCGCCGGCGATCCCCAAGATAGGTATCTCTGCACCCAGCAGACTGCTGTGGCCGAAGTCTGCGGCGCAGTCTTTAACCTCGGGCAACACTGAGCTGGGAATATTAAACAGTGACAGTAACTCATTATCCCAGGAGCCCTGATGAATATTGTAGAGCATGGTTCTGGACGCATTGGTGGCGTCTGTAGCATGGGATCTGCCCTCGGTGAGATTCCACAGCAACCAGGTATCCATGGTGCCAAAGGCCAGCTCGCCGGCTTCAGCTCTGGCTCTGGCGCCCTCCACATTGTCTAGTATCCAGGCCACTTTGGTGGCGGAGAAATAGGGGTCGAGCAGAAGGCCGGTTTTGCTGGTGATCATGGACTCCTGGCCCTGATCTTTGAGGCTGTTGCAGTAGTCGGCCGTACGGCGGTCTTGCCAAACTATGGCATTGTAGACGGGTTCGCCGCTGTTGCGGTCCCAGAGCAAGGTGGTTTCGCGCTGGTTGGTAATGCCTATGGCGGCTATCTGGTCTGCACTGATACCCGAGTTGGCCAGGGCTTGTCTGGCGGTGTCCAGGCTGGTCTGCCAGATATCTGCCGGGTTGTGTTCGACCCAGCCGGAGTCAGGGAAATGCTGAGCAAACTCCTGCTGGGCCTGCTCGACTATGGCGTATTGCTGATCAAAAATTATGGCTCTGGATGAGGTGGTGCCCTGGTCCATGGAGAGAATATATTGAGTGCCCATAGCTGATAGTCCTTATTATTTTTCTTTGGCGAGTGACACAACTTCTGTGCCGCTATAAATATCGTGCAGGCAGCCGCTGGCTGAGGGCAGCAGGCACCAGAGGTAGCCTATGCCTGCAACTGCCATGGATAGGCAGGCGAGCACTGTGCGCACCAGGCACTGCCTGGGGGTGGCCATGCTGCCATCTGGCTGCTGCAGTTTGATTCGCCAGGCTTTCATGCCCAGTGTTTGGCCCTGTTTGCGCCAGCATATAAAGTAGTAGCCTGCCAGTGAGGCCAGCCAGCCCACAAAACTGACGATTTGCAGCAGCAGGCCAGGCTGTACGGTTTCGAGATCGTCAATACCGTTAAAAATAATTTTAATTAGCAACAGAACACCGCCGTAGCCGAGAGTAATGGCAAACAGTAAAAAGGCGTCGTAGAGCAGCGCCATTAGGCGTCGTAACAGATTGGCCGTGGTTGGGGCCGGTGGTTGGGTTGTTGCTTGGGCTGGGTCGGTCATAGTGCTCTTATAAGGGGTTGGTCGACAGCAGTTGGCTAATCGACTAATTAATCTAGTTTGGATTTTGCCCAAAGCCAGTACAATGCGCAATCGGTGATTAGGGTTGGCCGAGTAACTATTGTTAGTAGCGGGAGATATTTGTGGATTGGATTTATGGCATTCATGCGGTGCAAACCATGCTTAAGTCGGCACCTCAGCGGGTGCGCGAGCTGCATGTGCAGCGCGGTCGGCAGGATGATCGGCTGCAGAAAATTCACAAGCTGGCCGAGCAGCATGGTGTGGCTCTGCAATGGGCGACAGTTAAACAGCTCGATGACAGGGCCCAGGGCCGCCACCAGGGGGTGATGGCGCTGTGTAAGCCAGGCGAGACTTATGACGAGGCTTTTTTGCTCAAGCTGGCAGAGGACAGGGGGCAGGAGGCCTTTTTTCTGATGCTGGATGGAGTGACTGACCCCCATAATTTGGGTGCCTGTCTGCGCTCGGCGGATGGCGCCGGGGTTCATGCGGTAATTGTGCCCAAGGATAACTCTGTGGGTCTGACGCCGGTGGTGACCAAGGTGGCCTGTGGCGCGGCTGAAACTGTGCCACTGGTCATGGTGACTAACTTGACTCGTACTCTGGAGAAGCTGCAACAGCAGGGCGCCTGGGTGGTGGGTACGGCCGGTGAGGCGGAGCAGTATATCTACGACCTGGATCTAAAAGGGCCAATAGTACTGGTAATGGGGGCTGAGGGCGTGGGTATGCGTCAGCTTACTCGCAAGCAATGTGATTTTCTCGGCAAATTACCAATGGCCGGTGAGGTCAGCAGTCTCAATGTCTCGGTGGCAACCGGGGTCTGCCTGTTTGAGGTGGTGCGTCAGCGCCGCGCAGGTGCCTAGACTGGCTTGTAGTTGATCTGGGCAGTTGATTTTTGTTTAGGGTAGCGGCTAATCTTGCAATTGGACATTTGGTCGTTGTGAGGATTTTTTAAAGGACAGAAATGGAACGCTCGAGCCCTAATCTTTATTCGATTCCCAATATTCTCAGTCTGTTGAGGTTGGCACTGGTGCCTGTGCTGGTGGCTCTCGCATCAGCCCAGAGAGGCGATATTTTTCTGTTGGTGCTGGTGGTGTCGCTGATCAGTGATGTGCTGGATGGCTATCTGGCGCGCAAGTTAGACCTGGCCAGTGAGCTGGGCGCCAAGCTGGATAGCTGGGGGGATATTCTTACCTATGCGGCGATGATTTTGGGTCTGCACCTGATCTGGCCGGATATCTTTGATCAGCAGGCCGAGTTTTTATTTGCCGCTATGATGTCGTTTGTGCTGCCAACCCTGTTGGCGTTTCGCAAGTTTGGCTCCTATCCCAGCTACCATACCTGGGGCGCAAAGCTGGCTGCGGTGTTGATTGCGCCAGCCTACTATGTGCTTATTTTGACCGATGTTGACAGCTTCTTTCGGGTGGTAATTCTGTTTCATGTGCTGGTGGCGGTGGAGGAAATGGCTATTACCTATATCCTCAATCAGCCGCGCAGCAATGTGAGCTCGGTTTTCTATCTGAGGTCTGAGGTTTCCAGTCGTCGCAAATAGCTGATTTTGCTGAGCTTTTTGGCTCCAGGTGCGGCCCAAAAACTTTATCCTCAGCCGGTTGCAACTGGGCTGCCAAGTCACTATAATTCCGCGCCTTACAGCGTCTGGGCTGCAATATTAGGTTAAACCCAGGCACTCCTTGTCTCACCGCGATAGCTAAATGGCTGACCGGGAGACTTTTTTATCCACGAGGAGATACAATGCGTCACTACGAAATCGTGTTCCTGGTCCACCCGGATCAGAGCGAGCAAGTCTCAGGTATGGTCGAGCGTTACACTGCGTCTATTACCGCAGCTAACGGCACCGTCCACCGTATGGAAGACTGGGGTCGCCGCCAGCTGGCTTACCCAATCAACAAAATTCACAAAGCTCATTACATCCTGATGAACGTCGAGTGCGGTCAGGAGACTCTCGATGAGCTGAACTCAACGTTCCGCTACAACGATGCTGTACTGCGCAGCATGGTGATTCGTCGCGACGAGGCTGTGACTGCCGAATCGCCGATTATGAAGCAGGAAAATGCTGAGAAAGCCGATAAAGAAGCGCGCGAGCGCCGCAACGCTGCGAAAGCCAAAGCTGACGAAGCTAAGGCCGCTGAAGCCGCAGCTGCAGCTGCTGAAGCCCCAGCCGCTGAAGAAGCTGCCCCTGAAGCAGCGGATAAAGGAGAATAATCATGGCTAGATTCGTACGTCGTAGAAAGTTTTGTCGTTTCACTGCCGAAGGCGCCACTGAGATCGATTACAAAGATCTGGACACTTTGAAAGGCTATGTGTCTGAGAGCGGCAAGATTGTTCCTAGCCGTATCACTGGCACTAAAGCGCGCTATCAGCGCGAGTTGTCTGAAGCTATTAAGCGCGCACGCTATATCGCGTTGCTGCCTTACACAGACAGCCATAAGTAAGTAGGACTAGCAGCTTGCAGGCCCTGGCTGAGTTTATTATGCGCGGGCGCACTCAAGCTTGCGCCGTTGCATTACTGGGGAGCTTTTTTCCCTTTATCAGTCCAGCTACCATTGGACTGGTTACCCTGCGCAAAGGCAGTGTAGAGGGTTTGTTGGTGTTGCTTTGGGCGGCACTGCCCCTGATAGCAAGCTACAGCCTAAGTGAAGGACCAGCGCTACTGACCCTGGTGTCTATAGCGTCGCTGATTATGATGGTGGTCTCGGCCAATGTGTTGAGACTGACCGCCTCATGGCAGTCAACCATGTTGGTATCCATTATGGTTGGTGGTCTTAGCGCATTGGGTTTTGGCTGGTTTTTCAGTACCGATGTCAATCTGTTGATAGATAACATTGGTGAAATGCTGGCAGAGGTTGCAGCTCAGCAGCAGGTAGAGCAGGAGCCCTTTATTCCCGGGCGCGAGTTTATCCTGGGTCTGGTTGCTCTGATATTAGCGGTCAGTGCAGTTGTAAGTCTGTTTGTGGCTCGCTGGTGGCAGGCATTGCTTTACAACCTCGGTGGCTTTGGTGAGGAATTCCATAGCCTGAGGTTACAGCCTGCTGTTGCAGGGCTGCTACTGCTGGCGGTGATAGGTGGTTTGAGATTGCCCAATGGCTATGAGTTTTGGGCTGAGTTGATGGCGGTGCCATTGCTGATGGCTGGTCTGGCGCTAGCTCACCACACAGTAAAGTTTTTGCAAGCTGGTACGCAGTGGTTAGTGTTTATGTATGTCGGGTTGATTGTTTTCGGCCCCAGCGTTGGTGTTTTGTTAGTGGGCCTAGGCTTTGCTGACAGCATTTTGAATTTACGCTCTAGGTTAGCGGCGGTTAAAAATCGTCAACCCTGAGCAGAGAGTAAGAAACTGAGGTTATTGAGATGGAAGTTATTCTGCTAGAGAATTTAGGTAAGTTAGGCAACATTGGCGATACAGCCAATGTGAAAGCAGGCTACGGCCGCAACTACTTGGTTCCCCAGGGCAAAGCAGTATTTGCCACTGAGAAGAACCTGGCTGAGTTTGAACTGCGTCGAGCAGATCTTGAAGCAGCAGCAGCGGCCAAGCTGGCTGAAGCCACGGCGCGCGCCGCCAAGTTGACTGAGATTGGCAGCGTGACCATCAAAGCGATTGCCGGTGATGAGGGCAAGCTGTTTGGTTCTGTGGGTACTCGTGAGCTAGAGGAAGCTATCAATGCGGCTGGTGCTCAGGTTGCCAAGAGTGAGATTAACCTGCCTGAAGGCGCTCTGCGCAATGTGGGAGAATACTCCGTCGAGGTGCAGATGCACACTGACGTGACTGAATCAATTACTGTTGTGATCGAAGCAGAGTAAGCTGGTCACTGGCTAGGCTATGTTACTCAGCATAGTCAGTTTAGGTAAAGTTATTGCATAACGGCACTGCTTCTTAATAAGATGCAGTGCCGTTTTTGTTTTTAACGCAGAGATAAATTTTAGTCGTCACCGAAATCACAGGTTGTAGAATTCCAGCATGAACGAAGCGCTTTTTGCAGAACCCACCATCAGTCAGCCACTGCCCCATTCTATAGAGGCGGAGCAGGCTGTTCTCGGTGGCCTAATGCTCAAAAATGAAGCCTTTGATAACACTGCTGAGGTGTTGTCTGACAGTGATTTTTACAGCGCTGATCACCAGCTGATCTTCAATGCTATGGCCGCTCTGGCCGCGGATGGTCAGCCCTTTGACCCAATTACCCTGACTGAGTCCCTGCAAAATTCCAATCAGCTCAGTGCAGCCGGTGGCGCTGAGTATCTGGTAGATCTGGCCCACAATACTCCCAGCTCCGCCAATGTTAAGGCCTACACCCAGATCGTGCTGGAGCGCTCGATTGTGCGCCAGCTGATCAGCGCCTCCAGTGATATTGTGCGCAAGGGATACAACCCTCTGGGCTGGGATAGCGCCAAGCTACTTGAGGAAGCCGAGAAGCGGCTGCAGGAGATTATTGAAAATCGGCCTAAAAAGGGCGGTTTTAAAGAGGTTAATTCGCTGATTAAAGAGGCGGTTGAGCGCCTTGATGAGCTGTTTAAAAATGATGCCGATATCACTGGCCTGAGCACCGGCTTTTCTGATCTGGATGGCATGACCTCGGGCTGGCAGAAATCTGACCTGATTATTGTTGCCGGGCGACCCTCCATGGGTAAAACCTCGTTTGCCATGAATATGGTGGAGCATGCCACCCTGCACCAGGATCGTCCGGTACTGGTGTTTAGCCTGGAGATGCCCGCCAGCAGCCTGGTAACACGTATGCTGTCATCGATTGGCAAAATCGATGCCACCAGAATGCGCTCGGGCAATCTGCTCGAGGATGATTGGCCGCGCCTGAGCAGTGCCGCCCAGCGACTCAAAGATCGACCACTGTTTATTGATGATTCTGCGGGCATTACGCCCCTGGAAATGCGCAACCGTATCAAGCAGTTTACCCGCGAGCGGGTAGAGCAGCTGCGTACCCAGTGGCATAAGGAGCACGGTGCTGACACACCGGCAGATACTGAAGCCCTCTATGAACAGGCCCAGCCGGGGTTGATTATGGTGGACTATCTGCAGCTGATGAACGGCACCAGCGCCACCGAGGGCCGAGTGCAGGAAATTTCGCAGATTTCCCGTGAGCTAAAAGGGCTGGCGCGGGAATATGAGTGCCCAATGATTGCGCTGTCGCAGCTTAGTCGTAATGTTGAACAGCGGCCCAATAAACGCCCGGTAAACGCGGATTTGCGCGAATCTGGTGCCATTGAGCAGGATGCCGATGTAATTGCCTTTATCTACCGCGATGAGGTGTACAACGAGGACAGCCCGGACAAGGGCACCGCGGAAATTATCCTGGGCAAGCAGCGCAACGGCCCCATTGGCACCTGCAGGCTGATGTTTATGGGCAAGTATACGCGCTTCGAAAATCTCGCTGGCGACCATTTCGCCGAGCACTAACATCTCTGAAAAAAGGTTTCTTTAATGAAGGTGTTTCATACCGTCAGTGGACTTAGAGATGATCTCAATAAAGATCGTCGCCAGGGTCTGCGCATTGGTTTTGTGCCAACCATGGGCAATCTTCACCAGGGCCATCTGGCTCTGATTAAGCAAGCTAGAGAGACCAATGATATTGTGGTGTGCTCGATTTTTGTCAATGCACTGCAGTTTGGTCTCAATGAAGATTGGGACAAATATCCGAGAACCTATCAATCTGACTGTGACAAGTTGCGTGAGTCTGGCTGTGACTATCTGTTTCACCCGGATGATATTGAGATGTACCCCAATGGTCTGGATACCCAGAGCAGGGTGATCTGCCCAACCATGACCGATGTACTCTGTGGCGCCAGCCGCCCCGGCCACTTTGAAGGTGTGACTACCGTAGTCAGCAAGCTGTTTAATATTGTACAGCCTGATGAGGCGGTATTTGGTATTAAGGACTATCAGCAGTTGGCGGTGATTAGGCGCATGGCCGAAGATCTCTGTATGCCGGTGCAGATCAGTGCGGCACCTATTCACCGTGAGGTCGATGGCCTGGCTATGAGCTCGAGAAACAGTTATATCACTGAGGATGAGCGCCCGCGGGTGACTGTTCTGAAACAGAGTCTGGAGTGGATTGCAGAGCAGATTCAAGGCGGCAGCAAAGACTTCTTTGACTTAGAGCAGTCCGCTGGCCAGCGCCTGATTGACGCCGGTTTTAAGGTTGACTATGTCACCATCAGCAATAGCAAGACACTGGACCCGGCGGCTGATGATGATGTTGAAATCACTATTCTGGGTGCTATGTTTACTGACAAGGCGCGTCTTATTGACAACCTGAGTATTGTTTTAAATTAGGCACCGGGCCACTGCAATCTAACTAACAGGGAATCAGCAAAAGAGGAGTTTGCTATGTTATCCACATTTCTAAAAGCCAAGCTACATATGGGGTCTGTGACCCATGCTGAGCTCTGGTATGACGGCTCCTGTGCCATTGATGCTAATCTTCTTGAGTTGGCCGGTATGCGCGAGTTTGAGCAGATTGATATCTATAATGTATCCAATGGAGAGCGCTTTACTACCTATATTATTGCCGCCGAAGCCGGCTCTGGTATTATTTCGATGAATGGCGCCGCGGCGCGCAGATGCCAGGTGGGCGATCGTATTATTATTGCCACCTACGGGCAGTTGTCTGAAGCACAAGCGGCACAGCACAGCCCAGCGCTGGTGTACCTGGAGCAGGACAATTCGGTTGCGCGCACCACCAATACCATCCCGGTGCAACTGGCTGGCTGATGCCCCAGTCAGGGCTGGCGGGAGTACACCAGTTCCCCTGCCAACCAGGTCTCCAGTACCTGGGTCTTCCAGATATCCTCGGCGGGGATCTGATAAATATCCTGGTCCAGTAAAATAAAGTCGGCCCATTTTCCCGGGGTCAGGCTGCCCAGGCTGTTTTCCTGATGGGCCGCCCAGGCCGCATCTATAGAAAATGAACGCATGGTATCTTCAAGGCTCATTGCTTGTTCGGGGATCCAACCTGTCTGTGGCTGATTATTTTTATCCTGCCTGGTAACTGCGGCATGGATGCCGTGAAAGGCATTGGCCAGCTCGATCGGGAAGTCAGAGCCGGATACCACTCGGCTGCCCTGACTGAGGAAGCTCTGCCATGCGTAGGCTCCTTTTAAGCGCTCAGGGCCAATGCGATCTTCAGCCATATTCATATCGCTGGTGGCATGGGTGGGCTGCATAGAGGGAATGACATCGAGGCTTTTAAATCTGGGGATATCGCTGAGGGCAACCACCTGTGAATGCTCCATGCGGTGACGCAGATGACGGCCACCAAAACTCTCGTAGGCCTGCTCCAATACATCAAGACCAATACGATTGCCCTTGTCGCCAATGGCGTGAATGGCAATTTGGAACTCGGCATTAATGGCTAGCTTAAACAGGCGTTGCAATTCCTCGCGGCTAGTGAGTAGCAGGCCCCGATGGCCCGGGCGGTCGGAATAGGGCTCCAGCAAGGCCGCACCGCGGCTGCCCAGAGCTCCATCGGTATAGATTTTGATGCTGCGCACGGAGTACATATCTCTGGGGTCGCTGCTATGGCCTGCATCTAGCACCTGTTGCAGATCCTCCTCTGTGGATGAGTACATGCCATAGATACGCACCTGCATCTCGCCATTGTCGGCCAGCTGGCGATAGACTTTGTGTTCACTGGACAGCACCCCGGCATCGTGTGCTGAGGTGATGCCGAGACTCAACAGATGCTGACTCACTGCATCCAGAGCCAGTTTTATCTCTGCTGTATTGGGCTCGGGAATAATATCCATCACCAGTCTCATGGCATTATCTATCAGTATGCCACTGGGCTCGCCCTGTTGGTCGAGAATAATTTCACCACCGGGAGGAGATACTGTTTCCCGGGTAATGCCAGCCAGGTCCATGGCCTTTTTATTGGCCCAGCCGGCATGGCCATCTATGCGCTCCAACCACACTGGGCGATCAGAAATCTGTGCATCTAGATCTGCCATATTGGGAAACTGCTTGCCCGGCCATAGCACCTGGTTCCAGCCACGACCCTTAATCCAGCTGAGATTGGGGTTTTTGGCGGCATAGGCAGCAACGTTTGCAGCCACGTCTGCGGCTGATTGCAGGCCGCGCACATCAATACTCAGCAAGGCATACCCCAGAGAGGAGATATGACCATGGGCATCAATAAGCCCCGGTAGCATTGTTTTGCCATTGCCATTGCGCAGGGTTGCATTGGGGTAGTTGTCAGCAAGGTCTGCATTGCCGGTTGCCAGTACGCGGCCATCGCGAATGGCCAGGGCAGTAAACTCAAATAACTGTCTGTCACTGTTAAAGCTGTAGCCGCGCACATTGTCGATAACCAGCGTCTCTGGCTGAGTTTGTTGACAGCTGGATAGCAGTGCAGTCAAGCCAAGGATGCTGAGCAGTTGTAACGCCATTGTCAGTGTTTTTGTAGCGGCTTTGGTCACGGTAAATTTCCCTCGACAATCTTGGATATAGTTATTTTTGGCCCTATATTGGCTTATCTTGACGCTTTGGGGAAGTCTTTGTTTGCGGCTAAGCCATTGACTAATTTGAAAAAACTGGTAAATTGCGCCCATTCCGCTCGAATTGAGCAGAATTTAAGCCCCAGTACCATGTTGGCGCAACCCGCGTCGCTGGTCATCACAAGATGATGGCGCTGCTTTTATCCGAAGCATGCAGCTCCGAAATCAGTCAAATGCACCTACCAGTGTGACTGAGTTTTACCGCAATCTGCGGTGTCCTTTTTGATGTGTCAGCTTCTGCCGCCCATGGGAACGGTTGTTCTATTTTTAATAGATTAAATTAGCTGAGGACATATTGTGGAACTCTTATCTGGCGGTGATATTTTAATCCGCGCTCTAAAAGATGCAGGTGTTAAGGACGTTTGGGGTTACCCGGGCGGTGCTGCGCTGCATATCTATGACGCCCTGTATCGACAGGACGACGTCTTTCATATTCTGGTCCGTCACGAGCAGGCTGCTGTGCATGCTGCGGACGGATTTTCCCGCGCTACCGGTGAAGTGGGTACAGCGCTGGTGACCTCTGGTCCCGGTGCGACCAACGCCATTACCGGCATTGCTACCGCCTTTATGGATTCTATTCCCATGGTGGTTATCTCCGGGCAGGTGCCGCTGTCCAAGATTGGGCAAGACGCATTTCAGGAAACTGATATGGTGGGTGTTTCGCGGCCCATAGTAAAACACAGCTTTTTGGTGACTCGCGCCGAGGACATCGCCGAGACTATTGCCAAGGCCTATTATATTGCCGCCACCGGCCGCCCCGGCCCTGTAGTTGTGGATATCCCCAAGGATGTCACTGACCCCAGTCACAAGGTTCCCTATCACTGGCCCAGCGAAGTGAAGATGCGCTCTTACCAGCCTACTGACAAGGGTCACCGCGGGCAGATTAAGCGTGCTGTTAAAACATTGATCGAAGCCAAGCGACCAGTTATTTACACTGGCGGCGGTATTGTTATAGACAATGCATCGGAACAACTGATTGCGCTGGCGCAGAAGCTGAATTTCCCGGTGACCAATACATTGATGGGTCTTGGTGGCTACCCTGGCACTGATCGCCAGTATCTGGGCATGCTGGGTATGCATGGCACCTACGAGGCCAATACCGCCATGCACCATGCGGATGTGATTTTCGCCGTGGGCGCGCGCTTTGATGACCGGGTTACCAATGATCTGGATAAGTTCTGCCCCCATGCGACCATTATCCATATCGATGTTGACCCTACATCGGTCTCCAAAAATATTGAGGCCCATATCCCTATTGTGGGCACCTGTACCTCGGTACTCACGGAAATGCTGGCGATTGCCGATCAGCTGGCTATAGAGCCGGATGCTGAGGCAATTGCCGAGTGGTGGCAGCAGATTGATCAGTGGCGGGCAGATAAAGGTATTTATACCGCCTCCCGTTATGAGCCCAGTGCCGGAACCTGCATCAAGCCCCAGGATGTCATCAAAATGATGTACAAAATTACCAATGGTGAGGCTATTGTCACCTCGGATGTGGGCCAGCATCAGATGTTTGCCGCCCAGTACTATCTGTTTGATAAGCCCCGCACCTGGATCAACTCCGGTGGTTTGGGGACCATGGGCTTTGGTTTGCCGGCGGCTATGGGCTGCAAACGCGCATTTCCGGATACAGACGTAGCCTGTGTAACAGGTGAGGGCAGTATCCAGATGTGTATTCAGGAGCTGTCTACCTGCACGCAGCATAATTTGCCAGTGAAGATTATTAACCTCAACAACTCAGCGCTGGGAATGGTTCGCCAGTGGCAGGATATGAATTACAGCAGCCGTTATTCGGAGTCTGTGTATGAGGACTCGCTGCCCGATTTTGTGAAACTGGCGGAGGCCTATGGTCATGTGGGTATGAAGATAACCCATATGGATGAGTTGGAAGAAAAGATGCGCGAATGCTTTGCCATGAAAGACCGCACTGTGTTTATGGATATCTGCGTAGATCGCTCTGAGCATGTTTACCCCATGCAGATGCCCGGTGGCTCTATGCGTGATCTGTGGCTGAATAAAACGGAGAGAACCTAATGAAACGTATTATTTCTATCCTGTTGGAAAACGAAGCCGGTGCGCTCTCCAGGGTTGTGGGTCTGTTTTCTCAGCGCGGCTACAATATTGATACCCTGACCGTGGCACCTACCGACGACGACACATTGTCGCGACTGACTCTGACCACTCAAGGTGACGATCAGATGGCCGAGCAGATCGTTAAGCAGCTGCACAAGTTGATCGACACCATCAAGGTGGTCGACCTGACCGAGGGCGCCCATATTGAGCGCGAACTGATGCTGGTGAAGTTAAAGGCATCGGACAATGATATTCGCGCTGAGGTGAAGAGCTGTGTGGAAATTTTTCGTGGCACCATTGTGGATGTCACGCCTAAAACCTACACGGTGCAGCTGGCTGGTGACAGTGAAAAGCTGGATGCCTTTATTGAGGCCGTTCGCGAAATAGGTATTATGGAAGTAGTGAGATCTGGTGTCTCTGGGATTGCTCGCGGTGATAAGTTTCTCCGCGTCTAGCCCCTAGCCTCTGTATACTGAGAGGCTTTGCCACCAACGGCTCTCTCCGATAAGGAGCGGGCCGTTTTGCTTTCAGCCCCGTACATCAGGCTACAAGACAGAGTTTTATAAAAACAAAAGGATCAATATGACAGCGACAGATAATCAAACCAGGCTGGTGCCCCTGGAGGGCGGAATCAACTTTCGCGATATAGGTGGCTATGTCAATAATCAGGGGCGCACTGTTAAATGGCGCAAAATTATGCGCTGTGGTCATCTGGCCGATCTAACCGACAGTGACCTTGATCATTTGGAGATGATTGGAATCAGTAAGGTCCATGATTTCCGTCGCCAGGAAGAGCAGAATCAAAATCCCAGTCGCGAGGTCAGGGCTGAGTTTATTGATGACTATCAAATCTCGATCGGCGATATCTCGCGATTTTGGGAGTTTTTGTTTGATGGTCAGCTGAGTGCCGACTCTTCCCATCAACTGGTGGTCAACTCTTACCGCAGCTGTATCCAAGTGGTGATTCCTGCCTTTAGCCGCTTTATGCGCCATATTGTCGACAATGCCGATGCTGGTTCGGTATTCCACTGTTCGGCGGGCAAGGACCGCACTGGTATGGCGGCGGCGCTGATTCTATCGGCTCTGGATGTTCCCAGAGAGACTATAGTTGCAGACTATATGTTAACTGTGGAGCACTATAACTCAGACAAACTAATTGAAATTGTCGAAGGTCATCTGCGCGATGCCAAGGTGAAAAACTGGGATCGCTCCTGGCTGATTCCCTACTGTTCTGTGCATCAGGACAATATTGTTGCCTTTCTCGACGCCATAGACGACCAATACGGCGATGTTAAAAGCTACCTTATTGACGGGCTGGGTCTATCCCAGGCTGATCTGCAAAAAATGCAGGAGAGCTTTTTAGAAGACTAATGGCCTATAATGGCGGTCAAATGATTTCAGGTGAGAGCCAATGAACAAAAAAGCAGATAGCAGCGAAAATGTGGTCAAGCTAAAACAGGGCCAGTCTTCGGATGTGCCTGCGCGTCGCAAGGGGATATATCTGCTGCCTAATCTGCTCACCACGGGCGCACTTTTTGCCGGCTTCTATGCGGTGTTGTCGGGCTTTACTGGACAGTTTGAGTTAGCCGCCATAGCTATATTTACCGCCATGGTTTTTGATGGGCTGGATGGGCGTGTGGCGCGCATGACTAATACCCAGAGCGACTTTGGTGTGCAGTACGACAGTCTCTCAGATATGGTGTCCTTTGGCGTGGCGCCTGCCGTGGTGGCCTATGGCTGGGGTGTCAGTGATCTGGGTAAGCTGGGTCTGGCGGCGGCCTTTGTCTATGCCTCCTGTGCCGCGCTGCGTCTGGCGCGATTTAATGTGCAAGCTGAGTCTTCCGATGGCAAGCAGTTTACTGGCTTGCCCAGTCCCGCGGCCGCCGCACTGGTGGCAGGTTTTGTCTGGTCAACCTATGAAATGGCGCCCTCGGTAGGGCTGTCGGTGATAGGCGCGGTGCTTACCGCAGCTGCAGGCCTGTTAATGGTATCCAACTTTAAGTATCCCAGCTTTAAAGAGGTAGATCTGCGCGGCAAGGTGCCGTTTATCGTTATTCTGGCGGTGGCTATGGGGTTTGTGGTGATCACCATAGATCCGCCGCGTATTCTTTTTATGTTGGCGACCTTCTTTTGTTTTTCTGCGCCGCTGATTTGGCTGGCCAAAAAGTTGGGCCTCAGTGCATTGGGTAAGTCGGAGTAAATATATTATTCAGCGCTGGCGCTTGGCAAAGGCGCGGAAACCTGTTTGAATACCGTCTATGAGTAAAAACGTCCACAACTTTTCAATCGCATCCAGCAGAGTTCTGACTGCTGTGCCTGCTCGCGGACTACTCCTTCTCCTGCCCTGAGGGGCATCTATCGTTGTACCTCATCCAAAATCTATAGAAACGCGGTATTGCTGCGTTTAAATTGTGCCCCTCGTTGGGCGAAATCGTTTTACAATAGAGCCAAGAGTAAGTCTGGCTTACAAAAGGAAGAGAAGACCATGAGTTCCAGTCATCAGTCTAAAGATAAATTAGTGATCTTTGACACAACATTGCGCGACGGCGAACAGAGCCCGGGCGCATCAATGACCAAAGATGAAAAAATTCGTATAGCCAAAGCCCTGGAGAAGCTGCGTGTCGATGTGATCGAGGCGGGTTTTGCTGTCTCCAGCCAGGGGGATTTTGAGGCCGTGCAGGCCATTGCCAATACCATTACCGAGAGCCGTATTTGTAGTCTGTCGCGAGCCGTTAGCGGCGATATTGAGCGTGCTGCTGAGGCGCTTAAGGGGGCTAACGCAGGACGTATTCACACTTTTATTGCCACCTCTCCAATTCATATGAAGCACAAGCTGCAGATGGAGCCAGATCAGGTGCTAGAGCAGGCCGTGGGGGCAGTCAAAATTGCTCGGGGGCTGATTGATGATGTGGAGTTTTCTCTGGAGGATGCCAGCCGCACTGAGTTTGATTTTATGTGTCGCATTACTGAGGCTGTGATCAATGCAGGTGCCCAGACTATTAATCTTCCTGATACCGTGGGCTATGCCGATCCGGCGGAGTACGGTTCGATGATTGAGCGGCTGTTAAACACTGTGCCCAATGCAGATAAGGCTATCTTTTCGGTGCACTGTCACAATGACTTGGGCCTGGCGGTGGCCAATAGCCTCAATGCTGTGCAGGCAGGTGCTCGACAGGTCGAGTGTACGATTAACGGCCTGGGTGAGCGGGCGGGCAATGCGTCACTGGAAGAGCTGGTGATGGCTATCCGCACTCGTAAAGACGTGTTCCCGGTCACCACAGATATAGACACTGTGCATATAGTGCCCACCTCGCGGCTGGTCTCTAGCATTACCGGTTTCCCAGTGCAGCCCAACAAAGCCATTGTCGGCGCCAATGCCTTTGCCCATGAGTCCGGTATTCACCAGGATGGTATTTTAAAATTCCGTGAAACCTACGAAATTATGAAGGCTGAAGATGTTGGCTGGACCACCAATAAGCTGACTCTGGGCAAGTTGTCGGGCCGCGCTGCCTTTGCCTCCAGGCTGGAAGAGCTGGGCATTAGCTTTGATAGCAAAGAAGACTTTGGCGAAGCGTTTAGCCGCTTTAAGGATCTTGCCGATAAAAAGCGCGAAATCTTTGATGAGGATTTACAGGCGCTAGTGTCTGATGTGCAGCTGGGTACCCAGGATGACGCCCTGACGCTGATTGATCTGGAGGTGCTGTCCAAAACCGGCCAGTCGCCCCAGGCCAAGATTGGTATTAGGTACAAGGACAAAGATCACAGCGCAGAGGCCAGTGGCGACGGCGCGGTGGATGCGATCTTTAATGCTATCGAAAAGCTGGTCAACAGCGAGACCAAGTTGCAGCTCTACTCGGTTAATGCAGTGACTCAGGGAACAGATTCCCAGGGTGGAGTAACCGTAAGGCTTGAGAAAGATGGTCGCATTATTAACGGGCAGGGCGCAGATACAGATATATTGCTGGCCAGTGCCAAGGCCTATCTCAATGCGCTGACCCTAATGCGCAACCCGGGGAGACTTCATCCGCAGCTGGGTGGCGTGTAATGTCTCAGGCGCTGCGCAATCAGTATCTGCAACAGTTAGGTATTGTCCAGTACGTGGGCAGAGACCTGCCTGTGATTACGCATCAGCCTGCCACTCAAGACAACAGTACTCAGCCGGTGGCTGCGCAGTCGACCGAGGCTTCTGAGGCAGAGGTTCGACTCTCTGGTTCTATGGGCAGCCAGGTCAATGCTCTTATCCGTGAAAAATCCATGGCTGAGCTGGTTAATATTGGCTTGGATAATGATGTAACCCAGAATATGCCAGCACCGGTTGTACCGGCTGAGCAAGCGGCTGCTCCCACTACTGAAATTGAATTGCGTCTGGCGTTGTGGCAGCCGACTGAGGAACTGTTGGTGTGCTGCTCTGCTGAGGACTCGCTGCCACAGCCGGAGCAAATTCTGTTGCTGGGCAATATATTGCGGGCCATGGGGCAGAGCTCGGGACCGCTGCCCCAGATGGAGCTGGTTGAATGGCCTCCCTATCCCAATATGTCTGGTGACGAAGCCGAGGTGCGCGAGTTTCTGGCCACGCTGATGCAGGCCAGAATTGATAGCAGCGCCACCAAAATTTTGCTGCTACTCGGTGATACAGCACCCCAGTGGCTGCTCAGCCCTGAGCAGCTGGCCAGTGTAGCCAATGGTCAGGTAGATGCATTTGGGCAGATCACCGCACTGTTAATCCCCTCTCTGGCGAAGATGATCGAGCAGCCCAGTTGTAAGCGTGAAGCCTGGCAAACTCTCCGCTATCTCTCGCCTCTGCGCCATGTCCATAAAGCAGACGGCTAGTTTGTCACAGAGCTTTCGCCCCATGGTGGCGGCCGACCTGCCACAGGTCTGCAATATCGAAGAGGCCTGCTCTCCCTCTCCCTGGAGCTGCAAACAGTTCGAGCTAAGTCTCGGTGATACACAGGTTCTGTTGTTGGACAACCAGGTAGTAGGTTTTGGAATTTTAAGTACTGTGTTGGATCAGGCAGAGCTGCACAATATTGCCATAGATCCTCCTGTGCAGGGGCTGGGTCTGGGGGCTGCCATGCTTGATCATCTGCTGGATAATCTGGCAGATGAGGTGGCGTCTATCTTTCTCGAGGTCAGGCTGTCAAATTTCCGCGCTATTCGCCTCTATCAAGAGCGAGGCTTTGTGAAAGTAGGTGAGCGACGAGATTACTATAAAACAGCGCTGGGTCGCGAGGATGCACTACTGATGTGCAGAGAAGCTACTGATTGAGACTAAAGTTTGTTACCCTTGAGCAACTTTTCTTCAAGTGAGGCGTTAAATGGAACTAGAAATGCTCTACTGGCACTGGTTGGTGCTGGGGCTTGTATTGATTGTGGCCGAGATATTTATTCCCAGTTTTACCATTCTTTGGTTCGGGCTGGGTGCTCTGGTAGTGGGCGTGGCTGCGCTGTTATTTGAAATCCCCTTTAGTATACAGGTCCTTATTTGGACGGTTTTCTCTGTGCTGTTTACAGTGCTGTGGTTTAAGCTGGTTAAGCCAAAAATGGTGGATAGTAGCAATAGCCAGGCTGCCAGGGAGTCGGCTATTGGTGAGTCTGGGCAGGTTATCAAGCTGCCCGCTGGCGATACCAAAGGCAAGTTGCGATTTAGCACGCCGATTCTGGGCGAAGATGAATGGGAGTTTAGTTGCGAGGCTGAGGTAGACCTTGGCGATCGTCTGCATATTCAGGAAATTTCAGGCAATGTTTTAGTGGTTGCCAAACTCGGTTAATGATTTACAGGAGATAAGAAAAATGGAAGGCACATTTGTTGTTGTAGCAGTTTTAATACTGGTTATTGTTACCCTTTTTAAAGGTATTCGTCTGGTGCCTCAGGGCTCAAAATGGGTGGTTCAGCGGCTGGGAAAATTCCACAAGTCTCTGAGTCCGGGTCTCAACCTGATTATTCCCTATATTGATGATGTATCGTTTAAGGCAACCACCAAAGATATAGTTTTGGATATTCCCTCTCAGGAAGTGATTACTCTGGACAATGTGGTCATTATTGCCAATGCGGTGGCCTATATTAATATTATTAGCCCCGAGCGGGCAGTCTATGGAGTAGAGGACTACGAGCTGGCAATTCGCACTCTGGTACAGACTTCGCTGCGCTCTATTGTGGGTGAGATGGCGCTGGACGATGCCCTGTCCTCCCGTGATCAGATCAAGGCCAAGCTAAAGGACTCTATCTCCGATGATATAGCCGACTGGGGTATTACTCTGAAGACGGTTGAAATCCAGGATATTAATCCCTCAGGCACCATGCAGCAGGCGATGGAAGAACAGGCCGCTGCGGAGCGTCAGCGCCGCGCCACTGTGACTCGCGCCGATGGTGAGAAGACCGCGGCAATTCTGGAGGCCGATGGCCGCCTGGAAGCCTCACGTCGCGATGCTGAAGCTCAGGTGGTTTTGGCTGAGGCCACTAAAGAGGCCCTGACTAAAGTGAATGACGCTATTCAGGATAAAGAGTTACCTGCTATGTATCTGCTGGGTGAACAATATATTGATGCGATGAAGGCTATGTCTGATTCATCAAATGCTAAACTGGTAGTGTTGCCGGCAGATATTCCTGCCGCAGTGCGCGGTATTATGAATAATACCAAGTAGGTTCACTAGGTAATTGGCCTTGTTACAAGGCCCTTGGGGAACGTCAACCAAAGCTTCAGGTTGGCGTTCTGTAAACGGATGACTAGACCAATAAAGGATTTATTATGTTAAAACTATGGCTATCAGTTGCATTCGCGGTATTGCTTGCCGGTTGCGCCAACGGCTATCGCTACGGCGCCCCTCAAGAAGTAATTATAGATACCCTGGGTGTAGACCCCTATCAATACGAAGTCGACCTGGCAGACTGTAAGGACTATGCCGCCAATATTGATGTCAGCACGCGCACGGTGGAGGGCGCAGCCGAGGGCGCTGTGGTTGGTGCTGTGCTGGGGGCTGTGGTTGGCAACAGTAACACCACCAAGCGTGGAGCTGGGGCTGGAGCCGTATTGGGCGGTGTGAAGTCTAATGAGAGAGCCCGTCACGACCAGCGTCAAATCGTTAAGCGCTGCTTAAAAGGCCGCGGTTACAAGGTACTTAATTAGAGTTGAAGCGCTAAAACGCCCCGGTCTCATTGCTTGACCGGTCGTTTTTGCAGCTTTCTCTGCAATGTCCTGCGATGCATTCCCAGAATACGAGCGGTGGCTGAAATATTGCCATCGTTCTCGTTAAGTACCCGTTGAATATGTTCCCATTCCACCCGGCCAACTGAGGGCGGTGATGTCTGTATAGCCTGCGTCTGTTCTATTTGCCCCGGCTCAAAGGCGCTAATAATTTCATCCACAGAGGCGGGCTTGCCGAGATAGTTTACCGCCCCCAGTTTAATGGCTTCGACGGCCGTTGAGATACTTGAGTAACCGGTGAGCAATACCACTTGAATCTCTGGCTGCAGATCGCGCAGCTGTTGCAGTATCGATAATCCTGACTCGCGCTCTAGTTTTAAATCTAATACCACTCTGTGAATTGGTGCCTGACGGCACTGGTCCATCGCCTCATCGCCATTGCAGGCAGTGGTCACCGAATAGCCGCGACGGGTTAGCACCCGGGCCAGTACAGAGGTAAATACCGAATCATCGTCGATCAGCAAATAATTCATTGGCCGCTCTCTGTAGGCTCTGATTCAGATGGCCTGACAAGGGGCAGGATAATTTGCGTATGGGTGCCCCCACCAGGAGCATTGTGCAGACGGACTGAGCCACCAAATCGGGTCAGAGTAGCCTGGGATAAGAACAGGCCCAGGCCGAGACCGTCGGCTTTATCAGTGACAAATGCCTGCCCCAGATTGTTAATATCCTGACCGGCTAACCCCGGGCCATGGTCATGGATATCTACAGTGGCGCTTTCAGTGTTCCAGCTGACTACCACCTCAACCTTTTCTGGGCTGGCATCGGCGGCATTGTTAAGCAGATTAATTATCGACTGCTCGATGGTCGGGTGAAAGCTCGCCATGCACTGGTTTTTATCCAAACTGATACTCGCCTTGAGACTGGGCCGCATAAGCTGCCAGCGCTCCATTAGCTGAGAAAAATACTCCTGAACCAGTATGGGTTTTTGTTGGTCGGACTGAGATTCCTCTGCGGTCATCAGTAATTTTTTTAAGGTCTGTTTGCAGGTTTCGATTTGCTGCTGCAGTAGCCTGTGTTCTGGGTTGGGCTGGGTTGTGTCTGCGACAAGTTCATCGACAATTATCTTCATAGTGTTGAGGGGAGTACCCAGCTCGTGGGCTGTGCCCGCTGCCAATGTGCCCACCGCTAGAAGCTGCTCGTCACGCAACTGAATCTCGCGCTGATCGGCAATTTCCTGCTGCTGGCGTTTGACTGTGTTGGCCATAGGGCGAATAAAGTAAATGATAATAAGTGCACTGATAGCAAAGTTAACCCACATGCCTATGATATGCAGGCTGGCCGAGCCTGAATGTCCGGAATGAGGATCATCCATAGAAGTCATTTCCATGGCAGCCATATCCATAGGAGCTATAGCTACCAGTGGTACATACTGATTTAGCAACAGGCTGTAACTGCCCAGAGCCACCAGAGCCACAATAATGCTGAGGGTCCCGGGCAGTGTGATGGCGGCAATACTGATGGGAATCAAGTAGTAGGAAATAAATGGATTAGATGCACCGCCACTAAAATACAGCAGCATGGAAAAGAAAAAGATATCAATTAGCAGATGAGCAAAAAACTCTCTATCAACAATAGGCACTGATGTTCTGCTGCGCAACCAGGTGGCTATAGTAATGGCAGTATAGATGGCCAGTATTATGGCAATGGCCATCATTGGCAGGCCAATGGGTTTGATAACAGTAAAAAACCCTAGCGCCAGCCACTGACCCAGCAGGGCGACTCCGCGTATAAAACCAAGTCGCTGCAGGTTGGTCTGAGCGGTTAGATAGGTTTGATAAATAGAGTCATTCTTCATGGGGGCATAATAACAGAAAAGTCTGCCTGCTAGCTTAGGCACTTTGTCTATGGCCTGCCTGAAAAAAGGGTTATTATAAAGTCCTCTATAGCAGTTAAAAACAAGTTGAGCTAAGTATGGAACCACTTTCCGATGACCTGCAGGAAAATCTCGATCGTCTGATTGTCGAGTGCCTTGAAAATGGCTGTATCTGGGGTTTGCAGGATCAACAGGGCAACTGGTCGCTGGTCAGCTCAACCGACAACGATGATATTGATGTTATGCCATTTTGGTCTGATAGCAGTTTTGCACAGGCACTGTGCACCGGTGAGTGGGCGATTTATAAACCAGTGGCCATTGATTTGGAAGAGTTTCTCGATGACTGGCTGCCCGGTATGCACAGCGATGTACTAATGGCGGGCATTAACTGGAATGAGGAGCTGGAGGGTCAGGAAATGGAGCCCCTGGACCTGCTGGAGGAATTTGAGTCAGAGCTGGATTAGCCTGGATCAAACCAGTTGCTGCAACAGTAACTCAGCTGCCACTCGCTATATTGCCCTTGACCTGAGGTTTAAACTGATTAGTATGCGCGGCTGACACTCAGAGCCTACCTTATTTATGTTTCTCGATAGTTTTTACAACCAAAACGAAACTGACTTAACTGTTAGTGCAGAGCAGGGCAGTCGCTTTGCCAAAGCTGTGAGCAATGATTTTAATCCGATTCATGATGCGGATAGCAAGCGCTTCTGTGTGCCGGGGGACTTGCTGTTTGCTATTGCTCTACAGCGCTATGGTCTGAGCCAGGAGATGCACTTTACTTTTTCCGGTATGGTGTCTGCGGACACTGGCTTGGTATTTCCCGAGGCACCTGGCGATCAGTTTGAAATTGTAGACGGTCGCGACAAGTGCTACCTGCAAGTTGAGCGATCTTCCGGCGCGGTGTTTGAGCAGGGGATGATCGAGCAGTTGGTACGCAGCTACGTGCTGTTCTCGGGGCAGAACTTTCCCTATATTCTGGTGCCGCTAATGGCCGAGCAGAATGTGATGATTAATCCAGCGCGTCCACTGGCGATTTATCAGTCTATGTCATTGCATCTGGATCGTATTGATTTGGCGCAGCCCTCAGTGGAGCTGGCAGATACGCAGATGGTTGTAGAGGGCAAGCGCGGTGATGTTGAGCTGCAATTTCGCTTGATGGATGGTGCTGATGTGGTTGGCTGCGGAGTTAAGAAAATTATTCTCAGTGGCCTGCGGGAATACCAGCAGGCCGCTGTTGATAAGATGATCGCCGACTACAAATCCTGGCAGGCTAACTTCTAACTGGCAGGCTGGCGCGCCAATATATCTTTTAAGAAGTGTCCAGTGTGGGACCCCTTGACCAGAGCCACGTCCTCAGGAGTTCCCTGAGCCACTATCAGTCCACCACCTGAGCCGCCCTCGGGACCCAGATCCACAATCCAGTCTGCGGTTTTAATGACATCTAGATTATGTTCGATCACTACCACAGTATTGCCATGGTCACGCAGACGGTGCAGCACAGCCAGTAGCTGCTCAATATCATGGAAGTGCAGTCCGGTGGTGGGCTCGTCGAGAATATACAGTGTTTTGCCAGTGTCTCGCTTGGACAGTTCCTTACTCAGCTTTACCCGCTGGGCCTCGCCGCCAGACAGGGTTGTGGCGGATTGCCCCAGGCAGATGTAGGACAGACCCACATCTATCAGAGTCTGTAGCTTGCGGGCAATGGCTGGAATGGCGTCGAAAAACTCACGGGCATCTTCAATGGTCATTTCCAGAACCTGGTGAATATTCTTGCCCTTGTAGTGAACATCCAGTGTTTCTCGATTGTAGCGCTGGCCCTTGCAGACATCACAGGGCACATAGATATCAGGCAAAAAGTGCATCTCGACCTTGGTTACGCCATCGCCCTGGCAGGCTTCGCAACGGCCACCTTTAACATTAAAACTAAAGCGCCCGGGGTTATAGCCCCGCGAGCGAGCTTCCTGAGTACCGGCAAACAGCTCGCGCACCGGTGTGAAGATACCTGTGTAGGTGGCAGGGTTAGAGCGGGGAGTGCGGCCAATAGGACTCTGGTTGATATCTATACACTTGTCCAGATGGCTAAGGCCGGTAATCTTAGTATGGGCTGCTGGCTTTAGGGTGGTGGCTTTATTAAGCGCCACTGCCGCGGCTGGATACAGGGTTTCATTGATCAGTGTCGACTTGCCCGACCCGGAGACACCGGTGATACAGGTAAAGACCCCCTGAGGGATTTCCAGATCAATCTCTTGAAGATTATTGCCGCTGGCGCCGGTAATTTTAAGAGTCTTGCCCTTACCTTTATTGCGCTGTTTGGGAATAACAATACCGCGCTTGCCGGACATGAACTGTCCGGTGATGGAATTTTTGTTGGCTTTGATCTGCTTGGCAGTGCCTTCGGCAACAATTTCGCCACCATGAATACCAGCCCCCGGACCTATGTCAATAATATGATCGGCAGAGGCTATGGCATCTTCGTCATGTTCAACCACAATCACTGTATTGCCCAGATCACGCAGGCGTACCAAGGTTTTGAGCAGGCGCTCGTTGTCGCGCTGATGCAGACCGATGGAGGGCTCATCGAGGATATACATAACTCCCACCAGACCGGCACCAATCTGGCTGGCCAGACGTATCCGCTGAGCTTCACCGCCAGACAGAGTATCGGCGCTCCGATTGAGAGACAGATAATTTAGGCCAACATCCACCAAAAAGTTAAAGCGCTCGCGAATCTCCTTGATAATTTTTTCGGCGATCTCACCCTGGCGACCGGGCAGATCAAGATTCTCAAAGTACTCAGTGCACTCGCCCACAGGCAGGCAGACTATGTCTTCCAGGCGGCGATTATCAATAAATACATTGCGCGCCGATTTGCGCAGACGGGTGCCAGAGCATTCAGGGCAGTCGGAGGTGGCCATATATTTGGTCAACTCCTCGCGCACCGAGGTAGACTCGGTCTCGCGGTAGCGCCGCTCCATATTGTTGATCACACCTTCAAAGCTGTGCTGACGGCGGAATACAGTGCCGCGATCGTTCACATAGTTAAAGGTGATTTCTTCATCATCGCTACCAAATAGAATCTTTTGCTGATGAATGGGCGAAAGCTTTTCCCAGGGTTGCTCTATATCAAAGTCGTAGTGCTCGGCGAGGCTGGTCAGCATATTGTAGTAAAACAAGGTGCGACGGTCCCAGCCACGTATGGCCCCCTCAGAGATGGATGCCTCCGGATGCTGTATAACCCGGTCAATATCAAAGAACTGATGTACACCCAAGCCATCACAGGTCGGGCAGGCGCCGGCCGGGTTGTTAAAGGAGAAAAGCCGAGGCTCTAGCTCGTTAAGGCTGTAATTGCAGATGGGGCAGGCAAATTTTGCGCTAAAAATCTGGTCCGGGCAGTCACCATCCATATAGCTAATGGTCGCCAGCCCCTCAGCTAATGCCAGAGCGGTCTCAAAAGACTCCGCCAGGCGCAGACCAATATCCTCTTTGACTTTAAAGCGATCAACCACCACTTCAATGGTATGTTTTTTCTTTTTGTCCAGGGCTGGTGCTTCATCCAGGTCGCAAACCAGACCGTCGATTCGGGCACGGATAAAACCCTGGCGTCGCAAACTGTCAAACAGGTGCACATGCTCGCCTTTGCGATCTTTTACCACAGGTGCCAGTAGCATCAGTTTGCTGCCTTCGGGCAGTGCCAACACCTGATCGACCATCTGACTTACGGTCTGGGCATTGAGTGCCTGACCATGTTCGGGGCAGCGGGGTTCGCCAGCTCGGGCAAATAGCAGGCGCAGGTAGTCATAGATTTCGGTAATGGTGCCCACGGTGGAGCGAGGGTTGTGGGATGTGGACTTTTGCTCGATGGAGATAGCGGGGGACAGGCCCTCCACATGGTCCACATCGGGCTTTTCCATCATTGACAGGAACTGCCTGGCATAGGTAGAGAGTGACTCGACATAGCGTCGCTGTCCCTCAGCATACAGCGTATCAAATGCCAGAGATGACTTGCCCGAACCCGACAGTCCGGTGATAACAATCAGCTTGTCCCGGGGAATATCTAGATCGATATTTTTAAGATTGTGGGTGCGTGCGCCCCTAACCTGAATGGTATCCATTAGTGCTTCTTTGTCATTGATTTAAGGGGCTGCGAAAAACCAGTAATTATAGGGCGCTAAACCCGCATTGGGCAAAGTCAATTTGCCATACCCGGCGTTTTACGATGGGACGCCCTGAATAGACCCTGTTTTACAAAAAAATACCGATAAATATTTTCGCTGCTGCGTCGCGCTGTTAAGATAGCCACCGAATTTCATTACCAGCATTTGAAGCCAACTTGACGAAAACCACTCAATCTTCATCGCCCCTTTCTGCTGTAGAGCGGCGAGCTACTATCTCTCTGGCCAGTCTTTACGGTTTTAGAATGCTCGGCCTGTTTATGGTGCTACCGGTGCTGGCCCTGTATATGAATGACTATGCAGGTGCCTCGCCCCTGATGCTCGGCCTGACTCTGGGTGCCTACGGCCTGACTCAGGCCCTGCTGCAAATTCCTCTGGGGCTGCTATCTGACAGAATAGGTCGGCGGCCGGTGATTGTTGGTGGCCTGTTGGTCTTTGTGGCGGGCAGTCTGTGTGCGGCCAATGCAGAGACTATGACCCAGCTGATTATTGGTCGTGCCATGCAGGGCATGGGTGCAATAGCCAGCACCTTAATGGCAATGGTTGCAGACCTCACCTCGGAAGAAAATCGCACCAAGGCTATGGCGAGTATAGGCGCTAGTATTGGTTTGTCGTTTATGCTGGCCATGGTGCTGGGTCCGCTGATTGCCAGCTATGCAGGTTTGTCGGGAATATTCTGGTTGACTGCAGGGCTAGGTGTGATGGGAATTCTGGTGTTTGTCTCTCAGGTGCCCAGAACTCTGGTGGTGCAGCGAAATCGAGAGACGCTGGCGGATATTAGCCAGATTGGGCAGTTGCTCAAAAACCCTATTTTGCTGCGCCTGAATCTGGGAATTTTTTGCCTGCATATGGCGCTGATGGCAGCCTTTGTGGTGATTCCAACTATTCTCGCCGATGAAATGGGTATAGCTGATAGTGATCTTTGGTGGGTCTATGCCGCTCTGCTGGGGGGTGGATTTGTAGCCATGATACCGGCCATGATCCTGGGTGAACGTCATCAACAACAGAAATTAACTTTTGTCTCTGCGGTGGCTGTGTTGGCGGTTTCTATGCTGGTGCTTGGATTACAGCGGGGCGCGCTGCTTACACCTATTATGCTGCTGCTGTTCTTTGCCGCCTTTAACCTGCTTGAAGCCTCTCTGCCCTCCTGGTTGAGCAAGGTCTGCCCGGCGGGCAGCCGCGGTACTGCTATGGGTATCTATTCCACCTGCCAGTTCTTTGGCGCCTTTGCTGGAGGTGCGCTTGGTGGCTGGAGCCTGCAGTATTATGGTGTCAGCGGGTTACTTTTGCTGATAGCTGGGGTGCTAGGCATCTGGTGGATGCTGGCTCTGGGATTACAGTCGCCACGAGCGCTGCAGACATTGGTGTTACAGGTAGGTGATACAGATCACCAGGAATTTGCAAAAATAATTTCAACTATAACTGGGGTAGAAGATATACTCTTGATTGAAGGTGAGCAGCTGGCCTATATCAAAGTTGATAAACAAAGGGTGGATATGCAAAGCCTAAAACCGTATTTTAATCGTACTGACACATAGTCTGTGAGACAGCTTTTTAGTCGGTACTTCACTTAGAGAAAAACAGGGGAATTCAATGGCACGCGGAGTCAATAAAGTCATTATTGTAGGTAACTGTGGTCAGGATCCAGAAACACGCTTTATGCCATCTGGTGGCGCTGTAACCAATCTCAGCATCGCCACGTCTGAATCATGGAAAGATAAAAATACCGGTGACCAGCAGGAGCGCACTGAGTGGCATCGAGTCGTATTTTTTAATCGTCTAGCAGAGATCGCCGGCGAATATGTGAAAAAGGGTTCCAAGCTCTATGTAGAGGGTTCATTGCGCACGCGCAAGTGGCAGGGTCAGGACGGGCAAGATCGCTATACCACTGAAATTGTTGCCAGTGAAATGCAGATGCTGGATAGCCGAGGCGGCCAGCAGGGTGGAGGCTATGATCAGTCTCAGGGTGGATATCAGCAGTCTGCGCCCCAGGCCCCGCAGCAGAGCGCACCTCAGCAACAGAGTGCTCCGCAACAGCAGAGCGCACCTCAGCAGCAGGGTGGCACCTTTGACGACGATATTCCTTTCTAGGTCTATCAATACAGATATTTTCGGCGGCGTCAGACTCAGCTGATTGCTGCCTCACTTAAAAACTAATCTTTAATGAGGTCGATATGACAATTCAAGTTGGCGATAAAATTCCTGAGGGAATGTTTACCATTATGGGTGCAGAGGGTCCTGCGGGCATCAGCACAGCAGATATTTTTGCAGGCAAAAAAGTGGTTCTGTTTGCTGTCCCCGGCGCGTTTACGCCAACTTGCTCGGCGGCTCATCTGCCCGGTTTTGTGGTTCATGTTGACGATATCAAAGCCAAGGGCGTTGATACGGTTGCCTGTATGTCAGTCAATGATGTATTTGTGATGCACGCTTGGGGTCAGAGCGCCAATGCCGAGCATCTGATGATGCTGGCAGACGGCAATGGCGACTTTACCAAGGCTCTGGGGCTTGAGTTAGACGGCACTGGCTTTGGTATGGGTACTCGCAGTCAGCGCTTTGCTATGGTTGTTGACGATGGGGTTGTTAGTCTGCTTAATGTGGATGCTGGCGCTCTGGAAGGTTCTAGCGCCGAGGCCGTTTTGGCTGCGCTGTAATTTCTGTGGCTAAAGATTGAGGGGGAGTCATATTGCTGGCTCCCTTTTTTTATGCCCGGCAGTTTTAATGCTGACAGGTTTGCAGCTGACCCTTACCCGGGTGCCAGTGAAGCTTGAAAGGATCAACTCACCAAAAAAACATAATAAAAAAGGCGGCCTAAGCCGCCTCTTTTCACCACCGGGCAGGATCAGCCTCTGTAGCGTTCCATTACCAGGGTAGCGTTGGTGCCGCCAAAGCCAAAGCTGTTGGACATAATGCGGTCCAGCTGCTTTTCCTTGGTCTCTAGCAGTATGGGCAGCCCCTCTGCATGCTCGTCAAGTTTATCTATATGAGCAGAGGCGGTTACAAAGCCACCCTCCATCATCAGCATGCAGTAGATTGCCTCATGCACGCCGGCAGCACCCAGGCTGTGGCCTGAGAGAGATTTAGTCGAGCTGATATCAGGACAGTTATCGCCAAATGTATTGCGAATCGCACCCAGTTCAGCAATATCGCCAACCGGTGTGCTAGTGCCATGGGCATTGATATAGTCTATGGGGCCGCTGGCGGTCTCCATGGCCATTTTCATGCTGCGCTCTGCGCCTTCACCGGACGGGGACACCATATCAGCACCATCTGATGTGGCGCCATAGCCGGTAATTTCACAGATAATATTGGCGCCGCGGGCAAGGGCATGCTCTAGCTCTTCAACCACCACGGTCCCGGCACCCAGTCCAGGCGCAAAACCATCGCGCTCGGCATCATAGGCTCGTGAAGCCACTGCTGAGTTGTCATTGTACTTGCTGGTCAGCGCACCCATGGCGTCGAAGGGGCCAGCCATAGACCAGTGCATATCCTCGGAGCCGCCTGCCAATATTATGTCCTGCTTGCCCAGCTGAATAAGCTCCAGAGCATGGCCTATGCAGTGGGCGCTGGTGGCGCATGCCGAGGCCATGGAATAGTTAACGCCCTTGATCTTGAAGGGTGTGGCTACACAGGCGGAGACTGTGCTGGCCATAATCTGGGTCACTCTGTAGGGGCCCGCTCGCTTGATGCCGCGCTCGCGCATTACATCTATGCTCTCGGTAAACATTTCCCCCGATACGCCACCTGCACCCATTACCAGGCCGGTGCGCGGATTGGAGACCATGTCTTCACTGAGTCCCGCATCGGCGATGGCGCGATCTGTAGCTATATAGGCGTAGGAGGCAGAGGCACCCATAAAGCGCAGAACTTTGCGATCAATATGTTCCTTGGGGTCTATATCCAGCACAGCACCTACATGACAGCGCAGCCCCATTTCGGCAAAATCTTCTCGATAGCGGATTCCGGAGATGCCTTCTCGCAGCGATTTAGTGACTGTTTCCCTGTCGTTGCCAAGACAGGAAACAATTCCAAGCCCGGTAATTACTGCGCGTCTCATCGATAGTCCTCTTATTAAGTATGGTTTAGTTTATAAAGCTGCGATTAAAAATCGTCGGTGCTGGAAAACAGCCCAACTTTAAGATCTTCAGCGGTATAGATTTCGCGGCCATCTACCTCAACAGAGCCATCGGCAATGCCCATAATAAGGCGCCGCTGTACCAAACGCTTGAGATCCAGCTTATAGGTAACTTTTTTGGCTGTGGGCAATATCTGGCCAAAGAACTTTACATTTCCTGCTCCCAGAGCTCGGCCGCGGCCGCTATTGCCATTCCATACAAGAAAGAAGCCAACGAGTTGCCAAAGGGCATCCAGACCCAGACAGCCAGGCATAACGGGATCGCCTTCAAAATGACAGTCAAAGAACCAGAGGTCAGAAGTTATATCGATTTCGGCGATAATCTGTCCGAGGCCATGCTTGCCGCCATCATTGTTGATCTCAACAATTCGGTCGATCATCAGCATATTGGGGGCTGGGAGTTTGGCGTTGCCTGGGCCAAATAGTTCGCCGCGGCTGCTGGCCAGTATTTCTTCTTTCGAGTACGAGGATTTTGGGGTGAAGGACATGTGTTCCTTGAGAGTTGATGTGAAGCGCGCATCGTACCCAGTTATGCCCCTTGCGGCAACCATTAAACCCTGTTTTGTCAGACATAGTCACCGCTGGAAAGGCGGTTGGCGGGACATTTTGGGTTGACAGCAGGGAAGGGGCTGCCTAGCATGCACCACGCATTTCAATCGATGAACCCTTAATCAATGTTGTCTTTTCACCAAGCCATTAAAGAAGAATTTTCCACCGTCAATGAGTTGATTGTCAGCCAGCTGCAGTCAGATGTAGGGCTGGTGGAAAATATTGGCCATTATATTGTGGAATCCGGTGGTAAGAGGCTACGCCCGGTTGTGGTGTTGCTCAGCGCTCTGGCCAATGGTTACACTGGCTCACAGCACTTAAAAATGGCAGCTGTGATTGAGTTTATTCACACGGCTACCCTGTTGCACGATGATGTAGTCGATGTATCTGCGCTGCGTCGTGGTCGTGAGACTGCCAATGCCCAGTGGGGCAATGCACCCAGTGTGCTGGTGGGTGACTTTCTCTACTCCCGAGCTTTTCAGATGCTGGTGGAGGTTGGGGATATGCCGATTATGGGCCTGATGGCCGATGCCACCAATGTGATATCAGAAGGCGAGGTTCAGCAGATGGCCAATGCAGGAAATCCCACTATCTGTGAGGATATCTATCTGCAGGTGATTTATCGCAAAACCGCCAAGTTATTTGAAGCCGCTGCCGAGACTGGTGCTGTACTCGCTGGTACCGAGTCCAAAGCTATGGCTGACTACGGCAGACATCTGGGTATGGCATTTCAGATTGTAGATGATGTTCTGGATTATCAGGGTGATGTTGAATCCATAGGTAAAAATGTAGGCGATGATTTGTCCGAGGGTAAAATGACCCTGCCGCTGATTTTTGCCAGAGATCATGTGACAGAAGATAAGCGCACATTAATCTGCGATGCGATCACCCGTAAAAGCAACGAGCATTTTTGTGGCATTCTGAGTGCCGTGCAGTCCTCTGGGGGCATAGCCTACAGTATGGAGCGCGCTCACAAAGAGGCTGACCTTGCCAAGGAAGCGCTGCAGCATTTGCCCGACAACCGATTTAAATCTGTAATGATTGAATTGGCCGACTTTTCCGTTTCCCGCCTTAGCTAAGCCCCGCTTAATTCCTACATACAAATTTCAGGCTTTATGGGTTGCGCCGCTGCAACCCACGCAGGCTGTGGAGTTTGTAGACTATCATTAATTTGTAATAGCTATTATTCCTAAATCGATTACGCGATAGTGATTTAATTTGTTAGCATTCACGTAACTTATAGATATCTACTTATCCATATTCAAAAATAGGAGAATTGAGTGATTATCGGAATTCCCTCGGAAATCAAAGCCGGTGAGAAACGTGTCGCCATGTCCCCTGCCAATGTCCAGTCTCTCACGGACAAAAGTGTAAAGGTACTTATTCAAGCTGGTGCAGGTAGTGCAGCGGGCTATCCGGATGCTGAATACACAGGCGCTGGCGCCCAGGTGACAACAGATCGCGCCGAGCTATTTGCCAGTGCAGATATTATCTTGCAGGTGCAAAGCTTTGGTTCAAACAATGAAAACAGTGAGTCTGATCTGGCTCTCTTGCGCAAGGGTCAGCTGGTTGTTGGCATGATGGACCCGCTGGCTTCACCCCAGGCTGCTCAGGCGGTTGCCGATAAAGGAGCCACCGCCATAGCCCTGGAGCTGGTGCCGAGAATCAGCCGTGCCCAGAGTATGGATGTGCTTTCATCTATGGCTACTTTGGCTGGCTACAAGGCAGTGCTGATGGGTGCCTCTGCGGCACCGCGAATTTTTCCTATGCTCATGACCGCCGCTGGAACCTTGCAGCCGGCGCGGGTGTTAATTATGGGGGTGGGAGTGGCTGGTCTGCAGGCCTGTGCCACAGCCAAACGACTGGGTGCTGTGGTTGAAGCCTATGATGTGCGTCCCGCTGCCCGCGAGCAGATAATTTCGGTAGGTGCCAAACCTGTTGAGTTGGATCTGGATACCGGTGAGTCTGAAGGCGCCGGTGGCTATGCCAAAGAGCAGGGCGAGGACTTTTTACGTCGGCAGCGGGAACTGATGACTGAAGTAGTAGCCCAGCAGGATATTATTATTACCACGGCTGCTATTCCCGGCGCCAAGTCGCCGATTCTGGTGACCGAGGATATGGTTAAAGCCATGAAGCCAGGGGCTGTGATTGTGGACCTGGCTGCCGAGCGGGGTGGCAACTGTGATCTGACCGAGCAGGGTAAAACAGTGGTTGCCCATGATGTAACTATTTTGGGGCCGGAAAATGTGCCCTCGGACCTGGCTTATCACGCCAGCCAGATGCTGGGCAAAAACATGCAGACATTGTTGGAACTAATTATCGACGAAGAGGGCAACCTTAACCTCGATTTTAATGACGAAATTGTTGCGGGTACTGTGGTAGCACACCAGGGTGAGGTTCCCCATCCCCATATGCGCAAACTACTTAATCTGCCAGAGCTAGAATCACAGCCGGAAGGGGCCTAAACCATGGAAATTTTGATTTTATTACTGGCACTATTTGTGCTGTCCCTGTTTCTTGGTGTTGAGTTAATCACCAAGGTACCACCCACATTACACACACCGCTTATGTCGGGCACCAATGCTGTCTCCGGAATCACATTGGTGGGTGCGCTGCTGGCCGCGGGTTCTGACAGCTCACCCGTACTGGTCAATGGCCTTGGTTTTATTGCCGTGACGCTCGCGACTATCAACGTAGTTGGTGGTTATTTAGTCACTAATCGCATGCTTGCCATGTTTAAGAGGAAGTAAGCGATGAGTCCTTCTATTGTAAGTTTCGTTTATCTGGTTGCCGGTATTCTGTTTATTCTCGGCATTAAAGGTCTGACCAAACCTAAAACTGCTGTGCGCGGCAATACATTATCTGCCCTGGGTATGTTGATTGCGGTGGTGGTGACATTACTCGATAGCAGCATTGTTAACTTCAGCTTTATTATCGCCGGAGTTTTGGTGGGCGGTATTGTAGGTGCGACCATGGCGCTGAGGATTCAGATGACCTCCATGCCACAGATGGTGGCGCTGTTGAATGGCTTTGGCGGCGGTGCTTCATTGACGATTGCCCTGGCGGAATACTATTCCAAGCTGGGTCAGGCTCCCGCGTCTTTTGCCGATATTCTTACCCCTGTAGTAACCAGCGCCAGTGCCTTTGGGCAGGGTGCGGAGGGCACTATTGCGCTGCTATCCATTGGCCTGACAGTGTTAATTGGTGCAGTGACCCTGACCGGTAGCTTTGTCGCCTTTGCCAAGCTGCAAGAGCTGATGAAAAAAAGCTACGGCTTGCCCGGTGGCCCCATTGGTAATGCTATCTTCTTAATAGCGGGTTTGGCTGCGGTGATTGTTCTGGTTGTGAATCCAGGCAATACAGTGGCTATGGTCAGCATTGTTGGCTTGGCTCTGCTGCTGGGTCTGTTCCTGGTGATGCCGATTGGTGGTGCCGATATGCCGGTGGTTATCGCTCTGCTTAACTCCTACTCTGGTATAGCTGCGGCACTGGCGGGTTTTATCCTGGGCAATACGGTACTGATTGTCGCCGGGTCTCTGGTGGGTACCTCGGGACTGATCTTGACCCAGATTATGTGTGTGGCCATGAACCGTTCACTGGCCAATGTTCTATTTGGCAAGATGGCGGCGGGTGGCGAAACCGTGGATGCGGATGAAATCTATGCTGGCAAGGTTACCAGCGCCCAGCCAGATGAAGTGGCTATGATGCTGGAAATGGCCGAGCGTGTAGTGATTGTGCCCGGCTATGGTATGGCGATGGCTCAGGCCCAACATGCGGTGCGCGAGCTGGCCGATGCCATGGAAGCCAGAGGTACAGAGGTTGAATACGGTATTCATCCTGTCGCTGGTCGTATGCCTGGCCATATGAATGTGCTACTGGCTGAGGCCGAAGTGCCCTATGACAAGCTGGTGGAGATGGATAGAATCAACCCCACTTTTGAAGATACCGATGTGGTGATTATTATCGGTGCCAATGATGTGACCAACCCAATGGCCCGCGAGTCCGAGGGCAGCCCAATCTATGGCATGCCAATTCTCAATGTGGATAAGGCCAAAAATGTGGTGGTGATCAAACGGTCACTGAGCCCAGGTTTTGCTGGTTTGCCCAATCCGCTGTTTGCAATGGACCATACATTGATGGTCTATGGCGATGGCAAGAAGGCTGTGATTGATATGACCACGGCGCTGAATCAGGCTTAGACAAATTAAACATCCATTAAAAAACCCGCTTTAAGCGGGTTTTTTTATACATACTTGTGTTGATTTACTCGAGGCCTTGGTTTGCATTTCCGCATAAAGGCTTACATAGTAGGCCTGTTGATAATCTGAGGCGGCGAAAAAAGCTGATTTTTATAAGCAACTAAAACAATAATATTAAATTTCTATAAGGGTAAAAAAATGACTGAATTAGATATGTGGCAAACTTATAACATGGGCCAGAGTGCTGCTGGCGCGCAATTTATTGGTGTGGCTTTTTTAGCTTGGGTAGCACTTCGAGTGGCCCTCAATATCAGAAACACTGAAGATGCCAACCTGTTACTGAAACTTGCGGGAACTGGTTTCTGTCTTTCAGTGGCATACTTTATTGCTATAAACACTGGCTGGTATGAGTGGAATAACAACAGTATTGCTGCTGGTCTGGCATATCTTCAGTCAACAGATGTGGCTATTAGCCCCGTTGCCCAGAGCTTTGTTGAGAATATGGATCCAGGTGCTGCATTCAATATAGTACCTAATCTTGCGCAGGGCGTATTTATTGCCTCGTTGCTGATTATGCAGTTGGGCTCAATCTGGTTGCCTAAGAAGTAATTTTTCCGCTACTCAAAAAAACCCTGCAACTTTTCAGTTGCGGGGTTTTTTTATGTCTATTGATTTTGATCAACTCTGTTGCGCGACCCTATTGAAAAGTCTGGTTTCTATCCCCAGCTTATATAACAGGCAATAATTTTTAACCGGAGTGTCTCATGCGAATCGATAAGTTAACCAACCAGCTGCAAAGTGCGCTTGCTGAAGCTCAGTCAATTGCTGTGGGCAATGATCATTCTGCTATTGAACCGGCTCATCTACTTTTGGCTCTGCTTAATCAGCAGGGTGGTTCGGTGCGGCCGATCCTCAACCGTGCGGGCTTCGATGCCAATGGTTTACAGGAGGCACTAAACAGTCAGCTTGACCAGTTAGCCAAGGTCGCTACGCCCACTGGCGACGCCAACTTATCTCAGGATTTGGGTCGCTTGATGAATATGGCGGACCGCGCGGCACAGCAGAAGGGTGACCAGTTTATCTCCAGTGAGATGGTACTTTGGGCTGCTCTGGAAGATTCTGGTCTGCTGGGTAAAACCCTTGCCAGATTTGGTGATACTAAAAAAGCTAAGACGGCTATTGAAGCTGTTCGTGGGGGTGAAGCTGTGACAGATGCAGATGCTGAGGGCCAGCGTGAGGCACTGGATAAATACTGCATTGATCTGACCGAGCGGGCCGAGCAGGGCAAGCTGGACCCAGTGATTGGTCGCGATGATGAGATTCGTCGCACTATTCAAGTGCTGCAGCGCCGCACCAAAAATAATCCAGTGCTAATCGGTGAACCCGGCGTAGGTAAAACCGCGATTGTTGAGGGCTTGGCTCAACGGATTATTAATGGTGAGGTGCCCGAGGGTCTAAAAAATAAACGCGTGCTCACTCTGGATCTGGGGGCGCTGTTGGCTGGCGCTAAGTTTCGAGGAGATTTTGAGGAGCGACTAAAGGCCGTATTGAAGGATCTGGCCAAGCAGGAAGGGCAGATTATTCTGTTTATTGATGAAATCCATACCATGGTGGGTGCAGGTAAAGCTGAGGGCGCTATGGATGCGGGCAATATGCTCAAGCCTGCGCTGGCTCGGGGTGAGCTCCACTGTGTGGGCGCCACTACGTTGGATGAATACCGCAAGTTTATCGAAAAAGACGCTGCTCTTGAGCGGCGCTTTCAAAAGGTGTTGGTGGAGGAGCCTACGGAGGAGGACACTATTGCCATTCTCCGTGGCCTTAAAGAGCGCTATGAGGTGCACCATGGCGTGGAGATTACCGATAGCGCCATTGTGTCTGCAGCCAAACTCTCCCAGCGCTATATCACTGATCGACAGCTGCCGGATAAGGCGATTGATCTGATTGACGAGGCGGGCAGTCGCATCCGTATGGAGATCGATTCCAAGCCAGAGGAGATGGACCGCCTTGAGCGCCGTTTGATTCAGTTAAAAATTGAGCGTGAGGCGGTGAAGAAGGATAAAGATGCGGCAGCGAAGAAACGGCAGAAGAAACTTGAGGATGATATTGCCGAGCTGGAGAAGGAGTTTGCCGACTTAGAGGAAATATGGAAGGCGGAAAAAGCTTCTATGCAAGGCGCTACCCATATCAAGGCTGAGCTTGAGCAGGCGAGGGTAAATCTGGAAGCGGCCCATCGCTCTGGTGATCTCGAACAGATGGCGCAGATTCAATACAGCATTATTCCTGAACTGGAGAAGCAGTTGGCCAGTGCTGGTGCCGAGGAGCAGGTGGAGAAACAGCTGCTGAGAAATAAGGTAACGGAAGAAGAGATTGCCGAGGTGGTCTCTAAATGGACTGGTATACCAGTGTCTAAGATGCTGGAAGGCGAGCGCGATAAGTTGCTGCGCATGGAGGAGTCTCTGCACAGTCGAGTGATGGGTCAGAATGAGGCTGTGGTGGCTGTGTCCAATGCGGTGCGTCGATCCCGGGCTGGTCTGGCTGATCCCAATCGTCCCAATGGTTCGTTTTTATTTTTGGGGCCTACTGGTGTGGGTAAAACTGAATTATGTAAGTCTCTGGCGGAGTTTTTGTTCGACAGTGAGGATGCGATGGTACGCATTGATATGTCGGAGTTTATGGAAAAACATTCTGTGGCCCGGCTAATTGGTGCACCTCCTGGTTATGTGGGCTATGAGGAGGGCGGCTATATTACTGAGGCTGTGCGTCGTCGCCCCTATTCGGTGCTGCTGTTAGATGAGGTGGAGAAGGCTCACCCGGATGTGTTTAATATTCTGTTGCAGGTGCTGGACGATGGTCGTCTGACTGACGGTCAGGGCCGTACGGTTGATTTTAAAAATACGGTGATTGTGATGACCTCTAATCTGGGCTCTGATGTGATTCAGATGCTGGCAGGTGAGGAGAATTATCAGACCATGAAGTCGGCGGTGATGGATGTTGTGGGTGCCCATTTTCGGCCGGAGTTTATCAATCGAGTGGATGAGACTGTGGTGTTCCATCCGTTGGCTAAAGATGAGCTGGCGGGGATTGCTGGTATTCAGCTTGAGTTGCTCAATCGCCGGTTGGCGGAACATGATCTGAATCTGGTGCTTAGTGATGCTGTGATGGATAAGTTATTGGAGGTTGGCTTTGATCCTGTTTATGGAGCCAGGCCGCTGAAGCGAACTATTCAGCAGTTGATTGAGAATCCATTGGCAGAGAGTATTCTTGCCGGTAAGTTTGCGCCTGGGGATAGTATTTCTGGGGACTTGGAGGCTGATTTGGTTGTGTTTGGTTAGGCTGTGCTGCGATGGTGGCAGTTGCAGCCGCTCCCGGGTCAAAACTCTCAGTCTACAAATACCCAACCAATGGATCACCACCAGAGTAGCTGGTCAAACTAGCCAGCGAATCAATAAACAGATAAAACAATTCGGCCTGCGAGGAGACATCCAGCTTAGCGTAGCTATTCTTGCGATGCAGCTTAACCGTCTCAGGAGAAATCCCCAGGCGTTCGGCAATCGACTTGGTCGAATGACCATGCAAAAACAACTGCACCACCTGAGACTCGCGATCAGTTAGATAAGCAGTACCAAAATGCTTAAGTGCGCTATCGAGCTGATTAGGTAACTGATTGCCAGCAGTAGATGCATCCTCAGACTTAATTTCTGCGCCCCACTGAGCTTTGCAAATAGCCTCCACCACGGCACTAATATCCGCAAGAATAGCAATCTGACTGCGATTAAAGCGTTGAGAAAAAGACAGGCGGCTCAGAGAGATATTTAAGAACTGATCCGGAGCAATATGAACAATATAGCCAATCTCATCCTTAATCTCCGTGTGCTTAAAATAGCTGCGGTAGTACTCGGTTTTTTCAAAACCCTCTGGTGCCAGATCACTTAGACGGTGCAGGCCGGACTGTTTTTCATCCACAGCGGCTCGGTAGAAAGGGTCAAGCAGGTAGGCGCCATTGATAAATATATCGATCTGGCTCTCCCTCTCTAGTGGAGGGATATCGTTGTAGTGAACTGTGGGAGTTTCATTGCGGTAATAATGGATAACCAGAGCATTGTCGAAAGGCACCAAGCTCTTTAGCATGCTCAGCAACAGAGAGGGCAGGCGCTTGCTGCCTATCTCCGGCATGATGGCAGCTAGCTTATCGCTGAAGTCCTGTAATAGGGTACTCATAATCCACAGCCTTTAACCTGGGAGTTCTCAACTTAGAAACTGGTCAGGATCCATAAACATCAGGCGCACCAGCAGACAGTCCTCAAAGGGTTCTACCGACATCATCAGTACATTGATATCGCCATTGATCTCGACGCCACTGGGGAGGTTGAACAATATGCCTCCGTTGGCCTCATTGGTCAGGGTGCGCAGATCTTTAAGTTCTTTATCTTTGCGCACCTCAGTCTCAAATTTTTGTAACAGGGACCTGACAGCAATGTCAAAATTTGGAAAGTTAAACTGCCCACGGTATTCACTGCGATCCAATTCCAGTTTAATGGGAATTACCGCACCTGTGGTTTCAGAAGTCAGTTGTCCGGAGCTTACTCTGGTTCCCTGCTTAAGGTCTTTAAACAGCTTTTTAGCCGCCTCTGGCTTTTGCTTGACAAAGCCTGCAACCAATAAATTGGCGCCTAAGTTAAATAGTTTACGTGCGTCGATATTAATACTTTGTTGTTCGGTCATTGCTGCTGGCCACATCGAATTATAAACGCAAGACTCTACCCCAAACCCCTTGGAAATGTAATAGCTGTACAAAGTTTTTATCTACTTTGGCGGGCACAGTCATACTCTGGTCGGTTTTGTTATCTCATAGATTATCACTGAGTCTTAATATTCACGGTTTTAGATCCTGAGTTATCGCCAAACTGATATCTATGGTCTATTTTTTAACCTTACGGGGCCTTAAATAGGTCGTGGTTGCCGCCCGGGTTATTGCCGGCGGCTGTTGCAGAGAATTAAAGCATGGCTATCAGTGCATTCGATTTATTTAAAGTGGGCATAGGCCCTTCGAGTTCCCATACAGTGGGCCCGATGCTGGCGGCCAACCAATTTGTTCAGGGGCTTAAGGCTGATGCAGTTCTAGACCGAGTCAGCCGGGTCACTACCGAGCTCTATGGCTCTCTGGGAGCCACTGGCAAGGGTCATGGTACGCCTAAGGCTGTGCTGCTGGGCTTTGAGGGTGAGCTGCCGGATCTGGTGGATGTGCCTGCCATTGCTGGGCGCGTGGCAGCTATCCGTGACAATGGGCGTCTCTGTCTGTTGGGCGAGCATGCAATTAACTACAATCACGATTTGGACTTTAAACTACATCGCCGCAAGGCTCTGGCTTTTCACCCCAATGGGATGGTTTTTGTGGCTTTTGATAAGGCTGGCAATGAGCTCAGTAAGCGCACCTTTTTCTCGGTGGGCGGGGGTTTTGTGGTTGATGAGTCAGCAACTGGCGAAGACTGCATAGTGGAGGACAGCAGGCAACTGGCCTATGACTTTGACAGTGCCAATGAGTTGTTACAGCTGTGCACTGATCAGGGGCTCAGTATCTCTGATGTAATGCTTGAAAACGAAAAAGCCTGGCGCTCTGAGCAGGAGACCAGGGACGGCTTGCTGCATCTGTGGTCTGTTATGCAGTCCTGTGTCGCCAATGGTATCGCCAATGGCGGCATATTGCCTGGCGGTCTCAATGTGCCCCGTCGTGCCCGCGAGCTGCACCAAAAGTTACTGCAAAGACCAGAGGCGGCTATGGCGGATCCGTTGTCGGTGCTGGATTGGGTCACTCTCTATGCTCTGGCGGTCAATGAGGAAAACGCCGCCGGAGGCCGTGTGGTCACTGCCCCTACCAATGGGGCCGCGGGTATTATTCCAGCGGTGTTGCACTATTATATGAGGTTTATTCCCGGCGCTTCGGATGAGATGGTGATTAGGTTTCTGTTGACTGCAGCTGCCATTGGTATCCTGTATAAAAAGAATGCCTCTATTAGTGGTGCTGAGGTGGGTTGTCAGGGAGAGGTGGGTTCTGCCTGTTCCATGGCGGCTGGCGCTCTGGCCGAGGTATTAGGGGGCAGCCCTGCACAGGTTGAGAATGCGGCAGAAATTGGTATGGAGCACAATCTTGGACTGACCTGCGATCCGGTAGGTGGTTTGGTTCAGGTGCCCTGTATCGAGCGCAATGCGATGGCGTCGGTCAAGGCCATTCATGCAGCGCGCATGGCTCTGCGCGGCGATGGCTCGCATTTTGTTTCCCTCGACAAGGTGATTCGCACTATGCGCAAGACCGGTGAGGATATGAATAAGCGCTACAAGGAAACCTCGAGGGGCGGACTGGCAACTCATGTGCTTGAGGTGCCAGTCAATATTATCGAATGCTAGTCGATAAGCCCGTACTTGGTTTTGAGAATCTCAATAATCTCAGCTTTGGGATTATCGGAGATAACCAGTGGTTCGCCGGTAATTTTCTCTGCCATGCTGACATAGGTTTCGGAAACCGCCATCATAACTGACTCCGGCAGATCATTGTCTGCCGCCAGCGCCCGGCGCTCGTCCATACGATTTTTGTCCAGCAGAATATCTGGGTCGGGGAAATGGCTCAGCAGCATCTGACGGAAACCCTCTTTGGAGTTCTCTACTACCTTGCCTTCTCTGTACTTGGGTCCGTCCCAGATTCTTGAGGAGTCGGGAGTGCCCACTTCGTCCATATAAATCAGCTTTTCGTTGCCAGCGCGGTCGGTGACATAGCCAAATTCAAACTTGGTGTCGACAAAAATCTGGTCCAGTTTGGCCAGTTCATTGCTGATTACGTCGAAGCCTTCACCCAGCAGCTTCTCATAGACATCGATATCTTGCAGAGAGTTAAACTTAAAACTCTGGTAGTTATTTTCGATATCCGAGCGCGAGACATTGACATCATCCACCTCGGGAACGCCGGGAATACCAGTGAGAATACCTTTGGTAGACGGGGTGATAAGCAGCTCTGGTAGTTTCTGATCGCGCTCAAGGCCCTCAGCAATTTTAATGCCGCAGAAGTCGCGCTCGCCCTTGGCGTAGGAGCGCCACATGGAGCCAGTAATGTACTGGCGACAGATAGCCTCAATCATTACCGGGCGGGCTTTCTGCACTATCCACACCAGCGGGTGAGGAACATCCAGGATATGACTGTCAGCCAGACCCTGCTCACGAAACAGCTTAAACCACTGATTGGAGATAGCGTTGAGTGCAGCCCCTTTGCCGGGAATGCCGTTCATGCCGCCTTCACCGTGCCAAATGCATTCGAAAGCAGAGATGCGGTCACTAATGACCATAATGGCCAGCGGCGCATCCGGAGCCACATCGTAATTGTTTTCAGCAATCAGGCGGCGGCTGTCGGCTTCGGTCAGCCAGTAGACGCAGCGCACTTTGCCGCTGTGCACCGGCTCGTCGGTGCGAATAGGAAGATCGTTGTTTACCGCCAATACTTTATCAGCAAGACTCATATAAATGCCCAGTGGTGTTAGTTTGTGGGGAAAATTGTTAACTTCAGAGACTCGCTATAATACCAATACAGTGACTGGGGAGCAAAATAATTATTGTGGTCAGCAATGAATTTTAGCTCGTATAAAAACTCACTAGGAGAGGCCTTATGAAAACCTTATTAATCACCGGCGGCAGCGGTTTTATTGGCCGCCACCTGAGCGCTCAGGCCATTGCCCGAGGCTGGCAAACTATAGTGCTGACCCGAAATGCTGCAGCCGCGGTTGGCAGACTGTCCGCTGATGTCAGGTTGATAGAGTCCCTGCAAAGTCTTGGCGAGGATGTGACTGTAGATGCTGTGGTTAATCTTGCCGGTGAGCCGCTGGCCGCAGGGCGCTGGACAGAGGCGCGCAAGCAAAACTTTATCGCCAGCCGAGTGGCAACTACTCAGGCGCTGTACCAGTTTTTTTCTACCAGACTGCAGCAACCTGAGGTTTTGGTCAGCGGCTCGGCCATAGGCTACTACGGCGCTGGTAATGCCGAGGACAAGCCGGTGGATGAGTCCGCTGCAACGGTGGATAATTTTTCCCATCAGCTCTGTCAGCAGTGGGAGCGGAGTGCCGCGCCGTTTGAATCTCTGGGCACCAGGCTGATCTATTTGCGCACAGGTATTGTGCTGGGTGAGGAGGGAGCGCTGGCTAAGATGTTGCCGCCATTTAAGCTGGGCCTTGGGGGCCCCCTGGGCGATGGCCAGCAGTGGATGCCGTGGATTCATATCAGAGATATGGTTGCATTGATTGTGCACTGTCTGGATCAGACTGAACTTAAGGGCCCGGTCAACGCCACGGCGCCAAACCCGGTGCGCAATCGAGACTTTAGTCGTCAGCTGGGGGCTGTGCTACACAGGCCTGCCATTTTGCCCATGCCCGGGCCGCTGGTTAAAATCCTCTTCGGGCAAATGGGTGAAGAGCTCTTATTGCAGGGTCAGAGAGTGGTGCCGGTTAAAGTTCAAGACAGTGGATTTAACTTCCAGTATCCTTTACTCAGAGAAGCATTGGCCGATCTGCTGCATACCCAATAATCCCAATAAGAATGTCAACAAAAAGGTTTAGACATGAACAGAAATTTTGCAGGCAAAACAGTGATTATCACTGGTGCCTCTGCGGGAGTGGGTGCTGCCTGCGTTCGCGCCTTTGCCGCACTTAACTCAAAACTGGTGTTGGTTGCGAGGGGCCGGGCAGGTCTCAATAAAATTGCCAAAGAGCTGCGTGGCCAGGGCTGTGATGTGCTGACTGTGGCTATGGATGTGGCGGACACCAATGACTGTATCAAGCTGTTGAAAAAAGCCGAGACCAAGTTTGGCCAGGTGGATGTGGTGATTAACAATGCTGGTATGCATGCTCGCGGTGATCTTGAGACTGTGGCACCGGAAGCGGTCGCAGCTATGGTAGATATCAATCTGCGCGCTCCAATGGTGCTCTCCTGTACGGCGATTCCCTTTTTACGTCGCGCTGGCTCTGGTGCCATAGTCAATATAGGCTCTCTGGCCGGCCGTGCCCCTCTACAGGGTGCCGCCACTTATTCTGGTACCAAGGCAGGCTTGCGTGCCTTCACCTATGCCCTTGCCGATGAGCTAAAAGACGCCAATATTCATGTGGGTGTGGTGTCTCCAGGTCCAGTGGACACTGGCTTTATTATGGACGAGATCGATCAGGTGGAAGATATTGTATTCTCTCAGCCTATGAGTTCAGCAGAGCAGGTGGCTAATGCAGTGGTGTCTCTGGCTGCCGGTGAGGAGACTGAGATTTCTATGCCATCCTTTGGCGCCAAAATGACCACCTTGAGTTATTTGTTCCCGGGTCTGCGCCGCAGTATCCGCCCAAAGCTCTATGAGCAGGGGCGAAAAAACAAAGAGAAGTATCGCAGTCGCGCTGCCAGTAAATAGGCTAAGAGTAATCAATGAAACTGAACTACGCAGAGCAGGGTGTCTCCGGTCAGGACGGGGTAGAGCTTGGCAGCAAACCGCCCGTTATTCTGATGCATGGTATGTTTGGCTCGCTGAGCAATCTGGGTAATCTGGCGCGAGAGCTAGCCGCAGATTATCGGGTTATCTCTGTCGATTTGCGCAATCATGGGGACTCCCCCCATGAAGACATGATGACTATCCCACTGATGGCTGCGGATATACTCGAGCTAATGGACGATCTGCAGTTATCCGAGGCGCATCTGGTGGGTCATTCTCTGGGTGGCAAAGTGGCTATGCAGATAGCGCAGACCTGGCCACAGAGAGTGCGCAGCCTGGTGGTGGCAGATATAGCTCCAGTCAATTACCCCCAGGCCAACAGTCATGTGGTAGATGCTCTCAACCAACTGCACAACAGCCATATCGACAGCCGTAAAGCCGCGGATCAGATACTGGCAGGCTATATTTCTGATATGGCCACCAGAGGCTTTATTCTGAAAAATCTGCAACGGAATACTGAGGGTGGTTTTAGCCTCAAGCTTAATGTTCCCTCCATTGTTGCCAATTACAGTAACAGTCTGGTGGAGGCGCCCGAGGGGCCGCCTTTTGTGGGTCCCTGTCTATTTTTGAAAGGTGAGCTATCGGCCTATATTCAGGAAAAACACCAGTCGTTGATCAGCACTCTGTTTCCCGCCTATGAGTTTCAAGTCATAGAAGGGGCCGGCCATTGGTTGCATGCTGAAAAACCCGAGCAGTTTAATAGCTTGGTAATCAGCTTTCTTAACGCAAATGGCTAAAATAATCTGTCGATCCATAGTAAACTAGCGCGCAAAATTTACTGTCCCCAACCCAACTTCAGGAAACCGCAATGTTTGAGAGTTTGAAGCCCGTCGCTATGGACCCTATTCTGGGATTAATGGCTGCATACAGAGCAGATACCCGCACCAATAAAATTGATCTAGGTATTGGCGTCTATATGAATGATCGGGGCCATACGCCTGTTATGACCTCTGTCAAAGAGGCAGAAACACAGCTAATGCAGCTTGAGACGACCAAATCCTACCAGGGCATTGCCGGTGATCCGGACTACAATCAGCGTATTATTGAGCTGCTGTTTGGTGCGGACCACAGTATTCTAAATTCCGGGCGCATCAAAAGTATTCAGGCGCCAGGTGGTTCAGGTGCCCTGCGTGTGGGTGCCGAGGTGATTCAGCGGGCACGTCCAGAGGCAAAACTCTGGGTAGGTGTGCCTACCTGGCCCAATCATATTCCTCTGCTGGGTGGGGCCGGTTTTGAGATTGAGGAATATCCTTACTACAACCGCGACAATCATCAGATTGAAACTGAGGCGATGATGGAAACCCTGCGTCAGGTACCTGCTGGAGATATGGTGCTGCTGCACGGCTGTTGTCATAACCCCACCGGCGCAGACCTGACCCATGAGCAGTGGGACATGATTGCTGATTTGGCGCTGGAGCGAGGCTTTATACCCTTTATAGATACTGCCTACCAGGGTTTGGGTGATGGCCTTGACGAAGACGCCTATGGGTTGCGCATGATGGCTGAACGACTGCCGGAGCTGGTTGTCGCCTCGTCCTGCTCGAAAAACTTTGGCCTGTACCGCGAGCGCACAGGTTCAATTACTTTTATTGCCGACAGTGCTGAGCAGGCGGATATTGTTGCTTCGCAGGCCATGTCTGTGGCGCGGCAGATTTATTCCATGCCCCCAGCCCATGGCGCCTTGCTGGTATCGCTTATTCTGGGTGATCAGCAGCTGCGTGCCAACTGGGAAGCCGAGCTGACCGAGGTGCGCGAGAGAATTCAGTCCATGCGCACTCTGCTGGCAGACAACATCCAGAATAACGCTGCTGGCAAAGACTTTAGTCATATTAAGCAGCAGAGAGGCATGTTCTCGTTTTTGGGTTTAAATACAGCACAGCTGGATCAGCTGCGTGAAGAATATGGGGTCTATATTGTGTCATCCAGCCGGGTCAATCTGGCGGGCATCAACTCAGGCAATATAGATTACCTGAGTAGCTCGATTATGTCGGTACTCAAATAGCTGAGTCCCGAAGCGTCTCCAAAACAGCCTGCAGCGCCTCATTAACTCCGAGGTTGCTGCAGTCTATGCGAATATCCGCGTAGCGCTGGTAAAGCAGGCTGCGCTCGGCGAATAAATCCTCAAAACTCTGCTCCGGACGCCGCGCTATGCCGCGGGTATCGAAGTTTGTGACGCGCTGTTGCAGGGCGGGTAGAGATACATCGAGAAAAATGACCGTTGCACTGGCTTTTAAGCGCGCCATCCCGGCGTCGGAATAGACAGCGCTGCCTCCGGTGGCCACTACTTTATGATCAATATTCTCGCTGAGCAGCACCTGCTCCTCATAGTCGCGGAGTACCATATAGCCGGATTCATCAGTAATTTGTTGCAGGGTTTCCCCCCATCGCACCTGAATACTGATATCTGTATCAATAAAGTCCAGACCCAGCTCTTTAGCTAGCAAAATACCAATGGTGCTCTTGCCTGCGCCGGGCATGCCGATAAGTACGATACTTTTGTGGGCTGCTGTCATAACTTAATGTCCAACCTGATTGCCGCTATTATGCCTGAAATTAACGGAAATCTGGCTACAGTCTGTATAATCGCCAACACATTTTGACAAGAAGCATGCTATGTCTCATTTTCAGCGTATAGGATTACTGGGAAGTCTGGATGTGCCTGAGGTTGTAGAGTCTCTGCACAAGTTAGAGGCCTTTCTGCGCGCCCAGGGCCGCGAGGTGGTCTATGAGGAGCAGGCCGCGAGTTTGGTGAATTGGCAGCTCGACAAGGTTCTGCATATTGACCAGTTTCCCGGTGCTATAGACCTAGGGATTGTGGTCGGTGGTGATGGCAGCATGCTCAGTGCCTGTCGCAAAATGGCTGACTGTGGGATTCCACTATTGGGTATTAACCGCGGAAGGCTGGGCTTTTTGACCGATATTTCTCCCGATGAAATTGAAGAGCGGGTGTGGCCGGTGCTGCAGGGTGAATACAAGCAGACCAGGCGCTTTCTGCTGGAGACCACAGTGACTCGCAATGGCACTGAGATAGGCACCGGCACTGCGGTTAACGATATTGTGATGCACCCGGGTATGTCAGTGCGCATGATGACCTTTGAGCTCTATGTGGATGGAGAGTTTGTCTACAGCCAGCGCTCTGATGGTTTGATAGTTTCCACGCCTACGGGTTCAACTGCCTATGCTTTGAGCGCTGGTGGGCCGTTGCTGTTCCCCGAACTGGATGCCATGGTGGTAGTGCCGCTAAATCCCCATACGCTGAGCAGCCGCCCGATTGTGTTACATGGGGGCGCCAAGATCGAGATAAGAGTGAGCTCCAGAAATGAGCTGCACCCGCTGATCACCTGCGATGGTCACAATGACTTTAGTACTGAGCCTGGCGATGTGATTACCATTAAGAAGCATGACAACGACATTCTACTGATTCACCCCAAAGATAATAATTTTTACGGAGTCTGCCGCTCAAAACTGGGCTGGGGCAGCCGTTTGGGCGTAAAAAAAGCATCTGATTAGGAATTATTTATGTCCAACAGCGCCAGATGGTGGCTTGCCGCCAAACTGCATCCTGGGGTTGCTCTGCTTTTGCTTGGCAGCCTGTTTGGGGCTGCGCTAGCCAGCTTTGCCTTTCCTCTGGCACGGGCAATTATGTTTGGTGGACTTGCCGATGGCCAATACTGGAAGTTGATTACCCCCATCTTTTTACACTTTGGTCTTATGCATCTGGTGTTTAACGGCCTCTGGCTGGCACTGCTTGGCGGCCGCATTGAGCGTCTCTATGGCTCCATGCATCTGCTGCTACTGGTATTTGTCAGTGGCGCAGTTTCCAATCTGATTCAGTACAGCTGGCAGGGCAGCGCCTATTTTGGCGGTATGTCTGGCGTGGTCTACGCACTGCTTGGCTATATTTGGATAAAAAGTCAGTTGGTATCCCAGCCTGGCCTGCAGCTGCCGCCAGGTATACTGGCGTTTATGCTGGTATGGCTGCTGGTGGGTATGACAGGTGTGCTGGAGCTTGTATTGGGTATTGGTGTGGCCAATGGAGCTCATGTTGGCGGCCTGTTAATTGGTATGGCCCTGGGACTGGTTTTCGGACTTATGTCGGCAGACAGAGGTAAATAATTAAGCGGTGATAAGTTAACTATGGATTTGCAACAGCTTCTTGAGAGTATTACCCCAGAGATCTATGAAAGTCTTAAACGCGCTATCGAAATCGGTCGCTGGCCAGATGGCAGGACAATCAGTGACGGACAGCGAGAGCTCTGTATTCAGGCGGTTATTGCCTACGACCAACGCAAGCCAGAGCATGAACGTACCGGCTATGTGCCACCCAAAATATCGGCCTGTGACCCGGTAGAACCAGCTGGCGACCAGCAACCTCTAAAGTGGAAAGATTAATGTCGATACAAGCTTCTGGCCATCTGGCCAAAATGGAAGTCAGTCTGGGTGACACTGTGTCCTATCAACTGCCTCTGGATGATCAGCGGATTCCACTCAATGAGGCGATTGGCAAGACTATAGCGATCGAGCATATTGGTGACATTCACTGCATACACTGTGGTCGCCGTTCAAAAAAGAGCTTTAGTCAGGGCTACTGTTACCCCTGCTTTACCAAACTCCCCCAGTGCGACACCTGCATTATGAGCCCGGAGCGCTGTCACTTTCACCATGGTACCTGCCGTGATCCGGCCTGGGGTGAGAAGTACTGCTTCACTGATCACTTTGTCTATCTGGCCAATAGTTCGGGCGTCAAAGTAGGTATTACCAGGGGCACTCAGTTACCCACGCGCTGGATCGATCAGGGGGCCACTCAGGGGCTGCCTATCTTCAGGGTACAGACTCGCTATCAGGCTGGGCTAATAGAAGACTGTATTCGCGAGTTTGTAGCCGATAAAACCAGCTGGCAGAAAATGCTTAAAGGCAATGCGCAGCCTGTGGATCTGGGCGCTATTCGCGATGAACTCCTCATCAAGGCTGAATCTGGTCTAGAATTGCTCGAACAGGAGTTTGGGTTACAGGCCCTGCAGCGCCTCTACAATGAGACTACCACCGAGATCAATTTTCCGGTGCATGAGTTCCCAGAAAAAGTGAAGAGCTTTAATCTCGATAAGCAACCCCTGGTTGAGGGTGTTTTAAAAGGCATAAAAGGGCAGTATCTTATTCTCGATACTGGCGTGATTAATATCCGCAAATACACTGCTTACAACGTGCAGTTCTCTATCAATTAATTTAAGGACAGTCCCAGTGAAAGATGCACTACCGCAAACTATATATCTCAAAGATTATCAGGTCTCACCATTTTTGGTAGACACCACAGATCTGCTGTTTGATCTGGGTGACGAGCAGACCAGGGTTACCACAAAGTTGGCGGTGCGACGCAATCCGGATAGCAGTGATAAAACTGGCGTACTAGAGCTCAATAGCAAAGGTGATGTGCAGCTGCAGTGGATCGCCGTGGATGGCCAGCGTCTGGATAGCAGTGCCTACAGCCTCTCTGATAACCTGTTGAGCCTTGCCAATTTACCTGATAGCTGTGTGATCAGCACTGAGGTGCTGATCCAGCCCCAGCTAAATACGTCTATGATGGGTCTCTATCGCTCGCGCACCATGTACTGCACCCAGTGCGAAGCAGAGGGTTTCCGCCGCATTACCTACTTCCCTGATCGTCCCGATATTATGTCGGTGTTCACCGTCAAGATAGTGGCAGATAAAGCCAAGTATCCGGTGTTGCTGTCCAATGGTAATGCCATAGATCGCGCCGATCTTGAGGCTGGGCGCCATACGGTGACCTGGTACGACCCATTTAAAAAGCCCTCTCATCTGTTTGCCCTGGTGGCCGGTACTCTGTCAGTGGTGGAAGATAGTTTCACTACCATGTCCGGTCGCGAGATCCCGCTGCAGATTTTTGTCGAAGAAAAAGATCTGGATAAGTGCGACCACGCCATGCTGTCACTAAAAAACTCCATGCGCTGGGACGAGGAGGTCTATGGCCGCGAGTACGATCTGGATATTTTTATGATTGTAGCGGTGGACGATTTCAATATGGGGGCCATGGAAAATAAGGGTCTGAATATTTTTAATACCTCCGCTGTGCTGGCCAATCCAAAAACCACCACCGACGCCTCGTTTTTACGGGTCGAGGGTATTGTGGCCCACGAATATTTCCACAACTGGTCTGGCAATAGAGTTAATCTGCGCGACTGGTTTCAGCTGAGTCTAAAGGAGGGCTTTACAGTATTTCGCGACTGTCAGTTTTCAGCGGATATGAATAGCCCAACGGTAAAGCGTATTGAAGATGTATCCTATTTACGCACCCACCAGTTTGCAGAAGATGGCGGCCCTATGGCCCATCAGGTGCAGCCCGATTCCTATATGGAGATCAATAATTTTTACACCCTGACTGTGTATGAAAAGGGCGCCGAAATTGTGCGCATGTATCACAGTTTGCTGGGCGCCGAAACCTATCGCCAAGCCACAGACCTGTACTTTGATCGCCATGATGGTGAGGCGGTCACTATCGAGGAGTTTGTCAGTGCCATGGAAGATGCCAGTGGCCGTGATCTGACTCAGTTCCGCCGCTGGTATAAGCAGGCAGGCACGCCGGTGTTGAGGGTACGCTCGGCTTACGATGCTGCAGCCCAAACCTATACTCTGGACTTTGAGCAGAGCTGTCCAGCGACTCCGGGACAGGCCGACAAGCTGCCTCTGGTGATTCCGGTTAAGCTGGGTCTGGTAGGGGCTGATGGTACTGATATGCAGCTCAATGCCGCAGGACAGACTGAGATAGTGTTTGAGATGACTGAGGCCAGCCAGCAGTTGGTGATTGAAAATATTAAAGGCGAGCCTGTACCCTCGCTGCTGCGGGGGTTTTCTGCTCCGGTTAAATTGGAATATGACTACAGTGCTGAGCAGCTGGCCCATCTGATGGCCAATGATAGCGATGGCTTTAATCGCTGGGATGCCTGCCAGACTCTGTGCCTGACAGTCTTAAAGCAGCTGATAGATGACAGCAGACATGATCGTCCCATGGTTGTAGATGGACAGTTAGTGGAGGCATTTAAAGCGTTGCTAACAGACAGCTCTCTGGACCCTGCCATGGTTGCACTGATGCTACAGTTACCCTCAGAGGCGCTGTTGCATGAAGAGGCTGAGACTATTTATGTTGAGGCCATTCACGATGCCAGGCTGTTTATGCGCACCGCATTAGCTGGCTGCCTGATGGAAGAGTTACAAGCTGTTTATCAGCAGAATATCACTGATCAGGCCTATCAGCCCAATGTTGAACAGATGGGCAGCCGGAGTCTTAAAAACGCTGCGCTGGGTTATCTTATGCTAGTGGGAACTGGTGTTGAGCTGGCCTGGGCTCAGTTCCAAAATGCCGACAATATGACCGATCAGGCGGCGGCCCTAAGTGCACTGGTCAACTGTCCGGAGGGTGCTGACTATGCGGGCAGAGCTCTGGAATTGTTTGAGCAGCAGTTTAGAGACGAAGCATTGGTAATGAACCTGTGGTTACAGATTCAGGCTACCAACAGCCAGGATGATGGCTTGCAGCGGGTGATCGAGCTTATGGATCACAACGCATTTACCATGACCAACCCAAATAAAATTCGCAGTCTGATTGGTGCCTTTGCCAATGCCAACCATGTAAATTTTCACAGCCAGGATGGGTCCGGTTACAGATTCTTGACCGAGCAGATTCTTGCGCTAAATACGGTTAATCCTCAGGTCGCTGCGCGTCTGGTCACACCTCTGACAAAGTGGAAGAAGTTTCCTGAACCTAATCGTCAGCTTATGCGCAATGCTTTGCAAAGCATTGCCAAAGAGCCAAACCTGGTTAAAGACTTGCAAGAAATAGTCTCAAAGTCGCTTTAATTTGCCAGCGTTAGTTTTATGTTGAACTTTGCCTGGCTTTCCCGGGCAAAGTTGAAAACTTTGGGCTAGGCTTTAGGTATCAGCCTGCCGATTCTGCACGATCCGGGCTGATGTCCAGGCGACCAGAGTTTGGTTTTAACCAGATTTCTGGGGTGCTAATTCCCGTTAGCACGTTCCGTCTGGGCAGTATCTAAGCCAATCTTGGGAGGCTTATCTAGCCTCCTCTTTGCGGTTTATTCGCTGTGGGCACTTTGTTCGCTGTGGACACTTTGTTCGCTGTGGGCACTTTATGCGCTGTGGGCACCTTAATCCGCTGTGGGCACCTTAATCCGCTGTGGGCACCTTAATCCGCTGTGGGCACTCTAATCCGCTGTGGGCACCTTTCAGTGGCTATGGGCGACTGCTGCACCGCTGGGAATACGGATATCATCGACCAGATCCTGCACTTCGATGGGGGGTGGGGCCGTGAAATGGCTGACACCAAATGCGGCAATTATATTGAGCAGCATACCAATAAAGCCAATGCCCTCCGGAGAGATGCCCAGCAACCAATTTTCAGCACTATTGAGTTCTGGCGAGATAAACTTAAAGTACAGAATATAGACAAAGGTAAAGATCAGACCCAGCAGCATACCGGCAATAGCACCCTGTTTATTGACCCGTTTACTAAAGATACCCAGCACAATGGCGGGGAATAATGAGGCCGCCGCCAGACCAAAGGCAAAGGCGACCACCTGGGCTACAAAGGCGGGCGGGTAGATACCAAATAAGCCGGCAATACAGACGGCCACTGCAGCGGCAATCCTGGCAAATAGCAGCTCCTGTTTTTCGGTTATAGTAGGCATTAGGGTCTGCTTGAGCAAATCGTGGGATACAGAGCTGGATATGACCAGCAGCAAACCAGCTGCCGTTGACAGGGCAGCAGCCACGCCGCCGGCAGCTACCAGGGCAATTACCCAGCCTGGCAGGTCGGCAATTTCCGGATTGGCCAGCACCATAATATCGCGATCAATTTTCACTTCATTATCTGCACCGGCGCTGTACTGCATCAGGCCATCATGGTTTTTATCTTGCCAGCCTACCAGACCAGTTGTCTCCCAGTTGGTAAACCACTGAGGAGCCTGTTCATAGGCTGTGTTGTGCACCGTATCGACCAGGTTGAGGCGAGCAAAGGAGGCGACTGCTGGCGCCGTGGTGTAGAGAATGGCGATAAAAGCCAGTGCATAGCCAGCAGATTTTCGCGCATCAGAGACTTTGGGCACAGTGAAAAACCGAACCAGTACATGGGGCAAGCCGGCAGTCCCAAACATCAGAGCTGCAGTAATGGCAAATACATCCATGGTCGATTTGCTGCCCTGAGTATAGGTGCTAAAACCCAGGTCAGTGAGCACGGAGTCAAGTTTTTGCAACACAGAGAGCCCCGAGCCATCGGCCACCTCAGAGCCAAAGCCCAGCTGGGGTATAGGGTTGCCTGTAATCATTATGGAGATAAAAACAGCGGGCACCATATAGGCAAAAATCAGTACGCAGTACTGGGCGACCTGGGTATAGGTAATACCCTTCATGCCGCCGAGAACTGCATACATAAACACCACGGCCATACCAATAATTACGCCGGTCGCTACATCCACCTCAAGGAAGCGGGAAAATACAATGCCTACGCCGCGCATCTGACCAGCTACGTAGGTAAAGGAGACAAAAATTAGGCAGATAACGGCGACTAATCGTGCTGTCTTGGAGTAGTAGCGCTCGCCAATAAAGTCGGGCACCGTAAAGCGGCCAAACTTGCGCAGATAGGGCGCCAGCAATAGAGCCAATAATACATAGCCACCGGTCCAGCCGAGCAGATACACAGAGCCATCGCGCCCCATAAAGGAAATAATGCCGGCCATGGAAATAAACGATGCTGCGCTCATCCAGTCGGCTGCAGTGGCCATGCCATTGACCACAGGGTGAACTCCACCGCCGGCCACATAGAAATCTTTGGTAGAGCCTGCACGAGACCAGACAGCAATACCTATATAGAGTGCAAAAGAGGCACCTACAAATAAATAAGTCAGAAGCTGAGTGCTCATAGAGAGTCCTCCTCAGCGTCGTCATCGACGCCAAATTGGCGCTCAATTACCTGTATTCGCCAGGCGTAAATAAATATAAGCGCAACAAATACATAGATGGCACCCTGCTGGGCAAACCAGAAACCCAGCTTAAACCCGAAAAATGTAAACTGATCCAGCCAGTCGACCAGAAGAATTGCGCAGCCAAATGAAACAGCAAACCAGACCATCAAGAGCTTTGCCAGCAGGCGCAAATTAGCCTGCCAATAGTCAGCGGCATTTTGCTCGGAAAGAGTTTTGTGGTCATTGTGATCATGGACGCTGGGGTTCTCACTTGCGTGATGCTGGGGCTGCACAGACATTTCGTTCGCTTCCTCTATTATTATTGTTGTTATTTTAGACTGATTTCCTTGCTGAGATCATCGCGGTACATTGGGCTGACTACAGATTCTGAATTATATTTAGGAAGACAGCTTGCCTCCGGGATATAGAGGATTTAACTGCTGCCCTTTAGCTCTCTTGCTAGTTTCGCTGCCTAATTTTACAGATGCAGCTTTAAGCTGCTTGATAAGCTGCTCGGGGGGCAAATTATCTGCTGTGTTGTCACCCTGGTAGAGCTGACGATCGAGCTGCTCAAAGGCCAGCTTTAGGCTGTCGTCACCCAGTTGCTCTGCCAGCTGTTTTAAACTGCTGGGAGGATTATTGATCAACAGAGCTTTACCCCAGTCCAATATACTATCACGCATGCCAGTAAGGTTATTTTGCTCCGCCTGTTTCTCTGCCAATTTTAGTTTTTGGTTGAGGCTTAGCTGGAGACTATTGTCAGCTGTAGGTTTAGAGTTGCGCTCTCTGGGCTCTTTTCTGCGCATTATAAACAGGACAATGAGTGCGGTGAGCAGCAGTGCATTGAAAGCCAGCGACCATTTTATCAGCGCCGATGGCTCGGGCTGCTGTGGCTGTATGCTCAGAGGCGTCAGTGCCAGCGGAGTACTTGAGGCATCTGGCTGCAACTGAGGCTGGGGTGGCGATGTAATAGTGGCAGCAGGGCCCACCTGCAATGTTACTGCCGGTAGTGCGCTAGTTTGCATACGCTGCTTTTCTGTATCCCACCAGCGCACTTCAATAGTTGGCAGTAGCACCTCTCCCATACGATTAGGTACCAGAGCAACGGTCTCTGTGCGTATGCCAAGAATGCCTGCGGAGCTTACCTGCTCTTCAATTTTTGGTTGGTCCGGATAAATCTTATAATCTGCGCTAGTGATACTCGGCAGTGGCTGAATCTGTGCTCCGGTGAGGCCTTGGGCGCTCAGGGTAATAGTGCGGGTGACTGGCTCGCCCAGTTTTAAATTATTGAGATCGCTGCTCCACTGCTGTCGCAGTTCGACTTTACTGCTGGGCATCCACTCAGCCGGTGGTATATGGGCAGGTTTGGCCATAACATCAATGGTCTTGGGCTGCGTATTGCGAAATAGCTGCTTGCCGCGACTGGAAAAGGCGCCAAACTGGCGGCTGCTACTTTCAAATGCGCCAAAGCGCATGGCGGGAATATCCAGTTTACCGCTGACCTGAGGAAACAGAGCGTACCTTACTTCGATCACTAAATAGTTGCGGCCATTAATCATTTTTTGAAATTGATTTTCGCCAATACGCTGCACTAGAGCATCGCTCAGCTCCAGCTCAGACAGGCTTAGATCTTGCAGTTGCACTGAGGTGTACAGGCGCTGGGTGAGAATAATTTGCTGTTGAATATACGCCGCCTGTCTGTCTACCAAAGTCTCGGTATACACAGGTTGTTTGCCAGCCCCAGCGGTAATCTTGTTGACTGCACGCACGGTTACTTCCAGTGCATTGCTGACTTCGTTTTTGTAGCTGATTGAGGGAATTAAAATCACCCCGCTGCGCTTGGGCATAAGCACCATCTTCCAGTCGGTGTAGGACTGAGACTGGCCATTGGTCCAGGAATACTGCTGCTGACGGTTGCTGCTGAGTATATCGAAGTCTTTTTGCAAAACTGTAAAGTCAGGTTCTGAAGTAACCGCCTGGCCACTGTAGCGCACCACTAGCTGTACGGTTTCGTTGGTATCTAAAATATTGCGGTCAACTCTGGCGGTCAATTCTGCCCAGCTCAGCGCTGAGGCTGCCAGTAGCCATAGGGCGATTAATAGTTTTAAAGACTTTAAATTCATTTACCAGCGCTCTTGCTCATTGGGTGGTTTTGGACGTCGTTGCTCCAGCGCACGCTGTCGTGACTGGTAGCGAAATTTTTCGCGCAGCAGGCCGCCGGGGTCATCTGGTACCTGGCGCAGCATCTGTTCAATCTCCTGCTGATTTTGTTGCTCCTCTTCACTGGGCTCAGCATTGGCAGGCTGCTCTTGGGCCTGTTCTTGTTCCTGCTGAGGCTCTTGATCTTCACTCTGCTGAGGCTCTTGATCTTCACTCTGCTGAGGCTCTTGATCTTCACTCTGCTGAGGCTGTTGGTTTTCACTCTGCTGAGGCTCTTGGCTCTGATCCTGACTCTGATCAGACTTTGATTGCTGCTGATCTTGATTCTGCTGATTATTTTGATCTGACGATTGCTGCTGGTCTTGCTGCTGGTCTTGCTGCTGGTCTTGCTGCTGGTCTTGCTGCTGGTCTTGCTGCTGTTTTAGTTTTTCAATCAGATCGCGATTTGCCTGGGCATCTTCCATCTCTGGCTCTAGTTGTAGCGCCCGGTCATAGGCTTCTATGGCACCATCCAGATCGCCGGATTTAGCCAGGGCATTGCCGCGGTTGTAGTGACCATCTGCGCTGTCCTGTTGTATAAACTCGCCAATAGCGGACTCGAAGTCTCCGGCGCGATAGGCTGCACTGCCGCGCCACTGGCTATCCTCAAAAAGGCTTTGGGCTTTGGCGGCTTCGCCGGCTTCCAGAGCCTGCTGCCCCTGTTGATCCGGATTTTGCCAGAGATCCTGCCATATTGAGGCGCTAGTAGGTTCACTGAGACTGAGCAGTGGGGCTATCAGAATCAACGCGACACTGCCTTTGCGAAAGCTTAGAAGCAAACCTGGAATAAGTAGAATCACTAGCCAAAATCCCTGGTCGTCCCAGAGGTCGAAAGAGCGGTCAACTTCTCTGGAGGTATCGCCAAAAATCTGTTCGGTGATTTTAAGCAGATCCTCGATGTCGCTATCGTCGGCACTTATCTCGCGATAAATACCACCGTTGCTGCTGGCCAGTCGCTGTAGTGAAGCTGAGTCCAATTTGGGGATAAGAATACTGCCACTGCGATCTTTTACAAAGCCGCCATTGCCCAGAGGAATAGGCGCGCCCTCTGCAGTTCCCACTCCAAGTATCGACAGACGATATTTTCCAGCCTGTGCAAACATCGATTGAATGGTGCCAAAGGCCGCGGAGGAGACCCCATCGCTAATTAAAATAATATCGGCCTGTTCGTAGCCACCATTGGTAGCCAAGTCAATGGCCATGGCCACGGCATCTTCGGTGTTGCTGCCATATTCTGGCAGTAGGGTGGGGTGCAGTATAGGAACCAGGCTAATAATTGTGTTGTTGTCCTCGGTAAGAGGTGACACAGTATGGGCTTCCCCTCCATAGACAACCAGTGCGGTAAAACCCTCGCGGCGACTGTTAAGCATATCAATCAGTTTAAAACGTGCACGCACCAGTCGGCTGGGAGGGATATCCTCGGCCAGCATAGAGGGGGACAGATCAAAGACCAAAATAGCTGCACTGTCCTGCTTGAGCACTGGCTGAGGCAGCTGTTGCCAGGTCGGGCCAGCCAGACTGATACAGCACAGAGCCCAGGTCAGCCCCAGAGCAGCCAATAGCCAGCCAGATTTGCCAGTGGTTTTGCCCTCACCCTGCATTAAAAAAGGCAACAGTGCAGGATTGATAATCTGCTCCCAGTTACCAGCACTGCGCCTGCGCCACTGGTATAGGCTCAGGACCAGCAGAGCTGGGGCCAGACCTAAAAACCACCAGGGCCGCAGAAAGTGAAATTCGCCGAGAGTCGCTAACCCATCAGTCATGCTTGCCTCCCAGATTACCTGCGACAAAGCGCAGCAGAGCGACTAGCAGGCTCAAGACAAAAGCCAGCCCCAGGGGCCAGTGAAAAAGTGTGGCTATAGGACGCAGGGTCTCGGCATCCTGTTCTATGGGTTCCAGGCGGTTTAGTTCGGCGTAAATCGCCTGCAGCTCCTGAGGGTTTCTGGCGCGGAAGAACTTGCCGCCGGTGGTCTCTGCAATGTTGCTTAGGGCCACTTCATCCAGATCGGCACTGGGGTTAGTAACTCGCTTGCCAAACAGTCCCCAGGTTTCCTGAACCTCTGCACCTATGCCAATGGTATAGATTTTAACTTTGGCGCGGCGAGCAAGATCTGCAGCCTTGAGAGGATCCAGTTCTCCTGCATTGTTGGCGCCATCGGTAAGCAGAATAACCACGCGGTGATTTTCTGGACGTTCCTGCAGGCGCTTAACCGCCAGACCTATGGCGTCGCCAATGGCCGTTCCATTACTGCCGGCAAAGCCAATTTGCGCCTCGTTCAACAGAGTTTGCATGGTCAGGCGATCAAAGGTCAGTGGTGTCTGCAGATAGGCTTTCTCGCCAAATAGTATCAGCCCGAGCCTGTCGCCTTTGCGCTCGACAACAAAGTCGCCGACCACGGATTTTACTGCCACTAGTCGATTGACCTGCCGCCCTCGCAGCTCCATATCATCTCGCTCCATACTGCCAGAGATATCTACCGCCAGGAGAATATCTCGGCCATCAGTGGGCAGGGCCACGGGTTCGCCAATCCAAACTGGCCTGGATAGGGCCAGCAAGCTGGCTAACCAACAGAGGCTGAGCAATAGTAAAAGTAGTTGTCGCAGCCATTGTTGACCTGTACCTGAGGCCTTGCTGCCCTCGGCTGCATTGGCCAGCATTGGTGAGCGCAGCGCACGGATATTGGCAGTGGCTGGCTCGCGCCACCAGCGATAGATAAATGGTATGGGTGCCAGTGCCAGTGCCCAGGGCCAGAGTAAATTTAGCATGGCGGCTGATAATCCAGTTTGTGGCTGGGCAGATGTTGGCGAATCCAGATTTTTGTACCCTGCTTAAGCTGCTCAATAATAACCGAGTCTAGCTCTGTGCCTTTTGCATAGAGCAGCTTGTCGAGGTTATCTGGCAGATCGTCAAACTGTGCCGCCGGACAGCTCTGCTGCAGAAACGTAAAAAAATCAGCGATATTCAGGCTGCTGAAATGCTGGTCTGGATAGGCAGTATTAACGGTCTGTTTAAGCAGTTCTACCAGGGCGACAATCTGGTTGTCAGCATTCTGCTCTATCTGCTGCAACTGCAGTAGCGCTTGTCGGCGATAGAGCCTGGCTCTGTGGCGCCGAGAGCAAGCTATAAGCAGGGCCGTCAGTCCGGCGCAGGCGATAATTATCAGCAGCCACCAGCCGGGCGCCAGGGGCCAGGCTGATACGCTGTCGGGCAGATGGATATCCCGCAGTTCGGCCAGGGGGTCTGCTGGGTTCATAATGCGGCACTCATGCTTTGGATGACCTGCTGGAGCGGGCGGAGCTGCGGCGCTTGCCATAGGCGCGGGCCAGTACCGACATAATATTATCTGAGGTATCAAAGGGCAGCAGGCCAGCGGAGAGCTGTTCGCTAAGTTTGCGCAGAGTTTGGCCGCGCTGCTCAAAAGCTTGGGCATAGCGCTGACGCAATTTTTTACTGCGAGTGTCTAGCATAGTCTGCTGCTGTCCATCTGTGACCGCGTACAGTGATGGTGGTGGCAGTTCAGCTTCTATGGCGTCAAAAACATGGCAGAAATTGAGGTTGGCATGGCGCGCCAGTTCAAAGAGATGGCGCTCGCAGCTGTCGTCCAGATCATGAAAATCACTGACGATAAAGACGGTGCTGCCGGGGAGTATAAAGCGCCGGGATTCTTCCAGTACCTCAGCGAGGCTAAAGCGGTCGGACTCAGGGCTGAGCAGTTTGCCGCTAAATTCCTGCAGGCTGTGAATATATTGCAGCACCGCATGATGACTGCGGCGAGCTTTGACATCGGTCTGCTGCTGAGCGCCAAATACCAGGCCGCCGGCGCGATCATTGGCCGCCAGGCCGGCCCAGGCCAGAGCAGCGGAGATCTCGCAGGCAACCACAGACTTGAGCCTCTGGCTGCCGAAAAACATTGAGCTGCGCAGATCGCTTATCACCAGGATAGGGCGTTCGCGCTCTTCGCTAAAAATTTTGGTATGGGGAGTCTGGGTGCGCGCCGTTACCCGCCAGTCGATACTGCGCACATCATCGCCGGGCTGATAGATACGCACGGAGTCAAAGTCCATGCCGCGGCCGCGAAACTTGGATTTGTGGCCACCCGCAAGCATCTGTCGCGCCTGTATTCGGGGGAAACCAGTCAGCTCCCGTGCACCATAGCGCAGCTTGACCATATCGCTGAGGTTGGCAGTTGCCGGGTGATTATTGTCTGGCTGATTCATTTATGGTTGGCCGTTAAGCTGAGGGCACCGTGGCGAGCAGTTTGTCGATAACCTGATTGGCAGTGATTCCCGCGGCTTCAGCCTCGAAGCTAAGAATCAGGCGGTGGCGCAATACATCCTGAGCAACAGCGCGAATATCATCTGGGGTAACAAAGTCTCGGCCCTCCATCCAGGCTAGCGCCCGGCTGCAGCGATCAAGGGCAATGGTGGCTCTGGGGCTGGCGCCAAAGTCTAACCATAGAGCCAGATCGCCCCCATAGGCACTAGTGTTTCTGGTTGCCAGTATAAGTTGCACCAGGTATTCCTCTACCGGCTCAGCCATATGCACGGCCAGCACCTGCTTGCGAGCGGCAAATAGAGTCTCCTGGGTGAGAGGCTCAATATCGGACTGCTCTGTCTGCAGTGCCTCCTGTCGCGATAGATTGAGAATCATGCGCTCGGTTTCTGGCGCCGGGTAGTCGACCATAATATGCATCAGAAATCGGTCCATCTGCGCCTCGGGTAGCGGATAGGTGCCTTCCTGCTCTATGGGATTCTGGGTGGCCATAACCAAAAATAACTCTGGTAGCTGGTAGGTGTTTTTACCCACTGATATCTGACGCTCGGCCATAGCTTCTAACAGAGCGGACTGCACCTTGGCTGGTGCGCGATTAATTTCATCGGCCAGCACTAGGTTGTGAAACAGGGGCCCGGCCTGAAACTCAAAACTACCTTGCTGGGGTCTGTAGATATCACTGCCGGTTATATCTGCTGGCAGCAGATCCGGGGTGAATTGAACCCGGTGAAAGTCGGCATCCATACCCTCAGATAGGGTTTTGATCGCTTTGGTTTTGGCCAATCCGGGAGCACCCTCTACAAGAAGATGTCCGTCAGCGAGCAGGGCGATCATCAAGCGCTCTACCAGATGTTCCTGGCCGACAATTTTGCTGGCTAGCCAGTCTTTGAGTTGATTGATGTTTTGCTGCAAAGGTAACCCCTAAAAATTGGTTCAGTTGTTAAAGCGGGTGGAGAGTTTAGTTGCAAAGAGAGCAAGTCTCAAATGCAGTTTTAACTGGCTCGCCGTGACGGAATTTTGGTCTATATTTAGACAGAGCTAGTGTCATTATCTGCTGGCATATTTAGTAAATTTTTGTATCTAAATTCAATAGCTATTTGTTACCCTAGATATAGGTAATTGAATAAGACCAAGTTACAGACTTATAAAACTTAAAAAGGTTTCAAAACCCGCTCATGGATGCAAAAACTCAAGGTCAGCGCACTGATTTGTTAAAGTCGTTGGTTAGTATTGCCAAGAAGAAACTCAATAAATCTCAGGCCAGACAATTTGAACAGTTTATTGTCAGCGCCATGCACTTTTATCCCGACGCTGACTATCTAGATCGCCCTGCAGAGGAGATTTTTCACAGTCTGTGGGGACTGCTCAGTTTTAGCGCCATGGCGGCAGAGCCTGTCGATGGCTGTCATGCAGCAGTGCGGGTGTTTAACCCTGATCCCGACTGTGACGGTTGGTCGAGCCGCTATACCAGCATCTATATCAATCAGCGAGATATGCCTTTTTTGGTAGATTCCCTGCGTATTGTGCTCAATCGCCGCGGACTTAATATCTATACATTGCAGAGCAATCCGGTCTGGGCTCTGCGCACCCATGAGGGTTTGCTCGAAAGTACACACAAAGAATATATGGAGGGTGCGCAGCGCGAAGCGCTTATTCGAATCGAAGTGGATCTTCATTCCGAGTCAGAGTTGGCTGATCTGCACCTGGAGTTGATGGCAGTTTTGGACGATGTTGAGGAAGTTGTGGGCGCCTTTGATCCCATGCGTCAGCGTGTCGATACTCTGATTAACGAATTACAAGAAAATGCTCCAGATGTAGACGATCTGGAGGAATCTCTGGAGTTTTTGCGGTGGATTTACAATGGCTACTTTACCTTCACCGGCTGTGTTGAATACGAGCTGATGACCGAGGGTAGTAAGCAGTATCTTTGTGAGCTGCCGGAAAGCCGCTGCGGCCTATTCAGGAAATATGGGCGCGAGGCGCGCCGCGAGTTAATTGATAAGTTAAGTCCAGGGGTCAGCGGGCTGTATCAGAGTGATGATCTGCTGGCCGTCACCAAATCGTCCGAGCGCTCGCGGGTACATCGCGATGTGTACTCAGATTATATAGTGATTAAGCGCTACGATAAGACAGGACAGCCCCTGGGTGAGGTGCGTTTCCTTGGGCTCTATACCTCGCAATTCTATTCCTACAGTCCACGTCGCATTCCACTACTGCGCAAAAAGGTCAACTGGGTGCTTGAGCACTCTGGGTTTAGCCCCAACAGCCACGATGGCAAGGCATTGATGGCAATTCTGGATTTTCATCCGCGGGACGAGCTGTTTCATGTCGGCCGCGAGGCGCTGGCCGAGACAGCAATAGGCATCTGGCAGATCTATGAGCGGCGCACCACTAGGGTTTTTGTTCATCCGGACCCCTTCGATAAATTTGTCAGCTGCATCGTCTATATTCCCCGTGAGCATTTCAGCACCAGTGCCCGAGAAAAAATTCAGCAGGTTATTGGCGAGCAGCTGGGCTCCACAGAAAATGAGTACAGCACCCAGTTTCTGCCAGAGTCTGTATTAGTGAGAATCTATCTGGTCTATCAGGTTGATAATAAAAAACATATTGAGGTGCAGAGCAGTCAGCTTGAAGAGTTGGTTAAGCAGGTTACCAGGGGCTGGTCTGATACCTTTGCTGACCAGGCTCTGCAGTCGCTGGGTGAGGCCGATGGTCTGGCTATAGGGCGGCGATTTAAAGGCGCCTTTCCTTCGGCGTACAGAGAACTCTATGCTCCGGACGAAGCGCTGGCGCATATTGAGTTATTTGATGGTCTTGAGGATGCCGCTGAATTGGCTATTGACTTAAGGCATCAGCATCAGGCGGAAAATAATGACTTGCAGCTGGCACTATTTCATCGCGATGTGCCTCTGGAGCTGTCAGATATGATTCCCATGCTGGAGAATCTGGGCTTCCGGGTGGTCATGGAACACCCCTATCTGATTCAGCCCGACAATGAACATCAGCTGTGGATGCAGGAATTTAATTTATCGTTTTCTCTGGATGTGGACGTGGATGTCTCGGCGGTGCAGGGCAGCTTTAAGGAGGCCCTCAGTACTGTTTGGAAGGGCGATGCAGAGAATGACAGTTTTAACCGTCTGGTGATTGGTGCTCGGCTGGACTGGCGAGCGGTGGCTATGTTGCGCCTCTATGCCCGCTATCTCAAACAGCTGGGCATTTCCTACAGTCAGGATTTTATCGCCGATACTCTCTCTCGCTACCTGGATATCACCCGCAATCTAGTGGCTCTATTTAAGAGTTATTTCGACCCCCGCTATGCGGGTAGCAGTCGTACTGATCGCTCTGCTGGTTTGGCCAATAAAATTACTGAGGCACTGGACGCTGTTGACAATATCAGTGAAGACAATGTAATTCGCGGCTATCTTGAGGTAATTCAGGCGACGCTGCGCACTAACTTTTTCCAGACCTTTGCCGATGGCACTTCCAAGTCCTATATCTCGGTAAAACTTGAGACAGGTAAGCTTTCTCTGGCACCTAAACCCAGGCCTGCCTTTGAAATTTTTGTCTATTCGCCCCGTGTGGAGGGTGTGCATCTGCGTGGAGGTAAGGTAGCTCGGGGCGGCCTGCGCTGGTCTGACCGACTTGAGGACTATCGCACCGAGGTGTTGGGGCTGGTCAAGGCACAGCAGGTTAAAAATGCTGTGATAGTGCCCACTGGCGCCAAAGGCGGTTTCGTTGCTAAGCAGGCCTCCATGGCTGCCGGAAGAGAGGCCTGGCTGCAAGAGGGTATAGCTAGTTATATGCTGTATATACAGGCTCTTCTGGATATTAGTGATAACCTTATTGAGGGTCAGGTGGTACCGCCAGATGACGTGGTGCGCCGAGATGGCGATGACCCCTATTTGGTGGTGGCTGCCGATAAGGGTACGGCTACCTTCTCAGATATAGCCAATGAAATTTCTGAAGCCAATCAGTTCTGGCTCGGAGACGCCTTCGCCTCAGGTGGCGGTAATGGTTATGACCACAAAGGAATGGGCATCACCGCCCGCGGAGCCTGGGTGGCGGTGCAGCGTCATTTTCGTGAAGTTGGTATGGATATTCAGCAGCAGGACTTTAGCGTAGTTGGTGTTGGCGATATGGGTGGCGATGTGTTTGGCAATGGCATGCTGTTGTCGCCACATATCCGATTGGTGGGGGCCTTTAATCATCTGCATATCTTTGTGGATCCTGATCCCGATGCCGCTGCTACCTTTAAGGAGCGCAAGCGTCTATTCGAGACGCCACGCACCAGCTGGGACGACTTTGATAAATCGCTATTATCCGCAGGCGGTATGGTTTATTCCCGCGGGGCCAAATCACTGCAGCTAACACCACAGATCAAGGCGCGATTTAATTTACACAGAGATGAAGTCAGTCCCACCGAGCTTATGACCGCGCTACTTAAATCAGAGGTTGATCTGATATGGAACGGCGGTATTGGTACCTATGTAAAATCCTCTGTCGAGAGCCACTCGCAGGTTGGGGACAGAGCTAACGATAGTTTGCGTATCAACGGCAAAGAGCTGCGCTGCAAGGTGTTTGGTGAAGGGGGTAATCTGGGAATGACCCAGCGTGCCCGAGTTGAGTTCTGTCTTAATGGCGGGCTCTGTAACACCGACTTTATCGACAATGCCGGTGGCGTAGATTGCTCTGACCATGAAGTTAATATCAAGATACTGCTCAATAAAGAGGTGATGGCGGGTCGCCTGGCCATGGAGCAGCGCAATCAGTTTCTGGCCTCGATGACTGATACCGTGGCAGATCTGGTATTGCACAATAACAGTCGTCAGACCCAGGCTATTAGCTTGGCACTGCACCGCAGTGGCCAGCAGCATGCGGAATATCAGAGATTTATGGTTTGGCTGGAGGAGACTGGTCGCCTGGATCGCGAGCTGGAATTTTTACCCACAGACGACCAGCTCAGTGAGCGTATCAACCGCAATCTGCCGGTGTGGACCAGACCTGAGCTGTCTGTATTGGTCTGTTATTCCAAGGTAATGCTCAAAGAGGCGCTGCTGGAGGTGGATTTGCTGTCTGAGCCCTGGCTGGCCAGCTCTGTCAACCGGGCATTTCCTCAACAGGTGATTGATAAATACCCGGCGGCAGTTGCGGAGCATCAGCTGCGCCATGAGATTGCTGCGACTCAGTTAGCCAATGATCTGGTCGACCGAATGGGCTTTAGCTTCTTCTTCAGGCAGATGGAGTCCACTGGCGCCTCCGCCGGTGAGGTGATTCGTGCTTACAGCATAGTGATCAATATTTTGGGTATTGACCAGCTGTGGCAAAGTATTGAGAACGATAATAATTTAGTCGCCGATGTGCAGCTGGATCTGCTACATATGCTGATTCGTCTGGTGCGCAGAACAACCAGATGGTTTTTGCGCAACCGCAGGCTCAATTTGGACTGTAGCCTGACTATCAAACAGTTTGCCGAGCCCATGCTGGCGGTGATTGAACATATGCCCAAGCGAGAGCAAGAAGAGTGGGTGGCGCTTTGGGGCATAGAAAAAGACCGGTTGATCGACCGCTCCGTGGAGCCCAAGTTAGCCGCCCGGTTGGCGGCTTCTGACAGCATATTTTTAAGTCTGGGTATTGTGGATACTGCCCTCAAGCAGGATACAGCCGTAGAGCAGACGGCCCAGCTGTACTTTACTCTGGGCGAAAAGCTATCTCTGGACTGGTTTATGGCCCAGATTGTTGATCTGCAGCCGCAAAACCGCTGGCAAGATCTGGCTCGAGAGTCCTATGTGGACGATTTGGAAAGTCAGCGTCGACGTTTAACTGCCTGTTTGCTGTCTCTGCATAGCAGCGATATTCAATCGGTGGTTGAGGATTGGCTGATTCAGCAGCAACCGCTGATTGATCGCTGGCAATCAATGGTCGGGGATTTACGCCGCAGTGCAGCTCCAGACTTTGCGATGATTTCTGTGGCCCTCAGAGAGCTGCTGGATCTAGTAGAGGCGTCGGTGGAGGCTGTAGAGCAGTAGGTGCTTACAGCAGTAAAGAGAAATACAGCCAGAGCAGAAAAAAGGCCGCAACTTCACATGAGTTGCGGCCTTTTTGGTGGCCCATCAAGTTCTTTTGTCTGTGAGCCGGAAGCGGAATAAATTTCCGCTTAAGTCTGATAGTCTGTTTGTTTCTGTATGTGCTTTTTAGTTAGTTTAAAGTGCTTTCTAACCAATTTCTAACCGATTTCTAACCGATTGTGGCTGCCTGCTTGTTGAGAGAGCCTCTCTATAAATTAGCAGCCTTTTGCTGGAAAGAAGCCTGATTAAATCCATTCCAGTAATCCTCGCGTCCCTCGCGCCAACCTCTTGACCAGTGATACGCCATAATCGATTGTTCTTGATAGGGGCATGTTGCCAATGAACGTTCTTGAATCGCGGCCTGATAACCTTTTACGTACGACCGGTGGTCCTGATTTCTTTTATGTTTTTTCACATCATCTCCTAAGGGTTTATTTAGGAAACTGCTTTTCAGCTTATAAAATCTGCCTCGAGCAGTTTTTATCAAACAAAATTGTGTAAAGAGCGATAGAATGAGCGCCGTTTTGCGCTTAGTCCAGTTGACCAAAATCTACTGATCCTGTCGAAGATTTTGTTTGTCTATATAGGCTGCGCTTTATTCCTAGAAGTAATGAAAGGGTCATATTTGTGAGTGTTGGATTAGATGATCAGTCATGGTTGGCTACCTGTCCCAAGGGGTTGGAGCTGCTGCTGGCTAATGAGCTACAGGGGCTGGGGGCCAGTGGAGTCAAGGAAACCGTGGCCGCTGTGCATTTCGAGGGCTCTCTGGAGCTGGCCTATCGCGCCTGTCTCTGGTCAAGGCTGGCCAATCGCATTCTGCTGCCACTGCATAGCTTTATGCTCAATAGCGCAGATGATCTATATCAACAGTGCAACGATATTGCCTGGGAGAGCCACTTTACTGCCTCCCAGAGTATTGCTATCGATTTTATAGGTACCTCTCGTCATATCGACAACACCATGTATGGTTCTCAGCGGGTTAAGGATGCGGTGGTGGATCGCATTCGTCGAGTTGAGGGCGAGCGCCCTGATGTGGATACCAAGAATCCGGATATTCGTATTCAGGTACGCCAGCATAAGGGGCGAGTCACTCTATCCTTGGATATTTCTGGTGAGAGCCTGCACCGCAGGGGCTATCGAAGTGGCCAGGGCAGTGCGCCTATCAAAGAAAATCTGGCTGTGGCGCTGTTATTGCGCGCTGGCTGGCCAGCGATTGCCGCTGAGGGCGGCGCATTGTTGGACCCCATGTGCGGCAGTGGCACCCTGATTATTGAAGGGGCCATGATGGCGGCAGATATTGCCCCGGGCATTCTGCGCGGTCACTTTGGTTTCCACTACTGGCTGCAACATGATCAGGCACTGTGGGACTCTTTGGTAATAGAGGCGCAAGAGCGCAAAACCGCTGGCTTGGAAAAGCTTGAGCTGGATATTCGCGGCTATGATGCCAACCCCCGGGTGCTGGAATTTACCACTCAAAATATAGAGAACGCTGGGTTGGATGAACATATCCGCCTGGCCCATAAACCCATAGATCAGTTTGGCAAACCCACAGCGGAGACTGGTTTGCTGCTGACCAACCCTCCCTATGGCGAGCGTTTGGGTGAGATTGATGAGCTGATTCCCCTGTATCAAAAACTTGGCACAGTGCTGCAAAAGAACTTTGCCTGCTGGAAAGCCGCAATCTTTACCGGCAATGTGGATCTGGGTCGCGAAACCGATCTCAGCCCCAGCAAGCAGTACAGCCTGTATAACGGCACCATTCCCTGTAAGTTGCTGGTATTTACTGATATGACCTCCAAGTCCGCTCGCATTGCAGAGCGGTTAAGTACCCCGGCACCAGCTCAGAAGCTGACCGAGGGCGCGCGGATGGTCCTCAATCGGCTAAAGAAAAATCAGCGCCGACTGGAGAGTTGGCGCAAGAAATCCAATATTAGTTGCTACCGACTCTACGATGCCGATATTCCCGAATATGCCGTGGCAGTAGATATCTATGATCAGTCTGTGTATGTGCAGGAATATGCTCCCCCAGCGTCTATATCAGAGAAGGTTGCCCGCGAGCGTTTTGCTGAGGTAAAGCAGGCGGTTAAAGAATTCTCTGCCAATTACCGCGGTAAAACCCATTACAACGAACGTCGCCGCCAGAAGGGTGACAGCCAGTATCAGCGCAACGCTGAAGGTGCCAGCGATATTATTGAGGTGACCGAGGGATCTGGGCGCTTTGAGATTAATCTCTCCGACTATTTGGATACCGGGCTATTTCTCGATCACCGACCGGTGCGGGCGATGATTGGCGATCTGGTTAAAGGCAAGCGCTTTCTTAATCTGTTCTGTTATACCGCCGCTGCCTCAGTGCAGGCCGCTCTGGCGGGAGCTAAAACCTCATTGAGCATTGATATGTCCAATACCTATCTGGATTGGGCCGGACGCAACTTTGAATTAAATAGCATGAGTGCCAGCAAGCACCAGTTGCTGCGTGCCGACTGTTTGAAATGGCTGGAAGAGGAGGGCGAGCTGTTTGATGTTATCTTCCTGGATCCACCCACCTTCTCCAACTCCAAAAAAATGGACTCGGTGCTCGATATACAGCGCGACCATGGCGATATGATTCGTAACGCCATGGCCAAACTGGCCCCCAATGGCGTGCTGATTTTCTCTAATAACTTCCGCAAGTTTAAAATGGACGAGCTGACACTGCGTCAGTTTGACTGTGAAAATATTACCCCACAGACCTTGGATATGGACTTTGAGCGCAATCCTCGCATTCACAATGTATGGAGAATCACCAGGCGCAGCAGTTTTGGATAAGCGACTAACAGTCTTCACCGGCCCCAACTGCCATCTCTGCGAGCAGGCCAAAGCCATTCTCTATCCGCTAATATCGCAGGAGGGCTGGGAGCTGGTCGAAGTGAATATCCAGGACAGTGAAGACCTCGGGCAACGCTATGGTATTCGTATTCCAGTGGTGGCTCTGCCCGACGGCAGGGAAAAGGGCTGGCCTTTTACCGCGGCGCAAATTGCCCGAATGCTTGAGTCTGCAGGCTAGCCACCAAACTGTGCCACATACTTATCCAGCGCATTGGCAAACTCCATGCGATCCCGCTGGGACAGGGGTGGGGGCCCACCACCCACCTGAACTGCGCTATTGCGCATACTGTCCATAAAATCCCGCATATTCAGTCGGGCGCGGATATTAGCCTTGGTATACAGCTCCCCGCGCGGGTTTAGCGCCTTACCTTCTTTGTCGATTACTTCCGCGGCCAGAGGGATATCTGCCGTAATCACCAGATCGTCTTTTTCTACCAGTTCAACAATATGGTTATCCGCCACATCAAACCCCTGACTCACCTGAATACTGCGCACAGTGGGAATCCTCGGTGTAGACAATGCCTGATTAGCTACCAGTATCACCTCTATGCCAGTGCGTTGAGAGACTCGATAGAGGATCTCTTTGATTACTGTGGGGCAGGCGTCGGCGTCGACATAGATTTTCATAAACTGATCTGAGTTGATTGAGTGGCCGCATTATAACTCAATTCATGCCTTGAATAGGCTTGTATCCAGGGCTAGTCAGGGTAGAATGCGCGCTTAATAATTTAACTCATGTGGCCCCTGGTATGGGTCACCACTGAAAAAGGAAAGCACTATGCCCGCAATTACCCTGCCCGATGGTTCCCAACGCGTTTTTGATAATCCTGTTTCCGTAGCCGATGTTGCCGCTGATATTGGTGCTGGTCTGGCCAAAGCTACCCTGGCCGGCGTGGTCAATGGTGAGGTTGTTGATTCCTCCTATGTGATGAGCGACGACGCCAGTCTGGCGATTGTTACCGATCGCTCCGATGAGGCGCTGGATATTATTCGCCACTCCTCGGCTCACCTGCTGGCCATGGCAGTGAAGCAGCTGTTTCCTTCGGCTCAGGTGACCATCGGCCCTGTGATTGAAGATGGCTTTTACTATGACTTTGCCTTTGAGCGTACCTTTACTCCGGAAGATCTGGAGGCTATTGAGGCGCGCATGACTGAGCTGGTTAAGGCCGACCATAGCATTGCCCGTGAGGAATGGGATCGCGACGAGGCAGTGGCGTTTTTCCGAGAGATGGGTGAGGAATACAAGGCTGAGATTATTGCCAGTATTCCCGCCGGAGAGCCAATTGGCCTGTATCGTCAGGGAGATTTTATCGATCTCTGCCGTGGCCCCCATGTGCCCTCTACGGCAAAACTACCCGCGTTTAAGTTGACCAAGGTGGCGGGCGCCTATTGGCGTGGCGACAGTAATAATGAAATGCTGCAGCGTATTTACGGCACTGCCTGGACCAATAAAAAAGAGCTTAAGGCCTATATTAATCGCCTGGCTGAAGCGGAGAAGCGCGACCACCGTAAGATTGGTAAAAAGCTGGATCTATATCATATGCAGGAAGAGGCTCCAGGCTCGGTGTTCTGGCACCAGAAGGGCTGGGCTATCTACAAGACTGTAGAAGGCTTTATGCGCGATAGGCAGATTGAGCGCGGTTATCATGAAATTAAAACACCACAGGTGGTCGACTTTAGTCTCTGGGAGAAGTCTGGCCATGCGGATAAGTTTGGTGACGATATGTTTACCGTTACCACAGAAGACCGCAATTATGCCATCAAGCCCATGAACTGCCCCTGCCACGTGCAGGTGTTTAATCAGGGCCTGAAAAGCTACAGAGACTTGCCCTTGAGGCTGGCTGAGTTTGGTTCCTGTCACAGAAATGAGCCCTCTGGTTCATTGCACGGCATTATGCGCGTGCGCTCATTTACTCAGGACGATGGCCATATTTTCTGTACTGAAGATCAGATTCAGTCGGAGGTGGCGGAATTTATCGATTTTCTTCACGAGGTCTATGCAGACTTTGGGTTTACCGAAATAATCTACCGTCTGTCGACCCGTCCAGAGCAGCGTGTGGGGTCTGACCAGGACTGGGACCGTGCAGAGGAGGCCCTGGGTCAGGCGCTTGATGCCAAGGGCCTGCCCTGGCAAGAGTTGCCTGGAGAGGGCGCTTTCTACGGTCCTAAAATCGAGTTTTCTCTCAAAGATTGTATTGGTCGCGTCTGGCAGTGCGGCACCATGCAAGTGGACTTTTCCATGCCCGGGCGTCTGGAGGCTCAGTATGTAGCCGAAGATGGTTCACGCAAAGTACCGGTGATGTTGCACCGTGCACTGCTGGGTTCCTTTGAGCGATTTATCGGTATTTTGATCGAACAGTACGAGGGGGCATTTCCCTTCTGGTTGGCGCCAGAACAGGTCGCGGTAATGAATATTACCGATTCTCAGGCTGATTATGCTCAAGAAGTCGCTAAATCATTGCAAAATAAAGGATTTAGGGCCATTTGTGACTTGAGAAACGAGAAGATCGGCTTTAAAATCCGCGGTCATTCGATGCAACGGGTTCCCTACCTGCTTGTAGTCGGTGACAAAGAGAAAGAATCACGCACTGTGGCGGTTCGAACCAGAGATGGAAACGACCTCGGTAGCCTGCCTCTAGACGAGGTTTGCGCCCTGTTTTCATCAGAGGCCGACAAGCGCGGGCGTACTGAATAGAACGAGCGGAGTAAAGTTTATTAAAAAAGACAGCAAGCGGGCGCGTCTTAACGAAGATATCACCGCCCCCGAAGTTAGATTGGTTGCCTCTAATGGCTCTCAGGTTGGCGTAGTGCCATTGGCTGAGGCTATGGAAGCAGCGCAGAAAGAGACACTGGATCTGGTAGAGATATCTCCGGATGCCCAGCCTCCAGTCTGTAAGATCATGGATTACGGCAAGCATGTCTTTGATATAAAGAAGAAAGTAGCTCTGCAAAAGAAAAAGCAGAAACAGACTCAAGTTAAAGAGATGAAGTTTCGGCCGGGAACTGATGAAGGCGACTATCAAATCAAGTTGCGCAATTTGGTTCGGTTTCTGGAGAACGGTGACAAGGCCAAGATTACACTGCGTTTTCGCGGCCGTGAAATGGCTCACCAACAACTCGGCATGGATATGATGAAGCGAGTTGAAGCAGATCTGGAGGAGCTGGCTCAGGTTGAGCAGTATCCAAAGATGGAAGGACGCCAAATGACTATGGTTTTGGCGCCCCGAAGTAAGAAAAAGTAACACCGCAGAAAGTAGTAACTCGAAGTAGCAACGGGAAGTACATAGCGCGACCCGCGCTCAGCCATTGTTTTTGGCAGGCTGTCCGGGCGTCTCTTGTTGATTTTATAAACCTCTAATTATTGGAGAACAGAAATGCCAAAAGCTAAAGTACATAGTGGAGCTGCAAAACGCTTCAAAAAGACGGCCGCAGGCTATAAGCACAAGCACCAGCACAAAAGCCATATCCTCACCAAGATGACTACCAAGCGCAAGCGTCAGCTGCGTGGCACCAGCATTCTTAATGCTGCAGATAAGCCTCGCGTCGATCGCATGTTGCGCAACGTTTAAGTCCCATAACTAATTTTTGGTAGGAGAATAATATGCCTAGAGTAAAACGTGGTGTTGAAGCTGGTCGTCGACACAAGAAAGTCTTAAAGCAAGCAAAGGGTTACTACGGAGCGCGCAGCCGCGTCTATCGTGTAGCTGTTCAGGCAGTGACTAAAGCGGGTCAATATGCTTACCGTGACCGTCGCGTAAAGAAGCGTACCTTCCGCAGACTGTGGATTGCTCGTATCAATGCTCAGTCACGTGTTGAAGGTTTGTCCTACAGCCGTCTGATCAATGGTCTCAACAAGGCCGGTATCGCACTGGATCGCCGAGTACTGGCTGATCTGGCTGTGCATGATAAAGCTGCTTTTGGTGCGGTAGTAAACCAAGCCAAAGCCGCCCTAGCTTAAGAGACAGTTGAGTTAACAGCTGAATTAAGCTGCCTAAACAGCAGATTGATAAACAGCTAATCGAATAGGGAAGGGGCCAGGGCTCTTTCCCTATTTTTTTATCAGTAATAAGATACAACATCGGGTTATGTGGTGAATCACAATGATTGAACTGGAACAGATTGCCAGTGAAGCTGGAGGCGCGATTGACGCGGCGACAGATTTATCGGCGCTGGACGTACTGCGAGTCGACTACCTGGGTAAAAAGGGCAGGCTCACTGGGCTGCTAAAAGGTCTGGGAGCTCTATCCAATGAGGAGCGCCCGGCGGCAGGCGCCAAAATCAACGAGGTCAAGCAGGCGCTGCAGGAGCAGATTAACAACAAAAAATCTGAGCTTGAATCGGCGGCATTGGATGCTCAGCTGGCCAATGAAACCATAGACGTCACATTGCCAGGCCGCGGTGAAGAGGCGGGGGGCTTGCATCCAGTTACCCGCACCATGGAGCGTATCGAGGCTTTCTTTACACGCATTGGCTACGATGTTGAGACTGGTCCAGAGATTGAGGACGACTATCATAACTTTGAAGCCCTAAATATCCCTGGACACCACCCGGCTCGTGCCATGCACGATACTTTTTATATAGATCCCAGCACAGTGCTGCGCACCCATACCTCTCCAGTGCAGGTGCGTACTATGGAGAGCCAGCAGCCTCCGATCCGCATAATCTGCCCAGGTAGGGTGTATCGCTGTGATTCCGACTTAACCCACACGCCGATGTTTCATCAGGTTGAGGGGTTGGTGGTGGACAAAGATATTAGCTTTGCGGACCTTAAAGGTGTAATCGACCAGTTCTTAAAGGCGTTTTTTGAGGCAGATTTGCCTGTACGCTTTAGGCCCTCCTATTTTCCCTTTACTGAGCCCAGCGCCGAGGTGGACATTCAGTGCACCAACTGCGGTGGCGAAGGCTGCCGTGTGTGCAGTCACACTGGCTGGCTAGAGGTTATGGGGTGCGGCATGGTGCACCCCAATGTATTTGAAAGCTGTAATGTGGATACAGACCAGTACACTGGCTTTGCGTTTGGTATGGGTGTTGAGCGTCTGGCTATGCTGCGCTATGGCGTTAATGATCTGCGTCTGTTTTTCGAAAATGATCTGCGCTTTCTCAAACAATTCTAGGCTGGGGTGAATAATGAAATTTAGTGAATCCTGGTTGCGACAATCAGTCAATCCATCGATCAGCACAGAAGATCTGGTGGCTCAGGTAACCATGGCCGGTCTGGAAGTGGATGCAGTGGATCCCGCTGCACCGTCAATCAGTGGTGTGGTTGTAGGTGAAATACTCTCTGTAGAGCAGCATCCAGACGCTGACAAGCTGCGCGTTTGTCAGGTGGCTGGTGGCGGCGAAACGGCCCAGGTGGTTTGCGGTGCGCCCAATGCCCGCGCTGGTATCAAGGTGCCCTTCGCCACTGTGGGTGCAAAACTCCCCGGCGATTTCAAAATCAAAAAAGCCAAGCTGCGCGGTGTTGAATCCTTTGGCATGCTTTGCGCGCAGACAGAATTAGAGCTGGGTGATGATGATGCTGGACTCTGGGAGCTTCCCGCGGAAGCTTCTGTAGGTGCCGATCTAATCGACTATCTGGATCTGGATGACCATATTATTGAGGTTGATCTGACACCTAATCGCGGTGACTGCCTGAGTATTCGGGGTTTAGCCCGGGAAGTGGGTGTACTCAATCAGGCTCAGGTAACAGAGCAGAACTGTGCTCCTGTGGCCGCGACAATTGACGATATTGTGCCTGTTAGCCTGGCTGCGCCAGATGCCTGTGCGCGCTATGTGGGCCGCGTGATACGCGGAGTAGATCTGTCTCAGCAAACTCCTCAGTGGATGCAAGAGAGGCTCCGTCGCAGCGGCGTGCGCTCTCTGGGGCCTGCTGTTGATGTGACTAACTATGTGCTTCTCGAACTTGGCCAGCCAATGCATGCCTTTGATTTGTCCAAGATCGACCGCGAGATAATTGTGCGCATGGGCGAGGGCGAAAAGCTCAAGTTGCTGGATGAGTCTGAGGTCGTTGTGGACGCAGAGACCCTGGTGATTGCAGATAAGTCCAAGGCCCTGGCCATGGCTGGCATTATGGGGGGCGATGAGTCCGCTGTTGCCGACAGCACCCAAGATATATTATTTGAGAGTGCCTGGTTTAACCCTCTGGCGATTGCCGGCAAGGCGCGCAACTATGGTAAGCACACGGATTCTTCTCATCGCTTCGAGCGCGGTGTGGATGCACAGTTGCAAGTAGCAGCCATTGAGCGCGCTACTGCACTGATGCTGGAGATATGTGGAGGCAGCGCTGGACCTGTATCAGTGACTGAGTCTGAGCCCCATCTGCCAGTGCCCGCCACCATCAGCTTGCGCGATGCTCGCTTAACTCAGCAGCTAGGAGTCTCAATTGAGCCCGCCGATGTAGATGATATGTTGCAGCGTCTGGGCCTTGAGCTGATGGAGCGAGATGCCTCCAGCTCAACCTGGAAAGCGCCTAGCTGGCGTTTTGATCTGCAGATTGAACAGGATCTGATTGAAGAAGTGGCACGCATCTACGGGTATAACAAGCTGCCCACCTCGACGCCCTCAATGGCGCTTGAGCTTCAGGCCGATCCAGAAACCATTCTGGGGTTGCCCGCATTTAGGAACCATCTGGTTGCTCGGGGCTATCAGGAAACTGTGACCTATAGCTTTGTTGAACCTGGTATTCAGAAGCAGATCGATCCGCAGATAACACCAGTGTCACTGGCCAATCCAATTTCTGCAGATATGTCGGTTATGCGAACAAGCCTCTGGGCTGGGCTGTTAACCACCGCTGTACACAATCTCAATCGGCAGCAGAGCCGGGTACGGATTTTTGAGGCAGGGCAGTGCTTTGTGCCTGCAGGTAACAAAGATAAAGCATCGGTGCTGGGCCTTGAGCAAAATATGGCACTGGCCGGTTTGATCTGCGGTTCGCGCACGCCCACTGGCTGGACTGCGACTAAAGAAAAAGTCGATTTCTACGATATAAAGGGCGATCTTGAAGGTCTATTGGACTACACAGGATTGGGAGCCGAGTTTGAATTTGAGGCCCAGCAGCACGCTGCTCTGCATCCGGGACAGTCCGCAGCTGTGATTCGTCGGGGTGAGACAGTGGGATGGGTGGGTCAGTTACACCCCAAAATTCAGGCAGAGTTGGGCATTCCCACAGCAGTTTATCTGTTTCATGTAAATGTAGATAAAATTGTTGCAAGTAAGCTGCCAAAGTTTGAAGAAGTAAGCAAGTTCCCCGAAGTTAGACGTGATTTGGCGTTTTTTGTCGACAATTCTGTGCAGGCGGGCGATCTGCTGAATCTGGCTAAAGCTGTTGCAGGCGACCAGCTCATTAATTTAAAGTTGTTTGACGTGTATCACAGCAAAGATGTTGAAAACAAAGGAAAAAGTGTTGCACTGGGCTTGACGTTTCAGCACAGTTCGCGCACTCTTACCGACGAAGAAATCAATCTTGCGATAGACCGGGTGGTAAGTGAACTCGGAATTAAATTTAAGGCTGAACTCAGGGGCTGATCAGTTTGTTGATCGAACTTAGAGTCTGAATTTAGGTACTGGTAAATGGGTGCGTTGACTAAAGCTGATTTAGCGGAAATGCTATTCGACGAGCTGGGTCTCAATAAAAGAGAGGCCAAGGAAATTGTCGAAATGTTTTACAGCGAAATCTGTGCTGCGCTGGAAAGCAACGATCAGGTGAAGCTATCCGGTTTTGGTAACTTTGAATTGCGCGATAAAAGCAGCAGACCAGGGCGAAACCCGAAAACCGGCGAAGACATTCCTATTTCGGCGCGACGAGTGGTGACCTTCAAGCCCGGGCAGAAGCTCAAGGCAAGAGTAGAGACCTATGCTGGAACCAAGTAACAACAACGAACTGCCAACTATTCCCGGCAAGCGTTATTTCACCATTGGTGAAGTCAGCGAACTCTGTGCAGTTAAGCCTCATGTATTGCGTTACTGGGAGCAAGAATTCCCCAGCCTGAGCCCGGTTAAACGCCGCGGCAATCGCCGCTACTACCAGCGTCAGGACGTGGTACTTATCCGTCAGATTCGCTCATTGCTGTACGAACATGGCTTTACCATTGGTGGCGCTAGACAGAAGCTGGAAGGCGAATCTACTAAGCAGGAACAGACCCCTTACAAACAGCTTCTAGATCAGACCATATCTGAATTAGAAGACCTATTAGAGGCGCTGGGTCAAGACTGACTCGGAACCAGTTAACTTTATCCAAAACTGTTGCATTAAAAAGCCCGATCTGTATGATTGCGGCTCACGAATCGGGGCGTAGCGCAGCCTGGTAGCGCACTACACTGGGGGTGTAGTGGTCGCAGGTTCAAATCCTGCCGTCCCGACCAACTTTTTTCCCATTATAAATCAATGGGTTATAGACCCCCAAAGCACAACACTTCTAGTGTTATTTACCCAGTGCTTCTTGGGTCTGATTTGTGCAGATAAACTAGTGTGGTGGCCTAGAAGAAATTATCTATTCTAGCGCCGACTTCACGCGCTCTATCCTGACTATTTTTCACATCGCGTGTACACGCATCAAGGCTTTTCCAACCACCAACCATTGCAATATCATCGAGGTCTGTTTCGGCCTTATTCAGCCGTGTTGCAGAGATGTGTGGTAGCGTGTGAGAGGGGGCGCTATTCAGATCTCAGAAAATCTTTATCAAATTCCGCATCATTCTTCTTACCTCTAAACTTTGCACTCCCAGCATAAAACTTGATATCCCGCGTACAAATATCTTTCCACAAAGATGCTAAGCTAATCGGCTTATCAAGGTGCTATGTATCAGTATGGAAAAAGTCTTACATAGATGATAGTTGCGGATGTTTTTAAGCCAGCGCACTATGGTCCTTGCGTCACTTGGTTGGCCCCGTGTGATGAAGTCGGACCTTTAATGTGTGGGTTTTATAAAAATTCAACTGGTGGTTCGTTTAAAACTATTCCGCTTTCAGTGTTATGAGAGTAACTGACCATAAAAAGTGCTACAAAGTGCAAGGAACTTCGACAAAACAAGCTATTGAGTGGTGGCTAGAATATTTCCAAATTTTAAATAAGCGCACCTAATTGAGTATGTGTGGCTCGGATTTTTATAGGTAAGGAACTGCATGTATATCCGTCATTAGCGAGTGCAGATAAAACTGCAGGGTTCAAGGGTAACCTCAGTTGTTGTGCTGGCAGAGAAATTTTCAATATGGACCGCCTCACTACATAAACTCACTGTGGTCCCCACTGGTGAAACTGTCTCGGTAGAGGATCCCAAGTTGAAATACATTTGCATCTGGGCTTCTTTGTACTCCCTTTCAAATGCAAGGATATTATGACCGTGATCGAGAAATTTAATAGTTCCCCACTTCATACAGTCGTGTGTGCCGCGCCAGTGCAAAAAGTTGCGATAAAAGTTGAGCACCGAATGTGGATCATTTTCCTGATCAAAAACACTGCGTGTTTTATGCTCAGAAGGAATTGGTAGCCAAGGCGAGGCATCGGAAAAGCCCATATTGGGCATTGTTGGGTTCCATGGTATCGGTGTCCGACAACCGTCACGACCTTTAAAGTCCGGCCAAAACTCAAGGCCGAAGGGATCCTGTAGTTGCTCAAATTCGATGCTCGCCTCAGTCAGACCAAGCTCTTCACCTTGGTAGGTGCAGATGGTTCCACGGAGGCAGCCGAGTAGGGCAATTAATAATTTAGCCACTTTTTCTTGGTTCTGTGGTGGATTAAACGTATTGCCCCATCGTGATACCACACGCGCAACATCGTGGTTGCTTACCGCCCAACAGGGCCAGCTATTACTACATTGTTGTTCCACACTCGCCACTGTTGAGCGGATATATTCAGCGGAAAAATCATCGGCTAACAATTCAAAGTTATAACCCATGTGCAAACGTCTGCTACCGTCAGTGTATTCGGCCATTGTCTTCAAAGAGTCTTCGGAGTTTATCTCTCCCAGAGACATTGTTCCTGGGTAGCGATCTAGGAGGCAACGCAAGCTCTCGATAAACGCTATATTTTCTGGTCGAGTATTATCGAAATAATGATATTGCGCTGCGTAGGGGTTATTCGCAGAAAACCCTCGGCCGGTTCGCTCAGCTACGGGTTTGGGAGGATTACTACGCAGTTGGCTATCATGAAAACAGAAATTGATTGCATCTAGACGCACGCCATCGACATTGCGTTGCAACCAATACTCCACCTCGGCAAGCATCTGCTTACGGACCTCGGAACAGTGATAATTCAGATCTGGTTGGCTGACAAGGAAATTGTGTAGATAATATTGCCCTCGTACTTCATCCCATTGCCATGCAGACCCACCAAAAATAGACAGCCAGTTATTTGGTGGCTGACCATCTTCTGTTGCATCAGCCCACACATACCAATCTGCTTTCGAGTTGGTTTTGTTCAGGCGGCTCTCTTTAAACCATTGATGTTGATCTGAGGTGTGGCTGAGAACTTGATCAATAATGACTTTAAGATTTAGTTCATGGGCGCGGCGGATCAATGCTTCAAAGTCTTGGTTGCAGCCAAAAATAGGATCCACATTGCGGTAGTCACTGACGTCATAACCAAAATCTTTCATTGGTGATTCAAAAAAGGGAGAGATCCAGATTGCTTCTACACCGAGATTGGCGATGTACTCAAGCTTTTCAGTGATACCGGGAATGTCACCAATACCATCGCCGTTACTATCTTTTAAGCTACGCGGATACACCTGATAAATGACTGAGCCACGCCACCATTCATGGGAGAGTTGAGGATTTTGTATGTTACCCATAATGATCTATCGCTTGTCAAAAGTCAGATGTTAGTAGCCTCGTGAACGTATTAAAGCGAAACGATGCCAGTTGTGTCACGGTATGAAACGCTATCTCGAACCTTTGAGGCAACCCTATGCATACCTATTCATTGCTGGAAATTGACTGAAATTTTTTAAACTATGGCAAATTAAATAAAAAAAGTGATATAGAAAACAATGGGTTAGATGTCTTTCGGATGTGGGTAATAAATTTGGCCGTTGTATTGACTGGTAAATGAATACGTATGTAATTGCTTGTGGAGTTTTAATCGCTGACGGTATTCTTGATTGCGTTACAAAACAAAAATATTTTAACTCTGATGATCGGGGGATTTATGATACATAAGAAAACTTTTCAGCGTTCCAAGCTAGCCACAGGAATCTCTGTGGCGCTCGTTATGTCTGGAGGCCTTTTAGCAACACAGTCTAGCGCTCAGGAAGAAGCGCTGATTGAAGAAGTCATTGTTACGTCGGGCTTCCGCAAAAGCATTATTGATTCAGTCGAGGCTAAACGTAACAGTAGCTCGGTAATCGAATCTATCTCAGCAGAAGATATTGGCAAATTGCCTGATTCAAGTATTGCTGAGTCATTGGCTCGTCTGCCTGGTTTAGCTGCGCAGCGCCTAGATGGCCGCGCTAGCCGAATTACCATACGTGGTTTTGGTGAAAATGAGAGTGCGACTACTTTTAATGGTCGTGAGCAGGTGTCTATCAGTGATAACCGAGGTGTTGAGTTCGATCTCTATCCATCGGAAATCATGGCCGGTGCCGATGTCTACAAAACGCCCGATGCCAGCCTTGAAGCCGAAGGTATTGCGGGTGTTGTCAACATGCGCACTATTCGTCCTCTGGAATCAGAGCGTCGTCTGCAGATGAAGGCTGAGCTGGAACATAATGGTCTTGGCAAACTTAATCCTGACGGTGATGACAATGGTGTAAGTGGTACTTTCTCATGGGTTGAGCATTTTGCTGATGAAACTATTGGTGTTGCTTTTGCTTACTCTGCGATGAGCTCGCCCAATCAAGAAAATCGTTGGAATTCATGGGGTTTCCCAGATAAGAATGTGGACGGCACTAACTATGCGATCCTCGGTGGCGCTAAGCCTTTCGTCCGCTCTTCAACGCTTGATCGTGATTCGGCTATGTTGGTGGTCGAAATAGAGCCCAGTGATACGTTACGCATTGTTACTGATGCGCTCTATGTGGACTTCTCAGATCAAAAGATCCTTCGTGGAATTGAAGTTCCTTTTGCCTGGGGTCAGGGCAGTCAAGATCCAGATTCCTTCGTTATTGATTCTGCAAGTGGTCTGATTACATCGGCTGTTACCGAAGGTCAGCGCGTTGTTGTACGCAATGACTATGAAGAGCGTAATGCTAAGCTCAAGTCTTTCGGTTTTAATGCTGAGCTCGATTACAGCGACTCTTTGACCCTTGAATTTGATGTCAGCCACTCGCAGGTTGATCGTCAGATCTATAGCCTAGAAAGCTACGCAGGTACTGGACGTGGTGATGCGGAAGGCGCTCCTGATACCATCGGATATACCCTGAACCCAGGCGGTGCCGGTGCGATTTTTGATCCGGGCCTTGATTACAGCGACAACAGCCTTATCTTGCTTGGTGGTCCATTGACTTGGGGTTGGCAGAGCTCTCTTAACGAGAAGTTTGGGGCGACTGGGACGGACTATGAAAACGCCGCACAGGATGGCTTTCTTAACGCACCTGAGATTGATGATGAACTCACCGCATTGAAGTTTGCAGCCAAGCAGGTAGTCGATGCTGGAGCAATCAGCGATATCGAGTATGGTGTATCTTATCGTGATCGAACTAAGAGTAAGCTGTCTGACGGTTATTTTATGACTCTAACTGCATTTCCTAGTATGTTGCCGGTGCCTACTGAATACGATCTAGGCTCTGTATCTCTAGACTTCATTGGTATGGGCGACATGATCGCTTACGACCCAATGGCGATGATTCGTGATGGGCGCTACTCTTTGACTCAAGAGACTGCAAATCATGCGACTAACTCTTGGGAGGTTAGCGAAGAGGTGGTTTCGCTGTTTGCCATGGCTAATATTGATACTGAGTTCGCAGGCATGCCGCTGTCAGGTAATGTTGGTATTCGTTACGTACGAACTGAGCAGTCTTCGCGCGGAAATGCGGTTGAGCCTGATGGTATTGTTGTACAGAACGTCAGTCATGACTACAACAATATTTTGCCTAGTTTGAATCTGAAGCTGGAGCTTGACGATACTCAGTCGCTACGCTTTGGTGCTGCCAAGACAATGTCTCGCCCACGTATGGACGAAATGAATGCATCATTTAGCGTCACCGCGAGCCCAACGCCAGATGAGAATGGAAACTATATCTCCGCCAACGGTGGTAATACTTCTCTAGAGCCGAAGGAGGCTCTGGGTGTTGATTTGACCTATGAGAACTACTTTAGTGAAGAAGGTTACTTTTCTGTCGCGTTGTTCTGGAAGGATCTCGATCAGTGGATCTTTGATGGTAACAGCCAGATTGATGTTTCAGATTACCTCGCTGCGGCCAATGCCGTGACAGCTAATGGTAGCACCTCTGCTACTGTCTACGGTAAGGTCAATGGCGGTGACGGCACCCTCAAAGGTTATGAGGTTTCTTTGTCGCTACCGCTGAGCATGCTCAGTGAGAGCCTTGACGGCTGGGGCTTGATTGCCAGTCATACTGGGGTTTCGTCTGATATAAACACCCCTGATGGTAACGAATACCAATTGCCGGGTTTATCAGACAGCATTCAGAATGCAACGGTATACTATGAGAACAATGGTCTGCAGTTGCGAGCAAGTATGCGTAAGCGGGATGACTTTAAAGGCGAAGTATACGGCCTTGGCTTCAGTACCAATCAGGTGGATATTCTAGGTGAGACTATCGTCGATGCGCAGATTGCTTACGACTTTGGCGATGCGGGTATTTCAGGTCTGGAGGGGTTGAGTGTTTATCTGCAGGGTTCTAACTTGACCGACGAGCCCTTTATCTCGACTCAGGGCTCGGCGCTGAAAACCAGAGACTACCAGCAATATGGTAAGAACTATCGTGTGGGCTTTAGCTATATGTTCTAAGTCTGTTTTGGGGCGATCTGCTCTGAAACTTAAACGGTAGTAAACTGAAGCCCCTGCAAGGCATGATCGCAGGGGCTTTTTTTTGGGGGAGATGGAGTGAAAACTAAAAAAATACAAGATGTGATTATTGTCGGTGGTGGTACCGCTGGTTGGAATGCGGCCTCGCTGTTGGCGAAAACTCTCGGCAAAACAATCAATATCAAGCTGATTGAATCTGATGTTATTGGTATTGTCGGCGTTGGTGAAGCAACGATTCCACCGATAATCAATTTCAATAACGCGCTTGGTTTTGATGAGGCGGATTTTATTCGAGAGACCAATGGCAGCATTAAACTGGGTATTCAGTTTGAGAACTGGAATCGCATTGGTGACAGTTATATGCATGCCTTCGGGAATATTGGTAAAGACTTCCCGTTTTGTAGTTTTCATCATTTTTGGGTTAAGAGTCAGCAGTTGGGCATAAATTCTAACTTCTGGGATTTTTGTCTTAACTATCAGACGGCGATTAAAAACAAGTTTGCTAAGCTGGATATGATCCCTGGTACTAATTTAGCGGGAACATCTTATGCTTACCATTTTGATGCTAGCCTTTATGCTGCGTATTTACGCAAGTACAGTGAGAAAAACGGTGTCCAGAGACTTGAGGGCATTATCTCCGATACTAATCTGGATTCAGAAACTGGTTTTATTCAGTCTGTAGTAATGGAAAATGGTGAGATCGTCAGTGGCGACCTGTTTATTGACTGCTCAGGATTCCGCGGTCTTCTTATCGAACAGGCACTGCACACCGGTTACGAAGATTGGACCCATTGGTTGCCATGTGATCGAGCGATAGCGGTGCCGACAACCTCAACGGGTGAAATTACCCCGTACACTAGATCGATTGCTCATAAAGCTGGCTGGCAGTGGCGCATTCCGCTGCAGCATCGCACGGGCAATGGTCATGTCTATTGCAGTAGCTATATTGCTGATGATGAGGCAGAACAGACTCTGCTGGATCATCTTGACGGTGAAATTCTTGCTCAGCCAAGAGTGATTCCGTTTCAGACTGGACGCCGCAAGCTGCAATGGAATCGAAATTGCATTGCCTTTGGTCTTGCCAGTGGTTTCCTTGAGCCATTGGAGTCAACCAGTATTCATTTGCTTCAGTCGGGGTTGTTGCGACTAATCAAACACTTTCCGCACAATGGTATCGCTCAATCGGAAATTGATGAATACAACCGTCAGTCGAAAAATGAATTTGAGCATATCCGCGATTTTATTATTCTGCACTACAGACTAAATTCCCGAACTGACAGCCAATTCTGGATAGATCGTCAGACCATGTCGATCCCAGATTCATTGAAACACAGAATTGATTTATTTCAGTCGGCGGGTAAGGTTTTTAAAGAGCATGAGCAACTATTTGCCGAAGTCGCTTGGCAGCAGGTTATGATGGGGCAGGGCGTTATGCCACGAGATTATCATCCGACAGCGGATAGTATTAGTGATGATCAGCTAGAGGGAATGCTGATGGATTTGAAAACCTTAATCGGTTCTACAGTTGATGGTTTTCCTAGTCACAGCGAGTTTCTTGCAAGCTCTTCTCGAGCATCATTTAGGCGCTGATTATAATCATAAAAAAGCATACGTATTCATTCAAATAATCTCTTCGGTTGCGATATTCTTGTCATTAAGATATGTCCTTGGAGTTAAGTATGACCCTGAATAAATTTTTCTTTATTGCAGTTATCGCGTTGTTGGCGGGCTGTGCTGATCAATCATCTACGCTGTCCGTTAGTTCACCTGACGAGCAGGTTAGTTTCGTTCTTCAGGTAAATCAGCAGGGCGAGGTGCATTACTCGGCAAGCAAGTCTGGTGAGCAGATAATTAACCAATCACAGTTAGGTTTTCATTTTGCCAATGCTAAGTCTTTCGCCAATGGGCTTTCAGTGCGTCTGATAGAGGAGAGAACGGTTGATGAAACATGGGAGCAGCCATGGGGAGAACGACAATTTGTCAGAAACCATTATAGCGAGCAACTGGTTGAGCTTAGTGACGGTATCAGAACGTTGGGTTTACGCATACGTGTTTTTGATGACGGTATTGGCTTTCGCTATGAATTCGATGAGCAATTTCATGATTCTGAGCTTTTGATCAGTGACGAATTGACTCAGTTCAATATTGCCGATCGAAACAGTCAAGTGCATTGGTTGAAGGCACTGCAGAAGGATCGTTATGAGTATGAATATACTCGCTCAGATCTTGATGCTGTGTCGGTTTCACATACTCCGTTAACTCTAAAAACAACCTCTGATCGATATATTACTATTCATGAGGCTGCGCTGATTGACTATTCGAGTATGGTGTTGCGTGGCGCCGCCAATGGTGGCTTGAATGCCGAGTTGGTCGCTGCATACGATGGCATAAAGGTTCGACGCACCGGTGCCTTTAATACGCCCTGGAGAACCCTACAGTTGGGCGACAGTGCCACACAACTACTGTCATCCAATATGATTTTGAATCTAAATGAGCCCAATAAGTTGGGTGATGTGTCATGGATCAAACCAGGTATCTATATGGGCATTTGGTGGGGTATGCACCTCGGTGAGAATAGTTGGGCTACGGGGCCTAAACTTGGTGCTACCACCTCTGAAGCTAAGCGGTATATCGATTTTATATCGGAGCACGGTCTCGATGGTTTCCTTGTAGAAGGCTGGAATCATGGCTGGGATGGGGATTGGATTGCCAATGCCAATGCATTCGACTTCACCCGTGCCAATCCGTTTTTTGATTTGTTAGAGATTGCTCGTTATGCCGAGGCTAAGAATGTTGAACTGATTTTGCATAATGAAACATCCGGCGGAGTTGGTAATTATGAGCGTCAGATGGAGCAGGCTTATGATTTCTATCAAGAGCTGGGTGTGCATTATTTGAAGACTGGTTATGTCGGTTTCTTTAACGGTTATCCGCGTGAACTGAGTGACAAGATGATGTCTAATGGACGTGTCGTATACGAGTGGAATCACGGTCAGTTTATGGTTAATCATTATCAAAAATCGATTGTAGAGGCAGCCAAGCGTGAGATTGCAATCAATATGCATGAGCCGATCAAGCCTACTGGCTTGCGCAGAACATACCCTAACTTTATGACGCGAGAAGGCGTTCGTGGTCAAGAATACAATGCATGGTCCGATGGCAATCAGCCTGCGCATACCACTATTCTACCGTTTACTCGTATGATGGCGGGCCCTGTTGATTTTACGCCTGGAGTCTTCGATCTATTATTCAAAGGTGAGGAGGATCCGAGTCGTATCAGAACAACCATCGCCAAGCAGCTTGCTCTTATGGTGGTGCTCTACAGTCCACTGCAAATGGCGGCTGATCTGCCACGCAATTACGATGAAAAGCTCGAGTTATTTCAGTTCATAAAAGATGTGCCCGCTGACTGGCAGAAGAGTCTGCCGCTGGATGGGGATGTCGGCGAGTTTGTCGTTTACGCTCGGCAGCAGCGCGATTCTGATAACTGGTTTGTCGGTGGCATTACTAACGAACAGGCGCGTAGTTTCGAGCTTAATTTTGATTTTCTCGATGAGGGGGATTACCTCGCGACACTCTACCGCGATGGCGCTGACGCGGACTGGCAGAGTAACCCTTACAGCACGGTGATCGAGTCGCTAGAAGTCAATAATCAGTCGACGTTGGGCATTGATATGGCGCCTGGTGGCGGTTTTGCTATCAGTATAATCAAGCGCTAAGAGTTACAATTAAAAAGCAGGCATGACGTTATTGAAACGCGGTGTCATTCGGAGTAATCAAACAAAATCATTGGAGGGAATGGTGAGTCAAATCAAAGCTATCTTGATCATTGGATTAACGCTATTTAGTAACGTTGGTCACACCGCAGTTGATCGTATCGACCCGCCCAACTGGTTCGCAGGAATGGCCAGTCCCGATCTTCAGTTGATGGTCTACGGCGAGGATATTTCTGAGGCCAAGGTTGTGACTGATCATCCCGATGTTAAGATAGTTGACACCACGCCGGGCGATAGCAGCAATTATCTGTTTGTCGATCTCGAAATGGACAAAAACATTAGTGCCGGCACTATTCCGCTGACTTTTGAATATCAGGGTGAGGTTATTGCAACATGGCAATATCCATTACAGAAGCGCGAATCGGACTCTGCACAGCGTCAAAGTTTTTCTCCAAAAGATGTTATTTATTTGGTTGTGCCGGATCGTTTTGCCAATGGGGATGAGGGCAATGACCAGCTGTTGTCGATGAAAGAGGGTCTCGATAGAGACCATCATATCGGTCGGCACGGGGGCGATATTCAGGGCATTATTAATCATCTTGATTATCTGCAGGATCTGGGTATCACTCAGTTGTGGATAACCCCAATGGTGGAAAACAATATGACCCAGGTGACCTATCACGGTTACTCCGCAACAGATCTCTATCGCATCGATCCGCGTTTTGGCAGTAACGAGCTTTACGCAGAATTATCGCGACGAGCCGCAGGGCACGGCATTGGTATTATTCATGACCTAGTACCTAATCATATTGGTTCTGAGCATCCTTGGATGAGCGATCTGCCGTTCGCAAACTGGATAAACTACGGTGGCAAATTTGTTAGCACCAATAGTCGTCGCGAAGCGATCCAAGATATTCATGCGGCATCATCTGACCGTAAACGAATGTCCAATGGGTGGTTTGTCGAAACCATGCCTGATATGAATTTTGATAACCCCTTTGTTACCACATATCAGATTCAAAACAGTATTTGGTGGATTGAAACGGCTGGCCTTTCTGGCTATCGCATTGACACCTGGCCTTATATCCAAAAGGCATTTATGCGTCCATTTACCGATGCTGTGTTACGTGAATACCCTAATTTTAATCTAGTCGGCGAGGAAACTGCAGAAAATCCTATCAACGTATCCTATTGGCAACGAGGCAAAATCAATCAGGATGGTTTTGACTCCGGATTGCCCAGTTTGATGGACTTTCCACTGCGCCATGCATTAGTTCAGGCTGTGACTGAGGAGGAGAACTGGAACTCGGGTCTGGTGCGAATCTATCAATCTCTGTCCAGTGACTTTATCTATCCTGACCCAGACAATTTGGTGATACTGGCTGACAATCATGATCAGAGCCGCATCTTTACTCAGCTGGACGAGCACTTGGATCGTTTTGAAATGGTGATGACATTCCTGATGACCACGAGAGGTATCCCGCAGATTCTGTATGGTACCGAGATACTGATGGCCAATCCTGGCACCGGTGAACACGGCATTATTCGTAGTGACTTCCCTGGTGGATGGCGGGGTGACAAGATCAATGCTTTTACCGGCGAGGGGTTAACTGCGGTTGAAAAAGGGGCACAGCAATTTATAACCAAGCTGTTGAACTGGCGTAAAGGTGCGGATGCAATTCATAACGGTAAATTGATACATTACGCGCCGTTTAATGGGTTGTATACCTACTTTCGAGTGTCAGATAGGCAGAAGGTGATGGTGATTATGAATAACAGCAATGAAATGCGTCGCGTCGACACAGCACAATATGCAGATACTATTGGTGACGCAGTTACGGGCATTGAGGTGATAAACGGTGCAGTAGTCAATATAGAAAAACCCCTTGTGGTGCCAGAAAAATCGGCTGTTATTCTTGAGTTGCGGTAAGCGCATTTAGGCATGTCGCTTGGCTTGGCATGAATGTTTGGGCGCGAATGATCATTGAGGGAGCTATGAAAAAGAACTGTCCTATAAAGAATTATTTTTCAAATGCTACAAAAAAATGCTCATAAGGTTGATGCTAATCGCGGCGTTACTAGTGTCGACCTACTTCAGCGATGCTAATGAAGTCAGTTTTACTAATCCGATCTTGCCTGGTGGCTATCCGGATCCCAGTATCTGCCGAGTAAATAATACCTTTTACATGGTTAATTCCTCGTTTGAGTACTTTCCAGGACTGCCAATCCACCAGAGTAATGATCTAGTTAATTGGACGTTGGTGGGGTATGGCCTGCATCGCTCGGAGCAGGTCCACGCCGGCATTAATCTGCTCGATGTGCAGTCAAATGGTGGTATTCATGCGCCAACGTTGCGGTGTCGAGGTGATAAGTTCTACATTATTACCACTAATGTCTATCAACCGGTTGGCAGCACACAGCCCGCGCAAATGATTAATTTTGTTGTGACAGCGGACAATATCAGTGGCCCTTGGTCCGACCCCTACATTATCGATGGTGCACCAGGTATAGATCCGGATCTATTTTTTGATGATGATGGCCGCGTATGGTACGTGGGCACCCATGCGCCGAATAAGCCAAACTACCCAGGCGAGGGCGAGATCTGGCTACAAGAGCTCGACTCACAGAGTTGGCAGCTCAAGGGGCCTCGTCATTTCCTTTGGCGTGGTGCCTTGTACGGTGCGATCTGGGCTGAGGGGCCGCATATTTATAAGCGCAGTGGACGTTATTATCTTATGGTCGCAGAGGGTGGTACTAGTTTTGATCATGCAGTCACCATTGCCGTTAGTGATAAAATTACTGGCCCCTACATAGGCAATGCAAGAAATCCAATTCTTACATCTCGACATCTGTCCTATGACAATTGGGTACACAGCACTGGTCACGGTGATCTGGTTGAGCTGGCGGATGGTCGATGGTATATGGTTGCTCTGGGCGTACGTGGCGATGAGCAACGGGGTTCCAATATGGGTAGAGAGACGCATCTGATGCCAGTCATTTGGGAACGAGAACCCTATAAGTGGAAGCAGGTGCGTCATGAGTGGCCGGTAGTTGCACCATTGACTGGCAAGGTCGAGCGCATTAATCCATTGCCATTTAGTGATCGTCAGCAGCACCCAAAAACTGTATTTATCGATCAGTTCGATACAGCCGAATTAGATTTGCAGTGGAACTTTCGACGCATGCCTGCGTCAGGCCTATACTCCACAACCGAGCGTCCAGGCTATTTACGACTGACTACCAGCCCCGCCGTGCCGACTAACAGCGGTCGCGCTAGCCTAATGGGAATTCGCCAAACAGAGAGCGATTTTGAATATCAGGTCGCTATGGAATTTACCTCCTCGACCAATAATGTTGAGGCGGGTGTTAATTTGTTTCAAAAGGACAACAACTATCTGAGTTATACCATCGTCCGACGAGATGACAGCTACAGCTTGCAACTTATGGCCGCATTACCCAAGAAGTCACTCGAGATTTTGGCGCAGACACCAATGGCAAACTATCAGGGCGAGATCCGCTTGCGTGTCAAAGCCACCGGCCAGAGCTATTACTTTGGTTATTCCTTAGATCAAGGCCAGAGCTGGATGCCGTTTGTCGAGACTAGGGCTGACCTACTGCTGAGTCGCGGTTATACCGGCGCCTATATGGGGCTATACACCACTAGCAACGGCGAGTCGACCACAGATTTTGTCGATTTCGATTGGGTTCGCTACAAAGGGATCGAAAGGTGATTAGCATCAATACGCGACTAAAAGTCACTCTATTTGCGGTGTTATTGCTACTGACTGAGACCTGTTTGGCGGGCGTTCTGTCCGTGGAACGGATACCGAGAGTCTCCAGTGGAAAGCTTATCACTCATTTAAACTTCTCATCAGCGTATATTCCGTCGAGAAATATCTACGTCTGGTTGCCCGATAACTACAGTAGCGAGAAGCGCTATGATGTGCTCTATATGCATGATGGCCAGGGGCTATTCGACGCCAGTGTAGCGTGGAATCAGCAGGAGTGGGGTGTTGATGAAACCGCTGCTGAACTAATTGCAGCAGGCTCGGTGCGGTCGTTTATGGTGGTTGCTATTCCTAGCGCTACCAATGGTCTGCGTCATAGCGAGTACTTTCCCGAAAAGCCCTGGTTGAGTCTGACTGATACCCAGCGAGCAACCATTATTAAGGCAACTCGCGATGGTGGTAGTGGTGTATTTGTTGTGCCGCCATATTCAGACAGCTACTTAAAGTTTTTGGTCGACGAGCTAAAACCCTTTATCGACAGCACCTATGCTACCAAATCAGGTAGAGAGAGCACCTTTATTATGGGTTCAAGTATGGGCGGGTTGATTTCAATGTATGCATTGGCGGAATATCCTGAGATTTTTGCCGGTGCTGCCTGCCTGTCATCTCATTGGCCGGGCATTTTTAATATGCAGAATAACCCAATCCCCAATACATTTTATCGCTATATCGATCAGTCCGTACCATTGCCTGGTCGCCACAGATTCTACTTTGATCACGGTACAGAGGACCTAGATGCACTGTATCCGCCGTTGCAGGCCGAAGTTGATAAATTGATGCAGTCAAAAGGCTATAGCGAAGAGAATTGGCAAACCTTTATTGCTGAGGGTGAAAACCATTCGGAAAATGCGTGGCAGAAGCGATTGCATATGCCGTTGCTGTTTCTGTTGGGCTCACCGTGAGCAGCGAGTCGAGTGGTAAAATAATTCAGTCTGTAAGCAAAACAATAGGAATGATCTTATGAGTGGGCAAGCAAAGTTGGGGTTTTGGCAAATCTGGAATATGTGCTTTGGATTTATGGGTATTCAGTTTGGTTTTGCCTTGCAAAATGCCAATGTGAGTCGGATATTTCAGACTCTGGGTGCAGACTACAATAATATGACGCTACTCTGGGTGGCCGCGCCGATCACCGGTTTAGTTGTACAGCCGATTATTGGCTATATGAGTGACAATACCTGGGGCCGGCTAGGTCGTCGTCGCCCCTATTTTCTAGTCGGCGCTATTCTCGCCAGCTTGTCGCTGCTGATTTTGCCTAACTCTCCAACCCTTTGGATTGCCGCCGGTATGCTCTGGATTCTAGATGCCTCTATCAATATTTCCATGGAGCCCTTTAGAGCGTTTGTCGGTGATATGTTACCGCCAAAACAGCGTTCGCTTGGCTATGCTATGCAAAGCTTTTTTATTGGGGTCGGCGCGGTCGTTGCCTCGGCATTGCCCTGGATGATGAGCAATTGGTTCGATATCAGTAATACTGCAGTAGCAGGTGAGATTCCTTTGTCGGTTAAATATGCCTTTTATGCTGGCGGCGCCATTTTTCTACTGGCGGTGCTGTGGACAGTCTATTCCACTGAAGAGTATTCGCCGGAGCAATTAGCTGAATTTCAGCGCGCCGAAGATAAGGCTTCCGGTCGGACTGTAGTGCTTGAATCACAGCGCTCCGCGCAGCAATTTTATCGGGGAGGGTGTATCTGGCTGATCGCCGGCCTATTGCTCACTGTGCTGACCTATCACAATATCAACAGCCTTGATCGCAATCTCTTTATTCTCACCGCCGGACTGGCGCTGTTTGGTCTGTTGCAACTACTAGCCGGAATTCTAGCAGCGGCAGGTCGTAATCAAAATGGCTTTTCTTATGTGATGATCGACCTGTTTAATATGCCGCGGCCCATGCAAAAACTCGCCGTGGTGCAGTTCTTTAGTTGGTTTCCTTTTTTTGCAATGTGGAGTTCGACCACCGCCGCAGTTACCTCTTTTCACTATGCCACAGCTGATGCCAGCTCCGAGGCCTACAATATTGGCGCAGACTGGGTGGGAGTGTTATTCTCGACTTACAATCTGACCGCAGTGGTCGCCGCTATTAGTATTCCGATCATGACACGATTTTTGAGTCTAAGAGCAGTGCATCTGATTAACCTATGGCTAGGTGGTATTAGCTTTATCTCATTTGTGCTGATTAAAGATCCACAATGGCTATTGTTACCAATGGTTGGTGTGGGTTTTGCCTGGGCGTCGATTCTCTCTGTACCCTATGCTCTGCTGTCCAATGTGCTGCCATTCAAGAAAATGGGCCTGTATATGGGAATTTTCAACTTTTTTATTGTGCTTCCGCAGATATTGGCAGCGAGCATCCTCGGATTCCTGATTAGTCGGTTTTTTGATGGTCAGCCAATCTATGCCTTGGTGATAGGTGGATGCAGTATGCTCGTGGCAGGTCTGTTTACATTGCGGGTAGATCAGCCGGTCACAGCGGAATAATCATAATCCTATTCAGAGGCACCGCAGGATTGGCGGATAATCAATGAGGGCTCAACTAGACTTGATTTGAGCTTCTCTCCATTAATCAAAGAAACAAGGCTTTTGACTAGTAACTCGCCTGATTTGCCAGTATCTTGGTGAATAGTCGTCAACGGGGGATTAATGTAAGACGCGGTGATAATATCATCAAAGCCGACCACTGCAATGTCTTGGGGAACTTGTTTGCCTGACTCATTAAGCGCCTTGATCGCGCCAATCGCCATCAAATCACTGGCGGCGAAAATAGCGCTAAATTCAGTCTTTTTTTCCAGTAGCGTCATAGTTGCGGTATAACCTGAGGACTCAAGATTACTGGAGAACTGAAGTAGAGAAGTGTCCAGTTTGAGATCCTGTTCTAGTAGTGCTTTTTCATGGCCTTGATAGCGCAGTAAATATTCTGGGCAGTGATGATTTGCTTCACCAATAAAAGCAATCGATCGATGACCCATATTCAGTAGATGTTTGGTCGCGAGATAGCCTCCGTAGAAATTGTCGCAACCCAATGAATGACCTGCTTGCCCATCGACAATTGGCCCCCAGATAATAAAATGAGCTTCCGATTCTTCCAATTTCTGTAGTTTTTCTTGATAGCTAATATAATCGCCATAGCCTAGCAGAATGATTCCGTCAGCGCGATGTGAGAGTTCATACTCACTATGCCAGTCTTCTGATAGCTGCTGAAATGATACCAGTAAATCATAACCTTCAAGTGCTGCGGAACGTGTGATGCTGCCGAGCATAGAGAGAAAAAACGGATTGATCTGCGAGTCGTCGAGAGTAGGGTCCTCAAATATTAGCAGAGCTATGGTCTTGGTAGTTTTCGTGCGTAAATTGGCTGCGTTGCGATCGACTTTGTAGTTGACCTGTTTGGCTATTTCCTGGACTTTTTTGCGTGTCCCCTCACTGACAAGCGGACTATTCCGTAAAGCTCGCGATACGGTCGGCTGGGAGACACCTGCTAGATAGGCAATATCGAACGATGTATGTGGGCCTTCTTTGTTCAATATATCGACCTCATTGTTAAGTTTGGGACTAGCGTGTAGATCGACTAGTTCACAAAATGCTCGGAGGAGATTACACCTAAATGCATATGCGCGCAATCAATCTATTGGCTGTTATTCAGGCCGACCAATGCTCGTAAATAGAGAGTATTAGTTATAGATTCACCTCAGGTCTGTGTAGTGATTTAGAGCCCCAGTAGCTCGGAACAGTGGAGACTTAAGGGGGATTGGGTGGATTACAGGATAAAAATCACCCCAACAATCACTAATAAAATTAACATCTCGAAAGCGTCTACCGTGACCTGCATTTGCCAATTTAGCGGCTTGCGAGAATCTTCATAAATCATGTCTTTTAAGCTGTTTTTCATACAAATTAACTCCTAGTGTAGTGTCCTGCCTTTAAAGCCTTCTGTGTCAAGAAGTGTCGTAAGTCATTGAGTTATACAGAAATGAAGTCTACTACACTGGGGGTGTAGTGGCCGCAGGTTCACAAATTACGCCTGCGGCGGAATTTGGACAAGGAGCGCAGCGACGCAGGCCCGCCGGGGTAGTAATAGCCCAAAGGCTATTACTATCAAATCCTGCCCCATCAACCGTACCTCGGTCTTCCAAGTCGTGCACAAAGGTGACTTTTTTATTTAACCGCCGAAACGGCGGATTTGAGCGTAAAGCGCCAGGCTAGTCCAAACTTTCAGTTGCAACGTAAACGAAATAATTAAAATAAACCTTCTGGGCCGATAAAATGTCCTCCAAAAAAGCCCTGTTGCCCTACGGTACCAGCTCTAGTGCTCCGGCGATTACTCTGCCAGATACAGCACTATTTCTCTCCGAGCGAGGCTCGCTCACCAAAAACTACTTTGAAAACGCCGTCGACCTGTTAAACCGGGAATACGATGCCATACGTCGTCTCGCTGAGCTCAATGAGCTGGTGTACAGTGCTTCCTACAACTTTGTGCCGCGAGTGGGCCAGAGATACCATCTTTATCAAAAGGCCGACGGCAAATATTTGCTGAGCATGATTGAGAACTGGGCTGCTCATGAGTTTGTCGTCTCTCTGGAATATACAGCCGATAGTGTGTGGAAGGACGTTAGTTCTTTCTAAACGGGCGGCGATCCCATACACTCCCATTGATCAGATAGTGAATAATTTGCTGGCACGGGCAGATTATTGGCTGTTTGTAAGCTAAGTTAAATACCAGGCTTAATTAGGTTTGCGGTGGAGTGTTTAATGAAGGGCATGTTGTTTATTTCGTTTTTGGACCTGGTGGAGAATCAATACGGCCAGGGGGTAGTGGATGCTGTTCTCGCTGAAGTTGCACCTGAGAATGGCGGTATATATACCTCTGCAGGGGACTATGACCACACCGAATTGGTTGCCCTGGTAGTGGCGCTGAGCAAGCAGAGCGAGGTGACTGTTGCTAGTCTGACCAAGAGCTTTGGGATGTATCACTTTGCCGAATTTATTGCCGCCTATCCTCAGCTATTTAAGGGGCTTGACTCTTCTTTTGCGCTGCTGGAAAAAGTTGATAGCTTTATCCATGAAGAAGTTAAGACTCTTTATCCAGGTGCTCGACCGCCAAAGTTTGAATGCACCAAAGTTGATGAACATAAACTAGAATTACTCTACCAGTCACCGCGCTGTCTCGGTGATGTGGCCGAAGGTTTAATTCAGGGCTGTGCCTCTTATTATGGTGAAAAAATCCATGTAAAGAGGGAGAGACTCGGCGACAAGTCTGGGGCCATCGAGCGCTTTACGATTACCAAATAATTACTGTTGCAACCTGGCATTAATCCAACGGTATAAATCTGCATAGACCTGCTGCCTATTGTGCTCGTTGAGCATTTCATGGCGGCCATCTTGATACAGCTGCATATCCACCTGAGCTAAACCGGCAGCTAACAATGCTTGCCGCAGCTTTTCTACGCCTTTGCCATTGGCACCGACCGGATCCAGGTCTCCAGCAAATAGATAAACTGGCAGTGCTGAATCAATTTGAGCCATGGCCTTTGGTTGCGAAAGCTGAGCTAAGCCATTGAGAAAGTCATACCAGGACTGAGTGCTGATAGCGCCGCCGCACCAGGGATCAGCAATATAGCTGTCCACCATATCATTGTCTGAGGATAGCCAGTCCTTTTCGGTGCGGGTAGGTTTAAAGGCGCGATTAAATGAACCAAAGGATAGCTGTTCAAGCAGGTTGCTGGTATTGCTTGCGCCAACTCGTGCGCGTTCTATCCAGGCCAGTCCGGCAGCGATTTTAAAAGCACTCGGAGAATCATAGTTTGATCCAGATAGAACTAGGCCCACCAGAGGGGTGCTCAGCTGGCGCAGCTGCTGACCATATTGCTGACAAAACCGGGTCGCCATAAATGACCCCATGCTGTGACCCATAATAATAAGAGGTATATGCTGCTGGCCCGCCAAGTGGTTAATCAGCTGCCACTGGTCATCTACCATTTGACTCCAGCTGTCACTGTCGCCCATATGATAGAGGCTATTCATAGCCTCACCGGTGCGTCCGTGGCCGCGGTGATCGCCAGCAGTCACCATAATGCCCTGTTGATTGAGATACTGGGCCAAATCGGCGTAGCGAGCACTGTGTTCTGACATGCCGTGCATAATATGCAGCCAGGCTACAGGTTTTTCAGGTTGCCACTGATGATAGTAATGGTTGCCATCTGCCCCGCTGTCAAAGGCGATACTCTTAAGCGCCATTTTTGTACCCCATATTTATTATTTTTAGTCTATTTCCAGGCTAATAAACCATGCCTACTGTTACAGAAAAGCTCCGTACAGCTAACTGGTTACTACCAGGTAGCAGACTAGCTCGGTATCACCTGCATTGGCAATACTGTGGTTTAGATCGCCCCGGTAATGTGCAGAATCTCCCTCAGAGAGTTCCGTGCTACTATCCCCGGAAATCAATCTTGCTCTGCCTCTGGTGATAGTTAGCAGCTCCTTTGTCCCCTCGTAGTGAGGAGCACTGACCAGGCTGGAATTTGGCGCAATTTTAAGCTCGTAAAACTCAATATTCTTTTCTTTATGCAGCGGGGAGAGCGTGCGAATCTGGCACTCCTTATCCGAGCGAAACAGGTTGCTTTTATCCTCCCCATGAACCACCTCTATGGTGGACGATGCCCAGGGCTGATCTACAAGCTCGCCAATGCTCATATTGAATGCCTGAGCTATACGAAAGGTGACGGTGAGTGTTGGGTTGGCCTGGCCTCGCTCAATCTGACTAAGCATAGAGCGGCTCACGCCTGAGGACGAGGCCAGCTGATCCAGTGTGAGCTTATGCTTTTTCCGCAGCTCAATTACCCGGTTGCCCATAGCTTGGCCGGTACTTTTGTCTGTATCTGTCATTGCGCCAGGTCTCATTTAGCATCTCTTATACAGGAAATTAATCTTGCATAAAGGAAAATGCATGTCTACGATAATGGAATAAGTTCTTTTATAGTAAACAACTGCGAGGCAAATGCCAAGATGAAAGCGCTGGTAAAAAGAAAGTCGGAAAAGGGACTCTGGCTTGAAGATGCGCCTGTGCCTGAGATAGGTATCAATGATGTGTTGATCAAAATAAATCGCACTGCCATCTGTGGCACAGATATGCATATCTATAACTGGGATAGCTGGGCGCAGTCGACCATTCCTGTGCCCATGGTGGTGGGCCATGAGTTTGTCGGAGAAATCGTCGATGTGGGCTCTAATGTCAATGATTTTACCCCTGGCCAAATCGTCTCTGGCGAGGGGCACGTGGTCTGCGGCCGCTGCCGCAACTGTCTGGCGGGGCGACGCCATCTCTGCGCTCAGACCAGCGGTGTAGGTGTGGATAGATCAGGGGCGTTTGCTGAGTATCTGGCTCTACCCATGTCCAATGTTTGGGAGCACAGGCCGGGCATAGACCTGGATGTGGCGGCATTGTTTGACCCCTTGGGCAATGCGGTTCACACCGCACTGCAGTATGACCTGCTCGGCGAAGATGTGCTGATTACCGGAGCCGGACCCATAGGGGCCATGGCTGCCGCTGTGTGCCGACATGCCGGTGCCAGGCATGTAGTGATTACAGATATTAACCCCCAGCGCCTGGCGCTGGCCCAATCTCTGGGAGCCAGCTGTGGAGTAGATGTGCGCCATGAAAACCTGGCCGATGTGCAGCGTAAACTGGGGCTCTCAGAGGGTTTTGATGTGGGTCTGGAAATGTCGGGAAGCCCTGCGGGCTTTAACGATCTACTGGCCAATATGTGCCATGGGGGTAAGGTAGCGATGCTTGGTATTCCCAGTGAGGAAATGGCCATTGACTGGAGTCAGGTGATTTTTAATATGCTGACCATTAAGGGTATATATGGGCGTGAAATGTACGAGACCTGGTACAAGATGTCTGTGTTGGTGGAATCCGGGCTTGATATATCCCCGGTGATCAGCCACCGACTGGGGTTTGAAGATTTTCAAAAGGGTTTTGATGCTATGAATGCCGGGGAAGCCAGTAAAGTCATTCTTAATTGGCAGTAATTGGGAGGGTAGGTGATGTACGACAGATTCCAACAGCATGTGAGTGGCCAGCTAAAAGCCATTGAAGAGGCTGGTTTATATAAATCTGAACGGCTGATTACCAGCCCTCAGGGAACCCATGTGCGCATCGGCTCTGGCGATGAGCTACTCAATCTCTGTGCCAATAATTACCTGGGTCTGGCTCAGAACCCAGAGGTCAATGCTGCCGCAGCACGAGGGCTTGAGGAATGGGGTTATGGCATGGCCTCGGTGCGCTTTATCTGCGGTACCCAGGCAGTACACAAGCAATTGGAACAGAGGCTCAGCCAGTTTTTAGCTATGCCGGATACCATACTCTACCCATCCTGCTTTGATGCCAACGCTGGCCTGTTTGAAACTCTACTGGGCGCTGAGGATGCAGTGATCAGTGACGAGCTGAACCATGCCAGCATTATTGATGGTGTGCGTCTGTGCAAGGCTAGCCGTTACCGCTACCGCAATAATGATATGGCCGACCTGGAGGCTCAGCTGCAGGCGGCACAGGTCGCTGGCGCCAGATTTAAGCTGATTACCACTGATGGCGTATTCTCGATGGATGGCAGTATTGCCCGGCTGGATGAAATCTGTGATCTTGCCGATAAATACCAGGCCCTGGTGCATTTTGACGACTGCCATGCCACCGGTTTTATTGGTGCCAATGGCCGTGGTACCCACGAATACCGAGACTGCATGGGCAGGGTTGATATTATTACCGGCACATTGGGCAAGGCTCTGGGCGGTGGCAGCGGTGGTTTTACCAGTGCGCGTGCAGAGATAGTAGAGCTGTTGCGGCAGAGTTCGCGCCCCTATCTTTTTTCTAACACCCTAGCGCCGCCAGTGGCGGCGGGCGCTATCAAGGCCCTGGAGCTGGCTGCTAACTCAGCTGAGCTAAGAGAGCAACTGCAGAAAAATACCCAATTCTTTAGGCATGGTCTTGAACAGTTGGGTTTTGAGCTTTTGCCCGGTGAGCACCCTATAGTGCCAATTATGCTGGGCGATGCTAGTCTTGCCGCGCGGTTTGCTGCGGAAATGTTAAATCAGGGGGTCTATGTGGTGGCCTTTTCCTACCCAGTGGTTGCCCCGGATCGTGCGCGAATCCGCACCCAGATGTCAGCCGCTTTCAATCGAGAGGATTTAGAGTTTGCCCTTGCAGGGTTTGCCAGAGTGAAACAACAGTTAGGACTCTAGGCGACAGATAAAAAAAGGGGTGGCTTGTAGAAAGCCACCCCTTTTTACCATTTGGCAGTGCTGCTTAGAAGTTCTTGCGCACTGTTAAACCATAGGTGCGTGGTGCATTTGGATAACCACTGAAACTACCGGGTGATGCAGTGGTGGGGAATGCCGAGATCAAACTCTCGTGGTCAGTCAGGTTACGACCCCAGAGCATGGCGTCCCAGCCGCCATTGGCACTGCTAAAGCCGAGGCTGGCATTGAGGTTGTCTGTGCCACGGCTAGCCAGGCTAAATGGAATCAAGTCAGCAATGTTGATGTCTTTCTCATGTACATATTCCACGCGGAAGAAACCCTCCACGCCACCTGCAAGAACAAATGAATAGACGGCATTAGCGTTGACACTTAACTCATGGACGCCAGCAGGCTGCAAACCGCTGAGATCAACAGTTTGCGCACCTGGAGCACATTGATATCGAGCTTCGGCCAGGCCTGTAGTATCGCAGGTTCCGTTTACAAATGAGTCATAGACTGGATCAATGGCGATACCAGATAGTCCCAAAACCAGGTTCTCCGATAGGGCAAACATACCGTCAAACTCAACGCCTTTGTGGGTTTCTTTACCGGCATTTTCCAGGTTAAACCCTGTTCCAGAGAAGACATTGGACTGGAAGCCTTCGATAGACTGCTCGAAGTAGGCGATATTGAAATAACCATTGTCGAACACAGCCTTGAGGCCTACCTCTATACTGGTAGCTTCTTCTGGGTCTGCAGCGCGGTTACCCGGTGTGCGACCATCGACAGACAAATTGACCGACGCGGCTTTAAAGCCCGTTGAATGACCGGCATAAACAGTCATTGTCTCGCTGAGATCATAGGCCAGACGGAAGGTGTGGGTTAGATCATCGGATTTAAAAATACCTGACTCGTCCGTGTTTGGGTAGTTGGGGAATCCCGGGAAGAATTGCAGGCCCACCAGTGAGTTGAAAGGTCCTCCAGCCAGAGGCAGAGAGGCGAAGCTATCTATAATTGTGACATCTGAGACAACGGTCTTTTCGTCTTCAGTGTAGTTCAGACCCAGAGTGGCAGTCAGCTTCTCAGAGAGGAAGTAGTCAAATTGACCAAAGACCGATGTAGCCACACCGTTCATGGTAAATTTCTCAGCCACATCGCCCGTGCCTGGCGCATAGAAGGAAGAAGACAGCGCGTTGATGCTAGGCATCAGGCTGGCGCCAGTGATATTGCCACCCATCAGATAGGCTCCCACCTCTGCGGGATCTGCGGTTGGAGACAGCAAGCCTGCCAGGGCAACATTGCCTGTGGCTGCAATCTCAGCCTGGATAGTCTGCCCCAGAACCATGGAAGTGGCTACGGTATCTAAATTACCTGACATGCCAGCGGCGGCAAAGCCACCTTGCACCAAAAAGTCGGCATAGGATCGCAGATCTTCGCCAAAGGTGACGTTGCGGAAGGTTTCAACGTCTTCATCGGAGTGGAATGCACCAACCATCCACTGCAGGTCGCCGTCGCCATTCGATGTGAGGCGTATTTCCTGAGTAAAGGTCTCAAAGTCGTAGTCAACGCGGTTTTCATCGACCAATAAAGCCGCCGAGAAGTCAGCGTCAAAAGTAGACTTTAGAGATTGCTCTCGCAACGAGCTTATAGAGGTCAGTGTGGCATAGCCCAGATCGTAATCAAACTGTACCGATAGACCCTTGCCCTCTAGCTTGTTGGTTGGATTTTCGTTCATGGCGAGGTTTCTTGCCCATGGATCCACAGGTGTGGTGGCAAAGCCGCGAGCAGCGGCCAGAGCTGAGGAAACACCGGCAGGAGCACCGTAGGCCAGTGAGCTGGCCGCACAGCAGACTTCATCGATTTCATTGTAATCGGCAATGATGCGAATGCTGAGGTCATCCGAGGGCTCGATCAGCAGCTGACCACGGATCGCACTGCGATCGCGGGAGTTTATGCTGTCGCTTGTGGTAATGTTGGTGGCATAGCCATCCGCTGAGTTATCGCTGGCAGACAGACGATATGACACTGTATCGCTCAGAGGTCCAGTAATGGTGCCTTTGATAATCTGTGAGCCATAGTTGCCAGCGGTAGCTTCGATCATGCCGCCAAACTCATCTTCTGGCAGCATGGTAGTTACACTGATAACACCGGCGGAGGCATTTTTACCGAAAAGCGTAGACTGTGGGCCGCTCAGCACCTCGACACGCTCTACAGTCGGCAAATCTGCCAGAGAGGAAGCGGAGCGAGTGCGTGGAACACCATCGATATAGACACTGACCGCAGGCTCAATGCCGGGGTTGTTGGCGCCATTGCCGTAGCCACGGATAATAAAGTTGGTTTGTGCGGAGCTTTGCAGCTGATTTACACGCAGAGAGGGCACTGCAGTTTGCAGGTCTATAAGATCCACAATGCTGGATTGCTGGATGGTTTCACCGCTGGTTACAGACACGCTGATAGGCACGTCCTGCAGTGACTGCTCTCGTTTGTTAGCTGTAATAACAATCTCATCAATTGCTGCTTCAGCCAACCCAGTTGAAACCACACCGGCCACCGCAGCAGCCAGGCGTAAGGTTTTGCAATGCTTAATATTCATACTATCCCCTCAAATATAAGAAAAAACCGATTTTTTCGGATGTTTATTGTGTCGAATCTAGTCCTGAGGCCTTGAAAAATGGGCCTCTCAGCCAGAACCCAAGTACTCTATTGATCACGGCGGTCGGGATCAACCTCTAAATGCAAAATATTGCTAATTCCGAGTATTATTTGCCTGACTGACTAATAATTCGGACGAAGTGTGCTGAAAAAACATCAAGCACGATATTTGGAAATGCTATCTGCCGCTCAGATAGGGAGTGCGGTCACAGCTGCTTTGCTGATGGCTCTGTGTTAGCCGTATTTGGCTACAATCTGCTCTCGTTTGCGCGGACAGATATTTACTTTGGCTAAGTCCCCTTGGATATGAGGCAGCGCAAGAACACGGTGGTCCATCACCAAAAACCATAGCCAGGGCACATAGGCGAGCAGATACATGCCGTAATAGCCGTTAGGTAGCTCTGGAATGTCATCGAAATTGCGCAGGCTCTGGTAGCGACGGATTGGGTTTGCATGATGATCTGAGTGTCTCTCTAAATGAAATAGCGCCAGGTTGCTCATAATATAGTTGGCGTTCCAGGAGTGGTGTGGCTGACAGCGCTCATAGCGGCCATTGTCTTTTTTGTCGCGCAGCAAACCATAGTGCTCTATATAGTTGGCTGAAGTCAGTTGGAACCAGGCCCAGAAATTGTGTACCGCCAAAAAGGGCAGCATAATCCAGCCAAAGGTATAGATTAAGCTACCCTGCAGCACTGCGCTGAGCGCATAGGACTGCAAAATATCATTGTCGCCTGACCAGGTGCTTTTGCCCTGCTTGTGTAAGCGTGATTTTTCAAGTTCCCAGCCACGTTTAAAGGTCCCGGGAATCTCACGCAGAGTAAAGGCGTAAATGGATTCGCCCAGACGTGAGCTGGCGGGGTCATCTGGGGTGGCCACTAGCACATGATGCCCGCGGTTGTGCTCCACACAGAAGTGCCCATAGGCGGGTACCGCTAGAGTAATTTTTGCCAGCAGTTTCTCAATGTCGGTTTGTTTGTGGCCCAGTTCGTGGGCGGTATTGATCCCTAGTCCACTATAGCCGCCTGCAATAATGGCGGTCACCAGAATTGACCACCAGCTTAGATCATTGGTGCCCACCACATAGGCAAAGATAAACAAGGTAACAAAGTGCAGTGGCACAGTTAGATAGGTCAGGTAACGGTAGTATTTATCTGCTTCCAGCTGCGGCACCAACTCCTCAGGAGGATTGTTGTCATCACTGCCAATCAGCCAGTCCAGCAGTGGCATTATGCTGTAGTTGATAATGAGTGGCAGACAGAGGGTCCATTCGGCGCCGGTGCGATAAAAGATAAATACACCCATTAGGGGAAACATAGGCATAAATACAGAGATCAGCCACAGATAGCGCTTTTTATCGCTGTAGCTAATAGCCCCTTTTTGGGCGTCTTCAATTGAGTAAGTGGCCATTGCGTGCCTCCACTGATCCGCTGTTTTTTGAGCCTGTATCTTTAGTTTTATGGCTGTGCGGAACGGGTTGTTATTTTTATCAAACGACTATAGCCGGTTTTTTTGTACAATCATAATCCCGCCAGTGGATAAAGCAATTAGTTGACTTGTAAAGCGATGCAGCTGGCCTGCAGGCCAGCAGGGCCAAAGGTTTCGCTGATAGATAAAAAATAATCGGCAGACTGCAGTTTGGTTGAATATACTTATGCAAACGCCGCTAAAAATGACAAGGAAATTGCTTGAGCAATATAAGTCATAAAATAAACGGAAGATGGACCCAGCGTTTCCTTTCTTTTGTCGACTATATAGATCGCCCCTGGGTTGTGATCCTAATGGCGCTGCTGAATATTTTCCCGTTTTTACTGTTTTTATATTTCACCAGAGAACCGGTAGCAGCTATTTTTAATCAAAGTCTTTCAGTTGCATCTATCGAATGGCTTGCAAGTTATAGCCAATGGCTATTTTTGGGTACGGTACTATTTTTAGCTGTCTATAATTTTTTGCCCAAGATCGCCAATGCCATAGCTAAAAAAAGCGGTATCCTAAAACTTGAAGATGCACTTATTTTAAAAGAGGCGTTTGAAGATATTGTAGGCATTAAATCTGATCGTATCGGCGGTGAATGCGAGGCGTTTTTGAGCAGCAGAGACAATAGCGATCCCGGTCGGGTGTTCAAATCAATTACCCAGCCAGATCAGCAAATTTACTTTACTGTGAACACCATATGGAAATTTCTCGAAAAGATCTCCGGCAATGTCAGTTTTGATGTGCGTTTGGCAGAAATAGGGCCCGAAGGAGAGCTGTTGACTTGGTATACCCATGGAGGTGAGCCTCCAAGGCATGAGATATCCGAACTCGATTGCCCTGATAGTGCTTTGAGGCACTGTGTGGTGACAAAATCTGTGGTGGTGATCCCAGATATACAAAAAGAAGCGGAAAAAACCGTGGACCAGCACTACCATATGTTCGAGGAAAGCGAGAAAGGCTCGGTTCTCTGCTATCCTATTTATCATAGGCCATCAAGAAGTTACCCCTATGTGTTGTGTGTCAAGGCAGACAAGGTTAATTATTTTACTGCAGGTCGAGAAGATTATTACAAGTGGCTGTACGACCAATTTGGCTTGAGACTCGGGTTAGAGCATAGCCTAAGGCTATTGAAAGGAGATTAGAATGTCATTAGCTAAGAAGAAAAGTGGAACTGAGGGTAAAAAAGAGGGCAGCGAGAAGCCCAAAAAACTGGTTGCCGTAAAAGTGGTGCCAGACAACTTCACCAAGCAGCGCGTCAGTTTGATTGATTCCCACATAGAGGAGGGGGTAAAGCGCGACTTATCACTGCTGAAGAAATTTGGGCTTATGAGTTCTTGAATCCCAGATAGCGCTCTTGAGGCTCTAAAGTAAGAGTAAATAACGGCCCGCCATCTCTCGCTGACGGGCTTTGTTGTATCTGGCCTGATACAAAGATCTTTGCGGTGCGTACCATCAAATAGTCACCCATTCAGGCCGTACCATACATGCCACAATCTGCAGTTAAAAATCGAGTTCCTAAGGACTTCAGTGTCTCGGAGCTGTCTCGTATTGTCGAGATGGCTTGGGAAGACCGCACTCCGTTTGAGGCTATTGAATTTAATTTTGGTCTCAATGAATCTGCAGTGATTAACCTAATGCGTCAGCAGGTCAAAGCCCGCTCGTTTCGTCTCTGGCGCAAGCGTGTCACCAGCCGCAAAACCAAGCACCGGTCGCTGCGTTCGCCGCATGTAAGCAGAGGCTACTGTCCGACTCAATACAAACGTTAACCCTGCGCAGGAGATCAGCATGAGTAAATTTAAAGCTTCCATCGTCGCCTTAATACTATGCACACCTATGACAAATACATATGCAGACAAGCTATTAACGGATAATTTTGATACTGAATCTCAGTCGGGCTGGGCATTTTTTAGTGATCAGGTAATGGGCGGTATCTCAGAGGGCGCTGTGGAATATATGAGCCGTGACGGCGAGACCTATGCTCATATGACTGGCAGTGTCTCCACTGCAAACAACGGTGGGTTTATACAGATTCGCCGTGCGGTAGCCAAGGGTTCGGTAAGCTCGGCGACCGGGGTCTACATCAAAGCTCGCGGCAACTTGCAAAAATACTTTATTCACCTGCGCACCTCTGGAACAGTGTTGCCCTGGCAGTACTATCAGGCTGGCTTTGAGGTCTCTGGCGACTGGCGCGAGGTTCGTCTCCCGCTGAGCGATTTTAAGCGCTCCGGCTCATGGTTGCGCCAGTCATTAACTGCCAACAGCATACGTAGTATTGGTATTCTGGCCTATGGCAGAGACCACCAAGCCGATATTGATATTGCCGAGATTGGCTTTTACGACTGAGCTCTTTGATTTATGATCAATTCCTTAGCGACGCTTTGCCAGTACTCTCGCAGGTAAATGGCAGATAGCGTTTTAAGCAGAAGGAGAGGGTGGTCGATGATGAATCAGTCAAGAACAACAGCAGGGCGCGGCAAGTTATACGACAGTATTTTGGATACCATAGGTGATACTCCCTGTGTGCGGGTTAAAAATTTAGCCCCTGAGGCTGTGCGGCTCTACGTAAAAGCAGAGTTTTTTAACCCTGCGGGCTCGGTAAAAGATCGCCTGGCTATCAGTATTATTGAAGAGGCCGAGCGCAGCGGTCAGTTGGTTCCGGGGCAGACAGTGGTTGAGGCCACCAGTGGCAATACAGGTGTGGGCCTGGCCATGGTTTGTGCGGCCAAAGGCTACCCCTTTGTAGCCACCATGCCCACCAGCGTGTCTATAGAGAGGCGCAAGCTGATGCGCTTTCTCGGTGCCAAGGTTATCCTCACTCCCAAAGAAGACAAGGCTATGGGCTGCTATCTCAAGGCAGTAGAGTTGGCTGAGGCCAATAGTTGGTTTCTAGCTCGTCAGTTTGAAACTGATGCCAATGCCAAAATTCACCAAAATACTACAGCTCAGGAGATTCTTGCCGATTTTGAGGGCGATCGCCTCGACTACTGGGTTACAGGTTATGGTACCGGCGGTACCTTTTCCGGTGTGGCTAAAGTGCTAAGAGAGCAGCGTCCTGATACCAAAATTATCCTTAGTGAACCGGCCAATGCGCAGTTGATCCATAGTGGCGTGGCTCAGGAGCGCAGCGCCAATGGCTCTCCAGCAGGCAGTCACCCAGCTTTTGAGCCCCATATGATTCAGGGTTGGACGCCGGACTTTATCCCGGCGGTACTGCAGGATTCCATTGATAATAAGCGCTTTGATCTACTGGTGCCCATTGAAGGGCAGGAGGGCATTGAGGCCTCTAAAATGCTGGCGCAGAAAGAGGGCATTTTCACAGGTATCTCTGGTGGCTCGACCTTTTCTGTGGCTCTGGATATAGCTAGAAATGCCGAACCTGGTACCGTGATTCTCTGTATGTTGCCAGATACGGGTGAGCGCTATCTGTCATCACCCTTATTTGAAGGGGTAGCCGAGGGTATGGATGAGCAGGAGATAGCACTGTCACATTCAACCCCAGGATTTCACTTACAGGACTAGCTCTTTTGTCGGTCGGCAAGAGCCTGTAATTGCTCAGCAGTGGCTGGAAGTTGGTGTTTGTCCTTCCACTCACTGTAGGGCATGCCGTAGATGGCTTCGCGAGCCTGCTCAGGCTCCATCTCAATGCCCAGCTCTTCAGCCGCGGCCCCATACCACTTGCCCAGGCAGTTGCGGCAAAAGTTAGCCAGAATCATTAGATCAATATTTTGCACCTCTTTGTGATCATTGAGATGTTGCAGCAGGCGGCGAAAAGTCGCTGCCTCAAGTTCGGTGCGCGCAGAGGGTTGGGTCATAATTTAAAGACTTTTAAGGTGGTTTAGTTCAGATCAAGTGTAGCAGCGAAGGTGCTGTTACTAAAGCCGTCTCAGGCTGCTTAAAAGACATAAAAAAACCGCTGTCACCAGCGGTTTTTATCCCCTAACGTTGTTCGTGCTGAACAGCGCGGAGTTTGAGCAGCCAACTATCGTGCCGCTTCTCTGCGTCATAGAAAACCGAAGCAGTAAAAGCCACCATAAATAGCAATAAAAAGTGCGATGCGATGCTGATGCCCATATAAATAACGCTGCCTAGATAGGCGCCAAAAACCACCGACCACATCCAGGCAAGTACTGTCATGATCCACATCCGTGATACTGGATCCGGTATATGCCGCAGCGGGTTTTTATTGTGGTCCATCACTGCATTGTAACAGTCGTAAAACCAGAGGAAAGCGAGTTTAGTCTTCATTTGGATACCCTTCTTTAACTTGTTGAGTTAGGTCAATCTTGTTTTTTATTGGGTGATTCAATTGAAGTTACGGAGGTTTATTTTCATTGGATCATTAGAGACTGAGGGCTGTTTGAGAGGCACGCTAAATTAGGCCTTGAATAAAACTAGGGGCCAATAAACGGAGAGCAGGAGCCAAACTGAGTATGGGTTTTAGTCTGGCCGTTGGGGCATAGGTACTCACACTGGCTGTATTCCTGCATATCACCAGGAAACATACCGCCCGACTGTGTGGCGCTTTCGATCAACCTGCAGCTATTGATAGGCGAGTCCAAGGGCGCCAGCGCCTGACAGGCAGCAAGCAGCAGCGTGAATACAATAACCACCAGTAATTTCACTATTCTTCTCAGAGGTCGCAAATAACAGGTTTTATTCTATGCTTTGACTCATCAGAATGATAGCTGCAGCAACGCAAGCTGTTTGCAACTTAGATTGGGGGATCTATGGACGCGCTGGCTAGAGAATCAGTGCCAGCCAATATTGATCGGTAGCAAAACGCAAAAAGCCTTTGGAGCTGTACATTTGCGTACAAAACCAAAGGCTTTTATCTCTATAGCCCTGCAGTCTAGGGGGCTTTAGCATCTAATATGGCGCACTCGGAAGGATTCGAACCTTCGACCGCCCGGTTCGTAGCCGGGTACTCTATCCAGCTGAGCTACGAGTGCGTTGGGGTCTCATTTCTGAGGTAGCGCACTATAGGTGAGCAATGGATTTGAGTCAACCTTCGGGCTGGGATATTAGCCTGTTTTTGCGGGTTATTTTTTGCTGTAGGGTACTGGCACTTCCATTGTCTCTTTTAGTTCTTCCATAACCACATAGCTGGTTGATTCCTGCACTGCCGGCAATTTGAGTATGCGGTGGCCGAGCAGTTCTCTGTAGGCTGCCATATCGGCCACTCTGGCTTTTAGTAAGTAGTCATAATTACCCGATACCAGAAAGCAGCTCTGAATATTTTCCAGATTTATCACTGATTTTCTGAACTCCTCAAAATTTTTCTGCGAGGTGTGATTAAGTCTGATTTGTACAAATACTACCAGGCTGGCATTGAGCTGCTCGGGGCAGACCTGTGCTGCATAGCCGAGAATATAGCCATTGCGCTCAAGGCGCTTAACTCGCTCGATGCAGGGGGTGACGGAGAGGCCGACTTCTCGAGCTAAATCAGTATAGCTTATGCGACCGTCCTTTTGCAGGATGCGAAGTATGTTGCGGTCGATCTTGCCGAGATTATCTGATCGTAATGCGGAATCTTTCATCGATAAAATATCCTGTTTAATTACCGTATAGCTAAAAATATTCTGCATTATAAGGGAATTAATTAAGAAATATTATCTTAAAATTCTACAATGCCGAGATAAAGTTATATCTTATTTACTATTTTAGTGGAGAATCTCGAAATGCTTATTGGTGTACCTAAGGAAATTAAAAACCATGAATACAGAGTTGGCTTAACCCCCTCCTCGGTCAATGAGTTGGTCAAGCGCGGACATGGGGTAATAGTCGAGCGCAATGCAGGTGCCGCCATCGACTTTCCGGATGCAGAGTATCAGGCAGCTGGGGCTGAGATGGTCGATTCTGCCAATGAAATATTTGCTCGCGCGGATATGGTGGTCAAGGTTAAAGAGCCTCAGCCAGCGGAGTGCAAAATGCTGCGTGAGGGCCAGATTCTTTACACTTACCTTCATTTGGCACCAGACCCGAAACAGACGGAGTTATTGCTGGCCTCTGGCGCAACCTGTGTTGCCTATGAGACGGTAACCGACAATCAGGGGGGGCTGCCCCTGCTGGCCCCTATGTCTGAAGTTGCTGGGCGCATGTCCGTGCAGGCGGGCGCTCATCATTTAGAGAAGGCCCAGGGTGGCCGGGGAGTACTTCTCGGTGGTGTTCCCGGCGTGGCGCCTGCCAAGGTACTGGTTATTGGTGGCGGTGTGGTGGGCGACAACGCAGCGGCGATGTCTGTGGGTATGGGTGCAGATGTAACTATTTTAGATCGCTCAATTCCCCGATTGCGGGAGTTGGATGCCAAATATGAAGGTCGGGCTCGCTGTGTCTATTCGACCAATGCGGCCATCGAGGAATATGCCCTGGAGGCTGATCTAGTAATTGGCGCGGTGCTTATTCCCGGTGCTGCCGCACCCAAGCTACTGTCACGAGATTTAATTAGCCGTATGAAAAAGGGCGCTGTGATTGTAGATGTTGCTATTGATCAGGGTGGTTGCTTTGATACCTCCAAGGCTACTACCCATGAGCAACCTACCTATGTGGTTGATGATGTGGTGCACTACTGTGTTGCCAATATGCCCGGTGGTGTGGCACGCACAGCTACCATGGCATTGAATAATGCAACATTGCCCTATGCCCTGGCACTGGCCGATGATCCTGTCAGCAGTCTGTTTCGAGACAAAAATCTACAAAATGGTTTAAATGTACATAAGGGCAAGGTGACCTATAAGGCGGTCGCCGATGCGCTGGGCTATCAGTATGTGGCGGCCGATGAGGCATTAAAGGCATAGCAGCTTTAAGTCGATAGAAGCCCTTGATAATAATCAGGGTGCTTCGGCTAAAAATACCGCTCTCAGCGGGGCTGGGTGACCCTCAATGGTTTTGCTGTGATCCTCGGGGTCTAAAAAATCCTCGAGCGATTCAAAGGTCATCCAGTCGGTTGTCCGCTGTTCACCGATCGATGTGGTATTGATATCCACCATGCGAGGGTTGTTAAAGCCATTTTTTCGCATCCAACTAATCAGGCTGTCGGGGGAGGGCAAAAACCAGACATTGGGCATCTTGGCGTAGCGGCCTTCAGGCACTAGCACCATACCCTCAGGGCCCTGTATTACCAAGGTCTCCAAAACCAGTTGCCCGCCCGGCCGCAATAGTTCTTTAAGCTCTCGCAGATGGGCCATGGGCGAGCGGCGATGATAGAGAATACCCATGGAGAAGACGGTATCAAAGGCCGCGAGTTTTTCAGGCATGTGCTCTATACCCAGAGGTAGCACATCTACCGGCAGGTCTTTACCGGCAAAATTCTTGATGGCCTGAAACTGAAAGACAAACTTTACCGAGGGGTCTATTCCAATAACCCTCTGGGCGCCTGCGCCGAGCATACGCCAGCAGTGGTACCCATTGCCGCAGCCCACATCCAGAACCAAGCGGTTTTCCAGGGAATCAAGGTGGGGCAGTACCCGATCCCACTTCCAGTCCGAGCGCCACTCGGTATTGAGGTGCATGCCAAAAAGGTTATACGGCCCTTTGCGCCAGGGATGCAGGCCCATTAATGTGGCCTGCAATGCTAGCCTGCGGCCCTTGTCCATGAGGCTGGAGTCGCCAATGGATACCCTGTCTCTGATCTCCACTGTCAATGGATCTATCTCTGGCAGGCGCTTAAGCGTTTCCTCCCATTCAGGCATATCTCCCCAGCGCTCGCGTCTCAGCTGCTGGGTGAGGAGCTCGGGTAGACTCTCGCCCCAGTGGGCCAGAGGTGACTCTTCGAGCCAGGATAGAAAGGGCCCGTAATCAAGTGTTTCAGGTATCATAGTGTTGCCTGGGATTTTGGCAGGCAATTATAGGGTATTTCCGCTATGGTGTTCGACCAAACTACATTGCTGTCACAGGGTACATGATGGACGAAAAACGAATGCAGGCTTTTGAAGAGAAGCTGGCTTATTTGGAAATGACTAACGCTGAACTCGAAGATGAAATCTTTCGTCAGCAGCAGGAGATTGATGCTCTTACCAAGGCCCACAGAGCTATAACCGAGCGGCTTGAGGTATTGCAGGATAATGCAGCAGAACGCGGTGGCGCAGGGCAGGTTGAGGGTGCAGTGGGGGGTGCCGGCGAGCGGCCGCCTCATTACTAGTCCTGTTGAACTGGATACCATGGGTCACTTATTTTCATTGCGGATTGACCTCAGAAAAATAACTATAATTAGGAAAAATTAACAACACAGAGTACCTGTATCCCTTAGAGGGCAGGGTACCAGATAATAAAAAATTCCTTGGGGGGAAACATGACGGAGATAAAGCCCGAAGTTAAGGCCAAGATTGATACAGTATTTGCACAGCAAAAAGACTATGCCCTGGAGCTGAGAAAATCAGATTACCGTCAGCGGCTAGCCGTTCTCAAGCGCTTTGAAACAGCATTTAGAGGCGCCCTTGATAGGATTCATGAATCGGCGGCTGCAGATTTTGGTAAGCCCGGCGCCGAAGTGGATCTGGCTGAGATCATGCCGGTTCTCACCGAGCTCAAACATGTTCGCAAGCATCTCAAGGAGTGGATGAAGCCCGAGCCGGTTAAAGTAACCATCTCTATGCTGGGCACCAAGTCCAAAATTGTCAAAGAACCCAAGGGTGTTACCCTGGTAGTGTCACCCTGGAATTACCCCTTTAACCTGACCTTTGGCCCAATGATGTGGGCAATCGCCGCGGGTAATACGGTGATCATCAAGCCCTCAGAGATGACCCCCAAAATGTCCGAGGTGATTGGCCAGATTGTAAAAGAAGCCCTCAGGCCTGAAGAAGTATCCATGTTTGAAGGTGAGGCCGATGTAGCCAGTTATCTGACCAACCTGCCTTTTGATCACATCTTCTTTACCGGCAGCCCAGCTGTTGGCAAACATGTAATGGCGGCCGCAGCCAAAAATCTAACCTCCGTCACACTGGAGCTGGGTGGCAAGAGTCCGGTGATTGTGGATAAATCAGCCAATCTTAAAAAGGCCAGCAAATCCATTGGCTGGGGCAAGTTCAACAACAATGGTCAGACCTGTATTGCGCCAGACTATATCTATGTCCACGAATCCATAAAGGATAAATTTGTCGCGGAGATGACCGCTACCATTAAGAGCCAATACGGCCTGGGTGCAGATGCCGGAGCCAATAGCGATTATTGCCGAGTTGTAAATGCCGGCCACCATGGGCGTATCACGCGGCTATTGGACGATGCTAAAGCTAAAGGTGGCGTGGTCCTTACCGGTGGTGAAGTTGCCACGGAAAGCCAGTTTATTGCCCCCACATTGATTGAAGGCATGAGCGATGACTCGGCGATTATGCAGGAAGAGATTTTTGGCCCGCTGCTGCCCATTATCACCTACTCTGATATCAATGAAGTTATCAGCTATATCAATGCCAAGCCAAAGCCATTGGCGCTGTATATCTACAGCAAAGACAATAAACTCACCGATAAGGTGATTCGCGAAACCAGCGCCGGGGATACCTGCGTCAATCAGACAGTGATGCACTTCCTGCACCCCAATTTGCCCTTTGGTGGCGTCAATAACAGTGGTATTGGCAAGTCTGGTGGTGTCTGGGGCTTTAGAGCCTTTACCCACGAGCGCAGCGTGCTGGTAGACAAGCACAGCAGCCTGTCGATGTTTTATCCGCCTTACACACCAGGTGTAAGAAAGGTGATCAAAGCTACCATGAAAATGCTTACTTGATAGCAACCAGAGAGCAAAAATTAAAGCATTGAAACCAGGGGCTTGCGGACTGAAATCCACAGGCCCCTAGTCGTTTTATATGGGTCTCTAAAGTTTCTGGCACCAGCACGTTCTCAATGGAATCACGCTTTTGACTGATCTCCAAATCACTGTAACCCTGGGCGCGCTTAAAATCATGATGAAGCTCACTCAGCAGTGTATTTAACGACTCGGGTTCAAAGCTGAGTTTTTCAGAAATAATTAGACAGCCCCCGGGGTTGAGGCCCTGATAGATTTTCTCCAGCAACTGCGGGCGTTGCTCCAGTGGCACGAACTGCAGCGTAAAATTCATCACGACCAGAGAGGCATTGGTGATCTCGATATCGCAGATATCTCCATTGACCAGTTCAATCTCTGTGCTGCCATTGCTGGATGCTAAAATACTGGCGCATTTTTCCAGCATGGCAGGGCTATTGTCTACGGCAATAATTTTGACGTTCCGGTCCGCGACCCGTTGGCTGACAGCCAGAGTTGAAGCGCCCAGAGAGCAGCCCAGATCGTAGCAGCTTGTCTGTGGCTGAACATAGCGGTCGGCCAGTTCACCAGTATGGGCCAGTATGGTTTCATAACCTGGGACCGAGCGACTAATCATATCTGGAAACACATCCACCACGGCCTGATCAAAGACAAATCCGGAGACTTTTCCCAGAGGATTGGCAAATAAATTATCTCGGCTGGAGTCTGTCATTTAAACGCTGATAATCTCTAGGCCAGTGCCGGCCGCCAGCTCAGTATTGGTAATGACCGCGGTCTGGGCAGCGTCCTGGCTGAGGTAGGCGCTGGCAACACGCTTGAGGTCTGCCTCAGTGACCGCGAGTACCTGATTTCTAAACTGTTCGGTGCAGGCTTTGCCGCGACCGTTAAGCTCGGCATGAAATGCCTGAATGGCTTCGCCTGCCGGGGAGCCTGGCTTGTCCAAACCACCAACCACGCCCAAAATTGCCTCCTCGATCTTTTCATAGCCGAGGTTTTGCTTCTGCACCCAGTCTATAGAATCATCGAAATCTGTCAGCGTGCCTGCGATTCTTGGGTCTCTGTAGGAGTAAAAACGGAATGCGCCAGTCTGGTTATCCTGAGACGCGCCGCCCCCATAGGCGCCGCCCTGCTCGCGAATGGCACGATGCAGATAACCATTGCGCAACACCCCACCCAGCACATTGAGCGCTGCAGCATCTGGGTGGCTGGTAGGTACAGTGGGATAGGCTTTGGAACAGAAGCTCACCTGGGTATTTGCGGTCCAGCAATGGTTTACCGGCGCCAACACAGGTTTAAAGTCGATTAGGTTACTTCCAGGAGCCTCAGCGCTAGCTGAGAAACCCGCCTGAATCACGGCGCCAAACTCGGTGAGGCGCTCGGGCTCGGCCACCAGCAGATACTGTCTGGGTTGATTTAAAATTAATTGGTGAATGGTTTGCAGCTGCTCTGATAGCTGCTGTAGCCCCTGTTCAGTATTCAGGCTTTGATCCAGAGTTTTTAGCAAGGCCAGTCCGGTCATCCCGCCCCAGCGCTGGCTGAGATATGCATTGGCAGACAGACCGCTGGCAGCGGCGGTCATGGCCAGCACATGGCCATTGCCGGTAATGGAAGATTCGCGATAGGTGCGAATCTGTGCCACCAGCTCACGCAGTCGTGGAAGCTCATCAAAGCGTGCCTGTTGCAGTGACTCTTGCATCAAATCTGTCATCGCTGACTGATTGCGCGCCAGACCCTTGCCAGTAAAGCTGATATTGCCATGTAGCTTATTCAGGCTATCTTTATCGGTGCGCACCGAGGCCGAGGCTGAATAGGCACCCACCACCGCCGAGTGCCAGAGTTGGGTCTGCTGATAGTCGCGCTCACCAACCCCCATTTCCGTCACGCAGGTACTGTATAGAGGCATCAGGTCCATCTGCCCATCGGTTAGCGCAGGCATGGGCATAATAATCTGTTGGTAGGCCAGCCCATTGGTGCCAGCGCTATAGTTGGTCAGTGGCACAGGGCCCTCTAAACGACTGTGTCTGTCAGCATAGGCGATCTCAGTAGGCACATCTTCGATACCTACCTTGGGCAAAATTTCAAGATCTTCTTCCATCTCCTGACGTGCTTTAAGCGCTACCGCCTCGTCAACAATACGCTGCTTTTCGCTCTCGGTCAGGGATGCCTTGATGTTAGCCAGGCGATCCTTCTCAGCCTGGTCTTTTTGCTGAGCTAAATCTGTATCTGGCTTTAAAACCAGTCTGGTGCGATGAGGGTTGTTTAACAGCAGGTCACGGGCCAGAGATTTGATAAATTCCGGGTCAGTAATCTGTTGCTGTAGTCTGTTCAGAACCGGATCCAGATTTAGCAGAGAAACCGGGTCGCCGCGATGAGTGGCACTGGTTAGGCTGGTCAATATTAGATGCAGACCATAGGGGTAGCCACCACCGGATAGCTCTCGCTGACTGAGTTCTAGCTGGTGTAAACTGGCTGCTACCTGCTCTTGGGGCAAGCCATTCTCTGCAACATCCCGCAGCACATCCAATATCAGAGTTTCAATAGCATCTGCGCACTCAGGGTTGGAGCCCTCGATGCCACAGGCAAAACAGAGCTCTTTCTGGGAATCCTCAAGACCACACATGGGCGAGGGCGAGGTGCCCAGGTCGGTGGTCTCAAGCGCCTTTTGCAGGGGAGAACCACTGTTATCGAGCAGCACGCTGGATAGCAGACGAGCCTGCATAGTGGCCTCGAGGTCAGTGGAGTCTCCCAACAGCCAAGACAGCACAATATGGGTATTATTGGCTGTAGCCTCCTGCTCGCTCTCAGTCTCGCCAGCCTCATGGGCATAACTTTCTTCAAAATACTGGGGCTGGGTATAGCGCTGCTCGTTATTGACGGCAATATGGCAGTCCAGGCGATCAAAGCGATGCAGGGCCTGCTCTTCAAAGTGCTGCTGATGCTCAGCCGCCGGAATATCGCCAAAGGTGACGAAAATAGCATTGCTGGGGTGATAGTGAGTCTGATAGAAGGCTTTAAACTGTTCGTAGGTTAAATTTGGAATATCCGCGGGCTCACCGCCGCTGTTGTAATGGTAGGTGCTGGTGGGATACAGGTACTTGCTCATGGTTTGCCACAGGACCGAATTAATTGAGCTCATGGCGCCTTTCATCTCGTTGTACACCACCCCTTTAAAGGTCAGCTCCGAGGAGGGATCATTGGCATCGGCAAACTCCAGGCGATGCCCCTCCTGAGCAAAATCCAGAGGGTCCAGACGAGCAAAAAATACCGAATCAAGATACACACTCAACAGGTTATTAAAGTCCTTTTTGTTCTGGCTGGCAAAGGGATAGGCAGTCCAGTCACTGCTGGTAAAGGCATTCATAAAGGTATTGAGAGAACGTCGAATCATCATAAAGAATGGGTCGCGCACCTGATACTTTTCGCTGCCGCAGAGTGCCGTATGCTCGAGAATATGAGCTACCCCAGTGGAGTCCATTGGCACAGTGCGCAGGGCAACCAGAAACACATTTTCCTTATTATCGGCGGCCAGATGAATATGTTGGGCGCCAGTTTGGCGATGGCGATACTCCTGATACTGCACTTTTAGAGATGGAATCTCCTGCTCGCGCAAAAGCTCAAAGGCTGGATGTGCATTACTGGTCATTTAGATGATTGCTCCAAAGGGACTATATGTTGTCTGGTGTCAATTTTATCGGTGGGCCATTCTACTAGAATCACTGTTTAGTAACAGAGTTTTCACCGCTGACTTTGCTGAGAAATGCGATATTCAATGGGTGTCAGACCCTCCCAGCGCTTAAACGCACGATAAAAAGTACTGGGTTCGGAAAAGCCTGTTAAGTAGACAATCTCACTGATAGCCTCGTCAGTCTGGGATAACAGGCGTTTGGCGAGACTGTGTCTGTAGTTATTGAGCAGACGCTGGAAACTGGTGCCTGCAACATTGAGCTGGTGACGCAGATGTCTGGAGCTGATATTTAGCCGTGCTGCCACATTTTCCAGACTGGTTTCACCGCTTTCCAGCAGACCGGCCAGCTGGTTGCGCACATTGCCGATCAGGTCCTGTTGTTGCAACATGGCAATATGTTGATCTGCAGCCTGCAAATGTAAATTTAAAAGCTCAGGCTGGGCGTGCAGTGATCTATGATTGAGCAGTGAGGCGGGGAAAAATAGCTGAAACGAGGGCGCATTAAACTCCACAGGGCACTGGAATATGCGCTCATACTCCTCAATATGAGTATTGGGAGCATGGTTAAACACCACCCTGTCGGCTTTAAAAGCATTGTCCGTGACTGATTGGAAGCAGCGTATCAGGCCCAGCACCATGGCTTCTGCCAGATGCGATGTTGCATACTGGTGTTCGGCAAAGTAGTTGGTCAGACAGGGGCTGGGCTGTTCTGAGAGCTGGCCGTGTAAGGCATCGCTAATTAGCCGCTGGTAGCTCAGCACGCGGCGCAGACCATCGCCAAAGGTTGGGCTGCTGAGAAATAGATATTCCAGAATCTGGCCCTTGTAGACAGGCATTTTTTCGCCGAGATGCAGTCCGATACAGGGGTCGTTAGACAGCTCTGCCGCTGCTTTCCAAAAGAGTGGCTGAGCACTGAACTTGGTGCGCAGATTGGCCTGGTATAGCTGGTCTGGGTTGAGCCCAGAGCGCTGCATTACCAGATCCGCGTCGACACCGAGATTGACCAGACCCTGATAGGCGAGACGAGCCAGAGTGCCTGAATCGGTTAAACCTGTCATACCATAAACCTAGCCTGAGGAGCCTGCATAGCAGCTAAAGAAATGCCATGATACACAATTGGCCCAAATGACAAAACAGTGTATTTTTATAGCCAATGACTGACAAGGAGAATGTACCCATTATGAAGTCCATGAACAAAAGCGCAGAGATGCAAAAACCCGCTCATAGCAAGCCCCCAATAGTGATGCAGGAGCTGCCCAGCATGCCCTCTCTTCTGGGCAAGGCCGCTTTCAAATCCGGCAACTATGCACTGGGCGATCAGTTGCCTGGTCTCAGCACACAAATCAACTCGCTGGTGATCAATCGCCAGCACCTGCAGGCTTACCAGCAGCTCTGTGGTTTTCAGTCATCGCAAACCCTGCCTGCGACTTACCTGCATATGATTGGTTTTCCGCTATTTCTGAAAATTTTAATTCAGCAAGACTTTCCAATGCGCGCCATGGGTCAGGTGCATCTGCGTAATCAGATTTCAGTGCATCACCAATTTGATATCAGACAACCTATTGATATGACGGCCGCCATCGGCGGTTCAGTGCTGACCTCAAGAGGTCTGGAGTGGAATATTGATGTCAGTGCTAGGGTGGACAATCAGGTAGTATGGTCTGGGGAGTCAGTATTTTTGCACCGTTGCAAAACCGGCATACCCAGAGAGGCTGTGGCGCCTATTCGCCACGAAGGCGAGCCCCAGAATTGGCAGGTCGATGCCGATATAGGCCGCCGCTATGCTCGTGTCTCAGGTGATTACAATCCTATTCATTTGACAGATATTACCGCCAAACTATTTGGCTTTAAGCAGGCCATAGCCCATGGTATGTGGAGCAAGGCGCGCTGCCTTGCTGCTTTGGACCAGCAGTTACCTGATGAGGGATACTCTGTCGATGTAACCTTCCACCGACCTCTATTTTTACCCTCTCAGGTGCTGTTTTTCTCTCAGCAGCTCGAGGAAAGACAACAATTCTCTCTCTTTAACCAGACAGCTGAGCAAGCTCATCTGGAAGGATTTATAACCTAGGACAAATCTATGCCTGACTTTAAAGTACCGTTAAAAGACTACTCGTTCCTATTCAACGATGTGCTGGATATGCAATCCAAGTATCAGCATGTAAAAGGAGGTGATCAGGCAACGCCGGATATGCTCGATGCTATTTTTAGCGAAGCCGCCAAGTTTAGTGAGACCGAGCTGGCACCTCTTTATCAGTCTGGTGACAAGGGCTGCACCTGGGATGATGGTGTGGTTACAACACCCGCCGGGTTTAAAGAGGCCTATGCCAAGTTTATCGAAGCTGGCTGGACATCACTGACCGGTAGTCCAGAAATGGGTGGCCAGGGCCTGCCGTCCTCGATCAGCATTGCGATCAATGAAATGATTACCACAGCCAACTGGGCCTGGGCTATGTACCCCGGTCTAAGTGAAGGCGCAGTTGCCACATTAGAGGATCATGGTACAGATGAGCAAAAGCAGACCTACCTGACCAAACTGATTAGCGGCGTCTGGAGTGGTACCATGTGTCTGACCGAGCCTCACTGCGGTACGGATCTGGGGCAGTTAAAAACCAAGGCAGTACCTAAAGGTGATGGTACCTACAACATCAATGGCACCAAGATATTTATTAGCGCGGGCGAGCATGATCTTACCGAAAATATTGTGCATATTGTTTTGGCAAAGCTGCCTGATGCACCCAAGGGCACCAAAGGTATTTCGCTATTTATTATTCCCAAGTTCTTGCCTGCGGCAGATGGCTCTGCGGGGGAGCGCAATGGCGTTCGCTGTGGGTCTATAGAACATAAGATGGGTATTCATGGCAATGGTACGGCCATGCTTAACTTTGACGATGCCACTGGGTTTCTTATTGGCGAGCCCCACGACGGGCTTAACGCTATGTTTACCTATATGAATGTTGCCCGCATTGGTACCGCCAGCCAGGGTACAGCCGCCGCTGAGCGCTCCTACCAGGGCGCCAGCAAATATGCTCGAGAACGTCTGGCAATGCGCTCATTGTCTGGAGTTAAAAACCCTGATGGCCCGGCAGACCCCATTGTTGCCCATCCGGATGTGCGTCGTATGCTGTTAACTCAGCGCGCTATTTCTGAGGGTGGACGAGCCATGGTTACCTATGCCAGTCAGTTTGCCGACCTCTATGTGGGTGGGCAGAGCGAAGAAGTAAGAAGTGCCGCCGAAGACAGGCTGGGTTTTTGCACGCCGATCCTCAAAGGTTTTATTACTGAGCAGGGTGTTGTGGCGGCTAATCATGGTGTGCAGGTGTTTGGTGGCCACGGTTATATCCAGGAGTGGGGCATGGAGCAGATCCTCCGCGATAGCCGCATTGCCACATTGTATGAAGGCACTACAGGCATCCAGGCGCTGGATCTTATTGGCCGCAAGGTGCTGATGGATAGATTTGCTCAATTAAAGATATTTACCGGTGAAATGCTCAGCTTTGCTGCCAAGTCACTGCCCTGGCCAAGAGCTAACAAGACTCAGCGCAAGCAGGCCTGGACCCTGGTTAAGCTGGCTCTTAAATGGCGCTATCTGGGCTACAAGCTGGCCATGCAGGGCAAGCGCAATCCGGATGCCGTAGGTGCCGGGTCCACAGACTTCCTGATGTACTCTGGTTATGCCTATATGGCGTTTATGTGGGCCAAAATGAGTTCGGTTGCCCAGGCCCAGTTGGATGCAGGTGAGGGGGACAGTAAGTTCCTGCGGGAAAAACTACAGACTGCGGAGTTTTTCTTCGAGCGCATGCTGCCCCAGGCTCAGGTTCATGCCAAAACAATCAGCGCCAATCTAGGGTCGGTTATGGCCATGTCCGAAGACTATTTCGACGCCAGCTAGCGCCGGTCTAGATGATAGATTAACCCTTTTAAGGCCCCAGTTAGATCGGGGCTTTTTTTTGCCTGCAAATAGCTGGGCAGTTTGCTAAAGTCGGGATCCATCAAGTCAGGGACAAAAAAGACTAAATTAATCTAGGATCCCGGCCAATCCAATAACAGCAGTAACTTATCAAGGGGACACCAGAATGGAATTTGCTGACACAGTTCGCGCTAGGCACTCATATCGTGGGTTTACATCCCGGCAGGTTGATGAAAAAACCCTGCAGGAAGTTTTTGAGTTAGCCAGCTGGGCGCCGTCTAACTGCAATGTCCAGCCATGGCATGTGCATGTCCTGTCTGGCGAGGCCTGCAACCGCATGCGTGAGAAAATGGTGGCTGCCGCGTCAACAAATACGACGGGTAATCCGGACTTCCCCTGGCAGGGGAAATTCAGTGGCGACTATAAAGAGCGGCAGATCTGCTCGGCGCTGGGCCTCTGGGAGCACCAGGGTGTTACTCGTGATAATCCGGAAAAACGCGCCTGGTCCTGGATGCGCAATTTTGAGTTTTTTGATGCGCCCCATATTGCCTTTATCTTTGTTACCGACGAGTTCCCCGAGCTGGTCAGGCTGGCAGGTGATGTGGGTATGTATGCGCAGACGTTGATGCTGGCGATGACAGATGCGGGTATAGGCTCATGTCCACAGACGTCGGTCAGCTGCTTTCCGGATCTGGTGCGTGAGGAGTTAGGCATTGATAGCCACTACAAATTAATGATGGGTCTTTCGTTTGGTTATATCGACGAGGCGGATGCAGCTAATAATTTGCGCACTGAACGCGACCCTGTGAACAAAACCACCAGTTTTCACAGCTAGAAAGAATGTCTAATTTGCCTGCCGGGATCAGGCAAATGCCAAGCGATTGCGACCGCCTGCTTTGGCTTTGTAAAGAGCGCGGTCGGCCAGTTTGATCAGCTGGTCAAAGCTCCCGCCATCGGAGCTGTCGACAACCCCCACACTAACGGTTAATCGCAGATTGCTGTGACGTTTGCTGGCACCGCGCTGTTTTTGCCCGACACTGTGCTCAGTGGGGCGGTGCTTTTTGTCCCTTATTACCATGTCGTAATTGGCAATTGCCTGGCGTACCTGCTCTAGGCTGCTGGCCACTTCTTCGCGACTCTTGCCCTTAAACAGCAGACAGAACTCCTCTCCACCGTAACGAAAGGCTCTGGCACCACCAGTTTTGCTGATACAGCTCGCAATCACCTTAAGGGCCTGGTCGCCCAGGTCATGACCAAAGCGATCATTGATCTTTTTAAAGTGATCGGCGTCTACCATGGCTAAGCTGTAACGATCGCCCGCAGTTTTCAGCGCCGCCAGCAGTGCACGGCGGTTACCAATCTGGGTCAGCTCATCATAAAACCCCATATGGAAAAGCCCGCTGGTGATATTGGCCGTCAAAAGCATGCCTATACCGGTAAACATCAGCGCTGAGATATTGTTGACATCAATCCATCCCAGGGTGATAAACAGCATCAGCAGGCAGCCCGCGGCAGAGCTATCAAAAATAGGCTGACGTCGACAGGCCATGGTGACCGCACAGATCAGCACCAGCAGATACCAGGAGCCAGACAGAGGTGACAGGTGCATGGCCCATAGCGGGTCGGCAATATTACCAAGGCTATGCTCGGCCATAAGCTGTGGGTTAGCGACAAAAATCTGGCTAAGTACAAACAACAGAGTTGCTGGTAACAGGGCCAGGCCTGCGCCCTGAATATGACGTAGGCCATTTTCTGGCATAAACAGTAAATAAAGCAGGGCACTGGGCACAAAATAGGACAGTAGATAAAATATTTGCGCTGCCGGCAGGCTCTGTAGTGGGGTTTGCAAGTAGCTGCGGATCAGCCAGTAGGCGCACAGCATCAACAGACTGGTGGCCAGCTCTCTACTCTGGTTGCTGAGTGCGGCTATTAGTGCAGCCACAGGCAGCAGAATAAACGGCAGCTGGGGGAGCAGGGCAATTACGCTGGCCGGTAATACCTGCTGTTGCCAGCAGATCAATGTCGATACAGCGACACAGATCGCCGGAGTTAGGGCCCTGTAGAAGGTGGGAGATATCTGCACTGATACACAACATCCTTGTGGCTTCAGTTTTAATACTAGCAAACTTAGATGGAGCTGCCAGATTAGTTTCTCATGACTCTAGGCCAGGACCTGGGATATACCAACAATGGCGGTGCCCAGTAATATCCAGCCAAGAATTCGGTAAAAACTGGCACTGTCTCGCTGCAGCAATTGCTGATGAAAACGATGACCAATCAGATGTCCAATGCCGGCAAAGGGCAGCAGCCACAGCGCATTGAGCAGCTGTATATCAACATCGGCAATTACAAATGCACAGAGCTTAATGCTGACCAGTATCCACCAGATCACAAATAATGTATTGCGAAACTCATGGGGTCTGATATGGCGCATGGCTACAGCTATTACCAGGGGCCCGCCAATCAGAGAGGTCCCGCTGATATAGGCGGCGGCAATCAGGAAGACTATGTCTATTAACCGACTATTGCTCTGCAGTGGTTTGCCGAGAATATAGGTCAGCGAGTAAGCGGCAATCAATGAAAAAATAATCAGATTCATCAGCGCTGTGGGCAGTACCAGAAGTCCAACCACTCCGGCCAGCTTTGGCACAATCATCACCAACAGAGAGTAGCGGACAAACTGCCAGTTGACACTGGTGCTATTGGCGTCTTTGGTGCCGCGTTCAGACTGGATTACTGTCAGGCCGGCAAAAAACAGCAGATGCAGGGAGATTATCGGCAGAAAAAACAGCGGGTCATTATGGATCAGCAGCAGAAACGGCAGGGTAAATAAGGCGCCACCAAATCCCAGGCCAGAGCGCACAAAGCCGCTCCAGACAAATATAATCGCGATTATGCCAAGCTGTAGCCAGGATAGGTCAATCATAGGTCAATGAGGAAACTGATCGGCTAACAGTGCTTACAGCAGCCATTAGGATGTGCCTGGCCCTCGGCAATCTCCTCGTCGGTGGCTTTGCGAATATTCATAATCTCGACATCAAAGTGGAGGTTTTTGCCGGCCAGGGGATGGTTCATATCCACATCCACATTGAATCTGCCGACCTTTATGACGGTGCCAGGCTTAACGCCATTATCAGTGTTGACATGAATGTTTTTGCCCGGAGTAAGCCTGCCCTCATGCTTGAGGTACTTGCTGGGAATGCGCTGGGTATTATTTATATTGCGCAGCCCGTAACCCTCGGCAGGCATGACTGAAAAAGATAATTTATCGCCCACAGCCGCACTGGCGACTGCGGTTTCGAACCCGGTGATCATCTGCCGCCGACCATGGAGGTAAACCATAGGCTTATCCTTATCGTAGGTGCTATCGATGAGTTCGTTTTTATCGTCTCTCAGGTTATAGTGAACTGCGACCACATGGTTGATGGCAATCTGCATTTTGACCTCCCACAAAGTGGCGCCATAATACAGTAATTATTTTTATCAGGAATCAAAAAATGTCAGCCGCTGACAATCCCCACAGCCAGAGTCACAGCCCAGATGCCGAGGATGACTTTAGTGCCTTACTTGGGGATGATATTCAACCGCTGCAGGGTAAGGGCGCCAATCATATGCCCAAGCCGTCGACATTGACCCCCGGGGTTTTGCAACGGCGCAAAGCCGCACAGCAGGAAAAGCAGAAGAGCGGTAACTTTCTCGACCCGGCTAGTATTATCAACCCTGTAGATCCTCACGATGTTTTAGAATTTGTCCGCCCCGGAGTGCAACATGGGGTCTATAAAAACCTGCGTCAGGGAAAATATGAGATTCAATCGCGACTCGATCTCCATCGTCACAGGGTAGAGCAGGCTCGGGTTGCGCTCTGGGATTTTGTCGAGGGCTGCCAAAAGCATGGCGTGCGCTGCGCTCTGGTGACTCATGGCAAAGGTGAGGGCAGGGAGCAGCCGGCGCGGCTTAAAAGCTGCGTCAATCACTGGTTGCGCCAGTTTGATAATGTACTCGCTTTCCACAGTGCTCAGAAACAGCATGGGGGTGTGGGGTCCACCTATATATTGATTAAAAAGAACAGTCTGGCGAGGCTGAGCACCAGCGAGAAGCTGGGTAAGACCAAAATGTCCTAGTTAACAGTGTTAAAGCACTGATCCTGCCAATTTATACCTACGTATACAGACCATAATAAAAGCCAGGCTTAAAAGCATATTCATGGTTATTGAACTGTCACCGATTATTGTCATCATGATAAAAGCCCTGCCAGCAATACTTGCGATTGCTGGCTGTACCTGGTTGATCAGTTTATATCTGAACAAGATCAGCATTATTTACTACAGCTGGCCTGTGGTACTTATGTTGCCTGCGCTGGTTTACCTAATAGAGGCGCAGACCATTGGTACAGTGCAGATAGCCCTGGTGGCTATGGTCTGTAGCTGGGCGCTGCGTCTTAGTCTGTTTGCGATTAAGCGGGGTCGACACCAGCCGGAGGATCGGCGCTACAAGGTGCTGCGCGAGCGCAGTTCCAATAGCTTTAGGTTGCATAGTTTCTATCTTATTTTTGTCGCTCAGCCATTGCTGGCATGGGTTGTCAGTTCGCTGTTTGCTATTGCGATCAGCGCTGAAATGCAATGGAGCCTCTATCAATCTGCGGGCGCGGCTCTGTGGTTGTTTGGCTTTGGTTTTGAAACTATCGCTGACAAACAGCTTTATCGGTTTAATCGCCTGGTGGTCAACGAAGAACAGACGCTGAAAACCGGGCTCTGGCGCTACTGCAGGCATCCCAACTATTTTGGTGAGTTCTGTGTCTGGTGGGGCTGGTTTATTTTTGCCGTGCCCACGAACAATGGCTTTATTTTACTGGCTCCCTTGATAGTCACATTCCTGCTGGTAAAGCTCTCTGGCATTAGCCTTATGGAGAGAGGCATTACTGAGCGCCGCAGCGGCTACCAAGACTATATGCAATCGACTAATACGTTCTTGCCCTGGATGCCCAGAGAGCAGGTAAAGGCTGAGCTCTATGAATAAATTGTTCTGGCGAAAAAGTTTATTTGTTTTCCTGATGCTCGGTGTCAACCCAGCCAAGAGTGCACAGTCGCCTATGGATACGGTGGACTATGTTGATCTGCCTCGCTTTATGGGCGACTGGTACGTGATTGCCAATATTCCCACAGTATTTGAAAAGGGCGCTCACAACCCCGTTGAATCTTACAAACTGGATAAAAACGGCACTATCGCCACCACCTTTAGCTTTAATAAAGATAGTTTTGAGGGTGAGGAAAAGAAGTTTAGCTCCCGCGGCTTTGTAAAGAACAAAGATACCAATGCCACCTGGGGAATGCAGTTTATATGGCCAATTAAAGCAGATTATCGAGTTATCTATCTAGACTCTGACTACCAGTACACAGTGGTTGGCCGCAAGGCCCGGGATTATCTGTGGATCATGTCTCGCAGCCTTGAAATATCTGATGACAAATACCAGGAACTGGTCGACTTTGCAGTCTCAGTGGGGTATTCAGCCGACAAAATAGAGCGCGCACCCCACCAATTACTCGATTGAGATATTAGCCTGCCAGTACAGAGTAAATAGCATCCATCAACTGGTTAAGGTCTTGGTCTGAGCTGATAAATGGTGGCATAACATAGACCAGCTTGCCGAAGGGGCGAACCCAGACGCCAGCAGCAACAAACTGTTTTTGTATCTCAGCGATATCCACCGGTTCTTGCATTTCTATTACCCCAATCGCTCCCAGCGCCCTTGTAGAGGCAACAGACCTCAGCTGTGAAAACTGCTCGAGCTGAAGTTTTAGGGTTGTTTCAATGCGCTGAATATTGGCTTGCCAGTCACCGCTAAGTAGTAAATCAATGCTGGCGTTGGCAATAGAACATGCCAGAGGATTGCCCATAAAAGTTGGGCCATGCATAAAACAGCCCGCTTCGCCCTCGCAGATACCCCGGCTTACTTTATCGGTACATAATGTTGCTGCCAGCGTCATATAGCCCCCGGTGATAGCCTTGCCCAGGCACATAATGTCAGGCGATATGCCCGCCCATTCGCAGGCAAATAATTTACCGGTGCGCCCAAAGCCGGTAGCAATTTCATCGGCAATGAGCAGCACATTGTACTGATCGCAGAGCTCTCGCACGCGTCTTAGATACTGAGGCGAATAAAAGCGCATGCCCCCGGCCCCCTGAACCACAGGTTCCAGTATGACTGCGGCTAACTGATGACTATGATCACTGATTATCTGGCTAAATTCGGCAATATCCTGCTCATCCCACGGCTGGTCAAAGCCGGTTTGCGGCGCCGGAGCGAAATAATGTTTCTGCACTACTTGCTCAAAGAGATGATGCATGCCGGTAACCGGGTCGCAGACTGACATGGCGGCGAAGGTGTCGCCATGGTAGCCATTGCGCAGGCTGAGTAATTTGTTTTTACCTGTCTGGCCTTGAGAAATCCAGTATTGAAAGGCCATTTTAATGGCTACCTCTACCCCTACAGAGCCACTGTCCGCCAGAAATACCTTTTCCAGCCCCTCAGGGGTTATAGCGACCAGCTTTTCACAGAGATTGACCGCTGGCGCATGGGTAATGCCACCAAACATGACATGACTGACTTTATCAATCTGCTGAACTGCGGCCCTATTGAGTTCTGGGTGATTGTAACCATGGATGGTGCACCACCAAGACGACATACCATCGATCAGCTCAGTCCCATCGGCAAGATGCAGCCTGACACCCTCGGCTGAGACCACCTCATAGGCTGGAATTGGGTTACTGAGGGAGGAGTAGGGGTGCCAGACATATTTCTGGTCATTGAGCAAAATTTGTGACTGTTGTTCAGAGCTGTGGGTGATCGGGTTCAAAGTATCTGGGTCTCCGCTGGACTGTCATCCCTGGTCAGTGCTATCAAAACCGGGTAGGGCGGCAGACTACCTAATGTCTGCGGATAAAGCCAATCCTAGTCCGCTTTGTCATTTAACTGATAAACAAAATTCAGCATAAAACATGGAGTTTATTATGCGTATCTTTAAATCCTGTCTCTGGCTGGTGTGGATAATATCCACGGTGGGCCTATCAATGGATGCTATAGCTCTCCCAGACAACACCCTGGGCAATATCAGGTCGCATTACTGGGCTATATGGGATCAGAGTGATGAGAGCAACTCAGTCAGCATAGATCATGATCCCTTTGATAGATTATTGTCCACCTATGTGATCGTTGATCACCCCTCGGGAATAAATCGCTTTAGATACGCAGATGTCAGCAGCGCCGACCGCAAGCTGTTAAATGCATATATCCTGCGATTGACCAGTCTTGATCCCCGAGATTATCAGCGCAGTGAGCAGCGGGCCTACTGGCTCAACCTCTACAATGCGTTGGTGCTGCGCTCCGTACTGCGTGACTATCCGCTTAAAATCCTGGCAATAGAATCTATCAAAGCTAAACACCTGGTCAGAGTGGCTGGTGTAAAACTAAGCCTTGAGGATATTGAAAATCGTATTTTGCGACCTCTGTGGCAGGATCGAAAAACCATCTTCGGGTTAAGCTGTGCCGCTCTAAGCTGCCCCAATATCCGGCGACAGGCATTTACCTCGGCCAATACCAAGCTGCTGCTGGAGCGCTCGGTGCGCGAATTTATCAATCACCCCAGGGGTGTCAACCTGCAAAATAAGCGCCTGCAGACCTCGCGAATCTTTGCTTGGTACGGGCAGGATTTTGGCTCCGACAAGAAAATGATTAAGTTTTTTGCCCATTATGCAGAGGATATCAAGGCGCTGTATCTGCTTGGCTTCAGTGGTGAGATTGCCTACCACTTCGACAGTCGGCTCAATGCGCCTGAAACCATCTGGTCTCCCTAGCAACTAAATGTAAAAAAACAGCACTCTGATTTGGTGAAAGCTGTGCCCTGCACTTACAATAGCCAGCTTTTCAGCCGGCGGAAATTTCAATGTCTATTCGCAAGAATCAGCTCGAGGCCAACAAGTTGCAGAAACGCCTGCGACGCAACGTGGGCAGTGCAATAGCTGATTACAATATGATCGAAGAGGGTGACCGGGTAATGGTCTGCCTGTCTGGCGGCAAAGATTCCTATGCCATGCTGGATATACTGATGGGCCTGCAGAGAAATGCCCCGATCAAATTTGAGCTGGTAGCTGTCAATCTTGATCAAAAGCAGCCGGGCTTTCCCGAGGCGGTGCTGCCAACCTATCTGGACAGTCTGGGTATCGAATATCATATTCTTGAGAAAGATACTTACAGCATAGTCACCAGCAAGATTCCCGATGGAAAAACGTACTGCAGTCTCTGTTCGCGGCTGCGTCGCGGTACTCTGTATGGTTTTGCTGAGGAGATTGGTGCCACTAAGGTTGCCCTGGGCCATCACCGCGATGATATTGTTGAAACCCTGTTTTTAAATATGTTCCATCAGGGCAAGCTCAAGGCAATGCCACCAAAACTACTGTCCGATGATAAGAAAAATATACTGATCCGTCCCCTAGCTTATTGCCGGGAATCAGACCTGATTGCCCTAGCAGAGCTTAAGCAGTTTCCTATTATTCCCTGCAATCTCTGTGGCTCGCAGGATGGCTTGCAGCGCAATGCGGTTAAAGAGATGTTAATTCAATGGGAGCGTCAATTCCCTGGTCGCATAGACACTATTTTCGGCGCTATTAAGAATGTGTCTCCCTCTCAATTAGCCGATACTGCATTGTTTGATTTTACCGGGCTAGCGTTAGATCGCGACTCCGTACCTGTAGATAACGACGAACTAGAGACTCATATCCGCGCGATCAACTTATAATAAATCAGGATCCAGCCTATGTCGCAGCTTTCCGCACCCACCATTATCGCTTTTTTGGTTTACGTCAGTATTGTGCTGGGGATAGGGTTTTACGCCTATGCGCGCACCAGGAGCGCCGGCGACTACTTTCTTGGTGGCCGCCAGCTATCGCCAGCGGTTTCAGCCATCAGTGCCGGTGCTTCAGACATGAGTGGCTGGGTGCTGCTGGGTCTGCCTGGCTATGCCTATTTGGCCGGCCTCGAGGCGGCCTGGATTTCCATAGGTCTGGTGATTGGCGTGGCGGCCAACTGGCTATTAATGGCCAAGCGGCTGCGACTCTACAGTGCCCAGCTCGATGATGCGGTTACCCTGCCTGCCTACTTGCAGCGACGCTTTGCCGACTCCAAGCCCTGGCTCAAATCCATTGCCTCGATCAGTATTTTGGTGTTTTTCTTGTTTTATGTGGGGTCTGGGCTGATTGCGGGCGGCAAACTCTTTAATGAAGTATTTGGCTTTGACTACCATATAGCCGTATTTGTCAGTGTGGCGCTGATTTTACTCTATACATTATTTGGTGGCTTTCTGGCGGTGTCCTGGACCGATGTTTTTCAGGGCATCCTTATGCTGTTGGCATTAGTGGCCGTGCCTGTTCTGGTGATTAGTCAGGCGGGAGGAACCGCGCAGTTTGCCGGCCAGATTGATCAACAAAATCCCCAGCTGCTGAATATTTTCACCTCCGCAGAGGGGCAGACACTGGGCTGGATGACAATTATTAGCACCATGGGTTGGGGACTGGGTTACTTTGGCCAACCTCATATTCTGGCTCGCTTTAAGGCTATTCGCTCGGCACAGGACACAGGTAGTGCTGCGGCTATTGGCGTCTCCTGGGCGCTACTCTGCTATATGCTGGCCATATTAGTGGGGCTCAGCGGTGTAGCCTTTTTGGATCAGCCGTTGGTGGACTCTGAGAAGGTGTTTATTGCTCTGACTAGCCTTATTTTTCACCCTCTGGTGGCCGGTGTGCTGCTGGCGGCTATTTTGGCGGCCATTATGAGTACCGTCGATTCGCAGTTGTTGGTGTGCTCGGCCTCTCTGGCTGAGGACCTGTATCCATTGGTTACCAAGCAGGAGCTCAGCGCAGACAAACGCCTGCAGGTGGGACGTATTGCCGTGGTGGTCTTGGCGTTGCTAGCCACGGTGCTGGCGATGAATCCGGATAGCAAGGTGCTGGATGTTGTGTCCTACGCCTGGGCAGGTCTGGGTGCCTCGCTGGGGCCGGCGATTCTGGTTAGCCTCTACTGGCGCGATATGACTGCGGCTGGCGCACTGGCTGGGGTGGTGACCGGTGGCTTAACTGTGGTTCTCTGGTCCGGCTTGGAGGCTGGACTTTTCGATCTCTATGCCCTGGTACCGGGCTTTGTGTTTGCTATTGTGGCTATTGTGGTTACCAGCTTAATGACAAAAAACAGCCTAAACCCAGTCGTGGTTGAGCAGTTCGACCAGATGCACAGTCAGCTTTAAGCCGATTAACAAATAAATAGACGGTCAGTTCTCATTAGGGCTGTGATGGTCGTCAACATTTATCGGGCTGTGTTTTCCTATACTTCGGAGGTCTATTTCGAGGTAAAAAAAGTCTGTGCACCGAGTCAAAATCCACCAGGGTGATATCACCAAGCTAGCGGTCGATGCCATTGTTTGCGCCTCTGTCGACTGCGCAGGCCCCGCGGCCACATCTATCAGTGAGAATTACCCCCTGGGCCAGGTCAGTATTACCGCTTCAGACCATCTTGCCGCTGAATTTGTTATCCACACACTGGGGCCTCTGTGGCGGGGTGGCGATTATCGTGAAGAAGAGCATCTAGCCTCCTGCTATAACCAGGTAATGGACGCAGCCAAGCAGCAAAATATCAAGAGTATTGCCTTTCCGGCGATAAGTTGTGGGGCCGCGGGCTTTCCCACTCGCCGTGCCGTTAAAATTGCCATTTGTGAAGTCAACAAGGCCCTGCGCCAAAATCCTTTGCTGGAGTCTGTGGTATTTTGCTGCTTTGATCCGGTCACCACAGCGCTCTATCGCAGTCAGGTGGGTAAGTAATGAGTTTTCCACCAGCGAATACAGATTGGCACAGAGATATTGAGCAGAAATGCTGTGAGCATCAGGGTATAAAAGCCCTCAAGGCTGACAATGTTATGCTGCACATAGGCAATCTCAAGTACCACAAAAGCCAGCTCTGCTCTGCCCAGCATGCCAAAACCGATTAACAGGCTGGTGGGCTTATCAAAATGTCCTATGGCCCTCGCCGCCAAACCGGCAGATAAAATCTGTCCTATAAACATGCCGGCAAACAGAATCAGGCTGTAGGGCAATACCTGTAAAAAAAGTTCTGCGTCAAAAATCAATTTGCTACCCAGTGTGACAAAGAACACCGGCCCCACCCAGGCAAAGGCGATATTATTGATCATCTGTTTAGCCTGATCATGAAAGTCGATATTTTGATCATGGTGATAATCAAAGTACTCGCGCTTGATAATCAGTCCCGCCATATAGGCGCCTATAGCAGGATGAAAACCGAAGAAGTCGGCCAGCAGACCCACCAGCAGAGCGATCAACAATAGAGCCAATATGCTGTATTCACCGCGACCCATGGCCAGCATCAACTTTAAATTAAAGTGACGTATTATCGGGACTCGCCTGAGCCAGCCTGCATTAACCGGAAATAACCAAATACCCATAAATGAAACCAGCAGGAAGAAGCCCAGGGCCTTAGCTGAAATCAGTAGCAGGCTGTGAAAAGAAAAGGTTGCTTCCCCTATGGCTATGGGGATGAGAATCACCATCAGTGCCAGGGAGGCAATATTATCCAGCACTGCCGAGGTCATAATGCCCGTGGCAGCCGCAGTGTGGCTAAGTCCCTCAGTTTTCAAAGATACCATGCTCAGTGACACAGTGGTCGAGGCCATGGCCAGACCACAGAGCAGAGCTATATGTTTATCGCCCCAAAAGTAGAATGTTGCACTGTAGGCAACTGCAAAGGGTGTCAGTGCACCAAATACCGCTATGCCCCAGCTGCGCTTGATGCTTTTCAAAAAGTTGCTGGTGTCTTCTTCAAACCCCAGTGCAAACATAATGGTAATAATGCCCAGCTCGGCAAAGTTGACGATAAACAGAGGCATTTCGGTGGGCAAAATACCCAGATTGACCAGGGTGGAACCCAAAAATAGATACCAGAGAACCGGAGTCAGTCTGGTGCGATGAGCAACAAAAGAGGCGACAAATACGCTGCTCCAAATAATGGCCAGGATGCTTAGATCATGCACGGCGATAAATTCGGTGATTAACTCCTTTAAATTTAGCGCAGCCTGAGATGGTTTGCCTGTTACATTTTCTCCATGACTTCAATCCCTAGCAGGTCCAGCCCCTGGGCCAGGGTTGCCGCGCTTAGTGCGCAGAGTTGCAGGCGGCTCTGTTGAGTGGCACTGTCCACGCCATCTTTCAGAACCGGGCACAGCTCATAGAAGGTCATAAAGGCGCTGGCCAGCTCATAGAGATAGGTACAGAGGCTGTGGGGGTAGCAATCTGCAGCTACCTGATCCAGCACGTCGTTAAATTGCAGCAATTTCAGCGCCAGTGTTTTTTCCTGAGGCTGTTGCACAGATACGGGCGCCGAGAAACCTTCGGGTACTATGCCTGCCTTACGGAAGATGCTGCGTATTCTGGTGTAGGCATATTGCAGATAGGGCGAGGTGTTGCCTTCAAAGGACAGCATGGCATCCCAGTCAAAAATATAGTCATTGGTGCGGGTTTTACTCAGGTCGGCATATTTAATTGCGCCAATGCCCACTTTGCGGGCAATATCCTTGACTTCGTCAGAGGCCAGCTCCGGGTTCTTCTCACTGACCAATACCTGTGCACGCTCTATCGCCTCGACCAATAGATCAGCCAGTTTGATGGTGCCGCCGCTGCGTGTCTTAAAGGGCTTGCCATCGGCTCCCATCATGGTGCCAAAAGCATGATGCTCAAGACTGACATGCTCGGGCACAAAGTTGGCTTTGCGGCCCGTTATAAACACCTGTTTCATATGTAGGGACTGGCGGGCATCGATAAAGTACAGAATGCGGTCGGCCTGCAGCTGACCCACTCTATGCCTTAGACAGGCCAGATCGCTAGTGGCATAGAGGAAGCCGCCGCCAGATTTTTGTACGATCATCGGCGAGGGGTCGCCATTTTTATCGGCCAGCTCATCGAGGAAAACCACCTTGGCGCCCTCGGACTCTTGCGCCAGACCCTGAGCTACCAGCTCATTGATCACATTGTCGAGATCATCGTTATAGGAGCTTTCTGCGGCTATGTGCTCTTCGCGCAGGCCAACATTGAGCTGTTTGTAGATATCTATATTGTGGGCCACAGAGACATCGATAAATTTTTGCCACAGTTTGCGACAGTGGGCATCACCGGATTGCAGCTTAACTACATAGGCACGCGCCTTATCGGCAAACTCCGGATCCGCATCAAAGTGTTTTTTGGACTGCTGGTAAAACAGTTCCAAATCATTGAGAGCCAAATCGGCCTGTTCGCCTTCACCCAGGTGCAACTCCAGCTCGGCAATCAGCATGCCAAACTGAGTGCCCCAGTCACCCATATGGTTTTGACGATGGACAATATGGCCCTGGAATTCCAGCAGTCGTGCCAGTGCATCACCAATAATGGTCGAGCGCAGATGGCCCACATGCATCTCTTTGGCAAGATTGGGTGACGAGTAGTCAACTACTATATTCTGCGGTTTGGTCGTTCTAGTGACTGGGTCTTCGCTCAGGCTCGCAGCCAGAAATTTATTGGCTAAAGTGATGTTAATAAACCCCGGCCCGGCGATTTCGAGTTTTTCTGCAATGCCGTCGAGATCCAGATTGTCGATAATCAGTTGCGCCAGCTCTCGAGGATTGGTTTTCATACGCTTGGCTGCGCCCATGGCACCGTTGGCCTGAAAGTCGCCAAACTGAGGTTTGCCGCTAAGGGCGAGCATAGGTGAGCAGTCGTCAGGAATTCCAGCAGCCTGCATAGCTACAGTTATTCTGGTATTCAGCGTGTCTTTTATGCTCATTTTTGGTGCGTTTCCAGTGGCCTAAGGGGATTCTGCTGCGGATTGTAGGTTTCCCACCACTGAAAGCAAAGCCAAACTTGCAAAAAATCAACTTATTGCTATAGTTTTGCCCCTTGCTCTGGTTGCAGGGCTAGCATTCAACTACTGTGGATTAATAATGGAACCTACTCTGATTACCCAAGGCCTTGATTTACTGCTCTACGGCATGGGTACGGTATTTACTTTTTTGACCCTGCTGGTGGGTATCACAGCGGCTATGTCAGGTTTGGTTAACCGCCTGGTGGTTGAAGATATTGAAGTGGCGACCGACGGCTCGGCGCCATCACAAGCTGGTGGGGTTGAGCCTCGCATTGCTAAAGTTATTCAGGCAGCTATTGACCAACATCGAGGCCGCAAGTAGAACCCTGATTGACAAAGACGATAGTTTAACCCGCACTAATACTAACCAAAACGGACATCACTATGCCCTCTAACACGCCTGCGCTCGGAATAACCGAAGTTGTTCTTCGCGACGCCCATCAATCTTTATTTGCCACCAGAATGCGCATTGACGATATGTTGCCAATTGCTGAGAAGCTGGATCAGATTGGTTATTGGTCAATGGAATCCTGGGGTGGTGCAACCTTTGACTCCTGCATTCGCTATCTTGGAGAAGACCCCTGGGATCGTATCCGGGAAATTAAAAAGGCAATGCCCAATACTCCACAGCAGATGCTGTTTCGCGGGCAGAATATTCTCGGTTACCGTCACTATGCCGACGATGTGGTAGAGAAGTTTGTTGAGCGCGCAGCCATCAATGGTATTGATGTATTCCGCGTATTTGACGCTATGAATGACATGCGTAACCTTGAAACTGCTCTGCGTGCGGTCAAGCAGGTGGGCAAGCATGCTCAGGGCACTATCTCTTACACCGTGAGCCCGGTGCATACCATTGATCTTTGGGTAGATCAGGCGCGGCAGATAGAGGATGCCGGCGCAGACTCTATCTGTATTAAAGATATGGCGGGCCTGCTCACTCCCTATGTAGGTTATGAGCTGGTGACCAAGCTTAAAAAAGCTGTCTCTATTCCACTGCAACTCCACGCCCATGCCACCACCGGGCTGTCGACCACGACTATTACCAAGTGTGTCGAAGCTGGCATTGACAATGTGGACACCGCTATTTCCTCAATGTCTATGACCTACGGCCATTCAGCGACTGAGTCAGTGGTTTCCATTTTTGAGGGCTCAGAGCGCGATACAGGTCTGAAGATAGATAAACTGGAAGAAATTGCCGCCTACTTTAGAGAGGTGCGCAAAAAATACAGTGCCTTTGAAGGTTCTCTGCGAGGCGTTGACTCAAGAATTTTGGTTGCCCAGGTACCAGGGGGCATGTTGACCAATATGGAATCACAGCTGCGCGAGCAGGGTGCTGGCGATCGATTGGACGATGTATTGGCAGAGATTCCTCGCGTGCGTGAGGACCTGGGCTTTATTCCACTGGTTACTCCCACATCACAGATTGTTGGCACTCAGGCGGTCCTCAATGTATTGACCGGCGAGCGCTACAAGTCAATTTCCAAAGAGACCGCCGGTGTGCTGCGCGGTGAATACGGTGCAGCACCTGCACCGGTCAATGCTGAGCTACAGGCCCGGGTATTGGATGAAGGCGAGCAGGCAATCACCTGTCGTCCGGCTGACAATCTCGACCCTGAACTGGAAGCCCTGACTGCAGAGCTGGAAGGTCTCTCGGCAGAGCATGGGTTTCAGCTCTGCGCTGGGGAGGGGCAGATTGACGATGTTTTGACCTATGCACTATTCCCTCAGGTCGGTCTTAAGTTCCTGCAGAATAAAGGTAACCCAGCGGCCTTCGAGCCCGTGCCCACTGCCGGAGCGCCTGTGCAGACAAATGATGCCGGAGAAGAAATCTATACTGTTGAGGTGGAGGGCAAGTCCTACACAGTGACTGTGGCCAACGGTGGTGATGTCAGTGCCATTGCTGGTGCTGGGTCAGCGGCTCCGGCTGCCGGATCAGCAGCTCCAGTTGCGGCAACCGGTGGTTCACCGGTCAATGCACCACTGGCTGGTACCGTGGTTAAGGTTCTAGTTAAGCCCGGTCAAGCGGTCGCCGAAGGCGAAACTATTATTATTCTAGAGGCCATGAAGATGGAGACCTCGGTAAGTGCGCCAGCTGCAGGCAGTATTGTCGAGGTTAGAGTGCAGGGTGGCGATAGTTGTGCCGTGGGCGATGTACTGGTGACTCTGGCCTAAGGAGCCCCAAACTATGGAAAATTTAATTAGCCTCTGGGCCAGCTCAGGTATTGCGCAGTTAGAGCTGGGTCAGTTAGTGATGATGGCCGTAGGTCTAACGCTTCTTTTTCTGGCTATTAACAAAGGCTTTGAGCCGCTGTTATTGGTGCCCATTGGTTTTGGTACCATTTTGGCCAATATTCCTGGTGCTGGATTTGATGCCGCTCCCATCTATGACGCCATGGGCAATATGGAAAGCCCCGGAGGGCTGCTCTACTATATTTACCATGCAGGTATAGAAACTGGCCTGTTTCCTCTGGTGATCTTTATGGGTGTGGGCGCCATGACCGACTTCGGTCCACTTCTGGCCAACCCCAAAACCCTAATGCTGGGCGCAGCGGCTCAGGTAGGTATTTTTACCACTGTTTTGGGTGCTGTGGCTCTAAGTCATTTTGGCATTCTCGACTTTAGTATTCGCGATGCGGCGTCAATTGGTATTATTGGTGGAGCCGATGGGCCCACTGCAATCTTTGTTACCAGTAAGCTGGCTCCGGATCTGCTGGGGGCGATCGCTGTAGCTGCCTATTCCTACATGGCTCTGGTGCCTATTATTCAGCCGCCGATTATGCGTGCCCTGACAACGCCTGCCGAGCGCGAGATCAAGATGGAGCAGCTGCGTCCTGTAACCAAAGCCGAGCGCATTGTGTTTCCGCTAACTCTGCTGGTGTTGGTGGCCATGTTGCTGCCTGATGCTGCACCTCTGTTGGGTATGTTTTGTTTCGGTAATCTGATGCGTGAATGCGGTGTGGTCAATCGTTTAAGTGATACTACGCAAAATGCGCTGATTAATATTGTCACTATTTTCCTCGGTTTGGGTGTTGGTTCTAAAATGAGTGCTGAGAAGTTCCTCAACCCTGAAACCATGGGTATTTTGGCCCTGGGTGCGGTGGCGTTCTGCATAGGCACTGCCTCAGGCGTGTTGATGGCCAAGCTGATGAATACAATGGTAACCCATAAGGTGAACCCGCTTATTGGGGCTGCAGGTGTCTCCGCTGTGCCTATGGCTGCCCGGGTTGCGAATAAAGTGGGCCTGGAGGCCAATCCGCACAACTTCCTGCTGATGCATGCCATGGGCCCCAATGTGGCAGGTGTTATCGGTTCCGCAGTGGCCGCCGGGGTAATGATTAATCTTGTGAGTGGTATGTAATGGGCCCTGTAGAGCAGAGTATCCACGACTCTGTATCAGGGCGGTTTGCGCCCGCGCTATTGCAGCTCACCAATGAAAGCCATATGCACTCTGTGCCACCGGGCTCAGAGAGCCACTTTAAGCTGGTGCTGGTCGCTGATCAATTTGAGGGCTTGCGCCTGGTGCAACGTCATCAGCTGATCTATCAGCTGCTGGCAGACCAACTTGCTGGCCCGGTCCATGCACTAGCCCTGCATACCTATACGACTACAGAATGGTCCGAAACCACAGACGGTGCGCCGGATTCGCCTAATTGTCTGGGTGGCAGCAAGGTTAATTAAGCCGGTTTATTTGGGCTTTTTGCCCGTTGACCGCAGTGTTAGCCGGTTCACCGCATATATATCCCTATTCAACGTATTGGTATGGTGATCAGCGCAGAAGGCGCAGAGAATCGTTAGTTGAAATTATTTTGATTTCTATAATTAAGTCGAATTATAAAAACTCATTTTAGGGGGAGTTATGCTTCAGCAAACAACCGTTGGTATGTCAGCCTGGTTAAAGGGCTTTATGCAAACCAATCATCTAGGTGCAATCCTTGCACTGTCATTTTCTTTAGTGCTGTCGGCCTGTGGTGGTGGCGGTAGTAACACAACTGATATTTCAGCCGAGCCAGGTCCAGATGGTGTTGCACCTACGTTGACCAAGGTTACGCTGGCTGCTGTTGAGACAGGTTTACAGTACGCTGAGCTGGGCGACACTGTGAAGGTCTCTTTCACAGCGAGCGAATCTCTTAGCAAGCCCACAGTAACGATCAACGGTGTTGAAGTTGAGGTGGAAGGCCAACACAACAGCTGGTCAGGTGCACGCGCCATGACCGCCGATGATGAAGATGGCATGGTCAGCTTTAATATTTCTTTCACCGATATAAGTGGTGTTGCTGGTGAAGCGGTATCTGCCTCGACTATGGCTTCCAATGACGAAGGAAAGGCAGGCGAGTGGTCCAGCGTTCAATACTGTGCCGATGGGTCTTGTGTTGTTTACCCTATCGTTGAAAGTGAGTTGGATTTTGAAGATTCAACTCTGAACTATAATTGGAAGGATATTGGTACAGCCAATGACGACGTAGTGCCTGGTGCTCTCTCGGCGCTGGTAGCAGACCCTGATGATGCAACTAACACTGTAGCTAAATCGTCAATTGAGGCCGGAGGCAAACCTTGGGCTGGTGCTTACCTCGTTGTTGGAGAAACAACTGCTCCCGACTTTAGCTTCTTTCTAAGTGAAGCAGACCCTGTGGTTGCGGTCCGTGTTAAGTCAGAAACCGCTGGTACTAAGGTGCAGCTCAAGCTAGAAGACGCTACCAATAATGCTAAGAATGTTGTAGCCCAAGCGTATACTTCAGTGGCTAATCAGTGGGAAACTATCTATTTTGATTTCAGTGATCCAGTTGAAGGTGGAATAGACCCCGCGGTTGAGTATGGAGCATTCTTCATGATCTGGGGAGGTATTACTTCAGGTAAACCTGCGGCGACATGGTACTGGGACGACATTAAACACGGTGGCATCGCTATGCCAGATGGTGTCAATGTTGCTCCTGAACCGCCCAGCGAGTTCGCCGAATGGGGTGAGTTTGGCGGTCAGACTTATAACCCCGATACCGGAGCCTTTACTTTTCCAGCAGGCGCTGAGGCCTGGGCTGGTTGGGCTAATCTTAATACCGCAATTGCGCCGTTTAGTTTCCCGATGGGCGGTAAGGTAACTTTTACCGCAGCGCTGCCTGCTGGCGGACTGGATACCACTGTGAAGTTTAAGTTCGAAAAGGATGCACACCCAAATGTTGATCCGAGCTTTTTCACAGATACAGTTGTGGTATCTGGTGAGACTGAAGCTGAGTATGAGGTATCATTTACCGCTCGACCTGATGGCGAAAGTTACAAAGGTCTTCTTATGTATATTGTTGAGCGTGATTCGCCGGTAATTATCAAAAATGTGAAAGTAACTGCAACTTCTCCAACAACAGCCTCATGGGGAGAGTTTGGTGGTCAAGACTACGATGCCGAGACAGGAGCCTTCACTTTCCCAACAGGGGCTGAGGCCTGGGCTGGTTGGGCTAACACCAATACAGCGATTGTGCCATTTAGTTTCCCTCATGGTGGTAAGGTGTCCTTCAAAGCTGCGCTTCCGTCAGGTGGAGCGAACACAACCGTGAAGTTCAAATTTGAAAAGGATGCACACCCAAATGTCGATCCGAGCTTCTTTACGGACTTAGTTGTTGTAAATAGCGAAACAGAAGCCACCTATGAAGTCACGTTTGCTCCTAGACCTGATGGTGAAGTCTATAAGGGCTTGCTGATGTACATCGTTGAGCGTGATCAGGGTGTAATTATCAAAGATGTAACGGTAACTGCCGCTACTACTCCCTACGCTACTTGGGGTGAGTTTGGCGGTCAAAAATACAACGCTGATACCGGGGCTTTCACCTTCCCAACGGGGGCTGAGGCTTGGGCTGGTTGGGCTAATCTCAATACAGCAATTTCACCATTTAGATTTCCAAATGGTGGCAAGGTGTCCTTTAAAGCCTCACTCCCTGCGGGAGTTGCGGATACGACCGTGAAGTTTAAGTTTGAAAAGGATGCACACCCAAATGTTGACCCTAGCTTCTTTACAGACCCGGTCGTTGTAACTGGTGAAACAGAGACTGCCTATGAGGTAACGTTCGCTGCTCGTCCTGATGGTGAGGTCTACAAGGGTCTGCTTATGTACATTGTTGAAAGAGACCAAGGCTTGATTATTAAGGAAGTAAAAGCAACAGCTACCCCTTAATTTGGTAGGCAAGAGTGCTACTTCCGTAGTTCACTTGAAAAATAAAAATGCCGAGCTTAGCTCGGCATTTTTATTTGTATACCATGACTTTTTCAATGCAATCGAAACCACTAAATAGGTTTATATGACTAAAATATATTTTTCCGTTTTCCAGGGGTCATAGATACGCCTGGTGACCACCTCAGCATCGAAGGCCACGACAGACCTATCGACCAGATCCCAAAACGGTGGTCGGCCCGGGTCGGCGATAATTATTCTTTCTACTCCTGCACTTGTCGCCAGCTTCAACAAATCAAATAATGGCTGAGTCAGTTCGTCCCAAAAGCAAATATCTGTGCCTATAAGAGTCTGGTAATTAGCCAGTTCTCCGCCTGTTAGAGTCTCAAAACCCCTGGCCTGAAATTCCATTTCACATTTATTAATATCAGCCTGCAGTGCCAGAAAAGGGGCCACTGACTCATCTATATCAATCCCGGTCACCTCAGCTGCATATTGTTTGGCTAAAAAAAGCCCGGTCAAACCCCAGCCACAACCAATATCGAGCACCCGAGAGTTTGGCGCGGGGGGATAGGTGGTTAGGTAGTCCATCAGCACAAAGCTGGACCGCCAAACCTTGTTGCCGTGGGCGCTGTGCCCTTGCTGCTGGCGCTTTAGTCGCCGCACTCCTGGATGAGATGATCTGAGGGCCTTAATGCCAAGGTGCTCTATATAATGAGGTTTTTGCGAATTTATTGACTGGGACATGGCTCTTATTTCGAGAGGGTGGCTGAGCTGCTTATCGGCCACCAGACAGATTGTGGAAACAGGGCTAAAACATACCCCTGCGCTGGTGTTTGTGCTATTTTACGACCCTAGGGTTCGACTGGCGAATCAAATTATTACTAATCTTAAAAGCAGATTTGGACTATGGCTGAATCTTCAATGAAATCGAACTATCACCCGTTTATCGGGGCTCTGTATCGCAACAGTAATTATCAGTTCTGGATATTACAGTTTGTGGGTTGGTTTGGCCTGTCGCTGATTAGTTTTTTGAGTTTAACCCTCTGGTATAACCAGCAGGGAGCTGCCTATATAGCCCATACAATTTTGCAATCGGCGTTGGGCATTCTTGTATCCTGGCCTCTGCGCTGGGTATTCCATTATTTTTGGTACGACAGTGTTGTGTTCCGTATTTCTGCAGCCATAGCCGGGGTTATAGGTTGCTCTTTGCTATGGACTATACTGCGTATGACGACTTTTATGGCCATGACCGGTGAAGCAGATCTGTGGTCTGATTTCGGTGGCTGGTTATTTGGTTCGATTTTGATTTTTGTTTGCTGGGTGGCGTTTTATCACGGGGTTAAATACTACCAGCTACTCCAACATGAGCACGAGACACTGTTAATGGTGGCGGCCGAGAATAAAGAGCAGCAGCTGAGGCGCTCCAGGGCAGAGACCATAGCCCATGAGGCGCAGTTGAAAATGCTGCGCTATCAGCTTAACCCTCATTTTTTGTTTAATACTCTGAATGCTATTTCGGCACTGGTGCAGGTCAAAAAGTCATCCACGGCCAATAGCATGATTGTGCAACTCAGCGACTTCTTGCGCTACTCTCTGGATAATGACCCCATAAAAAGGGTGAGTCTGGAGCAAGAGTTGGATGCATTGAAAATGTACCTTAATATTGAGCAAACCAGGTTCGGTGACCGACTGCAGCTGGAGTTTGATATTCAGCCGGAGGCTAACGTAGTATTGGTACCAAGTTTGATTTTACAGCCGTTGATTGAAAATGCCATCAAATATGCAGTCGCACCCATGGAGGCTGGTGGTAAGCTAACGATTGCTGCCAGGCTGAATGCAGGGTTTTTAGAAGTTGATATAGCGGATACAGGCCCTGGTTTGGAAAATTTAGCGGTTGAGCAAAATTCAGTCGGTGTTGGTCTTAGAAATACCATAGATCGGCTGCATGAGTTTTATGGTGACAACTATAAGTTCCGGCTAGAGCATGCCAGCCCCTCAGGTCTGAAGGTGTGCATGCGACTGCCCTTAGAGAAGCAGTCCAAATAACCAACGAAAGACTGATTATGCAGAAATTGAAAACGGTAATTGTTGACGACGAACCTCTGGCGCGGGAATTTCTGCGCCTGCTGCTGTCTTCCTTTGATGAAATTGAACTGGTCGCAGAATGTTCCAATGGCAAAGAAGCAGTGGCTACCGCACTGGAATTGCGTCCGCAGTTATTATTTCTGGATATACAGATGCCGGGTATGAACGGCTTTGAGGTGGTGAAGACTCTGCAGTCAGACATTATGCCGCTGGTCATCTTCGTGACTGCCTTTGACCAGTATGCGGTTGACGCCTTTGACCTCCATGCTGTGGACTATGTGTTGAAGCCTCTGGACGAGGAGCGTATTCGGCGCTCGGTAGAGCGTGCTCTGGATCGCCTAAAAAACCAGTCTGATGCCAGCTTTAAAACGCCGCTGATAGGTGCAATTGATGCAATCTCAGAGCGTATGGCCGCGGATAAGCCCGGAGACAGCAGTAGTGAAAGTTTGCCCGAAGGCATGAAACGCAAACTGTTGGTGCGTGACTCCGGTGTGGTGAAGGTAATCCCTTTTGACGATATTGACTGGGTAGATGCTGCCGGAGACTATATGTGTGTTCATGCAGCAGGGGAGACCCATGTTATCAGAAGCACTCTGCGAGAATTGAAGCTCAAGCTGGATGATAAGCTATTTGTACAGATCCATAGGTCTACTATCGTCAATATTGAGCGAGTAGTCAGTGTCACACCGCTGCAAAAAGGTGGCAGCCTGCTGCATCTCTCAGATGGGGGCTCTTTAAAAGTGAGCCGCAATTATCGCGAGTCTATTCGCAATCTATTCCAATAAGCTTCAGTTGAGTCTGCTGTGCCTTTAATAGCGCGACCTATCCGCTTTATCGCAAGGTATAACCCGGTTGCCGCAACTGCACTTCCCCTTGGTTATACTCCATGACAGCCTACGGTTTTGGCGGCTAGGCCAGTCTTGGCGTGCTCTAGCGCTTATGCCTAACCATCAGTGTTAATTTGGTTAGGCGGGGCGGGTTAGCTGACCCAGAAAACTATTAAAGAACTAAGGTAAAGAGAGTCGTTAATTATGCGGGTGAAATTAAATTCTGTTGAACAGGTGTTTAAAGCGGTGTTGGTAGTATTTTTAAGCCTGTTCGCCTCAAGTGCAATGGCCGATAAAGCGGTTGAAGCGCAGGTGCAGAGCATTTTACAGGATATGACCCTCGAGCAGAAAGTAGGTCAGATGATCCAGGGCGAAATCAAATGGGTATCCCCGCAAGATGTGACCAAATATCACCTGGGTTCGGTGCTTAATGGTGGCGGCTCTTTCCCCAATAAAAACAAGGGTTCCAGCGTTGATGACTGGCTGCAGCTTGCTGACCGCTACTACCATGCTTCGATGGATCGCGGTGCCGGCGGTGCTGGAATTCCGCTGGTTTGGGGTACAGATGCAGTTCATGGCCACAATAATGTAATTGGTGCCACTCTGTTCCCACATAATATAGGCTTGGGTGTTGCCAATGATCCGGCCCTGATGAGGAAAATTGGCGAGATTACCGCTCGCGAAGTTGCAGTTACAGGTATTGACTGGATATTTGCTCCGACAGTTGCTGTGGTTAAAGACTACCGCTGGGGTCGCACCTATGAGGGCTACAGCAGCGAGCCCGCGATTGTGCGTTCTTATGCAGGCGAAATTATCCTCGGCATGCAGGGTGAGCCCGGTGAGTTGCGAACTGACTCGGAAAAAGTGATTGGCACAGCCAAACACTTTATTGGCGATGGTGGCACCTACAGAGGTATTGATCAGGGTGACGTGGTCATGGATCTTGAGCAATTGCTCGAGGAGCACGGTCAGGGCTACTACACTGCACTACAAGCTGATGTACTTACTGTTATGGCTTCGTTCAACAGCTGGAACGGATTAAAACTGCACGGCCACAAGCAGCTGCTGACCGATGTATTGAAAGGCCGTTGGGGCTTTGATGGCTTTGTAGTGAGCGACTGGAACGGTGTAGGTCAGGTCAAGGGTTGCAATAACGAGAGCTGTGCGGCCTCGATTAACGCCGGTGTAGATATGATTATGGTGCCGGAAGACTGGAAGGCACTGTGGCACAACACCATCGATCAGGTGAAGTCTGGTGAAATTGCTATGTCCCGAATCGACGATGCAGTGCGTCGTATTCTGCGCGTTAAGATTCGCGCTGGTCTGTTTGAAAAGGGCGCGCCATCGACTCGCAAAGTTGCAGGTAACAAGTCACTGATTGGTGCACCGGAGCACAGAGCTGTAGCTCGTGATGCTGTGCGCAAGTCGCTGCTACTGCTAAAGAACAAAAACCAGCTATTGCCGCTGCAGCCTGAGCAGCACGTGTTGGTAACAGGTGATGGCGCCGATAATATTGGCAAGCAAAATGGTGGCTGGACTATCACCTGGCAGGGAACTGAAAATAAAAATAGCGAATTCCCCGGTGCTACCTCAATTTATGCTGGGCTTAACTCTGCACTTGAAAATATTGGCAGCACCAGTGAGCTCAGCACAGATGGTAGCTGGACCAAGAAGCCTGATGTTGCCGTTGTGGTATTTGGTGAGGAGCCCTACGCCGAAGGTGTGGGCGATATTGAGTCACTGGTTTACAAAAATGGCAATAAATCTGATCTCAAGCTTCTACAAAGTTTTAAAGATAAAAACATTCCTGTAGTTGCGGTATTTTTAACCGGACGTCCACTGTGGATAAATGCTGAGCTCAATAGCTCTGACGCCTTTGTTGTCGCCTGGCTACCAGGAACCGAGGGCGCTGGTATTGCCGACGTGATGGTGGCCGACGCCGAGGGCCAGCCACGCTTTGACTTTACCGGGAGGCTGTCCTTCGACTGGCCCAATGCTGAATTAAATGAGCAGGATAAAGCCCTGCCAGTTGCCGACTTGCTGTTAACCGGTGGTCAGGGCATGTCCTATGGTGATACTGAGCTTGTCGCAGACAATCTCAGCGAGGTTTCGCTGAGTAAAGCGGTGTCCACAGCTCAGGTTGTTTTCAGTGGCAGTAACCGCGGGCCGTTTAAATCTTTTGTGGGTGATAGCAGTGATTGGTCGCGACTGGTTGAGGGGGCCAATACTCTGTCTGCATTTGGTGATCTCAGTGTAACTAGGGTTGATGGTGTGCTGCAGGAAGATTCCCGTCTGATTAAATGGTCGGGTCGACGCGATAGTCAGTTCTTTTGGCACTCTGATGAGGCGCTAAGCCTGTCTGAGATATCAGATAAAAACGGTGCTGTAATGGTTGAGTTTAGGGTCGACGAGCGCCCCAAAGGAAAGGTAATTCAGCGTATGGATTGCGGCTGGCCCTGTCACGGAAGTCAGGATGTGACTAAAATGTTCCGCACAGCCCCTGAGGGCGAGTGGGTGACCCGCGGCATAAGCCTCAAATGTTTTAAGGCAGTGGGTGCAAATTTAGAGAGAGTGACCACGCCATTCCTGCTCACCACTGACCGGTCCTTTGCACTGACTATCAAAGATGTGCGCATAGTGCCCAATGCACCAGTGGAGCTGGTTGAGCACTGCGATCTGAGTGCCTAAATAACCATAGAGCAACAGCCGGCTATCCCTGATTAGCTGGCCGTTGCAGCCCGTCAAATGCTGTTTTCCCTGAAATAGCCAAATTGCCTTGGTGCTGCTAATATCCTTATTGACCCAAAAGTATAAAAACAAAGCCGGCAGGGGAATTATGAAAGCATCGTTTACCAAAATGTCCGCGAGTACCGCGCAAGACTGGGAGATTATTATGCCAGAGCAACTGGCATTCTTTCAGAAACTGCCAGATCGCATACTGACCCATATGGAGCTATTAAACGGCGACTACGGTGGCTTTGCAGTGGATCGCCTCCAGCACTCATTGCAGACAGCCCACCGGGCTGCAGAGGCTGGAGAAGATGAGGAGTATGTGGTCTGCGCGCTGCTGCACGATATTGGCGACACTCTGGGCAGCGCCAACCATGCGGATGTAGCTGCGGCTATTCTGCAGCCATTTGTGTCTGCGGAAAATCACTGGATGATTAAGCACCATGCTATTTTTCAGGGCTATAATTTCTTTCACTTTCTGGGTGCCGACCGCAATATGCGCGATCAGTTTGCCGACAATGAAAACTTCAAACGCACCGCCAGATTTATTGCTAAATACGATGATCCTTCATTTGACCCTAGCATGCCGAAGATGGAGCTGTCGCTGTTTGAGCCCATGGTTCGGTCTGTCTTTAGTCAGCCCAAGACCTCAATCTACAAAGACTTGATGGCCAGTTAATAATCGAGGAGTTGCAGTGGCAGCAGGTAGAATTAAAGCAATTTATATTGCCTCCAAAGCTGGAGGCGCGGTTAGCGGCCATCAAAAGGTTTCGCTGAAAGCGGGCAAGGGCATAGAGGGCGACCGCTACTACTCCGAAACTGGGGCTAACAGATCCCATTACAAAGGCCAGCCGGATTGGGAGATCACCCTGATCGAGTCAGAGGTGATAGAGGCATTTAATCAGGCCACCGGCAATAGTTTTCATGACAGTGACTTTCGCCGCAATCTGATCACCGAGGGAATTGGTCTCAATAATCTGGTGGGCAAAAACTTTACCATTGATGGTGTCCAGTGCTACGGAGTGCAGCTCTGTGAGCCCTGCGCAGGCCTGCAAAAGCGCCTGGCTGTGCGAATTCTGCCAGATCTGGTAGGCAAGGGTGGCCTCCGGGCACAGATTAGAAGCTCAGGGGTGATTGCACAAGGCGGCTGTATAGAAGAAGCCTAGTCAGGACTGGGCAATTTAAAAAACCGCTGGGCATTGGCACTGGTGGCGCTGGCTATCTGTTGCTGAGACTCCTCGCGTACCGCGGCGACACCTGCCAACACATAGGGTAAAAATGCCGGTTCATTGCGTCGATCCTTGGGCTTGGGCTGTATGGTTCTGGGCAGCAAATAGGGTGCATCCGTCTCTATCATCAGCCGTTGCAGGGGAATATTTTTCGCCAGACTCTGTAATTCCAAGCCTCTGCGCTCGTCGCATATCCAGCCGGTTATGCCTATATGCAGATCCATATCCAAATAACCGAACAGGGTTTTTTTGTCGCCGGTAAAACAGTGAATCACCGCATCAGCAAACTCATCGCGATAGCTTTTGAGCATTTCCAGCTGACGCACGGCGGCATCGCGCTCGTGAAGAAATAGCGGCAACTGCAGCTCGGCTGCCAGTTCCAACTGAGCCTCAAAACAGGCTTCCTGAGCCCTGGTTGGGGACAGGTTGCGGTTAAAGTCCAGTCCGGTCTCACCGATTGCCACCATCTGAGGATGTTGCGCTAACTCACGCAGAGCATGCAGGCTCTGATTGTTGAAGGAGCTAGCATCATGGGGGTGTATGCCACAGGTAGCGAAAAGCATAGCGGGAAACTGGTCACGGTACTCTTCACAGATAGACAGTACGGCACGGCTCTCATCTACCGAGGTGCCGGTTAGTACCAATTGTCGCACATCGGCTTCCCTGGCTCTGGTTAGCACATCGCCTATATGCCCTTTAAAACGCCTGCTGGAGAGGTTTACACCAATATCTATCATACTGGCCTACCTGAGTAGAGATTGCCCTCAGGCAGGTTTATGGGCGCTATTGTTGGGGCCGGGTTAAGCATTACAGTAGCCTGTCTCGTTCATGCTGTTGCAGCATAGGTGATGTAATTCCCAGTTTGCGGGAATAAATAACCGAATACATCATCACATTGCGCACATAGCTGCGTGTTTCTTTAAATGGGATTAGCGCCATCCATACATCAAAGGGCAGCTCGCCATTGCTTTTACGCAACCACTGGTCGACACGGGTTGGCCCGGCATTATAGGCAGCGGTTGCCAGAATGCGATTATTGCCAAAGCGCTGTAGAAGATCGCTGTAGTACTGCGAGCCTATGGGTAAGTTAACGGAAACGCTATGCAGCTGCTTTTTGTTGCGATAGGGCAGGCGATGTTTGCGTGCCGTTGATTTGGCGGTTGCCGGCATTACCTGAACCAGACCCATGGCGCCGGCGCTGGAGGTTGCGGTAGCATTAAATGCACTTTCCTGCCGAGCCAGCGCGAACAGCAAATAGTTTTGTATGCCAGCCTTTTTAGCCGCCTGGTTAATGGGTTGCACATAGGCCAGGGGGAATCTGATTTCAACATCATCCCAGTACTTGGCACTACCCATGGCGGCGATAGCTTTGTTGTGCCACTGCCACTGGCTGGCCAACACTGCGGCGGCAATCCACTCTTGGCGCTGGAAGTTTTTATTGGCTGCCGCCCACTCACGGTTGGCATCCAGGCTGTCACCGTGGAAGTGTAGTTCTCTGGCACGCTGCATCGCCGGGATACTGGCGATGGATCGCAACAGCTGGTCATCAACAATTGCTGGGTCATGGTTAATACTGTAGCTCTTATCCAGCCTTTCACTGGCCAGAAAGCCATAAAAATCACGCTCTTTGGCCAGGGCGCGGGTTAGCTGATTGAGCTCTGGACTCAGGGTAGTGGCAGGATTGCTTTCCATGCTGCGAATAGCCCAGTAACGCCAGACGGTCTTTTGTTGACTGGTTTTGGGCAGGCGCGCAATCCACTTAGATGCGGCAGGCCAGTCTAGTTCGGCCAGAGCCTGGCGAATGCGCCACTCGGTGAGTTCGCCATTAAGCGTTTGATTCAGTAGTGCCAGGTGGTCGCTAAAATAGCTGTCAGATGCGGCCCTATGCCCCCTCTGATAGAGGCCTTTGATAATTGCACTGACAATTTTAGCCTGGGCCTGATGGTTAAATTCATGACTTAGCTGGTAGCGAGACCAGTACTTTAAGCTTTGATTGGGATTCTTGCGGGCCAAACGCATCAGCCCATGCTCCAGCAGCTTGCGTTCTTCGGTACTATTGTTGGTGAAAGCGCTGTACTGATCGAGTCGCCAGGGGTTTCTGTCAGCATCATAGTAGAGCTGGTAACGCTTAAGATACTCTGGGGTTTTTAAAAATCGCTTAAGGTAGCGGGCCAGTTGGAAATTGCGATTGCTCAGAGCAGCATTAAAGCGCTGCCAGGCCAGGCTCTCGCTAATATGTTTATGTTTTATCAGGATGCCAAACAGCTTGTCACAGGTTTTGGGCTGGGACTTACCCACTGCCCAGAGTTTGAGTCCCTCACTGATCGCCAGAGGTTTATTGTCCAGCCGGTACTGGGCTAGATAGTAATTGCACTGCCGGCTGACGCTGGCGGTCTGTGGATCAAAGTATTCTGTATAGGCTTGCCAGTAGGCTCGGCGGGCTAGATAGTCAAGCCAGCGGGCCCGCAGATGCTGGGCCTTAACTGAGCCCTTGTAGCGGCGCAGATAATTACTCACCTCATGTCGACGTGCATAGCGTAGATCGGCAATCAGTTCTGCGTAGATAAGGTAGGGGTACAGCGGATAGTCCACAAGTTTACTGCGCTGACGGTGCAGTTTTTGCCAGTCTCTCTTGCGAATAAGTTTTAAGCTCTGGGCGTAGGCTGCGCGCTGATCAGCTAGTTGGTTATCAGTGGCAATGGGTGGAGCAGCATCGATAAGCTGGCTGTTGCTATTTAGGGCTGAGGAGGCAGACAGATTGGCAGAAAACCCGGTAAGGGCTGCGGCTACAACAACTAAAGCCCAGGCAGCTGATCCGTTATTGAATAAAGAGCGAGAAGACAAAAGCAGCTGAGATAAAAGGCTGTAAGCTGACTGTCTGCTGAACATACCATCCCTGCTTGCATATTAAAATTATCTGGATAACCTATGGTGCTTAAACAGAAAGTTACCAGTAAAGCAGCGATAATGCGAGTCTAAAAATAAAACACAAGCTGTGGCTATGGAGTCTGGATAGCCATTTGGCGACAGAGACTAATCTTCAATTCGTACAGCCAGGACATCGCAGTTGGCGCCATGCAATACCGAGTTGCTGGTAGAGCCAAAAATAAGTGCCAGACCATGACGACCATGACTGCCAACCACAATCAGATCAATGTCCTGTTCGTTGGCCATCCTGTGCATTTCCTGAGCTGGATGACCGAGAACAATATGCTGATCATCAGCACTGATATCCAGTTGTCCACCTAAACTGGCTAGCCGTTCGGTCGCCTGTTGCTGGAGCTGGGACTGCACATCTGACAGATCTACAGGTATATCGCCCCCGTAAGTGAAGGCTAAAGGTTCTAGAATATGACAGAGAGAGATTTTTGTATCTGTATTTGCAAAAAGAAACTTGACCCGATCTATGACTTGCTGGGATTCTGTAGATAGGTCCAGACCGACTAAAATATGGTGGTAACCAGACATAGTTATTTCTCCTTACTCGGTTTCGATTCTGTGGTACAAAAAAGTCCTGTTAATAAGAGTAGTACGAAATGACCTGGTTGTTAATAGTTTTTGGTACAGCATTGGTGCTGTCGCCATTGATGTGGCTCAAGCAGTCACCACATCAGAAGCGCATTACTGAATTGCGCCGTCTGGCCAGTCTCGCCTCGCTGCAGGTCAGCCTGCATCGCAGGCCGGATGCCAGAGAAGATGAGCGTCGCCTCGAGGCAGTCTGTTACCGCTTGCCCTGGCAGGATACAGACTGTCGTCAGGACTGGGTGCTGCAACGTATTAGCAGCAGAGGCTGGCCTTCGGAGTATCAGGGCTGGTTCTGGATGGCACAGGATGCGGGCGAGCAATGGCATGATTTACTGGCGGCAACTGTAAGCAGTCTCCCTGAGGGTGTAGGCGCTGTTGTCGCCAGCGCACAGGGAATAGGTGTAATCTGGGATGAGCGCGGAGACCAGTCTGAGCTAAATCAAATCTGTGATTTTTTACATAGACTCAGAGAAAAAGCTGAAGAAATTTGCCTCTGAAGCTTGACCAAAGGGCAGGCTAGCACGTATATATGCCAGCCTTGGCTCTAGTAATTGGGCCAAACTCACGTTTGCAGTGGTAAATTTTTAAATAATTTGCGGTTTTATTAAGGAACAACTCCTATTATGGGCAAATCTCTCGTCATTGTGGAATCACCCGCCAAAGCTAAAACAATCAATCGCTATCTGGGCGATGAGTATGTGGTGAAATCCAGTGTTGGACATATTCGAGACCTGCCCACAGGTGCCAATCGGACAACCACAGATCCTAAAGAGCGTGCCCGTCTGGCAGCGCTAACCCGCAAGATGTCCCCTGAAGAAAAAATTATTCACAAAGAGAAAAAAGCCAAGGCTCAGCTAATTAATAGTATGGGTATAGACCCAGATAACGATTGGAAAGCCGAGTATGCTACTTTGCCCGGCAAAGAGAAGGTGGTTGCCGAGCTTAAGAAGCTGGCCAAAAATGCAGATACTGTCTATCTGGCGACGGATATGGATAGAGAGGGAGAGGCCATTGCCTGGCATCTGACTGAGGTGATTGGTGGAGATGACAGCCGCTACAAGCGTGTAGTCTTTAACGAGATTACCAAGAAAGCGATACGCACTGCATTTGAAGACCCGGGCACGCTAAACACCGATCGGGTAGATGCCCAGCAAGCGCGACGTTTTCTCGATCGTGTGGTGGGTTTTATGGTCTCACCACTGCTCTGGGAAAAGGTAGGTCGCGGCCTGTCTGCCGGACGAGTACAGTCGGTTGCGCTGCGCCTTATCGTTGAGCGGGAGCGTGAGATTCGTGCCTTTATTCCAGAGGAATACTGGACGGTTCAGGCCGATCTTGAAGATCGCAGAGACCCCGACAGCCGGGATAGCGATGAGGATATTAAAATTCGCTTTGATATTAAAAAATATCAGGGCCGTGCCTTCCGTCCGGTAAACAAAGATGAAACTGACACTGCATTGGCAGCTCTGCGCACAGCGGACTACGCTGTTAGCAAGCGTGAAGACAAGCCCACCAAATCAAAGCCGTCGGCGCCTTTTATAACTTCGACGCTGCAACAGGCTGCCAGTACCAGACTTGGCTTCGGTGTTAAGAAGACCATGATGATGGCTCAGCGACTCTACGAAGCTGGATACATTACCTACATGCGAACCGACTCCACCAACCTGAGTGCTGATGCTGTAGCCTCCTGTCGAGAGTATATTCAATTGCGGCATGGGGCCAGGTATCTGCCAGAGCAGCCCATTGTCTACAGCAGCAAGTCTGGGGCCCAGGATGCTCACGAGGCGGTTCGCCCCTCCAATATTGATATTACCCCTGGCAACCTAGGTGAAATGGAAGTAGACGCACGGCGTCTCTATCAGATGATCTGGCAGCAGTTTGTGGCCTGCCAGATGACGCCAGCAGAATTTACCGCCACTACTATTACTGTGGCTGCCGGTGACTATGAGTTGACCACCAAGGGTCGGGTAACGCGCTTTGATGGTTATCTGGCCGTAATGCCCGCTAGAGACGAGGATGACGAGCTCCCAGATCTGCAGCAGGGTGATGCCATGAATATGCTGACCCTGATTCCTCAGCAGCACTTTACCAAACCTACGGCTCGCTACTCGGAAGCCGCGCTGGTTAAAGAACTGGAGAAGCGAGGCATAGGCCGACCATCAACCTATGCATCTATTATTTCCACCATCCAGGACCGCGGCTATGTGCGCATTGAAAACAAGCGCCTGTTTGCCGAGAAGATAGGTGACATTGTTACTGACCGTCTGAGTGAGAGCTTTACCGATCTAATGGATTATGGTTTCACTGCGACCATGGAAGAGCAGCTGGATGAGATTGCCGAGGGCAAACTCAACTGGAAACAGGTGCTTAACCGCTTCTATCTGGACTTTAGTCAGAAGGTCAGTAGCGCCAAGAATCCTCAAGCCGGTATGCGTCCGAATAACCCGTCCGAGACTGATATCGAATGCTCAAAGTGCGGTCGCCCGATGATGATCAGAACAGCGGGCACAGGTGTATTCCTGGGCTGTTCAGGCTACGCATTGCCACCCAAAGAGCGCTGCAAGCACACAGTTAACCTGACTGCCGGCGATGAGGCAGTCAATATTGATGAGGATGACGAGGCGGAATCCAAACTGCTATTGCACAAGCATCGCTGCAAGCTGTGCAACACCTCCATGGATAGTTACCTGCTCGACGAGACCAGAAAACTGCATGTCTGCGGTAACAACCCAGACTGTATTGGTCATGAGGTAGAGTTTGGTCAGTACGTGATCAAAGGTTACGAGGGGCCGGTAATTGACTGTGATAAATGTGGCAGCGAGATGCAGCTTAAGACTGGCCGCTTTGGCAAATACTTTGGCTGTACCGGCGAGACTGAGCCCGGTGTTCCCTGTAAAAATACTCGTAAATTACTGCGCAATGGTGAGGCCGCGCCACCCAAGGTAGATCCTATTGCCATGCCAGAGCTGCGCTGTGCCAAGGTTGAAGACCATTATGTATTGCGCGATGGCGCCTCAGGCATATTTTTGGCAGCTAGCCAGTTCCCGCGACATCGTGAAACTCGGGCACCCACTGTAGAGGAACTATTGCCCTACAAAGATCGCATCGACGAGAAGTATCAGTTTTTGCTTACTGCCCCCGTGCTGGATCCAGAGGGTAAACCCACGGTAATACGCTATAGTCGTAAAACCAAAGAGCAGTATGTGCGCTCTGAAGATGATGGCAAGCCCACTGGCTGGAGTGCTTTTTACAGCAATGGCAGCTGGAAGCCTGCTGAAAAAGGCAGTAGTTAAAGGGCGTGGCACTGTCGACCTATCTGTCTGCGGTCAATCAGAAATGTCTGTTTGCAGCTCAGCTGTTGGCTTCGGTTAATGAAAAAAACAGCCATCAGACTGTGGCCATAGTACAGTCTGTTGCGCTGCAGCTATATCAGGCCTGGCACTGGCATCTCTGCGATATTGCAACTACCTACAAGGTCGCGGAGCCTGACAGCGTCACTGACGTAGAGAGCCTGATCCAGTTGCTTGAAGCCATAGGCAAGTGCCCCGTCGAGGCGATGGAGATGCGTACTCTGCTCGCCGACAAAGACTCCTGGGCGACGGAGTTGCTGGCTGCCCACAGCCAGCTGTATCAATTACCCCAGATACGCAAGGCGGAAATGGATGTAGACAGATTGCCAGTAATTGCTGTAGATGCTCTGGCTATAGATGGCCAGCAGCAGGTGGAGTGGCGACTAGATGCAGCTCAATACTGGCTGGACAGAATGCGCGAGCTTGTAGATCGGCACCGCGATATGATGGTGGAGTTTTAACTATTGGCAATAATAGCTGCTAAACTTAAATAGCAGAGGCTAATAATCACAGATATAAACACTGATACGAAGAGGTTAATAAATAAAACATGGCTCTAACAGAGTTTGAACTAATTATGCTTGAAGATGGAGAGGTTGCACTGCAGCGCTCCGGCTCTGATCAACCCCTGGTGCGTATCAGTTTTTCGAAAGAAGTTCTGGAGTATCTGGAGGGTAAGCATTTGGATGTTGCCAAGAGTATGATGGATGCAGGTATCCAGACGGTGTTTGATATCAATGAAGAGCGCGCCCCAGTCAATGCAGAGGGCGACGAGAAACGCCACACGGTTCACTAGTTTGCCCGTGCCTGGCTTGGCACGGTGCTATAAATCCCTGACTTATGCAAAATACCGATTTTCTAGAGAAGCTTGCCCAGCAGCGGCAGGTAGCCAGCTATCGCCAGCATCTGATGATCTGCACTGCGGGTAAATGCGCACCGCCAGAGCAGGCGGGCGAAGCCTGGGATTATTTAAAGCGGCGTATCCGTGAGCTGGGTCTTATGGATGTTGAGGCTGGTGTCTACAGATCCAAGGTAGACTGCCTGCGAATCTGTCGCCAGGGCCCCATTATGCTCAGTTACCCAGATGGCACCTGGTACCACAGCTGCAGCCCAGAGGTAATTGAAAGAATACTGCAAGAGCATGTGCTTGGAGGCGAGCCGGTCGAGGATTATGCCTTTGCCAAGAGCAGCTTATAGCCAAGAGCATTTTTAAATCAGCAGCCACCAGCCTTATTGATCAGATAGCCACCCTTACAACACCCACAGCCAAACCTTCGATAGCGAAGTCCTGGGCCCGCAGGTCTACCACAATAGGGGAATATTGTTGATTCTCCGGCAATAGTTGAATCTCGTGTTTGCTGCGAGTTCTCTTCAGACGCTTAACAGTGACTTCACCATCTACCCGGGCCACGACAATCTGCTGGTTTTCAGCTGTGGGTTGCTGGTGCACTGCAAGCAGGTCACCATCCATAATGCCCACATCAACCATGCTCTGGCCCTGGACACGCAGAAAATAGTCAGCGTGAGGGTGGAAGCTGCCGGCTGGCATCTCTTGATAGTCCTCAATATTCTGCTCAGCCAGTATGGGCTCACCGGCTGCCACGCGGCCAACAATCGGAATACCATTAAACTGCTCGACAACACGAATGCCTCTCGAGGCGCCGGGAATCATCTCGATCACTCCCTTGCGAGCCAGGGCGCGCAGATGGTCCTCCGCGGCATTGGCCGAGCGAAAGCCCAGTGTTTGAGCGATCTCTGCTCTGGTGGGCGGATAGCCTGTCTCATCGAGATTATCTTTTATCAAATCAAATATCTGCTGCTGTCGGGCGGTAAGGCGTTCCATAAGCTTTTCCTCTGTTCATATGCCTGTAATTATATACAGTATTCATAAGATCGCAATAGGGTCTATATTGAAAGAAAACAGAGGTAAAAAATGCTTGAAGCAAAAGTACAAGAAGCTTGGCGCGTTCTGCGTATACAGTCTGAATTAGTCGATGGAACAGATAGACTCTTAAAGTTAGGAGCAGCGGTAACAGTATTTGGTGGTGCCAGATATGAGCCCGATTCACCAGCTTATAAACAGGCCCAGATTCTAGGTGATCTGTTGGGAAGGGAAGGGGTGCCGGTTATTACGGGCGGAGGGCCGGGCATTATGGAGGCTGCCAACCGGGGTTGTCATGGCACTGATGCACATTCTGTAGGGCTCAATATTGAGCTGCCCTTTGAGCAAACCAGTAACCCCTATCAGGATATATCGCTGGATTTTCGCTATTTTTTCGTGCGCAAGTACCTGTTTGTCAAACATGCAGTGGGCTTTGTGATCTTCCCCGGTGGCTACGGCACTCTGGATGAGTTATTTGAAGCCTTGACTCTTGTGCAGACTGGCAAGGTGCGGCCATTCCCTATTGTTCTGGTAGGTCGCGACTACTGGGCAGGGTTAGTGGATTGGATTGTGCAGCGCATGCTGGAGCAGGGCTGTATCTCAGAAGCTGAGTTGGATTTATTTAAGCTAGTAGACAACAGTCAAGAGGCTGCGGAGCTGATACTGCAGCATATTCGCGAGGACGGCTGTTAACCTGTGTGGGGATCTCAAGCTAGTTTAGATCCCATATGGCGCCCAACACAGAATCCAGCCGTTAAAACTCATCCCAGCCAAATTGGGAATCTGGCTCCAAGCTCGCCAAAACATCAGCGCCTGGCGCCGGCACAATAATATCATCAGAGAAAAAGCGCTGCTCTTCGCTAAGGTCAAAAAGGCTGCGCCAGTCCTGAGGTGGATCTGCTAGAGCGACAGACATCTGTGCCCATTGCTCAAGATCTATCTCATCAATTTCTCCGTCTTCATATCTGATATCTATGGTTGCGCAGTACTGATCTTGACCAATAATCTCGAATAGCCGATTGATGGCGATATCCTGATACCACTGTCCCATGGTTGGAAGTTGAGTTGCCATTGCCGTTCTCCTGATGAAGCTTACATGGATAAAATTATCACTAATCAGAGATCCCCGCATAAAAAATAATTTCTTAATTAGCGCTTAAGTTGGCGCGCAAATGCGATGTAAATTTTTACATAGATTATCTAAGCCACTCAAAAATATAATGTTATTTTTTCTGGGCTGAAATTTGTTTCATGGTTAAAATAGCTCAGTGGAATAGCGCTACTGGGTTAAATAATAAATCCGTCTAAACAGGAAATTTATCAATGGCGTACGGACGTTTAATGCTCGATCTGGCTGGCACCGAACTGACAGCTGAGGAACGACAGCTACTACAGAGCCCCCAGGTGGGTGGCGTTATCCTGTTTGCCCGCAATATTCATAGTCGAGAGCAGGTGACCGAGCTCAATGTCCAGATCAGGCAGGCCTCGGATAATTTGCTAATCGCAGTGGACCAGGAGGGTGGTCGGGTTCAGCGGCTGCGCGATGGCTTTACCTGCTTTCCACCTATGCAGGTGCTGGGTGATACTGTGGCTCAGAACCGGGAGGCAGGCTTGCAGCTAGTGCGCGATACAGGCTGGCTAATGGCCTCTGAAGTGCTGGCCTGTGGCTTTGATATTAGCTTTGCCCCGGTATTGGATGTGGACAGAGATACCAGCAGTATTATCGGCGACCGGGCTTTTTCCGATCAGCCTGAAATGGTGATTGCCTTGGCACAGGCTTTTATCGAGGGTATGCATGAAGCTGGTATGGCTGCCACAGGCAAGCATTTTCCCGGCCATGGCGGTATTGTCGCCGACAGCCATCTCGAGGCCCCGGTGGATCCCAGAAGTTGGCAGCAGCTTATGGATCATGACCTCAAGCCCTTTGCGGCACTGTCCAAACTGTTGAAAGGAGTGATGCCAGCCCATATTACTTTTCCAGCGATAGATGCGCATTCGGTTGGCTTCTCGGCCTTCTGGTTGCAGCAGGTACTCAGACAGCAGCTGGGCTTTGATGGAGTGATCTTTAGCGATGATCTAAGCATGAAGGGCGCAGATGTGGCTGGTGGCTATATTGATAAAGCACAGCTGGCATTGGACTGTGGTTGCGATATGATTCTAGTGTGCAACTGTCCCGAGGGCGCCATCGAGGTGCTGGACATGATGGAGCGCCAGTCTGTGGCAGGTTCTGATAGGATTGCCTCCATGCGTGGATCAAAATCAGTGGACTGGGACAGCCTCTGTGCTGATCCCAGACGACAACAAATTATTCAGTTACTAGAAGAAATAAGTGGGAGCAAGTGATCATTATGAACGCGATTGAAAATTGGTTTATTAGCCTGGCAGGTTATGACAATCTATGGATAGCCCATCTGTTTGCTGTTGTTCTCGCTGCTCTTACCGCGGGCTATATTCTCAATAAAATTATCGATCGCCTGGAGCTGCATGCCGAGAAGTCAAAGACGGTGTGGGACGATGCCTTTATCGAGGCCTGTCGCAAGCCGGCGATCTGGCTGGTATGGATTCTCGGCGTCAACTTTGCTGCCAGTATAGCGGCACAGAAAATGGGCTCGCCCCTGCAAAGCCTGATCGACCCGGTCAATCGCCTGGCGGTGATATTTCTGGGAGCCCTGTTTATAAATAACTTTATTAAGCGCGCCGAGCGCAATCTAATGCATCCAGACTACATAGCCAAACCCATGGACGCGACCACAGTTATTGCCATAGGCAAGCTGCTGCGCGCCTCGGTAATTATTACCGCTATACTGGTGGCCTTGCAGCTGTTCGGCTACAGCATTTCGGGGTTGTTGGCCTTTGGTGGCATAGGTGGTATTGCGGTGGGCTTTGCCGCCAAAGATCTGCTCGCCAACTTTTTTGGTGGCTTGATGATTTATCTGGACCGGCCATTTTCTGTGGGGGACTGGGTGCGCTCGCCGGACAAAGAAATTGAGGGAACTGTAGAGGATATAGGCTGGCGTTTGACTAGAATCAGAACCTTCGATAAACGCCCCCTGTATATTCCCAACTCATCCTTTGCCAGTATCTCGGTGGAAAACCCGTCGCGCATGAGTAACCGCAGGATCTATGAGACTGTAGGTATCCGCTATGCTGATATCAATGCCATGGGCTCCATAGTAGATCAGGTGACTGCTATGTTGATAAAGCATCCAGAGATTGATACGCAGCAGACCATGATTGTCAATTTTAATCGCTTTTCAGCGAGCTCTCTGGATTTCTTTGTCTATACATTTACCAAGACCACTGACTGGATTGAGTTCCATAAGATCAAGCAGGATATATTGCTGCAGGTGGCGGCAATTATCGAAGCCAACCAAGCTGAGATTGCCTTCCCAACATCCACACTACACATTGAAACCGAGGCTGACTTACCGTCTGCAAGCTAGTTTTTAGAGGCAAAGCAAGGTGCCACAGGATAAATTCGGCCAACGAGCTGGAATTTTGACCTGCCAGCATCTACATTTCTTCAGTAAGTGGTAATTGTAAGCAGGTATTGATAGAAACTTCAGAGGCTCTCTTTTAGTAACATGGAAGTTAGAAGGGGCAAATACAGATAGCCGGTGGTTAATGGATTTAGGCTGTCTGGTGATAGGGATATCGGATCATGGGCTTTTTATGTTGGACTGGGCGTCGCTGCCCGGGAATCGCAGTTGTCAATTTCTTGCGGGGGGCTGGCCAATGCTAGCTGCAGCTCGTCGCTCTGTTTCCTGTTTTATTAGTTTCACCTTGCTCTGCATAGGCTGGGGTCTCTTGGGCCTGGCGGTCTTTGACTATGTGGCTGGGCAATTTTTTGATGCAGTTAATGGCTCTACTCAGATGCAAATCTGGTTTGGCCTGCTGGGTATGACTATCACCGGTGGCCTGACTTTTTTTGGACAGAATCAGCTTGTTCAAGAGATACTGCCATCCCTGGCTGCCCGATTCCCAGGTTACAGGCTTGCCCATAGCTGTTGCTCTGCACTGGGCAGATTTATAAAGCGCCTTTACTCTCTGCTCTATCAAACCGCCGATGTGATTTTTTGCATGGGTATTCCCATACTGCTGCTGACTGCCATGGTGGGCTGGTGGCTTATCGAAGAGCTTAATGGCTCTATGCTGCTTTTTTATATGGGCCTTATTATGGTGATTGCGGTTGCTGGAATTTACAATAATCCAGTACGCATGCTGGCGTTAGGCTATTTTAATGGCTATTGGATTATTGATGATAACTGGCTGGCCTACCCCTTTGAAGCGCCACTTCTGGTGGATGAAACCATAGAGCTGATGCTGGGTCAGATGGGCGATGCTCTGTGGCCGATTATGTTAATCGTAGGGGTGCTGTTTTATTTCTGTTACTGGCTTATGACCTCCAGGCGCTTTCTAATTGAGAACGGTGGGCAGGGCTATCTAGAAAATTTCGACAGATTATTGAAACAGTCTCTGGTAACCAAACTGTTAGTAACCGCTATTTTGCTGCTGGGGGCATTGGCGGCCGCCCTGTTTGTAAATGCAATGGTAAATCTGATCAATATACACTGTTTTTTTGCCACCCTGGCTATCTTCTGGATGGATGCACTGTGGCGAGCAGAGTTTGATCAAGAGCCAGCACTCTGTGGTGACTGCCGATATTTGCTGTCCGGAAAATGGCGACCCTAGAATCGGCATTGCTGCGTATAATTGTCGTCTAAACAATAATTAAGGAAAGGGTTATGCGTCTGCTTGCCGTTGCTGTTCTGTCTCTGAGCCTCTGGGGCTGTCTGGGGTCGCCAGAGGGCGTAGAGCCCGTGGACAACTTCAGGCTGGAGTCCTATCTGGGGCGCTGGTATGAAATTGCCCGTCTGGACCATTCCTTCGAGCGTGGTTTGCATGAGGTGACGGCCGACTATTCTCTTCGTGACGACGGAGGCATACGAGTGATCAACAGTGGTCGGTCGGCAGAAACAGGAGAGCTGAGCGAGGCTGAGGGCCGAGCCTATTTTGTGGGTAGCGAGGATACTGGCCATTTGAAGGTATCCTTCTTTGGGCCATTTTTTGGCTCCTATATTGTCTTTGATCTGGATAAAGATAACTATCAGTATGCCTTTGTGTCTGGTAATAGTAGAGACTATCTGTGGTTGCTGGCACGAACCCCGCAGGTTTCAGATCTGGTTATGGAGCAGTTTTTAGCTCGGGCCACGACACTGGGTTTTGATACCCAGGATTTAATCTATGTGCGGCAGGAGTCAACTGCACCTGAGGGTTAGGATATTCAACAGAGTTGATAAATCTATTCTGATACTGGATCAGAGGTCTGGTTATCGCTATCGATAGGAGGGGGGTTTAGCAATACTGGTTGATAGCTTTTAATGCTGACCATAATGCCCATCCTCGGGTGATCTATATAGTAGACCTGGTTCTCATCAAGGCGCATGGATTTTTTTAATGTCCACAGCTCGGTCACTGGATACTGTTTGGGCTTTGCTGGTTTCTGGCCTGTAAGATCAAGCAGTTTTGGACTTGCAAGGCTTTCCAAGTTCTCCAAGCTCTCAAGGTTTTCCAGACTCTCAATACTTTTTGTAGCTGCTGAGCTATGCATCCCTAGGCCCTGAATAGTTTCAATATTCATAGGCTGCAGATTGACTAGATGGGAATAAAAGTCACTGCTCTGGTGGCTGGCAGTTGATTCGGGCTTGGGTGGTTTGGGCAACTCTGGAAGCTCAACCAGCTGGGTGCTGTCATTGCTAAACTGCGCCAGCCATAGATCAGTTTCGAAATGCAAAAAGCGCGACTTATAAAAGCGCAGAGAGCCCTCAATCTGATGACGGTCTTCAAGGCGTTGCCCGGCTTTAATCAGCAGCCATGGGTCACTTGCTTCCCCTTCGCTGGCAAAGCGCCAGGCACTGTGAAACACCACATTGTAGCCGCGGCGGTCCAGCGTCAGTGCGCTTTCATTGAGGTCGCGGAATTGACTGTCCAGCATTAACAGAGTCTGTTCATATCTTGGCTGGTAGGCACTAGCCTGGGCGAGTTGCTGCTCTAGCGCCTGAGCTTCGGCGAAACGCTGAGCTGCAAGGGCTCTGGCATCGGCGGGAATATCTAGGTAAGTACTCTGTTGCTCAGTAGCCTGATCCTGAAACTTGGAGATAGCTGGATCCTCAACCTGGGCGCGAGGAATAAGACTTGGTTGAGGATCAACCTCTACATCATGGGGTCTATCTAAACTTAATAGTGCACCTGCGGCGATGGGAGGGGTGGTGCCATGCTCTGTCAGCTGGGGGTCTATAAGTTTTTGCCAGCTGGTGGGAAAAGCCAGCTGGTAATCCGCAGGCGGAGCTTCATTGCCGGCATCTCCCTGTTGGGTAAACAAAATGACTTCCACCTGATACCAGTTTTCCGGGGGGCTAATCTGTTGCTGACTATCCTCAGAGTTTTCTTCAGCCACTGTTACAGCTGAAAAGCTAAGAGCAATACAGAGGCAGAGGAAAACTAATCCACTGTTTTTTGATGCTGGCAAAGCCTCTGTTTGGATGCTGCTCTGGGTCATTGTCATTCCCTGTTATCTACTTATGCCGCGGTCGCCGAAAGCAGTTGTTGCAGAATTTCATTAACCTGAACAAAGCGCTCTTCCGGACTATCCATGGGCATAGTGAAACTCAGTTGGTCATTGTTTTGCAAGCGGAAAATACTGGGCTGGCTCTGCACCATAGTAACAATAGTCATGGGCTCTACCGCAGTGTTTTCGGTAAATTGAACACGCCCGCCATTGGGGCCAGCCTCAATCTTTTTAAGCCCCAGCTTCTCGCCCAGCTGGCGTAGCTCGGCAAGTTGAAACAGAGCCTTTAGCTGATCTGGCAATAGCCCAAAACGGTCAATCATCTCCACCTGTAGCTCATGCAGCTGCTCTTTGGTCTGGCAGTTAGACAGCCTCTTGTAGAGGGTCAGGCGCATATTGACATCGGGCAGATAGTCATCGGGAATCAGCGCAGGAATATGCATATTGACCTCAACGCCCTGGTGCAGAGCAGCATCCAGATCTGGCTTGGCACCATTGCGGATCGCATTGACCGCCCGATCAAGCATTTCCAGATAGAGAGTAAAGCCTATAGCCTGAATGTGGCCGCTCTGTTCCTCGCCGAGCAGTTCTCCGGCACCGCGAATCTCCAAGTCATTGGTGGCCAGGGTGAACCCTGAGCCCAGATGGTCGGCGGCAGAAATAGCCTCCAGCCGCTTAGTGGCATCCGGGGTCAGTTTTTTGTCCTGAGGAGTCATTAGGTAGGCGTAGGCCTGGTGATGGGATCGACCCACGCGCCCGCGCAGCTGATGCAACTGGGCCAGGCCAAATTTATCTGCGCGCTCAATCAATATGGTATTGGCGCTGGGCACATCGATCCCAGTTTCAATAATGGTGGTGCATACCAGCACATTAAAGCGCTGGTGATAGAAATCTGACATCACCTGTTCCAGCTGACGCTCGCGCATCTGGCCATGGGCTATTTGGATGCGAGCCTCAGGTACCAGCTCAGCCAGCTCGTCGGCGACCCGCTGAATGCTTTTGACATCATTATGGAGGAAGTACACCTGACCACCGCGCAGTATTTCGCGCAGTATGGCTTCTCGAGTAACTCTTGATTCCTGTTTGCGGACAAAGGTTTTAACCGATAGGCGCTTGGCCGGTGGTGTGGCGATAATGGATAGGTCGCGAATGCTGTGCATCGACATATTCAATGTGCGCGGAATAGGGGTAGCTGTCATGGTGAGTATGTCCACCGAGCTGCGCAGAGATTTAATTTTCTCTTTCTGACGCACACCAAAGCGATGCTCTTCATCAATAATCATTAGGCCCAGCCGGCTAAAGTCTATGGTCGCATGCAGCAATTTGTGGGTGCTGATTAGGATATCAACCTTGCCAGCCTCGGTCGCGGCTATCACCTCATCTTGCTCTTTACTGGTTTTAAAGCGTGAAAGTTCCTCTATGCGCACCGGCCAGCTGGCAAAGCGATCCTGAAAGTTTTGCAGATGCTGATGAGCCAGTAATGTGGTGGGCACCAGAATAACCACCTGTTTGCCGCTGGAGACCACGGTAAAGGCTGCGCGCATGGCCACCTCGGTTTTACCAAAGCCCACATCACCGCATACCAGGCGATCCATTGGCTGGGGGCTCAGCAGGTCGCGGCGCACCGCGTCTATGGCCTCCTGCTGATCGGCGGTTTCTTCAAAGGAGAAGTCACTGCTAAATTTGCGGTAGTCCTCGTCATTTGCGCTGCAGGCAAAGCCTCTGCGCGCGGCGCGACGGGAATAGATGTCTAGTAATTCCACTGCCGTATCGCGCACCTGTTTGGCCGCTTTCTCTTTGGCCTTATCCCATTTATCTGTGCCCAGGCGGTTTAGTGGCGCGGCTACTTGCTCGCCGCCGCCAAAGCGGCTGATCAGATGGAGAGAGGAGACCGGCACATAGAGCTTGGCATCGTCTGCATAGGTAAGCATTAAAAATTCTTGCACTGCGCGATCCACTTCCAGAGTAACCAATCCTTGATAGCGCCCCACACCGTGCTCGATATGCACTACCGGAGAGCCCACTTTGAGCTCTGCCAGGTTTTTAAATACGTAGTCTGGTGACTCTGAGGCCCTTGATCGCCGCCGCCGCTGCATTACCTGCTGACCAAATAATTCACCCTCGGTAATTAGACAGAGTCTGTGCTCGGGGCAGTAGACGCCCTGATCTATAGGGTAGGTGGTAATGCCATGGCTGGCCGAGCCATCGACAAACTGCTGCCAGTGATCAATCGGCTGGGGACTCAGATCAATAGTTTTTAGCAGATCCGCGAGTACCTCCCTGCGGCCAGCTGACTCTGCACAGAACAGAACTCTGGTATCTGCTGGGCACTGGTCTAAAAAAGCTTGCAGATTGGCTAGCGGATTAATCAGCTTGGCATTAACCGCTACATCTGGCACTGCATGAAGCTGTAAATTGCTCTGACCCGCTCGCTCATCCACTAGCTCATGGGTGACTATGGTTCGCGGTAGCTGTTTGAGGGACTGAAACAGGCTGTCTACGGCAATAAAGATTTCCCTCGGTGGCAGAATGGGCCGATCCGGGTCCACTCCATATTCCTCATAACGACTCTTGATATCCTGCCAGAAATATTCCGCAGCCTCTTCAATACCAGCCTGGGTAAACAGTTGCACCTGATCTGGCAAGTAGTCGAACAATGTGGAGGTGCTGGGGAAAAATAGCGGTAGATAGTACTCAATGCCCTGGGGCGCAATACCCTCTTTGATATCGTTGTAGATCGAACAGTTGCTAGGGTCATGATCAAAATGATCATGCCAGTTATTGAGAAACAGATTGATGGCCTCCGCATCCAGAGGGAATTCACGAGCGGGCAGCAGCATTAGCTGATCAACGGTCTCCTTGGTGCGCTGGCTCTCGGGGTCAAATAGGCGCAGTGATTCAATCTCGTCATCCAGTAAATCTATACGGAATGGTGTTTTCTCACCCATGGGGAAGATATCGATAATAGAGCCGCGAAAGGCAAATTCACCATGCTCAAACACTGTATCTACCCGCTTGTAGCCCGCACGCCCAAGCTGATCTTGAAGATGGGCCCGATCTAAATCCTCGCCTAGTTTGTAGCTAAAGGTGCGTGAGGCAACAAAGTCTGTGGGTGCTATACGATGCATCAATGTGGATAGGGGTACCACAATAATGCCGCGCTGGGTTGTTGGCAGGTTGGCTAGAGTTTGCAGGCGTGCGGACACAATATCCTGGTGTGGAGAAAAAATATCATAGGGCAACGTCTCCCAGTCCGGGAAGCTGAAAATTGGTAGCTGTTGCTCAGCAGTAAAGAACTGCAGTGCACGAGTCTGCTCTGCTGCCTGTCTGGCGGTCTCGGTGACAAGTAGGGTCAAGCCATCAAAATTTAAAGCTGACTCCGCCACCGCCAGGGCTCGACCTGCGGCACGCAGCTCTCCCCACTGCTGTTTATCACCGGGCTTAGAGGCGGGGCGTTGCTGAATCATACTCATAAATATTAGCTTATCTGTCAGTGGGCGTCGCAAATAGCCATGCGATTAAAGGAATGTACCGACTATTCTACTTATCTCGTGGTATTGATTGTAGATATATTGTCTATCATAGTGGTTAAATAAATGTTCATTGTCTGGACCCATGGGCTGCCGGATAATGACAATTCTCTTCAACGCGCAAAAGGAACCAAGGCATGACCGAGCAAAAAAGACCATTACCAGATGATTTCTTTAAAGATTGGAAGCAGCGGGAAGCGCTGGCAGAAAGCATGATTCCGGTGATTGGCAAGCTCTATCGAGAGCGCAATGTCAGTACCTATATGTATGGTAACAATATGGTTAACAAGTCGGTAATCGACTTGATGAAATCTCATCGCTTTGTACGTCAGGTTGAGATGAACGAACTCAGTGAGTTTGATACTGCTCCCATGCTGGATGCCATAGCAAGGCTGCAGCTCGGTCCAGCTCATTTAGACCTCGGAAAAATGGTGGTCAAATACCAAAAGGGTGGCAATGGTCGTTCTATAGATGATTTTGTGCGCGATGAGCTGGCAGGCATAGTAGGCTCAGATATTAAGCCACTGCCCGAACCCCAGGATGTAGTGCTCTATGGTTTTGGCCGAATAGGTCGTCTGGTAGCAAGAATTTTGATCGACAAGGCAGGCGGCGGCGATGTGTTGCGCTTGCGCGCAATTGTGATTCGCAAGAGCAAGCTGGATAACGATCTTGAAAAGCGGGCCGCCCTGTTGCGCAGAGACTCCGTCCATGGGTCGTTTAAAGGCACTATTCGCGTGCTCACTGAGAGTAATACGCTGGTGGTTAACGGCAACCCCATCAAGGTGATCTATGCCAACAGTCCTGAGGAGATCGACTACACAGAGTACGGCATCAACAATGCTCTGATTGTCGACAACACAGGGGTGTGGAAGGACAATGCAGGATTAGGTGGGCATCTGCGCCCCGGTGCATCCAAAGTGCTGCTGACAGCACCAGCGGGAGATGATATTCCTAATATTGTCTATGGCATCAACCACCATGAAATCACCCCAGAGCGCAGTATTATTTCTGCGGCCTCATGCACCACTAACGCCATTGTGCCGGTCTTAAAATGTCTGCTTGATGAGTATGGAATCAATAACGGCCATGTAGAGACTGTGCACGCCTATACCAATGACCAAAACCTGATTGATAACCATCACAAAGGCGATCGTCGCGGTCGCAGTGCCGCCCTGAATATGGTTCTCACCTCTACAGGCGCGGCCAAGGCAGTTGCCAAGGCCATTCCTGAGCTCAAAGGCAAGTTGACTGGCAATGCAATCAGAGTGCCCACACCCAATGTGTCTATGGCTATTCTTAATTTGCAGCTCGGCAGAGAGACCAGTGTTGAAGAGCTTAATGAGTTTTTGCGGCAAAAAGCTCTGCACTCTAGCTTACAACAGCAAATTGGTTATACAGTGTCTACCGAAGCGGTATCTACCGACTTTGTGGGCTCACGTCAGGCCTGCGTGCTGGACTCTCAGGCGACTATTGTCGATGGCAATAGCTGTGTGCTGTATTGCTGGTATGACAATGAGTTTGGCTACAGCTGCCAGGTGGTACGCTGCCTCGAAAAGTTTGCGGGCGTGGTTTGGCCCAGCTACCCCTTAGAAGGTTAATAGACAGCCAATAAAAGGATAATTCCATGCTGGTAGAGCAGATCTGGACAGATAACCCATTGCGCAATTTTCACTATCTGGTGGCCTGTCCAGAGACCCTCGAGGCTCTGGCGATAGATCCCTTTGATCACCAGCTGGTGCTGCAGCGCGCTGAGGCTCTGGGCTGGAAGATTATCCAGATTCTCAATACCCATGAACATTTTGACCATATTGACGGCAATCAGGCCATGGTTGCCGCCACTGGGGCAGTGGTGCTGGCCCATGCCAATGCGCGGGATAAAATTGCTGGTATGGATACTGGCCTCCAGGCCGGGTCAGTGGTCAGGGTTGGCAGCTCAGTAGAGTTGGAAGTGATGGATACGCCAGGTCATACCATGAGCCATATCTGTCTGCTCTCAAAAACCGAGATTCCCGCGCTATTTAGTGGCGATACTATCTTTAATGCGGGGGTGGGGCACTGTCATTACGGGGGTGACCCTGATGTGCTAGCGGACACAGTATTTTCCCAGGTAGATGTGCTGCCCGATAACACAATGTTGTATCCGGGCCATGATTATATTGTCAATAATCTGCGTTTTACCCTGGATCGCGAGCCCAATAATTCTGCGGCGGCGGAGTTGCTGCAAAAGGTGGAGTCTCAGGATCCCAATCAGGCGCTGATTACCAATTTGGGTCAGGAGAGACAGATCAATACCTTTTTTCGCACCCAGAGCCCGGAGATTATTCAAAACTTTGCTCAATTAGACGCAGACGCCAGTCCTACCCAGGTGTTTTTGGCTCTGCGGGAGTGTCGCAATAGCTGGTAATTAAAGCCCTCGGGGCAGATTTGCCCTGTCATTTTCAAGCAAATCTAAAAAAACCCTTTAGATTAGCCCTAAAAGTGCTACAGCGCTGGCATAGCAGCGCCCAGACCTTTATAATCCCGCGCAATCTAATTCGGCCAATTTTGACCATTCTCTAGCGGTCACCGATTGGGCGAAACTACAGCGTAATTTGCACAGTTCTCGAGCTTTAAAATGCAGCTCGACAGGCGGCTTTTTGACTGGCCGCATGAGTTTGGTGTTGCAGCCAGAATTTAAATTAGACTAGTGGTATTTCCTTATGATCAAAGTTCGTCGAGGATTAGATCTGCCTATTGCCGGTGCGCCGGAGCAGGTTATCCAAGATGGTCCCGTGATAAGTCAGGTTGCGATAATCGGTTCAGATTATCCGGGCATGAAGCCCACCATGGCGGTGCGCGAAGGTGATAGCGTCACCCGGGGTCAGGTACTGTTTTCCGACAAGAAAAATTCAGGTGTGGTATTTACTGCACCAGCGGCTGGCAAGGTAGTAGCAGTCAACCGTGGTGAGCGTCGGGTATTTCAATCGCTGGTGATCGATGTAGAGGGTGACAAGGCGGAGAAATTTGCGTCTTACTCTGCTGCCCAATTAGCCAGCCTTGACCGCGCTGAGGTGGTAGACAATCTGGTCAACTCTGGCCAGTGGGTTGCACTGCGCACCAGACCCTATTCCAAAGTCCCGGCAATTGATTCAGCGCCATCGTCGATTTTTGTCACAGCTATGGATACCAATCCACTGGCAGCGGATCCCGCGGTGATTATTGCCCGTCGCAGCGAAGACTTTGTCAATGGCTTAACGCTACTGACTCGCTTGACAGAAGGGCCGGTTAATCTGTGTGTCGCTCCAGACTCAGTGGTGCCTGGCGATGAGGTAGAGGCTGTGCGGGTGGTTAGCTTTAGTGGCCCACACCCCGCTGGCCTGGCCGGTACCCATATTCATTACCTGGATCCAGTCAATGCCGATAAGACAGTTTGGACTATTGGCTACCAGGATGTGATTGCCATGGGTTCCTTGTTTACCACAGGTAAACTGGACAACTCTAGAGTTGTTGCTCTGGCCGGTCCCCAGGTGGCTAACCCCCGCCTGCTGACTACACAGCTTGGTGCTAACCTTAATCAGCTGGTTATTGGTGAGTTGGCCAATGATGAGAACCGCGTAATCTCTGGTTCAGTGCTCTCTGGCCGCAAGGCGGCTGGCGAATTTGCCTTTCTTGGCCGCTATCACAGCCAGGTCTCGGTTATCCGCGAAGGCCGTGAGCGCGAGTTTCTGCACTATCTGCGCGCCGGCGTAAACAAGCACTCGGCACTGCCTATCTTTGCTTCTTCACTGACTAAAAAACTGTTCAATATGACCTCCAGCACCAATGGTAGTGAGCGCGCCATGGTTCCTGTGGGCGGCTACGAGGATGTCACAGCTCTGGATATCCTGCCGGTACAGTTGCTGCGGTCACTGATTGTGGGTGACACAGAGATGGCGCAAAAGCTGGGCTGTCTTGAGCTGGATGAAGAAGATGTTGGCCTCTACACCTATGTCTGTGTAGGCAAGCACGAGTATGGCGGCATTTTGCGTGACAACCTAACTAGAATTGAAAAGGAGGGTTAAGCCCATGATGCGTAATCTTCTCGATAAATTGGAACCAAACTTTCACAAGGGTGGAAAGTGGGAAAAGTGGTACGCGCTGTTTGAAGCCGTAGACACTGGTCTTTTCAAGCCCTCAGATGTCACCAAAAACAGTTCTCATGTGCGCGATGGTATTGACCTTAAGCGGGTTATGATCACTGTGTGGCTGGCGACTTTCCCCACCATGTTTTTTGGTATGTGGAATATTGGTTTTCAGGCCAATACCATTATGGCGGATATGGGCATGGTCTCTCAGGAGGGACTGCGTGGCGTCTTTATCGGTCTGCTGGCTGGCTACGATGCCAGCAGTGTCTGGGACAATATGGTCCATGGCGCTGCCTACTTTCTGCCCATCTATATGACCACCTTTATTGTCGGTGGCTTCTGGGAAGTATTGTTTGCCTCGGTGCGCGGCCACGAAGTTAACGAAGGCTTTTTTGTTACCTCGATTCTGTTTGCACTCTGCTGTCCTCCAGATCTGCCACTGTGGATGGTGGCTGTGGGTATCAGCTTCGGTATTGTGATTGGTAAAGAAGTGTTTGGCGGTACTGGCAAGAACTTCCTTAACCCGGCCCTGACTGGCCGTGCCTTCCTGTACTTTGCCTACCCGGCCTATATGTCTGGCGATGCAGTCTGGTCTGCAGTAGATGGTTACACTGGTGCCACTATGCTGTCGGTAGCTGCTGCAGATGGTATGGTTGCCCTACAGCAGACTGTGACCTGGATGCAGGCATTTGTGGGTACCATTCAAGGCTCCATTGGTGAGACCTCTACCCTGGCTATTCTGATGGGTGCTGTATTACTGCTGGTAATGCGCATTGCCTCCTGGCGAATTATTGCCGGTGTGCTGATTGGCTCTGCGGCTCTGTCCATGCTGTTTAATGCCATTGACTCCACTAACCCCATGTTTGCCATGCCATTCTACTGGCACTGGGTGATTGGTGGCTTTGCCTTTGGTGCCATCTTTATGGCTACTGACCCTGTGTCTGCGGCTATGACCAATACCGGCAAGCTTTGGTATGGCATTTTGATCGGCGTTATGGTGATTCTGATTCGTGTGGTTAACCCCGCATTCCCAGAGGGCATGATGCTGGCGATTCTATTTGCCAATCTATTTGCACCTCTGTTCGACCACTGGGTTGTGCAGGGTAATATTAAGAGGAGACTGGCTCGTGGGTAATGACAGTATTTCTAAAACATTTGGTGTAGCACTGGCTCTCTGTGTGGTTTGCGCCGTGGTGGTGTCTAGCGCCGCGGTAATTTTGCGACCCACTCAGGAAGTAAATAAGCTGCTGGATCTCAAGGCCAATATTCTCGCCTCAGCTGGACTGCTGCAGGAGGGAGTTTCTATTGAGACTCAGTTCGAGCAGATCAGCACTCGCGTAGTGGACCTTGAGACCGGTCGCTTTACCGATGCGGTTGATGCAGCGACCTATGATCAGCGCAAGGCCTCCAAGGACCCAGCTCTATCTGTAGCGCTGGACCCCAAGCAGGATCCAGCCAAGATTAAACGCCGCGCCAACTATGCCACGGTCTATATGGTTGAGGGTGAGCAGGGCATTGAGAAAATCATTTTGCCCATCAAAGGCTATGGCCTCTGGTCAACCCTCTATGGGTTCTTGGCACTGGAAGCTGATCTGGAGACCGTTGCTGGAATTGGTTTCTACGAGCACACTGAAACCCCAGGCCTGGGTGGCGAAGTCGATAATCCCAAGTGGAAAGCCAGCTGGGTGGGCAAGCAGGCCTTTAATCAGGGTGAGCTGACCATTACTGTACTAAAAGGCAAGGCGGATTTGACCCGCGCAGGCTCCGAGTCGCAGATCGATGGCTTGGCCGGCGCCACCTTGACAACCAGAGGCGTGGATAACCTGGTGCGCTATTGGCTGGGTGATCAGGGCTTCAAACCGCTGATCAATCACTTGAAAACAGGGGAGGCCTAAGCCATGTCCAAAGTAAAAGACACTTTATTGGAGCCTATTGTTGCCAATAACCCGGTTGCACTGCAGATCCTAGGTATCTGTTCTGCCCTAGCGGTAACCTCAAGCATGAAAGTAGCCTTTGTTATGTGCCTGGCACTGACAACGGTAGCCGCCTTTGCCAACCTGTTTGTCTCCATCATTCGCCACCATATCCCCAGCAGTATCCGCATTATTGTGCAGATGACCATTATTGCCTCGCTGGTAATTGTGGTGGATCAGGTATTGAAGGCTGTGGCTTACGATATCAGCAAGCAGCTGTCGGTATTTGTGGGTCTGATTATCACCAACTGTATTGTGATGGGTCGCGCTGAAGCCTTTGCCATGAAAAACCCGCCAATGGCGAGCTTTTATGATGGCATAGGCAATGGCTTGGGTTACAGCATGGTACTGATGGTAGTCGCATTTTTCCGCGAGCTGTTTGGCGCTGGCAAGCTGTGGGGCTACGAAGTCCTCAGCCTCACCACCGATGGTGGCTGGTATGTGGCTAACGGAATGATGTTAATGGCACCCAGCGCGTTCTTCCTGATCGGTTTGTTGATCTGGGTGATCCGCATCTACGACAAAAAGCAGGTGGAACAGCCCGACTTTAAAATTACTGCCAATAGTCGTCCGAGCGAGGTGGCCTAATGGAACATTATCTGAGTATTCTGGTTCGCTCGATTTTTATCGATAATATTGCCCTGAGCATGTTTCTGGGCATGTGTACCTTCCTGGCTCTGTCCAAGAAGATAGACGCGGCCATAGGTCTGGGTATAGCTGTGATCGTGGTGCAGACTATTACTGTGCCGGTTAACAACCTGCTGCTGAACTATCTGCTGGCCGATGGTGCACTGGCCTGGGCCGGCTTGCCCGACGTCGATCTGAGCTTCCTGATGTACCTGTGCTTTATCGGGGTTATTGCAGCCATGGTGCAGATTTTGGAAATGGTCCTCGACAAATATGTCCCCGCACTTTACAGCGCGCTGGGTGTGTTTCTGCCGCTGATCACAGTGAACTGCGCGATTTTAGGTGGCTCTCTGCTGATGGCAGAGCGTGGCTTTAATCTTGCCGAATCCGTGGTTTATGGTCTCGGGTCTGGTACCTCCTGGGCACTGGCTATCGCTGTGCTGGCGGGCATTCGTGAAAAGTTAAAATATAGTGATATTCCAGAAGGCCTACAGGGGCTGGGTATCGTATTTATTACCGTGGGTCTGATATCGCTGGGCTTTATGTCCTTCGGTGGTATTGATATCTAAGCAAGATCTGTAATAACGGAGAACGAACAGAGTATGAATACTGAAATTATTCTTGGCGTAGGCATGTTTACCACTGTGATTCTAGCGCTGGTGGCCTTTATTTTGGCTGCACGCAGCAAGCTGGTGTCCTCTGGTGATGTGAATATTGTGATCAATGGTGAGAAAACCATCACTGTTCCTGCGGGAGATAAGCTGCTGCAGACCTTATCCAATGCTGGCCTGTTTTTGCCCTCTGCTTGCGGTGGCGGTGGTAGCTGTGCCCAGTGCAAGTGTGTGATCACCGAAGGTGGTGGCTCTATGCTGCCCACCGAAGAGAGCCACTTTAATCGCCGCGAAGCCGCTGAGGGCTGGCGTCTTTCCTGTCAGGCTCCGGTTAAGCAGGATATGCATGTGCAGGTGCCCGAAGAGGTATTTGGTGTCAAACGCTGGGAATGTGAGGTTGAATCCAACCCTAATGTGGCCACCTTTATTAAAGAACTGACTCTAAAGCTGCCCGAGGGCGAAGATGTAAACTTCCGTGCCGGCGGCTATGTGCAGCTGGAATGTCCACCTCACCATATCAAGTACTCGGATTTTGATATTGAAGAAGAGTATCGCGGTGACTGGGAGCGTTTTGATTTCTTTAAGCATGAGTCGATTGTTGATGAGACGGTGATTCGTGCCTATTCAATGGCTAACTACCCGGATGAAAAGGGTGTGGTTAAGTTTAATATTCGTATCGCCACGCCACCTCCTGGCTCTACTGGCATTGTGCCCGGGCAGATGTCGTCCTATGTGTTTAGTCTAAAACCAGGGGATAAGATCCCGGTCTACGGCCCCTTTGGTGAGTTCTTTGCCAAGGACACCGACAACGAGATGATCTTTGTAGGCGGTGGTGCAGGTATGGCACCCATGCGCTCGCATATTTTTGATCAGCTCAAGCGCATTAAATCTGATCGCAAGATTAGCTTCTGGTATGGAGCCCGTTCATTGCGCGAGTGCTTCTACGATGACGAGTACGATGCACTGGCCGCAGAGAACGACAACTTCGATTGGCATCTGGCCCTATCTGATCCCCAGCCAGAAGATAACTGGGAAGGGCTCACCGGTTTTATTCACAATGTGCTGTACGAGCAGTACCTCAAGGATCATGAAGCCCCAGAGGACTGTGAGTTCTATATGTGCGGTCCACCCATGATGAATGCGGCAGTGGTCAAGTTGCTGGTAGATCTGGGTGTGGAGCAGGAGAATATCTTCCTTGATGACTTTGGTGGCTAATAGCAACAGAGTTAACGCGATAACGGGGCTTTTTAACAGAGCCTCGTTTTTGCGTTATGCGCTGCTTCTGGCAAGCCTTGTCGGCTTGGCGGGCTGCGACTCGAGTCCAGAGATAATTAAAATCTCTGGGACCAAAATGGGTACCAGTTACAATATTACGGTGGTGGCAGATCAGCCCGCGCCTGCTGATTTAGAGCAGCGCATCGAGGCGACTCTGGACTTTATTGATCAGTCCATGTCTACCTACAAAGCTGATTCCGAGATCAGCCATTTCAATGCTCAGTCAGTGGCTGAGCCACAAATGATTAGCCCTCAGTTTGCCGATGTTTTGGATGTAAGCAAGCTGATATGGGAGCAGAGTGCAGGGGCTTTTGACCCCACGGTTGGACCATTAGTAGATCTCTGGGGCTTTGGCCCTGTGCCCACAGATGACCTGGTGCCCAGCGACGAGCAAATTGCCCAGGCGCTCGCGACTGTAGGCTATCAGCACCTGAGTATTGATATGCAGATAATCAGCAAGGCTGCACCCATACGCCTTGATCTGTCGGCGGTGGCCAAGGGCTATGCAGTGGACCAGGTAGCGGATTTGCTGGAGATGCTAGCTCTGCCGGACTATTTGGTAGAGATTGGTGGCGAGATGCGTCTCGGCGGTTACAACCCCAAGGGGCAACCCTGGCGTATTGCGGTTGAGATGCCAGCGGTTATTCCTCAGGTGCAGCGAGTGATCGCTGCTCATGATGTGGCTATTGCCACTTCAGGTGATTACCGCAACTATTTTGAGCAGGATGGAGTGCGTTATTCCCACACCATAGACCCGCGTACCGGCAAGCCCATTGGCCACAGTCTAGCTTCGGTAACAGTGGTGGCAGAGACCTGTGCAGAGGCTGATGCCTGGGCCACAGCCCTTATGGTACTGGGTGAAGAGCAGGGAATGGTGCTGGCTGAGGAGCTGGGTCTGGCCATATATATGCTAGTAAAAGATGGCGAAGGGTTTAAGGCACTGAGTAGTGAGGCCTTTGCTCCCTACTTATCAAAACAAGATACAGAGGCCTGAGAGAAGACAGTATGGCAGAGATTTTGCTGGCAATTTTAATGTTTGGTCTGTTGATAGCGGCCATGGCGATTGGCGTGCTTATGGGTGGCAAGCCTATTTCCGGTTCCTGTGGCGGCGTGGGTGCGGCACTGGGTGAGGCCAACTACAGCTGCGATATCTGTGGTGGCGACCCCAATAAGTGTGATGAGCAGTCAGGTTCTACCCTTGCCCATGACGCGACTTCAGTCAAAAAGGATAACAAATAGCCATGTCAGATTTTTCCTATGACCTAGTGGTGATTGGCAGTGGTCCCGCCGGTGAAGGCGCGGCCATGAATGCAGTCAAACAGGGGTGGCGCGTGGCGGTGATTGACGAACGCCATCAGGCGGGTGGTAGCTGTACTCATCTGGGTACCATTCCCTCCAAGGCGTTGCGCCAATCGGTGCGCCGCATGATGCAGTACAACACCATGCCCATGTTCAGGGCAGTGGGCGAGCCGAAATGGTTTTCCTTTCCCGAAGTGATGAAAGCCGCAGAAAATGTAATTACCAAGCAGGTGGAAGGGCGCACCAAAGGCTATGCGCGCAATCGTGTGCAGACTCATATTGGTCGTGCTAGCTTTGTTAATGCCCATGAAGTTGCGGTGACCAGCGGTGACGGCAAGGTGGTGTCGGTGAAAGGAAAGCACTTCCTGCTGGCTACGGGTTCTAGCCCCTACCGCCCTGATGATATTGATTTTAGCCATCCGGCGATCTTTGACAGCGACAGTATTTTGGGGCTGGATAGCACGCCGCGCAACATTATTATCTATGGAGCCGGTGTCATCGGCTGTGAATATGCTTCGATTTTCTCAGGTCTGGATACCAGGGTAGATCTGGTGAATACCAGGGAATGGCTGATGAATTTTCTCGATGATGAAATTTCTGACGCGCTCAGCTATCACCTGCGTGACCTCAATGTGATGGTGCGCCACAACGAAGAGTACGAGCGCGTAACCACCAATGGTAATGGTGTCACTTTGGAGCTTAAGTCAGGCAAGCGCATCCATGGTGAGGCACTGCTGTGGTGTAATGGTCGAGCCGGTAATACCAAGGGTCTGGGTCTTGAAAATGCTGGCCTTGAGGCTGATGAGCGCGGCCAGCTCAGGGTAAATAAAGACTACCAGACAGCTGTGCCTCATATCTATGCAGCGGGCGATCTGATTGGTTGGCCCTCTCTGGCAGGCGCTGCCTATGATCAGGGGCGTTTCGCAGCCTCTCATATGTGCGGCACTGATGATCAGTATCGGGTTGAAGATGTGGCCACAGGTATCTGGACCATTCCCGAGATTAGCTTTGTGGGTCAGAACGAGGCCGAGCTTACCGAGCAAAAGATTCCCTATGAAATTGGTCGAGCCTACTTCAAGGATACAGCCCGTGCGCATATCTCTGGCGAGGAAGTGGGTATGCTAAAGATTCTCTTCCATCAGGACAGCTTGGAGATTCTGGGTATTCACTGCTTTGGTGCCGAGGCTGCAGAGATTATTCATATTGGCCAGGCTATTATGAACCAGAAGGGCGAGGCCAACAGTATTAAGTACTTCCTGCGTACCACCTTTAATTACCCCACTATGGCCGAGGCCTATCGAATCGCCTCGATGAATGGTATCAACCGGGTCAGTCGCGATCGCAGATCCTTTGAGGGTAAACAGGCCTAGGGAGCGCTATCTTCGGGCCTGCCTGTTAAGTCCGGGTGTCTGACCACGGCCCGGAGCACCCAGTCGCCCTCAAAGTAAACTAAAAAATCCTTATATTCCCAGACAGTGATGGGTGGCTCTCCCACCGCGGCCTGCACAGTATGGGGTTCGCCCCGGCTTTCAGCTACCTGATCCATGGTTTGGCCGCGCCGGGGCAGGTCTAGGCTGCTGCTTTCAGTTTGCTGCCCCAGGGGGAGCATAATTTGCTGTGCCCTCAGAGTGCCAGCCGAGCCCAGCAGCAAAACTGCTAATACAGTGGGTACTAACCAGTGTTTCATTATCAACATCCTGTAATCTGATTATTTACTCTGCTAATTGTAGGCAATAGGTCCCCGGAAAACCTGAATTAGTTAGCATTACTGATATAGATGGAATCTACAGATGCAATGTTGTTTGTGAACAGGGTTTCGGGTTTAATCCCTGCATGTTTAAAAACCTTCCTCTCTTTATTGGCTTGCGCTACACCCGCAGTAGACGCCGCGAAGGCTATGTCTCCTTTATTTCAGGCTTCTCGCTATTTGCGATGGCCCTGGGGGTTATGGCCCTAATTGTAGTGCTGTCGGTAATGAATGGCTTTGACCGTGAAATTAAGTCTCGCCTGCTGCAGGTGGTGCCGCATATTACTGGCACCTCAGTGCAGGGAGTTTCGGCGGCAGAGATTGATGGTTTGCGTCATAGTCTGATCGGTGATGAGTCACCAGTGATTGCTGTTACTCCATTGGCCCAGAGTTTTGCGATGCTCTCCTATCAGTCCCAGCAACAGGGTCTGATGGTGCGGTCGATGGATCCTGATTGGCCCAGCGCCGAGTTGCTACAAGCAGAGATGGTCAGCGGCCATGTTCAGCAGCTGCGTCCGGGTGAGTTTGGTATTATTTTGGGTAGCCAGGTGGCACGCAGGCTGGGTGTTTTTGTGGGCGACAGCTTACAGCTAACATTGCCTAGGGTGACTGTTACCCCTGCCGGCATTTTTCCGCGCATTAAAAGCTTTGTGGTCACTGGTATTTTTCAGGTGGGCGCTCAGGTGGACTCGTCGGTAGGCTTTATACATCAGCGCGATGCCCGCAAGATGCTGCAGCTTGGAGATCGCTTTCAGGGCGTTCAACTGACACTCAATGACGCCTATCAGGCAGATAACTGGCTGGCCAATAACAATCAGTTTTTGAGTGGTCAACATTGGCGCAGCTGGACCCAGTCCATGGGTACCCTGTTTCAGGCAATGCGGATGGAAAAACTGGTGGTGAGTCTGCTACTGTCGGTGATTATAGCCGTAGCAGCCTTTAATATTGTCGCCAGCCTGGTGCTGATGGTGGCGGATAAGCGCAGTGATATAGCAGTGGTACGCACATTGGGCGCATCCTCTGGTCTGGTGGTAAAAGTGTTTATGGTGCAGGGTTTGGCCGTAGGCTTTTTGGGTATTTTTGTGGGCACGCTGTTGGGCTGTTTGCTGGCAGTTTTTATTGGAGATATTGTGCGCCTTATTGAAACTCTGTTTGGAGTCTATCTATTTGATCCCTCGGTCTATCTAATCAGTGCTCTGCCATCCAGGTTACTGGTCAGTGATGTGGCCATGGTAGTGCTCAGTGCCGGTGCTATTAGCTTTTTGGCTACGCTCTACCCAGCCTGGCGAGCGGGGCAGGTACTACCGGCGGAGGCGCTGCGCTATGACCGATAAAGCCGTATTGATTGCCTCTGACCTGCATCGCAGCTATCAGCAGGCCGGTGGTGATATAGATCTGGCGGTGCTGCAGGGGGTCAATCTGCAGATAGAGCCGGGCGAAAACCTTGCCATTATTGGTGTCTCTGGTTCGGGTAAAACCACGTTGCTCAATCTACTGGGTGGGTTGGATGACCCTGATGCCGGCTCAGTGCGGCTCTGTGGCGCTGATTGGCAGAGCTTGGACGCCTCTCAGCGGGCCAGCTGGCGGAATCAGCATCTGGGCTTTGTCTATCAATTTCATCATCTGCTGGCTGAGTTTTCGGCACTGGAAAATGTGGCTCTTCCACTGTTAATTGGCGGCGCCTCGGTGGCTCAGGCCAGTGAGCGCGCTGAAGAACTTCTGGGCCGCGTAGGCCTAGCTGAGCGTCTGCAGCACCAGCCCGCCGAGCTCTCAGGCGGTGAGCGCCAGAGAGTGGCTATAGCCCGCGCTCTGGTTACTCAGCCTGCACTGGTGTTGATGGATGAGCCCACAGGTAATCTGGATCCCCACACAGCAGATTCTATGCTGGATCTGCTTATGGAGCTCAATCAAACTCTGAGTATTTCCACTGTGATAGTTACCCATGATCCGGCCATCGCCGCACGTATGGACCGCGCCGTTCGACTGGTGGACGGTATTTTGGAGTCCGCTATTGTTTAAGTCGGTGCCAGTGTTTGTCGGGTTGCGCTATTTCACCTCTGGTGGGCGGGGTAGCCTGCTGGTTTCGTTTATTTCAATGTTGGCGATTGCAGGGTTGGCACTGGGTGTTGCGCTGCTGGTTGTAGTGCTCTCGGTGATGAATGGCTTTGACCGTGAACTGCGCGAGCGCATTCTGTCTGTGGTGCCTCATGTTCAGCTGATTCATGGGGTAGGCATTAGTGATTGGCAAGCGCAAAGGGATTTGATTGCAGACCTGGATCAGGTGAGCGAAGTTACTCCTTACAATGAGGCTGAGGGGTTGATCCACAGCGGCCAGCAAACCCGACCAATACAGCTTTTGGGGCTCTCTGCCGAGGGGTTGCCCGCAGGGCTTGCAGAGGTAATCCGGGCAGCCAATTTGGCTATTCCGCAGTCCGGACAGCTGCTTTTACCCCAGCCTCTGGCGGAGGATTTAAATGTGGCTGTCGGCCAATATGTCACTGTAATTGTGCCTGCTACCAATGGTCGAGCCACTGCAGCCTATAGTTTTCTGATAACTGGCATCTTTGCCACCCATACCGAGCTGGATCAGATCCTGGCTCTGGCCGCTCTTGATCAGGTGGGCACCATAGCTGGGCTAGAGGGCCTGGTTCAGGGGTTTAGAGTGCAGGTGAATGATCAGTTTAATGCTCGCGAGACAGGTTACCTGCTGCTAGAACAGTTGCCTTTTGGCTATGGCTTTCGCGACTGGTTTCAGACCCATGGCAACCTTTATCAGGCTATTCAGCTATCGCGCAATCTGGTAAGCCTGCTAATCTTTTTAATAGTCGCCATTGCCGCCTTTAATGTGGTATCCATGTTAATGATGTCTGTGGTCAATAAGCGCAGCGATATCGCTATTCTGCAGACATTGGGACTGTCGCGGCAGGCCATTGTGCAGCTGTTTTTAATTCAGGGGGCTATGATTGGGCTATTTGGTATAGCGCTGGGCATAATGCTGGGTGTTATCGGCTGTTACTGGGTTGCCGATGGAGTGCTCTGGGTCGAATCCATGATAGGCAGCAAATTTCTCAATACAGCAGTGTATCCGATCGATTATATCCCGGTGGATTTGCGCTGGGCAGATGTGGCTCAAATTGCAGCTGTGGCCATTGTGCTAAATATTATTGCCACGATTTATCCAGCGATGCGAGCCAGCCGCGTGGTTCCAGCGCAAGAGCTGCGTTTTGAGGGTTAGCCCTGATTGTTGTGGCGCAGATTCTTGCGCTCTTCCCAGCTTTTTACTACTTTCCAGCGCCACAGATAGTGAATAAAGAAATAGCCGATAGAGGCTAGAATAATACCGCATAGCAGGCTGCCAACCATGAGTGGCAGCAGCACCCCAGTACCAAGATTTGAAAACCATTCCCAGGACAGGGTGACAGTGAAATCTAGCGGTTCAGTGCCGAGCAAAAAGCTGCCTAGCTGGTGGGTCAGATAAAACATGGGTGGGATGGTAATCGGATTACTTATCCAGATAGCCATCAGGCCTATGGGCAGATTTGCTCCCAGCCAAAAACACATGGCGGCGGCAATTAGAGTCTGGATGGGCAATGGGATAAACGCACAGAAAATACCCACAAAAACCGCCAGAGAGACCGAGTGACGGTTGAGGTGCAGCAGGTTTGGGTCATGGGCCAGATTAGTGATCCAGCGCAGTGAGGGACGCTGCAGCAGTTTGCCGGCATCTGGGAGAAAACGATGAAGGGTTTTTCGCGGCATAGAGTCTCTTTTACTCGTCAAATGCTGGCCCCATTATGCCCAGAATATTTGCCTGGAGCCAGTGTAAAACAGCCTCAAAACCAGACAAAATTCTGTACTCGGGATACAATGCATCTCTGAACCTAACAACCTATTTGGAACCATTCACTTGAAACAACAAAGCGAGCCAGCTCTGGCAATTAGCCAGCTTAGCAAAACCTATGAAGACGGCTTTCAGGCCCTAAAGTCGGTTGACTTAAATGTGGTGCCGGGCGATTTTTTTGCTCTGCTGGGTCCTAATGGTGCAGGCAAGTCTACTACCATAGGCATTATCTGTTCCCTGGTGCGCAAAACCACCGGCTCGGTCAGGGTGTTTGGTCATGATATAGACGAGGATTTTAGTACCGCCAAACAGTATGTCGGAGTTGTGCCTCAGGAATTTAACTTTAACCAGTTTGAAAAGCCGATCGATATTCTGATCAATCAGGCGGGCTACTACGGTATCCCCGCTAATATTGCCCATGAGCGCGCCGAAAAATATCTCAAGCAGCTAGCACTGTGGGATAAGCGTGATACGCCGTCTAGAACACTGTCCGGTGGTATGAAGCGCCGGCTAATGATTGCTCGCGCGCTTATCCATGAACCGCGGTTGCTGGTACTGGATGAGCCTACTGCCGGTGTTGATATAGAGTTGCGTCGCTCAATGTGGGAGTTTCTTCAGGAGATTAACCGGCAGGGCACCACTATTATTTTGACCACTCATTATTTGGAAGAGGCTGAGAGCCTGTGTCGCAATATTGCCATTATCGACCATGGGCAAATTGTTAAAAACACCAGTATTCGTGAGTTGTTAAAGCAGCTGAATAAAGAGACCTTTGTGCTGGACACTCGCGAAGCGCTCGACAGTTGTCCCCAGGTTGAGGGCTATCCTCTAACTCTGGTCGATGACCATAGTCTTGAGGTGGCCATTGACAAGTCTCAGTCAGTCAATGAGCTATTTGCGGCGCTGACAGACAGGGGTATTAATGTGTTAAGCATGCGCAACAAGACCAATCGACTCGAGGAGCTTTTCTTCGACTTAGTGGAGAAAAACTTGCAGGAGAATAATCATGAATAATGGCCAAAAGTGGATTGCGTTTAGCACTATCGTACGTCGCGAAATTCATCGCTTTCTGCGCATCTGGCCCCAGACTCTGGTGCCACCGATTATTACTATTGTTCTGTACTTTGTGATTTTTGGCCGACTAATTGGTTCGCGTATTGGAGAGATGTCAGAGTTGCCCTATATTCAATTTGTAGCGCCAGGCTTGATTATGATGTCGGTAATTACCAACTCGTATTCCAATGTGGTGTCGTCTTTTTATGGCTCCAAGTTCCAGCGCAATATTGAGGAGCTGTTGGTATCGCCCACGCCCAACTGGATTATTCTGCTCGGCTATGTGGTCGGGGGTATGAGTCGCGGCCTCGGCGTAGGTGCCATGGTGACATTGCTGTCACTGTACTTTGCCGACTTTAGTCTGCACAGTCTGCCTATAACCATTGGTATTGTGCTGATGACTTCATTGATGTTTAGTCTGGCTGGTTTGATCAACGCGATTTTTGCCGGTAGTTTTGACGATATTTCAATTATCCCTACCTTTGTTTTAACGCCGCTGATCTATCTGGGCGGGGTGTTCTACTCCATTGATATGCTCGGGGATTTCTGGGGCTCAGTGTCGCTGATTAATCCAATACTCTATATGGTCAATGCTTTTCGTTACGGCATGGTAGGCATTACTGATATCAATGTTGCCTGGTCATTTATTATGGTCGGCTTATTTTCTGTGGTCTTATTTGGCGTAGCTCTGCGACTGCTGGAGAGTGGCTCAAGGTTGCGTAGCTAATGGCAGATTATTCAGATACAGGGCTGGGTAAAGACAGTGCCTACAGCGACCAATATGATGCTTCGCTGCTATACCCAATTCCGCGCACCAAGGCGCGGGGTGCTGATGCCAGTGCCACACTGCCATTTGTTGGTGTGGATCTCTGGACTGCCTTTGAGATTTCCTGGCTAAATAGCCATGGCTTGCCGCAGCTGGCCATTGGCGAATTTATATTCCCCTGTACCAGCAGTGCCATTGTTGAGTCCAAGTCATTTAAACTCTATCTAAACTCATTTATTCAGACACAATTTTCCTCTATGGAGGAGGTACACAAAATTTTGACTGCAGATCTGGCGGCTGCTACTGGCGCCACTGTTGATGTGCTGCTCTATGATATTGCGGAGTACAACGGCTTTAAGCCAATATCAGAGCCCGATGGTATCTGTATCGACAACCAGCCGCTGGCAATAGATGCCTACCAACCGCAGCCTGGCTTTTTATCAGCAGACAGCAGCCTCAGGGTCACTGAGACTGTTTATTCTCATTTGCTAAAAACTAACTGTCCGGTCACTGATCAGCCAGATTGGGCCTCTGTGTATATCAGTTACACTGGGCCGGCAATCGACAGGGCGGGGCTGCTCAAATATATAGTATCTTTTCGTCAGCATCAGGATTTTCATGAGCAATGTGTGGAGAAAATCTTTACTGATATTATGCAGCGCTGCGCACCCACTGAGTTGAGTGTCTATGCGCGCTATATGCGCCGTGGCGGTCTGGATATAAACCCTTTTCGTAGCACGGTGCAGACAATTCCGCCCAGCTACCGTCAGGTGCGCCAGTAAAAGCCGCTAACTCCCTGCTTGAGGTTGTCAGGTCAGACTGGTTTTTAAAAACTCGGTGAGTAGATGCACAGCTTTATTATTTGCACTGCGCTTAGAGGCCAGCAAACTAATACCTACTTTGCCCAGATCTGGAAAGCGTGCCGAGGCTGGCAGTATTCTCAGGTTTTCCGGCACCGTGCTCTTGGCCAGTACTGTGACTCCCAGTCCCTCCTGAATCGCCTGCTGAATCCCACTTAAATCCGGAATGGTATACACAATTTGCCAGGGCTGCTGAATCTGATCCAGCAGATTGGTCGCTCGCTGCCGGTAAATGCAGCCTTCGGACGCCGCAATTAGCGGCACAATAGGTGCTTTCTGAATACTGTGGTCGGCGCTGGTTACCCAGACCAGATCATCGGTTTTTACCAGATTGGACCAGGTTTTTGAGGGGTTATCTTCCAGTGCAAGAATCAAGTCATGGCTCTGCTTGCCAGCCTTGGATAGCAGGTTTTTACTTAATTCACAGTTTACTTCCAGGGTGACATTGGGATAGGCGCTGGCAAAGCGGCTGACAATTTTTGGCAGTAATATGGTGGCAAATTCACTGGGTATGCCCAGGCGTATTTTCCCTGAAACTGCACTTTTAGATAACTCGCTGATTGCCAGGTCATTGAGTGACAGAATTTGCGTGGCATAACCGTAAAGATTATTGCCAGCTTCGCTGAGCTCCAGGCTTCTGCCGTTGCGGGTAAACAGCGTCTCATCGACCAATTCTTCCAGGCGCTGTATCTGCAGGCTGACTGCGGGCTGCGATCTGCCGAGTATCTCACCGGCCTTGGTAAAACTGCCGAGCTGGGCCACAGATACAAAGGCTCTGAGAAGTTCCATGGGCAGGTTTTTCATGGCGGACCTAAGTATTTATAATATTAATATATACATTATAGCTATTAATTTAACAAATTGAAGACCAGGCCCTATTATTACAGCCTAATAGGTTTAAAAAGCGCCTGGCAATGACAGAAAATACCGATCTTAAGCAAACTGAATTTTATGACCAGCACTTGGCGGCTGGAGGCAAAATGGTACCTTTCGCTGGATATCTGATGCCGGTGCAGTATGCCGAGGGCATTATGCAGGAGCATCTGCACTGCAGAGATAATGCGGGGCTCTTTGATGTTTCTCATATGGGCCAGGTACTTGTTAGCGGAAAGGGTGCGGCACTGGCATTAGAGACCCTTATGCCGGTCGATCTCGAGTCTCTGCGTATCAATCAGCAAACCTATGCCACCTTTACCACTGAGAGCGGCGGCATTTCCGATGATCTGATTGTCACTCGCTGGTCTGAGGATAGTTTTTTTCTGGTAGTCAATGCCGCCTGCAAAGAGCAGGATATAGCGCATTTACGTCAGCATCTCAGTGGTCTGGATATTAATTATTTTGCCGACCGACAGCTTCTGGCACTGCAGGGTGCCGCTGCCAAAGAGGTGATGGCCGAGCTGGCGCCAGAGGCAAATAGTCTGCTATTTATGAATGGCTGTCCCATTACCATTGATGGCATGGACTGCTACATCACCAGGTCTGGTTACACCGGCGAGGACGGTTTTGAGATTTCTGTGGCTGCTACAGATGCTCGAGCTCTGGCAGACAGGCTGTTGGCACACAGCTCAGTAAAGTGGATTGGGTTGGGGGCAAGAGATTCGCTGCGGCTCGAAGCAGGGCTGTGCCTCTATGGCCATGATTTAACCACAGAGACGTCCCCCGTAGAGGCCAGTATCGCATGGAGCATCAGTAAGTCTCGCCGCGCCGATGGCGCCAAGGCCGGTGGGTTTCTCGGTGCAGATAGTATTTTTGATCAACTTGCTAATGGCGTGGCTAAAAAGCGCGTCGGTTTTATTGTTGAGGGTCGTGCGCCAGTGCGCGAAGGCGCAGAGATTGTTGATCAACAGGGTGCAGTGGTCGGGCAGATCACCAGCGGTGGTTTTGGCCCCACATTGCAGGCGCCTATAGCCATGGGCTACGTGCCCACCCAGCTGTCAGCTGTTGGTACTCAGCTCAGCGCAGTGGTTCGGGGCAAAGAGCGGCCCATCACAGTGGCCAAAATGCCACTGGTCCCACAACGTTATTTTCGCGGTTAATTGTCACTTATTATTGGAGCCTGGTTAATGTTAAAAAAGAAACGCACCTTCGGCGATCTAGAGAATAGCGCAGAATTTATGGCTCGCCATATAGGTCCCAATGCAGAGGATCAACAGGCTATGCTGGCAACTCTGGGTTGCAGCAATCTGGGCGAGTTAACCACTGAGGTGGTACCAGAAGCCATTGCTATGAAGGAGGCTCTGGATATTGTTGATGGTTGCACCGAGGTGCAGGCCCTAGTCGAGTTGCGGCAGATGGCTAAACTCAACCAGGTATTTAAAAGCTATATAGGGCAGGGCTATTACGGCACCATCACACCCAATGTAATCCAGCGCAATATTCTGGAAAATCCAGCCTGGTATACAGCCTATACCCCCTATCAGCCAGAAATTTCACAGGGTCGTCTGGAGGCGCTCATTAACTTCCAGACTATGATTACAGATCTGACTGGTATGGAGATGGCCAATGCCTCCATGCTTGACGAGGGCACTGCGGCTGCAGAGGCCATGGCTCTGTGCCAGCGTATGTCCAAGTCAAAATCAACACGCTTTTTGGTGGATACTGACTGTCTGCCCCAGACCATAGAGATTATTAAAACCCGCGCTGAGCCCATGGGTATTGAGGTTGTAGTGATTGAGCCAGGGCAATTTGAGGGAGAGGCGTTCGGCGCACTGCTGCAATATCCTGGTGCCAGTGGTGAAGTGAGAGATTATCGCCAGATTATTCAGTCTGTTCAGAGCAATAAAGGTCTGGTGGTTATGGCTGCCGATATTCTTAGCCTGGTGCTCCTGGAGTCTCCTGGCACTCTTGGCGCAGATGTGGCCATTGGCTCCACTCAGCGTTTTGGTGTGCCTCTTGGCTACGGTGGTCCTCACGCCGGGTATATGGCCACGCGCGAAGCCTACAAGCGCAATCTGCCAGGTAGACTGGTAGGCCTTTCTCAGGACGCCAATGGTGAGCCAGCCTATCGTCTGGCACTGCAAACCCGCGAACAGCATATTCGCCGCGAGAAGGCGACCTCTAATATTTGTACAGCCCAGGTGCTGCTGGCAGTTATTGCCAGCATGTATGCGGTCTACCATGGCCCCGACGGGCTCAAGCGTATTGCTCAGCGCGTACATCTGCTGACCTCAGTCTTGGCCGAGGGGTTGCGACTAAATAATCTACCGCCAGTTAACCATAGCTGGTTTGACACATTGACTCTGAATACAGGGGATAAAACCTCGGCGCTGGTTAAAGCTGCTGAGGAACAAAAGATAAATCTACGCCAGATCGACGCCGATACTATAGGCCTGTCGCTGGATGAAACCACAGGCGCCGATGATGTGGTTACGCTGTGGAATATTTTGCTCGGCAGCCACAGCCTGGATATACAGGCTCTTCTCGAAGAAGTGGCTGAGGCTCTGCCTGGCGACCTAATGCGCAAGGATAGCTTTCTGAGCCACCCAACCTTTAGTCGCTATCACTCCGAGACCGAGATGCTGCGTTATCTGCGCAAACTGTCAGATAAAGATATAGCACTGGATCGCGCCATGATCCCCCTTGGCTCCTGCACCATGAAACTCAATGCCACTGCAGAAATGCTGCCAATTACCTGGCCAGAGTTTGCCAATATCCACCCCTTTGCGCCGGCAGACCAGACTACTGGCTACCGCGCTATGATTGATGATCTGGAGTCCATGCTCTGTGCCTCCACAGGCTACGATGCCATGTCCCTGCAGCCCAATGCTGGCTCTCAGGGCGAGTACGCTGGTTTGTTGGCGATTCGTGCCTACCATGAAAGCCGCGGTGACACACAGCGCAATATCTGCCTGATACCCAGCTCGGCCCATGGCACCAACCCGGCATCTGCACAGATGTGCGGCATGGCTGTGGTGGTAGTTAAGTGCGATGATCAGGGCAATGTGGATGTAGATGACCTTAATGCTAAAGCCGCTGCCCATGCCGATAATCTGGCGGCCATTATGGTGACCTACCCATCGACCCACGGTGTGTTTGAAGAGCGTATCGGCGAGATATGCGAGATCGTGCATAGTCATGGAGGTCAGGTCTATATAGATGGCGCCAATCTCAATGCCATGGTTGGAGTCTGTCAACCGGGTAAATTTGGTGGTGATGTCTCTCACCTCAATCTGCACAAGACGTTCTGTATTCCTCATGGTGGTGGTGGTCCAGGTGTGGGCCCCATTGGCGTCGGCGAGCACCTAGCGCCATTTTTACCCCGGGAGTCAGCCGCGGGTAGCCGCCAGGGCGCGCAGGTGTCTGCAGCACCCTATGGCAGTGCCAGTATTCTGCCAATCACCTGGATGTATATTCGCATGATGGGTCGGGTCGGGCTTAAGCAGGCCACAGAAGTAGCCATACTCAATGCCAACTACATGGCCAATCGTCTGCAGGACCATTACCAGGTGCTCTATACCGGGGCCAACGGGCGTGTTGCTCACGAATGCATTTTGGATGTGCGCCCGATCAAAGACGAGGTGGGTATCAGTGTTGATGATATTGCCAAGCGACTGATCGACTTTGGCTTCCATGCGCCAACCATGTCATTTCCCGTAGCTGGCACGCTGATGATCGAGCCCACTGAGAGTGAGTCAAAAGCAGAGCTCGACCGCTTTTGCGACGCCATGATTGCTATTAAGCAAGAGATTGATCAGGTTGCCAGTGGTGAGTACGGCCTGGAAGACAACCCTCTGGTGGGGGCTCCTCATACCGCCGCTATGGTGAGTGCTGATGAGTGGTCACGGGCCTACAGCCGCAGCCAGGCAGCCTATCCGTTGGAGTCATTGCGCCAAGACAAATACTGGCCCCCAGTGGGGCGTCTGGATCATGTATTTGGCGACCGCAATCTGGTCTGTTCCTGCCCGTCGATAGCAGATTACGAGTAATCTGCTGTTGCCGGATGGTCCAGGGGATCGCCTTCCACAGTGAGTGGTGGCGGATAGTCTGAGCTGAGATGTTTGTGCAGATCCACAGCGCTGAATACCCTGACTGGCTCAGAAAACCCCTTGATGGATATCTGCCCCTTATCTATGCACTGAATAGAGTCACAAATCAGTCCCTGGGTGTCCTCAGATAGCAAAATCTCATTGCTGTCAGCAGAGGATTCAAGTCGACTGGCCAGATTGACCGCAGGCCCCAGCAAGGTGTAGTCGAGGCGGTTCTCAGTACCAAAATTGCCCACCTTACAGACCCCGCTATTGATCCCCATTCGCAGGCCGGTCGGGTGCTCTATGCCCTCTGCCTGCCAGCGCAACTGCAGCTCCTGCATAGCCTTGCGCATGGCAATGGCCATAGACACACAGCGAACGGCATCAGATTGCACGCCGCGGCTCTCAGGGTCACCAAAAAACACCATAATCGAGTCGCCGATCACTTTGTCGACAGTGCCGCCAAAGCGAAATGCGATTTCAGACATCACAGTTAGATAACTATTTAGCAGAGATGTCAGCTGCTCAGGATCCAGCTTTTCCGCCAGCCTGGTAAAGCCCTCCATATCAGAGAAAAATATGGTCAGGGCTTTCTCCTGAGTCTCGGCACGCACATCTCTTCCGGTCAAAATTGCTTTGCGCAGTGGCGGCGATAGGTATTTAGAAAGCCTAAAGGTGCGCAGCGTCAGCCATTCATTTTGCCTCAGCACCGAATCGTGCTGCTCAGCTAGCATAGAATGGCTGCGCCTGGCCATATTGGCCAACAACAGGCAGTAACCGGCCATCAGTAGCAGTATAAGCAACTGTGACTGAAAGCCTGGGACAACAGAGATCGGTGATAGCCAGGTGGTGAGCAGTGCACCGGCAAAAAGCCCAAACAGGTCCAGCGGGGCCGTGGCTTTGAGTGGGCTGATTACAGTGATCAGAAACCCTAGCCCCAAAGCAATGGTCAGTAGAGAGTCAAAGCTCACAAAGGCCACTAAGACACCGGTAAGTGCCCCATCGATAAACTCCAGCACCAGGGCGAGACGCTGCCGCACCGGTTTTTTAGGCCAAGCCATAGCAGTGAAATAGCAGCTAAATTGATAGATAAACAGGGCCGGCAGCAAAACCAGCAAAGCAGGGTGATAGCCAATAACTTCCCAGGCTCCCAGTAAAATAATAGCCCCACTAAGGCCAAGTACTAGCCGATAGAGCTCCTGCAGTTTCGGCGACGGATATACAATCTCTTTCCATGTCATGACTTTAGTCTAGCACTCAGCCAACTGCAGCGTGAGATTACTCCATATCTCCCCAGGGTTGATTGCTTTTGCCACCCCGTTTGTGTACAGTTGCCCCGCTCAAAAACAGGCTGCAAGGCCCGAGATTATTGAAGCAACGAGCAGGCCGTGCTCCTGATTAGCTAGTACAACAGAAAACGGCAAGAGTTTAGGGTGAGGTGTCCGAGTGGCTGAAGGAGCACGCCTGGAAAGTGTGTAAGCGTTAATAGCGTTTCGAGGGTTCGAATCCCTCTCTCACCGCCAAATGAAAATTTATTCCCATTCAAATCAATGAGTTAATGGTTTGAGTGGGAATATACCCCCAAAATTACCCCCAATAACTTCATCTTGACTCAGCAGCGCCAGTTCTAATAATTAGGTTTTTGAAATTCCATCACTAGAACCATTTTGCGATCGCGAACTACCCTTAAACTGACCTCTCAAGAGTACCTTGAGCCTCTCATAGTCATTGAAATACCTATCTATTTGGAAATTACATAAAAAAGTGGTTTCGTAGTTTCCGATATTTATAGAAAGCCCTTTCTTGGTTGCTACTAGGACAGGTGTGTTGAGTAGCACGTATTATTCGGGGAGTTGTTAAAAATCTTTGGCCTAAGAATAACCATCTAGAGCCGTCTGATACATAGGACTACAAGACTTCTCTAAATGTTAGATTAACTCGAGATCTCGTGATCCTTTTTCGTTTTGGTACTGAGTGTTGCCAAAACCTTTGAATATCCCCTGACATCACCAGAACCGAGCCATGCTCCAGCGGAATTTTAATTTTCTGAGAATTGTCATCGTTTCTACGCAAAATAAAATCCCTAGTCTCCCCAAAGTTAACTGATCCAATAGTGGGGTCGCCTCCGAGTTCTTTTTCGTCATCCGCATGCCAGCTTAGGTGATCTTCCCCGGTGCGGTACCAATTGAGGAGTACACTATTAAATTTTGTCGACGCAATCTTCTCTATTTCCTTTTTAATATAGAGAAGTCCTTGGCTCCATGGATTCAGCTCAGCTCCGATACCTGAATACTTGTATAACTTGCCTGGATCGCCATACCAAGCAGTCAGTCTAGGTAAAGGTGATTGCTTACCGTATAGGCTTATATGGTCCTGCTTCCAATTGATATTCGAAAACTTTACACGAGATAACTGATCACTTGATAGGCTGCTCCAGTCATCCCAGTGCTGATCGAACTGCGCATTCTCGTGAAGATACCTCAATGCTCTATCACTCACGGCTACAGGAAAATAGCTCTGTGAGTAAAGGAGAGTCCCATTGGGGATTTCTATCTTGAAGGCATTGAGCTGTTCATCCCAAACGCAGGACGCACCGATATTAGATTCTATCTTAAAAGGCAAGGTAGGTTTTTCGATAGCTGATAGCAGGTCCAATTTATATCTCCACTTCTATTAAGAACGCATATTGATTCCGATGGTGTCCGCGGTAGTCTTTATACGAAAAATCCCACTCCCTATATGATCTGATATTGTACCTCGCTGTGATGATTTGAAAGACGTCTCTTAATCGCCTAGCGCCATCATACTTTTGCGGACTGACTCCAATCATTTGATGTCTGCCACCAAGTGACAGTACCTTTTCCAGTAAAGCGATGGGATCAAATGTCTGAATATCAAGTACATTGGAAAAAATATGGAGTTTTATTGAGCGATCTGATGTGACTAGATCACAAAGATTTAGATCGTCCAGTTTTTTGTTGATACAGTTTGGGATCATTTCTGTTGGATAATAGCACACTAGTTCTTTGGCCCTTGATAGGGCCAAACTAGATGGCTCAATGAGATTCACATTTGTGACATTGTCTAGGCGATTGTCGCTTTCAGAGATTGATTCATTGTGGGAGCTAGCCATGGGCTTACCGCCATGCTTTAGGTGGTCAAATATCTGTATCGTCCCCAATCCCTGCCCGCATCCATAGTCAAATATATCAATTGGTTTTGATTCTACCGTTAGATGGCTTTTAATTTCGTTCCACTGCCTATCAACCATTGGTCCATAGCTATGAAGATACTGTTCTAGTTGTTCTGTTGTATCAATAATTGCTTGGCCTCTGCATAGATCCTTAAAAACCTCTTCACCATGATTTTTCTTGAATCTTTGTTGTATCTCTTTAAATGAAATACTCTGTGATTCTATAGGATTTACTCGGGGAGGTATTGAACTAGTGAATACGCATGTCCTCCCGACTGTTCTTTGATCATTTCCTCTCGACCACTCGTCATATAACGAATACCTATCTGATAATACGTCATCGTTTTTCGAGTTGTAGGTGGCTGTGCTCTGATTAAATAACTTCATTAACTGTCCTCATCTATTGTCCTTATCAATGGATAACCGATGAACAGGCAATTTATTCCATTTTTATTAGATATTTTTGCTCTGAAGGATCGTGAGAGAAAATGGCTTCTATAAGGCGCGAGACCGTTATTAGGTGTTACCAGGTAAGTCAATCAGATAATTTGTCAGGGCTGATTGCGTCTATTATATTTCTTGACTTCCTCAGATTAGTTTTAACCAGGTCTTCCTGGACGACAGTCTGTCTCGCCTGTATGTATTGCCATTCCACTCGTTGCTTGTCCTCGCTCGCGTTGACTAGATTTTCTCTGACGATCCTGCAATCACTGCAGAAAATAACCAGCGCATGTCCCGCAGAAAAAAGAGCCATACAATCGCGTGTGTAATGCCCGTATACCTTTAGCTTATCAAGCCAATCGATATCAAGCTGAGTCGAATAGTGGTGACAGTAGTCATGGATTTCGACTATCGTGGGGCTCATTAGGTCTTTGGCTGCTTTGAGACGCTTCAAAAGGCTAACTTCAATTAGGTCTCTATTGTCATACAGAGCGGATTTTAAAAAATCATAAAGAAGGTAGATACCTCTATCCCACTGTGCTATCAGATCTTCAGAAGGCATAAGGTCAGCACGTTGCTTAATAAAATTTATTTCAGCTTCCATTTTTTCTTCATCGGTCATTCGTTCGACCGTGTTTGGTCCGTTTGGTTTTTGCGGGGTTTTAGTCCGTTCAATGTGAAAACTACATACGAGAGTTACGTAGTCAAGATGATGGGACAAAAGTTCTCCCTCAGTTCCGTCTAGAGTCTGTATCTGTGCGCTTACTTCATTAATGAGGCTAACCATATTCTCCCTAGTTGCCCGTTTTCTCTGTTCCAGTTCTGTTGATATTTCTGATGAGTCTTCGATATGCTCAATGAGTACGCTGCACCAATAAGCATAGTTCAGCTTCGCCTCTAATAAAGTGAACTGTGTAAATTTTTTCTTGTTAATGGCCTTAAACCACATATTTCGCCTCGTGACTGTTGATCAATTCTTTACGCGATGGTCTTAGGCGTAAGATTGTTTACCGCAATCTACGTCGATGCAGTATTTGCTGATGTATTTAAAGATTCGGGCGCTATTTTTATATTATTTAACCGGCCTCGAAGATATTCCTGAGTCTAGCCCAGCTCTCGTCGGGCAGAGTCTGGATAATTTTTATTAGACGATGATCACCACTCCCTAGGATTCGACTTCTAACTAGGGGTGCGAGGTCTTCAGCCTCTCTAACCTCTTGCTCATCAATGTCCATTCCCCGAGCGATTGCTCCAGCTCTAAGAGCCTCCTCAAGGGTGATCTTGATGTTATGAGAAAAAGATTCTCCGCACTCGTGACATTCTTTAGCCGTTCTTGGGTTAAGTCCTCCGCATTCTCCGCACGATTTGAGCTTCTCAGGGGCGACAGGGAATGCGGTGTCACAAATCGGACAATCTTTGGTGCTAAGACTGCATTTTTGGCCGCATTCGCCGCATCTCTTAAATCTTTCTTGCTCGCCTACATGACCAGCCTTGGGAGACATTTCGTCTTCAACGCGCCGGGCGTAGTTCTCGAAGGTCTCAAAAGAGGGCATTACCACGTAGGCCCTTGTGTCGTCATCCTTATCCATAGTTCTTACTACGCGACCAATAGCTTGTCGAAATGCCAGCTCGGTCATCGCATTTGGGAGGTATAAGAGTACTCTCAGTCGTTTAATATCCACTCCCTCCGAGACCATGGCAACAGACACTAGCCAGCGTTTGTCGGTCTCTCTAAATGCGGCTATTTTGGAGTTTGGGTTAGGCATTTGGCTGTGGACCAGCATTGGCCTGTCTCCCTCGATCTTTTCAAGGAGGGCTACCATGTATTCCGCCATCTGTATGTTTGGAGCAATAACCAGACCACCCGCGTTTGGCATGCGATGCCTTAGATCGTCTAGCTTTTCACTTCCACTCTCGATCATCGTCGCCTGATAGCCGCTGAGTAATGGTGTTACGTTATCTTTCTCGAACTGGGGTTGTCGCGCAAGCCGATAGAAGTCGAGCGCCTTTTGTAGGCCAGGTATTCTTTTGAGATTGTCCGGCAGTTTGGCTTTGTGCTGTCCAGTTACTGATACATGCTCGCCGTCGAGGTCAACTGTGAATCGACCCTCATGCCTATGAAATGTAACGGGGCGGCAGTAGCCTAAGTCAACTGCCTCCCCATAGGTTAGGGTATAGGTACCCTCATCTGGATGACTAATCGCTCCAGCGTTATCATATGCTAGCCACACTGAATTTGCCCCATCGGACCGTATAGGCGTCCCGGTCAGTACCAAGGCAAATTTAGCGTCTTTAAACGCGCCATCTGCTCCCTCGCCCCAGGCGGCCTCAACTGCAGCATGGTGGTGCTCGTCACAGATTACAAGGGTACTGGATGCCCTGCAGATCGCCTGTAGCTCAGGCAGTAGACTTTGTATTGCTGACCAAGTGGCGCACACATCCAGCGATAGCTCAGAGATTTCGCCATCTGCACCCGTGACCTTTGCCATATGTCGACCGGTCACAAAGGTGAAGTCCTTGGCCCACTGGTTGACGATTTCAGATCGTGGCGCGATTACAATGACTCTGTCGATCTCACCAATCGTCAAAAGCGTCTGTGCAATAGCGCATGAGGCTATGGTTTTCCCAGCGCCAGGCGCAGCATTTATAAGGAAGTGCTTGTCCGCTTTCTCTGTAACAAGCCAGTCCATTGCCTTATTTAGTGCTCGTTCTTGCCATTGTCTAAGTCTAATATTCATTTTGATCCCTTTCTGAGATTGCACTTGGCGCATAGGGCCTGACCGTTGTTAGTTATCGTTCTTCCGCCGCGGCTGAATGGAGTGATATGGTCCGCATGAAATGATTCCGAGAGACTCTTATTACATTTCATACAGGCTCCTCCAGATACGAAGGCGAGTATTTGTTTTTGTCGTTTCGAGAAAAGACGTCTCATAGTCCACACCACACATATTCAGTTAGCGTTATCTCCTTCACAGGTAAATTCGCAGGCGGAGAAAGAGTGGCGCGCTCATTAATTCGTCGCAACGCCCTAACATATGGAACCCTTTTGGATTCAATTTTGTATCCCTCTCGTCTCAGGTCGGAGATCGTGGGCGTTATATCTGCCACTCCAAATAAGCAGATGCTTTCCAACTGCGTAATTGGATTCCCCTCTAGAAGATGCTCTTTTATTGCAAGTACTAGGCTTGTTTTTATAGTTGTCATTTTTTTGCTCCCTATGCCGCCATTAATCGATGCAATTGATGATCTTCTGTAACGTGATCGAAGTAATCATCATCCAAGACACCATCTATTTCTGACATAGCAAAGTAGTCTTCAGACATTATTTCCCAGGGCCATTGCTCAATGACCTGATTAACGGGTAGCTCGCATAAGGGTGTCCGGCCATCACTAAAGTAAGCTACGTCTCTAATCGGGTCTTCGTAGGCATTAACAATTAACCCTGCGCACTCAAGTAGCTCATGCATTGGCATCTTGTCCCCAAGTGTGTTGACAAGCTCTACGAAGATGTTCTGTACTTTTTTTGATCTGTTCATATGCCCCTCGGCTTAGATGTTAGTCTTTATCTTTTTTGTTCTGTGGCCAGCAGTAACGATTACATTTTCTCGATCGACGACTACATAGGCGCTCTCCCAACCTTTCCTTTGCTTCAGACCTAGACGCTGTATCTCATTGCGAAGCTCCGTTTTGGACTGTGTTGTCCGAGCCATTACTATCGAGCGACCATGTTTTGCGTCAAAGGTGTCACCGATCTGTAGAATCAAACTCGCGATTGACTCAGGTATTCCACGTTGCCGACATCTCTTTACTGCATGTGCTGTTAAAACCATTTCGTTATCCTCATTTTTCTCGTTTGGGAGTTGGAAGCGCTTGGATTCCGACTCGGCGATCTTCACTTAAATTCAACTTCACACTCTGTAAACACGCCTAATCAAAAATTATTCCAATTCGATAAATTTTTTTTCGCAACGACTTGGTTTGGTGTTTTGAATAGATATGCTCTCTGGGTTACAACCTGGCGGAGGCGGAATTATTCCAATGAAATTCGATTTTTCTTTCCGCTTAGATTTTGCGATGGATTTGAGTGCCGCTGCAATTAAGGCCACTTCAAATCCTTTATTTGACTTTAACTTTCAGAACGATTGGCTTTTTTAAGTGAGGGGGAAGATAGGTCCTATCCGCGTTACAGCCCTGATAGAGATGGATATCGGTAAGTATTTGAAGCGAGCTATAAGCGGGCTTGAAGGTATTAGTTATGATGATTAGTACTCTAAAAGAGAGTTGGCTCAAAAGCGAAATGGGGCTTTTGTGCTTGCGACTCGTTGGCTGTTGTCAGGCGATATTTTTGGCCTAGATGAGTCTGCATTTCCTCCTTCTCCACCAGACCTTTCAAGCTTAATAGATGATAAGCTCATTACTGCAGCGAGATATTTGAAATGGATATTAGGGCTAATCTCGTAATCTTGAGCTGATACAACACAAATGTGGAGGGCCTTAATAGCGGGACCGAACTGACTAACCTAGACAGCACCGTCATGCTGGCGGGCGCGTCTTTAGTTTCGGCAGCCTACTGGCCGAGTCTGTTGAGAGTAAGGTAGCTATATTTTTAACGACTCTCAATATTGTGCTCCTTAGGGTCCGACCTTCTAATCGCACTGCGGAGCTATGAATCATGTCATCGAGCTTGCAGGCATGAAGTCTGAGTGGCAATATCCATTCTCCCAAGCGTCATTCAGCGTTCATCGAGATAATGCTTTAATTAATTAGAGCCAAATGGAATAAAACCTCAATTTGATTGTTATGTAAGGAAGGCAGAGTGATAACGGCTAAAGTATTCGAAGATATCTACCCAAAATTGCTCAGATATGCGATGAGTCTGACTAAGCGATCGGCTGCGGCGGAGGACTTGGTGATGGCGGTAATAACTAAGTTACTCGGGTCAGACAATGTGCCCATTGATGTCAATATAGAGGCCTATGCTATGCGCTCCGTCAAAAACTTATTTTTGAACACAATTAAAAAGGAATCCAGAGAGGTGGGAGAGCAGAATGAGGATGGAGAGAGTGTCTATGAGACTACCGAGGACCCCACTAGTGGCCGTTTTGTCGATGAGGGTGACGTGAGTCGAGTGCTTATGGGGATGGAGGTTAAGTGTAGAGAGATTCTTACTTTACATGCCCTAGGCAACAGCTATAAAGAAATTTCTGAGGTTTTGGCTATAAAGGCTGGAACAGTAATGAGTAGAATGGCCAGATGTAGAGAGCATCTTGACCCTGTTATAGGTGGAAGATAATCATGTCAGATAAGGACTTGAGTGAGGGCTTGCTTGTAGCATATGCAGATGGTGAGCTTAGCCCGGAGGATTTGGCTCTAGTTGAGGCGGCAATGGAAGCCGATTCTTCATTACAAATCCGGATAGAAAGGTTTAAGCAATCTGGAGAGCTTTTGAAAGAGTCCTTCGATATTGATAACGATGTGACGCCCGATCATATCATTCACAGGATCAGGGAGATTGAGGCAGCCGCAATAAAAAAGCGTCAAGCCGGGCTAGAGGGAGATATTGATCAGTCGCCAAATCCATGGTGGTCTTTTTCTTTACTGGGTCGGTCATTAGCGGCTTCGTTTTCACTGCGTTCATTTGGATCTTTAGGAGGGTCATTTGCCGCTGGTTTGGCCTGCGCCTTCATAATATCTCCTGGGTTACTGACGCCAGAGAATGATTCCTCTCAATCTAAGTTCAGCGGCGAAGTTGCAGAAATCGTTATGCGTGGTTCAGCTCAGAGTCAGATGCCTTATATTAGACAGCAGAATCAAAATATTTCTAGTGGTGGCCGCTTGATTGAAGAGGAAGAATTTTCAGTAATGTATGTCTCCCCAATACAAGGTAATGTCGAGATATTTGAGATTTCAGGTGAAGACAGACCGGGTAGTGGAGTTGAGGCGCAGTTGCTAACCACTACTAAAATTGACGCGGAGCAACTTACAAACTTGGGATCATTTACTATCGATGATCAAGACACGCTCAGGTTAAGAATAGAAGTCTCTAGCGATTCTGCAATTATCAGACATGACTTGAGATTTGTGATTGGCGAGCCAAGATAGGAATATTCACCATTATCTGCCAGTTTTAGACTGTTTAGTCTTTCATAGACACCAAGGTATGAGGAAGGTGATTTCATTTTTAGTCGAGTGCGGTAACCAAGTTTCTCAAATTTGACTAAACTCGACGAATGATGCGATCATTATCCGGGACAGTTCATTAGACAGTCCTATAATGCAATGTTGCTGATATCTATGAGCCTAACTAAACATCCATCTAAATTTATCCTTCAAATACTGTGCCTGTGTTCGGTAATCTCCTTGGTACCTCTAGCATTTTCCGACATTGATAACGCAAAAATTTCCCTAGGCATTGATGACCTCATACTTTCTGCAGAGTCTGGAGATGCTGCCTCTCAGTACCAATTAGGTAGGCTATATGACGAGGGTGATGGCATTGACGAGAACAATGAAAAGGCTGTTGAGTGGTATAGGAAATCTGCAGAGCAGGGCTATGCCAAAGCTCAAGGCTATCTCAGCGAGATGTACTTTATTGGTGAAGGAGTTCAAGTTGATGATGAGAAAGCAGCTTACTGGGCTAGAAAAGCGGCAAACCAGGGCGATGCTCTAGGTCAGACTAATGTTGGTTATATGTATGACGAGGGTCGCGGTGCTACTGAGGATAACCTAAAAGCTATCGAGTGGTATTTACTGGCCGCAGAGCAGGGTTTTGCTGAGGCTCAAGGTCTTCTTAGCACCGTGTACTTATATGAGGAAGGTTTAGAGAACTATGAAAAAGCACGATACTGGGCGAGTCTGGCAGCTGAACAGGGCGACGCTCTAGGTCAGAGTAGTTTAGGCGTCATTTATGAGGACGGTTATGGAGTACCTGCAGATAATAGTACTGCTATAGAATGGTACAGAAAGGCTGCCGCACAGGATGATGCACGGGCACAAGCCATGATTGGCCGGATGTATTATTGGGGACAGGGTGTTGATGAGGATAATGAAAGAGCGTTTCACTGGGCTAGTCTGGCTGCAGACCAAGGTGATGCTTGGGGACAATACATTATCGGGTTAATATATGACGAAGGTAATGGAATCGCGGAGGATAAATCTAAAGCATTCAAGTGGTTTGAAAAGGCTGCTGATCAGAAATTCCCACCCGGAGAGATAAGCCTTGGCAAAGCCTATTTGAATGGATTTGGTGTAGAGAGTGATTATGAGCGGGCGCTGTATTGGTTCAGGAATGCGGCTGAGTGGGATCTCCCCGAAGCTCAGTATTATCTTGGCGTCATGTTTGATGAGGGTTATGGAGTGGATGAGGACAACTCCAAGGCTATCGAGTTTTATCGAAAGGCCGCTAATCAGGGCTATGCAGATGCATTAAATAACCTTGGTATGATGTATTACGTGGGCGAGGGCGTGGCCAAGGATGTGGAACTAGCAGAACAGTTCTACGGGAGGGCAGCAGATGCTGGTAGCAAAGCTGCGTATGAAAATTACTACAAGTTCGTAGTATCACGTGGAGTATCTAATAGAGATCAAATTCCCGATTCTCGTGGGCTTGATTTTGGCGACTATCATGCCCTTGTTATTGGAAACTCACGCTATGAGTACCTCGATGATCTCACTACCGCTGGCAGGGATGCGTCTGATGTTGCCGAGGTTCTAAGGGACAAGTACGATTTTGAGGTAGAGCTATTGCTAGATGCTACACGTAAAGATATTCTTACATCGCTAAACCGACTAAGGCGTGAGCTTAAGGAAACCGATAATTTCTTACTATATTATGCCGGACATGGTGTACTTGATGAAATCAAAGAAGGTTATTGGCAGCCAGTTGACTCCGTTATAGATGACGATTCGGAATGGATTTCGAATAAACGTATCAACTCAACGCTTAAAAAATTTAAAGCAAATAATGTCCTTCTGATGGCTGATTCATGCTACGCAGGTGCTCAATTTAGGGGCATTAAGCCCATTGATGAGGAATCGAGTAGTAGTATTGATTCAAGTCTGACTAGAGAAGCTCTCGTTCAGCGCCTGAGTAAGGCGAAGAGCCGAGTAGCTATAACTTCAGGAGGATTAGAGCCAGTTGTTGATAGAATAGGGCTCTCTGAAAATTCAGTGTTTGCGCGTTCATTCATTGATACTCTCAATGAAAACAAAACGCTTATCACGTCTGGCGATATGTTTACGAGTGTTAGACAGCGCGTTGTTCCCATCACTGCTGAGCACGGTTTTGAGCAGACTCCTGAGTTTGGAAAGTTATGGGCGTCCGGTCATAAGGGTGGGGACTTTATATTTTTGAGAGTTGGCCCTTAAAGTCGTTTTGGTGGGGAACCTATTGAAAACAGGCTGGGGACACTGCGTAATATCTTCTCTGGCCGTCTATTCAAATTAGGATGAATTTGAGCTAACAACGCCGTGCCTCATGACATCAGTCTACGCATGAACACTAAGCTGGCCGCACTAAATGCCAGCGTTGTAGATTCAGGAGGAGATACCATTGTCATGTTAGCTAAGCCAAACCTTATAGTGGGCAGTGACATGTCGGTTGGTATCTATAATAGTCTACCTGTTAGTCTTTTACCTTATATACTTTAGCCATCAGTTCCATACAAATCTTATTCTGCCTTAGGTTTTCTGGCGATTTGCTTTTTTCCATCTCGGATATCTTTTCAGCTATAGCCAGTGGTATCTTGAACCCACCGTCTACTTTGCTAATGACGTCATGGTAGTAGCTGCAAAAAGAAGATCGAGCGGCCTTGTCATTCATCTGATTCAAAAGAGATGCCGTTGAACCCATTAGTGAGCGAGTATAGGCAACCGCAGGATGTTTCTCTGGGAGATTACCGATAGCCTGCTGGTACGCCATTTCATCATTAGGAAATCCTACATCCTCAGCCCTTGGCTGGCAGAGATTGGCAAAGCGCATAGGTGTTGGTGGGAAATCAAGAAAGTCCTTTTTCATGCGACGCCACACACGCTCTAAATCTTTTGGGGACAAAGGTGAGATTGCTTGGTGCCAGTCTATTGGCACCCGTTCAACGCCATGACGAGTTGATAAGCTTGGATAAAGCTCGATAAGCCTAGCCCATATTTCTATTACTAGCGGCGTTGGCTCTGAACTGCTCTGATGGTGAAAGTTTGTTACGTTGCTCATAGTTATTCCTCGATATAAGTTCATCATTCCATAGCTCTCCTGATAGGTAATTTGCAGGGTGTGGAATATATTGTTTGGTTTCTAGAGACCAGACTCCCTTAGTGAGACGATCAGTAATGTTGATGATTATTTTATTGAGGTCTTTCTCTGTAAGATTTAATTTGATCCACTCAGTAAGTGCCTGCTTTCTTCCAACCTGTTTTGGATAATGTTGAAAAAAACAATTAAATAACTTGCTCTCAGCCATAAGTGGTTTGTTTATTTGGTTTGTTTCTATGGTTTGTTTATTAATAGTTACCTCTGAAGTAACTATTGGGGTTTTATCTCCCGTAATGGTTGGGGTTCCATTTCCAGTAACAGTTGCCTCTGGAGTAATGGTTACATCTAGCGTAACTAATGCCTCTCCAAATGACTTCCAGAGCATGTACATGGGTATCTGAAGGTAATACTGATTTCTACCAGTCCAACCTTTTTTCAGTTTAACCAGCCACCCTAATCCAACAAGGCGTGAGGTCATTACAGATATGCGCTGAATGCTGCTAATCCCTGAGCGACAACATAGCTGCTCTCTGCTTGGATAAACGCTTCTTGCCGTCCCCTGATAGGAATATAGGGCGAGTAATACCATTCGCTCTGGATAGCTTAATCGATCATCCAAGATGGCTGCGAGGGGACATACTAGTTTCCTAGCCAATAAAGGTTTTTTAGTGGTTTTTTGCATAATCAAATATTTAGCTGGACGCTATACGGGAGTCGATCCAATGTTGTACGTCAGCCCCCTCCCAGGCAACACCACGAATACCAATTCGGATGCGCTTTGGAAAGCGACCGGCTTTTTCTTCATGATAGATCCACGGTATCGACTTACCGGTGCGGATTGCTATCTCTTTAGCATTGACTAGTCTGTTAGCTAGGGGTAGTGCCAATACAATTTCAAGATAACGGGTAGATGAGGTAGCCTTATTCATTTGAACTCCTTAAAGCATGTGATTAGACATATGACTTTAGCGAAGTTAATTAAAAAGGCATTAAGTTTGGAGGGGTGTGGGTCGCTTAGTTTTAAGGGTCTGTGGAATCTTGTTTATCTAACCATTGATCATATTCTCGTTTGATATTCCGCCTATCGAGAGGCGGGGAGGTGGGAGCAACGTCCCATTTTCGCACCACGAGGGCTATGGCTGCATTTTTATCTAGGCCTTCCTCAATCAGTTTATGAATCCACCGTGCCCGCATGCTCTTATGTGTAACAATGTTTATCACTGACGGTTTCAGAACCTCCGCGAGATAAAATTCGCCAGAGCCTGAACCAAAAGACCTAAGATGATCTAAGGCTTGTTGACGGTTGTACGCTCCTTTTTTTGGACGACCAGTCTTAGTAAGTGGATCTATCAGGAATGGCATCCTAATATGTCTGCATACGTCGGTTATGGTTTTGTAACTGAGTTTTCTTTCAAAATCGTTGTGTCTTTCTCTGCATTCTTGAATTAGGTCGATCATTCCAGTGATTGAAATGCTCATAGTGCGCTCTCCACGAACTGACCCCATTCATGCATTAATGTGCGCCTTTTTTCCATAAAATCGCCTTTAAAGTAATGTTGTTCGATTTTATTGCCGACTTTGTGAGCCTGGCAGGCCTCAATTACGTTATTTGAGTAGCCATAGGTCGTTTCTTCAGCCCAGGTTTTAAATGTCCCTCTGAATCCATGTGTCGTAATGTGCTTGGGTGATAAAGACAGTAACTTATTAATTGTTGTGTCTGAGATAGGTTTTCCTGCTTGAGGAGACGGAAAAATAAACCCAGATCCATTATCAAAGGCTTTAGCCAATCTTAGAACTCTGTCGACATGCTCGGTAATGGGGGTATTAAGCTTATCGGTTTTCATCCTATCTTCAGTGACTCGCCAAATACTTTGATCTGAATCGATCTCATTCCATGTGGCCGATTTTGCAACCCCAATTCTTGAGCCAATTGTTAGGATAATAAACCTTAGCGCGAGTGACTGGACTGAATCTATGGCATGAAGCTTTGCATAGAAATCGGGAAGCTCAAGGTAAGGTAGTGACTCAAAGGGCTTTGGTTTCTTTACGCTGCTTGGGCGTGCAAGGACATGTTCTATATTTCCCTGCCAGGTTGCTGGATTAGCGGTTGATCTATAGCCATGAGCCATGGCCCAACCAAAGACTGCAGCCGTTCGTTGTAGCGTCCTACGGCCCGTCTCGGCCCGCTTAGTGTTCCATAGCGGGCGGATAGCGTCGATAATGTCTGAAGAGGTAATTTCATCTATTGGGATATCCCCAATAGATGGGCATATATGCGTTTCTAGAGTGGAACGCCATTGTTTTTTGTTCTTGTCATTAGTTAGGTCGGTGAGTTTCTTTTTAAGGTACTCATCCATGCAATATCTAAAGCTTGGCTTTTTGGAGTTTTTTCGTTTGTTTGGACGAGGATCAATGCCTCTGGATATATCTAGATTCCAGTTAGCCACTTTCGCTTTGTCAGCGGTCATATCACCAGTAACAACCAAATTGGTATCAAACTTTATGCCATTCTTATTTACTCGAAAGCGAATTGTACGGTTGCCTTTGTCATCAATAATAAAGGTCGCATGACGATCAAATTTATAGCGCGCAGGTCTCTTTCCGCTATATTGCGAGAAATTCATCGAAAACGTACCCCCAAATTCACCCCCGAAATTTGGGGGTAAGCTATGATATTAAATGAGGATATTGAAGAGAATTGCAAATAATGTCAATAAAAACAGTACCCTATGATAGTCAAATGAAAGCATTGATGTATATTAGGCGGCCTCTCTCACCGCCAAGCAGTACCGTTAAGACCCCTGCAAATGCTGGGGTTTTTTCGTTTATGGGTGTTTAAAATACTGTAGAGTTACAGTTACGAGAGCGAAACTTCAAAATAAGCGTATCTGAGGAGACTGTAACCAAATCTGTGTAACTGTCTATCATTAACCCCAAACTAGGGAAGGTATAGACAAATGAATCACGATAAACTAAAAACCATAGCTCAAGAAGCTGCGAAGACGATTAAAACCGAGGCTGATCTCAATGAATTTCGGCAGATGCTCACCAAAATAACGGTTGAGACTGCCCTGAATGCTGAATTGGATGACCACCTAGGTTATTCCAAGTATGAGGCGTCAGACAGCTCTAATAGCCGCAATGGCTTCATGGGTAAGACCCTTCAAACGGATGATGGCCAATTTGAAATCGATACGCCACGGGATCGAGAAGGTAGCTTCGAACCCCAATTGGTTAAGAAACGCCAACGTCGATTCACCTCGATGGATGACAAGATCTTGTTCCTGTACGCCCAGGGTATGAGCACTCGGGAGATCGTTGCGACGTTCAAAGAGATGTACGGCGCTGATGTCTCGGCGACCCTAATTTCGAAGGTGACGGATGCAGTTCTTGAGCAAGTTGTCGAGTGGCAATCGCGGCCTCTGGATGCGGTCTATCCGATTGTTTACTTGGACTGCATTGTGGTCAAAATCCGGCAGGACAAACAGGTGATCAACAAAGCCATTTATTTGGCCTTGGGCGTTAATATGGAGGGCCACAAGGAATTGCTGGGACTGTGGCTGTCAGAAAATGAGGGTGCCAAGTTCTGGCTCAACGTCCTCACAGAACTGCAGAATCGCGGTGTGAAGGACATCCTGATTGCCTGTGTTGACGGACTCAAGGGCTTTCCGTACGCGATCAGCACGGCCTTTCCGGACGCCCAGATACAGCTGTGCATTGTTCATATGGTGCGCAACTCGTTGAAGTATGTCACTTGGAAAGACTACAAGGCTGTCACGGCTGACTTGAAACAGGTCTACCAATCTGTCATCGAGGAAGAAGCCTTACTAGCGCTGGATCGGTTCTCTGATCGGTGGGATGATAAATACCCCCAGATCAGTAAGTCATGGCGTACTCACTGGGAGAATCTCAACACCTTGTTCAACTATCCGGAGGAGATCCGAAAAGCAATCTACACGACCAACGCCATCGAGTCGTTAAACAGTGTTATTAGTAAGGCTATCAAGAAACGAAAATTGTTTCCCACGGATGATTCGGCAAAAAAGGTCATCTATCTGGCCATTCAGGCAGCCTCCAAAAAATGGACCATGCCAATCCGCAACTGGAAAGCAGCCTTGAATCGATTTATGATCGAGTTCGAAAACCGCTTAACGGATTATATTTAACTTGGGCAGTTACACAGAAAAGTTTACAGGGTCGATGACAGAATTGATATGGTTAGATCGGGACTCTTGATTTTTATTTCATCCAGCCTGTTTCTTTCAAAATCCACCTTTTATATAACCCTGAATGAATCATGCGTCATCAATATTTGGTTTGTTTTGTGGTCCAATTATAATAGTTGAGTTTCAACTCATAAATAAAACGTAGAAGGGGGGCGTTTAATTGTGAAATGATGGTTTTAGTATTCCGTCTATTACTAATGCCGTCAATATCACTTGTAATACTCGCAGGAGAGCACCAGATGACACTGGGCTCGACCCCCAATACACGACCGTTAAATTCCCAATAAAATTGCATGTCGTCATCTACTGGCCTCCCGAAAAAAGACCTCGCCTCGACTAGTTTCAATGCACCTTCTTGCGACACTAAATATCCAGTAGCTCTTGATGGAATTTTTCTGTATCTACATAGATAAAAATGCTCACTTAACCTATCAAGAACAAAGTGCTTTTTCTTCTTTGGTGGGTCACACAACTTTATAATATCCCAGCTTTCCGAAAGATTCTCAATCTCCGTCAATACAACCTCTAAATGATCGTCTAACTCAGCGTCATCTTCTAGTATTAGCGCCATGGATAAATCATCTCTAATTATTTTCTCCCAACACTTAATATGGCTCATGTAACAGCCAATTTCACCCAATGAAAGTGGACGGCGATAAATTTTTCTATTAAGGGAATAGTTGTAGTGTTTGGATAAACTGGCTGCATCAAGTAGGGATCCATTCACTGCAGAGATTCTCGTGAATTCTAATTTCAGACGGTCCGTTTCAGAGCTAATGTGCTCCAGCCGATCCTTAGAGCTATCGAGATTGATTACAAAGATATTCAAAGGTAATTTTCGCCTAAGGTTGTATTTTTTTAATGCCGTTTATCCATTAGTGTATCGTTATTTATCTGTGTAATATACATAAATACTGATTATTTGTTTGACAAAGGATTGATATCGTTTGATGGTGACGGTGATCTACTGATCAGTAAGCACTGTGATCAGTCTATTGTTGAGGCATGGTCAATTGAAGCGCGAAATACTGGATCGTTTCATGACGAACAGAAATCATATTTAGATTATCACCGAAAGAATATTTACAAAGGATAATTATATGTCTGGTAGACCCGCATGGACACCAACTAAAACAGTATGTCAGGAAGCTCTTGTAATGGCTTCTAACGGCCTTACAGTGGCTCAAATAGCCGATTCTTAGGTATATCGGAATCAACCTTATACGGCAAACAGAACGAATATAAGGAGTTTATGGATGCTATAAAAAAGGGCCGCGCCGAGGGTTTGAATAAGGTCTCTAACGCACTCTTTGAGAAGGCCACTCAGGTTAATGTTACGGCTATGATTTACTACCTGAAGGTCAGAGACAGAGAGAACTGGGGTGAAAATCAGCCAGAGCCTTTGAGGGAGATACCGCCTGTGCAGATTGTTGTGGACTCTAGGGCAGTCGAATGCGAGCTAATTTAATTATCAAAAGGACTTTGGCTTTAAATGTTCTGCTTCGACGACTTTTGAAGCTCCATTTTCATCAGTTTGCTTTGTCGTGACATCATGCGTGCCTGAAATGTCATATCGAGTAATTCTCGTTTCGCCACAGTCATCAGATGTCTGCATCGCTAACTGATCAAAATAATTCAACATATACATAAGTCGGTCAGTCGTGCGTGTTCCTCTTAAGGGGTCCCATTCTATCTCGAGTATAGTGTGGTCATCCGAGATCACGAAAAGTTCCTCAGCTATATAGGACGCCTCTCCTCTTTTTGACCAGCTGATCTTGACCCGAAGTCGGACCTGGGCGCATATATATCCATCACCAATGTTAAACCCTACGTGTTGTCATCTACGACTCGGACAAATGGAATATTTTCAGACCAATTATGCTTTTCACCCATAGCCCTGCTGTCCACAAACCTATTGAGCTCATTTGAAACATTAGTAGTTTTCCATGCGCCATATGAACCATCTGACCTGTAGACCTGACTAAGCTCATATTCAGATCTCGGACCTGAGGCACAAGCAGTTAACAATACCGCTGTAAGTAGAATTAATCGTTTCATATCTAATCTCGCTTTTGTAATTCGTCTCTTATCTCTTTAAGCAACTCGGTGTTCTCCTGCTGTCTGGTAACAAAGAAGTAAAGAGGATAGATACCCAGAGTAATGACTGTGAGAATCAAGAAGATGATGAAATTGCCAAGTCGTGCGGCCATGAGCCTGTTCCATTGAGTTTTGAAAGGATATTCATAACCGAATAGCCCATTCAGTCAAATCAGGGCTAGAGCGAGGAGGAGGGTAGGGATAAAGCGACCAAAGGGTACAACGAAAGGTACAACAAAGTAATGCTGACTTAATTGATATATAATATATGTCTTAAAATCATTGTTTTACATGCAAAGAGTAGAATCCCTCTCTCACCGTCATATTTAGTCTGCAAAAGCTCTACAGTCCCGCGACCTAAAACCGTATCTAAAATCTATTCCCACATCAGTTCGGTGATGTCATTTAGAGACTAGATTCTGTATGTCGAGAAGCACAGATGCTATTGGTCATATGATTGCTACTCAAATCTATATTGAAACTGTACCTCTAAGGTATCTGCCTCTGCTTTTAGGCCTTTCCAGGATGTTTTTCCCTTCAGCAGGGTAACGCCAATGTGCTCAAAAATGGTTGTGGAGACATAACAGTTGCGGTTTATCTCTCGATACCCGCTAGATGAATCATCGAAAAAATCGCTTCTTACGCCAAAGTAAAACTTATCTAGCTCAATTGTTAAGAAGCCATGTTGTCGAGACCATTTAGTGCCAGAAAAAAAATCCTGCCCAAAACCTACTGATTGAATGACATTAAAATCTGTGTATATAAATTTATCTGCTAGCTCTAAATAAAATGAATTGGCATTTTCTCGAAACCTATTGTCGGAGTTTTTCTCCTTAAACGATGTTGCAGTTTTGTGCAAACTAATCGACGCGACCTTATCCCTATTAACTGGACCCGTAAAGCCTAGAGGGATCAGCCCAGGGTTCAAAAATGAAACGTCAAATTTTATCCCAATTTGACTATTGCTATTAGAGAAGACTGTTAAGCCAGACTCTGTTGTTTTATCAAGATGCTTCATTGTAATGGCGATGTCGTCAGTCAATCCATATTCTAAAAACAGGCTATTGAATTGCTGCCTTGCTTCTCCAAGTTCGGCTGGATTTTCCAATAGTCTAAAAATATTATCGGCGGTACCATGACTTGCAATCAGCTTAAGACTCTCTGGATTTTCCAACCAAGCACTCGCTATCCCCTTTGTTGAATAGCTGGCGGATAATATTATATGCGCGAAAAAAAATAGAGGTCGAATTTTAAGGGAGCTAGCCATCATAAAAGCTAACTCCGTGAGCAGTCTTATTCCAGTGATGAGGCCTGCGTATAGCCTCGTATACTGCGTAATATGCAGCGATCGAATGTAGGACCCAATACAGGGGTTGAAGCAGTGTGAGAGGTAAATCTGAATATCTTTTGTCCTTTATGGAAATAACCATTGCTAGAAAGATGTAAATTAGGTTGGGTATAAGTAGTGCCAGCATCAAGGTCCCTTCTAGTTCGGCAGGAAAGAGAAGCGAATCTAGGCCATAGACATCGAGATTGAATAAGTCAGCAATGTAAATACCCCATAGTACGGGATAGAGTAAAAATGAAACTACCGGAAAAAAGATAAAGAGGGTCAAAACCATATAGTTTTTAAATCCGAGCTTCTGAAGCAATTTAATCGGATTGCGGTTATGAACCAAGTAAGTGATGAGGTGACCTTTGATCCATCTTGATCTCTGCTTTATCCAGCTTCCAAATGTGGAGGGACATTCCTCAGGAGTGTCGGAATCAAGTAAGCCCACTTTATGGCCTTCAAGGAACATTCTGATCCCCAGGTCCGCGTCTTCTGTCACATTATAGGCATCCCAACCACCGAGCGTCTCTAGAACATCTTTTTTAAAATGATTTGATGTTCCGCCCAATGGGATAGGAGATTGCATCAGATGTAGTCCAGGTAAAAATAACTTGAACCATATTCTATACTCCATATCGAACATCTCGGTTAACATATTTTGTTTGGAGTTATAAAAGTTAAGTTTTGCTTGAAGGCAGGAAATATCTCCCTTTGAGTTTTTAAAATAGGAAGCTGCTTTTTTCAGCTGTAATCTGTCAGGGACATCCTCCGCATCATACAAAGCAACATATTCGCCGGTACAGTAAGGCAATGCGTAGTTACAGGCTCTCGGCTTCGTTTTTGAAATCTCTATATCCGTGGTGCCCGGGACTATGATTGTTTCCATATTTTGCGGTGGACGTGAATCATTGATTGCGTTAAGTGTGTCCTCGTCTTCTTCTTCAATTACAAGCTTTATGTCGAGCTTTTCCTGCGGGTAATCTAATCGACTTAATGCTTTAATCAGTTGAGGTACCACCTCTTTTTCCTTATATAAGGCTACAATAATCGAGTAGGTTGGGAGGCTGTTGATGTCCACTTGATCTATCAAAGAGTTATCCATAAGAAACTCATAGGAAAATTCAAGTGATGACAAAAATAAATATATTTTTAAAAGATGAGTTGACACAAAAATTGCCAATGCCAAATAGACAACAACAATAGTATCCATGAAAAGGGCAGACAAACCTATTAACACTGCGGCGACAGCAATGGAAGTTTTCGACACCAGTACCTTAGCAGAGGCATCCGGGTTTATTTCATGGAGTAAATTAGACGAATTATACAAATCTATATTTTCGAAGCGTTTTCTCATTAACCAGCTCAGGTCGTCAGGAGAAGCGATAATGATTTTATACGACTTATAAAGGTTGCCTAGTAACTCAATCAGGTCCGTAGACATTCTATTGGTGATAATTGCAACTGTGCCATTAGCGGATTGGCTAATTGGCAAGAAGCTATATCGTTTATACTCGGCATACAGTGAATCGACAGATAAGCTTAGATCAAATTTAGCTCTGTTAGGGTCAAACAGGTCGAGGTTTAAGATTTCAGATAGTGTTTGATAATAATCTATGCGCCTCACCCACCCTCTAGAAATCAGTATTTCTGCAAAGTATTCGCTGGTAAAAAGCGCATCGTCAGTAGTCTCTAGAGGGAATGAGATTAGATCCTTTTGCAAAAGCGAATAATAAACCTTTCTATGCAGGTGAGCCCTGGGTGTATTGTAATAATTCGATAGCATTGGGTTATCTACATTTTTTCGAGCTTGTCTGTCGGCTTTGGTTCATGCCAAAACGACCCCTGTTGGAGAAATATCCCTATTTCCTGAAGAGCTTTTGCTTGGGCGGAATTTGTGACGTCTTTAGCAATTAACTCTATGTTTAATTTTTTACTTAAATCAACCAGGTTTGAACAGATCTCTTGCTTTCTTACAGATCTATCTAGCCCCCGTGTAAGCTCCGCTCCTATTTTTAATATTCCGATATCGAATTTAGCGATGGCGGACAAACTGATGGGCTCTGAGCCTGAGTCATCCAAAGCCAATTTAAGCCTGGAATTCTCTAATGCTGCAATAATGCTGCTAAATTTATCATGTTGATAAAGGCTGTCGGGCAAGAACTTACTGTTGATTATTTGCAACACGCAGTGATCCAAAAATAGATCATCAGTAGTGATTTCTTCATAGACAATTGATGATGAGGTAGCTTTCTCAAGAGACAGTGCTAGATCAATAGAGAAATGGGCTGGAACGTTGAGTGATTCACGGACTTGCGTGACAAATGCCTTCCTGGCGTTGTGTATTATTTGAAAATAGGGGTTTTCCCATTGTAACCTGTTGAAGGTTTCCCAATAGGCTTCGGTAGGTATGGTTTGATGCTGGAGATCATCCCAGCGCACTATCGCCTCCACACCAATAATTTCATTGGTTTTACAATTTACAATGGGTTGACCGTAAAAGTTAAACTCATTATTTAGAATGCCTTCTTCGATAGAGGGTTCGGAACATTCACCGGTAAGATTTATGGCTGTTTTGCCCTCTATATCTTTATAGATGTTTTTCTGATTCCATTCGCCGAATCGTTGCGTTGAAGATAACTCCTGGAACGAGTCTCTATTTGCCTCCTTTGCTCTTTTCAAAGCATTATCTGCCTTTGCTAAAAGTGTAGATATGGGCTCGTTCTGATCATCGCAGTATGCTCCAATGCTGGATTTGTACGTAATTCGGTTATCTCCATATGTTATGAACTTTAACGTTTCCTGGCTGCGCAGATAGTCAATAAACTGATTTGTTTCTCTGTCAATGATATGGACTCCAATAAATTCATCGCCACCCAGCCTATAGAAGGATGCTTGCCAATCTACTGACGCTTGTATGTTTTGAGATAAATCCACAACTGCTAAGTCACCAGCAACATGGCCATGTTTTTGGTTTATTGCCCTGAGATCGTCCAGGTCGTGCATTAATATAAATAGATGCAGTTTTTTATCTAATGCAGTTGCCCTCAGTGATGGAAAGTCCTCAAAAAGAGACTGTCGACCTTTGAGTGCAGTGAGAGGGTCTCTGGAGGTCTTATCGCTAAGTCGCAATATGTCCTCATTAGCTTCATTAACCAGCTTCTGGATACTCACTAAAAAGGTATTTATGGCATAGTTTAAAATATAACCCAGACAGGTAGGGCCTATAATATGAGCAAAAAGAGGGACAATCGTTGGGGTGCCCAAATGGTCCAAATGAGTGTTTGAGCCCTGAGTTATTTCATCGGCCACCAGCATATTGTTGATGGAAAGCTCCCCAGTATTGAGAAATATTGCGACCTGGGCAGAGAAGGTAGCAATGAGACTAATTTGGGCCAGATAATAATAACCGGCGATCACAAGAGCTATGGATGAATAACCGATAAGGATGCTAGTTGAAGTCTCAAGTCCATACGAGTAGGCGCCAGTCAAGCTCACGGGGATCGCAGTTGCCACTATGGCAAGGGTCTTAATCAGGCATTTGGATTTTGGGTTGTCTAAAGCTATGGCAGATGTGAGGCCAGCTGAATAACACAGCAAAACGGCAACGAGCCACAGTGTATCTGTAAAGGCAACATACTGATGATCATCACCATTGCTAATAAATTGCCGAGCAATAAATAAACTGGTGAAGAAAATCACGTAAAGGCTATATAGAGAGGTTATTAGCCTATTTCTTAGCCTTGAATGATCTGTGGGCTCAATGTTCATTTCATCTGCTCTTCTATTTTAACGTGTGCGCCTTTTAGCTATTAATATACATAAATACGGCAGATAATTACCAGAGTGCGACAACAGTATTACAGTTGTATTACAGATTTAGTGAAAAGAGTACGACCTAGCTAAAAACAAGGATATTTGCCCATATGATCAGCTATGACGAATAATTATCAGGCCTTAAACCACTCTTAGTATCAAAAAAGCCTTTGATTTTGCGCATATCGCCATCGATATCTTCGCTGGGTTGCATTAATCCGTCTATGCCAATGGTTCTGGTTGCGCTGTCCACGTAGACAATCAGTATGGGCACATCAGCGGTAGTAGCCACATGGTGGAACCCGAGCTTCCAATTGGGGTTTGCACTGCGTGTGCCTTCTGGAGTAATAATCAAAACAAACTCTTCGCGCTCTGAGTAGATATCAGCTATATAGTTGACCAATGAGCTCGCCTGGGTACGGTTGACTGGAATAGCCCCACAATAGCGCAAAAACCAGCCCAGAGGGCCGACAAACAGGGTGCTTTTGATAAGCACGCTGGGTTTTAGGCGCAGCACTGAAACCGCTAGTACAAATAGGAAAAAGTCCCAGTTTGAGGTGTGAGGCGCCACAATAAGCACATACTTTTTATGGTCTTTGGGTAGCGAGCCAATCACCCGCCAGCGAATAATTTTTAACATCAGCTTGGAAAAAAGACGCAGTATCGGACTTAATAGAGGTGTAGAAAAAAGCGTGTAGCGCACAACTAACTCCCTAAATACATAGGCTGGCGTTTTTTTATATTAGATTGCGCACTATAACCACAGTGGATAAACCAATCCACAATGTATTAAACGCCACCATAGTGGGCAGCAGCTTGCGCTCAGATACCCATATTAGCAGTGCAGAGGTAAACAATGTGACTATGTGCAGTTGCCAGATCTCTTTTTGCCATACCAGACCCGGTAGTATTACAGCCGCCTTGGCAATCCAGGCTACAGCCTCGACAACATTGTAGTTTACCCAGTAGCCATCTTGAAACCACAGGTTGTAGCTATTGCTGATGTTAGCAAAGCCCACTCGCGAATAAACTAGCGTAGTTATGGTTAAAAATACAATTGTCGAAATAATTATGTCCAAAGTTACTCCAAAGAGCTGACTCTGTCAGCCAATGTTAAGTTCAAGATGCCCAAGCAAATTATTTAGTGGAACAGAGACATCTGTGTGCTATATTTCTGCGCCGCTCGGATAGCCGAGGCATGATCGACGACCGGCGAGGGGTAGTCAGTTCCAATCGCACATTGTGCCTTAGTTTGCAGCGTTTTACTCATCAACATTGATTAGATAACCAGCTGAGCGGCTTGTCAGAAAGCTTTGCAGAGCTCTTGTGGCTGCACATCTGCCGCCTTGACGAAAATTCTTGTTGCCAGTATTCAGATTCCAATCCATACAGAGGAATCACTGGGATGCCAAGCGCTGCTCTAACTTTGTCAATGCCAAAGGCAATAGCCGCTCAACGAAACCGCTATAGGCTTGAGTTGAGGGATGAAGGTTATCGCTGGCAACCAGGCTGGGGTTATCCAACCCCTCTCTGGTGATGTCGATGATATAGACATAGCTCAGGCCATTGTCTTCGCAGTAGTCTTGAGCATAGTTGTTATAGAGGTCTATACCCGCACTGATGCGGCTGGGATTCCTAAATTCGCCAAAAGGAGTGAAGGCATAGTCAGGAATTGACATCACAATTAACTTGCTGGGGTCTCCACCAACAAAAGAAATAGCCTTGTCTACCAGCTCTATAAATTCGGTCTCATAAACTTCAAAAGGCCTACTTTGAAATTGATTATTCACGCCAATTAGAAGAGTCACCAAGTCAAAGTCAGTGGCTGGGTCCTCTGCCTCTATGGCGCCTAATAAATCAGAGGTAGTCCAGCCGGTCTTGGCGATAACCTTTAAGTCAATGCTGTGCTCGCCATCTTCAACGATAAAGTAACGCACCTTTTTGTTATTTAGGCAGCCAGTAAAGGTTAATTCCTCTACTGTCTGCTCACCCCAGGTTTGGGCCCGGCTTGAGGTGGTCATATCGCAATTAAAACTTGATGCCCAGTTTGCAGCGCTGGCCTGGGCTGACATAAAGTTGCTGTTGGCAACACCGGCACCACCGTCCAACGGTACCAGTTCATCATTGGCACCGTTTACCTGGAAGACAGACACAGCCTGAGCGGGTACCAAGCCCCCAATCGTCACCGTCTGCTGGCTTATCAATGGCGCAATACCTTTAAACACTGCGCTCTCTTTGGCGATTTTATTGACCAGGCCAGCACCATTTGAGATACCTACGCCATAGATCCTGTCCAGATTGAATTTACTATCGGCCTCAAGAATATTGACGATCAGTGACACAAACGCCACATCATCGGCGCTGTTTTCGCCGCTGACATTCCATTGTTGCTGGTAACCATCGGGAAAAATGCCTATAAACTCTCCCGAGTCAATTAAATCTCCTATTTCGGGATGAGCGTTGAGAAGCCCCTCACCATAGCCACCGGCCCCATAAAAGAAAAATACCACAGGATAGCTATCTTCAGTTTGATCTGCAGGTGCACGGATCTGGAAGGTTCTGTCAATTAACTGCCCATCAATACTTTGACTGACCAGGTTCTGGCCAGATACGGGGGCGACTGCAGGCGCAGGGGATGGCGCTGCAGCCTGAAGCTGTGGTGATGGAGCAGAGGAACCGCCACCGCCGCAGGCGCTGAGTAGAAACATGGCTAACCAGATTGCTAATTTCACGCTGATCTCCTCAGTGGTCTTTTTTCTTGCGGGCGATGGTTGTCTCCAGGTCACCGCCCTGGAGGCGCCTGTCAATCTCCTCCAGCGACATATAATCCAGATCCCAGTGGTTACAGATATCGTTCCTGTACCTGGTATGGTTTTTGTCGGTGGAGTCTGATTTTTTTCGATTAAAATACTTGAGTAGTCGATCGGTAATATCCATTACAGTAATACTACGGACCCCTATGATTGGATTGATTGCACTAACACTGAAGAAACGGAGGGCAACTGTGTTTTCGAGAAATTTTATGTGCGGGTAAGCCAGATACTGATTCTGTTGTATATTTAAAACGAGTAACTAATGCCAGCAGAAATCTGGCCGTGGGGTTGCGAGAAAAACTTGCTAGTTTTACGGTTGTAAGCGAGCGGATCTATACCGAGAAGATTGCGTTGGGATATCTGACCCCTGAGATAAAGCATAACTCCTACATTTGGCTGAAACCACAACGCCAGATCCAGCGCTGTATTATCTTTATAGTTGGTTTCATTTGCGCCATATTGGTAGGCGTGCCTATTAATTAAATAATGCTTAAGAGAGAGGCTTGCAGACAGTTTTTCGGTCAATCCAAGTTTACTGCCAAAATCGATTATTAAAGCTTGTTCGGTCCACGGAGTTTGCTGAGGCAGCTGTGTACTAAGGCTGGTAATAGTGTCTCCCAAAGTAACTCCTCTGTAGTATGCGTTGAGTAAGATTGGATCGTCTATCTCCAATAGTTTTGAGCTGTAACTCAAATCGGTGCGCGAGCTTTGGTAGTCAACTTTCTGATAAAAGGGCAGGCCACCAAACAGCTCGCCTCTGATTTCTACTCCTAGTCGGTAAACCTGTGCTCGCCCGTCAATGGTCATCGCAGGGTAGTAGTTGGTTACACCTTCATTAACGTAAGCCTCACCATCCAAAAGTCGGATATCGGCATTTTCACAGGCGCCGCCCAGAACTACCCCATTGTGAGCGTAGCAGTCTATATCTATCGAGTTTTGCTCAACCACTGAAGCGGATAGATTGATATACATAGGAAAGTCAATAAAGTAGCCTAGGTGGTAGCTTGCAACCACGCGATGCTCATCACCCTGAGTCTTTATTGAAAAGGGTTCCACTGCCCGTGACACCAGCGCCGAGCTGTTTTTGAACTCATATCCTACGCGTAGCCGCTTACCGACGGGGGCTAGCAGGCTTAGCTCTTTAGCGTAGGCGCGCTCGGGTCTAGAGCTACTGTTTACCTTCGAAGCAAAATCGAGGAAATCCAAAGAAATATCAAAATAACTATATTCTGCAGCCGCGACAGTAGCTTCGCTGGGTTCGAGTAGTTGAATATTAAGGAAGTCAAAATCTGCATTGGCCAATGAACACAAAGCCGCGAGCCAAAGATAAATAATAGTATTTTTTATGGCTTTTAGTGTCATGGTCCCTCCGCGGGTAAAGCGCTTATTAGTATGCAGGCAAGACGTTGTGGAAAGTATAATTTTGCAACATTTGAAAGCCCTTTTGCAGTCTAAACTGTTAACGGGCTGCTATCAAAGTATCTAATTATCTTTATACTAGACTCTTCAGGTAAGATTCTAGCGATTAAAATCAAGCTACGATAACAGGATATTCAGAGATTTCGGTTGTTGATAGCAGCTAACTAGGTGCAACTGAGATGTATGACTTACTTTCCATGGCTATTGCCATCACTCTGGGCACTTCGCTATTTATCTGCATAAAATGGCGCAATCTGGTAGTGACAGGGCCCACGCCCTTATCTCTATTGGCCTTCTCAGCCATCCTGTTTACCTCCGGTCTCGATGTAGGCCTGATTATGTTTCCTCTGGTTGAGTTCCCGGTCTATGCATCTGAGGCGGCCTATAGCTTCACCAACCCACTGGCGATTGAGTTTGGTTTTTGGGGTTTTCTGGTGTGGGCGTTTTACTTTTTGACGACCTTTTATTTCTGTGTTGTCGAGCCCAGGGTAAAGCTCTTTGAGCTGCCCGCTATTCGCTGGATCAATAATGCCATTATTGTCGCTACCTGTGCTTTTACAGCATTTTTGTTTTTAAGCTATGTGCCCAGCTATATAGAGGGCATTACTGATTTACAGCAGTACATGCTGGTGGGGCTAATTATTTTGATGGCTGTGTTCTCCAGTACGGATATTCGCTATGTAAAGATTTTAAGCCTTGGCTCCAGCGCTCTGTTTTTGCTACTGACTCTGGTAATGCTACTAGCTTCAGGAGCCTCTATGCAGGGCTATTTGTCTTCAATGGCTAATATTGCTGGGTACTTTGAAAACCTCCATCGCTTTGTGAGTCCAATCAGTGATTATCACGGTTGGTACCTATTTTGGTGGTTTGCATGGAGTATTATGATTGGTCAGTTTGTGGCCAGGTTTGTCAGTGGTCTAAAGACCTGGCAGCTATTGCTGGCGCTACTGGTTATACCTTCCATTGCCATTGGCCTTTGGTTCTCTGTGCTCTATTACTATTTTTCCAATGAGATTGCTGTGGCTGGCATACTGCGAACTGCAATGGTAACCCTGGGTATTATTTTTGTGATTAATTCACTGGATTCATTAATGCGTTTATATACAGATAATCTGTCAATAACAGTGAAGCAACTGGGGCGGCTTAAGTATATTCTCGGAAACTGGTTATTAATGAGCCTGCTGGTGCTACTGTATCAGCTGACCCCGCTTAAAATTGAATGGGTGGGACTGCTGGTAATTGGCTTATATGTGGTGATTTATACACTGCTATTTAGGCACAGAAGCCTGCTTGGCAAAGATTTTTCTCAGTCTCAGCTCGATCAGCGGGCTTAACCCAGGTGTATTGACTAGTGCGACGGACAACAGATTACGATTATATAGTGGTTGGGGCTGGTTCAGCTGGTGCCATTGTTGCGTCCAGATTATCTGAGGACGCGGATTGCACTGTCCTGTTAGTCGAATACGGCGGCTCTGATGCCAGTGTATTTATTCGCATGCCCTCAGCTCTGGGTATTCCCATGAACAGCAATAAATATAACTGGGGTTTTGAGTCCGCGCCTGAGCCCTATCTCAACAATCGGCGTATGAATTGTCCCAGAGGCAAGGTGATGGGGGGCTCATCCTCAATCAATGGCATGGTCTATGTCAGAGGCAACGCCAGAGATTACGATGAGTGGGAGTCATTAGGTGCCGCTGGCTGGAATTACCAAAACTGCCTGCCATACTTTAAAAAGCTGGAAAACCATCAGTGCCGAAACAGTGAATATACTGGCATAAATGGCCCTGTGGCGATCTCTGCTGGTAATAATATGCGCAACCCTCTGTACCGGGCTTTTATCGATGCTGGTGTCGAGGCGGGTTATGGCGAAACTGATGACTACAATGGTTACCGGCAAGAGGGATTTGGACAAAAGTTTATGAACGTCGATGCTGGAGTGCGTGCCTCCAGTAGCCGTGCCTACCTTACAATGGCAAAGAAAAGGCCTAACCTGACTATCATTAAGCGTGCCCTGGTCACTGGAGTTAAGTTTGAGGGTAAAACTGCGACCGGTATTGAATACCGAAAGGGTGGCAAAATCAGACAGGCTAGTGCTCGTCGGGAGGTCATACTCTGCGCTGGCGCCATAGGCTCACCGCATTTACTGCAGGTTTCTGGTGTGGGGCCCAGAGAGATATTAGAAGCCGCAGATATCGACATGGTGCATGAGCTACCAGGTGTGGGTGAAAACCTTCAGGATCATCTCGAATTTAATTTTCAGTATCGCTGTAAACAGCCCATCAGCCTCAATAGCAAGCTGGGGCTTTTGCAGAAAGCATTTATTGGCGCCCGCTGGCTATTGTTTAAGACTGGTCTGGGCCGCACCAATCACTTTGAGGCCTGTGCCTTTATTCGCTCCAGAGCTGGGGTTGAGTCACCGGATATTCAATACCACTTTCTGCCTGGTGCAGTTACCTACGATGGCTCGGTCGCCTTTAAAGGCCACGGATTTCAGGTGCATGTAGGGCATAACAAGCCGACCAGCAGGGGTTATGTGCGCGCGCTATCAGCTGATGTCCGCCAGCATCCGCAGATTTTGTTTAACTATTTGCAGACCGAGGAAGATCGACAGGGTTTCCGCCAGTGCGTGCATCTTACTAGAGAAATAATGAATCAGCCGGCTATGGATGCCTATCGTGGTGAGGCCATTCAACCGACCTCTGAGGTGCTGACTGATCAGCAGATTGACGCCTTTGTTCGCAACTCAGTCGATAGTGCCTATCATCCGGCTGGTACCTGCAAAATGGGCACTGACCAGATGGCCGTGGTTGATGCAGATCTGCGGGTGAGGGGGGTTGCTAACTTGCGGGTTATCGACTCTTCAGTGTTTCCATCGCTGCCCAATGGTAATCTCAATGCACCTACCATGATGCTGGCGGAGCGAGGAGCAGATTTAATTAAAGGCCATAGCCTCAAGCTTTCTAGGTCGGCACCGACATATACAGATAGGGACTGGAAGCAGCAACAACGACAGGGCGAGCCAGTGCGCCGCGCCTAGGGCTTTATAGATATTTATGCTTACTAAAACTCAATCAACAATGGAAGTATTTAACCAACACTGGGCTGTTGGCAAATACAACAATGACTTTGAATCTTCACTGCGACTCGCTGTGAAGCATGAGTTAGAGGGGGGCGATATAAATAATGAATTGCTGCGCAGTCTTGGGCTCAGAGATAAGCTGGAAGATGATCATGGGCGAGGCGTCTATCTCCACAGTAGAACCGCGCAGTTATCAAAACGCAAAGATTCTATTGTTGGACAGGCTACGAGAATAAGAAGTATTGAAACTGAAATGGGCTGGGTGCAGGAGACCCTGACCAACTTAAAAAATAATCTCGGTGAGTTGCAAACCGAACCCTCCCCGGAGTCTATAGAGGCGGCTAAGAGCAGTCTTGTTTTGCAGCAAAAGGCGGAAATAGATGTTGAGGGCAAGCTGGCACAGGCTTTATCCTGGGCAGTCACTCTGGCGTCGATTGCATTTTTTATTAAGCTTAATTCCAATTTTGCTGGTATTTCCCAGCATGGCGTCCCATAAACTCTCACTGTCTATCCTGGCTACTATTGCAGGTACGGTATTATTTGGTGGGCTGGTTTTTTTTGGCACCCACAGGTCTCATGAAAATTTAAATTTCCATCTGCGAACCCGCCATGATGAAGTTTTAAATAGCGAGTCGTTGATTAAAGAGCTGAGTCTGCAAATTGAAAACGAAGAATTTCACCGTATAGCCACAGAGATTGAAGAGTTACAGAAGAGTACCGTGCGTCTAAGGTACTCTCATAAAGTCAGCCTTGAACGGCTCGAAGCACTGTTTGAATAAACTATGTTAAAAACTCCCTTTAAAGCTCCATTAATAAGCCTGTATATCAGTATTCTGTTGACCTCACAGACCTGTGCAGCTATCAGCATAGATGGTGTGCTAGACGAGCCAGAGTGGAGCGAGGCACAGCTCTATAGCGATTTTGTTACCGTAGAGCCCCTCACAGGGGAGGCGGCAAAATACAGTACTCAGGCGCGTTTATTTACCAATGAGCAAGGTATCTTTATTGGTTTTACCAACTATCAGCCTGCCACGATAAAGCGAGTTAACAGGCAGTTTCCCCGGGATGCTGAAATTGAAGCAGACCGCAACGTTGTCAGCATTGATTTTGATGGCACTGCCCTGGCAGGTTATGACTTCACTGTAGGTTCGGCTAACTCACAGCAGGATGGCATAGTGACGCCTGGTAATTATTCTGCCGACTGGGATGGTATCTGGTACTCCCAGACCTCCTCAGAGGCGGATTATTGGTACAGCGAAATTCATATTCCCTGGACAGTTGCGCCCATGACCAATTCACCAGATGGCCGCAAAAATATAGGTCTTTGGTTTTCGCGGGTGGTATTTGATGAGTCTCTGCGCTTTGCTTTCCCCAATGCCTATTTCACCCGCACAAGGTTTATGGAGGACTGGGAGCCGCTGGAGGTAAGCCAGGTAACCACTTCTACCATGGATTGGTTTCCCTATATTAGTTACAGCAGTGACCTCTATGATGGCGAAGCCTCAGAGTCAGGCGGTAGCAATGACTTTGATGGCGGTCTAGACTTTGTCTGGCGCCCCAACAGCAACACCCAGCTCACCGGTGCTATTAACCCGGATTTTGGGCAGGTGGAGAGTGACGACCTGGTGGTTAATTTCTCTGCTGTAGAAACCTTTGTTACCGAGAAGCGACCGTTCTTTACAGAAAACCAATCGCTGTTTAGCGCTAATATCCCCAACGGCGATCAGGCCCTGTATACCAGGCGTATTGGCGCGGGGCCTGCAAGTTATACGAGCAGTCTTGTAGACATAGAGTTGGCCGCCAAACTGACCTATTTTGGCGAGACTACAGATTTGGGCCTATTTGCGGTGAGCGAAGATAGTGCAGATAGCAGTCTGGGTGGAGACTTCTTGTCGACCAGGCTACAGCGTAAGGTCGCTGGTCTGACTCTGGGTCATCGGCTGACTTATGTCGAGCGATCTGCACTGAATAGAGAGGCCAGAGTGCAGGTGGCCGATATGATCTGGCAAAAAAGTGACACTACAGAAATTCGCGGGCAGATTCTCCACTCGGATATCCGTCAGCAGGGTAACAGCATTAATGACCAGGCCAGCATTAGTAATCAGGACTTTGCCGGCTGGGTCAATTGGTCCTATGCACCCAATGATGAGTGGTATCACATTCTATATCTGTCCCATTATGGCGACAGCTTTGATATGAACGATATGGGCTATATGCAGCGCAATGACTTTAGAGAGTTTTTTGGCAGCACCCGCTATGACCGTTTGCAGTTTCCTGACAGCTCGCCATTTCTCTCCAGCTCCACTGTACTGGAATATGGCTCCACAGAAACTACCGACGGCGACCGCCTCTTTCTATGGGCAGAACTGGATCACAGCTGGACTTACAGGTCTACCCGCAAGCTGGCTCTTGAGGGAGGTGCTGCGGCTCCTGGCTGGGATGATCAGATTACCAGAGGCAATGGGATGCTGGCCGGCTCGGCGCGCTATTGGTTGGAGACTAGATATGCCAGCCCCAGAGGGAACAATTTTACCTACAGTGTCAGGGTTAATCTGGAATACAGCGACACCGAAAAACTGGCTTTGGATATGAATTTTAAGCCCCAATTCTACCTCAGTGAAACCGTTACTCTGGGTGGTAAATTTAGCTATAAAAAACTTCAGGAATGGCTGATTTGGGACTTTGCTACAGAGCAGCTGGCAGCTTATAACGCCGATCATTTCAATGTGGATATTCGGGTTGACTGGTACCCCTCGAGCCGCCAGGAAGTGCGACTAAAATTCCAGTGGGTAGGCATAGAATCGGCCCAGATAAACAGCTATCAGCTGAGCAATGCAGGGCGTCTGCTGTCTTCAGATATCCAGGCCGCGGATTTTAGCTTAAGGGATACTGCCTTGCAGCTGCGCTACAGGTATCAGCTGGCGCCTCTGTCCGATATTTTTTTGGTCTATAGCCGCGGCGGCTATTTCGATACTGACGAGGCCGACACTGGACCGAGAAACCTGTTAAAACATGGCTGGGATGGCCTTCAGGTAGAGTCTGTTATAGCCAAAATTCGCTATAGATTTTAGTCATATAAGGTAGTCTTGATCTGTGTTCGAACCCTGAGTTACAGTCTATTTAGGCAGTGTAAGTCCAGTCATGATAAAAGGTAAATTATGAAACCAGTCTGTTTAGTGATCGGCGCCGGCGCAGGTATTGGCGGTAACGTGGGTATGGGTTTTGCGGCCGAGGGCTATCATGCAGTGCTCTGCCGTCGCAGCGATCAAAACGGGCTTAACAAACTGGTGGCCGACATTCAGGCACAGGGTGGAGATGCCTCGGGCTTTCTACTCAATGCGATACAGCCAGATACCATTGAGCAAATGGTTGAGAATGTAGAAAAGGATATAGGCCCCATTCAAGTGGTGGTTTACAACCTGGGTGCCCAGATCGGCGATCGCTCACTGGCAGAGACTTCATACAAAGCTTTTGAAATGGGGTGGCGCATTGCTACCCAGGGTTTATTTCGCGTTGCCTCCTCGGTCTGCCCGCTGATGGAAAAACGAGGCCAGGGCACAATTATAGTAACCTCTGCCACGGCTGCGGTGCGCGGCAATGCAGGCCAGCACTCCCATGCTGCAGCCATGGGCGGGCGTCGCATGCTGTGTCAGTCGCTCAATGCAGAAATGGGTCCCAAAGGAATTCATGTGGCCCATGTGCTTATCGATGGCGCAGTAGATGCACCAGATACCCTGGGTAAGATGCTAGGCCCAGAACAGTTTCAGGCGCTACGAGAGAGCAGGGGGCTCGAGCATGATGGCCTAATGCTGCCAGACAAAATTGCCGAGACCTATCTGCACCTGGCCCAGCAGCACAGATCTACCTGGACACACGAGTTAGATCTGCGCTCATTTACCGACCTACCCTGGTGGAATCACTAAAAGTTTAGGCCTTGCATGAGCTAAATATTCTGCTTCGCTAGTATGGTTTATTGTTTTTGAATAATACATACTGGTTATGCAAGAATAGATAGAATGCCGCTGATTAAACAGCGGACTCATACATAATAATTAAATAGCTCGAGAATTTTTTATGCGTATCACTTTTCACTGGATATCCTTGGTCGCCTGTATTTCAGTTTTGTCAGCTTGCGGCGGTGGAGGAGGCGGTGGTTCGTCTGTGACGCCACCTGTCATACCGCCAGTGACAACAAATCAGCCGCCAGTTCTGGACCTGGCTGCGGAGGTTTCGGTGCTTGAGGGGTCTATCGAGGTTGCCACAGCCAGTGGTACGGATCCTGAAAATGAGAGCCTGACGTTCAGTCTCTCGGCAGGGAATGATAGAGAGTTATTTGAGATATCCTCTGCCGGAAGCATTAGCTTTATTGATGCACCTGACTTCGAAACCCCTGGGGATACTGATGGCAACAACAGTTATCAGGTCACGGTGTTGCTGACTGATAGTCAGGGTGCCACAGATAGCCAAAGCATGGTGGTAAGGGTAACCAATGCAGTAGAGGGGCGTGTTGTTGATGGCCCACTGTCAGGCAGCACGGTATTTATTGATCTCAATAATAACTTACTGGCCGATTCAGCTGAGCCTAGAGCCCAGACTGACAGTCAGGGATATTTTGCCCTCCCCGAGCCTGCGGGCGATGGTGCTGCTCGATTAGTGGCTCTGGGTGGTACCGATATCAGCACCAATACGGTGCTTAGTCAGTTAGCGCTAATTGCAGATTTGCCCGGGGATCTGGTCAGCTCGGCAGTTATTTCTCCGATCAGTTCGGTGATCGCTGGCGCGGACAGCGATGAGGACAAGGCGCTGATTTTAACTGCGCTAGGCATTGACGGCACAGTTGATGAGTTTCTGGCCATGGACCTTTGGGCGTTGGCAGAAGCTGAGGACAGCGACGGATTGCGTCTGCAGCGGGTCAATCAGCAGATAGCGCTGGTTATGACAACTATTCAATCTCTTGACAAAGACCAGGTGACATCAGAACTACCCAGCCTTGCTGAGGAAGCCGCCGCTGCAATTGCAACACAGATTAGTAATACCGGTGCAATAGACATGCAGTCCACCAGCCAGCTGATTGAAGTTGTCAACATGGCGTTGCCAGATCTTGATTCACTATCGGTGCAAGTGATTGCGGCCGTGGCCGAGACCATGGCGGATATCAATGAACTTTTAGACGGGGCGAGCGTGGATCCTACCTCCGAGGCCGCCATTGAGTTTATCCAAACCACCCAGACAGAGCTCCTGGATTCAATAGCTGATCTGGTTGACTCGGAAATCAGCCTGAGTGAGTTTAATGCTGAGACCAGTCTGGATACTCTTTTCGCTGATAATCAGATATATACCTCTTACACACCACCAGTTGCAGGCGATAATACTTTACTGGGCAAGGTGATTGATGGCTACGTCTCCGGAGCCACTGCATTTCTCGATATCAACTTTAATGGCACTCTTGATGAGGGTGAGCCTTCCGCTGTTTCTCGTAATAACGGTGATTTCACATTTGATTTAACCGATGATCAGCTGCAGTGTGCCAGCTATGTGCCAACAGTGGTTAATGTGCCTGTAGGCGCCATAGACTCTGAGTTTGGCGAGGTAACGGAAGCCTATCAAATGGTGCTTCCACCCCGTTTTGAGGCATTGACTGATGAGGATGTTCTCAATGTATCCCCACTGACATCTCTGGTATGGAGTGCGATTGAAACACAGCTTAAGGGCGATTTGACCGCACTTAGCTGTCAGGCGCTGGCGGATGATCAGTCTAAGAGAGAGCAGGTGATGGGGGTCCTGGCGTCCGCTACTTCTGATGTGGTATCTCATTACAATGTGTCTGCGGATCAGCTTTTCGATGACTTTATTGCGCAGGACGATGCTGAGGCAAAAGCGGTTGCTGTCAAGATGGTCAAGGGATTAAAAAAGAGCCTGACCGAGACTCTTGCACTGCAAACAAATTACCCAAATGCCACCTGGGCGAAAGTCAATTATTACTTCTTTAGCGAGTTAGATGGGGGCGAGCTCTATCCCAATGCATGGTATCGCGATCTGGACTTATCCAATGGCGACTCGATTACCAAAAAGGTCGTAAAAGTATCCGATGATCTAAGTCAAGAAATTCGGACAATTCTTTATGAGAAAACTACTCTCTCTTCGTTTGATGGAGCCAACCTGCGAGAGGAAATAGGCTATGAGTCTAGAGGTGGCGATGAATCAGGCTACTCCTGCAACTATAAAGAAGAAGTATCAATCTCGACTGGAGGCGTCGAGTACCAGCTGGTAAATCTCGGAAGTGATAGCGACCCTGCGAATATAGACTCTTGTGAACTTCCTGATTTTTCTGATCAGTCAACGGGCCGGTATATTTTCTATCGCTCTATTGTTAATGGCATAGACTCTGGAGCCCAGTTTGCCTTTGCGCCGAAAGAGGACAAGTTTCCGGCACTTAACCAATGGGTTAATCTGGTAGACAACATGGCCTCGCTATCGCCTGATAGCCTCGTGAACTATGTCCAGAGCTTGCCCTATGGCTTCTGTGACTCGGGCTCTGCTGGGGCATACGGAGTGACTCGCTCGCGCTCTGAAACCATCAATGGTAAAAAAATCACGCTATCGCGTAGCGAGGACGGTAGCTATGAGCGCCGCACCGAATTCGAAGATGGCACTTCACTTGTGGAGGTTTCTACCATCGATGCTGTGCCCGGTTGGGACAATTGCCCTGCACCAGATTTTGATGCGGACGGCGCACCGGATTCAATTGATCCAGACGATGACAATGATGGTTTTGCGGATGCCAGTGATGTGTTTCCGCGCGATGTTGATGAGTGGCTAGATACTGACGGTGACGGTCTGGGTAATAATGCGGATACTGATGATGATAATGACGGTGTAGCCGATATCAATGATCAGTTCCCTCTGGACGCCGGCAATATCGTCGACTCAGATGGCGATGGTATTGTTGATCGAGACGACGTAGCGCCAAATGACAGTGCTATTTCAGGTGCTATGCAGCTAGATTTCTCTGATGCAAATGCATTGGGACTTGGCTCTGCAATCGATCGTGACTCCATTGGGAATGTGGCCTCCGTTTTTGATAACAGTCAGAATCCAAAGCTAATGCATCTAATCGCTGCAGCACTCTTTCCCAAGGCCTGGGCAAATGATGTAACTCTGGATGCACTAACCAATGCGCTTGGCTGGGATGAAAATGGTGACTTGGTCGCCAATACGGTGCTCTCCAATGAAACCAAGTTTATCGCTGAGGCGGCAGTATCGCCCAATGGGCAGTATCTCTATTTACTCACCAGTGCTCATATTCAGCGAGCGCTGCAGAATGTAGATCCAGAATCATGTTCTATTTATAGAGTGGATCTCGTTGATAGTTCCCATACCTGTCTACTGGATGTCGAGAGTGGTGATGTCCAGCCTCGCTCACTAAATAGTGCTCTCAGGTTTGATAATTCTCGGGGTGGCATGGTATTTAGAGCCGATGGTGCTGCATTGATTCATGGGTTCAACTGGGAGCGTCTCAACAGCGAACCAGAGCCCTGTGGCTGTGCCTCGGGCAGTGTCTGGTTTATGTCTCCAGATGGGAAAATCACCGATTTGCCACGCGATGTGGGCTGGGAGGCGGCAACAGCGGTGTGGATTAATGATGAGTTATTCGCTGTTCCAGAGTCTAATTATGATATTCAGGATGCTAGTCAGGAACGTATTGCAATCTACAGTGCCGAGACGTTGACACGCACTCAGCTTATCGATGATAACAGTGCTAATGGGGTTGTGCTCTCGCTATTGCGAGCGAGCGGCGCCCTGCACTGGAGTGGTCATAGGTTAGACCCTGACACTCTTGAGGTAACAGAAAGTGGACAAAATGGCTACCCCATTGTTGACCAGTCTGGAGCAAAGCTTTTCTACTTTAGCGAGCAGACTGTTACCAATGCCGACGGATCCATTGTGCTGGATCTTATTGCAGATGGTGCCGAATCCTATAACTGGCAAGAGCAGAGCGGTGTTGGTACAGATATAAAATATACGCCCCTTGCCTTTTCAGAAGACTATATCGGGTACATGAAAGTACACCCACCGGCGGCCCCTATTCAGAGCATTGAGGGTACCAGCTGGGCTGGTGGTGGCACCACTTTGGAACTGTCAGATGGCCGCGGTTCGCTCGAGTTGCATGGCATGAACACCTTCAAACTTTTCCCGAGTGACAGTCTTGTATCTGATCTTACGCTTAACTACCAGGTCGCAGTGAACGGTAGTTTAGAGTCCCGGGCGATTACCATTCCCGCAAAGGTTTTAGAGAATTGGCGTGCCGATGATAATGCGTCTGATCATATAAACTGGGCTCTGCCAGAATCTGAGATTGAGGGGTTTTGTGCCTACGCCTATAAGACTGAAGCTCTGCAGTGTGTGCAATTATCAGATTACGATGTTCGCGCCTTTGATATGGAAAGTGACAGATCCACCAGGTACGACGATGATGCAGTGTGCCCTGATGGGTCTTGCAACGCATTTCCCGGTGTCTCCAATATAGTTATAACGGATGACGTGCTTCGCGTTTATTTTAAGGACTCCACAGACCATAAATACTACGAAGCCAAAGCATCCATTTCGTCGTTTATGGATGAAGGGGAGTCTGCACTTGAGTTTTCCCTGGCAGAAAATGGCGCGGGTGAAGTAAATATAATCGCCGCGGCCACTAAGTTGGCACCTCTGAGTCCACTGAACCTCGAAGGCGTTACTGTAACTGAGTTGTCCACCCAAACGTTTAGTATCGACTTTGGTCAGCCACTATCCAAGTACGCCGCACTGCCTGGTTTTGAGATCTGGAATGGCAGCGCTACCGTGCCTTTGGCGAGAGAAGAACTGTGGACCAGTGATCGCAGTCAGGTCACTGTATATGCTTCATCCAAGGGTCTGATCGGTGGAGCTGAACATGAAATGAGAATAGTGGATCCGCTATTTATAGTCGATAGCACCAGGCGCTATGAGCTTGCGGAAGCACTCACCTTTACACCATCTGGAGTCAATGCATTTAAATTAGCGGGTGATTCGATACAGTTAAATGACTATGACCCGGACAGTCAGGCGGTGGTGGTCAGTAATGTGGATGTGGTGTCGGGTGGGGGCTCAATGTCTATTGATCTCAGTGCCAGCCCACTCAATATCGATAATATGACTAATGCGACCGCTGGCAGTGACTTTAAGACACCCACATTAAGTTTCGGGTTAGACAGTCTCCCAGTGAGTGAGGGCACGGCTACTGTCGCTATTAATCTTATCGATGGAGATGACCAGATTAAATCATCCGCTGAGCGCCAGATTGCTGTGGAGTTCACTGTTGACTGGGTTTCTGACGGTGCCAACGCATCGATCACCGTTCCTGCGCAAACGGTAGATGCGTTCTATGTCACTTCCGCTGGCATTGCTGTGGAAATTGCCGTGGAAAATCTGGATGCAGATACCCTGTCCATCACATCTGGTGGACCTGTTTATCCAGCCACGCTTGATTTAAAGCTGCTCTCGGCTCTGAATAAAGTGGATGCACTGTCTCCAGCTTCTCTGCTGGGCGCGGGCACCTACCATGTTTCCCTGACCACATCTTTGCCTATGGTGGATGCGGATGGATCGGTGGTGACTGAACTCAATGCGGTGGTGCAGATAGGCGCCGAGTAAGATAACGACCAGGCTCTCGGCTCTACCATTAGGGCCTAGTTGACTGAATCGTTATATTGCAGGCAAAACTGGGCTCCAAATAGTGAACCACTAACGGGGCTAGTACAGCTGATTATCGCCCAGAGGCACTTCCAGGGCATTGCAGTTAGTTTTGTCTGGGCCACCCACCATTTCATCATAGGGGCTGGTGTGGCGCAGCACAGTCTCTGTTGCCTTTACCTGGGCCAGTGACTTTTGCAGCTCAATTAACTTGTGAGACTTGAGAAAATTGCCGCTGTTATCGGCAATATAGTACTCCTCTCCCTCCACCACGGCAGACACCATATACAGGCTTAAGTCCACAGAGTGATAAATCAGCTTGTCGACCACAAAATACTTTTTCAGTTTTGCCAGAGGCATTTTCATAAAGTGAATCCTTGTTGGGCATAACGCAAAAAGCCCTCCGAAGAGGGCTTTTGACTGCAAACACAGCTTCTGACTTTTATACTAGTGTAAGTGCCATATCGATCATACAAACTACAGAGCCCACCCAGGAGATTGAGCGCAGCATATTGATGCCAAACAGGTACAGTGGGATATAAACAACGCGCAGAGCCAGCCAGATCATCGCCGCACCACTGACATCTAGCTGTAACTGCATAGCCAGCAAGCAGAGGGCTAAAAATGCCGGCAAGCTGGCCTGCAGATTGGCAGAGGCCCGGCTCGCTCGCTCATACATAATCGAGGTTTCAACAGCGTCATCCCGGCTGGAGAACAACCAGGCAGAATTTTTCAGATTGAGGAGCATTGGCAGCAGCCAGATTTGGAACAGTGTCAGTGCCAATGTGTAGATAATGATATCGCTCATGGAGGTTTTCCTTATTGTTATTGGTGATAGCTCACAGCTTAGCAACAATCAAACTCCCGTCGTACCCTTTTGGCGTATCTATACACCAATTATTGGAATGATAGACTGCTGCTTATAAGCAACGGACAGAGACAGGGGGAGACCCATGGCCGATAAAGCAGATAGCAGTTATAACCAGCCGCTAGGCGGCAATCAGATGCCGAGATTTGCGGGTCAGGCAAGTTTTTTCAGATTACCTGTACAAGAGGACGCCAATGGACTGGATGTCGCTCTGCTGGGTATGCCCGTGGATATAGGCACCAGCAATCGCGCCGGCACCAGATTTGGTCCCCGGGAGATCAGAGCAGAGTCTGTGCTGGTGCGCCCCTATGGCATGGCCACCCAGGCTGCGCCCTTTGACTCCTTTCAGGTAGCGGATATTGGTGATGTGGCGGTTAATCCCTACAATCTGTTAAAAACCGTAGATGCTATTGAGACTGCCGTGGATGGGATTTTAGCCGCCGGGGCCAAGCCCGTGTCTGTGGGTGGAGACCATACCTGTACCTTGCCAATACTGCGATCCATTGCCAAGGTTTATGGCCCAGTGGCACTGATTCATATTGATGCCCATGCCGATATCAATGACGAGATGTTTGGGGAAAAAATTGCCCATGGCACGGTCTTTCGCCGTGCTATCGAAGAGGGACTAATAGAAACCAGCAAGATGTTTCAGATTGGCCTCAGGGCTACCGGCTATGCGGCAGATGATTTTGACTGGTCCAGAGAGCAGGGGGCCACAGTGATTACCGCGGAAGAATGCTGGTATCAATCCCTGGCGCCATTAATGGATCAGATTCGTGACACCATAGGCCCTGACACCCCGGCTTATCTATCCTTTGATATTGACGGCCTGGACCCCTCAGTGGCACCTGGCACAGGTACCCCAGAGCCCGGCGGGCTTACAGCCTCTCAGGGGCTGGAGGTTATTCGAGGCTGCTTCGGTTTAAATTTGGTGGGCTGTGATTTGATGGAAGTGTCGCCACCTTATGACACCACAGGCAATACCTCGCTGTTGGCGGCCAATCTGCTCTTTGAAATGCTCTGTAGCCTGCCGGGTTGTATTCGCCGCAACTAGTTGGCCGACAGTGGTGCCGGGGTGCCCTCAAACACAGTACCCCAGATCTTAATATCTTTTATGCGCTTGGGGCTGACTTTATAGGGGTCGGCCTCAAGAATAGTAAAGTCAGCTTTTTTACCCGCCCGTATTGAGCCAATTTCATCTTCATAACCCATCACCCAGGCGGCATTAATGGTAATTGCTCGCAGTCCGGCATCCAAACTGACCCGCTCATGCTCACCGGTCAAGTTGCCATTAATGGTGACACGGTTTACCGCGGCAGACACCAGGGTCAGAGGTTCGAGCGGCGCCATAGGACTGTCCGAGTGGAAAGCAAAGGGTACGCCCAGCCGCTCCAGAGAGCCCAGCCTCACCATCTGATTGCCGCGGTCGGCACCCAGCCATTGCTCGCTGTAAATATCACTGAGAATAAAATGGTAATAGGGGTTGGCAGACACTACAGCGCCCAGCTCTTTTAGCTGACGGTTTTGGTCCTCGGTGGTGTAGGCAAAATGCTCCAGAGACAGACGATGGTCTGGTTTGGGGGTATTGGCCTGCAATGTTTTAATCAGTTTGATCAGCCGCGCAGCACTGCCATCACCATTGGTGTGGGCATGGAGCTGATAACCCGCATCCCAAAATGCCTGGGCCCACTGGGTGGTCACATCCTCGGGCACCATCCACACGCCCTCGTGGCCATCGATATAGCCCGGAAAGTCAAATTGGGCCAACCCACTGTAGATAGCGCCATCCATCATCAGTTTAAAGCGTCGATCCAGTTTTACCCTGTGACTGTTCTGCGAGCGCCACTGGTCAATCTCCTTAAAGGCGTCTTCTATGGAGACACCGCGGCCAAGAAAGTCGGTAATAATCGGGGTAAGAATCAAACGAGCAGGGGCTTTGGCGGTCTCAACCGCATGACGAATCATAGCAATCTCGCTGGCCGGATCTCCAAATACACCAGTGCCCATATCCAGGGCTGTGGTCACACCACCCTGATGCACCATACGGATAAAATTTTGCATGCCCTGAGCAAACCGCGCTGGCTCAAAGATAAAGGGCATCTTGGGTATCAGCACATACATGCCATTTTCAAAGAAGTGGCCACGCTCCCAGCTGGTGAGAGGGTTGTCTGCCAACTGGGCCTCAGTGACGCCCAGTAAATCCATTGCCGCATCATTGCCAATCAACTCGTGGAATGAACGATGCCACAGCATCACCGCCTGATCCGGAAACAGCTCGCTTAGCTGTTGGCGAAATAGCGTGCCGTGCCAGAGCGGGTGATAGCCCCAGGTGATAAAGGGGATATTTTGGTTATTGTGCTGGGCAACCAGTTCTTTTAACCGTGCAATATAGGCTTTAGGTGTTGTGGCCCCGGGAAATTTACCCGTAGGCAGGGACCAGTCATCCGGGGCAATAAATGGAAACTGGGTTAGCACCGCAGGCAGCGAGGGGTGCACATGGGGCTCAATAAAGCCGGGCATTATAATTTTGCCCTCAAAGCGCCGGTCGATACGGGAGTTTTTTTGCTCCCTCCAGCTGCCCAGAGAGTCCAGAGAGCCCACAGCTACAATGCGGCCATCGGCCACAGCCACAGCAGTTGCCTCGGGCAGTGCAGGCTCCATGGTGATGATCTTTTTAGCGGTATAGATCACCAGATTATCCAGCGGCTTTGAATCTGGGGATATTTCAGCGGCCCAGGATAGAGAGGCGGTTAAAAGCCATAGCACAGCAAGATTAAGTATCGATTTCATAGGCCCCGCCGGTTGATTATTTTTGTAATTAGACGCCGTATTCTGATAGCCAAAATAGCCTGTTTTGACCTAGTATGGCAAGTAGGCAAAATAAAAATAGCAGGTTAGTCCCAATAGCTGCAGTCACCGAGTTTTAAGAGAGGAATCTAATATGAAGACCAGAGCCGCCGTTGCATTTGGAGCAGGAAAACCGCTGGAAATAGTAGAAGTCGATCTCGACGGCCCCAGAGCAGGGGAAGTGCTGGTAGAAATTAAAGCAACAGGCGTGTGCCATACCGATGCCTTTACCCTGTCTGGCGATGACCCAGAGGGTGCCTTCCCGGCCATTTTGGGTCACGAAGGTGCAGGCGTGGTGGTTGATGTGGGCCCGGGGGTAAAAAATCTAAAGCCCGGCGACCATGTGATTCCTCTATATACCGCCGAGTGTCGAGAGTGCGATTTCTGCCTCAACCCAAAAACCAATCTCTGTCAGGCGGTGCGTGCTACCCAGGGCCAGGGGGTTATGCCCGATGGCACCAGCCGTTTCTCTTTTGAGGACAAACCCATTCTTCATTATATGGGCTGCTCCACTTTCTCCAACTACACCGTGTTGCCAGAAATCTCTCTGGCCAAGGTGCGTGAAGATGCGCCCTTCGACAAGATTTGTTATATCGGCTGCGGTGTCACCACCGGAATTGGTGCAGTGGCCTTTACTATGAAAGTTGAAGCTGGCTCCACAGTGGCTGTATTTGGTCTTGGGGGTATTGGCCTTAATGTGATTCAGGGCGCCAAAATGGTCGGCGCTACCAGAATTATTGGTATTGATTTAAACCCGGCTCGTCAGGCTCTAGGCAAGCAGTTTGGTATGACGGACTTTATTAATCCTCGCGATGTGGAAAATGTGGTCGACCATATTATTGATATGACCGGCGGCGGTGTAGATTACAGCTTTGAGTGCATTGGCAACGTAGAGGTAATGCGTCAGGCACTGGAATGCTGCCATAAAGGCTGGGGTGAAAGCTGTATTGTAGGTGTGGCTGGTGCCGGCAAAGAGATTGCTACCCGACCATTCCAGCTGGTGACGGGCCGTTCCTGGCGCGGTACCGCCTTTGGTGGCGCTCGCGGTCGCACTGATGTCCCCAAGATTGTGGACTGGTATATGGATGGCAAGATCAATATCGATGATCTGATTACCCATAAGATGCCATTGCAAGATATCAACAAAGCCTTTGATTTAATGCATGGGGGCGAGAGTATTCGTTCCGTGGTGGAGTTCTAAATGGCGCCCCAGGCTATAGAACAGATCGGCGCCAACCAGAGCTTTGGCGGCCAACAGCTGCGCTACCAACACCAGTCCGCTGTGCTTAATTGCGAGATGACATTCTCGATCTATCTGCCGCCTCAGGCTGCGCAGGGCCCAGTGCCCGTGCTGTACTGGTTATCTGGCCTCACCTGCACAGATGAAAACTTTGTGCAAAAGGCCGGGGCCCAGCAGCATGCGGCAGAGCATGGCATTGCCATTGTCTGCCCGGATACCAGTCCCCGAGGTGAGGATGTGGCTGATGACCCGGAGGGTGCCTACGATATGGGTCTGGGGGCCGGATTCTATGTCAATGCGACAGAGCAACCCTGGGCCAAGCATTACCAGATGTACAGCTACATAGTGGAAGAACTGCCAGCGTTGATTAATAGCCAGTTCCCCGTGGACGGCGCACGAGCTTCAATTTCAGGGCATTCCATGGGTGGCCATGGCGCGCTGACCCTAGCGTTAAAGAACCCGGGCCAGTTTAAATCGGTCTCGGCATTTTCACCGATCTGTTCGCCGTTAAATTGCCCCTGGGGTGATAAGACATTAACTAACTACCTCGGCAGCAACCGCGATACCTGGGCCCAGTACGATACTGTAGCTCTGGTAGGTCAGGCCACAGAGCATCTGCCGGTGCTGGTAGATCAGGGTGAAGGAGATAACTTTCTTGAGGAGCAGCTTAAAACGCCACTGCTGATTGAGGCGGCAAAAAAGGCCGGTTTCCCTATGGATATTCGCCTGCACCCGGAATACGACCACAGCTACTTTTTTATTGCTACGTTTATAGGGGAGCATATCGCATTTCACGCCCGTGCAATGGGGGCTGGCAAGGCATAGAGTAGGGGTCCTTATTAGATAAATAAGAGTCGCTTAGGGCCCGAATTCACAGGGTTGATGGTGATAGACTGCGGCGCATTAAGAGCGAGCTTAGCGTTTCTAAGGTTAGGGCACAGGAGCCGCTCAGCAACAGGAGTTATTTAGACGTGGACACAGGCGCACAACATACCGCTGATATCAGTCATCTTGTGGCTCAGTTTAAGACTGTGCCCGGCGGTCTATTGCCGCTGCTACATGCCATTCAGGCAGAGCTGGGCTATGTGCCAGACTCAGTGGTGCCCAGTATTGCCAGCGGCCTTAATCTCTCCCGCGCCGAAGTACATGGCGTAATCAGTTTTTACCATGATTTTAAAACCCATCCAGTGGGCCGCCATACAGTGCAGATCTGCCGTTCCGAAGCCTGTCAGTCTATGGGCTCAAGGCAGCTGGAAGCCCATGCCAAGGCACTGCTGGGGGTGGACTACCATGAGACGACCGACGATGGTGCCATTACTCTGGAGCCAGTTTATTGCCTGGGCAACTGTGCCTGCTCACCCTCGGTACGAATTAATAATGATATCCATGCCCGTGTGGATGCCGAGCGGTTTGATGATTTGATGGCTGATCTGAGTGCTCCTGCAGGAGAGCCCAAATGAGTATTTATATCCCTCAGGATACCACTGCGCTGGCCCTTGGTGCGGAAGCTGTGGCCCGTGCATTGCAGGCCGCTGGTGTCGAGCCAGTGCGCAATGGCTCTCGCGGACTGTTCTGGTTAGAGCCTCTGCTTGAAGTTGATACTGAGAATGGGCGTATTGGTTTTGGGCCGGTAACCAATAAAGATATTCCCGGTATTCTCGATGCCCTAGAAACCGATGCCAGCAGTCATCACCTGTATCTGGGGCAGGTTGAGAAAATTGAATATCTGGCCAGTCAGCAGCGCCTGACCTATGCCCGTGCCGGGCTGGGTGATCCGGTTTGTCTGGATAATTATCAAGCCCTGAATGGCTTTGTGGGCCTGAGTAATGCATTGCAAATGGATGGTCAGCAGATTGTTGACCAAGTAAAAGACTCCGGCCTGCGCGGTCGTGGTGGCGCAGCTTTTCCCGCCGGTATTAAATGGCAGACGGTTTTAGACTGCGACTCAGAGCAAAAATATATTGTCTGCAATGCCGATGAAGGAGACTCCGGAACCTTTGCCGACCGGCTGGTAATGGAAGCCGATCCGTATCAACTGATCGAAGGCATGATTATCGCCGGTCTGGCAGTAGGCGCCAATCAGGGTTATATCTATCTGCGGTCCGAATACCCGGTCGCCCACAAGCTATTAAATATTGCAATTGAAAGGGCTGTAGAAGCCAACTTTCTTGGCGACAATATTCAGGGCTCCGGTAAAACCTTCCATCTGGAAGTACGTCTCGGCGCCGGTGCCTATATCTGTGGCGAAGAGACCTCATTGCTGGATAGCCTTGAAGGCAAGCGCGGCATGGTACGCGCCAAGCCGCCGCTGCCTGCTATTGAAGGCTTATTTGGCAAGCCAACAGTCGTCAACAATGTGCTGACACTGGCTGCAATCTCAACTATTTTGGAGCAGGGCGCAGAGGCCTATCAGAACTTTGGTATGGGCCGCTCGAGGGGCACCTTGGCCATCCAGCTGGCGGGTAATATTAAACGCGGCGGTCTGATCGAGCTGGCTTTTGGTGTGACCCTGCGTGAAGTGGTTGAAGACTATGGGCAGGGCACTCACAGTGGTCGTCCTATCCGCGCCATTCAGGTGGGTGGGCCACTGGGGGCATTTTTGCCCGAGTCCCAGTGGGATACACCTATGGACTACGAAGCCTTTGCGGCAATTAAAGCCATGATTGGCCATGGCGGTATTGTGGTGTTTGACGACACCGCTGATATGGCGGCCCAGGCGCGCTTTGCCATGGAGTTCTGTGTGGCCGAGTCCTGCGGCAAATGCACCCCTTGCCGCATTGGCTCGGTGCGTGGCGTTGAGGTTATCGACCGCATAGTGGCCAATGAAGATCGGGATAATAATTTAATTCTGTTGCACGATCTGTGCGATACCATGGAGATGGGCTCCCTCTGTGCTATGGGTGGAATGACCCCATTCCCTGTACGCAGCGCCTTAACCCATTTTGCGACTGACTTTACCGGACAAGGTAAGGGGGATAATTAAGATGTTAGAATTTTACGAACCCCAAGCAGATTACGGCACCCCAGAAAGCACCAGCACCGAGCTGGTTACCCTGAGTATAGATGGCGTAGAAGTCACAGTGCCGGCAGGCACCTCAGTGATGCGCGCCGCCGCCGAGAGCGGTGTCAAAGTGCCGCGCCTCTGTGCCACAGACCAACTAAAGTCCTTTGGCTCCTGCCGCGTCTGTCTGGTAGAAATTGAAGGTCGCCGTGGTTTTCCAGCCTCCTGCACCACCAATGTAGAAGCAGGTATGGAAGTCAGAACCCAGTCCGATGAAATTGCCAAGCTGCGTCGCAATGTGATGGAGCTGTATATCTCCGATCATCCGCTGGACTGCCTGACCTGCCCAACCAATGGCGACTGCGAACTGCAAGACACTGCTGGTGAGCTGGGTCTGCGCTCGGTGCGCTACGGCTTTGAGGGTGAGAACCATCTGCAGGCCGAAAAAGATGAGTCCAACCCCTATTTCACCTTCGATGCCTCCAAGTGCATTGTCTGCTCACGCTGTGTGCGTGCCTGCGAAGAGGTGCAGGGCACCTTTGCCCTGACCATCGACGGCCGTGGCTTTGAATCCAAAGTGAGCGCCAGTCAGGCCGAAGACTTTATGGATTCCGAATGTGTCTCCTGTGGTGCCTGTGTCAATGCCTGCCCAACCGCCACATTGACCGAAAAAAGTATTATTGAAGCCGGCAAGCCCGAGCATGCCGTCACCACTACCTGTGCCTACTGCGGCGTGGGCTGCTCGTTTAAAGCCGAGATGAAAGGCAATCAAGTTGTGCGCATGACCCCTTACAAGGACGGCAAGGCCAACGAGGGCCATGCCTGTGTTAAGGGCCGCTTTGCCTTTGGTTATGCCACCCATAAAGACCGCATCACCGTACCCATGATTCGCGATTCCATTGATGATCCTTGGAAAGAAGTGTCCTGGGAAGAAGCAGTCAGCTACACAGCCAAACGTTTTAAAGCGATTCAGGCAGAGTATGGCCGCACCAGTATTGGCGCCATCTCATCTTCAAGATGCACCAATGAAGAAGTGTATCTGGTACAAAAAATGGTCCGCGCCGGGTTTGGCAATAACAATGTCGACACCTGCGCCCGGGTGTGCCATTCCCCCACCGGCTTTGGTTTAAAAACCACCTTGGGTGAGTCGGCTGGTACTCAAACTTTTGCCTCAGTCGCCGATGCCGATGTTGTTGTGGTGATGGGTGCCAACCCAACAGAAGCCCATCCGGTATTTGGATCAAGACTAAAGCGACGCCTGCGAGAAGGCGCCAAACTAATTGTTATAGACCCGCGCAAAATTGAACTGGTTAGCGCGCCCCATATTAAAGCCGACCATCATCTGCCAGTGCGCCCGGGCACCAATGTGGTAGTGCTCAATGCACTGGCCCATGTGATTGTTAGCGAAGGCTTGGAAGACCGCGCCTATATTGAACAACGCTGCGATATGCCCGAGTTTGAACAATGGCTGGCCTTTATAAAGGACGAGCGCCATAGCCCAGAGAACACCGAACAATTTAGTGGCGTACCCGCCGCTGATCTGCGCGCTGCGGCCAGGCTCTATGCCACCGCCGGCAATGGCGCCATTTTCTATGGCCTGGGTGTAACTGAGCACAGCCAGGGTTCCACTGCGGTTATGGGTATAGCCAACCTCGCCATGCTGACCGGCAATATTGGTCGCGATGGCGTTGGCGTCAACCCACTGCGCGGCCAAAATAATGTGCAGGGCTCCTGCGATATGGGCTCATTCCCCCACGAGCTGCCCGGTTACCGCCATATCTCCGATGGCGCCACCAGAGCTTTATTTGAAGGGGAGTGGGGCGTCAGTCTGGATTCAGAGCCCGGCCTGCGTATCCCCAATATGTTTGATGCCGCTATCGAAGGCGAGTTTAAAGGCCTGTATTGTCAGGGCGAAGATATAGCCCAGTCTGACCCCAATACTCAGCATGTAGAGGCAGCCTTGCGCGCCATTGACTGTTTGGTGGTGCAGGATATCTTCCTTAACGAGACCGCCAAATTTGCCCATGTATTTTTACCCGGCGCTTCGTTTTTGGAAAAAGACGGCACCTTTACTAATGCCGAGCGCCGTATCTCCAGAGTGCGCAAAGCCATGCCACCCCTAAGCGGCAAAGCCGACTGGGAGGGCACCATGGCCCTGGCCAATGCACTGGGTTGCGAGATGAACTACAGCCACCCCTCAGAAATTATGGACGAGATAGCGCGCCTGACCCCAACCTTTAATGGCGTCTCCTATGCCAAGCTGGAACAGCAGGGCAGCATTCAGTGGCCCTGTAATGACAACACCCCAGAGGGCACACCCATCATGCATATTGATGAATTTGTGCGCGGCAAAGGCTTCTTTGCCATGACCGAGTATGTGCCCACCGAAGAGCGCGCCAACCGCAAGTTCCCGCTGCTGCTCACCACCGGTCGCATACTGTCCCAGTACAATGTAGGCGCCCAAACCAGACGCACCGACAATAGCTCGTGGCACGGCGAAGATCTGATAGAGATTCACCCGCACGATGCTGAAGAGCGCGGTATAAACCAGGGCGACTGGGTAGGCATTAACAGCAGGGTGGGCGACACCGTGCTGCGCGCCAATATCACTGAGCGGGTAAAACCCGGTGTGGTCTACACCACCTTTCACCACCCGGTATCCGGCGCCAATGTAATCACCACCGACAATAGCGACTGGGCCACCAACTGCCCAGAGTACAAAGTGACCGCCGTGCAGTTGAGTAAGGTAACAGCGCCCTCCAACTGGCAGTCGCGACAACAGTCTTTTGATAAGCAACAGCAAGGCTTGTTACAGAAAGCCCAGTTGCAGGAAGCGCGTAACTAAAGTGAGCACAGGCAGTTCAGATAAGGTAGCGCGCGCCGTCTGGAATGCCGGAGAGATCAGCGAGGGCTCCGACTATGTTGCCACAGAGACAGCCGTGGCCATGGTCTACAACGGCATCTCCCATGTAGTGATGATGGCAACCCCCGCAGACCTAAAAGACTTTGCCCTGGGGTTTAGCCTCAGTGAAGGCATATTAACCTCAGCCAAACAGCTGCTGGATTGCGAACAGATAGCAACTGATAAAGGCATAGAGCTGGCCCTAACCATAACCGCCGAACCCTTTGCCAAACTCAAAGAGCGCCGCCGCAATCTGGTAGGGCGCACCGGCTGCGGGCTCTGTGGCGCCGAATCATTAGAGCAGGCGATCACCACAGCCAACAGCATTAGCGCCGAGCTAAGCATCAGCCACAGTGCCCTGCAGCGAGCCATAGCCGCACTGGGCGGTGAGCAGCAGCTACAGCAGCAAACCGGCGCAGTCCATGGTGCTGCCTGGTGTAGCAAAGAGGGCGAGATACTGCTGCTGAGAGAAGATGTAGGCCGCCACAATGCCCTGGATAAACTATTAGGTGCCATAAGCAAACAGGAACCCACCGAGGGTTTTGTGTTGGTCACCAGCAGAGCCAGCTACGAAATGGTCTCCAAAACCGCCAGCGCCAATATCCCCTTATTGGCCGCAGTATCGGCCCCCACATCTCTGGCCATAGAGCTGGCCGAGACAGCGGGTTTAACCTTGGTAGGCTTTAGCAGAACAGGCCGGCATGTAATCTATGCCCATGGCCAAAGAATTAACTGAGAGAAACAACATGTCAGCATCAAAACTCGACCGCTTAGTAAAAATGGTGAATCAGATTGCTCTAAATATGAGTGCCAATGGCACTGATAAAATGGTGGCCGATCAGGTGGCTCAGCACCTGGAAAAGTTTTGGTCACCGCCGATGAAAAACTTGATTACTGAACAGGCAGCTGGGGCTGATATTGGGCTTACGCCTATTGCCCAGTTGGCAGTTAAGAATCTGTTGGTTATGCAGGAAGCCAAGCGGGGTTAGTCTTTTCTTCTAAATCTCTCAAACCATATTGCAGCCAAAGAGCTGCGAAATAACTCTTTCTCCTTCGCTAGATTCGGCCTAGCCTTTGCGGTGGTTCTAGTAAGCCGCTAATGTTCAGCCAATCCTCAAGCTCAGCCCCACGAGTTTTAGTCTATATTGATGGGTACTTTTAATTGTATATCACTAACTGAGTCTGATATTACACGCCATTAAGAAAGGAAATATTGGAAAACCACCATGGAAGATAGAGCGATGCAAAAACTTACTGTAAGTCTTTTTTTACTTTTGATGGCGAGCTATGTTTGTTCCCATGATGAGATAGCGTTGCAAGAAATCGTCATTGAAGGAAGAGAGATTAATCTAGTTGGGGATGCGGTTTCCGCTTCTGAAGGAGTTGTCGGTCAGGCCGAAATCGACATTCGCCCGATTGCCAGAACAGGAGAGATTCTCGAGCTGATTCCAGGCATGGTTGTTACGCAACACAGCGGTAGCGGCAAAGCCAACCAGTATTTTCTGCGCGGATTCAATCTCGATCATGGTACCGACTTTGCAACGTTCGTTGACGGTATGCCGGTAAATATGCGCAGCCATGGCCATGGTCAGGGCTACACAGATTTAAGCTTTCTGATTCCTGAAACTATCGCAAAGATGACCTATCGCAAAGGTGCTTACTATGCAGATATCGGTGATTTTAGTGGGGCAGGCGGGGCCAGTATGGAAACCGCCGATCGACTTGAGCGTAATCTAGCCAAGCTCGCTATGGGTGAAAACGGTTATCAGCGGGCGTTGGTAATGTCTGATGTTAAGTTGGGGACTGGCGATACAGTATTTGCCATAGAGCGCCAGCAGTATGATGGTCCATGGACTGATATTGAAGAAGATGTCCAAAAATCCAACCTGTTACTCAAGCATAGTCAACCGCTGGGCGATGGTCAGTTCAGCCTGGTGTTGATGGGTTATGACAATTCCTGGATCAGCGCCGATCAAATTCCAGTGCGGGCTATTCAGCGAGATGTCATTGGCGAGTTGGGTTCTATTGATAACAGTGTTGGTGGCGAATCAAGTCGTTATAGTTTAAGTGTTAATGTGCAAGATGGTCCTTGGAGTGGGTCGGCTTATGTAATCGATTATGACCTTAATCTGTGGTCCAACTTTACCTACTTCCTTGAAGACGAGAGCAATGGTGATCAATTTGAGCAAGTCGATGATCGGCGAATTTATGGCGGCCAAATTGAATACGCAATGGCATCTTCACTGGCCGAGCGACCTATGAGTAACCGATTCGGTGTGCAGTTTAGAGTCGATGATATTCAAGAAGTAGGTTTGTATCATACCCAACGTCGAGAGCGATTGGGCGTGACGCGTAGCGATAAGATTAATCAGAGCAGTGTGAGCCTGTTTTGGGAGAATCGCATCGACTGGAATCAGCATATTCGAACTGTCTATGGTGCCCGTTACGACAACCTGAGATTTGATGTCAATGATAGGGCGGGAGTGAACAGGTTTGGTGTGAATTTGATGTCCAACGGAGGAAAATCAAACGATCAGTTGCTGTCCCTAAAAGGCAGTCTTATCTATCAGTTTAATGATGAATGGGAAGCCTATCTATCCGCTGGTCAGGGCTTCCACTCAAACGATGCTAGGGGCACAACCATCATCGTTGACCCGTCCACTGGTGCTACGGCCGATCGGGTAGACCCGCTGGTGCGGTCTAACGGATATGAGCTTGGCGTGCGCAGCTTTATCGGCGACAAGCTAAATTTGTCTGCAGCGCTTTGGTTACTAAGGCTTGATAGCGAGTTGCTATTTGTAGGTGATGCAGGGAATACCGAGGCATCGCGACCATCCAGCCGCAAGGGCTTTGAATTAGTGGCTTACTACCGTTTTACCGACCAGATCAGTACAGATCTGGAATACGCCTATACCGATGCCGAATTTCGCGACAGTGCGCCCGAAGGTCGGGATATTCCCGGTGCTGTGCTTGATGTATTGCAGCTAGGGTTAAACCTGGATACGGGCGAGTCTTGGTTTGGTAGCCTTAGGTATCGCTATTTTGGTGAGCGCCCATTGATCGAAGATGGATCAGTTACGTCTGATGGCAGCGGCACATTGAGTCTTCGTCTAGGGTATAAGCGTCCAAAATGGCGAGCCACTTTTGATGTGTTGAATATCGCTAACAGCAATGATCATGATATTGATTACTTTTATGAATCGCGATTACCAAAAGAGTTAAGTGGCACAGCAACCGAGGATGTACATTTTCATCCCATAGAGCCCAGAGCCGTACGTTTTTCTGTTGGGCATATATGGTAGGTGCTGTTAAACCTGATAATGCTAAAAGCACTGAAGCATAGGTTGATAATAAGGTTAACCCCCTAGCATGGCTCTGATCTCTATTGGACAAGCCAGATATATGTCTTGTCCATGTTCAGTTATTTTTTTAGTAACTCTATGAACGCATCGACATCTTTCTGACTAATGCCTTTTGTCGACCCGAAGGCTTTTGAGAGAGCTTTTTGAAAGTCAGGATCATTATCCTTAAGCACCTTAGCCAACGGTGAATTCTTGATTTTATCCAGATGCTCAAACTGACTCCCCCCTACATCCCGCAAACACAGTGCCACATACCGCAATGTACTCTCCAGCGTGCGCGTCTGCCAAAAAAACGCATTGGCCGCCTGTTCAGATAGCCCATCCTCAGTCTCCCCATCCAGATCAACACAGCCAAATAAATCCACCAGATAACAGCAGTTGTGCAAAATATCCAGGCAGTTGGTAAAAGAGGGTGGTTCACAAAAGTGCACCAATGGATGAGTGATTACATCAAAATGGTCGGGCAGATAGGGGCTGGCTTGACTACTATTAACTCTGTTCATAATTGATACTCTTTTATCGGTTATGGAAAGTCGTCTGCCTGTGGAGTTATGGCTCCCAGGCGGGCGCATTTAGTTACATGCCTCTGGTTAGAGGCTTTGACAGATAAAGAAAACTAACAGAGTTTCTCAGAGATTCCCCAAGACAAAAAACGGAGAAAGAGAAATAGTTGATCTGGTTATTTAACTGTATGTTAATACAGTAGTTAAATCCAGTTTTATAAAACAAAGGTTACTGCATTTGTTCTGGGGTCTGTTGAGGGCAAGTTATGCCGGCGGAATTTCAGATATCGCAAATTACGGGGGGCGGTGGTCTGCTCAGTAAGAGGCGCGTGCTGACGCTGCAGCGGGCTCTCGGCCCCAGGCTCGGTTTGCAACGAGCGATCTATTTGGTGATTGAGGACGGCTAAGTTATTCTGCTCCACTTATCGATAATAAAAATAATTCTATGGCCAAGTCAGATGCATTTATTCCTTTGAATTTCTCCTTGCAGGAGGAGGCCTCTATGCAACAGCAGGCCAGGGAGTTTTATCAGCTAATGTCCAAGCGCCGCTCGGTGCGGGATTTCTCTGATCAGGCTGTTCCGGCCTCGGTATTGGAAGATGCCATTTTGGCGGCGGGCACTGCGCCCAGTGGCGCCAATATGCAGCCCTGGCACTTTGTGGTGGTGCAGGATCCAGAGGTTAAACAAAAGATTCGTGAGGCGGCTGAGATTGAGGAGCGGGAGCTGTATGAAAACCGCGCCTCTGAGGAGTGGCTGGATGCGCTGGCGCCTCTGGGCACAGATGCCAATAAGCCGTTCTTGGAAACTGCACCTGCTCTGATTGCTATCTTCCTCAAAAAGGTCACCATTGATGAGCAGGGGGAGAAACATAAAAACTACTACACCTCTGAGTCTGTGGGCATTGCCACCGGCATGCTGATCACAGCCCTGCACAATGCGGGGTTGGCGACTCTGACCCATACCCCCAGCCCGATGAAATTTCTGTCTCAAATTCTTGAGCGTCCCAGCCATGAGCGGCCTTTTTTGTTGCTGGTCACTGGCTATCCTGCCGCGGGCACTCTGGTGCCTGATATCAAGCGTCTGCCTCTGGATAAGATTGCCACCTTTATCTAGGCGGGCTTTTGTACGCCAACAGCGGTTTAAATCATGTATTAGCGTCCAGACTTTGCCATAATATGGGGCAATTAAGCCTCTCTATGGTTATTGAAATCTATGTCCAAACTGACCCATCTAAACCCCAGCGGCGAAGCCCATATGGTGGATGTGTCCGCCAAGGCGGATACCCTGCGAACTGCCATTGCTCAGTCTCAGGTTGAGTTGACAGCTGCTATTGTGGCGGCGATTACCGATGATAATCTGCCCAAAGGTGACCTCTACGCGACCGCGCGCATTGCGGGCATTCAGGCGGCTAAAAAATGCAGCGACCTGATTCCTCTGTGCCACCCATTGCCGCTATCCAAGATTACGGTGGATATTGAGCTGCAGGGCAATAGCTTGTTGATTACTGCCCTGTGCAAAACCACGGGTAAAACTGGTGTGGAGATGGAAGCTTTAACTGCGGCCTCGGTGGCGGCACTTACGGTTTACGATATGTGCAAAGGGTTGGATAAGGGCATGATTATCCGCGACACCAAGTTGCTGGAAAAGTCTGGCGGCAAGTCTGGGGACTGGAGTGCCTAATGGTTAATTTATTGTTTTTTGGTCGTCTGGGTGATTTTGCTGCGGATGTACCCGCCTCAATTGAGGCTTCCACGCCAGCGCAGATTCGAGAGCTATTGGCGGCGGATTTTCCTGCGCTGGGTGCGGAGTTGCACGAGCCCCAGGTGCTGGTATCGGTTAACCAGATGATTGTTAGCTGGAACCAAAAGCTCGCCGAGGGCAGTGAAGTGGCCTTTTTGCCGCCGGTGACCGGGGGCTAATGGCTTGAATAGCCTGCGTATCCAAGCCGAAGATTTTGACTTGGCAGCGGAGTACCAGTCTCTGCGCCAGCTGTCATCGGCTGTGGGCGCTGTAGTGACATTTACAGGTCTGGTGCGGGATTTTGAAGGGCAGGGGTCTATTGATTCACTGTCGCTGCAACATTACCCGGGCATGACTGAAAAGCTACTGCAAGAGATTGTGGATCAGGCCAATAGCCGCTGGAATCTACTTGGCACCTGCGTTATTCACCGCGTGGGCAAGCTCTTGCCCTGTGACCAGATTGTGTTTGTAGGCGTGGCCAGCCAACACCGGGCCGATGCCTTTGAGGCGGCGCAGTTTATGATGGATTATCTAAAGACCCAGGCGACCTTTTGGAAAAAGGTCGATCAGGATGGCCAGCAGCATTGGGTCGAAAGCAAAGACTCAGATCAGGCGGCCAGTCAGCGTTGGGCTAATGATGATTAATGTGGATGGGGTAATTCTGGCCGCAGGAAAGTCTAGCCGCATGGGGCGGGCCAATAAGGTGCTGGCCAGTTTGGGCGGGCGTTCGCTGCTGGAGATTGCAGTGGAGAAAATGAGCCCTCAGGTGGATACTCTGGTGGTTAATGGCGACCCGGCACTCTGTGGTGAGCAGGCACTGGCTGATCGGATTGAGGGTTTTCAGGGGCCGCTGATGGGGCTCTTTACCGCCTTGCTTAGCGACCAGCTATCCGCTGCAGACTATTTGATGATGGTGCCCTGTGATGGGCCTTTTCTGCCAGACAACCTTGTTGCTAAGTTGCATCAGCAGATTGTGCAGGCGGATGCAGATATTGCCTGTGTGCGCTACCAGGGTTTTGCCCAGCCTACGTTTTCGCTGTGGCATAAGCGGGCACTGCCTGATATTGAGCAGGCGCTATTAGTGGAAAAAAATGGTGGCTTTAAGCCCTTGTTGCAGCGCTTAAATACTCTGTATCTGGACTGGCCGGAGCAGAACCCCAGCCCGTTTTTTAATATTAATACGCCACAGGATCTGGCGCTGGCAGAGACATTACTATGCCCTTAAATGACCAGCAGTTTATGCGCTATAGCCGCCACTTGCTGATGGATGATATTGGCGAGGCGGGGCAGCAAAAGTTGCTCAATGCCCATGTGCTGATAGTGGGTATGGGTGGCCTGGGTTGTCCGGTCAGTCTGTATCTGGCGGCGGCGGGTATTGGTCAGCTGTCGATCTGCGATGGAGATACTGTCGACCAGAGTAATCTGCAGCGGCAGGTGCTCTATACCGGCGATGACTGTGGCAAGCCCAAGGTTGAATGCGCGGCTCAGCGCCTGGCTGAGTTAAATCCTGAGGTGCAGATAAGCGCCTATGCTGAAAAAGTGACTGAGCAGATACTGGCAGTGGACTATAGTTTGGTGGTGGATTGCACCGATAATCTGGCGGCGCGGCAGCAGTTAAATGCCCATTGTTATCGGCGCAAAATTCCTTTTGTCAGTGCTTCGGCGCTGGGTTGGGAAGGGCAATTAATGGCCTTTGATTTCGGTCATAACCCTAGGCTCTGTCTAAACTGTATTATTGACCAAGACTCGGCCGAGCCCATAATGAACTGCGGCAACTCCGGGGTGGTGGGGCCTGTATTGGGGGCCATGGGCAGTCTGCAGGCAACCACCGCAATAAGAGTATTGCTAGGTTATTTTAAACAACATGGCCAGGTTCAGCGGTATGATGGCAAGTCTGGCCAGTGGCTGCAGCTTAGGGCCCAGGCAGATAAAGACTGTGCTGTTTGCGCCCCCTAGGCACCCTGAGTGCAGCAAACATTACAACGTACTAAAACAAAACACCAAAACCAGGAGTAGTAATCAGTGGCTCATGATGCAACAGCCCCAAGACGTTTTGTCAAAATCGCGGTACTTACCGTATCCGATACCCGCAATCTAGACACAGATACCAGTGGTGCCTACCTGCAGCAGGCGCTGGAGGAGGAGGGCCACCAGCTGGCCGACCGCCAGCTGGTTATTGATGATGTGTATCAGATGCGCGCTATAGTCTCGGCCTGGATTGCGGACCCGGAAGTGGAGGTTATTCTTACTACTGGCGGTACCGGTTTTACTGGGCGGGATAGCACGCCAGAGGCCCTGTCTCCCCTATTTGATAAGCATATTGAAGGTTTTGGTGAGCTGTTTCGCCAGCTCTCCTACGACGAGATAGGCACCTCTACTGTGCAGTCTCGCTGTTTGGCGGGGTTATCTAATAACACTGCTATCTTCTGTGTGCCCGGCTCTACGGGCGCCTGTAAAACTGCCTGGAATGGCATTATTCGCCAGCAGTTGGACAGTACTTTTCAGCCCTGTAATTTTGTGCAGCATGTGCGCAGAAAGTCTCAATAATGCTGACAGTTTCCAGTGCGATAAAAAAACTGATAGCCAAGGCTCAGCCTCTGGTCGATGACCGGCGTCGGGCTGGGCTTGAATCTGTACCTGTGCCTGAGGCTCTGGGTAGAGCACCAGCTACAGATATAGTCTCTGAGATTGATGTGCCACCTGCGGCCAATAGTGCTATGGATGGCTACGCCTTCCGTGCAGCTGATGCTGCTGCCCATAAATATAAGCTGGCGATTAGCCAACGCATACCGGCCGGCACTGCACCCGAGCCACTGCAGCCCGGTACTGCGGCGCGTATCTTTACTGGTGGCGAGATACCAGCTGGTGCAGATACTGTGGCCATGCAGGAAAACTGCACTGAGACTGAGGGCTGGGTTAAGGTCGATAAAAAAGCTGTGGCTGGTGACAATGTCCGTGATCGGGGTCAGGACATCAAACATGGCGCGGTTATTATCAAGGCGGGCACCAGGCTGCGGGCCCAGGAGCTGGGGCTGCTGTCGTCGGTGGGTATTGCCAAAGTGGAGCTGTTTAAACCTTTGAAGGTGGCGATATTTTCTACCGGTGATGAGTTGGTAGAGCCTGGAATGCCACTCCAGCCCGGGCAGATTTATAACTCCAACCGGGCTACATTAATTGGTCTTATTGAGTCTCTGGGCATGGTGCCGGTGGACTTGGGTGTGGTGCCCGACCGTTTGGCGGCTACCCAGCATGTGCTTAAAAAAGCCGCTATGCGCGGCGATGTGATTATTAGCGCTGGTGGTGTTTCTGTGGGTGAAGAGGACTATGTTAAAACCGCGGTGGAAAAACTGGGTGCCGTAGAGTTTTGGAAGGTGGCTATTAAACCCGGTAAGCCGCTGGCTTTTGGTCATGTTGAAAACACCCCATTTATAGGGTTGCCGGGCAATCCTGCCTCGGTATTTGCCACTTTTATGATTCTTGCCAGGCCCTTTTTGTTGGCCTGTCAGGGCTGTCCTGCGGGGAGCCCCAAGAGATTAAAGTCCAGGGCGCAGTTTTCCAAACCCGGGGAAAAACGCGAGGTGTATTTGCGGGGCCGTCTTACTGAAAGCGGTGCTGAGATATATCCCAATCAAAGCAGTGGGGTGCTGTCGTCGGCCTGTTGGGGTGATGTCTTTGTGGTACAAAAAAGTGGTCAATCTATAGAGGTGGGGGATCTGGTTGATGTGCTACCCTACAGCCTCTAAACCAGTATTGAGGCCGTCTTGAATTTAAACTCCTCCACAGCTGCGCAATTGACTGATTCCTTCGGGCGCGAGGTTAACTATTTGCGCCTGTCGGTAACAGATCGCTGCAATCTGCGCTGCACCTACTGCATGGCTGAAGATATGACTTTTTTGCCCAAGCAGCAGATTCTGTCGCTTGAGGAGCTGCGGGATACGGCGGCCGCCTTTGTGGATCTGGGTGTGCGCAAGATTCGCCTGACCGGTGGTGAGCCGCTTATCCGTCGCGATATTCTTAAGCTGGTGGGTTCACTGGCCAGCCTGCCTGGGCTGGATGAGCTGGCCATGACCAGCAATGGCGTTATGTTGCCCAGCATGGCTCAGCCTCTAAAAGATGCAGGCCTGTCGCGCATCAATATCAGCATCGATAGCCTTAAACCTGAGCGATTTAAAGCCCTGACTCGGGTGGGCAACCTGCATGAGGTGCTGGCCGGCATTAAAGCGGCGGCTGCGGTCGGCTTTAAGCGTATCAAGCTCAATGCGGTGATTTTGGCCGGGTTTAATGATGATGAAGTATTGGATCTGGCGCGCTTTGCGGTGGATAACAATATGGATATCTCGTTTATCGAGGAGATGCCTCTGGGAGAAATCTCCTCTCATAAACGCAGCAATACCCAGATTACCAGCGAGCAGATTCGCGAGCAGCTGGATTTGGCGTTTAATCTGCTTGACAGTGCCGAGACTACTGGCGGGCCCTCCCGCTATGTCGCTGTGGCTGGCAGCCAGTCCAAGATAGGCTTTATCTCGCCTATGTCGAATAATTTTTGCAGCAGCTGCAACCGTGTGCGGCTGACCGCAGAGGGCCGCCTGCTGCTCTGTCTGGGCAATGAGCACAGTGTAGATCTGCGCGAGATACTGCGCACTTACCCCGGCGATACCCAGCGCCTCAAGGCGAGTATTGTTGAGGCCATGGGCAATAAGCCAGAGCGCCATTATTTTGACCCGGAGCAGGTGGATATTGTGCGCTTTATGAATATGACTGGTGGCTAGTCTCTGTGACTGAGTTTTTTATCCTGGCCTACGATTACTGGCTGTTGGCCGCCATTCTGCTGATGGCCATTCTCTATTCCTCTGTGGGCCATGGCGGCGCCTCTGGCTATTTAGCTGCTATGGCGCTTTGGGGGCTGGCTCCTGAGACCATGCGCCCGGCGGCACTGCTGATGAATATTGTGGTTACCTGCTGGTTACTCTACCGCTTTAAACCCTATCAGCTACTCCCCCACAGGCTGTTTTGGCCGCTGGTATTGGGCTCGACACCTCTGGCATTTATTGGCGGCATGATCAACCTTGATGCTGTGGCTTACAGACTGTTGGTGGGCGGTTTGTTGTTAGTGGCGGCGCTGCGTATGCTGATGGTGACCAAAGAAGCGGCCGTGATTTATCAGCCCAAAGTAGCCATAGGTATTTTGCTGGGTGCTGGTCTGGGTTTTGCCTCAGGCTTAACCGGTATTGGTGGCGGGGTGTTCTTGAGTCCCATTCTCTTAATTTTTGGCTGGTGTTCCATGCGCCAGAGCGCCGCAGTGGCAGCTGGTTTTATACTGCTAAATTCTATTGGTGGGCTGGCGGGATATCTGGTTAGTGATCAGCCCTGGCCTATGGGTACAGGCTGGTTACTGGTGGCGGCATTTATTGGCTGCCTGGCTGGTGCAGAGCTCGCCTCCCATCGGGCTTCATCTCTTACCTTGCAAAAAATGCTGGCGTTGGTGCTGGCAATTGCCTCAATTAAGATGGTTTACACCGCGCTGATTTAGCACTAACTGTGGCCATTTCCCCTTGGACTAGTACTCGAGTATGTTATTCTTCTGCCAAGTATAAACATTGACCCGAGTATTTTTGCTCTTATGAACTCAGTGATTAGCAGCCAGGTGGCTTCGCCCTTTAGCAAAGGCCGTCAGCATCAACTTAAGTTTCAGGCGATTTTGTCTGGGGCGGCGCAGCTGTTTAACTGGCAGGGCTCGCGGGCTACCACATTGGCAGATATTGCCGGCAGCATGAAGCTCACCAAAACCTGCGTTTACTACTATGTAAAAACCAAAGAAGACCTGATTTATCAGTGCTATGTATCCAGTTGCGACATGTGGCTGGATCAGGTGCAGTCTGCCAACCAGCTATCAGACAATGGTCTGGAAAAAATTATAGCCCTGGTGAAGGGACACTTTTATCTGTACATGGATACGTTGCGGGGTATGGGGCCTCATTACGCCACGCTGTCAGAGGTATCTGTGCTAGACGCGGCCCATGCTGAGGATATTAAACAGCGCTGGAGCCATATTTTTGCCTGCTGCCAAGAGATTGTCGAGCAGGGTATAGAAGAGGGGTTGATTGAGGATCTGGATCCGGCGGTAATTGTCTCGGGGATTTTTTCGATTCTCCAGTGGTTTCCGGTGTGGCTTAACCGCTCTCACGGGGCCAATCCGGAGCCAGTAATCGAGGCTGTGCTGGACATTTTGGTCAATGGCCTCTCTGCCAGTAGGCATCAGTTCGATGATATTCAGTTTCCCCAGCTCAGGGGTCTGCAGCTGGACAGCTTTGACCGCGAATACCAGAGCCGCATTAAGCGCGAAGCCTTTTATCGGGTGGGCTCCATATTCTTTAACCAGAAGGGTTACAAAGGCACTTCTCTGGATGAAATTGCCAGCTCGCTGGACGTCACCAAAGGTGCCTTTTACTACCATATAAAAAACAAGGAAGAGCTGCTATATCAGTGTTTTAACCGTACATTGGCTGTTGAGAACAGGCTGCTAAATGACGCCGGTGCCAGCCAGGATACTGGGCTTAAAAAAGTCGAGCTGTCACTGCGTTATCTATTTAATATTCAGTTTAGCGAAGAGGGGCCACTGATCCGCTATCGCGCATTGCCTTCGCTGGACGAGCAACATCGCAAAGCGATCTTAAAGGCCAGTAAAAATAACAGTAAAATCCTCGGTACTTATTTGGGTGAGGGGTTTGCCGACGGGACCTTGCGTCAGCTGGATATTGATATTGCCCAAAATATGCTGTCCGGTGCAGTAGAAGCTAGCCCGGATCTGGCCAGCTGGGTGGCAGATATCCGTCCACCAGAGGTCTCTGGCGCCTATTTGCATCTATTTATCAACGGGCTGTCGCGGCGGTCAAAATCATAATAATTATAAGAGCAACCTATGAGCGATTTTCTATTTAGTACGGTGCCTGATGTGCTATCTGGACCAGGTACATCGGGGCAGCTGGGCGAGCTGGCTGCGGGCCTGGGCATTGAGCGAGCACTGGTGGTCACTGACCCGGGGATTATTCAGTTCGGTCTTTTGGATGGCGCGATCAATAGCCTTAACGCTCAGGGTATTGAACATCATATTTACTCTGATGTGGTGGCAGACCCACCAGAATCTGTGGTGATGGACGCGGTGCAAACTGCACAAAATTTTGCATGCGACGGGGTGATTGGCTTTGGTGGGGGCAGCTCCATGGATGTGGCCAAGTTGCTGGCTGTGCTGATTAAGGGCGAGCAGGCCCTGGCGGATATCTACGGTGTCGACCAGATCAACGGTGGCCGACTGCCGCTTATTCAGGTGCCCACTACCGCGGGTACAGGCTCCGAGGCTACCATGGTTTCGATTATTACCACTGGTGAGACCACCAAAGCCGGTGTGGTCAGTCGCACTCTGCTGGCCGATAAAATTATTCTCGATGCCGGTTTGACCACTGGCCTGCCTGCGGCCGTCACTGCTGCCACTGGTATAGATGCCATGGTCCATGCGATCGAGGCATTTACCAGCAAGCGCCTAAAGAATCCATTGTCAGATATGCTTGCCCTTGAGGCGCTGCGGCTGATGGCGGGCAATATAGAGACTGCGGTAAAACAGGGCAACAATCTTGAGGCGCGCAGTGCCATGTTGCTGGGTGCCATGCTCGCTGGCCAGGCTTTTGCCAATGCACCAGTTGCGGCCGTGCACGCATTAGCCTACCCACTGGGAGGCAACTACCATATACCCCATGGCCTGAGTAACTCGTTGGTGCTGCCCCATGTGCTGCGCTTTAATGGGCCCCAGGCGGGAGAGCTCTATGCGCAGCTTGCGGCGATTATTTTGCCCCATCAACAACTGCCAAAAGACCCGATGGCCACCACTGAGCTGTTGGCAGATTACTTTTTGGCTCTGGCTAGCGATCTGGGATTACAGACCAGACTGGAACAAATGGATATAGCCAGGGCTGATTTACCAATGTTGGCTGAAGAGGCCATGTTGCAACAGCGGCTGCTGATTAATAATCCCCGCGAGGTTAGTCTGGAAGACGCGTTGGCCATTTATCAGGAGGCTTTTTAATTATGACTCAACCAGATCAGCGCTCAGGCTATAAATACTTTGCCGATATCACCACCAGGTGGATGGATAATGATATTTATGGCCATGTAAATAATGTGGTCTATTACAGTTACTTTGATTCTGTAGCCAACCAGTATCTGATTGAGCAGGGTGGCCTGGATATTCACAGTGCCGAGATTATTGGCTTTGTGGTGGCTTCGAGCTGTGAGTACAAGTCACCGGTAGCTTACCCGGAAAAACTGGAGGCGGGTTTTAGGGTCAACCGTCTGGGCAATAGCTCGGTGGAATACGGTATTGGTATCTTTAAAAAGGGTCAGCAGGCTGCTTCAGCCCATGGCACCTTTACCCATGTGTTTGTGGATCGCAATACAGATAAACCTGTATCTATTCCGGCGCAGATAAGAGCAGCTCTGGAAGCTGTATTAGTCTAACAAAATATAAAAATAGGGGATTCTGTGAATCTTAACAATCAAGTTGTGGTGGTCACTGGTGGTGCCAGCGGTATTGGCCGCGCACTCTGTGAAAAATTTGCCGCGGCCGGCGCCAAGGTAGCCGTAGCCGATTTAAACCTCGAGCCTGCAACTCAGGTGGCCGAGCAAATTAGTGGTATTGCGGTGGCGACTAATGTTGGGCTCGAGGAGGATATTCAGGCGCTGGTGCGCGAGACTGAAGAGCGCCTGGGGCCGATTGATATCTTTGTCTCCAATGCCGGTGTGGCCTTTGGCGACGGCCCTGGCTGGATGGCGGCCTCGGGCTCTAATGACAATTGGATGACCTGCTGGAATGTCAATGTGATGGCCCATGTATTTGCCGCGCGCGCTGTGGTGCCAGGTATGATCAAGCGCGGTGGTGGCTATCTGGTCAACGTGGCCTCTGGGGCAGGGCTGCTCTGCCAGCTGGGCGATGCGGCCTACTCAACAACCAAGACCGCCGCTGTGGGTTTTGCGGAATCCCTGGCCATTACCCATGGTGATGACAATATTAAAGTCTCGGTGGTCTGCCCGCTGTATGTGGCCACAGCTATGACCGAGGGTGGCCGCGGCGTGACTGGTGCTGACACCATGATGACTGCAGACGAAGCGGCAGATTCTGTGCTTGCCGGTATGGCTGAGGATAGCTTTATGATTCAACCCCATGCCGAACTAGCTGAGTATGTGCGGCACAAAGGGGCGGATTACGATCGCTGGATTAGAGGTATGCGGCGCATGCGCGAGGGCATGCTCGAGCAGCATCCAGATTATGCCTACAAGGTGTAAGCAGCCATTATGACGTTCTGTTTTAAACGCTGCGGGCTCTTTGTTGTCTTTGCTCTTGTTGTTTCGATCCAAGCACTGGCTATAGATTATGATGCCTATGATGAAGATGTGGCGGCGTTGCTGTGGGAGTACGAAAACGGTCCCGACCAAGCCAGATCTATAAGACCCTCGGTGCTGGTATTTAACGATGTCGCCGACAGCGATACGGTGGTCGACTTTGAGAGCGGCTTGGTGATTGTGACGGCGACTGATCTGCAGCTGCTGCAGGAGTCTATTGTTGAGATATTGCTTACTCAGATAGACCCTTCGGTCATAGATGCCAAGACCGCTAGCGATTTTGGTCTGGTAAACCAGAACACCAGAAAACCTTTTTTTTGGAAACAGATACTTGATCACCGGGGCAAGCCCATTGAGCATCCCTGGACAGCAGAGCTTTTTGCTGACCATCTGGCCCAGAGTGCAGAGCGATTTAAAGGGCGCTACCGATCCAAGATCAGTATGGTCAGGGAGCATAAGAACATTGCCGGTGGCAAATACATTCAATATGTCAAAGCCGCTGGTCGGCAGCACAATGTGTCTGCTTCGCTGATGATGGCGATTATGGAAACCGAGAGTTCGTTTAACCCACTGGCGCGCTCTGGCTCCAATGCCCTGGGACTTATGCAGATTAAAGCTAATACCGCGGGCCGGGACTATTTTTCAATTATCAAAGGCTACAAGCACACGCCCAGCTCGTCTTACCTGTATAACCCCAGCAATAATATCGAGGTGGCGGCGGGGTACCTGCGTATTCTCGGGACTCGCTATCTGTCGGGGATTAAGCATCCGAAAAAACGCGAGTACGCCATTATCTCCAGCTACAACGGCGGTGCCGGCAATCTGTGGCGGAGTTTGGATAAAAATGGCAATAAGACCAAGTCGCTGGCGCGTATAAACAATATGACTGTCAGTGAGTTTTACTGGTTTTTGACCAACCGGCATATCCGCGGCGAAACCCGAAATTACCTCAAGAAGGTCAGCGCCAAACAGAAGAAGTATCTCAATTTGTAGCCGCTGGTGCGGCTACTAGTCTTTATGTAGGCGGATCAGGCCTTCCTGGATGGTGCTGGCTACCAGACGACCATCGCGACTGAAAAACGAGCCGCGACTCAGGCCCCTTGCATGGCTTGATCTTGGGCTATCCATGACATACAGCATCCACTCGTCAGCGCGGAAGCTATCGTGAAACCAGATGCAGTGGTCCAGCGAGGCTGGCTGCAACTTTGGATTCATAATACTGAGACCGTGGGGCATCAGTGATGTACTCATCAGATTAAAATCAGAGGCATAGGCCAAAATAGCATGGTGCAGTGGCTGGGTATCGGTCTTCGCCAGCTCGGCGATAGAGCCAGCGGCTTTGATCCAGACTTTCTGTTCCGGGTCTCTAATACTGGGATCTTCATGGTTTACCGGCTGTACTGAGCGCATTTCGATAGGCCGAAGCGAGGGGCGTTGCGCTGCTCTGTCACCCTTTTTGGTACTCAGTTTGGCAATCATCTCTTGCCAGCGCGCATTGTCGTCGCCCAGCTCCTCTGGTTGCGGGCAGTTGGGCATATCAATCTGGTGGCTGACGCCCTGTTCCTGTATCTGAAAGGAGAGCTCAGTATTAAAGATAGCTTTGCCACGCTGAGAACCCACCACTCTGCGCGTGGTAAATGAGCTACCATCGCGAATGCCATCAACCTGATAAAGTATGGGTACAGAGGGATCACCAGGGCGCAAAAAATAGGCATGCTGTGAGTGCACCATGCGATCTTCTGGCACGGTATCCTGAGCTGCACGCATGGCCTGAGCAAACACCTGGCCGCCAAATACCCTTGTATTGGATGTTTCCGGGGTCTGGCCGCGATAGATATTCTCATCTATTTTGTCTAGCGTCAGGATGTCTAGTAGCTGTTGCAGTGCTTTGGTCATGGGGGATTCTCGGATTAACTGGGTTTGCTGGTGAATCTTTGGCCTTTGCAAAGTACTGTAACTGATAACGACTTATGTCGTCGACTTAGACCTGCATTACCTGGGCAAATAACGAGATTTATTCTCGCTATACTTGAAAGGAACAATAACATACTGTAAGTTCAATTTTCGATTTTTTGCACCGTTCTATAGCTGTGACAGCAAGCTTCCAGATAGCCCAAAACATAGCTTGGCATTAATTAAAACACCTAAAAGCAGGAGCCTAATGTGAGTGATTTAAACGCTTTTCGGCAAGAGACCAGAGACTGGCTAGAAGAAAACTGCCCCCAATCTATGCGCAAATCAACCAAAGGCGATGAAGAGATGTGCTGGGGCGGGCGCAACTTTAAGTTTGCCAGCGAAGATCAGAAGCTGTGGATGGAGCGCATGGGCGCTAAAGGCTGGACCGCTCCGGACTGGCCTGCGGAATACGGTGGTGGCGGCCTTAATAAGGCCCAGCACAAAGTGTTAAAAGAAGAGATGGCGCGTATCAATGCCCGCTCACCCCTGAGCAGTTTTGGTATCTGGATGATTGGTCCGGCGCTGCTGAAATTTGGCTCTGAGGCTCTTAAGCAACAGCATCTGCCGCCTATTATTCGCGGCGAAATTCGCTGGTGTCAGGGCTATTCTGAGCCTGGCGCAGGTTCTGACCTGGCCGGCCTACAGGCTAAAGGGGAGGATATGGGCGATCACTTTATTGCCAATGGTCAGAAAGTGTGGACTTCCTATGGCGATAAGGCCGACTGGATGTTCTGCCTGTTGCGCACCGATCCGGATGCCAAAAAACAGATGGGCATAAGCCTGGTGCTGTTTGACATGGAAACTCCGGGAGTAACCCCCAAGCCAATTAAGCTAATTTCTGGCAGCTCACCTTTCTGCGAAACCTTCCTCGACGACGTGCGTGTTGAGAAAGATCAGGTGGTGGGTGAGATCAATCAGGGCTGGACCATTGCCAAGTATCTGCTGACCCATGAGCGCGAGATGATCGGCGGCATGGGTATGACTGATGCGGGCGCAGAAACCATGGGTCAGATCGCAGCGAAGGCTCTGGGTGTTGAGCAGGGTCGCATGAACAACCCGCTGTTGCGCGCTGAGGTGGCCAAATGGGAAATTGATGGCGCCTGTTTTGCATTAACCGCAGAGCGTGTCACCGACGAAGTTAAGTCGGGCCATGGCGTAGGTGCTACCTCTGCCATGCTGAAGTACTACGGTACCGAGCTCAATAAACGCCGCTTTGAAACATTACTCAAGATCAATGGTAGCGATGCCATGGTTTGGGAGGGTGAAGCGTCTAATCAGGGCTGGTTGCCGCGCACCTGGTTGCGCACCAAGGGTAACTCTATCGAGGGCGGAACCTCCGAGGTTCAGCTTAATGTGATCGCTAAAAATATCCTTGGCCTCGGCTAATCGAGCTGCACCAGCGCTAATAGAATTTAAAGGTACAGAAACATGGCATTAGTAATAAACGAAGAGCAACAAATGCTCAAAGAATCTGCTCAGGGCTTTTTAGCTGAGCATGCCCCATTGTCAGAGGTGCGCAAGCAGCGCGATGCAGGCAGCGCCGCTGGCTATGCCGACAATCTCTGGTCTCAGATGGTCGAGATGGGTTGGGCGGCAATTTTGGTCCCAGAGGCCTATGGTGGTCTGGAGTTTGGCCATGTGGGCATGGGCCAGATTGTCGAGCAGACTGGTCGCACCCTCACGGCATCACCCTTATTTGCCACTGCAGTGTTGGGCGTTACTGCAATTAATGCAGCGGGCAGCGAACAGCAAAAGGCTGAGCTGCTAGGCGCCATTGCCAGCGGTGAAATTACCACTGCCCTGGCAGTGGATGAGACAGCTCATCATGCACCAGCGCAGATTAGCATGAACGCCAGCAAGCAGACGGGTGGTTATAGACTGGTTGGCAGCAAGCGCTTTGTTGTCGACGGCGGTACTGCCGACAAGTTGGTTGTGGCCGCCCGCACCTCTGGTGCAGCAGGCGATGCACAGGGTATTAGCCTGTTTATAGTGGACCGCACAGCAGCCGGAGTTGAGGTTGAGCGCACTGCAGTGACCGATGGCCGCAACTATGCCAATATCAATTTTAACGATGTAGAGGTGGCAGAGGCTGCTTTGCTGGGTGAAGAGGGCACGGGCTTCAAGGCTCTGTCGGCCACTCTGGATGTGGGCAATATTTATCTGTCTGCGGAACTGCTGGGCATGGCTCAGGAGACCTTTGATCGCACCCTGCAGTATCTTAAAGAGCGCAAACAATTTGGAGTGCTGATTGGGTCTTTCCAGGCTCTGCAGCATCGCGCTGCTGACTGGTGGAGCCAGATTGAGCTGTGCAAGTCAGTGGTGTTAAAGGCGCTGCAGGCTACAGACGAGGGCGATAAGCGCGCTCCAGCTCTGGCCAGTATTGCCAAGGCCAAGCTATCTGAGGTGGCTGAGCTATCGACCAACGAGGCGATTCAGATGCATGGCGGAATCGGTATGACCGACGAATATGATATAGGTTTCTTTATTAAGCGCGCCCGACCAGCGCAGACATTGTTTGGTGATAACAGCTATCACACAGATCGTTTTGCGCAGCTAAGCGGTTACTAGTTTTAGATATAACTGACCTGAGCAGTTGGGCCCGGGCCAGAACAGATTAATTTTTAGAGGGAGAGCACTATGGATTTAGGCGTTAGCGACAAATTAAAACCTATTCTTGAAGAGGTTAAGCATTTTATTGATACCGAGATACTGCCTCTGGAGCACGAGTATCACCAAGAGGTTGCTAAGGGCGACCGCTGGGCTTTTACCGAGCGCCAGACAGAGATTTTGGAAGGTCTAAAAGCCAAGGCCAAGGCCAAAAATTTATGGAATTTCTTTCTCACGCATTATGAGGGTGGCCATGGTCTGAACACAGTTGAGTATGCCTATATTGCCCAGGAAACCGGTCGCTCGCATCTGGCTCCCGAGGTATTTAACTGTGCTGCTCCAGATACTGGCAATATGGAAGTGCTGGCCCGCTACTGCAACGAAGAGCAAAAAGAGACCTGGTTAAAGCCTCTGCTTGCCGGTGAAATTCGCTCTGCCTATGCCATGACAGAGCCCGATGTGGCCTCTTCAGATGCCACCAATATCTCCATGTCCTGTGTTGCCGATGGCGATGAATGGGTGCTTAACGGTGAGAAGATTTGGATATCCGGTGCTGGCGACCCCCGCTGTAAGATTATGATTGTGATGGTCAACACCAACCCCGGCGGCCCGCGCCATGCTCAGCACAGCCAGGTGCTGGTGCCCTTTGATACTCCAGGGGTGGTCAATATTCGCCCTATGGAAATCTTTAATGTCGATGATGCTCCCCACGGCCATATGCATATGCGCTTTACCGATGTGCGAGTACCCAAAGAAAATATGATTCTCGGTGAGGGTCGTGGTTTTGAAGTGGCTCAGGGCAGGCTCGGGCCTGGTCGTATTCATCACTGTATGCGCTCTCTGGGTTTGGCTGAAGCCGCCCTTAAATTGATGTGCGAGCGCTCTCTTAACCGTGAAGCCTTTGGTCGTCCGCTGGCCAAACTGGGAGGCAATGTTGATATCATTGCCCAGGCACGTATTGATATCGAGATGACCAGGCTGCTGTGCTTAAAAGCTGCCTGGCTAATGGACCATGAAGGCACTGATGCCGCTCAGCCATTTATCTCTATGATTAAGGTGGCGGCGCCCAATATGGCCCTTAAAATTATCGATGAAGCTATACAGATGTACGGCGGTCTGGGCCTGTCTCAGGATACGCCTCTGGCTATCTGGTACGGTGGCCAGCGTACGCTGCGCTTTGCCGATGGTCCGGATGCGGTTCACCGCATGGTGATTGCACGCCGAGAGCTAAGTCAATATCGTTAAGCTAGAGGGTAATTTTCACACTCAAAGGAGAGAGACCTATGACAATTAGATATGACGGGCAGGTGGCCATAGTTACGGGTTCTGGCAATGGACTGGGACGGTCCCATGCATTGGCGCTGGCGGCTCGCGGTGCCAAGGTGATGGTCAACGACCTCGGGGGCACCGTCAATGGTGTCGGCGGTTCAAGCGATGCAGCCCTGGAAACCGTGGCCATGATCGAAGCCGCTGGTGGCGAAGCCATAGCCAATGGTGCCAATGTGGCCAACATGGACGAAGTTGAAGCCATGGTTGCCCAGGCAGTGGAGAAGTGGGGCCGTGTGGACATTCTGGTTAACAATGCCGGAATTTTGCGCGATAAGAGCTTTGCCAAAATGGAAGTTGCCGATTTTCAGCTGGTGGTCGATGTCCATCTGATGGGCTCAGCTAACTGCACCAAGGCTGTCTGGGATCTAATGCGCGACCAAGGCTATGGGCGCATTGTAATGACCACTTCATCCAGCGGTATGTACGGTAATTTTGGTCAGGCTAATTATGGTGCCGCCAAAATGGCTGTGGTTGGGCTGATGAATACGCTCTGTATTGAGGGTGAAAAATACGATATTAAGGTGAATTGCCTGTCACCCACTGCGGGCACCAGAATGCTCGAGGGCCTGGTGACTGAGGAACAGTCGGATATTATGACCGTGGAATCGGTAACCGCGGCATTGCTGACGCTGTGCGACAAAGATGCGTCCAACCGCACCATTCTCTGTGCCGGTGCCGGCGGCTATGCTCGCACTCATATCTATGAGACCGATGGTATCTATCTGCCCCCAGAGCAGCAGACACCTGAAAATGTGCGTGCTCAGATGGACAGCATAGACAACCCAGAGGGTCAGGAAGTACTGGTGGGCGGCTTTCAGCAAACCAATAAGTTTGTTGGCAAAGCCCTGGCCTACAAAACCGAAAATAACTAGAAAAAACCAGGACATGATTATGAGAGCACTAGTCTGTAAAGAATTTGGCCCCACGGAAAATCTGGTACTGGAGACAGTAGATACCCCTGCGCCAGGTAAAGGCGAGATTTTGATGGATATTAAAGCCACCGGAGTTAACTTTCCCGATGTGCTGACTATTCAGGGTAAATACCAGTTTAAGCCAGAGCTGCCATTTATACCTGGTGCGGAACTGGCTGGCGTAGTCACCGCTGTAGGTGAGGGCGTCACCAGCCGCAAGGTGGGCGACAAGGTGATTGCCACCACTCAGATTGGTGCCTTTGCTGAGCAGTGCGTGGTCAATGAGCACACCACCTTTGAGATGGGAAATACCATGTCCTTTGAGCAGGCGGCGGGTTTTGCTATTACCTATGGCACTTCTTACTACGCCTTAAAGCAGCAGGCTAATATTCAGCCAGGCGAGACTCTGCTGGTGCTGGGTGCTGCTGGCGGTGTCGGCATTGCCACTATTCAGATTGCCAAGGCCATGGGGGCCACTGTGATCGCCGCGGCAAGCACTGAAGAGAAGCTTGATTTTGCCAGCGAGGCCGGCGCTGATCTGCGTATTAACTATTCCACCGAGAGCCTTAAAGATAAGGTTAAAGAGCTAACGGGCGGCAAAGGTGTAGATGTTGTTTATGACCCTGTGGGTGGTGAGTTCTCTGAACAGGCGTTCCGCGCTATTGCCTGGGATGGTCGCTTTCTGGTGATTGGTTTTGCCTCTGGCCCAATTCCCGCTATGCCACTGAACCTAGCCTTGCTTAAAGGTGCATCACTGATCGGTGTATTCTGGGGCTCCTGGGCTGCTCGTGCTCCCATGGAGTCACGCCAAAACTTTGATGAGCTAATCGAGATGATTGATAGTGGCAAGTTCTCCCCTCTGGTCACCGAGGTCTATTCTCTTGATGACTATAAGGCGGCATTTGCCTCAATCTCCGAACGTCGAGCCAAGGGTAAAGTTATTTTATCCAACGCCTAGTTGTTTTGAAGAGATAAAAAAAGGCCCGGCTATTGCTAGTCGGGCCTTTTGCTTACTAGGGGTTGCTAGATATTGTATAAAACACCAAGCAGTCCAACTATTGTCAGTACCACAGTGTACGGCAGAGCCATAATCACCATACGCATGTAAGACAGTCGGATCAGCGGAGCCAGCGCAGAGGTCAGCAGAAACAGGAAAGCAGCCTGGCCGTTTGGCGTTGCAACACTTGGCAGGTTGGTACCAGTGTTGATAGCAATAACCAGCTTGTCGAAGTGCTCGCGGCTAATATCGCCGGCATCCAGCACTGCGCGTACCTCATTAATATAAACCGTGGCTACAAACACATTGTCACTGATCGCAGACAGCAGACCATTGGCCAGGAAGAACATGCCTGGTTGCACTGCTTCATCCATTGCCAGCACCCAATGGATCACTGGTGAGAAAAGATGTTGCTCGTGAATTACCGCAACAATGGCAAAGAATACCACTAGCAGAGCAGTAAAGGGCAGAGCCTCTTCGAAGGCGTGACCTATACGGTGTTCTTCGGTAATTCCGTTAAAGGCAGTGAGCAAGACGATAATCATCAAGCCAATAATACCTACTTCGGCGATATGGAAGCCGAGAGCCAGAACCAGAATACCGGCGACCAGGGCCTGAGTAATCAGCGCGGCTTTGTCCTGCTGGGTGCGTTTTGAGTCTTCGTGTTCGCTGGACTCTTTAAGCACCTGACGAACAGCTTCAGGCAGGGTGGCGCCGTAGCCGAGAATCTTGATTTTCTCCAGCACTATGCAGGTAATCAGACCACAGACAAAAACGGGCATGGTGACTGGCGCCATGCGCATAAAGAATTCCATAAACTCCCAGCCGGCACGCTCTGCTATCAGCAGGTTCTGTGGTTCGCCTACCAAGGTGGTTACACCGCCCAGTGCTGTACCCACAGCGCCGTGCATAATCAGGCTGCGCAGGAAGGCGCGGAAGTCTTCGAGATTTTGGCGATGGTTTGAGATCAGGCTTTCGTCGTTGCCATGGTCATGATTTTCATCGACGATTTTCTTACCTGAGGCCACTTTGTGGTAGACCGAGTAAAAACCCACTGAAATGGTGATCAGAACCGCTGTAACTGTCAGTGCGTCCAAGAAGGCGGAGAGTACTGCGCCGGCGAAGCAAAACAGAAATGACAGAGTGGTTTTGGACTTTACCCCGAGCAGGATTTTGGTAAAGGTAAACAGCAGTATATCGCGCATAAAATAGATGCCGGCGACCATAAACATCAGCAGCATGATTACTGGGAAATTGCTGACCGTCTCCAGATACACGGCTTCTGGGCTGGCCATGCCCAGGGCTATGGCTTCGATAGCGAGCAGGCCACCCGGCTGCAGTGGGTAGCACTTGAGGGCCATGGCCAGAGTAAAAATAAACTCTCCGATTAGCATCCAGCCGGTGACAAAGGGGCCAAAGAGGGCGAGGCAGATGGGGTTAAGGATTAAAAACGCAATAATTGCCGTCTCGTACCACCCGGGCGAGTTGCCAAGAAAGTTCTTTTTAAATGCCTGTGGCAAAGTTGGAGTCATGAAGTATCCCTCAAGTTTGTGTAATTAGATTTAATTGTCTTGCAGACCGGGGAGTCCATTGGATTTATTCATGTTAGACTAACCCAAAATCAAGCTCAAACCTTAGCCTCAGCACAGCCAGTTTGCAAGCAATATGAGCCATAACAAGGGCCATTCAGAGTGGCTATTTAAAAACCCCAATAGAAGGCGTTATCTCGTTGTCCAACCCACAGATTCTCAATGGCTTTCATGCCAACCCCACACCTCTCAATACTGAAAAGCAATGGGTTCTTGCCGTGATTGGCCGAGAGATACTGGTGCCCAATGGCCACGGGCAAGGCTCGGCTGTACTGATCGACCATGAGATGGCTGACCAGCTGAAGTTTTTCTGTGAGCGCAAGCTAATACTGGGCCAGTGGCAGGGAGTGGACTGTCAGGTCTGGGCGCTGTCTGAGGATGCCAGAGCGGCCACTGAGTTTAGTGCTGTAGAGCTGCGCAGTTTGCTGGCCAAGTCTGGGGACGAAGAATTTACCATGGTCTGTCGCGCTGTGCAGTTGCTCGACTGGCAGGATAAGCATCAGTACTGCGGTAGCTGTGGCACCAAGATGGAATCCTCGGCCACAGAGCATGCTATGCGCTGCGAGCCCTGTGATATCAATAACTATCCGCGAATATCTCCCTGTATTATTGTGGTAGTCACCCGCGGCGACGAATGTTTATTGGCGCGTCAGCCAAGCTGGCCCGATGGTATGTTTAGCACATTGGCTGGGTTTATTGAGGCTGGTGAGAGCGCAGAGCAGGCTCTGCATCGCGAGGTTTTCGAGGAGGTTGGTGTGCAAATCACCAATATCCGCTATCTGGGAAGCCAGTCCTGGCCTTACCCGGGGCAGCTAATGCTGGGCTTTATTGCCGATGCTGTTACTGATGAGATTGTGGTGGACGGTGTGGAAATTAGTGAAGCGCACTGGTGCCACTATGACGATCTACCCCATTATGTGCCGCCGCCAACTATTATGTCGGGTCGCCTGATTAAGCATTTTGTCGACGAGGCTGCGGCGCGTCAGTAGCGGTCAATTTGAACTATAATTTATCTTTTGAATATTGTTGGAGTGTAATTTGGAATTCTTAGCTGAATATGGGCTGTTTTTGGCCAAGGTAGCGACTGTAGTGATTGCTGTAGTTATTATTGTGTCTGCGGTGGTAGGTGCCAGCCAAAAGAACAAACAGGGCGATAAAGGCCATCTGGAAATCACCCCACTCAATCAACAGTTTGATGATATGAGCGAAGCCATGTTGATCGCCACCATGGATGAAGCGGTGCAAAAAGCTGAGGAGAAGAAACTCCACAAGGCTAAAAAGAAGCAGGCCAAACTGGATAAAAAGCATAGCAAAAAAGCTAGTAAAGAAGCGGGTGATGGCGAAGAGGCTCAGTCCAAGAGTCGGGTATTTGTGCTTAACTTTAACGGCAATATCAGTGCCTCGGCGACGAGCCATCTGCGTGAGGAGATCACTGCAGTTCTCACCCAGGCCACTGCCAATGACGAGGTTTTGGTTAAGCTGGAGAGCCCAGGTGGCATGGTACACAGCTATGGTTTGGCCAGCAGTCAGCTAGATCGCATTCGCAAGGCGCAGATACCGCTTACAGTCTGTGTTGATAAAGTAGCGGCCAGTGGCGGCTATATGATGGCCTGCGTGGCCGACAAGATTCTGGCAGCGCCCTTTGCCATTATTGGCTCCATAGGCGTGGTAGCTCAGTTGCCCAACTTTAATAAGGTGCTAAAGAAGCACGATGTAGACTATGAGATTCTTACCGCCGGTAAATACAAGCGTACCCTAACTATGTTTGGTGAGAATACCCCCAAGGGTCGCAAGAAGTTTGTTGAGGATCTGGAAGATGTACATCAGCTTTTTAAGGCCCATGTGTCTTCGCGTCGTCCACAGCTGGATATAGATAAAATAGCTACCGGCGAGACCTGGTACGGCTCTCAAGCTCTGGAAATGGCCATGGTTGATGATGTGCAGACCAGTGACGAGTATTTGGTGTCACGTATTAAGGAGGCCGATGTTTACGAAGTGGCCTATGTGCACAAGAAAAAACTCCATGAGAAGCTGGGTATAGCTGCTGAAGAGAGCGCCGATCGCCTGTTGCTGAAATGGTGGACTCGTCTGACACAGGATACTAACAAGCAGGTGTAAAGCTGCTAATTATGGCAGCAGTTAAAACAGTGCCTCCGGGTCCAGATTATAGGCATCGGGCGGCAGGTTTTTAGCTATATCTATATTGCCCTCTTTGCCGGTCAGCTTGAGGGCCTTCTTTCTCGACAGTCTCTTTTTGCTGGCATCCAAAATCACCGTTAGCTCCGGCTTTCTGCCCATGCCTACTTTAAAGTCACTAACCACGGCTACCTCGCCACTGGTCAACTCAACCAGTGAGCCCGGGGGATAGAGGCCAATGGCCTGGATAAAGGTATCCACCAGCTCCTTTTGAAACAGGGTTTTGCGCCAGCCGGCCAGTTTCATAATGGCCTCTGAATGCACTATGGGTGTTGCATAGTATCTTGGACTGGTCATGGCATCGTAGCAGTCGACAATACCGGCAATCCTCGCCAACAGCGGGATCTCTGTGCCCCTGAGTTGATCCGGGTAGCCACTGCCATCAAAGCGTTCATGATGGTGGCGGATCACCTGCAGAACCTCCTTCGGCAGAGCTGCACTGGCCACAGCCTGGAGCCCCAGCTCGGTATGCCTGTGAGTCTCCTGTTGCTCCTCTGCGCTCAGGGACTCGGTCTTACGCAACAGGCTCTCGGGCAACAGCATCTTGCCGCTGTCCATAAATAGCCCTGCCAGGCTTAGCCTGTGCATCGACTCGATATCAAAGCCCAGTTGACGACCCATTACGGCGCACAGGATAGCGCAGGAAATACAGTGCCTGTGTGCGTAGCTGCTTTTACTTTTAAGACGGGCCAACCACACCCCAGCGGCAGGATTGCGGATAATACTCTCGATCAGAGCCTTGAGCAGGGGATCTATGCGCTCGATCTGCAGCGGTTTGTCAGACTTTATGGCCTTGCTGATGCGGTTAAACTCCTGTTGGATACTAAAGTAAGCCAGGGTGCCGACCCTGAGCTCGGAGGACAGGTCGGTACTTATGCTGTACTGGGTCAGGGATTTTTGTGCCAGTTCGCTGGCAAGGCTGATATCAGTGGCGGCTCTCTGTGCCGCGGAGCTGTGATTCATAATGACTAGACATCCTGTTTGTCTGTGCTGCTAAATCTGAATTAATAGTCCATTAACAATAGATCAATATGAGGATAGCAGAAAATAATTGCTGCGCAGGGCTAATCGGTTAATCGCGGCGCAGGCGACTGCTGATGGCGATAGGGCTGGGGAAGTTAAATACGACTATATAGCTGGATATCAGGAAGGTGATAATGGCGACGGCCTGAATGAGATGCGAGGCATTATTGCCAATAAGCTGGGTATTAAAGGCCAGATAGGCAATTAACAGGGAGAATTCGCTATTTTGGCCCAGTCGAAAACCAATATCCCAGGACAGAGCTTTGCTTTCACTTTTGGCCAACAGGAATTTGTAGATCAGGGGTTTTTCGCAGAGCATAGCAGCAGCTAATACCAGCGCTGGCACTATAATGTGTGGTATCAGAGCCAGATCGAAAGCGCCACCCAGAGAGAAGAAGAACAGTATCAAAAAGAAGTCGCGCAGAGGCTTCAGATTCAGGGCTATATACTGGGCGATGGGGCTGGTAGCCAGGGAAATGCCTGCTACAAATGCGCCAATTTCTCGAGACAGGCCCACAATCTCAGCCAGTTCGGCGACACCCAGACACCAGCCAATGGCCAGCAGGAACACATATTCACCAATCCGGTCAAAGCGCGCAAACAGCGGTTGCAACACTACTCGAACTGCCACCACGGCACCACCTATCAACAGGGGCAGGGCAACTAGGCTCTTGCCAAAGATAATCAGGTTTTCACTGTTTGAGTCTGATACTCCGGATATAAGCACCAGCAGCACAAAGATGGCTAGGAAATCCTGCATCAGCAGCATACCAATCATAAGCTCACCAGAATGCTTGTGGTGCAGCACTGTGGTGGGCAGCAGTTTGATACCTATAATGGTGCTGGAAAACATCATAGAGGTGCCAATAATCATGCATTCTAGGTGAGAGTAATTGAACAGATAGGCAGTGCCATAGCCGACAGCGGCAAATAGCAGGGAGCTGATCAGCGTAATATGGGTGACCTGACGCAGCACATTTAACAGTGCCTGAGGTTGCATATCCAGACCCAGAAGAAACAGCAGAAAGATAATTCCTATGCTGGCGATCTGACCTATCAGCTCAACATCGGCGACCATGCCGAGGCCGTGAGGGCCAAGGATAGCACCCAGGGCAATATAGGCTACCAGTAGCGGCTGGCGGCCCACCAGAGCCAGAGAGGCCAGGGCTGCGGCGCCGCTAAAAATAAGAAAAAATGTCTGTATTACATCATGGTCCATGAGCTCGCCTAGCGACGCTTAAACAGTGGTACCGGCTGATCTACTGCCACCTGGTAGGCATCAGAAAAATCTGCAAGGGATTTGCTGGCCTCGGCTAAATTAACCTCCGCGCCAAATTCAAAGGCATTAAAGCCACAGCGCTGCAGCAAATATAACTGATCGCGAATAATCTCGCCAATGGCGCGAATCTCGCCCTGATACTGATAGCGCTCGCGCAGCAGGCGCGCCACCGAAAAGCCGCGGCCATCGACAAACTTGGGGAACCGAATAGCCACCACAGGTGCTGAAACTAGTTGCTCTGCGACCGACTCGATCTCCTCATTGCCATCGATCCATACGCCGACGCTGCCCTGATGCTGACTCAGATTGCTGTCCTGTTGCAGCCAGCGCTGCAGCGGCAGCAAAATGTCGCCTGAGGGCAGGTCGCCGGCATCCTCAAGTACTGTGGTCCAGCTGTTATCTATAACCTGACCCTCTTTAAGAAGCTGTGCCATATACCCTCTGCTTAAATTTTTCTATACCAATACGTTGATATGTGCTCAGAAAAGCCTCGCCTTCGATGCGGTTCTCGACATAGACATCCAGTAGTTTTTCGACGCTGTCTGTGACAGCGTCTCTGGACAGGGAGGGACCCAGTACTTTGCCCAGTGCGGCGTCTTTATTAGCGCTGCCACCCAGCTGTATCTGGTACCATTCCTCACCTTTCTTATCCACGCCGAGAATGCCTATATGGCCGATATGGTGGTGGCCACAGGCGTTCATGCAGCCGGAGATATTTAGCTCCAGGTTGCCTAGATCATAGACATAGTCCAGGTCATCAAATTTGCGCTGAATAGCCTCGGCCACAGGTATAGATTTGGCATTGGCCAGAGAGCAGTAGTCGCCACCCGGGCAGCAGATCATATCGTTAATAGTGCCTATATTGGGTGTTGCTAAGCCAGAGGCCTTAGCCTGCTGCCATAGCTCAAATAGCTCATCTTTGGCGACATCGGCCAGCACCACATTCTGGCTGTGGGTAGAGCGGATTTCGCCAAAGGAATAACGATCGGCGAGATCGGCAATGGTCTCCAGCTGGCGATCAGTGACATCGCCCGGAGCCACCCCGGCTGGTTTGAGAGATAGGCTCACCGAGGCATAGCCTGGCTGCTTCTGAGCTCTGACATTGCGATCCAGCCAGCGTGAAAATGCTCTGTTATCTGCGGCGAGCGCCTTGACCTTTGCGTCTGCACTGGCATCGTCAATGGTGCGATAGTCGGGCAGGGTAAAGAAGCCTTTAACGCGCTCAATTTCACTGCCGTTTAAGGTTGCCGGGCCGTCTTTAAGGTGGGCCCACTCGGCTTCAACCCGCTCGGCAAAAACTGCCGGAGTCCAGGCTCGCACCAGGATTTTGATACGCGCCTTGTATTTATTATCGCGGTTCCCATAGCGGTTATAGACTCTTAGGATGGCATCCAAATAGGTGAGCAGATGCTCCTTGGGTAAAAATTCGCGAATTGATGAGGCTATTACCGGCGTGCGGCCAAGTCCACCACCCACATATACCTGAAAGCCGGTTTCGCCCTGGTCATTTTTGACCAGTTGCAGACCAATGTCATGGAGTAAAAATGCTGCTCGGTCTTCCTCGGAGCCGCACACTGCTATTTTAAATTTGCGCGGCAAAAAGGCGAATTCAGGATGCAGAGTAGACCATTGACGAATAATCTCGCACCAGGGCCTGGGGTCTTCTATCTCGTCACAGGCAACACCGGCAAACTGATCTGTGGTGGTATTGCGGATACAGTTACCGCTGGTTTGAATAGCGTGCATCTCAACACTGGCCAGTTCTGCCAGAATATCAGGCACCTCTTCAAGTTTGGGCCAGTTGAGCTGAATATTTTGTCTGGTGGTGAAGTGTACATAGCCTTTGTCATATTGGCGCGAGATATGAGCCAGCTTACGCACCTGTGCGCTGCTGAGAAGGCCATAGGGAACAGCTATGCGTAACATGGGGGCAAGGCGCTGAACATAGAGTCCGTTTTGCAGGCGCAGGGGAAGAAATTCGTCCTCCGAGATTTGCCCAGCCAGGTAGCGCTGGGTTTGGTCGCGGTACTGCTCGACGCGCTCATCAACAAGCTTTTGATCGTATTGGTCGTATTTATACATGAAGGTCTGGTATGCGTGCGGCTAATTTAGGGGCGCTATGATACCGTCAGGGGTTATTCTTTTGAATTATTATTTACCTATATATGGATACTTATTGGTAATAAGCAGCTGTTGGCAGTGGGTTTTGCCCCAATGATGGCCAAATAGGCTATATATGCTGCACTGATTGGATTCTGAGGCCTGGAATGCAAGACAGTCACAGATTTGGTTGTTAGAATGCGCGTCTTTGAAAACCCCTTAAATTTACAGTTGAAACTCAGGAATCTATTTATGGCTAAGGCAACAAAACCAGACACAACAGGTGATTCTAAAGCGGATGCAATTGCCGTTATCTCCGTACTCAGTATTATTTTAGTTGCAGTGGTTTACTGGCTGTCGCGATTCTAGCCGACTGCCTGCCAACAGACTTTGAGTGTTAATCCGATTATGACCGATCAGCAGCAGACCATAGCCACAGCAGAGCAGCAGAGCCCGCGAGAGTTGGTTGAGAGCTATCTCAACCAGGTTCCCGTGAGTACTGAAATTGATGCTGAGCACAGAGCTTTGTTGCAGGACAGAATCAAAGCCCTGTTAATTGAAAAAAATGCGGTACTTATTGCCCATTATTACACCGACCCACTTATTCAGGCTCTGGCTGAAGAGACCGGGGGCACAGTGTCTGACTCACTGGAAATGGCGCGCTTTGGCAATAGCCACAAGGCTGAGACTCTGGTGGTTGCCGGGGTTAAGTTTATGGGTGAGACGGCCAAGATTCTGACTCCAGAAAAGCGTGTGTTGATGCCCACTTTAGAGGCCACCTGTTCGCTGGATGTGGGTTGCCCCATCGATGAATTTGCTGCCTTCTGCGACCAGCATCCAGATCGCACTGTGGTGGTCTATGCCAATACCTCTGCCGCAGTGAAGGCTCGGGCAGATTGGGTGGTTACATCGAGCATTGCCCTGGAGGTGGTGGACTACCTGGATGCTCAGGGCGAAAAGATTCTTTGGGCGCCAGATAAATATCTGGGCGCCTATGTGCAGAAAAATACCGGCGCCGATATGCTGATGTGGGACGGTAGCTGTATTGTCCATGAAGAATTTAAAGCCAAGGGTATTTTAGACCTGAAAAAGGTGTACCCAGACGCCGCTGTCTTGGTGCATCCCGAGTCTCCGGAGTCGGTGGTCGATATAGCAGATGTTGCCGGCTCTACCTCGCAGCTGATTGCGGCAGCCAAAAACCTACCTCAGCAACAACTGATCGTGGCAACCGATCAGGGTATTTTTTACAAGATGCAGCAGGCGGTTCCAGATAAAGAGTTATTGATTGCTCCCACTGGTGGCAGTGGAGCCACCTGCCGGAGCTGTGCCAACTGTCCCTGGATGGGTATGAATAGTCTGCAAAACCTGCTCGACTGTCTCGAGCAGGGCAGCAATGAGATTGAGGTTGAGCCAGCCCTGGGACGCCAGGCCTATCGTTCGCTAGAGCGGATGATGAACTTCAAAACCTAGCCTAAATAAGGCTAAAGCTTTTCAATACGATCTTCCAATGCGGCTACATCTCTTATGCGCTGGCGAACAATGGCCGAGCGTTTAAAGTCAGCTGCTACTAGTTTCACTGCAAGCGTTAGCTGCTCTCTGGCCTTGTCGAAGGCGCCTACCAAAATAAAGTACTCAGCTCTGGCCTCATGGACCCCGGAGATATTGCCGGCCAGACCACGTACCTCAGCCAGTTTGTACCAGATCATTGGGTCCTCGGGGCGCATCCGGCTCAGTGCCGTCAATATGTCACCAGCTTCTTCGTAGCTATGGGCCTGCCAGAGAATCTCTGACTTTATGGTAGTGAGCGGATAGCTATTGGGGCTTAGGCGCAGCAGCCTGTCTGCCTTGGCCAGGCCCTGATCATAGCGTTTCATGGCTATATCCAGCTCCAGATCCGCATACTGATAAGACAGCTGATAGGGGTTGTCTCTCAGCAGTGAATCCAGAATCTGCCGTGCCTGTTTATAGTTGCCCACCTTGGTATGGGCCAATGCCAAGCCGTAATAAATGGCCTCAGGATTTTGGGGGTTGGCCTTAAGTTGCGCGTTAAACCGTTTGATGGCATCGGTTGGCCGGTTGGAGATGGCTATCAGAGCCCGGGCCTTAATAAGATGAAACTCCGGATTGCGGGGATAGTGACGCATGGCGCTACCCATGGCGCGGCCACGGGCATCAGATATACGTTTCTCGGTAACGGGGTGAGTGAGGAGAAATTCTGGTGGGCGACTACCTGAGTAGCGGGTGGCCTTAAGTAATGTGGCAAACATGTCGGCCACAGCGCCAGGGTCGCGATTGGCGCGCTCCATAGTCTGCAGGCCCATGCGGTCTGCTTCCTGCTCATTAGATCTACTGTAGCGCAGTTGACTGTCCATGGTTATGGCCTGGGCTGTGGTAATTGCAGCCATGCCAGCGTCGCCTCCTGCGGTGGCGGCAATTACCAGGCTGGCAAGCAATCCGGCTAGACTTACCATACTTGAGGAGCGCTGAGCCTCGAGCCTGCGGGCAAAGTGCCGTTGACTCAGGTGAGCCAGTTCGTGAGCCAGTACAGAGGCCATTTGATCTTCGGTCTCGGCCAGGGCAAATACACCGGTATGAAAACCTACCACACCACCGGGTACCGCAAAGGCGTTCATGGTGGGGTTGTTGACGATCACCAGCTCAAGTCGAGGGTCTTCAAGATCGGAGTAGGTGGCTAGATTATAGAGCAGTTGTTCGAGATACTGCTGCATCAGGGGATCATCATGTTCGCGCACACGGCTGCGAAATGCCTTGAGCCAGGTTCTACCCAGCTCATATTCCTGCTGTTTGGATACAATGCCTGAGGTGCTGTCACCCAGCAGGGGTAGCTTGATCTCTGCAGCCTCTAATGTCGGTTGTGCCGGAGCCAACAAAAACAGAGTGCAAACTATAGCGAGCAAAATTTTTGTCGATAGTCTGCTACTGGGCTGTTTGGTTGTGCCTGCTAGCCGATTGCGAAGACTGGGTAGATTGAGTGATTTCAAAATTGAATCTTATGGCCTGATAAGCAATTGATTGTTTCGTACCACTGTAGCGAATAATGTTACGGATTTCGACAGTTGAAATATGCTCTGGTTTCATGTCAGATACGGAGCCATAAAGGGTTGAGGTCAAAATCGGTTGACCCTGCACCACGGCAGGCAGTTAAATGGACTCAGAGTTTTTTGAGGGTTGTGCATGAAGCAGGTTTTTAAGAAGTGGCAAGAGCAGTACTTTAACAACGAAGAGACGGTGCTATTGGCCTTGATGCTGGTTGTGCTGCTAGTAGTGGCCACCACCCTGGGTGCCGTTCTGGGGCCTGTGTTTACGGCCATGATACTGGCCTTTCTGCTCCAGGGTTTGGTCAATTCGCTGAGCCGTCGCGGAGTGTCTCTGGGGTTGGCAATTACCATTGCATTTACGTTGTTTTTTGTTGGTTTTGTATCTGTGTTGGTGGTGTTGATCCCCATAGTGGGTCGCCAGACCTCATTGTTTATTGGGGAGTTGCCCAATATGCTGGGCAGAATTCGCGATCTGTTGGTGTCGCTGCCTGAAAAATACGCGGAATATGTGAGCCCAGAGCAGTTTCAGATTATTGTGGCCCGGGCCTCTGAAGAAGTGGCCGGTCTTGCAGAGCAGATTCTCAGCCTGTCGATCAGTAGTTTTCCCGGCTTATTTGGCATTTTGCTGTACCTGTTTTTGGTGCCCATGCTGGTGTTTTTTATGCTTAAGGATAAGGATATTTTAATCGGCTTTGTCACCAAGCTGCTTCCCAGAGAGCGCAGTGTGATGACCACTATCTGGACTGAAATGGATATCCAGTTCGCCAACTATGTGCGTGGCAAGGCGATCGAGATTCTTATTGTGGGTGCTACCTCCTATGTCGCTTTTTTAATTCTTGGTCTCAACTATGCTGCGCTGTTGGCGCTACTGGTGGGGCTGTCGGTGCTGATTCCCTATATTGGTGCGACGGCGGTGACTTTGCCCGTGCTGTTGGTGGGCTATATGCAGTGGGGTTATTCGGCTGAGTTTTTCTGGCTCTTTGTGGTCTATGGTTTTATTCAGTTTCTAGATGGCAATCTGCTGGTGCCGCTGCTGTTTTCTGAGGTGGTTAATTTACATCCGGTGGCGATTATTGTCGCAGTGCTGTTTTTTGGAGGCATCTGGGGTTTTTGGGGCGTGTTCTTTGCCATTCCTCTGGCCACTCTGGTCAAGGCAATTTACAACGCCTGGCCGCGCAATGATCTGAGCCCTAGTCAGCAATCAGCTGTGCAATCCGACGCTCAGCCAGATTAATAATTATAGCCTCGCGGGGCGCAATAATAAGGGAACCCTCCATGTCCGTATGGTCTTGTTCAGGTAAATCAGGTTATTTGTTGGCAGTGCATCTGGTCGCTGTGCTATGTACGCTGTTAATTTTGCAGGGCTGCAGCGGGGGAGACCCTGTGGCGGACAGCCAGGGGGATAGTCTGTCAGCCGTGGTAAAAAGTCCCAATGACCAGCGCGACTATCGCCATATTAAACTTAAGAATCAGCTTGATGTACTGTTGATTAGCGATCCCGAGGCCGAGACTTCCGCGGCCTCTCTGGATGTGTATATAGGCAGCTATCAGAACCCCGCCGATCGCGAGGGGCTAGTACATTTTCTTGAGCATATGCTGTTTTTAGGCACCAAGGATTACCCGGTTCCCGGCGAATATCAGACCTTTATCTCCGAGCATGGTGGCAGCCACAATGCAGGGACTGGTCTGGAGAATACCAACTATTTTTTTGATATTAATGCTGATTATCTCGAGCAGGCGTTGGATCGCTTTGCGCCGTTTTTTTCCAGCCCAAATTTTGATGCCAAATATGTGGATCGCGAGCGCAACGCTGTCGAGTCTGAATATAGGTTAAAAATTAAAGATGATGGTCGCCGCCAATGGGAGGTGCTGCAAACTCAGATAGATCCCGCCCACCCTATGGCCAAGTTTACAGTGGGCAATCTGGAGACCTTGGCAGACCTGGACGCTAGGCCAGTGCGCGATGATCTGCTAAATATCTACAGGCGGTATTATTCGGCTAATTTAATGAAGCTGGTGGTGCTCGGGCGCGAGACCCTGGATGAGCTAGAAGCCATGGTGGTGCCCCGCTTTGAAATAATCACCAATAGTGATGTACAGGTTGAGCCCCATGTGGACCGGCTTATAGAGAGCGCGCGCCTGCCATTGGTAATTGAGTTTAAGCCGCTTAAACAGCTGCGCGAGCTTAGCCTGAGCTTTCAGCTGCCAAAAATGCAGCCCCATTGGCGGGTGAAGCCTGCTGGTTATCTGGCCGGACTGATTGGCCATGAGGGGCAGGGCAGTCTGGTGCAGGTGCTCAAGGACAGGGGGCTTATTGAGAGTCTAAGTGCTGGTGTAGGGTTGGAGGATCGCAGTTCTAGTCTGTTCTCCGTCGATATTGGGTTGACCCCCGAGGGCTTTGCCCAGCGCGATCAAATAGTGGAGATGCTATTTGCCTGGATTGAAAAACTGCGCGCTGAAGGACTGCAAAAGTGGCGCTACGACGAGCAGGCTAAGATGAGCGATGTGGCCTTCCGGTTTCAGGAGAAGCAGAGCCCCATGGGCTATGTGTCTTCTCTGTCTGGCATGATGCAACTGTATCCCGTGGCCGAGGTACTGCAGGCCAGCTATATGATGTCTGGCTGGGATCAGCAGCTTATAGCCCAGACCGCTAGCGCCCTGACGCCTGACAATCTGATTATGATGGTGTCGGCCCCCGAGGTGGAGACAAATCAGCGGTCCCAGCGTTATCAGGCGGATTATGCCCTGGCTCCTGTTGGCGCAGAAACCCTGGCTGCCTGGCGGTCGCCCAGAGCTGTGCCAGGGCTTGCTGTTGCCGAGAAAAACCCCTATCTACCTGACAGTCTTGAGCTGGTGGAGCAGGATAGCAGCGGCAAACAGCCCGCTCTGATTATGGATCGCCCGGGCCTGCGAGCCTGGCATCTGCTGGATACTAGGTTCTCTGTGCCCAAGGCGCATATTATTGCCTCTCTGGGCACAGATATGACAGCCACAGTTGCCGGGCTGGTTAAGGCAGAGCTATTTTTGGATATGCTATCTGATCAGCTCAATGCCAAGGTGTACCCAGCCTCTGAGGCCGGCCTACGCTTCTCGGTAAGCGCCAATAATCAGGAGCTGTCGATAGTGGTTGGTGGCTACTCGGATAAGCAGCTGGTACTGTTGGGCGATATTCTCAACGTTATGAACAATCTCGACTGGGACCAGGCGCGGTTTGAGCGTTTAAAACAGTCCAGGCTGCGCCGCTGGAGTAATTTCCAGCGCGAGTATCCCTTTAGGCAAACCATGTCCGCACTGTCAGCGATGGTCAATGGTCGATGGACCCCGCTACACAAAGCGCCTGCGTTGGAGCCGGTGACAATGCAGCAGCTACAGCTGTTTGCTGCAGACCTATTGACAGATATTGAGCTTAGGCTTTTGGTCAGCGGTAACCATACAGAGCAGGGCGCTCTGGCTGTGGTTGATCTGCTTTCTAGCTCGCTGGCGCTAAAGCAAGTTAATAACCCACAGACTATTGCCAGGCTGCAGGCGGGCATTGCCGAGGCTCAGATACCTGTTGATCATGCCGACTCGGTAGCTGTGCTGTATAAGCAGGGTGCCAACGATAGCTTACAAGAGCGCGCACGCTTTGCGGTGTTGGCAGAGATGCTATCGGCGCCTTTCTATAATAGTCTGCGCACCGAAAAACAGCTGGGCTATGTGGTTTCTGCCTTTGCCAGCCATTTTGGCCCTGTGCCTGGATTGGCGCTGTTAGCTCAGTCGCCAGTGGCCGATGAAGCAGCCCTGCGGCAGGAGTTTGAGGGCTTTTTGGCCGATTACACTGAGCAGGTTGATGAGCTGACCGAGGCGGATTTAGAGCGCTATCAGTTATCTCTATTAGGGAGACTCGAGGAAAAACCCAAGAATCTTGGCGAGATGAATGGCCGCTTTATAGAGTCTCTTGAAATGGGTTATCCGGACTTTGATTTTCGCCCTCAGCTGGCCTCGGCCATTCGCAATTTGACTGTGGCTGAGCTGCAGCAGGCCTACAGCGACTTGCTGGATACAGGGTCGCGCGGTCTGTGGTTGCAAACCGCCGAGCCAGGCAGCGAAAGTACTGCGCTGGATCTGCGCAAAGATGACACTGCCTATAGTTATGATTTCTAAATCATAGGGAATTACGCCTAATTTGTAGTTAAACTAACTTGTTAAGTTTGATTTTAATAATTAAAAAAATAATTTTAAAACATATAGTTATGGGATATATTTAATTTGAATTATAGATTTATGGGTTTTAATACTTCTCGCTAAATAGGTTGAATTTGTAGCTTAGCTACATTAAGATACTGCGCCACAGAGACAGGCAGTTTGCGGGTTACTCGACCCAGGGTTAATCTAAGCAATAACAGGCTGCTGAACTCGCCATTAACTAACTTTGATTGGTGCCGCATGTCGCAGGATTTAGACCCAGCTGAAACTCAAGAATGGCTTGATGCCTTTGATTCAATTTGTCGGGCTCAGGGGGATGATCGCGCGACCTATATCCTCTCTCAGCTGCAGGCGCACGCCGCAGACGAAGGTATCCAGCTACCTCAGTCGGTAACCACGCCTTTCCGCAATACCATTCCTGTCAATCAGGAAAAAACCATGCCTGGCGATCTATTTATGGAGCGCCGAATCCGCTCTCTAGTGCGCTGGAATGCACTGGCCATGGTTATGCGTGCCAATAAGCAGAGCGAAGGTATTGGCGGCCATATCGCCAGCTTCTCCTCTGCAGCTACTCTCTATGATGTGGGCTTTAACTACTTCTTCCGCGGTTCCGATGGCGATGATATGGGCGACCTGGTGTTTTTCCAGGGGCACAGCTCGCCTGGTATGTATGCGCGCTCGTTTTTAGAAGGGCGATTTACCACAGAGGAGCTAGACAAGTTCCGCCGCGAAGTGGACGGCACAGGTCTATCCTCGTACCCACACCCCTGGTTAATGCCGGATTATTGGCAGTTCCCCACGGTGTCTATGGGGCTGGGCCCCATCCAGGCGATCTATCAGGCGCATATTATGCGCTATCTGTCGGCCAGAGATCTGTCGGCCCGCGGTGATCGCAAGGTTTGGGCTTTTCTCGGTGATGGTGAGTGTGATGAGCCTGAAAGCCTGGGTGCCATCTCGCTGGCTGGTCGCGAAGGGCTTGAGAATCTAATTTTCGTAATTAACTGCAACCTGCAGCGGCTGGATGGCCCTGTTCGTGGTAATGGCAAGATTATCCAAGAGCTGGAGGGTGTCTTCCGCGGTGCTGGCTGGAATGTAATTAAAGTGATCTGGGGCCGTCACTGGGATCCGCTGCTGGAAAAAGATAAGAGCGGCATGCTGATCAAGCGCATGAATGAAGTCTGCGATGGCGATCTGCAGAACTACAAATCCAACGGCGGCGCCTATACCAGAGAGCATTTCTTTGGCAAGTACCCAGAGCTTCTGGAGCTGGTCAAGGATATGACCGATGACCAGATTATGGCTCTAAACCGCGGTGGTCATGACCCCTATAAGGTCTATGCGGCTTACTCAGAGGCAGTAGCCAGTAAAGGCAAGCCCACAGTCATTCTGGCCCACACTGTTAAGGGCTATGGTCTGGGTGATGGCCAGGCGGCCAATGACACTCATTCGGTGAAGAAGCTGGATTCTGAGCAGTTGCGTTATTTCCGCGACCGCTTTGGTATTCCGGTGGCAGATGAAGAGCTGGAGACAGTTCCCTATTACCGCCCCGCAGAGGACAGCCCAGAAATTACCTACATGAAGCGCCGTCGCGATGCGCTCAATGGTCCCTTGCCATCGCGCAAGCACCATTTTGAACCCATGCAGGTGCCTGCGTTGAGCAGTTTTAAGAAACAGTTAGAGAGCACTGGTGAGCGCGAGATTTCCACCACCATGGCGTTTGTGCGCGTGCTCTCGGCATTGGTTAAAGATAAAAATATTGGCAAATATGTAGTGCCTATTGTGCCCGATGAGGCACGTACCTTTGGTATGGAGGGCATGTTCCGACAGCTGGGAATCTATACCTCGGCGGGACAGAAGTATGTACCCCATGATCACCAGCAGATTATGTACTACAAGGAAGATAAGAAAGGTGTGATCCTGGAGGAGGGCATTAACGAAGCTGGTGCCATGTCAGCCTGGTTAGCTCTGGCCACATCGTACAGCACCAATGCGGTGCCAATGATTCCGTTTTATATTTTCTATTCCATGTTTGGCTTCCAGCGCATTGGCGATCTGGCCTGGGCTTCTGGCGACAGTCAGGCCCGTGGTTTCCTGATTGGTGCCACCGCGGGTCGCACCACATTGAATGGTGAAGGCCTGCAGCACCAGGATGGCCACAGCCTGATCCTTGCCAATACTATTCCTAACTGTAAAAGTTACGATGCTGCCTTTAGCTACGAGCTGGCAGTGATTGTTCAGGATGGTATTAAGTGCATGTTCGAAGATAAGCAGAACTGCTTCTACTATCTGACCACTATGAATGAAAACTATGCCCAGCCAGCGCTGCCTGAAGGTGCCGAAGAGGGTATTATCAAAGGTATGTATAAGCTGGCTGAAGCTGGCTCGGCAAAACATAGGGTGACTCTGATGGGTGCGGGCACTATCCTCAATGAGGTTCGTGCTGCGGCTGAGATACTGAGTGATAAGTTTGATGTGGCTGCGGATATCTGGAGCCTAACCAGCGTCAATGAGCTGGTGCGCGAAGGTCAGGCCGTGGACCGCTGGAACCTTTTGCATCCCTCTGAGAAGGCAAAGCAGTCCTATATCGCTGAACAGCTGGGTGATGGCTCAGAGCCAGTGATCGTCGCCACGGACTATATGAAGAGCTACGGCGAGCAGATGCGCGCCTATGTGAAGCAGCCTATGCATGTGCTGGGAACTGACGGCTTTGGTCGCAGTGATAGCCGCGCAGCACTGCGTCACTTCTTTGAAGTGGATCGCTACTTTGTAGTGGTCACGGCTCTTAAGGCGCTGGCAGATCAGGGTGCTATTAAACCAGCTGTTGTCGCCAAGGCGATCAAAGAGTTTGGTATAGATCCAGAGAAGAGCAATCCGCTGTATCTTTAAGACAGCTCAGATAAAACTGTAGATTTAATTGTAAAGGGATAACAAGTGGCCGTAGAAATTGTAACAGTTCCAGACCTAGGTGGCGCAGAGACCGTCGATGTGATTGAGCTGAGTGTGGCTCAGGGCGACAGCGTTGCACTGGAGGATTCATTGCTGGTTTTAGAATCCGATAAGGCGACTATGGATGTGCCCAGTCCCTTTGAGGGCAGCCTGGTGAAGTATCTGGTGGCTGATGGTGATACGGTAAAAGTTGGCGATCCCATAGCAGAAATTGAAGTGTCAGGGCAGCAGGCTGAACCCGCTGATGAGCCTGCGGCAACAGCAGCTGAGGAACAGCCTGAGCCGAATAAACAGCCTGAGCAGAATATACAGCCTGAGCCAAGCGAACAGCATGAGTCCGCGGCTACACAAGATAGCCTTGCGCAGCAGCTTATTCTGGTTCCAGATATTGGCAGTGAAGACCCAGTAGATGTAATTGAAGTCTCTGTAGCCATTGGTGATCAGATAGAAGAGGGCGATACCCTCGTAGTGCTAGAGTCAGATAAAGCAACCATGGATGTACCCTCATCCCACAGTGGCACAGTGGTTAAAATTCTTGCCGCCGAGGGTGACAAGCTCAATACGGGCTCAAAGGTGGCAATTCTTGAGGTTGCCCAGAGCCTGTCTGCTGAAGACACAGCCGCCGTGGCAGCGCCAGAGCCCCAGACCGAAAAACCCCCGGAGCCCACAGCTCAGCCAGCTGCCTCTCAGGTGGTCGCGCCAGTGCAAAACAGCGCCCAGTCAACTGAAGCCAGCCAGTCGGCCGAGGTTTATGCTGGGCCTGCAGTGCGCATGTTAGCTCGTGAATTGGGTGTGGACCTCAGCAAGGTAGCTGGCACTGGTCCCAGAGGTCGAGTACAAAAAGATGATGTTAATCTGTATGTGAAGACAGCACTCAAATCGGCCCCCACGCCTGCAACTGGCTCTGGTATCCCAACAGTGCCGGCAGTTGATTTCAGTCAGTTTGGCGAAATCGAAACCATAGCCATGAGCAAAATCCAAAAGTTAACTGCAGCTAATATGCAGCGCAACTGGCTCAATGTGCCCCATGTCACCCATTTTGATGACGCTGATATTACCGAGCTTGAAGACTTTAGAAAGTCTCTTGCCGATGAAGGCGCCAAACGCGGTATCAAGGTAACGCCCGTGGCCTTTTTGATTAAGGCCTTGGCAGCTGCCATGCAGGCAAACCCCTCGTTTAACCGGTCTCTGGCCGCCGATGGTGAGCATTATATTCAGAAGCACTACTGCAATATAGGCATGGCAGTAGACACTCCCAGAGGCCTAGTGGTGCCGGTGATTAAACATGCCGATGAAAAAGGTATCTGGGATATCTCCGCCGACATTATGGCACTGGCTGCCAGCGCCAGAGATGGCAAGCTAAAGCCCGCAGATATGCAGGGTGGATGCTTTACGCTATCGAGCCTGGGAGCCATAGGTGGCAAAGGCTTTACGCCTATAGTCAACAGCCCTGAGGTGGGTATCTTGGGTGTCTCCAAATCTCAGATGCAGCCGGTCTGGAATGGTCAGGAGTTTGTGCCGCGTCTAATGTTGCCGCTGTGTCTGTCTTATGATCATCGAGTGATCAATGGTGGTGACGCCGGGCGCTTTATGACTCATCTGGTTAAGTCTCTCAGCGATATTCGCCACTTGGCTCTATAGTCTGAGAGTTTATGGGGCCAGGGTTTGAGTCTATAATCACAGGCCCATTCCAGACCTGAGGCAGACCCATGCAGTTTTTGCACACCATGGTTCGAGTATCGAATCTCGACCAGTCACTGGACTTTTATTGCAACGCACTGGGGCTCACCGAGGTCTATCGCAAAGATAGCGAGGCGGGCCGCTTTACTCTGGTGTTTCTTGCCGCTCCCTCCGATCTGGACTCAGCTCAGAGCCATAGCGCCCCGGTTATTGAATTAACCTATAACTGGGATCCGGAGGCCTATGGCGGCGGCCGCAATTTTGGCCATCTGGCTTACCGGGTCGACAATATTTACGCCACCTGTGAAAAGCTAATGGCCGCTGGTGTGGTGATTAATCGCCCGCCTAGGGATGGCCATATGGCCTTTGTGCGCTCACCGGATAATATCTCAATTGAACTTCTACAGTCCGGAGAAAGCCTGCCGGCCATGGAGCCTTGGGTATCTATGGAAAATGTCGGTGAATGGTAACTAGCCTGTTTTGCGATAGGGCAATATCTCTCGTGCCTGCTGTAGGTGCTGCTGTACAGAGCCCTGCTCAGATTCCAGAAAGCGCTCTATGGCGCTGTGGAATTCTGGGTGTTCAATCCAGTGTAGAGAATGGGTTGTTACAGGCTCAAAGCCGCGAATAATTTTGTGCTCACCCTGGGCGCCGGCATCATATTTGTGCAGGCCTTTTTTAATGGCAAACTCTATGCCGCGGTAATAACAGAGCTCAAAATGCAGGCAGGAAAACTCGCCGGCACTGCCCCAGTAGCGCCCATACAGAGTATCCTCATCAAAAAAGTACAGAGCACAGGCTACCGGGATTTCATTTTTATAGGCCACGGCCATTGCGATCTGCTCTGGCATGCTGGCGGCGATTTCATTAAAAAAGCCCTCAGTTAGATAACCTCTGGTGCCATTGCGTTTGGCATAGGTGCGCTCGTAGAGCTGGTAAAACAGCTGCCAGATGCTGGGGCTGATCTGTGTTCCCTCCAGCACCTCAACATTTAGGCCCTGGGCGGTAACCTCTGCGCGCTCCTTGCGCACCATTTTGCGTTTGCGCGAATTTAGAGCGGCCAGATAGTCGTCAAAACACTGGTAGTCGCGGTTGTGCCAGTGATACTGGACGCCACTGCGCTGCAGTAATCGAGGGTCATCAAACAGAGCTCTGTGGCTGCTGTCGGGGAACAGACAGTGCCAGCTGGAGGCGCCAGTATCTGCAGCCACCGCCAACACCTCCTCAAATAGTTGCAGGCAGTGATCCTGGTTGAGGCTGCTGCTATCTGCGACGCGCACCCTGGGTCCCTCCGAGGGTGTAAATGGCACCGCGGTTAGAAGCTTGGGATAGTAATCCAGCCCATTCTGGTGGTAGGCATTGGCCCAGGCATAATCAAAGACATATTCGCCCATGCTGTGATCTTTAAGGTACAGCGGCATAAATGCATCCTCACCGTCACAGCTCAGGGAGAGATGAATGGGCTCCCAGCCAGTATTGGTGCAGGCACTTGAGCTATTTTCCAGTGCCTGGATAAATTCTTCGCGCAGAAATGGATACTCTAGTGTGGACTTTTCTGTCGAAGACATAAATCAGATGTGCCTGTGTTGAGATGGATTGATGCAACCTTTTGAGAGTATACGGGTAACCCGGGGCAACTGTTTACTCATAGATACAAAAAGTGCTGCTCCCAGTGCCGTCTGCCGGTAAAAAAAACTCATTGTCGGGAACGAGATTTGTCGCTGTTTGCTGTATGATGCCCAGCTAATTGGCAGTGCCGCTGCCTAGTGTATTTAACACCTGAAAGTATGGAGACAATTAGATGATTATTAAGCCCCGCGTCCGCGGCTTTATGTGCATCACCACCCACCCAACTGGCTGTGAGGTGAATGTAAAAAACCAGATTGAGTATATTAAAAGCCAGGGTGCTATTGATTCACCCAAGCGCGTCTTAGTAATTGGATCCTCCACAGGCTATGGGCTGGCGGCACGTATTACCGCAGCCTTTGGTGGCGGTGCTTCAACCCTTGGTGTGTTCTTTGAAAAGCCTGGAACAGATCGCAAACCAGGCACTGCGGGTTGGTACAATAGTGCTGCGTTCCATCGCTATGCTGAGGCCGACGGCCTCTACGCAAAAAGCATCAACGGTGACGCATTTTCCAGTGAGATAAAAGAAAAGACTATTGCCACCATCAAAGAAGATCTGGGTCAGGTTGATCTGGTGGTCTATAGCTTGGCGGCACCGCGTCGACAACACCCGGTTACTGGAGAAGTATTTAATTCTACCCTTAAGCCGGTGGGCAAAAATATCAGCATGCGCGGTATCAATACCGATAAAGAAGAGATTCAAGAATTCAGTATGGAGGCCGCCAGCCAGCAAGAGATTGATGACACTGTTGCGGTAATGGGTGGCGAAGACTGGCAGATGTGGATGGAGGCTCTGGCCGAAGCCGGTGTGCTGGCAGATGGTGCCAAGACTACAGCCTTTACCTATATAGGCGAGAAGATTACCTGGGATCTCTACTGGGATGGCACCATTGGTCAGGCCAAGAAAGACCTGGACGCCCGGGTTATTGGTATCCGTGAGAAACTGGCCACCCATGGCGGTGATGCCAGAGTCTCGGTTTTGAAAGGCGTGGTGACTCAGGCTAGTTCGGCGATTCCCATTATGCCTCTGTATCTGGCCATGCTGTTTAAAGAGATGAAAGCCCGAGGCACCCATGAGGGCTGTATCGAGCAACTCTATCGGCTGTTTACCGAATGCCTGTACAGCGATAGTCCGCGCACCGACGAAGAGGGTCGACTGCGTGTAGACGAGTTGGAGATGGATCCGCAGGTGCAGTCTGCAGTGGCAGAGTCCTGGTCAGAGATCAGCACGGAAAATCTGCTTAGCAGTACAGATTTTAAGGGCTACAAACAGGATTTCTTAAACCTGTTTGGCTTTGAGTTGGATGGCGTCGACTACCAGGCCGAGGTAAATCCCGAAGTTGAGATCAGTAATCTTGTCTAGACTATTTCTGCGGTGGGCTCGATGACATCCAAAGCGACCCAGTTTAAGGCTCAGTTACTGCATCCACGTCACTGGCTTCTGTGGCTGGCCTTTGGCCTATGGCGACTGATTACCACATTGCCATATCCAGTCTTGCTGCAACTGGGTAAAGGCATAGGCCTGCTGGTCCACTGCTTTCCGAGCCGTCGCAAGGCTATTGCCCTGCGCAATATTCAACTGTGTTTTCCCGATCTAAGTGATCAAGAGCAGCGCGCCATGTTGCGATCTAATCTGATCAATGTGGGCATTGCACTGATGGAAGTGGGCATGGCCTGGTGGTGGTCGAAAAAGCGCTTTGGAAAGTTATTGCAGTTCGAGGGTCTCGAACATCTGGAAGCCCACAAAGGTCGCGGTGTAATGCTGTTGGGCATTCATTACACCACATTGGAAATTGGTGCCGCAGCTATATCCACCGTGTTTGAGATGGATGGTATGTATCGAGCTCACGGTAACCCACTGTATGATTTTCTGCAGGCGCGCGGGCGTCTACACAAGGGCCTGGGCGATGGGGTGGTCTTCGAGCGTCGCGATGTGCGGGGCACCATGAAAGCTCTAAAGTCTGGTCGCTCTCTGTGGTACGGGCCCGATCAGGATTATGGCCTGGGTCAGGGATTATTTGCCCCGTTCTTTGGTATTCAGGCGGCGACTGTCTATGCTACAGCTAGATTTGCGGAGAAAACTGGAGCCGCTGTGGTGCCTTTTAGTCATATCAGGTTGCCAGGCTCTCAGGGCTACAAAATCACTGTGTATCCGGCTCTGGACAACTTTCCCACTGGCGATGACTTGGCTGATGCCACCAGAATTAACAAGATTATTGAACAGTTTATTTTATTGCAGCCCGATCAGTATCTGTGGGTGCACAGGCGCTTTAAGAACCGTCCGGAGGGTGAGGCCGATCTCTATCCGGTGGCGCGCAAAAAGCGGAGTGAGAGAAACAGCTAGTACCTCAGTCAATAGGGCTCAGGTGAGGCAGGTTTCGCTTGTGTCCCGGGAACCTCGGCAGTAACATTGGCCGCTATTTAAAGCGCTGCCTATTAACTAGAATTAAGTAGCTGCAACCAGTTTTAGCAAGGAACAGAGATGATAAGCGGAAGTATTGTCGCCCTGGTGACCCCAATGCATACAGGTTCACTGGAAGTGGACTGGGACGCTCTAGCGCGGTTGGTGGACTGGCATATTGCCGAGGGCACCAGCAGCATTGTAGCTGTGGGCACCACCGGCGAGTCTGCGACTTTAAATGTTGCCGAGCACAGCGCCGTGATTCGCTTTGTAGTGGAGCAGGCTGCAGGACGTATTCCTGTTATCGCAGGCACGGGTGCCAATAGCACCAGCGAAGCCATAGAGCTGACTCAGGGAGCCAAAGAGGCAGGCGCAGATGCCTGTCTACTGGTAACTCCCTATTACAACAAGCCTACTCAGGAAGGTCTCTATCAGCATCATAAGGCTGTAGCTGGCGCCGTGGCTATAGATCAGATTCTCTACAATGTCCCGGGACGTACGGCCTGCGATATGCTGCCAGAGACTGTATTGAGACTCAGTGCTATCAGCAATATTGTCGGCATCAAAGAAGCCACTGGCGATTTACCTAGAGCCCAACAGATTATTTCTCAGCGCCCGGAGGATTTTGCTGTCTACTCTGGCGATGATCACAGTGCCAGAGAGCTAATGCTGCTTGGTGGCAATGGCGATATTTCGGTGACCGCCAATGTGGCTCCAGCTATGATGGCCCAGCTCTGTGCTGCAGCTCTGGCCGGCGACGCCGAGCTGGCAGAACAGATAGATAGCAGACTCAAACCAGTGCATGATGCTATGTTTGTGGAGTCCAACCCAATTCCTGCCAAGTGGGCGCTGTCTGAGCTTGGTTTTATGGACGGTGCTATTAGGCTGCCATTGACGCCATTGGCTGAAGAATATCAAGAACCCGTACGTGCCGCTCTAAAGGGTGCCGGGCTACTATAAATTTTGCACAGTTTTAAACAGTTGATTGGCCTGAGCGCCAATAACCGCCGAAAGGGGCACAGCGAAACGATGAAAAAAACCAATATCGTATTGATTGCAGTTTTAATGGCAAATCTGACCGGCTGCGGCTGGCTGGGTCTGCGAGATCGCACCAATGATTATTTGTTGGCGGAAGAGACAGCGCCAACGGTGATCCCAGGAGAAATGAAAGCTGGTCAGAGCACCGCTCCGCTGGGGCAGATCTATCCTATACCTGCAATTCCCACAACCTCTGTTGAGGTGGAGGGCTTCGAGGTGCCGAGACCTCAGCCGGCCTCGGTAAATACCTTTGAGCAGCTGGTCAAAATTCAGTCAATCGATGGTCGACGCTGGGTGCTGATTAATATCTCGCCCAGTGAGAGCTGGCCGCGAGTTCGCAATCTGTTAAATCGCAATGGTGTTCCATCGGCTGTAGCAGAGGGCTCCTCGGGAATTATTGAAACTGTGTGGGTTACCTTCAATAGTGATGAAGAAAACAGCCATAGATTCCGCTTCTCTATAGCTCCGGGTGTCCAGGTAGACTCCACCGAGATCTCTGCGCTACATCAGCAGGTTGCCAGGGGCTCTGAAGATCAGGCTGAATGGCCTGAGACCTCTGACAGTGATAGCAGGGAGCGAGATATGCTGACTGTAGTGGCCAATGATCTGGCTGCCGCAGAAAACTTTGCCAGCGTCTCTCTGTTGGCTCAAAAAATTGGTGGTGAAGCCAAAGTGAAAGTGATCACCCCAGAGGCCGCAGACCCCTATATTTTGGTTAAGCTGGGCTTTGACCGCTCCTGGGCCTCGATTAGCTATTCCGTCGATCGAGGCGGGTTTACCTCTGTTGATCAGAATCGCAGTGAAGGCCTGATGTACGTCAACTACAGCGAGCCTGTTGAGGAAGCGACTGGCTTCTTTAGCCGTTGGTTTGGTGGCAGCTCAAAGGATGAGGTGCTGGAGACTAACTATATGGTGCTGGTGCAATCAGTGGGTGCCAATGTAGAGGTGCGTATAGTGGGTGCCGATGGTGAGAGTCTGGGCCAGGCTGAATCCCTGCGTCTGCTTAAAGTGCTGCGTTTAAATATGTCTTAAGCCGCCGTCGTTATGCGGTTTGCATCTCTGGGTAGTGGCAGTAAAGGTAACTCGACTCTGGTTGAATGGCGGGATACCTGCCTAATGATCGACTGCGGCTTCTCGATACGTGACACAGTTCAGCGTATGGCCCGGCTGGGCCGGAGTCCAGAGGACCTCAGTGGCATCCTGGTGACTCATGAGCACAGTGATCACTGGAAGGGTGTGGTGCCCCTGGCCAATAAATATAATCTCAAGGTCTATCTGACCGCCGGCTGCCTAAAAAGCCGCAATTTGGACAATCCCAGCACCTGTTTTGAAGTGATCGATAGTCACCAGCAGTTCATGGTGGGTGATATTACCGTGACGCCGGTGCCGGTGCCCCATGATGCGCGAGAACCTGTTCAGTACGTATTTAACAGTGATAGTCATCAGTTGGGTGTGCTTACTGATATAGGCTCACTAACGCCCCATGTAGAGTCTCAGTACGCCCAATGTGATGGTCTGCTGGTAGAGGCCAACCATGACTTGGATATGTTGGCTGCAGGACCCTATCCGGCGTTTTTGAAAGAGCGGGTTGGTGGTCAGTGGGGGCATCTTAATAATCAACAGACCGCTCGTCTAATCTCTGTGGTTGCTCAGGAAAGGTTGCAGCATTTGGTGATTGGCCATATCAGCGAGAAAAATAACAGTCTCGAGAGGGTAAAGTCTGCGATTGAAGAGGTTTACAGAGCCGAGGGCAGTATCTTTTACGCCTGTCAGCAGGAAGGTTTTGATTGGCTAACGCTGATATAGAGCGGATATGGCCTTTCTGTAAAGGCCCTCAGAAGCATTTTTTTTCCGGCATGGCAATAGGATTTGCGACAAAAAAACATTTTTTTTATGATTATTTTGCTTTTTTTCCACAGATAGGCAATCTTTCTAACAACTATTTTAAGAAACTGCTGTAAGTCATTGATATTTAGTTGCGATATCGCTAACTTATTGATATTAATAGTGTTTTTTAACTGATTAAAATTTGACCAATTTAACAAAAAGGCCCTGTATTTGTGGCTTTAAAACAGTTGTTCTGTGCTTCATCCACAAAGTTATCCACAGCTTGTGTGGAAAACTTTTGCACCAGGATAATGCAGATAGCAGAGGAGCCCTGGGGTGCAATCCCCCGAGCGACTCAGTCTGGGCAATTCAGGCTGGTCACGGGCGCGTTTGGCAATAAATCTGTCAAGGGCTTAATATCCGCGCAGACCAAATCTGGATTGTCGCTAATATTGACGCGCTGCAGCTGACCTAAAAACAGCAGTGGTTTAATATTTTTTAGCCTGTTGTTTGCCAGATTAACTGTTTCTAATTGGGTAAAGCGGCCGAGGCCAGACAGTGTTTCAATACCAGAGTAGGTGCAGATCAGCGCAGTCAGTTGTTCGGCGCGAACAATGTCTTGATCTGAGATGGTCTGTTTAATACAGGCTCTGAGACCAGCATCTGTAACCTGATAATCGGTAAATAGGGTCGGTGGGCTGTAGAGCTCTCGTTGGTTGAGGGTTAGCTGATAGTTTTCGCAGCCCGCTAATATCAGCAGTACCAGGCCAGTCATTAATTTTTTTACCATCATAAGCAGTCCCTTGATCCTGTGATCAAAGTATATGTGTTTAAATAACGGCATGACCAGTATTAAAGTTTCTTTTACCCAGCCAGAGCTTCAGCCTGCTGCCGAACAGATGGCCGGCCGCCTGGGTCTGGCCATTATCAGTCACGATGAGATTGCTTGTATCAGCAGAGCAGCCAGTCAGGGAGCTGATCGCTCTGCGGATCATACCGCCGGATGTCCCGGTTATTATCTGCAGTTGGCGCCCGAAGGCCTGTCTCTACTACCCATCAGGCGCAAGTTGCACGGTCCAGTGCGCTGTGATTTTGATAGCGGAACCTTCACTCACAGACGTAAATTTGGTGGCGGCAATGGTCAGGCCATCGCCAAAGCAGTGGGCGTGTCTGGCAAGTTTCTCCCCGGTGTTTTGGATTTGACCGCTGGTCTCGGGGGCGATGGTTTTGTGCTGGCCAGCCTAGGTTGCAGGGTGCGACTGCTCGAGCGTAATCCTATAGTGCACAGTCTACTCAGGGATGGACTGGACCGAGCAGTGCTTGCCGGAGAGCATGATTCTGAGCTGGCTGATATTGTCACACGAATCACATTGATTGAGGGGGAGTCCAAAGATTTTCTGTCGCAGCTGACAGCTGGCGAGCAGGAGGATATTGTATTTTTGGACCCCATGTTTCCCGAGCGCAAAAAATCGGCCAAGGTAAAAAAAGAGATGCAGGCCTTTCATCTAATCGTAGGTGCTGACCCGGATGCGGGGGAGCTTCTCGATCTGGCTCTGCAGCGCGCCAAATATAGAGTAGTAGTAAAGCGCTCAGCCAGTGCCGATTATTTGGCGGGCATGGCGCCCAGCTACTCTCTGGAGGGCAAGTCCACCAGATTTGATATCTTTGCTCTGCAAAAGCTGCCCGGCTAATTGAGCCCTCCGTATTATGGGTTTTTAGCGCCTTCCCATTACTAGATAGTTACCTGTGGCCACCAAGAAAAAGCCGATGGCAGCCATCAGAGTCCATTGGTAGCCCTCAAAGATTGTTGATAGCAGAATGGCAAAAAAGGGAATCAACAGCCCGCTGTAGCTGGCTTTTTCCGGTCCCAGTATTACCAGCAGCCTAAGATAGGCGCCAAACGCCAATATGGTGCCAAATACAGAGAGGTAGAGCAGGGAGGCGGTGTACTCGAAACTGGCGTCATAGCTGAATTCGGTGCCACTAAACAGTGCCACGATTATCAGTGCCAGACTACCGTAGAGGGTTCCCCAGGCATTGATGGTCCACACGGAGGTACCCAGTAATCCATTGCGGGTGGCCGCTATATTACCCAGAGAGGCGACAAAGACCGCAGCGAATGCCAGTATAAAGCCCTTAAGCGGATCAGCCGTCGTCGACAGTTTATTGAGCTCTGGATAAAACAGCAGGCAGATACCGGAAAGGCCGATCATACCGCCGATCACTGAGTTAATGGCTATGGGCCGTTTGAGAAATATGCGCCCATTAATGATATTAAAGAACACTATTAAAGAAAAAATAATCGCGATAATACCGCTCGGCAGATACAGCTCTGAATGGTAGATAGCCCAGTAATTAAGGCCAAATAAGCAGACCCCCTGCAGGGCTACAAAGCGATGATCGTTGGCGCTCAGTCGCAATGGTATGCCGCGCAGTTTACAGAGCGCGAAAAGTAATCCGGAGGCCAGGCTCATTCGATAAATAACTGAAGCCAGAGGATCGACAGCGCCCAGTTGAAAAGTGATGGCTATCCATGTCGAGCCCCAGATCAACACAGTGGAGACGTATAAGAAAGCGCTGGTAGCGTTCATAGGCTGATCAGCAACTAGACGAACAGGTTTTGCAGTAGTCGCTGATAAATTTCTGTGAGGATATCCAGATCTTTAATGCTGACGTTTTCATCCACCTGATGAATGGTTGCATTGACTGGGCCGAGCTCTACAACCTGGGTACCCATAGGCGCAATAAAGCGTCCATCTGAGGTACCGCCGGCGGTGGATAGTTGAGTATCCAGCCCGGTGGTCTGTTTGATGCTGGCAACTGCGGCATCTACCAGTTCACCCTCGGGAGTAAGAAAGGGTTGCCCGCTAAGAGACCAGTCTAGCTCATAGTCCAGGCCGTGTTTATCGAGAATCGCCGCTGTGCGCTCGCGCAGCTGCTGATCTGTTACCTGGGTTGAAAAGCGGAAATTAAATAGCAGGTTAAGCTCTCCGGGAATTACATTGGTGGCACCTGTGCCCCCATTAATATTGGAAATCTGAAAGCTGGTCGCCGGGAAAAACTCATTGCCCTGATCCCAAACCTCCTCAGTTAGCTCAGTCAGCGCAGGTGCAGCTACATGGATGGGATTGCTGGCTAGATGTGGATAGGCTACGTGCCCTTGACGACCCTTAATGCGCAGGGCACAGCCCAGGGAGCCGCGGCGGCCATTCTTGATAATATCACCACAGGCCGAGCTGCTGGACGGCTCGCCGACCAGACAGTAATCCGGAATAATTTGCTGTTGCTGCAGCCACTCTACTACCTTGACGGTGCCATTTTTGGCCACTCCCTCTTCGTCGCTGGTAATCAAAAAAGCAATGCGGCCACTGTGATTAGGGTACTCTGCTACAAATTGCTCTACAGCGACAACCATGGCCGCCAGAGAGCCTTTCATATCTGCAGCGCCGCGACCATAGAGCTGACCGTCTATGGCTGTGGGCTCAAAAGGAGGGCTGCGCCAGTTTTCCTGAGGGCCTGTTGGCACCACATCTGTGTGTCCGGCAAAGCAAAGAATAGGGCCCTGGTCTCCGCGAATAGCCCAGAAATTATCCACATCCTCAAAGCGCAGATTGGTCACGGTGAAGCCAAGATTTTGCAGACGCTCGATCATAAGCTGCTGGCAGCCAGCATCATCCGGAGTAACTGAGGTGCGAGCAATTAGCTGCTTGGTTAAAGTCAGCGTCGGCGATTCACTGGACATACAGAGACCTTTACAGATTAGGGAACGGCGGGTGAGTGCCTATTGTAATGTCCAATTGGTTTGTAAGCTATATATCCATTGCTCTGTTTTGGCCGACAGGTCAAATAATCTGGCTGCTTGCATATAAAAAAAGGGCCTTGGAAAGGCCCTAAAGGTTTTAACTGCTAGGAGTGTGAGCTTGAAGCATTCAGGCAGCTAGTGCCTGGTTGTTTGCATTGCGTCTGAGGAGTCCGAACAGGCCGATAAACATGGAGCCAAACAGAAAGATCGCACTGGGAATCGGATTGGGTATTGGCGCTATAGGCGCATAAAATTCGGATCTGAGGTTGGTGGCGGTGTAGACCGTCATGCTATTGCTCCAGTTATAGTTGTCGATAAAGCCATAACCTTTGGTCGCATAGTTATAAATACTGGTTGCCAGAGAGCTGAGCTTGCCTTTCTTGCCCATAATTTTCCATACCGCCTGATTAATGGCTGCATTCCAGGCGGTGCTGCTAGAACTCAGCTCATCGCGGAAATCCATATAGCTAAACAGATAGCCGGTGCGATTATATTTGGTGGCATCACCGGGCTTTCTATTAAACTTGCCTGCGCCGGCCTGCACATCCTCGTAGGAATTGACAGTCGCTGTCCAGGTTTTACCCACTTTGGGTGGCTTGGCTTTGCTATTCATGGCGTAGGTACTGACGCCATCTATGGTGAGCTCATGGAGTCCGGCATTATTGCTGGAGGTTCCACTGTTCTCATAGGTGATTTCTACGGTGCCAGCCACAGCCATGGAGCTGAATAGGCACATAAGAATAGTGCTGGCGATCCCTGCCAATGGTGCACTGGTGCGCTTGCTCATAGTCTCTTCTCCTTGTCAGCATCCCGCCAACCCAATCTGATCTCAACAGGGACGATTCTATGTGGCCCCTGACGCAGTGCAACCTGTGGCCATCAGAAAAGTGAACCAGTTATCGTTTTATTGCCAACTACAGCAGTTATGCCTGGATTTAGCGTCGCCTATGTCCAGTTTTTGATGCCGCTGGTTGGCTTTACTGGCGCAGGCGCAATTGCGAAGTCCAGAGTTCTGAGTATCGACCGCCTAGACTGAGTAGCTGCCCATGGGTACCCTCCTCAACAATAGTGCCCTGATCCAGCACCAGTATTTTGTCGGCATCTACAATAGTCGATAGACGATGAGCTATAACTAGGCTGCTGTGCCCCTGGGAGATTTCCTCAAGTGCCGCCAGTATGCTGCGTTCTGATTTGCTGTCCAGCGAGGATGTGGCCTCATCAAATACCAGAATAGGCGGTCGCTTTAAAATGGTTCTGGCTATAGCGATGCGCTGTTTTTCACCGCCGGAGAGTTTTAACCCGCGTTCTCCCACCAGGGTGTCGACTCCCTCGGGCAGTTTATCCACAAAGGTTTTTAGATGAGCCAACTCCAGTGCCTGATAGACGTCTGCATCCGCAGACTGAGGATTACCATAGCGGATATTCTCGATAATGCTGTCGTTAAACAGCACAGTATCCTGGGGCACTATACCTATGGCCTGTCGCAATGACTGTTGACTGACCTGACTAATATCCTGACCATCAATACTAATTGCGCCGGTGCCGGGGTCATAAAAACGAAACAGTAGCTTGACCAGGGAGGATTTACCCGCGCCGCTGGCGCCGACAATCGCAACCTTCTGGCCAGGCTCAACGGTAAAGCTGACATTATGTAAAATGGGTCGGTCTGGCTGGTACTGAAAGGACAGTTTGTCGAACACCAGGCGTCCACTGGTGACTTGCAGCGGCGCAGCTCCCTGATTGTTGGGCACCTTTGACTGTAGATCCATCAGAGCAAACATATTTTCAATATTGGCCATGGAGCCTTTAATTTCCCGATAGACAAACCCGAGAAAGTTAAGGGGCATAAACAGTTGCATCATAAAGGCATTGATTAAGACAAAATCACCAATGGTCATGGTCTGCTCTGCGACTCGCTGAGCAGCGAGCCACATCATGGCGGTCATAGCTGTGGTGATAATCAGTGCCTGGCCGCCATTGAGAGACAGTAGTGAAAGACGGTTCTTGCGTCTCGCCATTTCCCATTTGTACAGTGACTGGTCGTAGCGGCTGGCTTCAAAATCCTCATTGGTGAAGTATTTAACGGTCTCATAGTTTAACAGGCTGTCTATGGCCCTGGTACTGGCCTCGTTGTCTGCGGCATTGGCTTCACGGACAAATTGGGTGCGCCAATCGGTGGTAACCATGGAAAAGGCGATATACAGGAGCACAGAGCTGAGGGTGATAGCAGCAAAGGCAATGCCATAGTTGTACATTAACAGCCCGATAACCAAGCCAATTTCAATCAATGTAGGAGCAATATTAAATACAAAGAAGCGCATTAAAAAACTAATGCCGTTGGTGCCACGCTCAATATCCCGTGCCAGGCCGCCGGTGCGCCGATTGAGATGGAAGTCCAGATCTAATCCATGGACATGCTGAAACACCTGCAGTCCTATGCGTCGCATGGCCCGCTCTGTGACTCGACCAAATACGGTATCGCGGATTTCACCCAACATAATCATCGAGAAGCGCGCAAAGCCATAGGCGACAATGAGCCCGACAGGTACAGCTAATAACGTCAGCGTTGGGTTCTCGCTAAGGTCGTCGACAATATGTTTTAGCAGAAAGGGACCGCTGACACTGGCCGCTTTGGACAGCACCAGGCAGCTAATCGCTATGGCCACCCGCAGCTTATACTCCAGCAGGTAGGGCCAGATAATGGCAAACACTTTCCAGCTTATTTTGCTCTGGCTGTCCGAGCCATAGTCCCCAGGTCGCATCAGGTTACTCTTAGACTTATTGAAGGATCAATCGGTTGCCACCCCGGGACTGCCGAACCAGATTGCTGAGCTCTAATTATGAGACCAGTTTGTCTTTTGCCTGATTGATTTTGGCGGCCAAGTAATCGCTGCCTCCTCGATCCGGGTGCATTCTCTGCATCAGGCGCCTGTGGGCTTTAATCACCTCTTCAGATGAGGCTCCATCTTCGAGACCCAATATTTTGTAGGCTTCTTCTGTGGAAAAGTCTGCGTAGCTGGTGGGCTGCTCATCTCCGGGGCTGTATTGACCGTTACCGCTGCGTAGCAGATAGGCCTGCAGCAAAACAAAAGATTCGCGATCCGACTCTTTGAGCCAGGCTGCAAAGTTTTGCAGGTCTGTCTCGCTGAGTTCTGACAGTCTCTTGCCAGCATAGTCGCCCTGTAGGATCTCTCCATCCATCTGTCTGGTAGCAAAGTTAATTTCTACCAATAGAGACTTTGATCGGAATTGGGATGGGCTGGTTTTAAAGCGACTGAGAATATTTAGAAAGGGCAGAGCACGCAAGCCCAGCGCAAGTGCCCCCTTGCCAATCGGAATTAGGGCAGCCAGGCCAGCCCCCAGCCAATGCATACGACCTGTGGCTACCAGCACGATAGATAGCCCCAGGATAACCCAAAACGCAGTGCGCCACAGAAAGGGCCTTCGCTGATCGCCAGGCTTGCGTTTAAACACCGACCACCAGTACCAGGCCGAACTGATGATAGCGACAAGCAAGAGTAATTTAGGCATGGATGTTTACCGCCGATTTTAAAGCGGTAACAATACCTTTTTATGCACGACAGATCGAGCCATTAACAGAGTATTTTCTTGTTAACACCTAACTTTCAGTGCCAATCTTAGTTTTCACTTGGCCCGGTGCACTGCCTCAAAACTGTATTGGACTTGGCTTTAATCTCTCTCATATCCTGATTGAGTTCATTGGTTTTGGACTTCACCCAATGTGAAAATATAGTCAGTCCTGCCGCGGTACTGTCTGGTTTATGGGGTTCTGTATTAACTAGGTCGGTAAATGCATCGCTTAGAAAGCCGCAGTCGCGACTAAAATCGTCAAGTTTGTCATTAAAGGTCTGGATATCTCTGGCTATAATAACGGTCTGAAGAGTTACTCTGTCCATAAAATTGCTGCTCCGTATGTGGAGCAATGTTGACAGTAATATTTGGCAGAATCAAGCTCCGCGCATGGAGCATACTGGATGAATGTAATTGGACCCAAAGTTAGAGCCTTGAGAGCATCAAAAAGAATGACCCAAGAAGCATTGGCTGCTCGCTGCAATATCAAGAGGTGGGATATCAGCCGCAGTACTCTCGCCAAGATTGAAGCTCAGGTAAGACGAGTCAATGATGAAGAAGTCGTTCTTTTGGCACAGGCGCTAAATGTAGACATCACAGAGCTCTATGAACCGGGCGATGAACGCCATAAGAGTTAAGCTACCACCAGCAAAATATCTTGAGCAAACTCAAGATATTTTTGCCAGTTTTAACGGTCCTTTAAGGTATCTCTGAGCTTGTCGGCCATGCCGATCAAGGAGGCCTCTGTGGTCTCCCAGTCGATACAGGCATCGGTTACCGAGACGCCATACTCCATATCGTCGGGGTTGCTCGACAGTTTTTGATTGCCGCCCTTGAGGTGGCTTTCAATCATCACGCCAATAATGGACTTGTTGCCCTCAAGGATTTGGTTAGACACATTGGCCAAAACCAGCGGCTGAAGGTTGTGATCTTTATTGGAGTTTGCATGGCTACAATCGACCATAATGTTGGCTGCAATTCCGGCCTGCTCAAGCTCCTGCTCACAGATGGAAACACTCACTGAGTCATAGTTAGGTTTGCCATTGCCGCCGCGCAATACCACATGGGCATAAGGATTTCCGCGGGTAGTGATAATTGATACCCGGCCATCGGAATTAATACCCAGGAACCTGTGAGGGCTGGCAACGGACTGCAGGGCATTAATGGCTACAGTCAGACTGCCGTCGGTACCGTTTTTAAAGCCCACGGAAGAAGACAGCCCCGAGGCCATCTCGCGGTGCGTTTGCGACTCTGTGGTGCGAGCACCAATAGCAGACCAGGCAATCAGATCTTGCAAATACTGTGGTGAAATTGGATCCAGAGCTTCGGTGGCGGTGGGTAGACCTATTTCCAAAACATCATGTAATAGCTGACGACCAATATGCAGACCGTCAGTAATCTTAAAAGAGTCATTCATAAAGGGGTCGTTGATCAGACCTTTCCAGCCCACGGTGGTGCGCGGCTTTTCAAAGTACACACGCATCACCACCAGCAGTGTATCGCTGACTTTATCGGCCAGCGCCTTGAGGCGCAGTGCATATTCATTGGCAGCGTCTAGATCATGGATAGAGCAGGGGCCCACTACTACAATAATGCGGTGGTCTTTGCGCTCAAGAATATCTTCAATCGCACTGCGACCCTGGGCAATGGTCTCACGAGCCTTTTCTGACAATGGTATTGCTTGCTTTAACTCTGATGGCGTGATCAGAATTTCTGGTGGCTCGATATTAATATTTTCTACTGCGTGGGGGTCCATGGTGTAATTCCTGATATTCAGCGTCTGCTGCGGCCGCATATTGTACTCAAAAATGCACAGAGGTGAAGACTAAATGGCGCTAACCTCAATAAACATAGGTATTAGAGGGAAATACAGCGCGCATTTGACTGGCTTATTCTCCATCCTGCGGTACAGGTCTGCGTAATGGGTCAGCTGGGCTTGATATTGACGGGACTGTCTGTGGGTAAAATCCTGTTCTGATTCAGCTGGCCCTGGCTGTGCCATCTTGTAATCAATAATCCAACGGATGCCCTGATCAATAAATGTGCGATCAATAATCGAGGTAGAGATACTGTGGGTTTCACTGTGCAAATAGCCCAGTGGTTGTTCAGACTGCGCCTGGGGATGTTGTTGCAAAATCCATTGGCCCCTGGGGTCTGCGACCATGGTTTCCACTGCTCTGGTCAATAGTTGCAAGTCTTGCTCGCTGGCCACTGTACCCAGCTGTTTTAGCTGAGCTGTCCAGGAGGTGATCAACCTACTTCTGCGTTGTTGTGGCCAATGCTCAGTTCCCTCATTGGCTATTTGTTTAAGTGATCTATGCAACACTGTGCCCAGGTGGCGTGCAGTCATGGTCTCAGCTGCCTCTGGTTTAGCCTGCGGATTGCTGGCTGCTGTGAGGGCTTCAAGGCCGGTGCTCATACCAGTCACGGGGACAGTCTGAGACCTAAAGTCAGCGGGCAGGCGGCGCAGACTATGGCTTTTTGGTGGCCTGTTAGTACTGGTTTCAGGAGAGATTGCAGCTTGCTCCAAGCTGCCTTCCAGGGTTGTAACATGATAGATATCGGCCTCAATTCCATTCTCTATAGTCTTCCAGATAGGGGCCAGCAGAGTCCCCCTGGAGGGGGTTTTGTAGCCAGTTTTGGTTGGGCTTAATTTGCCGTAGAGGTACAGTTTGCGGATAGCCCTGGTGGCGGCAACATAGAGAATTCGAGTGTTTTCCAGTCTGGATTTTACTTTTTCCTGATACTTCAAATACCTGTAGACCGAATCATCTTCTTCATCATGGGCACCCAGGGTGGCCATCATCAGGCTGGCCTGGTTATGCTCATCTACCTGTTCATGCCAACGCAGCAGTGGTTTATCATTTTGCCCCGAGGTATTGGCCAGTCCTGGTAAAAATACATGATCAAACTCCAGGCCCTTAGCTTTAAATATGGTCATAATCTGAATAACAGGTGTACTTTTATCATCGGCTGGGACTGGGGAGGGGGCGGCATAGAGCTTATCTGCTGCCTGTTGAAAGCCATCCCAGTCTGGCACACGACCTGCGACCTGCCATTTTTCCAGCAGATCCAGGTAGGTACGGACATCGGTCAAATCATTGCTGCTGTTGATGGTGGCTGGCCCACCCAGAGCTGTCCATAGAGACTCTACGGAATTGCGCAGGTTGTCGCGCCCGCGATCGTGCCAAGCGGCCAAGATAACAGGCGCTATTCGCGCCAGTATCAATTGCCCCTGCTGAGATAACTTACTCGTAGCATTGGATCCAGTCATCTTTTCTAGGCGATTGAGAATAGCCTCTGGCTTTTTGCGGCTGACATCGCCAGTGTTTGAAATTACCAGCAAATCTGCCAGGCTAAGCCCGCAGAATGGAGCTCTTAACAGGGCCAGCCAGGCAATTCTATAGGCGGGGGAGATTAGCGCTCTGGTTAATGTCAGCATATCCACTACAGGCATGCGGCTGGCCAGCGGCGTAATATCTATGGCTTGCCAGTTTAAATTTGCCTGGCGCAGGGCCGGAACTATAGTCTTTAACAGATTGCGGCTGCGTACCAGAACAGCTATGGATTGTTCGGGGTGCTGTGTACTCAGAGTCTGGCATTGGTTGGCAATATGCTGTGCCTCTGCCTGTTGGTATAGGTCTCTGTGCTCAGCGCTGAACCCATAGAACTCGACAGCTTGGTCATGTTCTGCCCGCTTGAAGGCGACAGAGGGACTGTAGGGAATAGCCCCGCGACTACTGTCCGGCTCACTGGGGAATGCCCTGCAAAACGCCTTATTAACCCAGTCAATAATACCCCCCTGGGAGCGGAAGTTAGTTTCCAGACTTAGGGGTAGACACTGGACGCTGCCAATGGGATAGCGCTGGGCATTGAGAAATAGCCCGACATTGGCATTGCGAAACCTGTACAGAGACTGCATGGCGTCGCCAACCAAAAATAAGGTGCGCCCGTCATCTGGCTGCCAGCCAGCGATCAGATGTTCAATTAGAGCTATCTGTGAGCTGGAGGTGTCCTGGAATTCGTCCACCAATATATGCTGCAATTGATAATCCAGTCGCAATGTAATATCTGAGATCGTCTGATCCTCAGATGATTGCTCCAGAGCTTGCAGTGAGGCGAGCATAATCGCGGTGTAATCACAGCTACTGTGCTCGACAAATAATTTATTCAATAGCCCCGCCAGTAACGGCAGCAGATGGCCAAGAGCATCAACCAGGGCCTGTTGCGACTGATCAGTTTCGGCGTCCGGCAGGTAACAGCAGTTGACCACTAATTCATGGACTGCGGGTTGATCACGGTACCAGTCGAGCAGTTCGAGCATGCGCGCCTTGGCTTGTTTTTGATCACTGGGAAAACCCTGGGCCTTGGTGATGGTTTTCCTCGGGCTGGGGTCTTTGTCAGCGGTTACCAGCAGGCTGAGCAGTGCTTTCCACTTTGCAATTCCCTCCAGACTAGGCTCCGGTAGCTGGTCAATACCAGCCAGCTGGGACAGAGTTGAAGCGCTGTCTTCAGGCAGATGCTGCGCGGCGAAGTCGGCCATTGCAATAAGTTCGCCAGCAATAGGTGCCAGAGCGGTTTCCAGCTGCATCAGATGGTCATAAATGGTCTGCTCAACGACCTGCTGAAAATACTGGCGATTATCTTTAACGCCAAAGATATAGGGCAGCCACTGGTCGCGCTTTGGGAGCATATCGGCCAGCAGTTTTTCGCAGCGGGACAGGTCATTTCCTGTATGAGCCACCAACAGCTGAAGCTGCTGTGCGGTCTCCGAGTCCTCTTCAACAGCCTCAAGCAAAGAGCGCGCTGCTGCCTGGTACATGGATTCTGGGTTATCCATGGGTTCTGGGAGCTCACCGAGACTGGTCTCAAGTGCAAATTGACTGGCCACATAACGACAAAAGCTGTCTATGGTCTGGATGCGCAGTCGCGCTGGCATTTCAAGCAGGCCCCAGCTTTGCTGAGTATTGCGCGCCAGTGCCGCAGCGGCCAGATCCCAGGTCTGGGCCTGAAAATCATCTGTGGGTCTGGGCTGATAGGCGGCATTTTGCAGAGCGCTGTGTACACGGCTGGACATCTCTGCCGCCGCTTTTTTAGTAAAGGTAATACAGAGTATTTCCTCTGGGTTTTGCACGCTGCATAACAATTTAAGCAGCCGCTGGGTAATCAATCCGGTCTTGCCTGAGCCCGCAGGAGCGCTAACAATATAGCTCTGCTGGGGGTCTAGTGCCTGAAGCCTCTGTGCCTGGTCTGTCATAAGTCTGTATGACCCCCGGTAGCTGTGGCGTCCAAGTCCAGTTCGCCATCTGCTTGCTCATACCAGCGGTTTAAGGGCAGCAATGCTGACTGATGACGAAAAGCGGACTGGTCATACTGCTCTACAGCAGCATAACCAGAGGTAAACTCAGCGGCCAGAGCTGATAGTGCCTGCTGCCACTGATTTATCTGCCCGGGCCAGTCGTCTAGGGGCTTCTTTTCGACAATTAACTGGCTGTCACTGTGACCAACAAAATTTATTTTTCCGCCTTTAATCTGGGCAAAGGCACAGCCATTGGCAGGGGGATTACTGGCCAGTAGATAGAGGGGCAGCTGTGGATCTTTGGGGCGCTCTCCCAGCCAGTTTCCCGGCGTTACTTCACCGGTTTTATAGTCAATAATTAGCAGTTTATCCTCTATTTTGTCGACTCTGTCGAGGCGCATTGAGAGGTTTAAATCGCCAAAATTAATGCTGACCTCTTGCTCGCGCTGCACCACCTCAAAGGCTGGGCGCTGAATCTCTTGCTCCAGCCACTGTGCTATTAATTTATGCAACCGCCGCTGCTCAAGTGCTAAATACTGAGCTCCCTGTAGCACCCTGTGCTGTGTGGCAAATTGAGCCAGAGTGGTGGCCACTGTTTGGCTTATTTGCTGATCGATCTGCTGTGGAGACAGTCCCTGCAATATCTTGGAGTTTTGCCAGACACCCCAGAGTTGGTACATAGCCTCATGCAGTATCGAGCCACGGTCTGCTGGGGAGAGTCCATGGCTGGGCTCCTCCAATGGTTCGGCCCACAGACGATGTATAGCAAAGGCGTTAAAGGGGCAGGCGGACTGATTTTTTAGCAGGCTGGCTCCGCCTTTTATGCGCTCAGCATCTGGCCGATAGCCGGGTCCTGGGTCATCAAACAGCTGGGTTACATCTGACTGCTCTAACCAGCGGGGATGGGCAACTGCCAGGGGCGCAAAATCTGCGGGGTTTAATTTGGGTAAATCCCGCAATAGCGGGCTTGGCTCTAATTGTTCCTCGTCCTTAAACTGCGAATAGCTAACAATCAGTCGATCGCTATTGGCCTTAAAGCTGCTCAGTAAATCAAGGGCAATTTCCAACTCTCTCTGGGGCAGAGCATGGGGCATCTGATGTTGGCGCTGTAACTCTGCTGGCAGCATGGGGTTAATGGAAACCGATGCGGGAAAGTTGTGACTGGTCATGCCGAGAATCCACAGCTGGTCAAATCTTAGCCCAGAGGCTTCAAGTAACCCCAGTACCTGCAGCGGCGCATCGCCGGTCTGGGGATGAAAAACCTTGTCCTGAGCCAGCTGTTGCAGATGTCTTATGGCCCTGACTATTCCTACCTCAAAATTGAGGTTATCCAGCTCCGCCAGCTGCTCAAGGACATTCTTCCACTGCTGGCGTTGCTGATATTCAAGGCTATTGATAGTTCTGGTGCCCGGCCAGCCAAAGGTCTCGAGAAACTGATCAAAAAACTGCGCCCAGCTGGCAAAACTCTTCAGCCCGCTGCTCTGCTGGCGCTGATTCTGTTGCAGTCTTATCAGTGGAGTTAGCAGAGAGTCGCTGGAAGACTCTTGCTCTGGGCTCTCACTATCTACGGTGTCCAGTTGTCCAGTTTCGGCGCTGCGAACCGCGGCAATAAACTGATCCAGGGTAAAGTCGAATCGTCGTGTTGCCCGCAGTGCCAACTCTATATCTGTGCGAGCCTGAACGGGCATCTGGGCAAACACTGAGTAGGGCGAGTAGAGGCTGTCTAGCCACTCTTGCAATGGCCGCTTATGCCGAAACAGGCCCAGCAGCTGAAATGCTCCCTGAACCAGGGGTGTCTCCGAAAGGGGTACACCGGCAGATACATTAACTGGTATCTGCACTGCATGGGACTGCAGAGCTTCAGAGATATGCCTGATGCTGGCTTGCAGACGATTACTAAGGTCTGGAATCACCAAGCCAATTCGCTGTTCGGGATTGGCTGCCAATTCAGTGGCTGCCCAGTTAGCTGCCATCACCAGCTCTTGATTGGCATCTCCACAGGCCAGCGATGCTGCTCTGTGATTATCAGGCCGTTGACTAAATTCTGAGGAGCACCCCTGAGAGCTGCCATGCATAGGCAGTGTTATAACGCTGGAGCTTGCCTGCTGCAAAATTGCGCTTTGCAATGGTGGTATTGACTGAAAGCCATAGAGCAAAATGCTTTTCTCTGTGCACAGTGCTCCCTTATCGAAGCCCTTGCCGACCAGCTGCCAACTCTCTTGGATGGTAACCAAACCATTGCGTTTAAGCAGCAGAGCGAAGTTAGATGCCCAGGCTTTAAAATGAGCCACTGAGGGGCTACTATCGGGGATCTGCTCTGTGGTCAGCTGCCAATTATGTACTATGGCCAGTGTCTTCTCGGCGGTTTTCACGTAACTGCCCACCAGATCAGGGTCTTGCTGACTGATGGCTCGATCCCAGTAGTAGCTGCTCTGCTGCTTGCCTACCACAGCCAGACCCTCGACCAGACTGTCATTTTGATCCTGAAGTTCTTCCCAGCACCGAGCTAGCCAGTGATCAATGGCGAAAACACGAGGCGCCTTCCAGACGGTTTTGTTATTACTGGCCATGCGCTCTCCCCAGGCCTGGGTGATCTTTGCGGCCAGTCGCTGATTTGAGGTAACAATCAGCTGCTCGGCTTCAATAGCAGCGCAGAAAGGGGTGATATCAACTAATGGTGGCAGCATCCGTGAGAGGGCAACTTAATATTTAAATTTGGTGTTCAGTATAATCGCAAAACAGCAGTGTAATTGACAGTAGGCTGATACAATAGCGCTATGGAATTATCTATTAGTATTCATTTGCTTTTATTGACTGGTCTGGGCTTTGCACTGGGCATTGGGCTTGGCTGGTGGTTGGCTTTAGCAGGTTCGGCGCGGAAACAGGCCGGCCAGTTATCAGAGCTGTTGACCGCCAATAGAGTTCTTGAAGAAAAGCTCAGTGGTCAGCAGGCTCAGTACGAGGCTCAGCTCAAACTGCTGCAGGAGGCCAAGGTTACACTGGGTCAGGAGTTTGAAAATCTCGCCAACCGGATTTTTGATGATAAGCAGGCCAAGTTTTCTACCCAGAGCAAAGAGGCGCTGGAGGTTTCTCTCAGTCCATTGCGTCGAGATATAGGTGATTTCCGCAAGCAGGTTGAAACTGTCTACGATAAAGAAAACGCTGATCGCAATAAGCTGGTGGGCCAGATCAGCGAGCTGCAAAAGCAGACATTACAGATATCTGCAGATGCTGTAAGCCTGGCTAATGCGCTACGCGGAGATAATAAAGCCCAGGGTAACTGGGGTGAATTTGTACTCGAAAAACTGCTTGAAGATTCCGGCCTGACCAAGGGTCGAGAGTATGACACCCAGGTGGCGTTAAAAGACGATAGTGGTAAACGCAAAAACCCTGATGTGATTGTCCATCTCCCTGAGGGGCGGGATATTGTTATTGATGCCAAGGTCAGTCTGGTTGACTACGAACGGTACTTCCACGCTGAAGATGAAGACAGTAAACAGCAATGCCTGCGCCAGCATCTCAGCTCATTGCGCGCCCATATTAAAGGCCTTAGCGGCAAAGACTATGAGAGTCTTGAGGGTGTTAACAGCCTCGACTTTGTGCTGATCTTTGTACCTGTGGAGGCAGCCTTTATGCTGGCGCTGGATCAGGATCCGGATATGATGCGCGATGCCTATGATCGCGGGATAATTGTGGTGAGTCCCAGTACATTGATGGTGACATTGAGAACCATCAAAAATCTGTGGCGCTATGCAGATCAAAATCGCAATGCCCAGCTGATAGCCGATAAGGCTGGTGCACTCTATGACCAATTTGTGCTCTATGTGGAGGCTCTCGACGATGTGGGTCGTCATCTGGACAGAAGCAAAGATGCCTGGGATACCGCGCGCAAGAGGCTATCCCTGGGCCGCGGCAACCTGGTGCGCCGTACCCAGGAGCTAAAAAAACTGGGGGCGAAAACTAAAAAGAGCATGCCTGAGGATCTTGATAATCAGGCTGATTTAGATGAGGGCGATGATACAGATACCCTGAGTCTGGAGGATAACCAGTCCAACTAGGCACTAGCCTGTCAGATTTACAATCAGCGTTTGTTGCAGCTGCTGATGCAAAAAATTAGAGGTTTTATGGATTTAATCATGATCGCTGGCGCCGTTGCCACGGCGACAGTCATAGCTCTGGGAGCCTATGCTGGCTGGTTATTTGTGCAGCTGCGCAAACAGGCAAGCCGAGCCAAGGAGGCGCAGTTAAAATTGGAGGCTGAGTTGCAGGAAAAGAATCTGCAGGCGCGGCAGTCCATTCAAATTATTGCCCGAGCGCTATTGCAGAAAGATTTATCTGATACTGAGGCCGCTATGCGCATTGCTTATCTATCACAGCAGATAAATGCCACGGAGCTTGAGGCCGAGCAGTTTTCTGTGTTTTTGCAGCTGGCGGAGGCTACGGCCCATATTCCTATTCTCGATGACTGGCAGATGCTTGAGAAATCAGAAAAGCGCCGGCTCAACAAAGAGCGTACAGAGATTGAGCTTGTCTATGCTGAGTTTATTCAGGCGGGAGCAGAGCAGCTGGCAAATATAAGACAGGGCTAGGCAGCAAACATAGTTGGGGCTAGGGTCTAGACTTTACGCTTCAATAGCACGCCAGACTCCAGGTGATCAGTCCATGGAAACTGATCAAATACCGCAACTGACTCTATGTTGTGAGTCTGGGTTATCTGGCTGAGATTGCTGGCCAATGTCTCTGGGTTGCAGGAGATATACAGGATATTATCAAATCTGGAGACTAGCTTTTCAGTCTCAGAATCCAATCCCGCCCTGGGTGGATCGACAAAAATAGTCGAAAACTTATAACTCTCTAAGTCAATGTCCGCCAGACGTCGAAAGGGGCGCTGTTTATTTAGTGCCTGGGTAAACTCCTCACTGGACATCCTGACCACTTTGACATTATCGACCTGGTTGGCCGCAAAATTGGTCAGCGCAGAATTGACTGATACCTTGGAAATCTCTGTGGCCAACACCTGGTTAAAATGCTGTGCCAGCACGGCAGTAAAATTGCCATTGCCGCAGTACAGCTCCAGTAAGTCATCAGAGCTACCAGCTAGCTGCTTGCTGCTCCATTCGAGCATCTGGCAGTTAATACCTGCATTGGGTTGGGTAAACCCGGATTCCACCTGTTGATAGCTGTAATTGCGACCCTCGATATTGAGCTGCTCGGTGACATAGTCTTTATCCAACACAACCTTTTGCTTGCGGCTGCGGCCAATAATGCTCAGGCCCAACCGATCCTGAAGCGCTCTGGCCTGAGCTTCCCACTCTGAGTCAAGCGGTCGGTGGTATATCAGAGTAATAAGCACCTGGCCGCTGCTGGTGGTAAGGAACTCTGCAGAAAAACATTTGCGACTCAGTATTGCGCTGCTGTTAAGGGCCTGCAGTAACAGAGGCATAGTTTTGCCAATTAAAGGGGCGCCAATAGGAAAGTCATGAATAATATAGGGGCGCTTCTCGCCAGGGCGATTCATGGCATAAAACACCTGACCATCCTGGTGCCAGACGCGGAATTCTGCGCGCATACGAAAACCCAGTGGCGCTGATCTGTGCACTGTAATCTCAGTAATATCCACGCCGGCTTGCTCCATGCTAAGCCTGTACTTAGCAATCTTGTTATCCAGCTGGTTTTGATACTGCGCAGGGTCTTGCTGATCTGTACTCATAAACTGCTGTAGGCCTTGTTGGTTTTTGCTGCGAGAATAAAGTCATTGAGATGCAGACCGCGGATACTGTGGGACCACCAGTTAACAGTGACTGACCCATACTGAATTAATAGTGCGGGATGGTGGTCGTTGGCCTCGGCAATTAGGCTGAGCTGGTTGGCAAAGTCCATAGCTGCTACAAAGCTGTTGAAACTATAGGTTTTTTCCAGCTGAAGTATTTGGCCAGGGTTGCTGGTTGTCCAGCCGGGAATCTGCGGCAGCAATTCAGCAATCTGCTCGGCACTGAGTAAGGCCGCATCTGCGGCTGTGGCTTTGCACTGGAGGTCAGATAGCTGAGTCATAGACAGTTTTTTGGCTTGGGCAACCCAGCCAGCAGTGCCACCAGCTTTGCTGGGCTACCGGGAAAATGCTGATTAAGATAGATGCTGCGGCCTTTTTCCACGCCCAGCTCCGCCGTCACAGATTTGCACAGGGGGCGCATTGAGGGAGAAAACCCATAATCGGCATAAAAGGCTCTAGCCACCTGCAATATCTCGATATGGGCGGCAGACAGAGAGAGGTTCTCAGCTTGAGCTCTCGTCTGTGCCAGCTCAATATTCCAGCTGGGCAACTTATCTAGATGCTGTTCACTCATAATGTTGCACTGCGCCTTAAGACTGATGCATTAAAAAAGCCCTGAGACTAACAGGGCTTTTTATTATACCGCTTATCGATGGTCTAGGAGGCTGAATTAATCATCACCGCCCATCACACCAAAGATTTGCAGCAGGCTGACAAACAGGTTGTAGAGCATCACAAACAGGGTAACGGTTGCAGAGATATAGTTGCGCTCCCCACCATGAATAATAGCGCTGGTCTGCCACATAATCAGGCCGGTCGACAGCAGAGCAAACACAGCGCTGACGGTTAGGGACAGAGCCGGAATCTGCAGGAAGTAGTTAGCTATGCTGGCGACAAAGGCCAAGAGTAGACCGGTCATCAAGAAACCCGTCATAAAGCTGAGGTTCTTTCTGGTGGTCAGTACATAGGCTGAGGAGGCAAAGAATATCAATGCCGTGGAACCCAGTGCCATCATAATAGGCTCAGCACCCTGGATGGCAAGAAACATATTGAGGATTGGCCCCAGAGTAAATCCCATCCAGCCGGTCAGGGCAAAAACCCAGACAATACCACTGGCATTATTTTTGTTCTTCTCGGTCATCCACAGGCAGAGCACATAGGGGACAAGAGTCCAGAGGCCAAAGAAAGGGGCATTTATAGCCATGGATACACCGGCCATAATTGCGCTGAATGCCAGTGTCAGGCTGAGCAGAAAATAGGTGTTCTTTAAAACCTTGGCAACAGCTGGGTCTAGAGCGGTGCTTTGAATGCCGCTGGGCATGGTTTTAGTGCGGTTGTTGCTATCCATATCAGGGTCCTGAGTTAACTATGATTAATAGATTAATAATACCAATAAAATCGGAAATATCCAGCAACCTTTCGACCGGATAGTTCTTCTATTGTTCAGTCTCCCACAGAGGAAAACTCTGCAGTTTGTAGCCAGCGCTATTCATCTCAAGGGCCCAGCCCATACTATCCCAGTCACCCAGCACTATGCGCTCGCCATTCGCCACATAATGTTGATCGGGGCGGTGAGTATGGCCATGAATCAGTGTCTTTACACCATGCTTGCTCATCACCCGATCCACGGCCTCGCCATTGACATCCATAATGGAACTGGCCTTATTGCTGTTAGCTGCCATGCTCTTTGCTCGCCAATCTGCAGCCAGTTTTTGTCGACGCTTGAGGGGCAGGGCGCGCAGGCACCATTTATAGATGGGATTGCGGGATTTGCGCCTAAAGCGCTGATAGTCAATATCGTCTGTGCACAGGCTATCTCCATGCATGACCAGGGCGCGATGACCACAGTGCTCTATAACAGTCTCATCGCCGATAATCACAGCGCCGGTATTGGCCGCAAATCGGTTGCCCAACAGAAAATCTCTATTGCCATGCTGTACATAGAGTGCCACTCCAGTGCTCGCAAGCTCTGCAAAGGCTTTTTGCACCTGCAGGGCCAGATCTGTGGGGTCGTCGTCACCAATCCAGGCTTCAAATAGATCCCCAAGCACATAGAGAGCCTCAGCTTTAATGGCTCTGGTTTGCAGAAAAACCAAAAACGCCCGGGTCACTGCCGGGCGTTCTGGAGATAGGTGCAAATCTGAAATAAACAGTACAGACATGGCTCGATATCAGCAGTTACAGTGCAGCGTAGGCATCGCTAACGACTGTTTCTGTAATCTCTATGGCGTCTACAGGCACGTCTTGGTGGTGACCTGCATATCCGGTTTTTACGCCTTTTATAGTCTCTATAACGTCCATACCATCGACTACCTTGCCAAATACAGCGTAGCCCCAGCCCTGCATATTTTTGCCACTGTGGTTAAGGAAGCCGTTGTCGGCAACATTGATAAAGAACTGAGAAGACGCCGAATGAGGCTCTCCGGTGCGAGCCATTGCCAGGGTGCCGATCTCGTTCTTCAGGCCATTGTCTGCCTCATTTTCAATTGGCGCGCGACTGGCTTTCTCATTCATTTCGGAGTCCATGCCCCCGCCCTGAACCATAAAGCCGTTAATTACGCGGTGGAAAATGGTGCCAGTGTAAAAATCATCGCGGGCATACTGCAAAAAATTAGCGGCGGTAATTGGCGCTTTATCGAAATCCAGTTCAATGGAAAAATCGCCCATATTGGTGCGGAAGGTAATCATAAGAAATCCAAAAGTAAGGTGAGTGTTGAATCTGCGCATATTTTAGTTTGTAAACGTGGCAATTTAAACTAATGTTTATGATTTTCACTCTTTATCGGGGCTTTTTGTTTATTGCGCTCCAGCTCAAGGCTATAATCGACGGCTTATTTTGCCAGCCTAAATTGTTGCTATGACCGATACTGAAAAACCGATTAACTTTATCCAGCAAATCATTAATTCCGACCTGGAAGCTGGCACTGTCAAAAAGGTGATAACCCGTTTCCCTCCCGAACCCAATGGCTATTTGCATATTGGTCACGCCAAATCGATTTGCGTTAATTTTGGTATTGCACAGCAGTATAGCGGCGGTTGTAACCTGCGCTTTGATGACACCAACCCAGAAAAAGAAGATGAGGAGTACGTCAAGGCGATTATTGAAGATGTTCGTTGGCTGGGATTCCAGTGGCAGGGTGATATCTGCTATGCCTCAAACTACTTCGATCAGCTGTACAGTTGGGCCCAGTACCTGATTAATCAAGGCAAAGCGTACGTCTGTGAACTTAATGCAGAGGATATGCGCGAGTATCGAGGCACCCTGACCGAGCCCGGCAAAGACAGTCCCTACCGCGATCGCCCAGCGAATCAGAGCTTAGAGTTACTCGAGCAGATGAAAAACGGCGAAGTAGACGAGGGCGCAATGACCTTGCGTGCTCGCATCGATATGGCATCGCCGAATATTAATATGCGCGATCCGGTTATGTATCGCATTAAAAAGATGGCTCATCAGCGTACAGGTGACAAGTGGAATATTTACCCCTCCTATGATTTTGCCCATGGTCAGGAAGATGCTATTGAAGGCGTAAGCCATTCCATCTGCACATTAGAGTTTGCGGCTAACCGCCCTCTGTACGATTGGTTTGTAGCCAATTTGCCCCTGCCATCAACGCCTCACCAATATGAGTTTGGCCGCCTTAATCTCAATTACACAGTAACCAGCAAACGCAAGCTAAAGCAGCTTGTGGATGAGCAGCATGTGGAAGGCTGGGATGACCCCCGCATGCCAACCATCAGCGGGTTGCGACGTCGCGGCGTCAGTGCCGCGGCTATTCGTGAGTTCTGTGATAGTTTGGCGGTCGCCAAAACCGACGGTGTAGTGGATATGGCTCAGTTTGAGCATTTTATTCGCGACGACCTCAACAATAACGCACAGCGAGCCATGTGTGTGCTGCGACCGCTATTGCTGACTCTGTCTAATTACCATGAAGATAAGCCTGAGATATTTAGCGCTCCCGGCCATCCCAGTCGTGATGATCTGGGTGAGCGCAGTCTGCCCTTTGGGCAACAAATCTATATTGATCGCAATGACTTTAGCGAGGACAGCTCATTGTCGCGTAAAAAGTTTAAACGTCTAGTGATTGGCGACTATGTGCGTCTGCGCAGCGCCTACATTATTAGGGCTGACGAGGTGATTCGCGATGGCGAGGGTAATATTGCTGAGATTGTTGGCTCCATAGTGCCAGATACTGTGGGTCAGGATGCCCCCGAGGGTATAAGACCCAGAGGCGTTATCCACTGGGTATCTGCTGCCGATAGCGCAGACTGCACTGTGAAGATTTATGATCGGCTATTTAATCAGGCGGCGCCGGACTCGGGAGAGGGAAGCTTTCTCGACCATATCAATCCGGACTCATTAGAGTTACTTGGCGGCTGCAAAGTTGAGAAGGGGCTGGCTAACGCGGTGGCGGGCGATCATTATCAGTTCGAGCGCGAGGGCTACTTTACTCGCGATAGCCAGAGCGCAGATCTGGTTTTTAATTGCACCATTGGATTGCGGGACAACTGGAAGGCCTAAATGAGCATAGCTTTATATAACACTCTATCCAAATCCAAAGAGGCCTTTGTTCCGCTGGACCCTGAGCGGGTGACCATGTATGTCTGTGGCCCTACTGTCTATAACCGCGTACATATAGGCAATGCCAGACCAGCCGTGGTGTTTGATACTTTATATCGAGTGCTGCAAAGCCAGTATCCCAATGTAGTTTATGCCCGCAATATCACCGATATTGATGACAAGATTATGAATACAGCAGCGGAGCTGGGTGAGGATATCACCGAGCTATCCCAGCGTTATGCCCAGGCATATTTTGAGGATATGGAGGCACTAAACTGTCTCGACCCCAATATTATTCCCTATGCCACCCAGCATATTCCTGAAATGATCAATATGGTTGAACGGTTGATTGCCAAGGGCCATGCCTATGCCGCTGAAGGCAATGTTTTGTTTGCTGTGCAGTCCATGGCTAACTATGGACAGCTATCTGGTCGATCTCTGGAAGATATGCTGGCTGGTGCGCGGGTAGAAGTTGCCAGTTACAAAAAATATGCCGGTGACTTTGTCCTCTGGAAACCCTCCGCCGACAATGAACCAGGCTGGGATAGTCCCTGGGGCCGAGGCCGCCCTGGCTGGCATCTGGAATGCTCGGCAATGATCGAAAAGCATCTGGGTGACACCATCGATATTCATGGCGGCGGTCAGGATTTAGTCTTCCCCCATCATGAAAATGAAATTGCCCAAAGCTGCTGCGCCCATGATGGCAAGCCCTTTGCCAATTACTGGCTGCACAATGGCTTTATTAATATCGAAGGGGAGAAGATGTCCAAATCCCTGGGCAATTTCCGCATGGTTAATGATCTGCTTGATCAGTACCCGGGGGAAGTGCTGCGCTATGTGATTTTGTCGGCTCATTATCGCTCCGAGCAGAATTTTGGTAAGGATCTCCTCGATAGCGCCTGGCGCTCCCTGGACAGTCTCTATGGCTATCTGCGCGGGCAGGCTGATGTTGCGCCGACACTGGATAAAAACTCCCCAGGCTATGCTGCATTGCTGGATGACCTCAATACCCCTGTGGCAATCAGTGAGCTCTATCGTCTGGCCAAAGAGATGCATGGGGCCAATGGCGAAGCTAAAGCCCAGCTACATAGTCAGCTAATGGGTTTGGCCGGTCTGATGGGACTGTTACAGCAGAATCCCGAGCAGTGGTTTAAACAGGCCAGAGGCGGCGATGCAGAGTCTATAAGCGAAGCTGAGATAGAAGCGGCAATTGCCAGGCGACAGCAGGCTAAGGCGGACAAGGATTATGCAGGCGCGGATCAGGTTCGCGAGGATTTACTAGCCCAGGGCATAGTGCTTGAAGATAGCCGTGAAGGTACCACTTGGCGCCGCAGCTAGGCGGTTATCCGGGGCTTTGCATAGCCTCTATTTCAAAGGTTTCCAGCATATCCACCTGGCGGGCCAGCAGCTGTTGCCCCAGCTCTTGGCTTGCCACTTCATAGGTAACCAGCACCACATTGTGCAAGGCCTTGATGCTGCTTAAATCGCAGTCCTCGGGAATATTTCTATAGTTGCTGTAGATATAGTCTGGTTTGGCCAGAGCTACCTGAGCACTCTCGAGATCATCCCAGCTTTGCAACACAACCCCAACTTGGGGCCAACCGGTCTCCCGGGCGGCGATTGCCAGGGCATAGTCAAAACTCATTAGCACAGTCTGTTCTGCGACTGGCTGCAAAATCTCCGTTACAGAGGCAATGATTAATGCCCGGCTACAATGCTCTATAGATTCTTCTTTTAGCTCAACGAAGGCTGTGACCTCAGGGTTGGCTTGAAGAATATCCACCAGGGCTTCGAGTGGCGAAATTTTTTCATCAATAAAGGCATCACCCAGTCGCTGTGGTTCGTAGGCAGGGCAATCCATTAATTCAGCTCTGGACATAGTCAACACTGAGCCAGAACGACCGCTCACCCGTTGTAAGTCAGTATCATGGTAGATAACAGGCAGCTGATCCTCACTAAACTGAATATCCAGCTCAATAAACAATGCACCGGCCTCTATAGCTTTACTGAGGGATAGGGCTGTATTTTCCGGATACCTTGCCTGATAACCGCGGTGGGCTACCAACTGACTGGGGTGGATCATGACTATGGCCTGATTCATTACTGACAGGGCTAATGGTATCCTTGCCCGCTGTTATATTAAAAGAAATATTAAAGGATCAATTTATGTCTCTGGTGCTCTTCGAAGTTCGCGACAATGTCGCACTGATAACTCTTAATAACCCTGATAAGCGCAATATGCTAACCATCGAGGTCTGCAAACAGATTGTCGATTATGTGGCTCAAGCGGAACAGCACCCAGAGGTAAAGGCGCTTATAGTTACAGGTACTGGTCGAGCCTTTTGTGCCGGAGGCCAGCTTACTGACCTAACGCCAAATCAAGAAATATTAGAGACTATCTACAGCGGCTTTTTGAGTATCGCCAATTGCTCACTACCAACCATTGCAGCAATTAATGGGCCAGCTGTGGGCGCAGGATTTAATATGGCGGTGGGCTGCGATGTGCGTATTGTTACCCAGCAGGCACGCTTTGAACCCAGGTTTTTTGGCCTGGGTCTGCACCCCGGCGGTGGCAATACCTGGATGTTGCGGCAGTTAGTCAACTGGAATACGGCGGCTGGCATGTTGCTGTTTTCTCAATCTCTCAGCGGCCAAGAGGCAGTGGAGAAGGGCCTGGCCTGGAAATGTGCCGAGGCAGATAAACTGCTGGATGAAGCATTTGCCTTTACTGTGAACATTAGAGAACTACCAAAAGAGCTATTGCTGCGTACCAAGCAGACATTACGGCAAGCCGGGGGCACCAATAGCCATAGAGAAATGTTGGATATCGAAACCACGGAGCAGATATGGTCGATTAATCAGCCCTATGCTCGAGACTCAATCGCTGCAATGATTGATAAGATCAGCAGCAAGTAAGGGATTTAAGCCCGCTCAGTTCTGAATGGTCCAAAGGCATGTGTTCAAGGCACTCAGTATGTCTTTATGGTAAACGCATAAAACTTTGAGCAGAGATATTTTAATGATCAACACAGCTAAGAGTCCAAGCCATTTGCAGCATCTTTTAGACACTTGGTATGCGCAAAAAGATGAGTGTTTATGGGTGCTTGGTACTGTTTATAAAACCGAAGGTCCCTGCTATCGCAAGCCCGGAGCAATGATGTTTTTTAATAGCCTGGGGCAGCAGTTTGGTCTGTTGAGTGGAGGATGCCTCGAGGCAAATATCCAACAACGGGCCGCTCAGGTCATGAGTACAGAGAAGTCTATGACCCTTTGCTATGACGGTGCTGATGAGGATGATATTGCATTTCAGCTAGGCATTGGTTGTGGCGGTGTGGTGCACATTATTCTGCAGGCGGTCTTACCGAAGAATAATTATTTGGATCTGATGACTGTCTACGAAAATTTGCACAGTCGCGAGCAGGGTTATTACTGGCAGGCAATAGAAGCCGGTACAGAGGCAGAGGCCTCGTGGATGAATATTAAAGACCATCAACAAAAGTTAGCTGAAGATGATCTTTCAGGCTCAAACAAAAGAGCACGGCTACTCAGTACGCAGAATCAAAATTGGCTTGTAAGCTATCAGACCCCAGTCCCACATATACTGGTAGTTGGTGGTGGCGTTGATGCTCGGCCTCTGGTCGAGATGGCAAAGATAATGGGCTGGATGGTCACAGTTTGGGATTCACGCCCAGCTAATGCACGACGGGAGTTCTTTCCTGCTGCTGATCAAATAATACGCTGTCCCGCTGACATTATTCATCAGCAGTCAGAGGTGCAGTCAGCGGATGCAGTCATCATCATGAGTCATAACATAGTTATGGATGCCCAGGCCCTGAGCAGCATGCAGTCTCTGGATCTCGCCTATGTCGGCCTTTTAGGCCCAGTTCATCGTAGAGTCGAGGTGATAGAAGCAGCAGGGCTGACCGAGGCCAGTCTGCGCACCGGGGTGTCAGGCCCTGCAGGTATAAATATTGAGGGCGAGTTTCCTGAGGAGATCGCGCTCTCCATTCTTACGGAGTGCCATATGGCGCTGTATAAACGGCGAGAGTTAGACTGTGCTGAAGCGGGAATTAATGGGGTGGACGACGGGGATTGAACCCGCGACCACCGGAATCACAATCCGGGGCTCTACCAACTGAGCTACGTCCACCATTAAAAGCTGTATCTTTATTGAACCAGACCTTCATAAAATGAAGTCTGCCGCTAGCGTGACCGACTTGAAAAAGTGGCGCGCCCGGCAGGATTCGAACCTGCGACCCACGGCTTAGAAGGCCGTTGCTCTATCCAACTGAGCTACGGGCGCACAATAAAAGCCGACAAATGGTCGGGGATGAGGGATTTGAACCCCCGACATCCTGCTCCCAAAGCAGGCGCGCTACCAGACTGCGCTAATCCCCGAATGTGTCTCCATGCGGTCTCTTTCGAGAGCGCGCATAATACTGACAGAGCCGGTTTGCGTCAATGCGAATTCATGATATCCGCTAATTTTAATTGTTGTAATACTTATCCTCTCTTATCTCGTAAAATCGGAATTAAAGTAAAAAGCATTATAGCATGTCATACGACATGCTATAATGCGGTCAACGCGATCCAACTCGGAGGTAGTAATGATCGAATTCAGTCTAAATGGTAACCCAGTGCATACCGACGTTGAGCCGGATACTCCTCTTCTGTGGGTAATAAGAGACAACTTTAAGCTAAAGGGTTCTAAGTTTGGTTGCGGAATGGCCCAGTGTGGTGCCTGCACCATGCATATAGACGGCAGGGCCCAGCGCACCTGCGTAATGCCTGTGGCTGCCGTGGCTGGTAAAAGTATCACTACAATTGAGGGTCTGGGTACTCCAGATAATCTACACCCGCTGCAGCAGGCCTGGACAGATCAGGGCGTGCCTCAGTGCGGCTACTGCCAATCAGGCCAGATAATGACTGCCGCCTCTCTGCTCAATGAAAACCCCAACCCCAGTGAAGCCCAGGTAGAGGAAGCTATGGCCGGCAATATCTGCCGCTGCGGCTGCTATCCAAGAATTAAAGCCGCCATTTTGACTGTCGCAGAGCAGAGCCAGCCCGGTGCAGTCCAGTTGGCTAATCCAGTGGCTACATCAGAGGAAGTACAGGCATGAGCGGCATTAAACTGACCAGACGTGGCTTTCTTAAAACCACGGGCATCGTAGGAGGTGGCCTGCTAATAGGTTATGTGGCTATGCCGGGAAACAACGCGCCTGCGGTGACCCCCACTGAAGGGGCAATAAGCCCCAATGCTTATATTCAGCTTACCGCAGATAATCAGATTATATTTTATAGTCCCAGAGATGAGATGGGTCAGGGAGTCTACATGGGGCTTACCACTCTGGTTGCCGAGGAGCTGGATGTGTCACTGCAGGAGATTCAGGTAGAGTTTGCCTCTGTGCACCATGACTATAAACACCCAGAATACGGCGTGCAGGGCACAGGTGGCAGCTCGTCCCTGCGGGTTCATTATTTGCCCTTGCGCCAGGTTGCTGCTGATACCAGAGTACTTTTGCTCAACGCCGCCGCCGAGGATTTAGGTGTGCCTGCCAGTTCATTAACTACTGAAAATGGCTATATTTTTAGTAATGGCAAGGCATACCCCTATAGCGACTTTATTGCTACCGCACAAACTCTGGAATTACCTGCTGGCAGCCCTTTAAAAGCTAAGGCAGACTTCAAATATATAGGTCGGGAAATTGCCAGAAATGATGCCATGGCAAAGTCTACTGGCACAGCGGTCTATGGTGTTGATATAGATCTCCCGGATATGCATTACGCGCTGGTTAGCCGCAGTCCAGTAGCCGGTGGCAAGGTGAAATCCTTTGATGATAGTGCAGCCCGAGCCACCACTGGTGTCACAGATATTGTGCAGATTGATTCAGGTATAGCTGTAGTGGCTCAGTCTTTCTGGCAGGCCAAAAAAGCCATTGCTTTACTCCAAGTTACTTGGAACCAGCCACAGCTTGCGAACTATAGCTCCAACCAAATCAAGGCCGATTATCAAGCTGCCATAGATGGTGAAAAGGGCGATACACAAGGCCTGGGCAGTATAGAAGAGGGCCTGGAGACAGCATCTAGGCAGGTGGATCGAGAGTTCTGGACCCCTTATCTGGCTCATGCGCCGATGGAGCCGGTTAATGCTGTAGTGCGAATTGCCAACGGTGAGGCTGAGCTGTGGGCAGGGACCCAAAGCCCCAGTACAGCTCGGGGCCTGGTTGCCAGACATGCGCAGTTACCGGTGGAAAAGGTTACCGTTCACTCGCTATTTTCTGGTGGTGGCTTTGGTCGCAGAACATACTTGAGTCATGTCACGGAAGCCACTCAGGTAGCCGTGGCAACGGACAAGACGATTAAACTGATCTGGACCAGAGAAGATGATATTAAGAATGGCTGGTATCGACAGGCGTCTATTATGAAGATTCATGGGGCTGTAGACTCCCAGGGTCTGGTAACCGCCTGGGATGCTGCCAGGGCCGGTGGTGACCTGACTCCCCATGCCATTGCCGGCCTATTGCCCGGTGTGTTTACCGGTACTCCGGAGCTGGTGAATAACATGGCGGTGAGCGCACTGGAGAGTCTCTATGACGGCTGGATTATAGATGGTTCTGGTGTTGAAGGGCTGGTTGCTGACTACGATTTCCCTAATAACCGTCTCCGTCATGTGTCAGTTAATCATGGGCTGCCTCTGGCGGCGTGGCGTTCCGTGGGCCATTCGTTTACAGCATTTGCCAAAGAGACGGTGATGGATGAGCTGGCCGAGCAGGTTGGGCTGGATTCCATAGAATTTCGCAGGCGTAATCTACAGGGCAATCCGCGGCTACTGGGCACTCTCGAGGCTATTGAGCAGCGGCTTAAAAGCTGGGAGGTTGGTGCTGGCCGGCATATAGGTATTGCGGCCCACGGCTCTTTTCAATCCTACGTTGCCCAGGCTGCAGAAGTTTCGGTTGAGCAGGGTAAGATTCGCGTTCACCGCATGCTCTGTGCCATAGACTGTGGCCAGGTGGTCAATCCGGATATTGTGCGCGCCCAGGTAGAGGGGGCCATAATGTATGGCCTGACCGCAGTGCTGTACGGTGATGTTCAGATTGACAAAGGCGCAGTAAAGGAGAGTAACTTCCATGATTATAAAATTCTGCGTATGAATGAGGCACCTGCGGTTGATGTAATCATTGTAGATAGTGACAAACCTCCGACTGGCGTAGGTGAACCAGGGCTGCCGCCGGTGGGCCCCGCTGTGGCTAATGCGGTCTGCCGAGCAACTGGTAAGCGCCTCAGTGCTCTGCCCCTAAAGCTGGCCTAGATCCGACTATGGGATTACAACAGGGCAGCGCGATTACATGCCCGCTGTGTCTGACCGCAGGAGCGGAACCCTATGCTGAGGATCAGACCCGACGCTATCTGCGTTGCCCCAGATGTCGTCTGGTGTTTGTAACCAGTGATCAACACCTGAGTCCAGAAGCAGAGAAAGCCATCTATGATCATCATCAGAATTCCCCCGATGATCACAATTATCGCAAGTTCCTCAGCCGGTTAACCAAGCCTCTGACAAAGCTTATTGCGCCCCAGAGTCAGGGGCTGGATTTCGGCTGCGGGCCAGGGCCGACGCTTTCAGTGATGATGGCGGAACAGGGTTATCAAATGTCTGTTTATGATCTCTACTATGCAGATGATCCCCAAGTGTTAAAGGGCCAATACGATTTTATTGCCAGCACTGAAGTAGTGGAGCACCTGGCCAGCCCAAGGCAGGAATTGAACAGGCTGTGGGCAATACTCCGCCCCGGGGGCTATCTGGGATTAATGACTAAACTGGTGACAGACCACAGTGGTTTTGCCGCCTGGCACTATAAAAATGACCCTACCCATATCAGCTTTTTTTCCAAAGCGACCTTTCATTATTTAGCCAAAGCCTGGAGTGCCAGTGTTGAGTTTATAGGCAGCGACGTCATTATTTTGCGCAAATAGCCTGTCTGGCCGCAACAAAAGCCGCTACAGACCGGCTGATGTCCTGTTCGCTGGTTACCCAGGAGCAGACACTGATACGAATCACCTTTTTACCCTGCCAGATCGAGCTGCCCATCCAGCATTCTCCGGACGCCTGTATATGGTCAAGAATTTGCTGGGTAATCTTATCCTCAGGGTTCGGCCATACGATTACCTGATTAAACACCACATCATTGAGAATATCGAAGCCCGCCGCCCTAAGCTCATCGGCAAATTGCACTGCTCGCTCATGCAGGCCATAGACAAGCTCATCGACACCGGATTTGCCAAGATACTTAAGCGCCGCCCACAGCTCCACAGCTCGGGCTCTTCGCGACATTTCCGGGGTGTACATCATGCCATCGCGCTTATCGCCATAGCTTGAGGTCAGATAGTCACCGGAGGCTTGCAGCGCAGTAATAAGTGCGTCTTTGTCGCGACACAGCAGAATCCCGCTGTCGTAGGGAGTATTTAATGTTTTATGGCCATCTACAGACCAGGAATGGGCTTTTTCCATACCCTGGGTCAGATATTTAAGCCGCTCTGTCCCGCCAGCCCAGAGACCAAAAGCACCATCAATATGAACCCAGGCGCCTGCAGCATTAGCTTTATTACAGATATCTTCGAAGGGATCAAAGGCTCCAGAGTTAACATTGCCCGCCTGCAGTAAAATAATGCACCTACTATCCAGGGCTGGCATTTGATCAGCAATAATACGACCCTGATCGTCGGCCTCAACCCATTCAATATTGTCCAGCCCAAATCCAAGCAGGGCAATGGCCTTGATCACGGCTCCGTGGCTCTGACGGCCGGCTATAATACGAATCTGTGGTGCACCATTGTGCCCCTGTGTATTAAAGTCCCAGCCCTGATTGGCGAAAAGGCGCCATCGTGCGGCAGCCAGACCACAGAATATTGCTGAGGAGGTGCCACTGACAAACCCCGCTGCTGTAGCTTCCGGCAAACCCAATAACTGCTGTAGCCAGCGCTCGCAGACTTCTTCCAGCTTGGAGGTGACAGGAGACATCACCTGCAGAGCCGTGTTTTGATCCCAAAAATCGGTCAGCCATTTGGTGGCCAGGGTCACGGGAAGTGCGCCGCCGTTAACAAAACCAAAATAGCGGCCACCGGTTTGCGCCACAGATGCAGGTGAACCATATTGATGAAGTTGCTGGAGGATACTGCCGGCATCACCATTGTTGCTCGGCATATTTTCCACAAAAGTCTCCAGGTCTGCTAGAGCCTGCTGGCTTGGAAATACTCGACGATCTGCAACTGCCTCCGCATACTCAAAAGCATAGTCCCTAGATTGATCGTAGAGAGTCTTTAGTTGCTGTTCAGCTTGCATTGTTTGCCGCAGACTCATGGTCAATTTAACCTACTATTTTTGATACTGGAAATTAGTTTGCAGTAAATCATAGACTAAAGTTTTAACAAAGTTAGAATGCAGATCACAGCAAAATAAACCCCATTGGATACCTCTATGTATAACGGAAAAACCCTAAGCCTTAAAGCCATTGAAAATGGATTTGTCGAAATTAACTTTGATAGCCAATCTGGTTCAGTCAACAAATTTAATCAGGAAACTCTGGGTGAGCTTCAAGAGGCCGTAAATATAGTAGAGGGTGCTGAGAATGTTCGTGGCCTGTTGCTGACCAGCGGCAAGTCGGTCTTTGTGGTGGGCGCGGATATTACTGAATTCACCCAGATGTTTGCTGCTCCCAAACAGGAGTTTTTACAGGGCGCTGAGCACGCCAACGGGATTTTCTCCCAGATCGAAGATTTGCCCTTTCCCTCAGTGGCGGCCATTAATGGCTTTGCCCTCGGCGGTGGGTTTGAGGTCTGTCTGGCCTGCGATAGCAGAGTTATCGCCTCAAATGCTGCGGTAGGCCTACCTGAAACCGGTCTGGGTATTTTGCCCGGCTGGGGTGGCACAGTGCGATTGCCGCGCCTAGTTGGCTTCTCTACTGCCGTGCAATGGGTCACTTCTGGCCAGCAGCAAAAGCCTGAGGCGGCATTGGCGGCAGGTGCGGTTGATGCTGTTGTAGCCCCAGAGTCGCTGCGAGAAGCCTCGCTGTGCTTGCTGGCAGAGCTGGCTAATGGTAGCCAGGATTTCAGCGCCCGGCGCGCTCAGAAACTGAGTGCGCTGTCGGAGGCCCCCGAGGAGATCAGCGGTCTATCTGCCAAGTTTCAGGCGATGGTTCAGGGTTCAGGGGGCAATCATTATCCGGCGCCCTTAAAGGTGGTTGAGTTAATGACCCAAGCAGCGAATGTGGGTCGGGATCAGGCCATTGCAATGGAGAACCTGGCCTTTTACGAGATTTCACAGACCCCTCAGGCCCGCGCTCTGGTAGGGCTGTTTCTGAATGAACAGTTTATTGCCAAAGCCGCCAAAGGCTATGCTGTGGCTCTGGGTGAGAAACTGTCGCCTGTTGCCCAGGCTGGAGTAATAGGCGCTGGTATTATGGGAGGAGGCATTGCCTACCAAAATGCGGTCAGAGGGTTTCCTGTGGTGATGAAGGATATTGCCGAGCCAGCGCTGGAGCTGGGGATCAGCGAGGCTAATAAGTTGCTGGGTAAGTCGGTCAAGCGAGGCAAGCTTAATGAAGAGGGCGCAGCTCAGATTCTCGCTAGAATAACGCCTACCCTTGATGACAAGGCGATTGCTGATTGCGACCTACTGGTTGAGGCAGTGGTGGAGCTTGAATCGGTTAAGAAGCAGGTGCTGCCTGCAATAGAGTCTCAGGTTTCCTCTGCTGCGATCATTACCTCCAACACCTCAACTATTAGTATTAACTGTCTGGCTGAATCCCTGACCCGTCCAGATAACTTCTGTGGTATGCATTTCTTTAATCCGGTCCATGCGATGAAACTGGTGGAGATTATTCGCGGCGAAAAAACCTCAGATAAAACTATAGCAGCGGTATGCAACTATGCTCTGGGTCTGGGTAAGAAACCTATTGTGGTCAATGATTGTCCGGGGTTTCTGGTCAATCGCGTTCTCTTCGCCATGACCTTTGGTCTTGAGATTCTGCTCAAAGAGGGTGCAGACTTCCAGCAGGTGGATAAGGTGATGGAAGCCTGGGGACTGCCAATGGGGCCGGCCTATCTTATGGATGTGATTGGTATTGATACCATCATCCATTGCTACAGCTCGATGATTGAGGGCCTGCCTGAGCGCTATATCAAGGGTGATAACTGGCCCACAGAAACCATTCACGGTGCTGGTCGCCTGGGGCAGAAAAATGGCCTTGGCTACTATAAATACGAGCTTAATGAAAAGGGTAAGCCAGCTAAGCTGGTGGACTCTGAGGCTGTGGCCCTACTGGAATCTATTGCCGGACCAGCCCATCAGGTAGATGCCGATGAGATCGTTGATCGCCTGTTGGTTTCCATGGCTATGGAGATGGTGCGCTGTCTGGAGGAGGGCATTGTGGCCTCTCCGGCTGAAGCTGATATGGCGCTAATTTACGGTGTTGGCTTCCCTGCGTTTAGAGGGGGAATCTGTCGTTGGATGGACGAGGAGGGCCTGCAATCTATAGTCGATCGCGGTGATAAATACGCACATTTAAGCGAACTCTATCGTCCTACTGAAAGGCTTCGCCAAATGGCTGCCAAAGGCGAATCGTTCTTTCCCTAAAATCTCGCTCGATCTAGGCTGACCTGTGCAATTAGGCCTCGAGACTACAGGGACGTATTCACGTCCTGTCTTGGAGGCCTAATTGCACAGGTTAGCCGACAATCCAAGGTAAATCTGAGATGCACTAGTTTGCTTCTGGTCTTGCGGGAGATCCCTGTAAAAATGGCCCATCTACACAGATACGTTGACCATCCGGCGCAGCGCAAGCACCACAGATACCCACGCCGCATTTGGTTAGATAATCAATGGCGCTAAAGATCTGGTCATCGCCACAAAACTCTCGCTGCACAGCTGCGGCTGCATGCACCATGGGCGCAGGCCCACAGTTATAGAAAACCAGCTTATCCAGCTCAGCCCGAGTCATCTCCTGCAGGCGAGCGCGCAATAGCTCTGTGACTACACCCTTAAAGCCCTGACTGCCATCATCAGTGGCCACATGCACCTCGGCTATCTGCTGACATTCTTCCAGATAGTAGAGGCGCTCCGCAGTGCGGGCGCCGGTGAATACTTCAGCATTGCCAAAGTCCCTGGCCAGCTGGTAGACAGCCGCCAAACCTGTGCCCCCGGCCACGGCCATAATCTTGGCGTCGTCTGCAGGGGATACCGGTATACCATGGGGGCCTCGCACATAGACTTCAGTACCCACGGCTAGATCCATCAGGTGATGGGTAAAGGTACCCACATCAATTACTGCTAGCTGAAAGGGGTCATCCGATAGGGCTGAGAAAGGCTTCTCGCCAACTCCAGGCACCCACAGAAAAACAAACTCTCCGGCTTGAATATTAATTTTTCGATCGAAGGTCAGTACGCATATGTCCTCACAGACGCGCTTGTTCTCAACCAGCACCACAGGTGCAAAGTCCATATCTATATCGTAGCGAATGTGGCCTTCGGCTTTGTCCGAGTCAAAGCTGAGGTCAGATTCCAGCTGGTTAAAGTAGCTGCCAATTTCGTCCGTAGTCAAACCAGTCAGAGCCGAACCTACGCCGACTATGGTAGAACCTGCGTTTAAAAACTCTCTGGTATCTGCTGCGCTGCTTACGCCACCACAGCCAATAATAGGCACGTCGGTGACTGCGGCGATCTCGCGTACGCATTTGAGAGCGATGGGCAATACACCTTTACCAGACATTCCGCCTGCACCATTGCTAAGCACTGGCTCACCATGGGAGGAGGTATAACCTGGACCGACGGTATTGATGGCGCAGAGACCATCGGCGCCACCTGCAACGGCCGCCAGGGCAATATCGGAAATATTGTCGGTGTTTGGTGTGAGTTTGGGTATAACAGGAATATCGACAACCGCTTTAACCGCGCCCGTGACTTCTTTTACCATCTCCGGGTCCTGACCCATGGCCATACCGTAGCCTTTGGCATGGGGGCAGGACAGATTAAGCTCCAGGCCATTGGCCACTGGGGCCATTATTTTGGCTACCTCGACAAATTCCTCGACACTGCCACCAAAGATAGATACCAGTAGAAAGCGGTCCTCAGGGATGCGCAGCTGGGCCATGGCATCAGCTGCGGCTTGGGCACCCGGATTAGTGAGGCCGACTGCATTGACAAAACAACCGGGTGCATATTGGCTATATACCGGCTCTCTGTTGCCCGCTCTTGGTTCAGGTCCGACGCTCTTAGTCGTAATCACACCAATCTGAGGCATATGGTCAAACATATACTGAATAATCGAGGTTGCTGTGGTGACAATGCCCGAAGGTATTGTGAAGGGTCCGGAGACTGTTTTGCCAAGAAATTCTGTATTCAACTGGGATCGCTCAAGCTGGTTTATGGTGGAATTTACGCAGTCGACGATTATACCGATTTCCGAAAATTAATCTGCTCCGATTTGGCTGTTGGTGGCAAATTAATTCGGCCTCCAGAGTGCTGATAATGGATCCGGAGTTAAGGATGAATCATTTAGGCACTAAAATCCATTCGTGGGTCATATAGTTGTGGATAATGGATTTAATCCCAGTAAATATATAACTGATGATGGAGAAGGTGATGGATTACCAGTTCCGAACATTTTTTGAGATCGCCGGTGCAGTTGTCGCGGTTATGCTGATGTCAGCCCTGATGAGTTTCCTATCCGGGCAGACCTTTGGCCAGGGCATTGACTTTTTTATTGGGGAGCTCAAGCAGCCTGTAGAGATTATCGATCTGATTCTCTGTGGTTTGCTTTACTTCTTTTACAAGGGCTTATGCTTTAGGCGCTAAATAGAAAACGGCCCATATCCTTTTGAGATAGGGGCCGCTTTCGATAGCCGCGGGTAACGGACTGTTGGATCTTGCAGCTGAATCTTTTTTCGGTGAACCCTAAAACTGATTCATGGTGTTGTCTTTGCCTGAAGCTTTGAGTGCCGCATCACCTGCAAAGTACTCTTTATGATCATCACCCATATCTGATCCAGCCATATTTTGATGTTTAACACAGGCAATACCCTGACGGATTTCCTTGCGCTGAACGCCGGCTACATAGCCGAGCATGCCCTGATCACCAAAGTACTCTTTAGCCAGATTGTCGGTAGACAGCGCGGCAGTGTGGTAGGTGGGCAGAGTAATCAGATGATGGAAGATGCCAGCGTGCTTGGCAGCATCTGCCTGGAAGGTGCGAATTTTCTCGTCAGCGGCAGCAGCCAGGGCACTGTCATCGTAACTGACATTCATCAGATCGCCGCGATCATAGGCTGAGACATCTTCTCCGGCTTCCACCATGGCGTCATAGGCCTGTTGACGGAAGTTAAGAGTCCAGTTAAACGAAGGGCTGTTGTTGTAAACCAGCTTGGCATTGGGTACTACTTTACGAATCTCGTCCATCATGCCGCCGATTTGGCCCACATGAGGCTTTTCTGTTTCGATCCAGATCATATCGGCACCGTTTTGCAGGCTGGTGATACTATCGAGAATACAGCGAGCTTCGCCGGTTCCCGGCTTAAACTGGAACAGGTTGCTGGGAAGTCGCTTGGGGCGCAGCAGTTTGCCGCCACGGTTGATTACCACATCGCCGTTTTGCATATCCGCAGCGGAAACCTCTTCAACATCAAGGAAAGAGTTGTACTGATCACCCAGATCGCCAGGCTCGCGGGTTACAGCGATCTGTTTGGTCAGACCAGCTCCCAGGGAATCGGTACGCGCAACAATGACGCCGTCATCTACGCCCAGCTCCAGGAAGGCATAGCGAACTGCATTAATCTTGGCCAAAAAGTCTTCATGGGGAACTGTTACCTTACCGTCCTGGTGACCACATTGCTTTTCATCAGACACCTGGTTTTCTATCTGGATACAGCAGGCGCCAGCTTCAATCATTTGCTTGGCCATCAAATAGGTAGCTTCGGCATTACCAAAGCCAGCGTCAATATCGGCAATAATGGGTACCACGTGGGTTTGGAAGTTGTCGATCTGATCTTGGATAGCTGCCTTAGCCCCAGCCTCGGCCTCATCTAGCTGGCGGAATAGGCCGCCGAGCTCACGGGCGTCTGCCTGCCGCAGGAATGTATAGAGTTCTCCAATAAGTGAGGCTACAGAGGTTTTCTCATGCATTGACTGGTCAGGCAGAGGGCCAAACTCTGAGCGCAGAGCAGCGACCATCCAGCCAGAGAGGTAGAGGTATTTTTTATCCGTGCTACCAAAATGTTTCTTAATCGAGATAAGCTTCTGCTGACCGATAAACCCGTGCCAGCACCCCAGTGACTGCGTATAGGCCGATGAGTCGGCGTCGTAGGCAGCCATATCTGCACGCATTATGCCCGCAGTATACCTGGCTATATCTAACCCAGTTTGAAAACGGTTTTGCAGGCGCATGCGAGCTGCAGACTCGGCACTGATCGCACCCCAGCCTGGTTGCCCCTCTTTAAGCTTGGATACTGCTGCTATGTTTGATTGATAAGTCGACATCTCTAACCCCTTTGTAGAATACCTGTTAATTTGCTTATTTGACTGTTGAGGAAGTTTAGGTATCATGGCTTCATAAATCTAATCAATAGCTTCTATTGCGGGCATTATCAAAATGAATATAGCAAGAGTCGATTTAAACCTCCTTGTCTACCTAGATGTACTGTTACGAGAGTGCAATGTCACCCGTGCCGCTGAGGAGCTGGGGATTAGTCAGCCGGCAATGTCCAATAGCCTGAGGCGCCTGCGCGACCTGTTTGGCGATCCTATTTTGGTGCGTACCAGCGATGGTATGACGCCCACTGACCGAGCTCTTGAGCTACAACCCATGGTGCGCAAAGTATTGTCTGCGGCGGAACAGGCTATATTGCCAAAGACTGAATTTGAGCCTATGGAGTCGAACCGAATTTTCCGCATCATGGCCAGTGACTATACGGAATCGACGCTGCTGCCGGTGTTGTTGCGGCAACTGCGCAAGCAGGCGCCCAATATTCGTCTGGACATTATGACCCCCAGTGATGTCAGCTTTCACGATGTTGAGAGGGGCAAGGTAGACATGGTTATCAATCGGTTTGATTCGCTGCCACAATCCTTTCATCAGGTGCATCTCTGGGACGATAGTTTCAGCTGTATAATGAGCGCTAATAACCCGGTTAAAGATCGCTGGAGTCTGGAGAGCTATCTGTCCAGCAAGCATATCTGGGTCAGCAAAACAGGCATGGGTGTGGGTGTCGGCATGACTCCAGACGATGTGCAGCGGCTTGGCTGGGTGGATGAGGCGTTAAGCAAGCAGGGTGTCAAGCGAGATATTTCGCTGTTTACAAGACATTATCAGGTGGCGCTGCTGCTGGCGGAGCAAGATGACTTGATTGTTACTATTCCCAGCATGTCTGCCAAGTCGATCGCCAACAGTGACAAGGTGGTGATACTGGATCCGCCGTTTGAGATCGAGCGCATGCGGCTGAAAATGGTATGGAGCCCGCTATTGCAGCACGATCCAGGCCACAGATGGCTGCGCCAACTAATTAAGTCTGTGTCTGTGGAAATATTAAAATAAATTCCACAGCTCGATATCAGTTTCTTGAATACCAAGCATAGTGGCCATAGATTTGGAAAATTAGAGCGCAGTCAATAGACTCGGGGTCCTGTGCAAATGGAACGCTGGAGAGCATTTAAATGACCATCAGAGTAGAGCATTCAGGCTTAAAGATCGCCAAACCCATATATGACCTGGTTACTGACCGCATCTGCCCTCAGGTGGGTGTCGATGCAGACAGCTTCTGGCAGAGTTTTGCAGGGATTATCGACAGCTTCGCGCCTCGTAACCAGGCTCTGTTGGCTAAACGGGAGACTCTGCAGGCTCAGATAGATAATTGGCATCAGCAGCAGTCAGGTGCTGACTTTGGCAGCTACAAAGCATTTTTACAGCAGATCGGCTATCTGGTGCCAGAGGGAGATGATTTTACTATTTCACCCAATAATGTGGACCGTGAGATCGCCCACCAAGCCGGGCCCCAGCTGGTAGTGCCCATTATGAACGCGCGCTTTGCTCTCAATGCCGTCAATGCCCGCTGGGGTAGTCTCTATGATGCACTGTACGGCAATGATGTTATCTCAGAGGACGGCGGAGCGGAGAAAGCTGGAGCCTATAACCCGGTGCGCGGCAATAAGGTAATTGACTATGGTCGTGAGTTTCTCGATCTGGCTGCGCCTCTAGCCGTCGGCTCCCACAAAGATGTCACTGCCTATGTTGTGGCTAATCAGTGCCTTCAAGCCAGTTTGACCGATGGGCAAGTCGTTGGTCTCAGTCAGCCTGAGCAGTTTGTAGGCTTCATAGGCGAGACTGAAAAACCTAGCTCTATATTGTTAAAAAACAATGAGTTGCATTTGGAAATTCAAGTCGATTCTAGTCATCAAATTGGAGCAACTGACAGGGCCGGAGTGAAAGATATTGTTCTAGAGGCTGCTCTGACTACCATTATGGATTGCGAAGACTCAGTAGCTGCAGTGGATGCTGAAGATAAGGCATTGGCTTACTCAAACTGGATGGGCCTAATCTCTGGAACCCTCGAAGAGACCATTGTAAGGAATGGCAAAAGTTTTATTCGCCGCATGAACCCTCACCGGCAATACCTGGCAGCAGATGGCTCTGAAATGACGCTCAGTGGTCGCAGCCTGATGTTTGTGCGCAATGTGGGCCATCTAATGACTAATCCGGCGATTCTTTATGGCGATGACGCAGAGATTCCAGAAGGGATTATGGACGGCATGATTACTAGTCTTATCTCATTGCAGGACATTAACGTCTCAGGCAGCCAAAACAACTCTCGAGCTGGCAGTATTTATATAGTTAAGCCCAAGATGCATGGTCCGGAAGAGGTCGCTTTTACCAATGATCTGTTTAATAGCATCGAAGATGCCCTGGGACTAGAGCGCTACCGCATCAAAGTGGGCATTATGGATGAGGAGCGCCGCACCTCGGTCAACCTTAAAGAATGTATCCGCGCCGCTAAGGATCGAGTGGTATTTATCAATACCGGATTCCTGGATCGCACAGGGGATGAGATTCATACCAGCATGCAGGCCGGTCCCTTTGCGCTCAAAGGGGATTTAAAAGCTCTGCCATGGATCTCCGCCTATGAAGACCAGAATGTGGATATTGGGCTGGCGTGCGGGCTTAAAGGCAAGGCTCAGATAGGCAAAGGCATGTGGGCTGTACCGGACAATATGGCAGATATGATGAAAGTGAAAATCGCTCACCCCAAGTCAGGCGCCAATACCGCCTGGGTGCCATCGCCAACCGCAGCCACCTTGCATGCCATGCACTATCATCAGGTCGATGTTGCCAGTTTGCAGGATCAAATTGCCCAGCGCGAACCTGCCAATGTGGATGATATTCTCAATATTCCGCTATTGGGGGACAGGGTTTTAAGTGCAGAGGAGATTCAACTGGAACTGGACAACAATGCCCAGGGCCTGTTGGGTTATGTAGTGCGCTGGGTTGAGCAGGGGGTTGGTTGCTCTAAGGTACCAGATATTAACAACATAGGCCTGATGGAAGATCGCGCTACCCTACGCATCTCCAGTCAGCACATGACTAACTGGTGGCACCATGGTATCTGTAGCGAAGATCAGATTAGAGAGACATTGCGGCGCATGGCTGCTGTAGTCGATGCTCAGAATATTGGCGATGCCGACTATGTGAGCATGGGGCCCAATTTTGAGCAGAGCATTGCCTTTCAGGCTGCCTGCGATTTGATCTTTAAGGGTCTTGAGCAGCCCAGTGGCTACACCGAACCGCTTTTGCACGCCTACCGTCAAAAAGCCAAGGCCAGGGGTTAGTATGCAGTCAACTCCCGATCTCTGCGATCAGTACCCACAACTGGTGCGTGTTGTCGAACCCATGCTGAGCAACTTTGGTGGGCGTGAGCAGTTTTGCGGGCCGATTGTAACTGTGAAGTGTTTCGAAGATAACTCCATGGTGAAACAGCTGGTTGGCACGCCTGGAGACGGCCGGGTTATCGTGGTCGATGCAGGAGGCAGTCTGCGCCGCGCCTGCCTCGGCGATATGCTCGCAGAGCAGGCCGCTGAAAATGGTTGGGCGGGGCTGATTATCTATGGCTGTATTCGCGATATAGATCAGATAATGGCTACAGACATTGGGGTTCAGGCGCTGGGACTCCACCCGATGAAAACCGACAAAAAAGGGGTTGGAGAGCTGGATATTGCGGTAAGTTTTGGCGGGGTTACTTTTAATCCCGGAGAATATCTCTACGCTGACAACAACGGAGTCATTGTCTCTGTCGAACCTCTAGCCTGAATACTGCTTAATCTGTGAAATTGTCGCCTATGTGCATTAAATTGTTGCATTTATGATTGCCTTGGCGCGGCAATTAATAAAAAATGTCGCCCCATCAGCAAAAGACGATTAACCACAGAGCTCTGTATGAAAAACCTATTGATCTTTCCTATTACTGCCTTAGTCTGCAGTCTCTTTTCGTTATTTGCCTATAGCACAGCTCTATTAGATTCCAAGGCGCGCTTTCACCCGGTTATCAGCGAGACCGGTATGGTGGTTTCCCAGGAGCTTATTGCCAGCCGAGTAGGTGCTGATATTCTCTCTGCCGGAGGCAATGCAGTAGATGCTGCTGTGGCCACCGGCTTTGCACTGGCGGTAACCTTGCCGCGTGCCGGTAATCTGGGCGGCGGTGGTTTTATGCTGGTGCATTTGGCAGAGGCCGATAAAACTATTGCAATTGACTATCGAGAAATGGCCCCCGCTGAAGCTCACCGGGATATGTTTCTTGACAGAGAGGGCGATGTAGACAACCAGAAAGCCCGCTACAGTATCGAATCATCCGGTGTACCTGGTACCGTGGCTGGGTTGATTCATGCCCAGGAGAAATACGGCCTACTGACACTAAAGCAGGTGATGCAACCGGCTATTAAGCTTGCCCGCGACGGCTTTGCGGTGAGTGCCGATCTCTCCGATTCTCTTAAATCCAGAGCTGAACGATTACAGCAAGACCCTGCCAGTAAAGCGTATTTCTTTAAGCCTCAGGGCGCTATGTATGAGCGTGGTGAGAAATTGGTGCAGGCCGATCTCAGTAAGACATTGGCGCGCATTGCCAAAGGTGGCTCTGAGGACTTCTATGAGGGAAAAACCGCGGATTTGATCGTTGCCCAGATGCAGTCATCTGGCGGTATGATTAGTCATCGCGACCTGAGCAACTATCAAGTGGTTGAGCGCCAGCCCATATGTGGCGATTATCGGGAAACCCGTGTCTGCGCAATGCCCCCGCCTTCATCAGGTGGTGTGCATATGGTTCAGATGCTTAATATTCTGGAGGGCTGGGACCTCAGAGGTCTGGGCCACAATAGCGCAGATTATATCCACCGCCTGGTAGAGTCCATGCGTCGGGCCTATGCAGACCGCAGTCTCTATCTGGGCGACCCGGACTTCTTCCCAGTGCCAGTGGCACAACTTACGGATAAAAAATATGCGGCTATGTTGCGAGATCAAATCGATCCTCTGCACTCCAGCCGGTCTGCCGATATTAAACCTGGCCTCAGTGACTCAGCGCCAACCCCCCAGGCCGCCAAAGAGAGCATTGAGACTACCCACTTCAGCACCTGGGATCAGTGGGGTAACGTAGTAAGCAATACCTATACTCTCAATTTTTCCTACGGTAGCGGTATCTCGGTAGCCGGGGCAGGGTTTTTGTTAAACAATGAAATGGATGATTTCTCCTCAAAACCTGGCTCGCCCAATGGTTATGGTTTGGTGGGGGGAGTGGCCAATGCCATTGAACCGGGCAAAAGGCCACTTTCATCTATGACGCCAACCATTGCCTTCGATGCCGACGGAGATCCTATTCTGGCCACCGGCACACCGGGAGGCAGCACGATTATCACCATCACCATGCAGCTACTTCTCAATGTGGTGGAGTTCGATATGGGTGTGGCGGAGGCAACTGCTGCCCCCAGAATCCATCACCAATGGCTGCCGGATAATATTTTTTATGAGTCCGGTATCTCAGTGGATACTATCAATCGCCTAAAAGAAATGGGCCACAGAATCAGTGATAAGCCTGGCCGTCTGGGGGCTACCCAGAGCATCCAAAGAAAAACCGGCAGCAGACTTTTTGGCGCTTCAGACTATCGCCGAGAGGGCTCTGGAGCAGTGTCACAGGCTGAATAGTCAACCTGTTTGTGGGCCGAGCCTACAGCTGGTCCTGCTGCAATCCGTTAATAAAATGGCGTTCGCCGCCGGGCTCATCTGCGCTGCCTATGCTAGCGCGCCGCTGCTCTCCGGTAATATCTGTCAGCATGGGGTATTTGGGCTCAGTCATATACTGGGCAAACCATTCCGCCAGCAACTGATCATCCTCTAAAAGCTCCAACAGTAGCGATCTTATCTTGGCAATGTAGGCCCTGGGTATATTGCCATTAGCCATAGCGGGTGTCAGCGGAGGATCGGTTAAATAGCTGGGCGCCAGGCCACGGCTCAGTAGTTCGGTGGCCAAGTCATCGAGCATCTCTGTGGCCGCGGGCGCCCGAAACCCCACCGAGAAGGTAGTGCACTCACCTATGGCCACGCCATGGTGGGCAATTTTGGGCGGTATATAGAGCATATCTCCGCAGTTAAGCAGCCATTCATCAGTGGCCCTAAATTCGCTGAGAATCTTTAAGTCTGTGCCATCAACTAATGGGCTCTGGCTATTGCAGGGCTGGCCAATCTGCCAGCGGCGCTGACCGGCACCCTGCAAAAGAAATACATCGTAGTAGTCGAAGTGCGGTCCTACGCTGCCGCCATCCTCTGCGTAGCTAACCATAATATCGTCTCGACGCCAGGGCGGTAGGAAGCTAAACCGCTCGAGCAGGGCCGCCACTTCTGGAATCCAGAGATCAACAGCCTGTACCAACAGAGTCCAGTGACTGGAGGGCAATGTCTCAAAGCGCTCCTCTGTGAATGGACCATTTTCCAGTTGCCAGTTGCTGCCCAGCACCAAGCGAGACTCAACCTCAGGCTCAAGAGCCAAGCCAGCCAGCTCGTCTCCATCGATGGGCGGTTCAAAACCCGGTACAGCATTGCGGATCAACAGCGGTTTTTTCTGCCAGTAATCCCTTAAAAATTCCTCAGGGCTTATATCGCCAAGCACCGCAAGCTGGTCATTCATCGGAGTTAAATATCTCTCGCCTGTTGTTCGGCGCTGCCGATATAGCTGGCCGGAGTCAGGGCCTTGAGTTCAGCCTTGGCCTTGTCAGGAATATCTAGGCTATCAATAAAGCTTTGGATGGTCGCTTGATCCATAACATTGCCTCGGGTCAGAGCCTTGAGTTTCTCGTAGGGCTCTTCGATGCCATAGCGACGCATGACTGTTTGAATGGGCTCTGCCAGAACTTCCCAGCTGGAGTCCAAATCGGCCGCTAGTCTGTCGTTGTTGAGTTGCAGCTTGCCCAGGCCCTTTTCCAATGAGGCATAGGCAATCAGGTTGTAACCCAGACCCACTCCCATATTACGCAGTACTGTAGAGTCGGTAAGATCTCTCTGCCAGCGGGATACAGGTAGCTTGCTAGCCAGGTGACCGAACAGAGCATTGGCAATACCCATATTGCCCTCGGCGTTTTCAAAATCGATTGGGTTTACCTTGTGAGGCATGGTTGAGGAGCCTACTTCACCGGCAATGGTTTTCTGCTTGAAATAACCCATGGAGATATAGCCCCAGATATCGCGAGCAAAATCGATGAGAATAGTATTGGAGCGTGCCAGTGCATCAAATAGCTCCGCCATATAGTCATGGGGTTCAATCTGAGTCGTGTAGGGGTTGTAGTCCAGTCCCAGCTGTTCGATAAACTGCTTGGCACTGGCAGCCCATTCAACTTCTGGGTAGGCGGAGATATGGGCGTTGTAATTACCTACAGCACCATTGATTTTACCCAACAGTGGCACCTGATCAATCTGAGCAATCTGCCGCTGCAGACGGTAGGCAACATTGGCAAACTCTTTGCCCACAGTGGTTGGCGAAGCAGTCTGGCCATGGGTTCGTGATAGCATGGGCACCGAGGCGTATTCTTTGCCCATGGTTGCCAGCTGGTCAGCAATCGATTGTAGAGTTGGTAGCACAACCTGATCACGACCCTCTTTAAGCATCAGCGCATGGGATAGATTGTTAATATCTTCAGAGGTGCAGGCAAAGTGAACAAACTCACTGACGGCCTGTAGCTCGGGGTTGTCAGCAATGGTTTCCTTGATCAGATATTCCACTGCTTTAACATCGTGATTGGTAGTGCGCTCAATTTCTTTGATGCGTAGAGCCTGCTCTTCGGTAAAGTTTTCTGCGAGATTATTGAGCAGATTGTTGGCTTCGCTGGAAAACGCGGCCACTTCTTTTATTTTGGGATTTGCTGCCAAATGCTGCAGCCAGCGGACCTCGACTAAAACGCGATAGCGGATCAGACCAAACTCGCTAAAGACGGTTCGCAACCTCTGTGTTTTAGAGCCATAGCGACCATCGATAGGTGAAATAGCGGTTAGCGAGGAGAGTGCAGTGTTGTCCATATTGGCTTCCAGTCTGGTGGGGTGTAAGAGGGCGCTAATAATAACGGATTTGAACTTTGATTTCAGAATTCAATTGCAGGACTATTTGATGATTACAGGCTATAACTGAGGCAGTAATCTGACGAGATTCTTGCGATGAAGCATAAGATGAATTCTTGTGCCCCCCAGCTGCTGCCAAAGAAAAGCACTGCGAACTGCCATAAATAGCAGGCAGCGAATACGCTGAGCTATCGCCGGTTGCTGTAGATAGTTGCCCGAACCGCCAACCTGGATGCGCAGACGCATGGTGCTCACAGTGGACTGGTATAGGGAGTCGATATTGCCAATCACATTGTCATGGGTAGGGGAAAAATGCTGCGCCTGGCGTGCCGCCCCTGCAATGCCCTCAGCAATTTTGCCCAGCATGACTTTATTGGCAGATAATTTGCGCGCCAGATATAACACCGATATTGCATAACGCATAACTTCTGGATGCCTGGCATTGGATGCTTGCGGACCCATAAAGCTGCTCATTGAGTTGATGCCGGTGGTTAGATTGGCCACCGGACCATAGAGGTCTGCGAGAGAGTCTGGGGTCTGATTGAGCAGGGCAGTCATGGCCATTTCAAGTTTGGTGCTGTCCACTTCACCCCCATGGGCAAGCTCAGCTACCAGTTCACAGGCTTGAAACACTGCAGCCAGTGCTAGAGCCTGCTCCTGGGTTGGACGAGAAAATATCAAGCGAACTCCTGGCCTTTACCATGTGATTCAGCATTCCAGGCGCGCTCAATAGTACCGCCACCCAGGCACAGATCATCTTGATAAAACACCACAGACTGTCCAGGTGTCACAGCCCGCTGGGGCTGATCAAAAACCACCTCGCAGCCACCATCCGCAGTAGGTGAGACCCAGCAAAGCTGATCTGGTTGTCGATAACGTGTTTTGGCAGAGCACTGCAGTGGTGACTCAGGTTGACCATTGATCCAGTTAATATCTGTTGCAGCAAGTTGATTGGTAAACAGCAGTGGATGATTGATTCCCTGACCCACAATCAAAATATTATTGTCCAGATCCTTATCCAGGGTAAACCAGGGCTCGTCGCTACTGCCTTTTACGCCACCGATACCCAGACCCTGGCGCTGTCCCAGGGTGTAAAACATCAGCCCCTGGTGCTCACCCATTAGCAAGCCCTCGGGCGTGCGCATCTCGCCGGGCTGAGCTGGCAAGTACTGTTCAAGAAAATCCTTAAATCGACGTTCGCCAATAAAGCAGATGCCAGTGCTATCTTTTTTCGATGAGGTTACAAAACCCTGCTCTTCGGCAATCCGCCGCACCTCTGGCTTTTCAAGCTCGCCCACAGGGAACAGTGATTTGGAGAAGGCGCTCTCTGCGACTGCATGCAGAAAGTAGCTCTGATCTTTGTTATTATCCAAGCCCTTAAGTAGCTGGGACTGCTGGCCCTGTGAGTTCACTCTGGTGTAATGTCCGGTGGCAATGTAGTCGGCACCCATAATTTGTGCATAGTCTAAAAACACCTTAAATTTAATCTCCCGGTTGCACAAAATATCCGGGTTGGGTGTGCGACCGGCGCGATACTCGGCCAAAAAGTACTCAAAGACATTGTCCCAATAGTCGGCAGCGAAATTTGCGGTGTGCAGAGGGATATTCAGCCTGTCGCAGACCTGTTGGGCATCAGCCAGATCAGCTTTGGCAGTGCAGTACTCGGAGCCATCGTCCTCATCCCAGTTTTTCATAAACAGGCCTTCCACCTGGTAGCCCTGCTCAATAAGCAAAAAAGCGGCTACCGAGGAGTCAACTCCACCGGACATGCCTACAATAACTTTTTGGGATCTGTTCATGGGTATTCTGGTTGCCGTCAGCAATTTGGCTCAGCGATTTTTAAGGCGACACTATAAGCTGTTGCGAAATATATCCAAAGGAAAAATACGCTTAGCGAGATAATCCTCTATGCAATCAAGCACCATAGGGCTGCGCAACTGCTGATCTTGGGCCCGTATCTCGTCCAGTGACATCCAAAGGGCTTGATCTATATCCTCGTCAATCACTGCCTGACTATCAAAACGCACCGGCTGAGCTACAAAGCTCATGCGGTAATAAGTAACCCCATTTGCGGCGGCGAAGTGGGTTGAGAAGCCGAGAAAGCCGCTGATTGCTACTTCCCAGCCAGTTTCCTCCATGGTTTCGCGAAGGGCGGCCTGTAAAATATCCTCTCCGGGCTCAACATGACCTGCGGGCTGATTGATAAACTGCACCCCAGCCTTCGTCTCCCTAACCATCAGAAAAAGACCGTCTTTTTCCACCACTGTAGCCACCGTAAGATGTATTTTATCTGGCATATTGGAATCTCTAGTCTGGTTTTTTTGCTGGCTTGGACCGGGTTTTGCGACCAGGCTGTGGGCGACGGTTACTAGCGGGAGAGGGCACCCTGAGCTGACGATACTCTCCAGGCTGCAGATTACTGAGATTCCACTCGCCGATCTGTGTGCGCACCAGTCGCAGTGTTGGCAGATTAACGGCTGCGGTCATCCGCCGTACCTGCCGATTGCGCCCCTCGGCAATGGTAATGGCTAGCCAGCTGTCTGGGATCGACTGACGTACCCGGATAGGCGGGTTGCGATCCCAAAGTTGGGGGGGTGCCAGTAGCTCGCAGCTCAGTGCGGCAGCGGGCCCATCTTTTAACTCTACATTCCGACAGAGTTGTTTGCAGTGGTCCTCTGTCGCCTGGCCCTCCACCTGTACCCAGTAAGTCTTGGTCAACTTATGCCTGGGGTCGCTGATATGTGCCTGTAACTGCCCATTGTCAGTCAGTAATAGCAGGCCCTCGGAGTCAAAATCCAGACGGCCAGCTGGGTAGACTTGCTTAACAGATACATAATCTGCGAGCGTAGGTTTGTCACTGTCAGTGGTGAATTGGCTCAGCACCTTGTAGGGTTTATTAAATATGATCAATTTGGCCAATTTTTTTCTCCATTTAGAGCTATTGTAAATGAAACAAGGTTACAAAAAAGGCGCGAAATACTGTAAAATACTGCCAATCTGGTAAATTTTTTACAAAACATTCTTAACCTAAGCTTTTAATTCTCGGAGATCATAATGGGATACCAACATATCCAGGTTCCACAATCTGGTGAAAAAATTACAGTCAATGCCGACCTATCTTTAAATGTACCGAATAATCCAATTATTCCTTTTATTGAGGGTGATGGTATCGGCGTCGATATTACCCCAGTTATGGTAAAGGTTATCGATGCTGCTGTGGCTAAAGCCTATGGTGGCAGCAAACAAATTTCCTGGATGGAAGTCTACTGTGGTGAAAAAGCCGCTGAGATGTACGAAGGTGACTGGTTCCCCGCTGAGACTCTAGAAGCAGTTAAAGACTATGCCGTCTCGATTAAAGGCCCACTGACCACGCCAGTGGGAGGTGGTTTTAGGTCTTTAAATGTTGCACTTCGCCAAGAACTTGATCTGTTTGTCTGCCAGCGCCCAGTACGCTGGTTTGAGGGCGTGCCTTCACCAGTAAAAGAGCCTAATAAAGTAGATATGTGTATCTTCCGCGAAAACTCAGAAGATATCTATGCAGGCATCGAATGGCGCGCAGGTACAGATGAAGCCAATAAGGTAATCAAATTTCTCCAGGACGAAATGAGCGTTAGCAAAATCCGCTTCGATGAAAACTGTGGTATAGGTGTTAAGCCAGTCTCCGAACAGGGCACCAAGCGTCTTGTCAGCAAGGCAATCCAGTATGCGATAGACCAGAACAAGCCCTCTGTGACTCTGGTGCATAAAGGCAATATCATGAAGTTTACCGAGGGCGCTTTCTGTGACTGGGGTTATGAAGTCGCTGCAGAGCAGTTTGGCGGCAAGCCTCTGGATGGCGGTCCATGGCATGTGGTTAAGAATCCTAAGACTGGCGAAGATATTATTATCAAAGATGTCATTGCTGATGCCATGCTGCAGCAAATTATTCTCCGTCCAGACGAGTACAGTGTACTGGCCACATTGAATCTCAATGGCGACTATATTTCTGATGCTCTGGCTGCTCAGGTAGGCGGCATTGGTATTGCGCCGGGCGCTAATTTGTCTGACGATGTAGCGATCTTTGAGGCTACTCATGGTACGGCACCAAAATATGCAGGCCAGGATAAGGTTAATCCAGGCTCCTTAATTCTCTCTGCTGAAATGATGCTGCGTCATCTGGGTTGGGGTGAAGCTGCGGATCTGGTTATCAAAGGTATTGAAGGTGCTATCTCTGAAAAGAAAGTCACCTACGATTTTGAGCGACTAATGGAAGATGCCGTGCTGATGTCCTGCTCTGAGTTTGGCGATGCAATGATCGATAACATGTAACTCTGGCAAGCAGCCCAGGCTGTCTGTTGAAAAAAACCGGCCCTGGTTTAGAGGGCCGGTTTTTTTTCGCCTCTGCAAAGTAGCTTATGCGACTACCCCAGCGATAACTGGTCTGGCTCTGACTTTAGTCAGATCTTTATCTGACTCAACAGGGGTTATATTAGTAGCATGGAGCCCCTTATCGCCGCGCTCAGTCTCGTAACGGACCAGCTGCCCCGCCTTTAATGTTTTGTAACCCTGTATATTAATTGCACTATAGTGAACAAATATATCTCCCTCACCGTCATTGGGGAGAATAAAGCCGAACCCTTTTGCGTTGCTAAACCATTTTATGGTTCCTATTTTTACCATGACCTTCTGCCTTCATCCATTGAAGTAATTAAGAATTAACTCAGAACTATATAAGAGCAGTACCGAATCAATCTCCGATACCCTTGAGTGGTTATCATTCAGAGATAACAGTTGAGAGGCCGTAAAACAGAGCAAACATCTTGTTTTTACCCGCGACCACTGTCAATAAGGGTTCGGAAAGACTAAATTGCCGTATCTTTCTTCACAAGTACCGCTCATCAGTTCACTGGGTCAGGAGTTCTGTTGTAAGATACAGGCACTATTTTATTGTTAAATAATCGGCTGTTTTTACATGAGCGACGAAAAAAATATTCCAGATTGGCAACGCGACAGCGATACTGTGGTCGAAGAATCAAGGCCAAAGTTAAAGAAGCCCCGTATGTTTCAAGTAGTACTGTTAAATGACGACTACACACCCATGGAATTTGTAGTTGAACTAATCGAGCAGTTTTTTTACAAGTCGCGAGAGAATGCGACTCGGATCATGCTTAAGATACACACCGAGGGAAAGGGCGTCTGTGGCATCTATACTGAAGATGTAGCAGAGACGAAAGCGGCAGTCGTAAATCAATACTCGATGGACCATCAGCACCCGCTACTGTGTGAAATAGAACCCTGCGACGATGAAGAAGAGTCTTAGATATGTTAAGTAGAGAGCTTGAAGTCACCCTTAACCTGGCGTTTAAAACAGCCCGTGAGAAGCGTCATGAGTTTATGACGGTAGAACATCTGCTGCTGGCACTGTTGGACGACGCCTCCGCATCCAATGTGCTTAAAGCCTGTGGCGCTGACCTGGATATTCTGCGGCAGGATCTGACCGAATTTATCGACTCTACCATGCCCACCATTCCCGAGACTCAGTTGGAGCAGGAAACCCAGCCAACACACGGCTTCCAGCGTGTTTTGCAACGTGCGGTATTCCAGGTTAACTCGGCCAATAACAGTGAAGTGGTAGGTGCCAATGTGGTGGTTGCTATATTTAGCGAGCAGGAGAGTCAGGCTGTTTACTTCCTGCGTTTGCAGAATATAGCGCGCATAGATGTGGTCAACTATATATCCCATGGGATTTCAAAGTATGCCGATCATTCTGAGCACCGTCACAGCGAGCATGAAGAGACTGACTCCGCTGCTGGGGGCTCTGAAAATCAAGAAGAGAGCCTGCTTAGTCAATTTGCTACCAATCTCAATGAGCAAGCTAAGTTGGGCCAGATCGATCCTCTGGTGGGTCGCAGTGCCGAGATTGAGCGTGTCAGCCAGATTTTGATTCGCCGGCGCAAGAACAACCCTCTGTTGGTAGGGGAATCTGGAGTGGGTAAAACTGCTATCGCCGAGGGTCTGGCTAAATTGATTGTCGAAGAGCAGGTGCCCGAACCCATGCTCGATAGCACGGTTTATTCCCTGGATATGGGTTCATTGCTGGCAGGTACCAAGTACCGGGGTGATTTTGAAAAACGCCTCAAAGGCATTATTGCCGAACTGGTGAAGAAAGAAAAATCCATCCTGTTTATAGATGAGATACATACCATTATCGGTGCAGGCGCAGCCTCCGGCGGTGTGATGGACGCCTCTAATTTGTTAAAGCCTCTGCTGTCTTCAGGTCAATTAAGATGCGTGGGTTCGACTACCTTCCAGGAATATCGAGGGATTTTCGAGAAGGATCACGCGCTTTCTCGCCGTTTCCAAAAGATTGATGTGCCTGAACCCACGATTCAGGAGACCTACGAGATACTCAAAGGCCTTAAATCAAGGTTTGAAGATCATCATGATCTAAAATTTACCAACCCGGCCCTCAAGGTGGCAGCAGAGCTATCCAGCCGCCATATCACGGACCGCTTTTTGCCTGACAAGGCCATAGATGTGATTGATGAAGCTGGCGCATACCAGCGTCTGCAGCCCGAGAGCCGTCGCAAGAAAACCATTGGTGTCAGTGATATCGAACTGGTCATCTCCAAGATTGCCAGAATACCGGCAAAAAGCGTATCCAGCTCAGACAAGGCCCAGCTTAAAGGTCTGGCAGAGAAGCTCAAGATGGTGGTCTTTGGTCAGGACCCTGCTATTGATGCTCTGGCCACCTCAATCAAGCTGGCACGAGCCGGACTGAGAGAGGGTGAGAAACCTATTGGCAGCTTCCTTTTTGCAGGACCCACTGGGGTAGGTAAAACCGAAGTGAGCCGACAGCTGGCCAATGTGCTGGGAGTAGAGCTGATTCGTTTTGATATGTCAGAGTATATGGAGCGTCATACTGTCTCCAGGCTAATAGGGGCACCTCCTGGTTATGTTGGCTATGACCAGGGCGGACTATTGACCGAGGCGGTAACCAAACAGCCCCATTCAATTATCCTGCTGGATGAGGTCGAAAAGGCCCACCCTGACGTGTTTAATCTGCTGCTGCAGGTTATGGATCACGGCACATTGACCGACAACAATGGCCGCAAAGCGGATTTCCGCAATGTTATTCTGATTATGACCACCAATGCTGGCGCCGAGCTGATGAGCAGAGCATCTATGGGATTTGCTCAGCAGGATCACGCGACTGACGGTATGGAGGCCATAAAGAAAATGTTTACTCCTGAGTTCCGCAACAGGCTGGACAGCATTGTACAGTTTGGTGAGCTCAGTTTGGATGTGATAAAAACTGTGGTCGACAAGTTCTTGGTGCAACTGCAGTCACAGCTTGATGAGAAGAAAGTGTTTCTGGACGTGGACGACGATGCCCGTCTGTGGCTGGCGGAGCATGGCTACGACGCTAAGATGGGCGCCAGACCCATGGACCGCTTGATACAGGAGAAAATTAAGAAGCCTCTGGCCGAGGAAGTACTGTTTGGCTGTCTGGCTGACAAAGGCGGCACTGTGTTTGTCTCTGTGGAAGATGGCGAACTTTCAGTAACCACAGAGCCCAAGGCGGTGACGGTCAGCTAGCGCAGAAATTGACGCTATGCTGGCAGAAAATATTAAGGCGAGATATCTCTCAGGGATATCTCGCTTTTTTATAGCTGTGAAGATTGCTCGAGCTGGAACCTGCAGCCTGGGTGGGCTCAGTACTGATCAGCGTTCGCGGAAGGTAATGCGGCCCTTTGTCAGGTCGTAAGGTGTCATCTCAACCTTGACCTTATCGCCAGTGAGAATGCGAATATAGTGCTTGCGCATTTTGCCCGAGATATGGGCAATAATAACGTGGTCGTTTTCGAGCTTCACTCGAAAAGTAGTGTTTGGCAGGGTATCAATTACCTCACCGTCAAACTCAATGTGATCTTCCTTCGCCATAGAAATCTTTCATGCCTGTAAAAAAGGGCGCAGTTTGCCCTAAAACGCCGGTTATAGCAAAGTCAATTGCATCTGTATTATTCGCTTTGTAGCCCTTCGCAGCGATTGCGGTGTGGGGCTTAAGGCGCAAGTTGCCAGTTATTTTCCCGCAGTAACTCCAGGGGACGATAATTGGTCTTGTAGTTCATTTTCTGACAGTGTTCAATCCAGTACCCCAAATAGAGGTATTCCAGGCCTAGCTGCTGCGCAAGTTGGATCTGTAACAGCACCGCCAGAGTACCCAGGCTGCGCTCGGCATGGTCGGGGTCAAAGTAGGTGTAGATGGCAGATAGGGCATTGGGAAGCCGGTCGACCACAGCACAGCCAAGTAGCTGGCCACCCATGCGAAACTCTAGATACTTGGTGCAATCCCAGGCATTGCCCAAAAACTGCTCAAACTGCTCCTGAGAGGGTGGAAACATATCTCCCTGATGGTGGCGGCTGGAGATATAGCGATCATAAACTGGGTAGTGCTGATCAAAACTAATATGGCTGAGCTGCTTAATTGTAATGTCGCCATTGCGTTTTAAGCAGCGCTTTTGAGAGCGAGAGGGGCGAAAAGCCATCACGGGAATGCGCGCTGGCACACAGGCGTTGCAGGTACTGCACAGGGGGGAGTAGAGATATAGGCCGCTGCGACGAAAGCCCATGGCGCTCATGCGTCCATATAGCTCTGTATCAATCTCAGTCTCGGGATCCACAAATGCCGTAGTAGCCTTATGGTTATCCAGATAGCTACAATCGTGGGGCTCGGTTAAAAGTAGCCTGATTTTGCCAATATCGGGTGAAATATCTCTGGTCATAAGTACAGTCTAAAATATTGTTGCTATAGTTCCTAAGCCTAGTAGATCAATAGCTATTACTCAATATTTACCCTTAAAGTGCCAGCCTGGGGCCAACCTAATGTATTGCTGTTACCCGTCTGGAGCTCGGCCAAAAACTCCTCCCGAGGCATTAAATAGGCCCCCATACTCATCAAGTGACTATTTTCCAATTGGCAGTCGAGTAACTTATAGCCGAGCTGGTGAAGTGCCTTGCAAAGGTAGGCCATGGCAATTTTTGAACCATCAGTTACCCGGCTAAACATGGACTCTCCGCAGAAGATATCGCCCACAGCCACCCCATAGATGCCACCCACCAGTTGCTCTGATTGCCAAACCTCCACTGAATGGGCATGTCCCAGCAGGTGAAGCTGCATATAGGCCTCAGCCATTTCCTCGGTGATCCAGGTACCCGTATTTCCGTCTCTGGGGGCAGCGCAGGCTTTCAGCACAGCGGCAAAACTCTGATCTGTGGTGACCCTATATTGCTGCCGGCGCAGGCTACGACGCAAGCTTTTAGAGAGATGCAAGCCATCCATATCAATAACACAGCGTTCGCTGGGGCTCCACCATAGAATAGGGTCGTCATCCTGATACCAGGGGAAAATCCCTTGTTGATAGGCGTCCAAAAGAGTCGAAGGTTTGAGATTGCCGCCTACAGCAAGGAGCCCATCGGGCTCCCTGACAGCAAGATTTGGGTTGGGGAATTGCGGTTGCTGAGAATCTAAAAGAGTCAGATTCATCAGCTATCGAGATAGCGCTCGGCATCCAGAGCGGCCATACAGCCACTGCCGGCTGAGGTAACTGCCTGGCGATAAACATGATCGGCAACATCACCGGCAGCAAACACACCCTGTACGCTGGTCTCGGTAGCATTGCCCGACAGACCTCCGGCGATGGTGAGATAGCCGTCTTTCATGTCCAGTTTACCGGCAAAGATATCAGTGTTGGGTTTATGACCGATCGCAATAAATACACCAGTCACATCAATCTGTTTGGTATCTCCAGAATGAGTATCAAACAGCTGGATACCGGTCACGCCGGCATCGTCACCCAAAACCTCGCCGAGGTTTTGATTCCACTCAATACTGATGTTGCCATTCTTCTCTTTTTCAAAAAGCTTGTCCTGGAGCATTTTTTCGGCGCGCAGAGCATCGCGGCGATGCACCAGCACAACCTCTGAGCAGATATTGGACAGGTACAGGGCCTCTTCAACTGCAGTGTTACCGCCACCTATAACAGCGACTTTTTGATTGCGATAGAAGAAACCATCACAGGTAGCGCAGGCAGATACACCTTTACCCATAAACGCCTCTTCGGATGGTAGACCCAAATACTGCGCAGAGGCTCCAGTGGCGATAATTAGCGCGTCGCAGGTATAGGTGCTGGTGCCAACCAGGGTAAAGGGCTTGCTGGATACGTCAACAGAGTCGATATGATCGAAAATAGTCTTGGTATCAAAGCGCTCGGCATGTTTCTGCATGCGCACCATCAGATCAGGGCCTTGAACGCCATCTGCATCCCCAGGCCAGTTATCTACGTCCGTGGTGGTTGTCAGCTGTCCACCTTGCTGAATGCCAGTGATAACCACCGGATTTAAGTTTGCGCGTGCTGCGTAGACAGCAGCGGTCCAGCCAGCGGGGCCAGACCCAAGAATAATCAGAGGGTAATGTTGTGATTCAGACATAAAACAGATTCTACCTTTCAAAAAGTGGCGGCTAACAGTTGCCGGGGAACGCGAATAGGGCGCTATCATAAAGAATCCCGCTGGCATCACCAATTGGTTTTTTATATTTAGGGCATAGTTGCTTATTATCGCGCTCCAGCATGGCGTTTATGCTGGAATCAGCTACAATTGATTACGCAAAAACTACAGGGAAAATGGCCGTTGAGCACTGACCAAAATAAAACAGCGCATAGAGCGCCAGCCAGCGACAGCGAAGCGCAATCCCGCAGTAAAAAGCTGCTGGCAGAAGGCGCCCTGATAGGCTGGATAGCTCTGTGTATTATCCTATTGCTTGCTCTGCTTACCTACTCGTCAGAGGATCCTGGCTGGTCTCATACTGGCTCTCGAGCCGATGTAGCCAACTTGATAGGACCTGTAGGTGCTTGGCTGTCCGATGTATTTTTCTCCTTATTTGGTGGCATGGCTTATCTTTTTCCGCTGCTGCTTGCCATTCGTGCCATGCAGATTCTGCGAACCCACTTTCTATCTGAGCGAGAGGACTTTGACTCGGTCAGTTTTATCTTGCGAGTGATCGGCTTTAGTTTGGTAATGATAAGCGCCACCTCGCTGGCCAATATTCAGTATCTGGACAACCTGGCTTACTATCCCTTTGGCAGTGGCGGTATTTTGGGCAGCAAAATCGGCGAAGCGGTCATAGCAGCGTTCAGTTACACCGGTAGTACATTGTTACTGCTGGCGCTATTTCTTTTCGGACTCACTGTATTTGCTGATATTTCCTGGATTCGTACCATAGATCGCCTGGGAGATCTTACACTCAATGGCATAGCCACCATGGCCGACGCCCTGGCAGAGCGACAGCGGCGGCAGCGCGAGCTACGAGCTTCTAAAGAAGCTCAGGCTGAGCGCATGGTCAAGGTAGAGGCTGCGGTAAAGAGCACTAAACAGCGCAAGCCTCCAACCATTCAGGCGCCCAAGGCCAAGCCTGAAGTTAGTCCCAGAATTGAGCGTGAGAAGCAGCAGACCTTGTTTGCTGATACCGAGATTGTGGGCTCACTGCCGCCTCTTAATCTGCTCGACCCCTCAGACAAATCCAATGACACTGGTTACTCAGAGGAGTCTCTTGAGCATCTGTCGAGACTGTTGGAGCTAAAGTTACAGGACTTTGGGATCAAGGCTGAGGTGGTTGAAGTATTGCCCGGACCCGTGGTTACCAGGTTTGAGATTCAACCGGCTGCTGGCGTAAAAGTCAGTCGCATCAGTGGTCTGGCCAAAGATCTGGCTCGTTCCATGGCCGTTATCAGTGTGCGAGTGGTCGAGGTGATTCCGGGCAAGTCGGTGGTCGGTATTGAGATCCCCAATGAAAAACGTGAAATGGTGCGGTTGAGTGAGGTGCTGTCATCTGAGGCATATGATCGCTCCAACTCGCCCTTAACGCTGGCTCTGGGTCATGATATTGCCGGTGTTCCCTCAGTAGCTGATCTGGCAAAAATGCCCCATCTGTTAGTGGCAGGTACCACTGGTTCCGGTAAGTCTGTGGGCATTAATGCCATGCTGCTCAGTCTGCTATTTAAGTCGTCGCCGGAAGAGGTCAAGCTGATTCTTATCGACCCTAAAATGCTAGAACTCTCGGTCTACGACGATATTCCCCATCTACTGACACCAGTTATTACTGATATGAAAGACGCCGCCGGCAGTCTGCGCTGGTGTGTCGGTGAAATGGAGCGGCGCTACAAGCTTATGGCCGCACTGGGTGTGCGCAATCTGGCGGGGTATAACCGCAAAGTAGAGGATGCTATTAAAGCGGGCAACCCTATCAGTGATCCTCTGTGGACTTTTAATCCAGATGAAATGGGTTGGGATGCCAGTCAGGAGGCTCCAGAGGCTCCGAGTCTTGAGACATTACCTTACATAGTGGTGGTGATTGATGAATTTGCCGATATGATGATGATCGTCGGTAAAAAAGTAGAGCAACTTATTGCCCGCATTGCCCAGAAAGCCAGGGCGGCAGGTATCCACCTAATACTGGCCACTCAGCGACCCTCGGTCGATGTTATAACCGGCCTGATCAAAGCCAATGTGCCTTCCAGAATTGCCTTCCAAGTATCCTCCAAGATCGACTCCAGAACCATTCTCGATCAGGGCGGGGCAGAGCAGCTGCTCGGCCATGGCGATATGCTCTATCTGCCGCCTGGCACCAGTGTGCCAGAGCGAGTCCATGGCTGCTTTGTTGATGATCACGAGGTGCATAAGGTAGTGGCTGATTGGAAGCGCAGAGGCGTGCCCAATTACCTGGATGAAATTATCGACGAATCAGCGGTGGCATCTATCCCTGTACCTGGCTTTAGTGGTAGCGAGGAGGGGGAAGAGGACGCTGAGTCCGATCCACTCTATGATGAGGCAGTGGCCTTTGTGTTGGAGAGTCGCAAAGCTTCAATTTCCTCGGTGCAGCGTAAATTGCGGGTTGGCTACAATCGTGCCGCAAGGCTCATCGAGCAAATGGAAGCTGCTGGTGTGGTTAGCCCCATGAGCAGCAATGGCAGCAGGGATATTCTGGCGCCCAAGTCATAGAAAACGCTGTTTAAACAGAGATAATCTAATATGCAGCTTTTAAAATCTATAGTCTCGCTTCTTAGCCTGCCATTGGCTCTTGGCGCCTATGCCAGTGACGATGGCGGAGATATTCAACAGCTCCGCGATTTATTGGAGCCTATTGTCAGTCTGTCTGCGCAGTTTGAACAGCACATGGTCGATGCCAATGGTGTTGAGTTGCAGCAATCCAATGGCTTGTTTCAGGTCGCCAAACCCAATAGCTTGCGCTGGATAGTAGAGCAGCCCATGCCCCAGCAGGTGATTTCAGACGGTAACAGCCTCTGGGTCTATGACCCTGACCTAGAGCAGGTTATGGTGCAGCCTTTTACAGGCGATATTCAATCTGCGCCCGCTATGCTGTTCTCTGGAGATCTGCAGGCATTGGACAGCGCCTATTTGGTCGAGCAGCTTTCAGCGGGATCATTTTTACTGACAGCAGAGCAGGGCACTAGCCTGTTTAGCTCAGTGCAGATTGATTTTGATAATCTGCTACCCACCTTCATAGCTCTGACCGATAATCTTGGTCAGGTCACGCGCATTAGTTTTTCTGAGCTCGAATATAATCCGCCTCTTGGCGCAGATCTATTTGTCTTTGAGATTCCGCTTGGCGTGGATGTTATTCGCAATGACTGATCTGTTTAGCCAGCAACTGTACCAACCTCTGGCAGCCCGCATGCGGCCTGATACTCTGGATGGCTTCTATGGTCAGCAACATCTGATTGGCCCGGGTAAGCCGCTGCGAGAGGCGATTGAAAGCCAAACTTTGCACTCGATGGTTTTCTGGGGTCCGCCGGGGGTAGGCAAAACCACACTGGCAAAGATTATTGCCGCCTCTGCCGACGCTCACTTCGAGAGTATTTCGGCAGTATTGTCCGGGGTAAAAGAGATTCGTGAGTCCATTGCCAAGGCCGAGGAGCAGCGAGACCTGCGGGGGCGCAAAACCATACTGTTTGTGGATGAAGTGCACCGTTTTAACAAGTCCCAACAGGATGCATTTTTGCCCTTTGTAGAGGACGGTACCCTGGTGTTTATAGGTGCTACTACGGAAAACCCCTCCTTTGAATTAAATAACGCACTGTTGTCACGCTGTCGTGTCTATGTGTTGAAAAGTCTCGACACAGAGCAGATTAAAATAGTTATACAGCAAGCCATGCTCAACAAGCAGGATGGCTTGGGGCAGCGGCCCCTGCAAATGGAAGAGGCCGCTCTAGAGCTACTCGCCGATGCTGCAGATGGCGATGCTCGCCGCGCTCTCAATCTACTTGAGATTGCCAATGATCTGGCCACTGAGCAGGCTGACTCGGCGGTAATTGACACCGCTGTGCTTGAGCAGGTGTTAGTGGGTGATACCAGGCGCTTCGACAAAGGCGGCGAATATTTTTACGATCAGATATCTGCGCTGCACAAATCAGTCCGCGGATCATCTCCAGATGCGGCACTCTACTGGCTATGTCGTATGCTGGACGGCGGCTGTGACCCTCTGTATATAGCCCGGCGAGTGGCGCGAATGGCCACAGAAGATATTGGTAACGCAGACCCCAGAGCCCTTGAGTTAGCGCTCAATGCTTGGAATATCCAAGAGCGTCTAGGTAGCCCGGAAGGTGAGTTAGCCCTGGCTCAGGCCGTGATTTACTGCGCCATAGCCGCCAAGAGCAACGCCGTGTACAGCGCATTTAAGGCGACCATGGCCGATGTGCAGTCTCTGCCCAGCTACGAGGTTCCTATGCATTTGCGCAATGCACCCACCAAACTTATGAAAGAGCTGGATTATGGCAAGGGTTATCGCTATGCCCACAGCGAAGAGAGTGCCTATGCTGCCGGAGAACAATATTTACCCGAAGAGCTGGGCGATAAGCAATACTACTATCCCACAGATAATGGCTTGGAAAAACAGATCGGCGACAAGCTCAAACAGCTGCGATCACTGGATCAGCAGCACAGTCAACAACACAACAAGGATACATGAGAATGCATTGGTTTGCGGTTGCAATTGGTGGCGCGTTGGGAGCCATGGCTCGCTATGCCGTCAGCACCCTGGTGTTTGATGCCACCAGCTATAGGTTTCCCTATGCCACACTATCGGTCAATGTGCTGGGTAGTTTTATTATGGGCGTGCTGTTTGTTGTGATTCTAGAAAAGGGCCTACTGCCACCAGAGATGCGCAGCATCCTAATGATAGGTTTTCTTGGCGCCTTCACTACTTTCTCAACATTCTCGCTTGATGCCCTAGGTCTGTGGCAAAATGGCCACCTTTTTCTGGCCCTGGTTTACGCTCTGGGTACGGTTATTTTATGCTTGGCTGCCATAGTTGTGGCGGTCTGGCTAACACGTTTGTATTTGATTTAATTTTAAGGAAGTCACCATGCTCGACCCGAAGCTGTTACGTTCGGACCTAAACGCCATTGCAGCCAGCCTGCAAGTAAAAGGCTACCAGTTAGATACCCAGGCTTTTTTGGCCCTTGAAGCTCAGCGCAAAGAGCGTCAATTGATTGCTGAGAGTCTACAGCAGGAGCGCAATAGCTTCTCCAAGTCTATGGGCAAACTGATTGGTGAGGCCAAAGCCAATGGTGAAGATATAGAGCCTTTGAAAGCTAGAGGCGAGCAGATCAAAACTGATTCCGCTGCCGCTGATACTGCACTTGCAGCTGTGCAAGAAGAGCTGGATGGACTTTTACAGGGTATCCCAAATGTTCCTCACCACTCTGTACCAGCTGGCTCAGACGAAGAGGACAATGTAGAGGTTCGTCGCTGGGGTGAGCCCCGAGCCTTTGATTTTGAGGTTAAAGATCATGTAGATCTCGGCGCTGCGATCAATGGTTTGGACTTTGATGCGGCGTCTAAAATAACCGGGTCAAGATTTTCGCAAATGCGCGGTGGGCTGGCCAGTCTGCACCGGGCATTGACCCAGTTTATGCTCAACACCCATATTCAGGACCATGGCTACGAAGAGGTCTATGTACCCTATATTGTCAATCGCGAGTCTCTTTATGGAACAGGGCAGCTACCCAAGTTTGAGGAAGATCTGTTTAAGCTTGATGATGAGCGTGAGTTTTATTTGATTCCCACGGCTGAGGTGCCGATCACCAACATCTACCGCAATGAGATTGTCGATGAGCTGCCGATCAAGTTTGTCTCTCATACTCCATGCTTTAGAAGTGAGGCTGGTAGCTATGGTCGAGATACCAGAGGCATGATCCGTCAGCACCAGTTTGAAAAGGTCGAGATGGTGCAATTTGTGCGCCCGGAGGAATCATGGGATGCCCTCGAGGGCTTGGTTGGCCATGCAGAGGTTATTTTACAAAAACTGCAGTTGCCTTATCGCACTGTGGTGCTGTGCGGCGGTGATCTGGGTTTTTCTGCAGCCAAAACCTATGATATCGAGGTCTGGGTACCCTCCCAGGAAAGGTATCGGGAGATCTCATCTTGCAGTAATTTTGCCGACTTTCAGGCGCGCCGAATGAAAGCCAGATATAGAAATGCCGATGGCAAGCCTGAGCTGCTGCACACCCTAAATGGTTCCGGTTTAGCGGTGGGGCGGACCTTGCTGGCGGTAATGGAGAATTATCAGCAGGCCGATGGCTCAATTGCTATTCCTGAGGTGTTGCAGCCTCTAATGAATGGGCAGACCCATATCAAATAATGGATTATCTACCCTTATTTCATAACCTTAGAGGTCGTCGTATTCTGGTAGTTGGCGGTGGCGAAATTGCCCTGCGCAAAGTGCGCCTGGTGCAGGAAGCCAGTGCGCTGATCACCATCGTGGCCAAAGAATTTTGTCCAGATCTTTTAGAGATGGATGCTAAGGACAGGGCCGACGGCTGTAATGGTCTTGAGCTGATAACCGCAGCTTACCAACACCAGTACCTGCTTAACTATCCGGATACCGTGATGGTGATTGCCGCTACCAACGATCGCGAGTTAAACCGTCAGGTCTCCGAACATGCTCAGGCCGCAAATATGCTGTCTAATGTGGTGGATGATCCCGGTTTTTCTACGGTGATATTTCCCTCGATAGTGGATCGTTCGCCGATTCAAGTGGCGATCTCCAGTGGCGGTGATGCACCAGTACTGGTAAGGCTCTTGCGGACCAGATTTGAAAGCCTGTTGCCAGCAGGCATGGCTAAGTTGGGTGCCCTGGCTGGCAGCTTTCGCGAGCGGGTCAAGGCCAAGTTTGACAGTGGCGCCGACCGCAAGGCATTTTGGGAAGATGTATTTTATGGGCCTATTGCCGAGCAGGCCTACGCCAATAATCTGGATGAGGCTGAGCGCCTTTTAGCGGACAAGCTCGCCAATACCGACGGTTTTAAAACCGGCGAAGTCTATCTGGTTGGCGGCGGCCCAGGCGATCCAGACCTGCTTACCTTTAAAGCGCTGCGGCTAATGCAGCAGGCCGATATAGTTCTCTATGATCGCCTGGTCTCCAAAGAGGTACTAAACCTGGTGCGGCGAGATGCCACACGCATCTATGTGGGCAAGACTGCCGGTGACCACCCGGTAACCCAGGATAATATCAATCAAAAACTGGTGGACTACGCCCTTGAGGGCAACAGGGTGGTGCGGTTGAAGGGCGGTGATCCCTTTATATTTGGCCGCGGTGGCGAAGAGATTGAAACTCTGGCTGAGCATGGCATTCCATTTCAGGTAGTCCCAGGCATTACCGCAGCCTCGGGCTGTGCCAGCTATGCTGGTATTCCTCTTACCCATCGCGACCATGCCCAGTCAGTGCGGTTTATTGCCGGCCATTTACGCTCGGGCAAAATGGATCTCAACTGGCCTGAACTGGTGCAACCCAATCAGACTCTGGTGTTCTACATGGGTCTTAATGGTATGGAAACTATTTGCCAGCAGCTTAAGGAGCATGGTTTGGATGCGCGTACCCCAGCGGCACTTATTGAAAAGGGCACCTCAGACAGACAGCAGGTATTTGTCGGAGATTTGGATAGTCTCCCAGAGATGGTGCGTGACGCAGGCGCCAAGGCGCCAACATTGATTATTGTCGGCACTGTGGTGAGTCTGCACAGCAAACTGGCCTGGTTTAGCAAACCCGGCAATCAACTCGAAGGCGTTATTAATAAGAACAACGAGATCTAATAAGCGTGGTGAAATATGAGTGACAGCTTTGACTATGACCTGTTTGTCATTGGCGCTGGCTCCGGTGGTGTGCGCGCTGCCCGTATGGCGGCCTCTAAAGGTAAAAAGGTGGCCGTGGCTGAGGAGCGCTATCTGGGCGGCACCTGTGTCAATGTGGGCTGTGTGCCCAAAAAACTATTTGTCTATGCCTCGCAGTTTCCAGAATTATTCCATGCCAGTGCGGGCTTTGGTTGGACCCTCCCACAGCAGCCCACTCTGGACTGGGCGACACTCAGAGACAATAAAACAGCTGAGATACAACGCCTAAACGGCATCTATAACAGTCTTATCGACAACAGTGGTGCCGATCTGTTTGATGGCAGAGCAACCATCGCTGGCCCTCACCAGGTAAGCGTAAACGGTAAGGTTTACCGGGCGCGCACTATTCTAGTGGCTACCGGCGGCTGGCCTTATATTCCGCAGTTTCCCGGCAGCGAGCATGCTATCAGTTCCAATGAGATGTTCTTTCTCGAAGAGCTGCCCAAAACCGCAGTGGTAGTGGGCGGTGGCTACATAGCAGTGGAGTTCGCCGGTATTTTAAATGGACTGGGGGTAGAGACTCATCTGATCTATCGTGGACCGGTGCTACTAAAATCATTTGATCGGCAAATGGCAGAAAAAATCGCCGAAGGCATGGTTGCCAAGGGCATACATCTGCACCTTAATACCGAGATTGATGAAATCAAAAAATCCGCTACAGATCTGTCTGTCTCATTAAATGGCCAGGGTAGCCTGGAGGCTGGACTGGTACTGTACGCCACAGGTCGTCGTCCCAATACCCAGGGGCTGGGGCTTGAGACTAGCTCTGTGGTAACTGATGGTAATGGCGCTATATTGGTGGATGAAAACTTTGCCACGGCAGATCCCAGTATCTATGCCCTGGGCGACGTGATTGACCGCGTGCAGCTCACTCCTGTTGCCATTCAGGAAGCCATGGTGCTGGTAGATCATCTCTACGGCGAGGGTCAGGCAAGTATAGATTACAGCAATATCCCGACCGCAGTTTTCTGTCAGCCAGAACTGGGGACTGTGGGTCTCAGTGAAGAGCAGGCGCGACTTGAATATCAGGATATTGCCGTCTATATCTCAGACTTCAAACCCATGTTGCAGACCCTGGGTGGCGGCGCTGAGCGCATCACCATGAAACTGATCGTTGATACAGCCTCAGACAAAGTCGTGGGTTGCCATATGGTCGGGGAGCATGCGGCAGAGATTATTCAGGGTATGGGTATAGCGCTTAAGGCAGGCGCTACCAAGGCAGATTTTGATGCCACTATAGGCATACATCCCAGCGCTGCTGAAGAGTTTGTGACCATGAGAGAAAGAGCAAGATAATCTATTTATATCAATAAGTTATTGTTGTAACTTAATTCTATTTCTAAGTTTTACAGGGTGCGGTCAATATCAAAACTGGCCTTTGGCTCGCTCCAGTAAACTTAGGCTGAGATATTTCAGATCACCTAGAGTTTTGTCTCCATCCTGAGGGCTCTGATTGACCACAACCACCAGCAGGGCATGGGTAATCTCTAGATAGGCTCGCCCCAGGCGCCTGAGTTCAGCTGGCTTGGAGGCAATATCCATACGCTCAAACATACGTGCCATGGAAGCAATTATCAATTCATCATGAATTAAATCGAGCTCTACAAGCTCAGGTACACCATACATGGCTTGCACTAGAGGCAATAGGCCTCTCTGATTGATATATACCAGGCGCATACGGTCTACACAGCGCTCAACAAAGCGCTTGAGGCTTAGAGACTCAATGGCCTCTGACTCCAGTTCCTGAAGGGCTATATCCATTTCCCCCACCCACTGTTCCGCGAGGGCGTACATAATCGCGTATTTATTGGGAAAGTAATGATAGAGAGTGCCTACGGACATCCCGGCGCGCTTGGCTACCAGAATAGTGGTCAAGTCATCCTGCCCAACCTCCTCAAGCAGCTCTGCAGTTACCTCGAGAATCTGATTGCGGCGCTTCTGGGCGCGCTGCTGAACGGGCTGGGTTCTCGGTGGTGTTTTGCGTAAATTGCTCATTAGAAGCGATCTCTAAGTGCGTAATAGAGCATGCCTGCAACCATTCCTGGCCAGCGCAGCAATGTTCCGCCAGGGAATTTCGGACTGGGCAGGTTGGCCATTAGATCAAAGCGCTCTAGCTTGCCGCTGATGGCCTCGGCGATCAGCTTGCCTGCAAAGGTGGCCGTGGGTACGCCATGTCCGGAATAGCCCTGCATATACCAAATATTATCCTGCAGGCGACCAAAGTGGGGTAGGCGGTTCATGGTGATAGCCACTCTGCCACCCCAGCCGTAATCTATCCTAGTGTTGGCCAGTTGCGGGTATACCTGCAACATATACTGTTGCACAAAGCTCTTAATATCGGATGGAAATCCTCGGCGATAATTTTCTCCACCACCAAACAGCAGTCGATTATCGGCAGATAGTTTCCAGTAGTTAATTACAAAACGACTGTCGGCCATAGCCGTATCCAGCGGAATTATATCCCGCGCCAGCTCGTCCGACAGAGGTTCCGTCGCTAATACAAAGTTATTAATTGGCATAATATGCCCATTTATCTTCGGCTCCAGCTTCTCTATATAGGCATTACAGGCTAAAACTAGCTCACTGGTAGTTACCTTGCCATTGGCGGTGTTTACCACCAGAGGTGAGCCACCATATGAAGTGACCCGAGACTGCTCACAGATGGTAACACCTGCGCGACTGGCGGCAGCAGCCAGACCCTGAACAAACTTGAGAGGATGAAGGTGCTTGGAAACAGTATCCATTACTGCGCAGTGATAAGCCTCGCTACCAATCACCTCGCTCAGGCGTTCCTTGGGGATATACTCCATCTGATCAAAACCATAGCGATCATAGAGAAAGGCAACTTCCTCTTCCATTTCTCGGCTATACCGGGCTTTATGAGCAAAGTGCACATCGCCGTGCTTTAAATCACAGTTTATGCGGTGCTTCTCAATCAGATTTTTTACTGTATCCACAGCCTCCAGACCCATGGCCCAGAGGGTGCTGGCAATATCATGGCCAAATTTTTCTTCCAGATAGTACTGATCTTGGCGCTGACCTATGCCGACATGACCGCCGTTGCGACCGGAGGCGCCATAACCCACGGTTTCAGCCTCCAAAACGATCACCTTATAGCCTAGCTCAGACAGGTGAAGGGCAGATGAGAGACCGGTAAAGCCTGCGCCGACAATACAGATATCTGCCTGATGTTCACCCTCCAGTGGGGCATAGGTATCCGATTTTACGGTGCTGGCAAGATAGTAAGAGCTCACATTTAATCCTTATAAACCTATAAAGTTTGACATTAGCACTTTTTCGAACAATAATTCAACATTAATTGAATAATTATTCGAAATCAAACTTTAATCTGGTGTCTCATGCAGTCGCAAATGGAAATAGAAAACTGGCTAAAACAAAATAAAATCACCGAGGTAGAATGCCTGGTGCCTGATATGACAGGCAATGCAAGGGGCAAATTTATACCGGCGAAAAAATTCCTCAAAGAGGACAGCCGTCTACCAGAGGGCATTCTGGCTCAGACCGTTACCGGCGAGTTCTCCGATGACTACTGGGAGCTGCTGGGTACCATAGACGGCGATATGCTGCTGGAACCGGATCCCTCGACTGCCCGCAATGTTCCCTGGGCCAATGAAACCACCGGGCAGATTATTCATGATTGCTACACCAAAGATGGCAAACCTCATCCATTTAGCACCAGAGCAGTACTCAAGCATATCCTTGGGCTATATCAAAAGGATGGCCTGCAGCCGGTAATAGCACCGGAGATGGAGTTTTACCTGGTAGAAAAGAACACCAACCCAGATATGGCTCTAAAGCCGCCACTGGGTCGCTCTGGGCGCCCTGAGACTGCTCGCCAGTCTTACAGCATTGACGCGGCCAATGAGTTTGAGCCCTTTGTTGAAGACATGTATGCCTATGGTGAAGCCATGGGTCTGGATATCGATACTCTTATTCATGAATCCGGGGCTGCTCAGCTGGAAGTTAACTTTATTCACGGCGATCCCCTTAACCTGGCCGACCAGGTGTTTACTTTTAAGCGTATGGTGCGTGAGGTGGCGTTAAAGCATGATATATACGCTACTTTTATGGCCAAGCCTATGGCCTCCGAACCCGGGTCTGCTAAGCATATTCATCAGAGCATCCTCTCTGCTGCCGATGGCTCTAATATATTTGCCACTGCAGATGGCGAGTACAGTCAGGCGTTTTATCATTATTTAGGAGGTCTGCAGAAGTATACCCCCTATGTGATGAGCTTTTTTGCGCCCAATGTAAACTCTTATCGTCGCTTTACCCGTGAGGTCTCTGCGCCAATCAATTTGCACTGGGGCTTTGATAATCGCACCACCGGGCTTAGGGTGCCTGATGCCAACGCAAAAAACTATCGTATTGAAAATCGCTTTCCCGGTGCAGATGTAAATCCTTATCTATCTATTGCAGCGACCTTGGCCTGCGGCTATCTGGGTATGAAAAACAAGATTGAGCCCTCAGCTGCCTACGAGGGTAACGCCTATGAGGAAGAGTTAGCACTGCCCAGAACGCTCGAGGAGGCTCTGCGCGGCCTGCAAGAGGATAAGGATGTTTTTGAGCTATTTGGCGAGAAATTTATCCAGCTTTATACCTCAATCAAGCTGGTTGAGTTTGAGGAATTTAACCATGTAATTTCCTCCTGGGAGCGCGAGCATCTTCTGCTTAATGTGTAGCCTTTTATGGTTACACTGGTGAAGCTTTGCGCTTAGAATAGGGCACTGGACAACAACCATATGGCCCTCTATTGCCGTGCCTTACTTAGTCATTTTTCTGCTGATCAGCCTGTCTGTTAATAGCCAGGGCGCCGATTATATTGGGGCCTCAGAATGCGCTGGCTGTCATCAGCAAGAATTTGATGACTGGCAGGGCTCACATCATGACTGGGCAATGAAAGTTGCATCCCCAGAGACGGTTCTTGGGGATTTTAATAACGCCACCTTTGCCCATGGTGGAGTTGTCTCGACATTTACCCGCAAACAGGGCCAGTACTATGTCAATACCCAGGGAGCTGACGGCAAGTATCGTGACTTTAAAGTTGACTACAGCTTTGGTGTTGAGCCCTTACAGCAATATCTGATTAGCTTTCCGGATGGCCGAATTCAGGCGTTGACCACCGCCTGGGATAGCCGGCCCAAACAGCAGGGGGGGCAGCGCTGGTACCAGTTAATGCCCAATGATAAAGGTGAGCCTGGCGAAAGCCTGCACTGGACCGGGGCTTACTATAACTGGAATAGTCACTGTGCCGACTGCCATTCAACCGGGCTACAAAAAAACTATTCACCGTCGACAGATACCTATGCCACTATCTGGTCTGAGATCAATGTGGCCTGCGAGTCCTGTCATGGGCCAGGGTCTGATCATCGCGAATGGGCTCAGGCTGCCAATCGGCCTGCTTCCGCTAATGGCCTACAGGTGCAATATGGCCAGCCTGTTGACTGGATTATTGCCAATGGAGCCTCTATCGCAAGCGCCCAGGGCGACCCGCATCAGGCTGCAATTCCCGAGACCCAGTCCTGTGCGGGCTGTCATTCAAGGCGCAGTAAGGTTAGCAATGACCCGATTAACAATCATACTGAGGGTCATACCTTTCTCGATCACTACAGCCTGCAAACTTTGCAGCAGGGGGTCTACCATGCGGATGGTCAGATTCAGGGTGAGGTCTATGTCTATGGCTCATTTATCCAGAGCAAAATGTATCAGCGAGGGGTGACCTGCAGCAACTGCCACAATCCTCATAGCCTGGAGCCTGTGGCTGAGGGTAATGAGCTCTGTGCTGGATGTCATGCCCCTGAGACCTATAATCAGCCCAGCCACCACTTCCATAAGGGGGACAACAGTGCCGGCGCTCAATGCGTAAATTGCCATATGCCTGCTACTGTTTATATGGGTGTGGATAGTCGCAGAGACCACAGCATGCGTATCCCGCGGCCAGATATTACCGGGTCGATTGGCGCTCCAAATGCCTGCAATAGCTGCCATACAGATAAAACCGCCGCTTGGTCGGCCTCTGCTATTCAGAGCTGGTTGCACGACAGCACCAGGCCTCCAGAATTGGTGGCCACAGCACTTTCTGCAGCCAGATATTCGCAGCCCAATGCACACCAGCTGCTGATCGAGCTGGCTAACAACCCAAGTATTAGCGGCATAGCTAGAGCCACGGCTCTGGGTCTGCTGGAAAACTATGCTCATTCAGCCAGCTACAACGCTGCCCGCAAGCAGTTAAATAACCAGGATCCACTGATTAGAATCGCGGCGCTGCAGGCACTGGAAATGCTACCCTTACAGCAGCGCTGGCAAGATATTTCGCCACTGCTAAAAGATCAGGTCGCCTCTGTGAGATTCGAAGCCACCAGACTGCTTCTGGGGCTAGCCGGGTTGAATAATTACCAGCAGCGAGAGCTGGATAGCAATATCGCCCTGTATATGGAGTCACTGAGGGTCAGTGCCGACATGCCCGGTGGCCAGCTAAATCTCGCCAGCGCCTATATTGCTCAGGGGCAATACCAAGAGGCGGAGAAGGCTTATATCCAAGCTTTAAAGCTAGATAGCAAATCGCTACCTGCACTGTTAAATCTTGCCGATCTTTACCGCGCTCAGGGTCGCGAACAGCTGGCAATTGAGCGGTTACTGCAAGCAAGGTCTGGTTACCCAGATAGCCCTGAGGCTCATCATGGCCTGGGGCTGGCGCAGATTCGTAGCCAACAGCCTCTCGAGGCGCTAGCCAGCTTGCAGCGGGCAATGCAGCTGGCGCCAGACAATGACAGATATGTCTATATTTACGCTCTGGCGCTAAACTCACAGGGTAGGGGTGCAGAGGCAATTCATATCCTTAACGGGGCTCTAAAGCCGGCGCAGCCCAACAGAGATATGCTATTAGCGCTGGTCACTATCAGTAGGGATATGGGCAGATCTAAACAGGCACGAGACTTTGCAGATAAACTAGTGATAGCATTTCCACAGGACAATGCTGCGGCAAGGCTCAGAGATTCTCTACAATAATAAACCTAATCGAGCAAAGACCATGAAAGTAAAACCTATAGCAGGCGCTCTTGGTGCGGAAATAAGCGGCATTGATTTAACCGCTGATATAAGGGCGGAGGATTATCAAGAAATCAGGGCCCTGCTAGTGGAGCATGAGGTAATATTTTTTCGCAATCAGGATGTTTCCCCGGCTCAGCAGCATGCCCTGGCATCGTCTTTTGGGCCGCTGCAAACCCATCCCGCCTATGCGACTGTGGAGGGTTTTCCAGAGATCACCATCCTTGAGAGCACCGCCGAAAAACCAAGCAAGATTGAGTGCTGGCACAGTGATATGACTTTTCGCCAACACCCGCCCATGGGCACTGTGCTGCGCTCCAGAGTGATTCCTGAGAAGGGCGGAGATACCCTCTGGTCCAGCATGACATCGGCCTACGAAGGCCTGTCCTCACAGATGCAGGCTTTCTTAGGTGGGCTTAGCGCAGTCCATGATTTTTGCTATGGATTTAAAGAGAGCCTGGCCGAGCAGGGTGGCTCTGAACGCCTGGCGCAGGCAGTGGCAGATAATCCACCGGTCACTCATCCGCTGATCAGAACCCATCCCGAGAGTGGTAAAAAAGTGATTTTTGTGAACCCGCTGTTCACAACGCATATTGTTGGGTTGCCGGCAGATGAGAGCAGAGCAATTTTACAGTTTTTATACCAGCACAATACCACCGCAGAATTTACCTGCCGCTTTAGCTGGGAGGCCAACTGCATAGCCATCTGGGATAATCGCAGTACCCAGCACAAGCCAGTCAATGACTACTTTCCGGCCTATCGCTGCCTGGAAAGAATAGTGATTGATGGAGACAGGCCTTACTGAGGGCCAAGGCAGAAATTAATCATTAGCCTAGCCACCCAATCCTGATCGGCGCTCTGCTCAAGAGATACCATGGCAGACTCATAGGTCTCGGCTGGGTAGGCTGGCTGTCGAAACTGGTAGAGGGCGCGGCTGTAATCCGGGAAGAATTCGGGATGGCCCTGAAAGGTTAAAATATGCTTGCCTAGGCTGGTAGCAGCAATGGGGCAGGTGTCTGTTGAAGCCAGAACTTCTGACCCTGGCGCAGCCACAGATACCTGATCCTGGTGGCTGTATATTAATTTAAACGGTTTTCCCGCTAATATATTGGGCTCTGCTGCCTGGCAGGGGCTGGTCTGCTTGACACCAAGGGACCAGCCGGCACTGGCTGGCCCGGCGTTTCCGCCCAGAGCATGGGCAACCATCTGATGACCAAAGCAAATACCAATAAATCTTTTCTGATGCTGATGCAAAGTTCTTACAAAGTCGGCTAACGCAAGCACCCAGGGCGTCTGCTCGTACACGCTGCTTTTGCTGCCGGTCATGATATAGGCATCGACCTCATCTATATCGGCCGGATAGACCCCTTTGTTAACCTGGTAGGTTATAAACTCCAGGTGCAGCTGCGGGTCGCTATTTGCTGCCCGCAGCAGGCGTTCAAACATAAATGGATACTCACCATGATCCTCAACTAAGTTGCTGAGAACATCATCGGCCTGCAATATGCCCAGAGTTAATTTCACTGCTTACCTCTTGTGACCAAATCTGGCCATATAATCGGCAAGATCGCGTTTAATTTCAGGCCCATACAGATAGAGACCAATAATATTGGGTACAGCAATCAAAAATACCATAGCATCAGAAAAGTCCAGCACTGCGGTCAACTGGATCATGCAGCCCAGGGCAACGAAGCCACAAAAGCCCATCTTAAAGATCATCTGGGTCAGGGCGGATTCACCAAATAGATAGGTCCAGCCCTTGAGCCCATAGTAGGACCAGGCAATCGTGGTAGAAAAGGCAAATAACAGGGCGGCTACGGCAATAATATAGGGAGCCCAGCTAATATGGTGGGCAAATGCGGCTGAAGTCAGCGCAATACCCTCCAGCCCTCGGCCATCCTCAAGTAACCCATTGGGAATAGCGGTAGTGACAATCACCAGAGAGGTGAGGGTGCAGATAACCATAGTATCTATAAATGGTTCCAGCAGCGACACCAGGCCCTCAGTAACCGGCTCATCAGTCTTGACCGCAGAATGGGCTATGGATGCCGAGCCGATGCCCGCCTCATTGGAAAATAAGGCGCGCTGAAAACCAACGATAATAGCTCCCACCATGCCTCCCTGAACACTGCTCCAGGTAAACGCGCTGTTAAAAATCAAGACTATGGCGCCCGGTAGATGCTCTGCACTCATGGCTATAATCAACAGTGCTGAAAAGATATACAGCACAGCCATGGTAGGTACTATGCGCGAGGCTGCGGCGGCAATTGAGCGAATGCCGCCAACAATGACCAGAGCCACTGTAGACGCCATAAGCAGACCAAACAGCCAGCCGCGATCATGCAAAAAGCTATTGTCACCACCGGTAATACTGAGCATTTGAACATAGGCCTGGTTGGACTGAAACATATTGCCAATCCCCAGACAGCCGATTACCAGCGCCAGAGCATAGAAACTACCCAAAAACTTGCCAACCTTAGGCCAGTTGCGAATCTGAAAAAAGCGCTCCAGATAGTACATGGGGCCACCAGAGACTGAGCCGTCAGCGTTGACCCGCCGGTACTTAACCCCCAATGTGCACTCCACAAACTTGGTAGACATTGCTAGAAAGCCCGCCATAAACAGCCAAAAAGCAGCCCCTGGTCCGCCTATGGCAATAGCTACAGCAACACCGCCAATATTGCCCACACCCACGGTGCCCGATATTGCCGTGGAGAGCGCTTTAAAATGAGAGATTTCACCACTTGCGCCAGAATTAGCTGGGGGATTGATTAACAGTCTCAGGGCATGGCCAAAGCCGCGTAGATTGATCAGGCGCAGATAAAAGGTAAACCACAGGGCTGCGATCGCCAGCCATAGCACAATTAATGGGAAATCCTGATCGAATAGTTGGATAGGGTAGAACACCAGCTCGGAAAGTCCCTGAGCCAAGGGCCTTACCCAAGACTCTATCTGTGCATCTATACTCATTACTGTCCCCCTTAGTGACGGATTATAAGTCCGCCTTATATCAATAATTTACTTTAACTAATCATTTCAAGCTACTGTTTTTATTATACTTCTCTTGTCTTTCCAGAGCGTGCACGCTCTTTCATATCCGACTGGATATAAACCTGGTCTGTGGTCCCCATACTGGCGTGACCCAAATCATCTGCCATATGTTTTAGTGGTCTGGTGGCTATATCCTGAGAGGCGCCAGTATGTCGCAACCAATGGGTTGTTGCCTCACGTAGCGCCCTGGCCTCATCACTGAAGCCCTCTGAGCGCATTTTTTCATAGGCCAGATCAAAACCCTGCTGCACTATGCGGCGCAATTGGCGGGAAGTCATGCCACCTGTACCGCGGTTTTTGGCCACCAAAGCGCTGTTTGCCCCAAAATTAGCACTTAGAGACCCACGATATTTTTGGTAGCGCTGAATATAGGGAGAGAGGGCGCTTGGAACCGAGATATCTCTAATCTTATTGCCCTTACCCAACACCTTAAGCCATTGATTGCCATCACTGTCCTGCCAGAAATGCTTCCAGGCTGGCTGCCAGTTTGCGCGCTCTGACAGCTCGGAAACCCTGAGATACAGGGTTTTGAGCATGGCAATAATAAACAATGTACGCTCATGGCCAGGATCCTTATCTGCCGCTGCCTGAGCGCATTCAAGCACAGTTTCCCACTGCAGGTCTGACAGTCGTTTAATGTTTTTTTGAGTGGCACCTTTAATAAGATAGGCAGACTGCTTGCGGATCGCAGGAATGGGGTTGCCAAATGCATAACCCTCGTCAGTGAGGTAGTCATAAAAGCAGGATACCGCCGAATAACAGATTTTCATTGCCTCATGGGACAGTAAGTGCCCGTCTCTAGTAATCGCTACCTCCAGGCCTGCTGCCATAGCCTCCGCACGGTCTTCCTTGGCGATTTTCGCGGCAAATGGCCGCCAATTTTCATTTTGACGGGACTCTCCGCCGATTATTTTAAAGCGATCCTGCACTGAATAACCCACCCAGCTTGGATTTGGACTGTGTACAAAATCGAAATATGCCTCCAGATCTGGTCTTTTAAGCTGTATCACGCTCTTATTCGCGATGGTCCAGGCCCATAGCAATAGACGCTCGACCTCGTTGCGGTAACCGCGATAAGTGGCCTCAGACTTACGACTGTAACTTTTAAGAAAAGATTGGGTATGCAACACATCGTCGCGGACATCTGGAATGGACTCACAGAGCGTATCAATAAAATGTTTAGAGTCGGGATAGTCGTCAAACATTGCCATGCCCATGGGCAAGCGAACAAAGGCTTTGTGCGCGTCAAACAGCGGCGTAGCATTAAATGCTTGTGACATAACTGGTCTCTGATACAGTCGTTGTTTAAACTCAGCTATTAGGCCACAGAGGCCATTAGCGCTGGGATTTGGCTGAGATGCACTGTATCAGGCTAATTTATTAAAGTCTACTTATGTCCACTAATTGAGATTAGAGGACATGAAGTATAGCCCCAGGGAGCGCAACGGTGCCCTAACCAGCAATCCATGTTAAATCTCTTGAAATTAACAATCTAACCTATGGTCTATATTCAGTAATTCCAGTTCTTGCTAAACTCTCAGGCCGATACAAGGAACAGACTATGTCGCGCGCTATAACAGCCCTACTCACCGGTATTTTTTTCAGTACAGCGGTGTTAGCCACCACCTCGGATGCTGGCCTTATACCAATTGAAAAACAGTCAGAGCAGACAGCGCTTTATCGAGAGATATTTGATCGGCTGGCCACCAGGCACTATCGTGGTCAAGTAATCGATGACCAGCTTTCCAAGCGCTACCTCGAGCACTATATAGACCAGCTTGATTCGACAAAGAGCTACTTTCTAAAGTCTGATATTGATGAGTTTAATCAGTGGCAAACTCGCCTGGACGATCTCGCCAAACGCGGTGATGTCAGCCCTGGGTTTATTATGTTTAATCGTCTCCGTGAGCGGGCAACGGCGCGCCTAAGGTCAAATATCGCCCTTCTCGAAAACCCTCAGCATAAATTTGACTACAGTCTCGATGAGAGCATTATTCTCGATGGCGATATCCGCGATTGGCCGGTGACCGCGGAGCAGGCAGATGATTTTTGGCGCAAGCGTCTCAAGGATTCGATGATCCGGCTGCTACTCAACGACAAGGACGAAGATGCTGCCCGAGAACTATTGATCAAGCGATATAGCAATCAGATTACCCAGTACCAGCAGCGCGATAGTCAGGATGTCTTTCAGCTTTATGTCAATGCGCTGGCATCTCTGTATGACCCTCATACCTCCTACTTTTCGCCGCGTACCACTGAAAATTTTCAGATCAATATGTCCCTGTCTCTGACCGGCATAGGTGCCGAGCTCAACATAGAGGATGAGTACACCAGAGTGGTTAGAATTATTCCCGGGGGCCCTGCTGACCTTCAGGGCTTGTTAAAAGCCTCAGACAAGATCGCCGGAGTTGGCCAGGGTGATGAGGAGATTGTCGATGTTGTAGGCTGGCGACTGGATGATGTGGTGGCCCTGATCAGGGGCGAAAAAGACTCGGTAGTGAAACTACAGGTTATATCCTCAAAAGGTGCGGGCGCTGGTAGCAGCAAGGTGATTTCAATTGTCCGCGACAAGGTTAAACTTGAGGAAAAGTCTGCCCAGAGCAAGGTACTAGACATAGTGCAGGGTAACAGAGAGTACAAACTTGGTGTTATTGATATACCAGCTTTCTATCTGGATTTTGAGGCCTACAGGAACCGCGACCCGGATTATCGCAGCACCACCAAAGACGTCTATAGATTACTGGGTGAGCTTGATGAGCAGGGAGTTGATGGTATTGTTTTGGATCTTAGAAACAACGGCGGAGGCTCTCTCTATGAGGCCACTGCCCTCACCGACCTGTTTATCGGCTATGGTCCAGTGGTGCAAATCCGAGATGCCAACCAGCGAGTCTATCGCAATCAGCGCGCTACCAGGCCGCCAGTTTACAATGGTCCGCTGCTGGTCATGATCAATCGCTTGAGCGCGTCGGCATCAGAAATTTTTGCCGGCGCCATGCAGGACTATGGCCGTGCACTGGTCGTAGGCAGCCAGAGTTTTGGCAAGGGCACTGTTCAGGATGTTACCGGTCTATCTGCAGGCCAGCTAAAGATGACCACCTCCAAGTTTTATCGGGTATCTGGGGATAGCACCCAGCATCGCGGAGTGTTGCCTGATATAGCCTTCCCCTCGGCCTATGATCCAGAGGAAGTGGGTGAAAGTCATCAGGACCATGCCCTGCCCTGGGACCGTATTCGCGCAGTCCCCCACAGCAGCACCCGTGAGTTGCAACCACTGATTGCACCGCTGCTAGATGCACATAGAGAGCGCAGCCAAAAGGACCCTGATTACGCTCATATGCTCAGTCAGCTTGAGCTGACCAAAAGCTGGAGCCAACAGGAAACTCTGTCGCTGAATATTGATGCTCGGCGTGCTCGCAGCGAAAAATGGGATAACCAGCTGTTTCAACTGGAGAACACCAGACGCAAGAATAAAGGCCTCGAACTCTATGCAAATATTGACGCCTGGAGAGAAGAGTCTGAGAGCGATACTGAAGACGACTCAGAACCCGCTCTAGACTCTGGCAGTGAAGATCAAGACACAGCGGAGCCGGATAAAGAGGAAAATATAGCCGAGACCGACCCAATGCTGCAGGAGGCCGGGCATATACTAACTGACCAGATACGTCTTGAAGCAGAGGCCAAGCGGCGTCAACTTCAACTTGTGCAAATAGAACAACAAAAAGCGAGCTAAAACCCAGTGCGAATAATCTCTTTTAATGTCAACGGACTGCGTGCGCGTCTACATCAATTGCAGGCTGTTATAGATCAGCATAACCCAGATATTATTGGCCTTCAGGAAACCAAGGTCAGCAATGAAGAATTCCCCATGGAGGCCGTGAACGCCATGGGCTATCAGGTGGATATCCATGGTCAGAAAGGCCATTACGGTGTGGCTCTACTCAGCAAGATACCGGCCGCCCGGGTAACCAGGGGATACCCCACCGACAACGAAGAGTCTCAGCGGCGAATGATTCACGGTGAATACAGAGTTAAGGGTGAGACTCTGCATATTATCAATGGCTACTTCCCCCAGGGGGAAGGACGGACTCACCCCACCAAGTTTCCCGCCAAACAGAAGTTCTATGCCGATCTACTAGCCTATCTGCAGGATAATTTTAGTACTCAGGACCTAGTCGTGGTGATGGGGGATATGAATGTTGCAGCTGAAGATATAGATGTTGGTATCAAGCCGGAAAATGCCAAACGCTGGTTAAAGACCGGCAAGTGTGCCTTTTTGCCTGAGGAGCGTGAATGGTTACAGAGGTTACGCGACTGGGGCCTGCAGGACAGCTTCAGATCTATGAACCCAGAGGACAATAGATCCTACAGTTGGTTTGACTATCGCAGTCGCGGCTATGAACAAGACCCCAAAAGAGGGCTGCGTATTGACCTGATACTGGCTTCTGATGCGGCCATGCAGTTGCTGCAGACAACAGGTATCGATTTTGAGGCGCGCTCATCAGAAAAACCCTCAGACCACTGCCCTATTTGGGCGGATTTTTCGTTATCCGACTGATTGGGCGATAGTGGGTCAACCAATAGAGCTACGCAGCGTTCCTAGTTCCGAATGCTTCGATTGGAGACGATTATGAACAGGGCCGTTATTACCACTGCAATCACATTGGGCGTTTTATTACTTCCTCTACAGGCTGTTGCCGCAGAGCGATCTGCGGTGAAACACAGCGCTGGTCATTTTTACAAACAGCAACAGGACTGGCAGTCCCATCGCAAACATAGGCGCGATGCCATCCCCCATAGAAATCTATATAATCACCGGGTAATTAAAACTGGTCATCGAGGCGTCAAACGCCGGGTTGCCGACTATCGGCTCAAGCATCGTCGCGATCACAGGAGGTATGCTGCAAGCCCCAGGGAGATCCATATCCATTATTATGGCCCCGACAATCGGCGGCATTATTACCCGCGGAGTCGTCATTCCCATAATCACCGCCACGGCAGCGATTACCTAGAGTGGTTATCAGTGATGGCGCTGCTCGATAATATTTACTCAGATCACCACTGAGATGCTGATAATGCAAATACTATGAGAGTTGACTCCGAAACTAATTACCCAAGGCCGGCAAGTATGGAAGATACAGCAACTGTAGCTGTAGATAAGCAACTGCCCTACCGTACATTGGAGCAGTTCCTTAAGCATATTGAACGGCGAGCTTTTCATATGGCGCGAATAAGCACCGGGAATGCTGACAGTGCTATGGATATAGTGCAGGACAGCATGTACAAGCTAGTAGAAAAATATTCTACAAAACAGGCTTGCGAATGGAGGCCACTTTTTTATCGCATTCTGAGCAGCCGATTAACTGATTACTACCGCCGCAAAGCAGTGAGAGATCGGGTGTTTGTCTGGTCAAAGTCAGCAGCTACAGACTGTGACTCTGAGATCACAGACCAGATAGACAGAGCTGAAGGAAGGCGCTCTGAAACACCGGATGAGATGATGATGCGCAGTCAGCGTATTCAGCGGCTCAACTACTCAGTACAGCAGCTACCCAACCGTCAACGTCAGGCCTTTATGCTGCGCTGCTGGGAGGGCCTGAGCACTATTGAAACTGCCAACGCCATGGAAATATCCACGGGCAGTGTAAAAACCCATTACTCAAGAGCCATGCATGCACTGAGAGACATGCTGGAGGATTACCGTCATGACTAAACCAACCTCATTTGAACAGCATCTACATCAGGATCTCGTTGCACTGGAGGAGACCACAGCAGCGCCTGAAATATTCCGTTTAGCACAGGCCCGACGCCGTGCAATGGCCCAGGAAAAACACTCACAGCCAAAGATTTTATGGCCGACCTTTGGTGTTTCTCTGGCCTCATTGGCACTGGTCGGCGTTATGCTTAATGGACAGATGGGGCTGGATAATCAACAAGAGGCCAGCATTAAGGGCAACCTTGGCAACGAGGTCGCCAACGATGAAATGCTGCTGGATACCAGTGATGAGTATTTAGATCTCTATGAGGATCTGGACTTTTATTATTGGCTGGCAGATACAGATATGGGTAGCACGAGTTAGGTTATGGGCTCTCTAAACAAAACCTCTGGTAGCTTTTTTAAGGGCAGCCATATTAAACAGCTTATTGTCTGTAGCGCGATTGCCTTCGCGTGTAGCGCACTGGCCAAACCGGAAGCTATTGCATTTGAAGAGCTCCCTCATGAGATTCAGGACACCCTGTCCCCTTTTGCCGACACATGGGAAAACATCAAACCTCAGCGGCAACAGATGCTAATCAGATTTTCCAAAGATGCAGATGCTGACATGCGCAAGCGTATAAAGCGCCATGCTAATCACTGGAAAGAGCTGCCATCCGAGGAGCGCGAAAAGGTACGCAAGGCCATCCGCAGGTTTGAAAATTTGCCACCCCATAAACGGGAGAAACTTCGTCAGCGCTGGAACAATATGCCGGCTGAAAAGCGCCATAGGGTAGATAGAGCACTTGATCAATATCAACAGCTATCTGAGGAGAAACGGAAAGAGATACGCGAAAAAGTGCGCAATATGAGCCCCAGGGAGCGCCGAGAGTTTCTCAAAGAGGTTAAACGTCAGATAGACAAGCCGCCTGTAGCTGATAAAGAAAAAAACCAGCAATAAAAAAAGGCCCCTTCAGGGGCCTTTTTTACAGCGCTTGCATCTGCTATCTGTGCAGTGCTATCAAAGAGCAGCCTCAAACTCAGGTAATGCAGCAAAAAGATCTGCTACCAGGCCATAATCGGCAACTGAAAAGATTGGCGCTTCCTCATCTTTATTGATAGCAACAATCACCTTGCTATCTTTCATGCCAGCCAGATGCTGAATTGCACCGGAAATGCCCACAGCAACATACAGATCCGGGGCAACTATCTTACCTGTCTGCCCTACTTGCATGTCGTTAGGTACAAAGCCGGCATCCACCGCAGCTCGCGATGCGCCTACAGCAGCACCCAGCTTGTCGGCAATACTATAGAGCATGTCGAAGTTTTCGCCGTTGCCCATACCGCGACCACCGGAAATAACAATCTCTGCAGCAGTCAGCTCTGGACGATCAGATACCGCCACCTCTTCGCCCACAAACGAGGACAGCGCAGCATCATGAGCTGAAGAGACAGCTTCAATGCTGGCCGAACCGCCGATTGCAGCAGCTGCATCAAAGGCTGTGCCGCGCACAGTCAAAACCTTGATTGCATCAGCGGACTGCACAGTGGCAATTACGTTGCCCGCATAGATAGGACGCTTAAACGTATCCGCACTGACCACAGCGCTGATATCAGAAACCGCCTGAACATCCATAAGAGCTGCAGCGCGAGGCATAATATTTTTTGCTGTGGTGGTTGCAGTGGCTAAAATATGGCTGTAGCCGGCACCAACTTCGGCAATTAAAGGTGCAATGTTTTCGGCTAGCGCATTGCCATAGGCGCTATTATCAGCGACTAGCACTTTACCTATGCCGGATACCTGAGCTGCCTGAGCAGCAGCATCCTGACAGGATTCACCAGCCACCAAAATATCTATATCACCACCAATAGCCTGAGCTGCGGTAACTGAGTTCAGGGTAGCAGCATTGAGGCTGCTATTGTCGTGTTCAGCGATAACTAAAATACTCATGAGACCACCTTCGCTTCATTTTTAAGTTTGTCTACTAACATTGCAACGTCGTCGACCTTGATGCCAGCCTGTCGCTCTGCGGGCAGCTCAACACCCAAAAGGCTTACTCGCGCTGCTGTGTCGACACCCAGATCTGCCGGTGTTGACATATCCAAAGGCTTTTTCTTAGCTTTCATGATATTGGGAAGCGAGGCATAGCGTGGTTCGTTAAGCCGCAAATCAGCAGTCACAATAGCAGGTAGATTGAGCTCAAGTGTCTGCAGGCCTCCGTCGATCTCGCGCACCACTGTGGCCTTGCCAGAGTCTATGGTTAGCTCAGAGGCAAAGGTCGCCTGGCCATAGCCAGCCAGAGCAGCCAGCATTTGGCCAGTCTGGTTGTTGTCGCCATCGATGGCCTGCTTGCCCATAAGAATAATATCTGGAGACTCAGAGTCACACACAGCCTTGAGACATTTGGCAATAGCCAGAGGCTCAAGAACATCATCAGTGTTAACCAAAATGGCACGGTCTGCTCCCAGAGCCAGCGCGGTACGCAACTGCTCCTGAGACTGCTGGGGCCCAATAGACACTGCGACGATCTCAGTTGCCACGCCCTTTTCTTTGAGGCGCACGGCTTCTTCAACCGCGATTTCGCAGAACGGATTAATAGACATTTTGACATTTGCCAAGTCGACATCAGTGTTGTCGGACTTGGGTCTAACCTTGACGTTGTAGTCCACAACGCGCTTCACGGCTACCAGTACTTTCATGGTCATCCTTTTTAGATTAGTAATTAAACTACGTTATTTTTAGCCCCGGTAAACCACCGCAGCCAGGTATTTTTGAGCCCGCCATAGTGCCTAGAAACCCCCAATAAATCAAGCAACTGAGATATCCAAAAGCGACTACCCAGTCAGGCTGAATCGCAGGCGCCAGCTACAAATTGTGGTTATTGATATTGACTATAGCTATGCCTATATGTTGTGCGTAAAATACGTCATATCAAAGCAAATCACCTTGGGAGAGAGAGTTTGGAACGCGAATTTATGGATTACGATGTGGTTATTGTCGGCGCCGGCCCCTCAGGCCTGGCCGCAGCCTGTCGTCTTAAGCAGGTCAACCCGGATATCAGTGTCTGTGTAGTAGAGAAAGGCTCTGAAGTTGGTGCACATATTTTGTCTGGTGCCGTCCTAGAACCTACAGCTCTCAATGAACTGTTTCCAGATTGGAAAGAGATGGGTGCACCAGTGGTCACTCCAGTAACCGACGACCATATCTTTGTGATGACAGGTGCCGAAAAACGCATCAAGGTCCCCGGGTTGTTTGCACCAAAAACAATGCACAATCATGGCAACTACGTGATTAGCCTGGGTAGGCTGTGCCGCTGGCTGGCAGAGCAGGCCGAGAACCTAGGAGTGGAAGTGTTCCCTGGATTTGCTGCGGCAGAGGTGCTCTACGGCGAAAATAACCAGGTACTGGGTATTGCTACCGGTGATATGGGTGTTGGCCACAATGGCGAGAACAAAGACTCCTATATGCAGGGGATGGAACTGCGCGCTAAGTACACCCTATTTTCCGAAGGTTGTCGCGGCCATCTGGGTAAGCAGTTAATTGCCAAGTATGCGCTGGATGCGGGTAAAGACCCCCAGCATTATGGTATAGGGATCAAAGAGCTGTGGAAGATTCCCGCCGAGCAGCATAAGCCAGGGCTGGTAGTACACAGTGCGGGCTGGCCCCTGGACGAGAGTAAATCCCAGGGTGGTGGCTTTCTCTACCATCTGGAAGACAATCAGGTCGCAGTTGGTCTGATCACTAATCTTTCTTATAGTAATCCCCATGTTAGCCCCTACGATGAGTTCCAGCGCTACAAGCATCATCCAGAGATCAAGCAATACCTGCAAGGTGGAGAGCGGCTAACCTATGGTGCTCGAGCTATTCTAAAAGGTGGTTTGCAGTCCCAGCCCAAGATGTCCTTCCCTGGTGGTCTCTTGATTGGTGACGATGCCGGCACATTGAACTTTGCCAAGATTAAGGGCAGCCACACTGCAATGAAATCGGGCATGATAGCCGCTGAGACTGTGGCCGCAGCACTGGCCACCGGCAGCAATAATACCGATCTTGAAGAGTACGCCGGCGCCTATAAGGCCTCCTGGGCCTACAAGGAACTGCATACCCAGCGTAACTTCGGTCCAGCCCAGCACAAATTTGGCAATATTATTGGTTCGGCCTACGCCTTTATCGATATCAATATTTTTAATGGCCTGCTGCCCTGGACTATGAGTGACAAGGTCGCTGACCACGAAACTCTAAAGCCAGCTAGCGAGTGCGCCAAGATTGATTATCCAAAGTACGACGGTGTTCTGAACTTTGACAAGGCCTCCTCTGTGTTTATGTCCAACACCAACCATGAAGAGGATCAGCCCTGTCATCTGGTGCTTGCGGACCCAGATATGCCCATCAACAAGAATCTTGAGTTATATGATGAGCCCGCTCAGCGCTACTGCCCTGCCGGGGTTTATGAAGTAGTGGCCAATGACGATGGCAGCCCCAGATTCCAGATCAATGCTCAGAACTGCGTGCACTGTAAAACCTGCGATATCAAAGAACCCAGCCAGAATATCAACTGGGTGGTGCCCGAGGGGGCTGGTGGACCCAACTACCCCAATATGTAGGCATCTCGCGAGGCAGTAAAAAGGCGGCCTCCTAGCAGATGGCCGCCTTTTTTAATTACCTAGATAACAGCCTACTCAGAGACGGCCCCCAATCTATACTGCTGGCCCATACTGGTGATGCACAGGTAAGTATCACCCTTTTCATCTACCACTTCCTGGCCCCAATCTATCAGCTGATAGTACACCGAGCGACTGAGCAGGCCCGCCAGATTATCCCTTACGCTGACCAGTGGAATCGGTGTCTGCATATCCTCTTCAGTATCAATCCACAGCGGATGATTTTCGCCGACCACAAACTGATCCTCGGTGGAGCTGCTGAGCACTATGGCCTGCTGGGACTCACGAACCTCCTGACTGGCCGAGACAATAAAAAATGGCGCTACATCAACGGTAATCTGCCACTTCTCCACTGGCGTCAACAAAAAATAGCTGTCGCCCTCACGCCTCAGAATACGTGAAAACAGCTTGACCAGGGCCTGGCGCCTGATCTCACCACCTTCATGGATCCAGCGCCCCTCTCTGTCAATGCGCAGATCCATAACCCCTGTGAGTTGTGGGTGCCACAGATGCACCGGCGGCAAACTGTCGGCAGACTGTTTCTGTTGCTCGAGCAGGTCGGCAAATAGATCCTCTAGTGCAGAGGTATGGGATGGGGTCATTACTTTACTTTTGGGCTGGCCTTGGTTTTTGGCCCAGTTTTGGGCTTAGCCTGTCTGTCAGGGCTGCGATACTGGCCACGATTGCCCATGGTAACCCCAATATTGGTGATAAAGTCCATCAGCTCTTTGGTGTCAGTTCGGTAGTTCCAGCTGGCATTAAAACACAGCTCCACTGCACCCTGAGCCAGAGCCCAGCAGGCCAGATAGTGAAAATGAGGTGGCACATCCTCAAGAATGCCCTGGCCGATCAGGCCGTTCATCAGCTCACTGAGAGACTCTTCATTGGAGCGCCTGGTCCTGTGCAGTTCGTCGATCTGATCTGCGATATCCGGGGCATCTAACAATCTGCCCTCAAGCTGTTGCACCAGCCGATCGAGCTCTGGTCGCTCTAGACGCGCCTCAAAATAACCCTTGGCTGCAGCCCCTGGATCGCCCTTCTCCGCCTTGACTATACCTGCCGCCAGACAGTTGGTAATGTTGCGCTCGTAGTCGAGCATAATGCGCGCAAGAATCTCGTTTTTGGTCAAGAAGTGCTTGTAGACGGTGCCCTTACCAATACCGGCCATAGCAGCGATCTTAGATACGGTGACAGAGTCGATGCTCTGCTTTAAAAATAGCTCCAGTGCAGCATCAATAATTTTCTGCTCACGGGCGAGAAACAGCTTCTTTTTCTCCCGAATTCGGTCAGCACTGGAGGTTTTATTGCTCATAATACAGGCGTTAATTCCTTATTTATTGACAACTATGACTCTAAAGCTAAAGCTTAATATCTCGATTGCTGGCGCGGACAAACTCTTGTTTAAGCGCTGCAAATGTTTGCACTGCCGGGAACTGGGGGAACTCATCGATAACATTCTGCGGTGCATGGAACAGTATACCGGCATCAGCCTCTCCCAGCATGGTTGTATCATTGTACGAATCGCCCGCTGCTATAGTTCTGTAGTATAGACTCTTAAGTGCAACGATAGCTTGCCTTTTCGGGTTGGCTTGGCGCAATCGGTAATTTGTCACTGTGCCATCAGCATCGGTCTCCAGCCTATGACAGAGCAAGGTGGGATAGCCCAGCTGCTCCATAAGTGGGCTGGCAAACTCATAAAAAGTGTCCGACAGGATGACCACTTGAAAACGCTCGCGCAACCAATCGATAAACTCAATGGCGCCGTCCAATGGTTTGAGCGTGGCAATCACCTCTTGAATTTCGTTCATGCCCAGACCGTGCTGACGTAGCAGGTCTAATCGATAATTCATTAGCACATCATAGTCTGGTTCATCTCTGGTAGTCTTCTTTAACTCTTCTATACCAGTCTTTTCCGCAAAGGCTATCCAAATTTCGGGGACCAAAACGCCCTCCAGATCCAAGCATGCAATTTCCACAATTTTACCTCACAAAAAATTTAAGCTGCACTCTACTCAAAATCCTCAAACTCCGCAATTGAAGCAAATGGTTATAAGGCTATAGCCGCTAATTCTTTTTACCTATTTGGTGGTTTTGTTATAGTCCCGGCCAATACCACCCCGGTATCTTTCGTAAAGTTGCCTAGGCAACCCGTTTCCAAAAAGCATCTAGAGAGATCTATTAATGAGCAACACAGCGGCAATCGACCTAACTGATATTGATACTGAACTGTCCCACCAGTCCCCTCAGGAAATTTTGCGTTACGCCCTGCAGAGCCATGACAATATTGCTATCTCATTCAGTGGTGCAGAGGATGTGGTACTAATCGAAATGGCTCATAAAATTCGCCCTGACATTCAGGTTTTCTCGCTAGATACTGGACGTCTGCATGCAGAAACCTACAGGTTTATCGATACGGTTCGCAATCATTACGGCATTCAAATTGATGTGGTTATGCCTGAATCAGCCGCAGTTGAGGCCTTGGTAAAGGAAAAGGGACTGTTTAGTTTCTATAAAGATGATCACAAGGAATGCTGTGGCATCCGTAAGATCAGCCCACTGCGCAAAAAATTGCTCAGCGTGGATGCATGGATCACAGGTCAGCGCAAAGATCAGAGTCCAGGTACCAGGGCCAGCGTGCCGGTTATCCAGGACGACAAAGCCTTCGCCCGACCCAATGACCAACTCACCAAGTATAACCCGCTGGCCAACTGGAGTTCGCAGCAAGTATGGGACTATATCCGTGCCTTCGAGGTGCCTTACAACGAACTTCATGATCGTGGCTTTACCAGTATTGGCTGCGAACCCTGCACCCGCTCAACTGGGCCCGGCCAGCATGAACGCGAAGGTCGCTGGTGGTGGGAAGAAGCCACCAAAAAAGAATGTGGCCTGCATGCGGTCAATATAGATCAGTAGACCGGCAGTTGCATATCGGCAAAAAAGCTCTCCTGAGCTTCCTTGGTAGGCAGAGCCATGGCTCTGTCTACAATATCCCGGGTCAAATGGGGTGCAAATGCGCTGATAAAATCGTACATGTAGCCCCTTAAATAGGTGCCTTTGCGAAACCCTATGCTGGTCACGCTGGCATCAAATAGATGGCCTGCCTCTATGGCTACCAAATCGGTATCCACCTCCGGGTCATAGGCCATATGAGCCACAATCCCAATCCCCAGCCGGAGACGCACATAGGTCTTGATCACATCGGCATCTGTCGCAGTAAAAACCACCTTGGGGCTCAGGTTTTTATTGCTGAAGGCATCATCCAGCTTTGAGCGACCGGTAAAACCAAAAACATAGGTGACTATCTGATACTCAGCCACCTGTTCAAGGGTAAGATTAGAGCAGTTGGCCAGCGGGTGATCCCTGGGTACCAGCACACATCGATTCCATCGGTAACAGGGCATCATCAGCAAGTCAGAAAACAGATCCAAAGCCTCAGTAGCAATCGCAAAATCCACGGTTCCATCTGCTGCTTTCTCGGAAATCTGTATTGGGGTCCCCTGATGCATGTGCAGAGATACCTGCGGGTATTTACTAATAAACCCCTGTATTACCGGCGGCAGCGCGTAGCGCGCCTGAGTATGGGTTGTGGCGATAGACAGGCTACCGCTGTGCGGGCTGTTGTGCTCCTGGGACAGCTGCTTAATACTCTCGACCTGACCCAGTATTTCCCCGGCTATTTTAAGTATCTGCTCGCCGGCTGGTGTTACTCTGGTAAGATGTTTACCGCTGCGAGAAAATATTTCGACTCCCAGTTCATCCTCGAGAAGACGAATCTGTTTACTAATACCGGGCTGAGAGGTGTATAGGCTGGCCGCTGTAGCAGAAACATTGAGATCATGATGGGCCACTTCCCATACATATCGGAGCTGTTGTAACTTCATGCTTTTTCCTCTCTATGTTTTATGTGCTGATCGTTGATCGATCATCGCGCTTGCATCCATTAACCAGAACCTGCCTAGAAAACCGCCATTTAAAAGTAATATACTCTAAAGCTATAAAAATATACAAATTTATTCCTTCATAGAATACCCCTCAGTTGTTAGAGTAACCAGATTATAGCCACCCATTATTTCGGTCCCCTCACGATGGATATTATTTTCTATATAGCAGCTGGTGCAGCTGTTGGCCTGGCCATAGGTTTAACCGGTGTTGGTGGCGGCTCGCTGATGACTCCCCTACTGATAATGTTTGGTTTCCCCTACAATGTGGCGATCGGCACAGATCTGCTCTACGCAGCTATCACCAAGGCGGGTGGCATGGCTTCTCATGCCAGGCGCAAGACCGTTAAATGGCGGGTTGTTGGCTTTCTAGCAGCAGGTAGCATACCGGCCTCTATTGTCACGGCCTTTACTCTCAACAGCCTGTTTACTGATTCCTCCGAATACCAGGCCATCCTCACCCGAAGTCTTGGCGTTATGCTAGTGCTTACCGCTGGCGTGATTCTGCTTAATGGACGGTTGCGTAAATCGAGAGTAACCAGCCCAAGCTCTAGCGGGGACTTTGTTGGTCGCCATAACGATGCTGTGGTATTTTTTGCCGGTGTGTTTCTGGGTATTTTTGTCACCCTGTCTTCGGTAGGCGCTGGGGCATTTTGCGCAGCCATACTTATGGTGCTGTACCCCAGGCTGCCGGCGCTACATATTATCGGCACAGATATCTCCCATGCCGTGCCACTGACATTAATTGCCGGGCTGGGGCATTACTTCTTGTTAGGTAATGTCGACTTTATGCTGCTGGGCTGCCTGTTGATCGGCTCACTGCCAGCCATCCATCTGGGCACCGCCCTGGCTTCAAGGATTCCAGGCAATCTATTACAGACAGCCATAGCCACTGTGCTGCTGGGTATGGGGATTAAATTTGCCGCTTTTTAGTCAGAAATTAAACAGTCCTGGGCCAAAGCGGACGAGAAACATGGCAAATAAAAAGGCGTAAAACAGATAATAAAATGGCGAGTGACGGCTGCGCACCTTCTGTTGTCTGGCGGCGCTGTCTGCCTGATCACGAAGACTGCGCTGTTCAATCTCGATTTCCAGAAAGTGGCGCTCTTCGCCTTTTGGTGTGTCGGCATAGCGCTTAAGGATCTGAGCATCGCTGAGTGTTTTCAGCTTGTTTGAGCGGATAAGGCGGCTACTGTCCAAGACTAGTTATCTTCCTGTCTGGCCTCATTGGCAACGCCATGAGGCACATGCCCTGTGGCCACATATTCGCTGGCCGAACTGCAGTGATCCTGCTGATCATCAAAAAACACATCGGCGCCAAAGGAATTTAAGAAATCTCCTTTGCTCAGGCCTCCCAAAAACAAACTTTCGTCAATTCGAATATCCCATTCTCGTAGAGTGCGTACCACTCGCTCATGAGCCGGAGCTGCTCTGGCGGTGACTAAAGCAGTGCGAATAGGACATTCTCCAGCCGGGAATTCTGCCTGCAAACCGTGGAGCGCCTGCAAAAAGCGCTTAAATGGGCCCGCATCCAGGGGCATGTGAGCGGAGGCTTTTTCATTGGCAGTAAAGGCATCTAGCCCCTGCTCCTTAAAGATTCTCTCGGAGGCATCGGAAAACAGTACCGCATCGCCGTCAAAGGCAAATCTCAGCTCATCGGATTCGCTGGGACCACTCTGAGATGGCAGTAAGGTAGCGGCCGCCATACCGCTGTCCAGAGCGCTGCGCACATCCTCTGCATGGGTAGATAGAAATAGGTCACAGCCAAAGGCAGAGACATATCTATAGGGACTATTGCCACCGGAAAAGGCTGCCCGGGAAATATTTAGCCCGTGATGAGCTATGGAATTAAATACCCGCAGACCCGTGTCAGCGGAGTTTCGCGATAGCAAAACAATCTCGACTTTAGGCTCGCCACCCAGTTTTTCATTGATACGCAGCAGCTTGGCAGCCAGAGGAAAAGCCTCACCGGGCTCGAGGATATCGTCCTCGTGTTCGCGCTGATATACAGAATAGGCAGCTACGCCCTGGTTTTCGTAGATGCTATGGCTCTCGCGCATATCAAATAATGCAGTGGATGATATGGCAATAACTAACTTTGGCCCTGCTGATTGGGACATTTTGCTCCCCTGCCTAATAATTTAACTGTTTTCGTTTAACAGTTGTGCCTCATCGGCAAAATACTCCTGAGTGAGCTTAAATACCACAGGCGACAGAAAAATAAGTGCAATTAAATTGGGGATGGCCATCAACCCGTTCAGGGCGTCGGTCATTTTCCACACCAACTCCAAACTCATCTGGGTACCTACAAAAATACCTATCACCCAGAGCACTCGGAATGGAGTAATAACTTTTGGCCCTAAAAGAAACTCTGCACAGCGCTCCCCGTAGTAGCTCCAGCCCAGCATGGTAGTAAAGGCAAACAGAGCCACACAGATCGACAGCAACAGATCACCAAACGGCAGCGCACCAGTAAATGCAGCCAGCGTCATTGCGGCACCCTGGGGCTCACCGCTCCATACACCGGTCACTATAAGTACCAGACCTGTCATGGTACAGATCACCAATGTATCGATAAATGTGCCTAGCATAGCAATGGTGCCCTGCCGCACCGGACTGTTGGTCTCTGCTGCGGCATGGGCAATAGGCGCTGAACCCAGACCAGCTTCGTTGGAGAAAATACCCCTGGCTATACCCATGCGCAGCGCCAACATTAGAGTGGCCCCGGCAAAGCCTCCAGTGGCCGCAGCGCCATTAAAGGCACTATCCACCACCAGAACCACAGCAGCGGGGATATCCGTGGCATGGATGATCAGAATCAGCAGAGTGGCGGAGATATACAGTAGAGCCATAAACGGTACAAGCTTACCTGCCACCACAGCAATGCGCTTGATACCTCCCAGGAGTACCGTACCCACCAAAACCGCCATCAGTAATCCACTGACTACAGTGGGTATTGCAAAGTTGGTTTCAAGTACCTGGGACACTGCATTGGACTGTACTGTATTAGCTAGCCCGAAACCGGCCAGCGAGCCAAACAGGGCAAACGCCATACCCAGCCACTTCCAGTTGCCACCCAAACCATTTTTAATATAGTACATGGGCCCGCCTACTTTACGGCCCAGCTCATCGGTCTCTCGATAGTTGACCGCCAGCACAGCCTCGGCATATTTGGTGGCCATGCCCACAAACGCGGCACACCACATCCAGAAGAGCGCACCAGGCCCACCCAGACCAATGGCCGTTGCTACTCCGGCAATATTTCCCATACCTATGGTGGAGGACAGTGAAGTCATCAGAGCATTAAAAGGCGTGATCTCGCCCTCCCCGCTGCTTTCGCGGCCCTTGAATAGCTGACGAAAGGCATAGGGGATATGGCTGATTGTCATTCCCTTAAGGCCGATGGTCAGATAGATACCAGTGCCAAGTAGCAGGGTCAGCATTACTGGACCCCAGACAAAACCATTTACCGTATCTACTATTTGCTCAAACATAGATGCCTCTTATTGTTTTTAGTAATTAAGCCTGTGCTGCTGGGCAAATAGCCCAAAAAGCCCGCCAGTGTGGACAAATACAATATCAGAGGCACTGTCGTAGCGCCCCTTGCGAATCTCTTCAACCATGCCATAAAAGGCTTTTCCGGTGTAGACCGGATCTAAAATTACCCCCTCCAGAGAGGCTAACTGCTTGATGGAAGCAAAGATCTCCGGGCCGGCCTGGCCATAATCTGGGCCTATATAATTGTCTTCGGTCACAATAGATAACGCACTGATATCCACTGTTATTGAACTCTGTTCAGACCAGTGCAGGATATCTTCGGTCACCTTATGGTGAAAATATGCGTTGTTATCACAGACAGCATATCCTTCCACCTGAGTCTCCATGCCCAGTAGATTACAGCCTAGGGTTAGGCCTGCCTGAGTGCCGCCAGACCCTGTGGCGTGAATAATATAACCGGGAGAAATACCCTGCTGCTGGAAGTCCTGTTGTAGCTCCTGAGCTGCAGCTATATAACCCCAGAGTCCTGTTCCATTGCTGCCTCCAGTGGGAATACTATAGGCCTTACGACCCTGCTCGATATAATGTTGCTGCCAATGGGCGAACAGTGCATCCAGCTTTCTGAACTCCTGGGGGCTGTAATGGGAAATCCTGGCATCCACCAGTTGATCAATCAGTAAGTTACCCACTGGCTGGGGGTCGGTATCGGAGCGCAACAAAAGGTGCACCTTAAAGCCCAGTTGAGTGCCGAGCACTGCAGTGGCACGACAGTGATTGGACTGGACTCCACCTGAGGTAATCAGAGTATCGCAACCCTGGGATCTGGCTTCGGCCAGCAGAAACTCAAGCTTGCGCACCTTGTTTCCGGAGGTAAGGCTGCCAGTCTGATCATCGCGTTTAATCCACAGCTGCGGGCAGTCCGCGCCCTCGGCACGAAGTTGCTCAGTAAGGCGATCCAAACGATAAAATGGTGTTGGTATCTGAGCCAGGTTGAGTCGGTCTGGGAAGAGAATCATGGTAATGGGGCCACCTGTGCGGCCCCAATTCGGCCGTGGTTACAAACCGGTTATATTGCTTTGATGGTACCCTTGGGCAGCACCGCATGAACTGCGGCCTTCTGGAACTTCAGCTCCAGGTTGTTGCTGACCTCAAGCACCACATAGTCCCCTTCGAGCTTGGTAATCTTGCCTAGCATGCCGCTGGTCATTACCACCTCATCACCTTTGCCGAGAGCCTCGACCAGATTGGCGTGCTCCTTTTGACGCTTGCGCTGTGGGCGAATAATCAAAAAGTACATAAACAGAAACAGACCACCAAACATAACCAGAGTGACCATAGGATTGGCTTCCTGGGGTCCGGCTGACTGGGCATAGGCACTTGAAATAAAAAACATCTGTAGGGTTCCTTAAAGGGGATTAAATTAAAATAAATTGCTATTAACTGAGATTTTCTTTTACCCAATTAAGGGCATCTTCATGGTGGGTTTTAGTTTTGACCTTTGCCATTACGTGGGCAATACGACCGTCTTTGCCAATAATAAAGGTCGAGCGTAACACGCCCATAAACTCGCGACCCATAAACTTCTTTAGGTCCCAGGCGCCGTACTTTTCAGTAATTGCATGATCTTCATCAGAGAGCAGAGTGAAGTTTAGCTCTTGCTTGTCCTCGAACTTGACCAGTCTATCCACGGAGTCAGGGCTGACTGCCAAGACCACAGTGTCCAAAGCATCAAATTCGGCTTTAGTATCGCGAATCCCACAGGCCTGCACCGTGCAGCCTGGCGTCATAGCCTTGGGATAGAAATACAGGACAACATTTTTAACATCTCGAAACTGTTTAAGACTGACCTTGTTGCCTCGTTGGTCCAGAAGCGTAAAGGCCGGAGCGACTTTCCCGACTTGAGCAAATGCCACTAATTTCTCCTTAATCCAGTTTGGTTGCTGAGGTCGAGTACTTTAGCAAACTTTTCCAGAACTCCGCCAATGAAACCATGGTTTATTTTGTGTAGAGCAAATAAAACAGCCAAAAAAAAAGACCACCCAGTGTAACTGGGCAGTCTTTATAGTACAGCGGCCTATAATCTATGGCAGCAAGTGCTGTACTGCATCTCTCTCTTCGGTCAACTCTGTCTCGGTGGCCTGCATTTTGGCTCGTGAGAAATCATTGATATCCAGACCCTGAACAATTTGCCAGTCGCCATCTTTGCAGACACAGGGGAAGGAGTAGATTAGACCCTCAGCAATGCCATAGCTGCCGTCGCTATAGACGCCCATACTTACCCAGTCGCCCTCTGCTGTGCCCAGAGCCCAGCTGCGCATATGAGCAATAGCTGCATTGGCCGCAGAGGCTGCGCTGGAGGCGCCGCGCGCATTAATGATAGCTGCACCGCGCTGCTGCACTGTGGGAATAAAGTCATCTTCGTACCAGCTCTGGTCAACCATATCTATAGCTGCTTGACCATTAACCTTGGTTTCATGGAGATCCGGGTACTGGGTGGCCGAGTGGTTGCCCCAGATTGTCATGTGGGTGACATCGTTGATTGTAGTGCCGGTTTTATTGGCGATTTGGCTCAGGGCACGGTTGTGGTCCAGGCGCGTCATCGCAGTAAACTGGCGAGGATTGATATCCGGCGCATTGCGCTGGGCGATCAATGAGTTGGTATTTGCCGGGTTGCCCACTACCAACACTTTAATATCTTTAGAGGCATTGTCGTTCAGTGCCTTGCCCTGGGCTGAAAATATTGCCGCATTGGCTTCCAGCAAATCCTTGCGCTCCATACCTGGGCCACGGGGACGAGCGCCAACTAAGAGCGCGTAATCGGAGTCTTTGAATGCCACAGCCGCATCATCAGTGCAGACCATCCCTGCCAGCAGTGGGAATGCACAGTCTTCCAATTCCATAGCCACACCTTTGAGCGCTTCGAGAGCAGGCGTAATTTCCAGCATCTGTAAAATAACAGGCTGATTAGGGCCAAGCATTTCGCCTGCGGCGATGCGGAACAGCAGGGAATAACTAATTTGTCCTGCTGCACCTGTAACAGTAACGCGAACGGGTGAGGTCACAGTTTGTCTCCGTAAATCTAATCGATGGTTGGGGGGGCTCTGAGTACTAGTATCCAGAGAGGCCGTTATTATAGTGCCACAGCAGAAAAATGCATCTCTGAGAGATGTTTAAACAGCGCTTACTGGGCTATAGAGTTTATTTATTAAACGAATAACAGGCCCAACTATCAGTCGTTAAGCCGCTGGTAAGTAGCCTGCATCTGACTGTACAGATCATCTTTGAAGGTGGCCGCACTGGTGTCCAGTTGAGCAACGATCTCCACCAGATGCTCATTGTCTTCTTTGCCGCCCCACTGCTTATGGTAACTACCGTCCTGATAGCCATTATCCTGGCGAAAGAAATTCAGCACATTTTTGCCTACATAGCCGACATAGAGTGTTTCAAAATCCATCTGAATACCGTCCATCAGACGGGCAAAACCTGCTATATCAAACTCCTTGGTAACCAGAGTCTGTGCAGTGAACTCCTCTAGATCAACAGCGAAGTTATCGCTGCCCTGTTGGCCATCAAAGCCCGCAACTACTCTTTCACTTATGGTATCTACCGAATCACCCGACAGCAGCAATAAGCTGAGACCGAAATGCCAGATATCGACTAATTCCAGAGCGATCTGGTCTACATCCGGAGTCTGTTTTTTCCACCATTTCCAGCCGTAATGATCTAACAGCTCTGCGCACTCAACCCAGATGGCTCTGTACCATTCAAAATTCTGGTCGCGCCACTCGGCATGTACCTTGGTATTCATATCACCCTGCAATTCAAGCATGGTTGCTAGCTGTTGTTTCATTGTTATTCCTTATGCGCGGACAAAACCGTTGGCCATTTTTTCATGGCCGATACTGGTGTTAGGGCCATGCCCAGTCACCACTACGGCCTCGTCGTCGAGACTGTAAATTCGCTCTTTAATAGAACTGATAATTTGATCGAAGTTACCTCCCGGCAAATCGGTGCGGCCTATGCTGCCCTGAAACAATGTATCACCGGCAATCAGGGTTTTATACTCTTCGAAGTAAAAACTAATCGATCCTGGAGTGTGCCCGGGAGTATGGATAGCCACCCCACCGCAGCAGCCCAGATCCTGATCATCCTGCAGATAGTGATCCGGATTCGGCAACTTGACCGGCGGTACGCCAAAGCGCGCGCATTGCTCTTCCACAATATCCCACAGAAACTGATCATCTTTATGCAGATAGATAGGCGCACCAGTGGCATTTTTAATTTCACCGGCTGCGAGAATATGGTCGAGGTGGGCATGAGTGTGAATAATGGCCACCACTTTTAAGTTTAGCTCGGTGATCAACCCCAGTATCTGGTCTGCATTACCGCCTGGGTCAATCACCAGAGCGCGCCCGGACAGGCGATCGCCTATTACCGAGCAGTTACAGCCCAGTGGCCCAACGGGAAATGTGCGAATAATAAACTGTGATTCTGCAGTGCCTAGCTCGGACATATGGGTTCTCAGTGGGAAAATCTATAGTGAGGGTATTCTAAACAATTGGTGAAAATTTTGCGTGGTAATTTCAGCCAGTTGCTCGAGACTCATGCCTTTTAAATCAGCGACGGTCTCGGCCACTTCGCGCACATACTGGGGCTCATTCTGTTTACCTCGGTGGGGAACTGGCGCCAGCCAGGGAGAATCGGTCTCTACCAGAATGCGATCCACAGGCACCCTGCGTACCACCTCTCGCAGCTCATCGGCACTCTTGAAAGTAACAATGCCGGAAAAAGAAATATAAAAGCCCAGTTCAATGGCCGCCTCTGCCATCTCCCAGGTCTCGGTAAAGCAATGCATTACGCCGCCAGCCTGCACAGGATATTGCTCTAGCAGCGCGATGGTCTCTTCACGGGCATCTCTGGTATGAATAATGATCGGCTTGGCGGTCTGCTGACTGGCCAGCAGATGGTTAATAAAACTGTCTCTCTGCCATTGATGGGTATCAGCGCTATAAAAATTATCCAGCCCAGTCTCACCTATGGCCACTACCTTGGGTGCCTTGGCCAGGTGTACAAGCTGTTCCACCTGAGGTACAGGCTGTTCAATTTTTTGCAGTGGATGCACACCCACAGAGGAGTAAACGTTGTCGTGTCGCTGAGTGAGGTCAACCAGAGACGCAGACGTGGCAAGATCCACAGCAACACTGAGGAACTGAGTAATTCCGCGGGCGCGGGCATCAGCCAACACGCTATCTAGGCCAGCTTGTCGATCGGATAAATCTAAATGATCGAGGTGGCAATGAGAGTCTACCAACATAGATTGTTTTTATTCTAGGTTACATAGTTAAGGTAGGATGCTGAGCATGCACCGTACCAGTTAAAGCTTGCTCTATCTGTAGTTTAAGCTCTGCCTGCTCATCGGTAAACTGCACGCCTACCCCTTCCTTTTGCGAGCTCCCTGTGCCCTGGTGCGCCACCCATATCACCTTGCCTGTCATAGGTATGGGATCTGAATGCAGGTAGATACTCAGCAGAAAGAACAGCTCGTCGCCCAACTCATGGCTTTTCTTGGTCGGGACAAACAGTGCACCGCCATCCACAAACGACATATAGTGCTCATAGAGCTCTCGTTCATCCTTGATTTCCAGCGCCAAAATACCGCTTTTACCGCCACTAAAGCCACTTCCTTTTGCCATTTTTATCTCCCTGACTCTAATACCGCCCAGCGACCGAGGTTGCCAATAGCTGGTACTTACTAAAAGACTAGCACATAGCTCAGAGCAGTCAGCCTCCTCTGCGGCGAAATACCTGCAGCCAATCCATAAACAGCTCTTCCCAGAGTAGCTGGGGATTTATATTCGAGCCGGATAGTACCCAGCTACGGGCTTTGCGCAGTTTATCAGAAAAATCAAATAGCGCTGGATTTGGGCTATTTTGCAACTCACCGGTTGCCAGCCTGTGTAAATAATTCATAAACCAGTCAAGCAATTGGTCGCTATTGAGCTTGTGACACTGCTGGGCGGCATCCACAGGAGACAGATCACCCCTGCGCACCTGCTCAACGGTTCCCTCGAAAGCTTGGCGCTGCTGCAGGCTGTCCCCCTGCATATAATCCAGGGCTAATAGCGGCCGCCCACCGGCGATCTCCAAGGTCTGCTCCGCCAGTGGTTGATCGCCACTGACCTCAGCCAGCCAGCGACTCGCCTGAGCTGAGTCGGGCAGCGGCAAAGCCTCCACCTGACAGCGACTGCGGATAGTCGCAGATACCAGACTGGGGCGATAGGAGAGCAAAATTAGTAGGGTTTGACCCTGGGGCTCCTCCAGGCTCTTGAGCAGCGCATTGGAGGCGCTGATATTCATGGTCTCTGCCGGGGCGATCAGGGCAACCTTCCATCCTCCCTGCTGTGCAGTCTTACTTAGCTTGCCCATAAGCTCGCGCACCTGATCTATGAGTATGGCTTTACCCTGCTCTGCGGGCTCGAGTATGGAAAGATCCGGGTGATTGCCCGCCATCATTAACTGGCAGCCCTTACAGGAGCCGCAGGCATATTTGCTCAGCTCCGCGGTGCACAGCAAGCGCTGTGCCATGGCATTGGCTATGCGCTCAACCCCGATACCTGGTGAGCCAGTAAGCATTATGGCGTGGGGCAAGCGGCCCTGATCCAGGCGCGAGATAAAGCCCTGCCACAACGACTCTTGCCAGGGCAGAGGAAGCGCCAGAGAAACCTGGTCCTGAGACTCTTGCCCGATCATTAGCCCGATTCCTCACATGAGTACCAAAACGCTTCCAGGGCGATACTTAACTCTCTCTGCACTGTTTGCAGGGGCTCTGAGGCATCAATAACCACGCAGCGATCTGGGTTTTGGCGGGCTATCTCCAGATAACCATTGCGCACAAGGTCAAAAAACTCAGTCTTTTCCTGCTCAAAGCGATCTGGGTCGCTGCGCGCGCTGGCGCGCTTTAAACCCAGCTCAACCGGGACATCCAGAATCAGGGTCAGATCTGGCCGCAGGCTGCCCTGCACAATAAGCTCAAGCTCTGAAATAAGGGCACCACTCATACCACGACCCGCACCCTGATAAGCGTAGGTGGCGTCGGTAAAACGATCACAGAGTACCCAGGCACCCTCGCCAAGCGCTGGTTCAATCACCTGGTTAAGATGCTGCGCACGACCGGCAAACATCAGAAGTAATTCCGCGGTATCACAGACTAACTCCTCTCGCGGAGCCAATAACAGCTCTCTGATCTGCTCTGCCAATGGCGTACCGCCGGGCTCACGGGTACACAGATAAGCTAGCTGCTTGGACTCCAGCCAGTCCTGGATAAACTGAATATTGGTGGTTTTGCCGACCCCTTCAGTACCCTCAATAGTGATAAATTTTCCGCGCATTTATGATCCCTAGGTATAGGTTTTACTGAGGTGCAGACTGATAATTCTGCGCTCGCTGATTAATTTGGTACTGCCTGACTGCTCTGAGATGCTCGTCCAGAGTATCCGAAAAATAATGACCACCATCGCCCCGCGCCACAAAGTATAGGCTAGAACCAGGCAGCGGGTGCAGCGCCGCAACAATGGCCGCCTCGCTGGGCATGGCGATAGGTGTAGGGGGCAGGCCTTTAATCATATAGGTATTGTAAGGAGTCCGCTGCTTTAAGTGAGCCTTGCGGATATTACCGCGATAGGCATCACCCAGACCATAGATTACCGTGGGGTCTGTCTGCAGGCGCATTCTGTTCTGCAGGCGGCGCACAAAAACACCAGCAATCTCTTTTCGCTCTGCTGCTAAGCCAGTTTCTTTCTCGATAATTGAGGCCATAATCAGCGCCTCGTAGGCAGTTTTGTAGGGCAGATTATCCTCCCGGTCTTCCCAGGCCCTATTGAGGACGGTCTGCATTTGACGATGAGCCTGACGCAATATATCAGCTGCCGAATCCGCAGTGCTGTAACTGTAGGTATCCGGAAAAAACCAACCCTCGGGGTGAGCTAGTTCAATACCGGCATCCGCCAGCAGCTGCCCAACTGTGAGATCGGCTATAGCGCCAAACTGCGGTACTTTTTGCAGCTGAGCCAGCCATTGCTTAAATGACCAGCCCTCAGGAAATGTAATCTGATACTGCACTACTTCGCCGCGATTAAACTTGTCGAGCAGGGATTTGATATTGTCACCGGGCTCAATCCAGTAGCTACCCGCCTGAATTGAGGCGCGGCCGGAAAATTTGGCGTATCTGGCCATCAGTTTGGGGCCTGAAAGAATCCCCTCAGCATGCAGCTTTCGATTAACCTGACTGAGATTACTGCCTCTGCTAATAGTCCACAGTCGCTTTGGCTCCCCTGCTTGCTGGGCAAGCACGACCGGCTGCTCGAGGTGATACTGAACATAGACATAGAGGCCAGCACCAGCCACCGTCAGCAGCAGTAAAAAGATAATTAACAGGCGAACAACCGATCGATTCATAAGTAGCAAGAATACTGCTGCGCGAGTGCAGATTGAAGTATTTTTGTCTGCTTACCTATAAGTTTACTGACCATAGCACCTGAATCAGGCTCGCCTATCTGGGTGACGGGTATGATTCCCCTAAGGGAGTTGCAGATAAATATCTCATTGGCCTGCTCTAACTGACTCAGAGATAGAGGCTCAACCGACACAGCTATAGCTGTGGCTGGAAATATGTCTTCAATAACCACAGCGCGCATAACGCCGGCCACACCGGCATTGTCTAGGCATGGAGTCACCCATCCAGAGTCTGTAAGAGCAAATATATTAGCTGAGGTAGTCTCAACTACAGTGCCATCAGCTGCCAGCATTAGGCCATCGCTATATTCATCAGAGCTCCATTCGCTGCGGGCCATCACCTGATCTAGGCGATTGAGATGTTTGATACCTGCCAGAGGCGGATTTATGGGCAATCTGTAGCTGCAGCGCCATAATTTACTACCCTGCTGTCTCTGCTGCCGCGCCTGCTGAGTATCAAACTCAGCATACTGACAGATAATAAGCGGAGAAATCGATGCCGGGCTCTGATAACCCCGCCCACCAGAGCCAGCGGTGATCAGTAGCTTAATTACCCCATCAATGATTCCCGCTGTGGCAAGCTCGGACTGGAAGTCATGCAGATAATCATTGATTAGAGGCGGCTCTAGCTCGATCCCCAGAGCTGCTGAATCAGTGTATAGACGCTGCAGATGGCGCTGTTTGAGGGGTAATTGACCCCCCTGGTAGCCAATAGATTCAAACAGACCATGTCCATAGGACAGCCCGCGATCTGCAGGTCCTATGGCGACATCTTTAGAGACGGCCAAAAACTGGCCATTAATACTATGATAGAACATGCATTGCTGCCTGATATCTATTGAGAGTGGATCCACCTAAAGGGGCACATTATAGGCGGCATTATGACAAAACTCTCAGGCATAAAAAAACCGCCCCAAAAGGAGCGGTTTTTTTGAATGCGAGACAATCAGCCGTTGGCGCTGATATAAGTAATGGCATCCTGGACCGTAGCAATCTTCTCGGCCTCTTCATCGGGAATTTCAGCATCAAACTCCTCTTCCAGGGCCATGATTAGCTCAACGGTGTCCAGTGAGTCTGCACCAAGATCTTCAACGAAAGACGAAGTCGTCTTAACGTCTTCTTCCTTAACACCCAGCTGCTCTGCAACCATTTTGATAACGCGTTCTTCAATGTTGCTCATCGTAATTCCACTCCTATAGGGGATCTGATGTCTAACTTGATAACGAGCTCAACCGACTCATTATTTGATAATCCTTACTTAGGGCGCGCATTTTACCTAACAAATCTTAAAATGCTAGTGCCCTTTTAAAAAAAGGCAGTTAAATCATTAAAATCAACAGTTTACGCCATGTACATGCCGCCATTCACATGGATAGTCTCACCTGTTATGTAGCCTGCAGCCTCCGATGTAAGGAAACTGACCACGGCGGCAATCTCCTCCGGGGCACCAAGGCGCGCCAGAGGGATTTGATTAAGCATAGCCTCTCTATTGGCCTCTGGCAGCTCCTTGGTCATATCTGTATCTATGAAGCCCGGTGCTACACTATTAACTGTAATACTTCTGGAACCTAACTCCTTCGCCAATGCCCGGGCAAAGCCCTCAACGCCGGCTTTGGTAGCAGAATAGTTGCTCTGGCCGCCATTTCCCATTGAGCCCACAACAGAGCTGATATTAATAATCCTTCCCCAGCGTGCCTTGGTCATGGCTCGTACACAGGCTTTAGAAAGACGGAAGACCGCGGTAAGATTGGTGTTTACAACATCTGTCCACTCATCGTCTTTCATACGCATTAGAATATTGTCTTTGGTGATACCTGCGTTATTTACCAGGATAGTAGGCGCAGCAAACTCCTCGTTCATAGCCTTGAGTACAGTCTCTACTGAGCTGGCCTCGCCGACATCGAGCACCATACCTCTGCCAGTTATATTTTTTTCCGCAAAACGCTGGCTGATTTTTTCAGCACCAGCCTCGGTAGTGGCTGTTCCCACCACAATGATGCCAGAGCGACCCAGGTCATCGGCAATCGCCGCACCTATGCCACGACTTGCTCCGGTGACCAGAGCCACCTTTTGTTCAACGGTCATACTTTACTCCCAAAAGTCATTAGATAGAGGTTAGTGCGTTGTCGAGACTGGCAATATCATCAGTCGACAGCGATTTAAGGTCGCGATCAATTCGCTTGGTCAGGCCGTTAAGTACGCGGCCTGGGCCACATTCGACAAAATGTTCAGCTCCAGCAGCCTTGAGCGCGAGAATACAGTCCACCCAGAGTACAGGTTTGTAAATCTGCTCAAGCATCAACGATTTAATAGCCTTTGCGTCCTGTTCAGGCTTGGCGGTAACGTTATGGATCACCGGTATGGTCGGGCTCGCAAATGTCGTACTCTCAACCAGCTCAGTCAGCTGCTCGGCCGCTGGCTGCATCAGAGAAGTATGGAATGGTGCACTGACCGGCAGGGCTAAGGCGCGCTTGGCGCCAGCTTCTTTGCAATTAGCAATGGCACGATCAACGGCGGCAGCAGAACCAGCAATAACCACCTGCCCGGGAGCATTAAAGTTCACTGCATCCACAATGCCATCGTCGCGCGCCTTGTCGCAGGCAGCAGTAATCACTTCGTCGCTGAGTCCCAAAATAGCAGCCATGGCACCCTCACCCACCGGAACGGCTTCTTGCATATAGGCACCACGGGCGCGAACAATTTTTACTGCGTCGGCAAACTCCACAGCCCCGGCACAAACCAGAGCAGACCATTCACCGAGACTGTGACCAGCCATCTGAGCGGGAGTTGGGCCGCCCTTTTCATTCCACAGGCGCCAGATAGCCACACTGCTTGCCAGCAGCATAGGCTGGGTACGCTCAGTCAGATTAATATCCGCCTGCTCACCCTGCTGAATCATCTGCCAAAGATCATAACCCAGGACATCCGAGGCTTCCTTAAAAGTTGCTTCAACTGCCGGGTTTAGGCTGGCTAACTCTGCCAGCATGCCAATTTTTTGCGACCCCTGGCCGGGGAATACAAACGCTAAATTACTTTTTGTCATAGGTCCTCTAGTTAGTTTTGGCCGTCTGATTATGCTCGATCATGCTCTGAAGTATAGGCGACAAAACCTCTGGCAGATTGTGTTTAGCGGCCTCAATGGCCACATCCAAGGCGCAGCCAAAGGCGATTTCATTAGCTCCACCATGACTTTTAACCGTTACGCCATTCAAACCCAGCAGATAGGCGCCGTTGTAATGTGCGGGGTCCAGTCGCGATTTTAGAGCCTCCATTGACCCGCCCAACAGTAGTGCAGCAAGGCGGTTTAGCCAATTGCTGGTAAATAGGTCTGCCACCATAGCACTGACCATGCGCGCTGCGCCCTCGGTAGCCTTCAGCGCAACATTGCCACTAAACCCATCGCAGACAACTACCTGCGCATCACCGCCAAATAGTCCGTCACCTTCAACATAGCCGCAGTAATTAATCAGCGGCTCTGCTTTCAACAACTCTGCTGTCTTTTTAATTACACCATTGCCCTTGTTGGCCTCTTCTCCAACATTGAGCAGGCAGACCCTGGGCCTTGCAATCCCATCTAACTCGCGGGTAGTCAGAGAGCCAAGCACAGCAAACTGGGTTAACTGAGCAGGCGAGCAATCGAGATTAGCGCCCAGGTCGAGAATATAGGATCGACCAGCGCTGGTAGGGAATGTGGTGCAGATAGCGGGACGAGAAATACCAGGCAGGGTCTTGAGGATTACCAGCCCCAGTGCCATCAGTGCACCAGTATGACCCGCACTAATGCAAGCATGAGCCTGACCATCGGCTACTGCCTGAAGCGCCAGGCCCATAGAGGAGTCACGTTTGCTGCGAATTATACTGGAGGGGCTGTCATCGTCGCCTATTGAATACTGGCTGTAACAGGTGTCTATACGCGATAGCACGTCCACGGCAGCAGGGTCATTAAGCGCCAGATCCAGAGCCCGCTGCTCACCAGTAACCAGTGCAGAGACATCTGGGTGTTTGCGAAGCGACTTTACCAACGCGGGCACTACAACGCGAGGACCAAAGTCCCCGCCCATAGCGTCTACGGCAATTCTGAGCGAAGTTGCCAAGAGAGATCTATCAGTTAGTCGGCGTTAGTCTCAACAACTTTGCGACCGCGGTAAAAGCCATCCGCAGTCACATGGTGACGCAGGTGCTTTTCACCGCTTACTGAATCTACAGATACAGTGGCAGCAGTCAATGCATCGTGAGAGCGACGCATGCCTCGTTTGGATCGGGTTTTGCGACTTTTCTGAACAGCCATGGGAACTCCTAAGCAAAAATTAAGCGCAGCTGACTATTTCTTCAACTGCAGTAAAACATTAAATGGATTGTCCGAAACAACCTCATTACCAGTGGCTTCTACCTCTATAAAGGTATCCCCGGTACATTCACCCACAGGGTGATAGTTAACCAGAGGTAGCGCCAATAAAATCTCATCCTCAAGTAACTCATAGAGGTTGGCCAGCTTGTCCACCACAAGCCAGGGCTCATAGTTAGCCGCGACCCGGTTTAAATGGTCTTCAGACCAGATTACCTGAACTGCAAAGTTAGCCTGCAGCTTGAGCTTAACTGGATCAAGACAGCGCTGACAAACTGTCTCTACTGTTACCTGAGCCTTGCCTTCGGCAATTTTGGCTCTGGACTCATCTAGACCAAACTGGATACGGGCCGTTAAAGGGCCACAAATCGCACTTACCGACGATTCCAGCCTGGTAAGATCAGCTACATTTACCGTTCCTTCAAGAAGGTTGCCCTGAAGAGCCAGTTTACGCGGATCAATTTGATTCGGCAGTGCCATAATATCGGTGGTACCCAGTTAGGCGCGCATAATAGGGTCAAGACTATGATCTGTCAAAGAAAAACTCGTAAAATTCCCAACCGGCCAGCGCTGCCTGCAAGGGCCAAAAAAGGTAATATGACGATCCTAAAGTCCAGACTCGTCAATGAGACAATATATGAGCAAGCTAATTTTGGCCTCCTCCTCCCCCTACCGCAAAATGCTTTTGCAGCGACTGGATATTGCTTTTAGTTGCTACTCGCCCAATATAGATGAGTCGCCAGACCCTATTGAGACGCCAGAGGCACTAGCTCAGCGACTGGCCACCGAGAAAGCTAAAACAGTGGCGGAAAAATTCCCCGGGGCCATTGTGATAGGCTCAGACCAGGTCGCCGAGCTCAATGGCCAGATGCTTGGCAAGCCCGGTAATCATCAGCGCGCTCAGCAACAGTTGCGCGCTCAGTCTGGTCAAACACTGCTATTTCACACTGGTCTGGCACTGGTGCAGCAGCTTGCCGACGGCAATATAAAGCAGATACAGCTGGTGGATACCACCCAGGTAAGTTTTAGGCAGCTCGATAACCATCAGATAGAGCGCTACCTGGAGCGCGAGCAACCCTATGATTGCGCCGGTAGCTTTAAAGCGGAGGGCCTCGGCATTAGCCTGTTTAAGGGCGTTTCCAGCCAGGATCCCAGCTCACTAATTGGCTTGCCGCTGATAAGTCTATGCACAGCATTGAGGGAATTTGACATGGACGTACTCTAGATAAACTATAAATTACTTTAGATAGATTTCGTAACTATATGTTTATTATATATATTCTAAAATTCTAGAGAAGTCATCAAGGCAGGCGATAGGCTGATATTTCATTAGTCTGGAGCCATCATGTGCACCATAGCTAACAGCAATCCGCGGCATTTTGGCATTTACTGCCATTTGCATATCAAACTCAGTGTCACCCACCATTATTGCATTATCCGGCGCTATGCCCTGCTCTGCCAGCAACTCCTCCAGCATCAGCGGGTGAGGCTTGGAGCGAGTCTCGTCAGCGCAGCGAGAACCATGGAAAAAGCCAGTGAGGTCTGTGGCCTCAAATACTCGGTTTAACCCTGCGCGACTTTTTCCGGTAGCCACTGCCAGAAGGTAACCGGAGTCTCGCAACTGTTGCAAGCTGGACATCACCCCCGGGAAAAAATTGCAGGGACTGCTGTCCTCACGGCGGTAATACGACGAATAGCTGGCACTAAAATCTGCAACCATAGGCGCATCAGCGGACGGAAACAGATGCCTGACCGCCTCGCTGAGTCCCAGTCCAATAATCTCTTTGGCCTGATCAAAACTGGGCTGGGGAAGCTGATGCTCTTCAGCGGCAAGCTGAATACATCGAGTTATGCGCGCCACAGAGTCTGAAAGGGTTCCATCCCAGTCAAAGATTAACAGTTTTGTGGCAGTCGGCTGCTTGTGCATAGCTTTTTCTGAAGGCTTATGGTTGTTTAGTTGCTTGTTTATGAATATTTACTTCTTAAATAAGATTACTCAGCACAGCAGCCAGCTCTTTTGATAATGGTGCCTCAATATCCACCCAGTCTCCAGAAAGAGGATGCCGGAAGCGCAGACTGCTGGCATGCAAGAACAGGCGTTTTAGCCCCGCATCACGCAAGCTCTCGTTAAAGTGCACATCACCATATTTAGGGTCTCCGGCAATTGGCTGGCCCGAGAACTGGCAGTGAACCCTTATTTGATGGGTTCTACCGGTTTCAAGCCTGATATGCAGCAGACTGGCATCTTTATAACGTTGAGCAATTTTAAAATGAGTCACCGAGGGCTTACCCTCTGCATCTACACGCACAATCCGCTCGCCTGAAGATAGCTGGTTTTTCTTTAGGGGTGCATTAATAGTCGCTTTGCCCTTGGGCCACTGACCCTTCACCAACGCCTGATAGCGCTTCTCAATCTGATTGCGCTGCATAGCTGCCTGTAACTCCAGTAGCACGGCACGCTTTTTGGCAAGCATTAGGCAGCCCGAGGTATCTCGGTCCAGCCTGTGCACCAACTCAAGAAATCTGGCCTCTGGACGCTCGGCACGCAGTGCTTCTATAGCTCCTAGGGAAATACCACTGCCACCATGAACCGCCAGCCCACTGGGCTTATTAATAATCAGTAGACCCTCATCCTCAAAGAGAATATTTTCGGCTAAATAACGCCTAAGCTGCTTGCCGGGAACCGGTGCGGCTCCACGCTCGGCAACTCTTATCGGCGCGATTCTGACAATATCACCTCGCTTAACTCTGGTATCTGCCTTCACCCTGCCTTTATTAACCCGCACTTCCCCTTTGCGCAGCAGCCTGTAGATACGCGACTTGGGAACCCCTTTAAGGTGGCGTATTAAAAAATTATCCAGGCGCTGGCCCTCATGCTCGGGGCCAATCTCAGTAAAAGACACCCTGGAGAAATCCGCCGCAGAACTATCCTGCTGCTGGTTAGACTGGTTATTAAACTGAGATTTTGAATCTGATTCAGACAAGATAAATCAACTATAGAGGTTAGAAAACCGCGCCATTGTACCTACCTCAATTAGAATCACCCAACTAAATTATGGGTTTCAATTGTAGCTGCGTGCATTTGTTGCTATATTGCGCCGCGATGTCCCCGGACCAGACGCCAAAAATTGGCCGCCCCGGGTGAGACTGCTCCCAGGTTTAATGGGGTAAAGAATAAGTGACTACCTGCCATAGCTATGCAATTAGGTCATGTAAATGACCAAGGCATTCGCAGGTAATCAACAATAGCTGAGTGATCTCAGCCAGTGAAAATAAGTTTAGAAACAGGATTAGAGACCAGATACTGCCGTTTTAGAGCGCTGTCTTTAAAAAAACAATCGATTGTATTTATCTTTATCGACTGTATATAAGACGAAATAAGCCACTCAAAACGTTGAGTCACAGCATCTGGCTGTTTAAGAAACGAAAGAATTTTAAGACATTGTTATTAATCTGCGTCGATTGAGGCTTTTACCCAACGTCGCTGAAAGCTGATAACCAGGCGCTCAAGCACTAGCAATTGCGACTTTTATATCAGCATTAATCTGTTTAATAACGCTGTCTAACAGGCTACAGATCTATTTTGGACTGGCCAGCCCATTCCTTAAAAGCCCCGATGTTAATGGCTTTTAAGGTTTTTGGTACTGCTAAACGCAGGCTGGTGGTTACGGGATCTAGCCCTTTCGCTTTGACCTCCCCTTCTGACTTTTTTCATCTGGCTCTCACTCTCAACAATGAGAATAGGTGAACTATGAAACGCATGTTAATTAACGCCTCGCATACAGAAGAAATGCGAGTTGCCATGGTCGATGGCCAGCGGCTGTATGATCTGGACATTGAAAACCGTACCAGAGAACAAAAAAAATCCAATATCTACAAAGGCAAAATCACCCGAGTAGAGCCCAGCCTAGAGGCGGCCTTTGTCGATTACGGCGCCGAGCGCCACGGCTTTTTACCCCTCAAAGAGATCTCTCGAGAGTACTTTAAAAAAGGCGCCTCTGAGGGTGGTCGTGTTCGTATTCAGGACGCTATTAAAGAAGGCCAGGAAGTTCTGGTTCAGGTAGAGAAAGAAGAGCGCGGCTCCAAGGGCGCAGCGCTGACTACCTTTATGAGCCTCGCCGGACGCTATCTGGTGCTAATGCCAAACAACCCTCGAGCCGGTGGTATCTCACGCAGAATTGAGGGCGACGAGCGCGCCGATCTGCGTGAAGCCATGCGCGGCTTAAATATTCCCGATGGCATGGGCGCTATAGTTCGCACCGCTGGTATTGGTCGCGCCACAGAGGAACTGCAGTGGGATTTAGACTATTTACTGCAGCTTTGGAATACCATCACAGAGGAAGCCGATGGCTCCAAAGCTCCCCATTTCCTGTTCCAGGAAAGCAATGTGATTGTCCGCGCTATTCGCGACTACCTGCGTCAGGATGTAGGCGAAGTTATAGTTGATAGCGAAGAGGCCTATGCCCTTGCTGCGGCCTTTATTGGCACTGTGATGCCAGACTTTACCAGCAAGGTGAAGTTCTATCAGGAAGAGATTCCACTGTTTAACCGCTATCAGGTTGAAAACCAGATCGAGACCGCGTTTTGTCGTGAAGTGGGCCTCCCCTCTGGTGGCTCAATCGTTATCGATGTGACTGAGGCCATGGTCTCAATCGATATCAATAGCGCGCGTGCCACCAAAGGCGGTGATATCGAAGAAACGGCATTTAACACCAACAAAGAGGCTGCGGAAGAAATTGCCCGCCAGCTGCGTCTTCGAGATGTTGGCGGCCTGATTGTTATCGACTTTATCGATATGCTCAACAGCAAGCACCAGAAAGCCGTTGAGAATAAAATGCGCGATGCGCTGGTAATAGATCGCGCCAGAGTTCAGGTGGGTCGTATCTCGCGCTTTGGCCTGCTGGAGATGTCTCGCCAGCGCCTGCGCCCCTCTCTGGAAGAAACCATGTCCAGGGTCTGTCCTCGCTGTAATGGTCAGGGTACCATTCGCGGTACCAGATCACTGGCACTGTCGATTTTAAGGCTGGTTGAGGAAGAAGCTCAAAAAGAATCCAGCCGTGAAATCCGTGCCATTGTGCCAGTGCCTGTAGCCACATTCTTGCTTAACGAGAAGCGCAGAGAAATCTCAGATATAGAGTCACGCAATAAGATCCGGGTAACCGTATTACCAAACACAGAGATGGATACGCCACACTATGAAGTGGTGCGTATTCGCAATCAAGACGAAGATACATCAGACTTTAGTTACAAAATGGCCCAGGAGTTAAGCAAGCCAGAAATTGAGGTTGTATCCGATTCGGCCGATGGCGCAAAAGCTCTGGCACAGCCAGCAGTAAAGACCATAGTGCCATCCAAACCTGCCCCTCAGGTGGCACAGTCCAAGCCTGAAGAAACCAAGACACCGGGCCTGGTTAAGCGCCTCTGGGACAGCATGTTTGGTGAAACCAAAGTTGAAGAGGAAGAAAAGCCCAAACCCAGAAGCAATAACCGCAACAACAGAAATCGCGGCGGGCAAAACAATCGCAATCGCAATAACAATCGCCGGTCGAATAACCGTAGTGATGACAGCCGTAAAAACAAGGATGCCCAGGGCGAAGGCCGCAATAACGGTAACCGTGGCAAGAATAGTGAGTCTCGCAATGGTGACTCGCGCAGCAATGAAAATCGCCGCAACAGTAACAATCGTCGCAACCAGACAAAAAATAATGATGCTGAGTCGCGCAATGCAGCCAAGGAAAATAAGCAGACCGAAACTCCAGAGAACAACAGCGCAGCACCTCAGGGCGATCAGTTAAAACGTCGCCCAGATGACAAGCGTCGCGGCCCCCGCCGTCGTCGCCAGCGACAGGATGTACCTCAGGATATACTGGACAAAACAGCTACAGCTGCTTCAGCCAATGAGACAGAGACTGCAACACAGGCACCTGCCAAAGCAAATAATGCTGAGCCGAGCAAAGCGTCAGCGGCTGCTAAAAACTCTGCCGAGGTAAAGCCAGCGACTACTAGCGAGGCGCCGGTGGCGACTGCAGACAGCCCGGAAACCGCAGCAGAAAAACCAGCGGCAAAGCCTAAGCGTAAACCTGCCAAGCCCAGAGCTCCGAAGAAAGATGCCGTTGAGGCTCCCAAGAAAGACACAGCTGAGGCTCCCGCTAAAGAGACGGCTGAGGCTCCCGCTAAAGAGACGGCTGAGGCTCCCAATAAAACAACAGCCAGCGTCTCTGCAGCAGATATGCCAGTGGCCAAGGCCGATGCTGAGACTCAAGCGCCAGCGGCAGAAGATAAGCCAAAGGCCAAAGCAAAGGCCAAGCCAAAAGCTAAAGCCAAGGCCAAACCAAAAGCGAAGCCAGCTGCCGCAGACAAGCCAGCAGAGGGACCTCGCGCCAGTAATGACCCTCGCCAGCGACCCAAGCCAGTGGCTAAGGTCGAGGTCAGCACTGAGCGGCCCACTATCCCAGCTCCACAGGCTGCGGATTCAAGTACTCCGCTAACCGCAGCACCAAAACCACCAGTGGCACGGGCATCCAATGATCCCCGCAAAAAGCGCAGCGCTGAAAAAGCACAGCCAAAGACCACTACAGATGATGCTGTAAGCGCGCAAAGTAACGAAAAATCACCAAAGGAGTAATTGTTGCTTGTCAGTGCAAAAAGGCGCTGTATAATCAGCGCCTTCAGATTGTCAGGGTAGAGAAAATATATCCTAATTAGCAGAATCAGGTGGGATGGCAGAGCGGTTGAATGCACCAGTCTTGAAAACTGGCATACGTTAATAGCGTATCTAGGGTTCGAATCCCTATCCCACCGCCATTTTAAAAAAGCCCCTTTTTAAGGGGCTTTTTTTATGGTCAATATTTAACTGAATAGTCTCACCCTGGGATCACTAAGCATCATCCAGGCAGAGCTGACTAACTTGCTATTCAGTTATGCATATGTTTCGCTAGAGCAGATATCCCAGCATAGAATTCACACTAAAGGATCTCATCATGGACTTTACTCCACGTAAAATACTCAGTGCCGCCGCCGCACTTTTTTCCCTAATCGTAATTTTTTCATCTTTTGTCATAGTAGATGCAGGCTATGTAGGGGTTGTTAAACGTCTGGGGGCAGTTCAGCCAGACTACCTGCCCGAAGGCTTTCATATAAAGACGCCGTTTGTCGAGGGCATTCAGGAGTTCGATGTGCGCTTAGCCAAGGTGCAGACAATTGCTGGCGCCTCATCGAGAGATCTGCAGGTAATCACCACTGAGATTGCTGTGCAGTATTCTATGATCGCGGACCTAACACCAATGACGCTGCAAAAAATTGGCACCAGAAAAATCGTAGAACGCACATTGATCGAACCTGCGATTATGGAATCGGTCAAAGCTATTACCGCTCTGTATACAGCTGAGCAGCTGATTACTCAGCGAGCGGAGGTAAAAAACAAGATTCAGGACAGAATAAATAGCTTTCTCAATGAAACCTTAAAAGAGAAAGAGCTGATGGGCGCGCTGGCCATAGCCAATGTGGCAATTACTGACTTCGATTTCTCCGAGGAATTTAACCGCGCCATTGAGGAGAAAGTACGTGCAGAGCAGGAGGCACTAAAAGCCAAAAATGAGAAGCTGCGCAGAGTCACTCAGGCTGAGGCAGCTGCTGCAGAGAAGACTCTTGCCGCTGATGCCAAGGCTTATGAAATCAAGGTGGAGTCACAGGCCAGAGCTAACGCAATCAAGCTAGAGGCGGAGGCGCTAAAAGATAATCCCCAGCTGATTGATTTGCGCATTGCTGAGAAGTGGGACGGCCAGCTGCCAAAATTCTCCGGTGGTGATGCTATACCACTGCTAAATATAGATGCACTTGAACAATAGACTCCAATCAACCAAGACCTCAACGGGAGATAAAAATCACCATAGCCTCTTAGGTTCAGATATAAAAAAGGCTGCCAAGGCAGCCTTTTTTATTACTCAACTTTTTACAAGCTAGATAGCCTGTAGACTAGCCCATCTCTTTAATGCCGTAGAGATCAAAGTGAAAGTCTTCACAGGTAGCTGTGGCTTCAAACATCTCACGAGCCTCGCCACCCTCGGCCATCCATCCAGCCATGCCGGCCGCTTTCTCTTCTTCACTGCGCCAGAATGCACCCTGGTAGAAGTCAGCACCTATATAAGCGCCCTCTGTAGTAGCAGGATCAAACATAGGGGTCAGCGAGGTGCTCATAAAACCATTGGCTCCTGCGGCTGCACGTCCAGCGGCAACCCAGTCAACAAATACTGCTTGGGCAGAATCCACATTGGCCATGGTCATACCTTCATTAAGCTTGCAGAACTGGTACATAGCCTGGAACGGTCCTGTCCCCTCCCATTCTGCGGCCGGAGCAACCACTTGCTCAACCTCAAAGAGGAATACTCGCTCCGGATCACAGGTCAGAGTAGCATCATGCTTGGCGGCAAAATCAGCAGCTTCATTTTCAAGCCACTCCTGCCAACCCGCATCACGTGCTTCCTGGCTGGCCCAAACATTGGCCCAGATGCCATCGTAATTGTCGTTGGGCTCTTTTGGAATCAATCCAAAGGCACCAGAGGTTTGATGCTGTGAGGCCGCTTCACGCGCATTCCAATCAGCATTGAGTGCCATGTGGTTTTCCTGGGAATAGTTTTCACCCGCCTTGCACCACATATATTCAACCAGCATATTTGACGGCTCAGCCGCTGGCTCTTCGACAGCCGCTACAGATACTTCTTCTTTTGCACAGCCAGCTAACAGGGCCAGCAGTGCGGTTAAGGTCAGTAAATTTTTCATTGGTATTCCCTCAGTTTTATTATTAGTTATAAGATTTTTCATCGTACCTAATGCCAGCGACCTATGCTGACACAGGCTTTTACGCTTGGTCAATCGATACTAAGTCCTTGATACAGTTTGATTTAAACCTGATTAGGCCGGTAATGCAATGATGGATAGCACTTAAAGGGAATGGACTCTGCCAGGAAAATGGCTTTAACCAACAAACAGGATATGTGTCCCGTGAGGGACTTGAACCCCCAGCAGTCGCTTAGGAGGCGACGGATTTATCCAGTTAATCGAACGGGACATAGTCCATAGTATAAGGTACCCGACAAAAACCGCCAGCACAGAACGTCCCTAATAGGCTTAATATCCTTTACAATCCGCGCTATGAACTTGCTGCTGTTAGAGCCCAATCAAATCTTCAACAACCAAGCATCCATTGCTGGACGCCAACTCGAGCATCTAATAAAAGTGCAGAGAGCTGCGGTTGGCGATACAGTCCGACTGGGCATGCTAAATGGATTGATGGGCCAGGGGTGCATCCGCGCCATAGATTCAGAGCAGGCCTTGCTGGATATTGAGCTTGATACAGAACCGCCATCGGCCCTGCCGATGACATTAATTCTTGCCCTACCACGACCCAAGATGTTGCGTCGCACACTGCAGACGGTGGCGGCTATGGGGGTTAAATCTATCTACCTGATCAATTCCTTTAGGGTTGAAAAAAGTTTTTGGCAAACCCCTTTTCTTGCGCCTGAGGCTATAGAGGAGCAGCTTATTTTAGGCTTGGAGCAGGCCAGAGACACCTCTATGCCTGCGGTGCATCAGCGCAAACTTTTTAAGCCATTTGTGGAAGATGAGCTGGCAGAAATTATTGCTGGCTCACAGGCACTGGTGGCGCACCCTATAGCCGATAGAGGCTGTCCCGTAGATTGCCAGAGCCCAGTCACCCTCGCCATAGGGCCAGAGGGGGGCTTTATCCCCTACGAGATCGACAAGCTCAACCAGACCGGCTTTGAGTCTGTGCATCTGGGGCAGCGAATACTGCGGGTGGAAAATGCGGTGCCTGCCCTGCTCTCCCGACTTTTCCCGGCCTAGGCCGAGCCAACAGACAGTTTTATTTGCGGCGTCGCGGCGCTGAGCGCGATGATCTGGACTGGGCGCGGGGCTTTCTGGACTCACGCCTCTGCACCTCTTTCTCTCGGCGAGACTCGCCCGGTACCAAGAATGAAGCGCCAGAGCCAATTAAATCTGCCCTGCCCATACGCCGCAGCGCTTTGCGCAACATCGGCCAATTGTCTGGGTCGTGGTAGCGCAAAAACGCCTTGTGTAAAGTGCGCTGCTCTTGGGTCTTGGCGCTGAATATCCTTTCATCATTATTGCGCCCCAGGGGTTTAAGCGGGTTTTTCTCGGTGTAATACATGGTGGTTGCAGAGGCCATGGGCGAGGGATAGAAATTTTGCACCTGGTCCACACGAAAATCATTGTTCTTTAACCAAAGACCCAGACTCATCATATCTTCATTAGTGGCACCAGGGTGAGCGGAGATAAAGTAGGGAATCAAATACTGCTTTTTATCTGCCTCTTTAGAAAAGCGCTCGAACATCTCTTTAAATTCGTAGTAGGTGCCCATGCCTGGCTTCATCATCTTGGTTAAAGGGCCATCCTCAGAATGCTCTGGAGCAATTTTCAAATAGCCGCCCACATGGTGGGTAACCAGTTCTTTGACATATTCCGGATCTTTTACGGCCAGGTCATAGCGCAGCCCAGAGGCTACCACTACCTTTTTAACCCCCTCCAACTCGCGTGTTTTTCGGTATAGCTGGGTAGTGTGCTTATGGTCGGTCTCTAGGTTTACACAGATACTAGGATACACGCAGGAAGGTCGACGACAGGTCTCTTCAATCTTTTTATCTTTGCAATTTAAGCGATACATATTGGCGGTGGGGCCACCCAGATCGGAAATAACGCCAGTGAATCCGGGAGTTAGATCGCGAATCTTTTCCACCTCGTCGAGAATCGACTGCTCAGAGCGGCTCTGAATAATACGCCCCTCATGCTCGGTGATCGAACAGAAGGTACAGCCCCCAAAGCAACCACGCATAATATTCACCGAAAAACGGATCATATCGTAGGCAGGTATCTTGCTCTCGCCGTAGGATGGATGAGGTACACGCTTGTAGGGCTGTTCAAACACCCAGTCCAGCTCTTCGGTCTCTAAAGGGATGGGCGGCGGATTAACCCAGATATCGTTGCGTCCCTGATTTTGTACCAGTGGACGAGCGTTGCCCGGATTGGTCTCACGATGAAAGATCCTGTCCGCATGGGCATAGAGCACAGGGTCATTCACAACCTGCTCATAGGACGGCATACGGATATAGGTAGTACTGGGATCGGTCTTTATTGCCTGAGTATCTGGAATAATCGACAGAGGCTTGGCTTCAGTCTCTGGCACCGCTTCGGCCTGAGCCTTATCGGCTTTTACGCGAATCTCTTTGGCGTCATCGCAATCACTGGGATGAGCACCCTCATAAGGGTTTTTCTGCTTATCTACCCGCCCAGGTTGATCTACAGAGGTCGAATTAATCTCACTCCAGCCCTCAGGTATCTCTCGACAGAGAAATGCGCTGCCACGCAGGTTTGTAATCTGGCGAATATTCTCACCGTTGGCCATGCGATGAGTTAACTCAACCATGGCGCGCTCGGCATTGCCATACAGCAAAATATCTGCCGTAGAGTCCATCAGCACGCTGCGCTTTACAGTCTCGGACCAGTAATCGTAATGCGCCAGTCTGCGCAGACTGGCCTCAATGCCGCCAATAACTACGGGTACGTCCGAAAATACTTCCCGACATTTCTGAGTGTACACAGTCACCGCGCGGTCAGGACGTTTACCCCCTTCATCCCCCGCCGTATAGGCGTCGTCATGGCGCAGACGGCGATCTGCAGTATAACGATTAATCATTGAATCCATATTGCCGGCGGTCACCCCAAAGTAAAGATTGGGTTTGCCCAGTGCACGAAATGCTTCCTTATCGCGCCAATCCGGCTGCGACAGAATACCTACTCGATAACCCTGAGATTCCAGCACACGGCCAATTACTGCCATACCAAAACTAGGATGGTCAACATAGGCGTCGCCTGTCACCAAAATCACATCGCAACTATCCCAGCCCAGCTCATCCATCTCGGCGCGACTCATAGGTAAAAACGGCGCCGGGCCATAGCATTCTGCCCAGTACTTGGGGTAGTCGAAGAGTGATTTTGAGTTAGCTGAAAATGCCGCCATAACTGGAATCCGCTGTTATCACAGGTGGGTTGTCAAAAATCGGCGCCATTGTAGCGGATTTAGTCTGTCAATGAGTGATATTTGATAGATCCAAACGGTTGTTTAAAAGTACTTGCAAATGAGAATCAATATTATTACCATTTAACCCAGCAATCGATTGACCAATCAACAGTTTAATTAGAGACAGACTATGACTCTTTGGGATCTTACACAGGGCGCCAGCGCCAAAGTCAGCCGCTTTAAATCAAGCATTGAAAGTGGCTACCGCACTCGCCTCAGCGAGCTGGGCTTTCACCCAGGCGAGCAGATTGCCTGCGTGCTGTCACCCAGCCTGGGTGCACCCAAGCTCTATCGCGTCAATAACACCGTCTACTCATTAGATGACAGTATTGCTTCGTTAATCGAAGTTGCCTAAGTAAACCCCTCCCCTGATGTCTTCGACTCAAGCCTCCAGGATTGCCCTTATTGGCAGCCCCAACAGCGGCAAGAGTCTGCTGTTTAATCGTCTGACCGGTCTCAATCAAAAGGTCGCCAACTTTCCAGGTATCACCGTTAATATAGCCTCAGGGCAAAGTCTGGATAACAACAGCATTCAGTATCTGGATTTCCCTGGCGTCTATTCCCTGCAGGCAATCTCCGGCGAGGAGAAGGTCGCTGTTGAAGCCTTTACCAATGCCCTCGAAGACAATCTGCTGGATGCCGTGATCTGTGTGGTCGATAGCACCAGGTTGGAAAAAGGTCTTATCTTCGCCCTGCAGGTGCTAGAAACCTGCCATAAATACAACAAACCTGTACTGATCGCCGCGAATATGGTCGATGTACTGGATCAGCATGGCATGCGATTTGATGGCTCTGGTCTAAGTGAGGCTCTTAAGGTAGCAGTGTTGCCCCTGTCAGCCAAGAGCGGTGCAGGCCTCGAGCAAATCTCCCAGTCATTGGCTGATTCCAATGTGCCGCCAGAGAAGTTTCAGAGCGATATTATTGCCAGTGATGATTCAGTAAATCATTTGCACGCCCAGGAGCTGGCGGAAAAATATGGCCCCAAAGGGGATCTGTTAATAAACACTCAGACGCGACTGGACAGTTTCTTTCTGCACTCCTGGCTCGGTGGGCTGAGCTTCCTGGTCATAATGTATCTGCTTTTCCAATCTATCTTTACCTGGGCTGCACCGGTAATGGATGCTGTAGAGGCCTCTATCCAGTGGCTGGCCTCTGTGGTTCTACCCCTTTTGCCCGTAGGCGTTGTCAGCGACTTTACATCCGATGCGCTGTTTGGTGGCATCGGCGCCTTTTTGGTATTTGTGCCGCAGATATTTGTGCTGACATTGGTAGTGGGCATGCTTGAAGATAGCGGCTATCTTGCGCGTGCAGCAGTTATTTGCCACAAGCCTCTGCGCTTTTTTGGCCTCACTGGCAAGAGTTTTATCCCTATGCTATCCGGCGTGGCCTGTGCTATTCCCGGCGTCTATGCAGCGCGCACTGTAGAGTCACCACGCAAGCGCTGGCTGACCTATTTGGCAATCCCTCTGATGCCCTGTTCTGCTCGACTGCCTGTGTACAGCCTGATTATTGCCGCGTTTATACCGGCGCAAAAGGCCATGGGTGGACTAATTGGCTGGCAGGGTCTAGCTATGTTTGGTATCTACCTTTTTGGTATTCTCTGCGCCCTGCTAGTCACTGCTGTGGTGTCACGCAGCAATGCCGAGCTGCAGACCGACCTGCCTTTTGTGCTGGAGATGCCACCCTACCGCCTGCCCTCCTGGCGGCCATTAATTATCAATGCCTGGAATCGCAGCAAGCACTTTGTAACCAAGGCTGGCAAAGTTATTTTTGCGGTTACCCTGGTTATCTGGGTACTGGGTTATTTCCCTAACTACGGAACCTCTCTGGGTGATTCTTGGCTGGGCACCATGGGGCAATGGATTGAGCCTGTTTTTGCCCCCTTTGGCTTGGACTGGCGCTATGGCGTAGCTATCCTTTCATCATTCCTGGCGCGAGAAGTATTTGTCGGCACCCTGGGAACCCTATTTGGCATTGAAGGCGCCGAAGAAAACTTCACCTCTCTGGCCCAACAGATTCAGGAGAGCGGGCTACCCTTAGGCGCTGGCGCTGCCCTGCTGGTATTTTTTGCCATCGCATTACAGTGCGTCTCCACGTTGGCAGTACTGCAACGGGAAACTGGCTCCTGGCGACTGCCAGCACAGCTTTTCGTCAGCTACAGTATTTTTGCCTACACAGCAGCACTGGCGGTATTTCATCTGGTGGAACTGCTGGTTTAATTCCCCTGCAAGAGCAGCGTCTAAGCAGTGCTCTGTTCAAACATAACATAGTCACAGAGCTTCATACCGCAGTCTTTATAGGTTGCCTGAGCCTTGCTGTTTTCGGTTTCAGCATAGAGTCTAAAACCACAGACTGGGACAGATGAAGCCTCAGCCATGGCCTGAAGCTGCTGATACATGGCGCGATAGATGCCCTGGCGACGATACTCTGCCTTGACATACACCGACTGAATCCACCAGAACAAACCATTGCGCCAGTCAGACCATTCATAGGTCACCATCAATGTGGCTGCTGGCACAGAGTCGACCTCAGCAACCAGATAGAAACCAAACTGGGGGCGCTCGAAAAGCCCTTCAACACCAGCCAGGGAAGCCACAGGGTCAAGTATTTTATCCTCTGTTTCCAGAGCCATAGCGCAGTTATGGCTACTCAATAACTGAGCATCTTCAAGGCTGGCTGTGCGTATTTTCAACATCTTAGGTCGTCCTCAGAACAATGGGTTATCAGTGATCAAATTAAACCATTGATGCCAGCAATTGGCCATTGCGTAAAGCCATGGGAGAACTTAGAGTAGCCGCCTAGCCAACAATCCAAGCCAAACAATACAGAGTCAAGATGCAGCCAGTTAGAGTCAAGGATATTGCCTACCAACAGGATAGCGCGCAGTTATTTAACGGGCTGCGCGACCTGCCAGAGGCTATCTGGCTGGATAGCGGCAAACCGCGAAGCCTGCAGGGCTGCTTTGATATTATTTCAGCCTGCCCAGACCAACTATTGGAAACCAGGGGCTCAGCAACAAGAGTCACTGATGCCAATGGCACCAGCGACTCCAGCGAAGACCCCTTTCAGCTAGCCAGGCAATTGCTTGAGCCCATGCTCGCTATCGAGCCCTGTGCTGAGATACCCTTTGTGGGGGGCCTTTTAGGCTACTTTGGCTATGATCTGGGGCGCTCTGTTATTGATATACCCAGTACCGCGACCATAGTTGCTGATCTGCCTGATATGCGAGTGGGACGCTATCTCTGGAGTCTGGTAGTCAACCATCAGGCGCGGCGCAGCCAGTTATTTTTTCACCCTCTGTGCCCCCAATCACTAGAGGCCGATATCAGTGCACGAGTTGCCAAGATAGAGAGCGATGATTTATCCAAAAGCCAAGGATTTAAACTAGGCAGCCCCTTTAAGGCGACGCTTACCAAGGATGATTATCGCCAATCTATAGCCACCATTAAGGACTATATCGCCAGTGGTGACTGCTACCAGACTAACTTTACCCAGCATCTTAGCGCACCCTATCAGGGGGATTTATGGCAGGCCTATCTAGCACTGAGGGAAGCGACACCGGCCCCCTACGGTGCATTTTGGCAGTGGTCAGACCAGGCCATCCTGTCTGTATCACCTGAACGCTTTATCAAGACTGATATCGAAAACCAACAGATCAACGTGGAAACTAAACCCATTAAGGGCACCATGTTGCGTGGCTCCAGTATTGAGGAAGATCAGGAGAATGCCATACAGCTGGTTAATAGCAGCAAAGATCGTGCGGAGAACCTGATGATTGTGGATCTATTGCGCAATGATCTGGGTAAAAACTGCAAACCCGGCAGTATTCGTGTCCCCAAGCTATTTAGCCTGGAGAGCTTTCCCAATGTTCATCATCTGGTAAGCACAGTGAATGGCGTACTGCGCTCCGATCGGTCAGCTATAGATCTGTTGCGCGATAGTTTTCCCGGCGGCTCTATTACAGGCGCCCCCAAGAAGCGCGCCATGGAAATTATTGAAGAGTTGGAGCCGGTAAGGCGCTCTGTGTACTGCGGCAGTATTGGCTATATCAGTGCATCCGGCCGCATGGATACCAATATTGCTATTCGCACCCTGGTAGCTGATGGATCCAGCATACACTGCTGGGGCGGCGGCGGTATTGTGGCGGATTCCGAGGCCGACGCTGAATTTGAAGAATCTATGAATAAAATTAGAGCGCTGCTCAACTGTCTGGAAGCACTCTAAAATAGCGCCGAAGCAAGTATCAGACCGGCTGTCCCTCGCGCCAATCCGGGTCAGCGATATCGCCCTTTTCATCAAGCTGTGGGTAAGCCAAGTTGTGTTTCTGACAGTATCTGGCTAACAGGGGCTGAGTCCATTCAAACAGTATTTTTTGATAGCGATCATCTGGTAATCTGCGCTGACTGTAAAACCCCGCATCCTCTCTCTGCCGACGCGCCTCCGCCAAAATGATGGCGCAGGCCACACTGACATTAAATGACTCCACCATGCCCAGCATGGGCACATTAATGCGCTGATCAATATAGGGCGCAGCAGCATCGCTGATACCATATTTTTCGGCGCCCAATAGCAACGCTGTTGGCCGGCTGTAATCAATCTCTCGATAGTCCACCGAATCACCGGCAGTATCCGCAGCGACGACCTGATACTGACTGGCCTTCAGAGCCTGCAGTGGCTCAGTCACATCCCGATAAACATGAGTCTCGACCCATTTATGAGTGCCCATAGTAGTACCTGTATGGGCGCGAAAAGTGGCGTCATCCAGCGCTGAATGCACTTCCATAATACCCACAGCATCGCAGGTGCGCACAATGGCCGAAAGGTTTTGGCCTTTGTGCACAGAGTCGCTAACCACCGTAAGATCAGGCTGGCGCAGGCTAAGCACCTCGACTACCCTATTAAAGCGCTCTATGGTCACAGGCCCTGTCTCTGTCTAAACCGGCTGACTGGCTTGCTGATAGGCAGCAGCCACTTCTTGGGCAATAATCTGAATACCCTGCTCAACGGTTTTGCCATCCTGAGCATAGGAAACGCGAATACATTCCTGTTGATGGCGCCAGTCTGAATCCATGCCGGGGAAAAAGTTATGCCCGGGAACCACCAGCACACCGCGAGCTTTTAAGCGCTGATAAAGCTCCTGGCTAGTAATCGGCAGGCCATCAAACCACAGCCACAGAAATATTGCGCCCTCGGGGCTGTGAATACGATAAGGCAGGTCGCCAAGGGCTTGCCTAAACCAGCTTACCGTCTGCTCGGCCCGCTGCTTATAAAATGGCCCCACCAGCTGCCTGCTGAGACTGAGTATCTCGCCAGAGCTGAATAGTTCGCGGGCAATGGTCGGCCCCAGATTACCGCAGGCTAGACTGACAACAGTGTTGGCATTGCTGTAGGCCCGCACTATTTCCTCGCGGGCGACAATAATGCCAGTACGCACACCGGGTAACCCCAACTTGGATAAACTCAGCACCAAAATCGTATTGTCATTCCAATGGGGTTTTGCATTATTAAAAAGTATTCCTGGAAATGGTAAACCATAGGCGCCATCGATAATAAAGGGAATATCGCCGGCCGTAGCGATCTGATCCAGGTGCTCTATCTCACTGTCGGTCAGCACATTGCCCGTGGGGTTGGTCGGCCGTGACACGCACAGAGCAGCTGTAGTCTCACTGCTAATGTCCAGCCTGGAAAAATCCACATGGTATTTGAACATGTTGCCGTCGAGCAGCTCAATCTCGGGCCTGGTAGCACTGAAAAAGTTTTGTTCAAGACCTATGTCGCCATAGCCAATATATTCCGGCGCCAGGGGCAGGTGGATAGATTTATGGCTGCCATCGGGCATCTTGCCGGCGAGCATATTATAGAGAATAAAAAACGCCGACTGACTGCCATTGGAAATGGCAATATTGCGCTCCGACAGATTCCAGCCAAATTCTTTTTTGAGCAGACTGGCGATCTGACCACGAAATACCTTATCTCCCTGAGGTGACTGATAAATACCCATCAGGCTATGCAGCTGCTGCGGATCGGCCAAAACAGATTCCAGGCGCTGCTTAAAAATTGCCTCAGCCTCGGCAATACGGCCGGGATTGCCTCCGCCCATAAAAATCATATCCGGGTTTTCATTGAGCGCGGTGCCCAGGTCATCCATCAGCTCGACAATACCGGTTGCCGCGGTGAATTTTTCGCCAAAATTAGATAGTTTCACAATCGCATCCTGTCATTCTCAGCTGCTCTCCATATATCTGAAAGTAAAGTTAACTCTTGGCTCCTGCAGTCCCGCAACCTTGGCTATGCGGTGCTGCCAGTGAGCCTGTATTCCCGCGCCCATCAGCAACAGTGAGCCATGGGGCAAGGAGATAGATAATCTCTGTTTACTGTGATTGTGGCGCAGTTGAAACACTCGCTCAGCACCCAGGCTGAGGGAGGCGATCACTGGTGCCGGCCCCAACTCGGCCTCATCGTCAGCATGCCAGTCGACACTGTCCCTGCCATGGCGATAATAGTTTACCAGCGCACGGTTAAAGGGCTTATCTGTGTGCTGCTCCACAGCCTGTCTGAGGCTATCCATCCAGCCTGGGAACGCCACAGCCTGGAGCCGAATATTAGAATAAGTATAGCTGGTCTCAGGGTCGCCGAACCAATTTTGCAGTCTGGGCAGCGGAATGATCCTCCCCATAATTCTTATGCTGTCCTCACGCCAGGGAGTTTTATCAATAGCAGTTTGCAGTAGCTCATCCGCCTCAGTGGCAGACAACCAGTTTGGCCAAAATCTAATCTCGGCACTGCCAGCCTCTGAACTCAAAGGTACTGGGATTATCTGTTGATCAAATAGATCCAAGACTATAAACCTATCAGTGCTGGCCATAGACGCGTGGCTCAATCTCCAGCGCAACAGAGAATCGCTCTAGCACCTCAGACTGAATGCGATGCGCCAGGCCTAGCAACTCAGGCCCAGTACCACCCTGATTCACCAGCACCAATGCCTGATGCTGATGCACGCCAACATTGCCGGAGCGCATGCCCCTAAACCCTGACTGATCGATCAGCCAGGCTGCAGGAATCTTGGCCTCATCATCAGCCACCTGGTAATAAGGCATCTGTGGATTGGCAGCCAATAGTTGCTCAAGCCGCTGCGGGCCTACCACTGGGTTTTTAAAAAAGCTTCCTGCATTGGGAATATCGACCGGATCTGGCAGTTTGGCGCTGCGTATGGCACAGACAGCGGCACTCACAGCCTGTGGACTGGGTTGCGCCTCAGCAACCAGCGCCTGAGCCAGAGCTGGATATTGAAGATTAACTTGGGGCTGCAGCGACAGTGCCAGAGTCACCTGAGTAATTAGGTAGCGATCTTTGTATTTGCCCTTAAAAATGCTCTCGCGATAGCCAAATTCGCAAGCCTGCCGGTCCATGGTCACAGCCTCGCCGGTGACAATATCTATGGCCCGCAAAGAGACAAAAACATCACAGAGCTCCACACCATAGGCGCCGATATTCTGAATAGGTGCTGCACCCATATTGCCCGGGATAAGTGACAGATTTTCCAGCCCATACCAGCCCTGTCGCAGGCAGTGCTCAACTGCTTGATGCCAATTCTCACCGGCGGCAAATTCAATATGCAGGGTATCATCGAGTCTCTCGACACAGGAGATACCTTTTAGATCCATACAGATAACCAGCCCAGCTATATCACCGGCCAGTACAAGATTGCTGCCACCACCCAGGGCCATCACCTGCAGACCCTTTGTCCGCGCATAGTCAAGGGCCTGAGCAATCTGCTGCTCACTAGTCACTGAGCAAAAATACTCCGCACGGGCAGGCAGTGCCAGGCTATTGTAAGCCTGCAGACTGATATTAGAGGCTATTTCAATCACTGACTGTCCTGATTCAGCTGCTCAACTATACGCTCTAGCAGGCCAGCTGAGGCGTCTTCAACAAGATCCAGCACCAGCGCAAAACCATTTTCACCACCATAATAGGGGTCCGGAACCACCGCCTGGTCCCTGTTTTCGGCTTTTGTGCAATATCTGAGAAATAACTCAAGCTGACCCTGAAACCCCTCTGGTCTCATAAGACTTAGATTACTGATATTTTCATGGTCCATACCAATAATATAATCGAACCGGGCAAAGTCATCCGGCTCTACCAGCCGGGCGCGCAGATTGGACAGATCGTAGCCCCGTTGCGCTGCCTGAGCACTGGTGCGCTTATCCGGAGCATGACCCAGATGCCAGTCACCAGTACCGGCGGAGTCTACCTCTATCTGCTGGCCCAGCCCGCGACGATCGACCATTGACTGGAACACACCATGGGCAGTGGGTGAACGGCAAATATTTCCCAGACAGACAAAAAGCACAGAAATTTTATTCATACAACAAACCGCTAACAATTAACGTATATTATTAATTAAATTCTTTAACTATATGTTTTATATAGCTTTTTAATTTAATATTTTACGCAGAGGCTATTACTCTGGACGCGTGATCTAGATCCTCTGCAGTATCTACACCGGGAGGGACCGATTCAAGGGCATCGGCCACATGGATAGCTACAGAATTCCAAATAAAACGCAACTGTTCTAGACATTCGGCCTGCTCTGTAGGCGCCACTGGCCAGCTAACAAATTTAGTTAATTCCGCTACTCTGTAGGCATAGATACCTATATGACGGCGCGCTAGATTGGCCTCGGGCATTGCCTGGCTATTATTGGCAAACTGATCCCGCGGCCAGGGAATTGGCGCGCGACTAAAATATCTTGCCAGACCCTGACCATCGGCCACCACCTTAACCACGTTAGCATTGCAAAAATCCTCAACGCTCTCTATGGGTTCGCACAATGTTGCCACGCCAGCCTGAGTATTGGCCGCCAGATTAGACGCTACCTGATTGATCACCGCCGGTGGTATCAGAGGCTCATCACCCTGCACATTGACCAGTATCTGGTTATCTTCCAAGCCCAGTATCTGCGCCACTTCCTGCAGTCTATCGGTGCCAGAAACGTGTTCTGCACTGGTCATACAGACCTCTGCACCAAAGGCCAGAGCGGCGGCCTCAATACGGCTGTCATCTGTAGCTATCACCACCCGCGCCGCGGCGCTTTTGCAGGCTTGCTGCCAGACTCGCTGAATCATGGGCAGGCCCGCGATATCTCGCAGAGGCTTGCCCGGCAATCGGGTCGACGCAAAACGCGCCGGTATCACAACCATAAACTGCATATGTTAATCCTGTGCATCATTGTTGACGGGCTGATTTTTAGGAGAATCCTTAGCCTCAAGGCCAGCTTTAGCAATAAAATCATCAACAAAGCTGCCGTCCAAAACCATTTCTACTTCCAGTACCCAGAGATTGTCAGGATAGGGGTCGCCCAGCTTCACCGCATCTTTACTGGTAATTATCACCGGCAACTGATCATTGTATTCCAGATCACTGTGACTTAGATCCTGATGATCATCTTTGCTGTGCAGATGCACCTGCAAGCCCAGAGACTCCAGACTGGCCGCAAAGCGCCGAGGATTGCCTATGGCAGCCACCCCATGAACAACCTTAGATTGACGCCAATTGGCGGCAGCAACCTGGGTGTTAGACGCTAAATGGTGAAATACTCTGGGCTGCAACTCAACAGTCCCATCAGCGCGAAGCCCGGGAATCTCTTGCGCACCATTGATCAGTACAAAGTCCACCTCTAACAGGCGCGCCGCAGGCTCTCGCAGTGGTCCGGCTGGCAGAGTGCGGCCATTGCCCAGACCTCTGGCGCCATCAATCAGGGCTATTTCGATATCTCGGTGCATTGCATAGTGCTGCAAACCATCGTCACTGAGCACAGCATCCACATCAGTCAGGGCCAGCAGATACTCCACCGCTGCAGCTCTATCTGGTGCTACCACAATCGGGCAGCCCACAGAGGCCAACTCCAGAGCAAGTAACCTGGGCTCGTCACCGCACGCGGCCACCTCTGTATCAACAGTGACCTCAAGGGGATATCGCTGAGCACGGCCGCCATAACCACGGCTAACTATGCCTGTCTTGATGCCTCGCGCGGCCAGAGCCTTTACCAGAGCAATAATCATCGGGGTTTTGCCACTGCCACCCAGTGAAATATTGCCTATCACTGCAACCGGCGCGCTAAAAGCCTTACCCTGAAATCTCTTCTGTAAGCGGCGGCGCCTCGAGCTTGCCAGACGACTAAACAACCAGCTAATGGGTCGCATAAACAGCAGCCACCAGCTATCTCTATGCCAGGCTCTCAGCAATCGTTGCTCGATAGACAAACCATTGGCCGCAGACAAATCTAGACCGCCTCAGACTCATCAAACTGGTTTTGGTATAGCTGAGCATAGCGCCCTTCTTGAGCCAGCAGATCAGCATGGCTACCCTGCTCAATGATTTCGCCCGCTTCCATTACCAGAATCCGGTCGGCCTTCTCAACAGTGCTCAGGCGATGTGCGATCACAAAGGTGGTGCGGTCCTTCATCAGAGTTTCCAGTGCCGCTTGAATATGGCGTTCAGAATCTGTATCCAAAGCGCTAGTAGCCTCGTCAAGAATAAGAATAGGAGCATTTTTCAGCACTGCACGGGCAATAGCGATACGCTGACGCTGACCGCCGGAGAGCATAACTCCATCATCACCAATATCTGTGTGGTAACCCTGGGGTAACTGTTTAATAAAATCATGGGCATGGGCCACCTTGGCTGCGGCCTCCACCTGCTTGGGATCACAGCCTGCCAACTCGCCATAGGCTATGTTGTCAAAGATACTGCTATTAAACAGAGTGACGTTTTGACTGACTATGGCAATATGCTGGCGCAGATTAGCCAGAGCATAGTTATTAACATCCTCCCCATCCAGCAAAATACTGCCTTCCCCATGATTGTAGAATCTGGGAATTAAGCCCACCAGAGAGGTCTTACCACTGCCCGAGGAACCCACCAGCGCAATGGTTTCACCGGGACTAACGGTAAAATTGATATTGCTTAGCACCAGGCGGTCAGTATTTTCGTAAGCAAAGCTTATATTGCTAAATTTAAACTCTCCCTGAACAGAATCCCTGACCAGAGTGCCGCTATCCACCTCAGCCTCTGAGTCAATAATCTCAAAGATTGATGCCGCTGCAGCAATGCCCTTTTGAATGGAGCTATTAATCTCTGTCAGCTGACGAATAGGTTTAATCAACATACCAGAGGCCACCAAAAAAGTGATAAAGCTGCCGGTGGTCATAGTCTGCAGGATGGTTGGATTAAGCATAAACCCGGTAATAGCGCCAAATGCCAGAGACACTATCAACATAACCAGAGGGTTGCTGATACCTTCGGTCAGAGCCATCTTCATATTTTGCCGGCGATTGCTGTGACTGGCCAGCTCCATTCGCTGCCTCTCAGAGTCCTCAGCGCCAAATACACGCACCTCCTGGTAGCCATTAACCACTTCCTGAGTTACATGGGTTACATCACCCATGGCCGACTGAATTCTGGTACTTATCATTCTAAAACGCTTGCTGACGAGGGCAACAAGCAGGGCGATTAGCGGCATAATGGCAATAAAAAATAAGGTGAGCTTCCAATTTACATAAAATAAATAGCTCATCAATCCAATTACCAGGCTACCCTGCTGCAACAGGGTTTTGAGTGCCTTGGTGCCCGCTTCGGTGACCTGCTGTACATTGAAGGTCACCACAGATACCAGATGACCGGCCATAGAGCGATCAAAAAAGCCAAAGGGTAGCCTGAGATATTTATCCAGAAGATCCACGCGCATAGCGTGCACCAGAAAATTAGCCACATAGGCCAGCCCATAACTACCGATCAGATAGCCCAGTCCGCGCACCAGGCTGACCAGGATCAAAAATACTGGAATCACCATCCAGCTCCGATCGACGATAGACTCACCAAATAGCATGTCGGCAAAAAAGGCAGTCATACCCGTGGAGGGTAAATCGGAATCTGGGGCACCCGAGCCAGTAATAGTAGCCACCGTATCGGTGATATAGCCGAGCAGATCAACAAAAGCGACCTCTGCAGCGGAATGCAGCACAAGGCCTCCTATGCTGATAACAAAGGCCAGCCAGTAACGCCTGACATAACCAAGAAGTCTGGCGTAGGTTTGAACGCCACTTGTGGCTGAGTCTTGGATCATAAAACTATTGCTCTCGGGGTTTCTGGGTTGCCATGCCGGGTGATCTTTGGGCCGCAGAGGCGAACTCTAGCATAATCCCAGTGGGATCAACACTTGCAGCACGCCACCAAAAGGCTGGTTTATCAAGCCTGGTAGGCCTGATGGAAAGCGACCCAGATTCAGACCAGACAAAAGTTATAGCCCCCTGCTGTGCTGTAGTCCATATCTGGCTACCTGCCTCTGCATAGCGGCGCTGCACATCTTGATGAGGATGACCGAACTGATGACGATAACCAGCTGAGAATACCACGTGGGCAGGCTTAATAGCTGTCACAAAGGCAGCTGTGGATGAGGTCTTGCTGCCATGATGCGGGGCCAGCAAAATATCCACCTCAGGGAGCCTATGCTCAGTCAACAAATTTGCCTCAACCTGCCGCTCTATATCGCCAGGCAGCAGTATCTGCTTGTCTCGCCAGATTATCTGCAGCACACAGGAATAGTTATTGCCTTTGGCACGCTGGTAATCAGAGGACTGTTTGCGCGGTGCCAGCATATGAAAATATACTGTCTCAGTGGCACCTTGCGACAACTTGATGGGCCAGCTCCATTTCTGACCAGCAGCGCAGACCTTGATTGCAGCAGGCATATAACCAACATCTTCAGCCTGCTCTGCTGGCAATTTCAGCCCTGGCCCCAGTATAAGCTCGCCAACTGCTATGGATTGCATAAGACCCTGCAGCCCTCCAGCATGATCCATATCCTCATGGCTAATAATCAGTTGATCGATTTTAGAATGACCTTTACTACGAAGATAAGGTGCAATAATGCCGGCCCCAGCATTAAATCTATCGCCGTAAGCTGGGCCAGCGTCATAGACCATCACCAAGTCTGCTGTCTCAAGCACCACAGCCAAACCCTGGCCCACATCCAGCACAGTAAGTTGCATTGCAGTATTTTTGTCTATTGCCGGTGCACAGTAGTAGGTAATTAGGGGCAGCATGCCCAGCAGTCGTATTCCCAGACCTCGAGGCAACAACCAACTTATGGCTGCCATCAGCGCACAGGCAGCCAGCACAGGCGTCACAGCCACAGGCGTCACAGCCACAGGCGTAGTAATTATACCGAGCTGCTCAGGTATTAAATCCAGCAGATACCAGAGCCCAGAGATTGAATAATCAGACAATTGCCACAGCATCTCAGCTAATCTGGAGGAGAATAAAAGCCCCAGACAGCCCAGCAGAGCCAGAGGCACGCTAATCAATGAGATCCAGGGCACCGCCAGTAGATTTACCATAGGCCCCAGCCATGAGGCCATACCCACCAAGACAATGCTGGGCACCAGCAAACCAAGGGTCAGCGCCAATTGAGCACTGACAGCCCGCTTAAGGCGAAATCTTATATCTATTGAATGCCAGGGATAGAACCAGCCGACCAAAATAATCACAGCTACAAAAGAAAGCCAAAAGCCACTGCTCAAAACCGCCAGAGGCTGGCTGAGTGAAATAAGCAACAGCGCCCATACAACGCATGCCAAAGGCCTAATCCGGCGCATCCGCAGCCTGGCAATCATAACCACAATAACTGCTATCAAAGCTCGTTGCGCAGGGAGGGAAAAACCCGCCAACAGGCTATAACTGCCTGCCGCGGCCAATCCGGCTAGAGGTGGCAACCACCTGTAATCAATCGATAGATCAAAGACTCCCCTAAAAAGCCGGCTAGTCAGAGTTAAAACCGAGACCGCCACCGCGCCCAAAACAAAGCCAAACCCCGCCACTAATCCCACATGCAAACCTGAGACAATCATTAGATGAACAATACCCAGGCGCACCAAGCTGTTCCACAGATTATTTATGCGCCGCTTATCTCCTATGGTTAGAGCTGCCAGCACGGCGCTGCCAAGTTGCGATAGCCCAGCCATATCTATAGCCAGAGCAATCTGATTTCTCCAGCGGCTAATGCCATCCTGTAATCTGCACCAATAGCTATGCTCTGGCAGACCGATTTTTTTATTGAGTTCAGCGGGCACAACATAACCAGTAGCAGATACGCCCTGCTGGATTAACCAGCGCTGATAGTCAAAGGTCCCAGGGTTTTCAAACCCTCTGGGGCGCCTGAGACGAACCCTGAGCTGCCAGTGGTCTCCGGGGACAAAAACAGGGTCTGCAACCGATCTGTTATAACTACTTAGCTTCAGTAACTGAAGACTAATTGGTCTCTGTGAGCTAGTTGAGATACGGGCGCTATCCACCCGAAAATCGAACCTACTGCGTTGACTGCTACTCTCAACCAACCCGACAATGGTTCCGGTTACCAGCAGCTCCTGTCGATCCAGTGTCTCCGGTAATTGATTATCAAGACTATGATAAGCAGCCAGCAACCCCCAGACACTGCCCCAAAGACAGCCGATTATCAATGCGACAGCCTGGACCCATCGCTGCGGGCCGCACCGCCACGCGAGAGGGATAAATGCCAGAGTCAGCATAGCCACAGCTACTGTATAAACAGTCTGATCCGGAAGCTGTTGCCACCAGGCTACCGAAAAAACTCCCAGACTGACCGCCAAAAGAAATCCCATGCTATGCCCCTGCTTGCAGATCGCACACAGACTGGTACAGTCCTGTGTAAGCGATTGAGCATCAGTTTAGGCAAAGCTATTTTTTCACCGACAACGGCATCCACAAATAATGAAAAATTTGCTGATTATTTATCACAGCCAATCGGGCAACACGCAGCAATTGGCTGACCAGGTGCTGGCTGGATGCAGGGATGAAGCAAACGTGGAGAGTCGCCTGCTCGGTGCATTTGATGCCGGGCTCAAAGATCTGCGCTGGGCCGATGGTCTGCTGCTGGGTACTCCAGAGAACTTTGGCACCATGAGCGGCGCCCTAAAAGACTTCTTTGATCGCACCTATTATCCGGCCGAACCCTACAAGTTGAATCTACCCTATGGGATTTTTATTAGCGCCGGCAATGACGGCAGCGGCGCAGTCCGAGAGATACAGCGCATAGCAAAGGGCTACCCTCTGCGTCTAATAAGCGAGCCATTAATTGCCAAGGGTGAGATTAATGCGGAGCATTTGCGTCTCGCCCGCGAGTTCGGTCTGGCAATGGCCGCCGGGTTGGATTTGGGGATTTTTTGAGCCCCGCAAACTGTAAAAGGATATTGGTACAACAATGAGCAGAGGATTAGTTTTAACCGGCGGTGGAGCCAGAGCAGCTTATCAGGTGGGCGTACTTAAAGGCATAGCCTCCATTTTGCCCCGCGCTGTATACAACCCATTTCCCATCATATGCGGTACCTCTGCTGGTGCTATCAATGCCCTATCAATTGCAGGGCGCGCCGGGCCATTTCGGCTGCGCACTAAAAAACTCGAGACCATCTGGCAGAATCTGCGGGCCTCAGATGTCTATCGCACCGATTTTATGGGAGTCTCAGCCAATGCTTTCCATGTGCTGGCCTCGTTTTTACACAGCGGTTATGGCATAGGTCGACCCATATCTCTGCTCGACAATACCCCTCTTCGACAGCTGCTCGACAACTATGTCAAGTTCGATTATCTGGACACTGCTATTACCAATGGTGAGCTCGAGGCCATTGCCGTAAGCGCCATGAGCTATGCTTCAGGTCAGTCCGTCACATTTTTCCAGGGACATCAAAATATCGAGCCCTGGAAGAGAGCCCGTCGACGCGGCGAGAAAACGGCTCTCAATATTGACCATTTAATGGCCAGCACGGCAATACCTAGCTTATTTCCTGCTGTGCAGCTAAACGAAGGTTACTTTGGTGATGGCGCGGTGCGTCAACTGAAGCCAATTAGCCCAGCGCTGCATATGGGGGCCAGACAACTATTAATTATTGGTGTAAGTGATAATGCAACAGCCCAGGGGGCCGCACCTGAGCGACATTCGCCGTCCATAGCTCAGATTGTGGGCCATATGTTTAATAGTGCGTTTATTGATTCGATTGAGAGTGACCTGGAAACGCTGCGCTCTATCAATCGTCTTGCCAGTGCGCTACCGGAATCCATTCGCGCCAACAATGGCATTACTGACCTCAACCCCATTGATGTATTATCGATTTCGCCAAGCCAATCAATAGATCAGATTGCTCAGGAGCATATTCATGAGCTACCCCGCTCACTTAAGCTATTTTTGCGCCTTACTGGCGCAACGGCCCAGGGTGGTGGCACCAGTGCGGCAAGTTATCTGTTGTTTGAGCCGGGCTTCTGTCGCAAGCTCATCGAACTTGGATACCAGGACGCATTGACCCAGCAGGACGCAATCGAAACTTTTTTTGAAGATTAACTGGCGCCAGAAAGGCCCAGTGTTCATAGAAGAACCCCAGCAAGTAGCCCATAGAGCACCCCTACCTAAGTCACTAACCCGCAGGAACGCATCTCGCTCTCGAAAAAAAAGCGGACCCTTGCGGGCCCGCCGGCTCTCCCCCTCTTGTCTTATTATTAGCCACCGACTTAAAAATAGTAACAGTAACAATAACAAGAGGAATTCCTAAAACTTAAGTCTAGGACGAGTGATTTCTGAAAGCCCTCATAAAAACAGCAAAAAAAAACGCAAAACCGAAGTTTTGCGTTTTTAATATGGAGCGGGAAACCGGGTTCGAACCGGCGACCTGTACCTTGGCAAGGTACCGCTCTACCAACTGAGCTATTCCCGCACATGCCAAAAATGGCACATTTTAAATTGGCGTCCCGTAGGGGAGTCGAACCCCTGTTACCGCCGTGAAAGGGCGGTGTCCTAGGCCTCTAGACGAACGGGACGTATTGGCTAGGAGGCGCGCATGATAAGTAGCCTCAGGTACAGTGTCAACCCTTAGCTGCGTTAATTTTCTGGGGTTAGGGGCTTTTATTTAAAGTGCTCGATATTTAGACAAAAAACGCTGGATCTGACGTGCATTTAAGCCGTAATCATCAGTCACATCTCTTGACGAGGAACGCATATCTATAAGACTACGATTTGTACTGATAGGGACTATGCGGATTACCACATCAGATTCAAACCCCATAATAGGTGATATTGACACCGCCTCAATGCAGCCGGTGGCCAAGTCTTCCTTTACCACCGTCCATCCTTCAAGGGCCACCACATAGCTAGCTCGGCGAAAAGCTTCGCGAAGCGGCATATCAACTATGAGAGACTCAACTCCGGCGACCTGAGAAGCTAGCCCCTGACTGTATCTGGCCGATTGCGCCTCGAGATTATTTTGGCTTTCGCTGCGCAGTGCAGCCGCATAGGCAAACTCTGGAGGACTATAGATATTGGTGCTAACGTCGTTGGTATAGGACGGTAGCATGCTGCCGTAACCAAAAGCTGGAAGTCTTGCAACAATCGGCGCCGAGAGTAAGAGAAGCAGCAATATAAATTCAGTGCCGACTCGCCGGAAAGCAATAAACCGATAGACCAGCAGAGCAAAGCCAGCCAAGCAGAGCAGTACACAGCCAACAAACATAAAATAGAGGCCAGACACAGCTATAAACCCGGGAAGAACACCCATGCGGAAGCTAAGAACGTCCAAACACATAAGCAAAATACACAGCTGCGCCAAAACGGTGATTATTTTCTCCAGTTGATCCCAAACTGTTGAGCTTTTGGCTACAATGGTCACTCGGCAATCTCCTTATCTATGTGAAAGTGAATAATGACTGATTTATTGAAATCCCACAAGTTATCTGGTGTCTGTTATGACATTCGCGGACCCGTGCTCGATCATGCCAACTGGCTGGAAGATCAGGGACAAAAGATCATTAAACTTAATATCGGCAATCCAGGTGCATTTGGCTTTGATGCGCCAGATGAGATATTTCAGGATGTGATACAAAATTTGCGTGAAGCACAGGGCTATTGTCACAGCAAGGGGTTGTTCTCCGCACGCAAAGCAGTTATGCAGCGCTACCAGGCTCAGGGCATAGACGGTATTCATGTTGAAGACGTGATTATGGGCAATGGCGTCAGCGAGCTGATTGTTATGGCCATGCAGGCTCTGCTCAACCCTAAGGATGAGATACTTATACCCTCCCCCGACTACCCTCTATGGACTGCGGCAGTCTCCATGGGGGGCGGCACACCAATCCATTATCGCTGTGACGAGAGAGATGACTGGCAGCCCGATATTGCGGATATCGAGGCTAAAATAACAGCCAATACCCGCGGCATAGTCATAATAAATCCGAACAACCCCACGGGCGCAGTCTACAGTGAAGATACCCTGAAAAAGCTTGCGGCTCTGGCAGAGAAGCATAATCTGGTAGTCTTCGCCGACGAGATTTATGACCGTATAGTCTACGACGACGCCATACATATCCCGCTGGCCAGCTTGGTCACAGACAGCCTTTGCCTGACCTTTAATGGCCTGTCAAAGACCTACCGCCTGGCCGGCTTCCGATCGGGCTGGATGCTGATTACAGGCACCAAAGAGCGAGCTGGCAGCTATATTGAGGGTCTGGAAATGCTGGCATCCATGCGCCTTTGCGCCAATGCGCCGGCTATGTTGGCAGTTCAGACAGCCCTGGGAGGACGCCAGAGTATTGAAGATTTAATTCTGCCTGGGGGACGTCTTTTAGCCCAGAGAGATGTGGCCTACAGGCTGATCACTGAGATTCCGGGGGTCAGCTGTGTTATGCCTAAATCGGCAATGTACCTGTTCCCCAAGCTGGATCCGGAGATATATCCAGTCGCCGACGATGAGCAACTGATGCTAGACTTATTGAAGGAAGAGCGTATTTTAATGGTTCAGGGCTCAGCGTTTAATCTTGATAGCAAGCAGCATTTTCGTATTGTATTCTTGCCTGATCAGGAACAACTCACCGAGTCCATAGCGAGATTCGCCAAATTTTTGGAGCGGTTAAGACAGTAACAATAGGATCAATAATGAACAATAAAGAGCAGGAAACACTGCCAGAACAGCCTAATTTTAATGGCGCAGCAATTATTAATGAACAGGGTGAAGAGATTCCGATCACCGAAGAGATGGTGCAAACTGCCTGTGAAACGCTAGACGATAGTGAAACCTAAGCTGCGATACTGAGTTAGATTCTCTGTTGCTGAATCAATACCGTAGTAACTAAATTCCCGCCGAATCGGGTAATCTCTGCGCAATCGATCGAATGTCTGTGCAATATCCCTTTGCTCTGAGCCCGACGCAGCCATAGCCTCAACCATATGCTGATGATCCTCAGCCACATCGTAACTTTGCAAAATAGCCTGGTTTACAGATTTACAAAGCAATGGTCGCGGTTGTGTATTTTCAGCTCCCCTGTCTTTAGCAACGGCTAGACCAGCCCATTGCGCAAATGCCTCGAACACCATCTTTGTGCCATTAACCTTGCCCTCATGGCTATATCCTGCGATATGCGGAGTCGCCATGGCCACATAGCCCATTAGATCCCTATTTATGACGGGCTCGGTCTCCCAGACATCCAGGGCAACCCTAAACTGATGACCGGCCTGAAACAGCTCGAGAAGCGCACTATTATCGATAACAGCCCCGCGACCAGCATTAATAATCAATGTATCAGGCTCTATGCACCGCAAGTGCTCCAAGTCGAGCAGATGATAAGTGGGAAATGGTCCCCCATGAGTCAGTGGTGTATGCAGACAGATAATATCGCAGCCCAGCACATTATCTAGCTGAGTCAAATCTGGAACAGCAGTTGCAGTTAAAAATGGATCATAGACTAGACAGTCGACATTGAGTTCGCACAGCCTCTGGTAAAGCCGACCACCCACATTGCCGCAACCAATGATGCCGATGGTTTTACTCTGCCATTGAGGTATTAAACGAGTCATAACACTTAGATCATACTGCACCACGGCCTCTGCATTACATCCAGGAGCATGGGCAAACGTAATTCCCGCCTGATCCAGATAATCTCTATCTATATGATCTGTGCCTATGGTCGCAGAGCCTACAAACCTCACTCTAGTGCCCTCAAGCAGCTCAGCGTCGACTCGGGTCACTGAGCGCACCAGCAGAACATCCGCATCAAGCAGATGTCGGCGCTTGATATCGCGGCCGGCCAATAGCTGAATGTCACCGTACTCGGCAAACAGCTCAGCCACCAAAGGCATATTTTGATCGACGATTATTTTCAGCTTCACTACTCTTTAAAAATACAGGGCTTAGCGCCCAGGGGCACTATAGCCGCGCTGTTTAAGGTTATTGGCTCGCGCTGCGAATACTGTCCCAAAACCCATCTCTTCACAAAATAATTCAAAGGCATCCTGGTAGATACCCTGCCAGCTAATTTCCTGCAGCCCGGGTGCCTCATCAACATCGGTCACGATGGTGGCCAGCTGACGGGCTAAAAAAAGCTGGTCGCGATGAGCATCAAGCTTATCCGCCAGCTTTTTAGCTCCACGGATAGGTAAATCCTGCAGCTGATCCAGGTGCTCCATAATGACATCTATTCCAGGATAGTGGGATAGCAGCTGACGGGCAGTCTTGGCCCCTATACCTGGCACCCCGGCGATACTATCGCTGCTATCGCCCACCAGAGCCAGCAGGTCCGCCATCTGCCCACAACCAATATCCAACTCAGCTTCGAGCTCAGCCTGGCTCTTAGGCTGCGACTTGCCAAAATCCCAGTATAAATCGCCACTTTGAACTAGCTGGATTAAATCCTTATCGCGGCTGACAAATACCGGCTGCACAGCTACCTGCCTAAGCTTACTGGCAACACCGCCAATCAGATCATCGGCCTCGAAGGTATGAGAAGCCATTTCGCTGATCCCCAGCACACGACATAGCTGCCGACAGGCGTTTAGCTGAAATGCAAGAGCCTCATCAGGCAATTCACGATTGGACTTATAATTAGCACAGAGCTGATGCCGAAAACCTGAGCCCAGACTTTCATCAAAGGCACAAAATAGGTGCTGGGGCTGTTTGTGCCGCAGTATATCCAATAAAAACCCGGTAAACCCATAGACAGCATGGGTAGGATAGCCCGACTCCAGAGCGTGCCAATTTTCCGGCAGACTAAAGTAACTGCGGAAAATATAAATAGAGGAATCGATCAAATAGGCTTGCATAGGTCCTGCTTGTAATTGAGTTTATAACTTTGATACGCGGCGGGATCCAGAACATCAGGGCCATCAAAGCACTGGCGTAATCCATGGATAAACAGTGCTGCCCTGCTCGGCAAGCGGCCTGGCTCGCAATAGTCTATCGCTTGTTGGCTCACAGCCCGGGCAAAGCCCTCGCTAGCCAGCGCACTTTCGCCATCAAGGTTGTCAACACTGAGGCGAAAGGGCTGACCACAGGCGTTGGCAAACATCCATTCCAGCGCCTGAGGCTTAACCTCTGCCGCCTCAAACAGCTGCTGTTGCTCTGCACTGCGGCCGTCGGGATTATACCAGTAACCAAAGTCCTCTAATTTAAGCCGCTCAAGCCCAGCGATACACCAGTGGGCAGTTTCATGGAGCGCGCTGGCAATATAATCCTCTCGAAAGAATAGACGATGCCATGCACAGTCTCCACTAGCTGGCAAATAAATGGGCTCACTGGCACCAGCCTCAAGCCTGGTATTAAACCGCGGAAAAAATTGCTGCTCAAATAGTCTAATTATTAGCTGTAGATTATCGGGCACAGACTGCCCTTGCCCATTGATGCCTGGAGCTTGATTAAACTGAGCTGCATTTATGTTGTCCAAGTCAGGTACCGCGCAACAGGTTATGGGTAATGCTGAAAACAGCGCGTTATTTTACAGCAAAAGGGATGGGCAGGGTTAGCTTGTATATCTGCTGATGCGCAGGTATCTCTTGAGCAGGGGCAACAATGAAACACTAATTGTTGTGCTTTATAAAATTCTGGAGTACCTTATGTAGTGTTAGTGTTGTTTTGCTAATAGCTGCCTCTTTGCTTTCAACTGTCTCAAGGAGAAGTATTTATGCCCACACCGGCTCTTGATCACCCGATTGACAACGTGATTGATATCTTCACCCGCAAACCTCTCTCTGAACTTTCCAACAACAAACTAATTCGTATAGCCCCTGAACTCGATGGCCTTGAAATGCTTTACAGCAATTCCGAAAACCCGGAAAAGCTGTTCTCTGTCAAGGTATTGGCTTGGGGCCTGCGTCTGAGCGGAGAAGTCGTAGGTCTGGTTCCCTGGCTCGATGAGTTGGTGGCCTGCGATGAAATAAACGACCCCTTAAATGGCCAGTGGCAGGGCTATTATGATCAGGGTGTCGATGAATTATTTTTTGCTGCGCCACTGCATAAGGTGGTCGAACTGGAAACAGCGGCCGACTACTACGAGTACCAATGTGAGACTGGGCGAGAAATAATTCAGGAGGTACCAGATACCATTGGTACCCATGCAGTGCTATCTGCCGATGGCTTTCACAGCATCACACTCAAAGAGGTAATCAGCTGGCGGTTGCTCCATGACGGCTCTATGGAGGCCATGCTGATAGACGAAGACAAGATACTTAGCACACCTGTCTTACCAGGTGATGAGTGCCTCTATGCGGCAGATAAGAAGGATGACTTTCGCTACTTCTTCCAGCACCATATAGCCAACAAGCTAAAGTCTCAGGACCCAGAGGCACTGGCCGCTATATCCTTGCTCGAAGAAAGTTAGGCGAGGTCTGTATAAAGCCCGCGAGCCAAGCCTAGTCTGGCTTGCCGTAAGACATTAGACGCTGGTAACGGCGCTCTAGCAGCTCGTCAATAGGCACAGCCTGTAGCTCATCGAGCTGCTCGCTAAGACGTGTCTTCAAGGTGTTGCTCATGGCTTCTATATCGCGATGAGCGCCACCCAGGGGCTCGGGGATGGTCTCATCTACAATACCCAAACTCTCTAAATTATCCGAGGTAACACCCATGGCTTCGGCCGCCTGAGGTGCCTTTTCACTGGTCTTCCAGATAATATTGGCGCAGCCCTCAGGAGAGATAACAAAGTAGGTGCTGTACTGCAGCATATTGAGCTTGTCACCTACACCAATGGCCAGCGCTCCACCGGAGCTACCCTCGCCTATCACAGTACAGATAATCGGCGTTTTCAGACGCGACATCACCGCTAGATTTCTGGCAATGGCCTCAGATATATTGCGCTCTTCGGAATCAATTCCCGGGTAGGCTCCCGGAGTATCAATCAGGGTCAGTACTGGCATTTTAAAGCGCTCGGCAGTTTCCATCAGACGCAGAGCCTTGCGGTATCCCTCAGCTTTAGGCATACCAAAATTGCGCATCACCTTGTCGCTGACACCACGCCCCTTCTCTTCACCTACCACCATTACCGGCTTGCCATTGAGACGCGCCACCCCGCCCACAATGGCGCTGTCATCACCAAAGTGGCGGTCACCATGCATCTCTTCCCAATCGGTAAAAATGCGCTGAATATAATCCAGACTGTAGGGGCGCTGCGGATGCCGAGCCACCTGCACAACCTGCCAGGGGCTGAGCTTGGCATAGATATTCTGGGTTAACTTATGAGATTTATCGCGTAGCTTGGCAACTTCTTCAGCAATATTGAGTTCGTTGTCATTACCCACCAGATGCAGCTCTTCAATCTTTGCTTCCAGCTCGGCAATCGGCTGCTCAAAAGAAAGGTAGTTCAAATTCATATGATGGTGTGCCCTGATAATTGATGGCGCGCATCTTAACATCTACAGAGAAAAGCGCCAAAGTGATTGTTAACCTAATGATAGTGCAAGGTGACGCTATTTTTACCAAAATCTTCTCGCAGACGACTGATTAGCTCATCCTTCGGCTGTACTAGCCACTGACTGCCTAACCTTAGCTCCCCTGTTGCGCTGGGTACAGAGTACTGCACGGTGACCGGGCAGTTGCCATCTTTAAACTCGCCCAGAGTGTCATGAAATTTATCCACCCAGTTATCAGTGCTGTCATTTTGCGGAATAGATAACTCCAACCGACTCAGCTTGCTGCAGCGCGCCTCATAGATAGATTGAATGGATTCAGCGACCATTTTAAGACCGCCGGTAAAGCTATCCTCAGACACTGCGCCCTGGATCACCAGCAATGCATCTTTGGTTAAAATATCCCTGTAGGCATTAAATTTCTCAGCCCACACCGAGAGTTCGATACGCCCGCTTTTGTCGTCGATGGTAAGAAAAGCAAAGCTGTCACCGCGCTTGTTTTTCATAATCCGCATACCGATCACCATGCCAGACAATGTGACATTTTCCTTGCCCGGGCGCACATCGACAATACGGTTAGGCACCATGGAGCGCAGCTCCTCTTCATATTCATCTATGGGATGCCCGGTAAGATACAGTCCCAGAGTTTCCTTCTCGCCGTTAAGACGCTCGCGCACTGACAGGGAGCGCGCTCCGTTATAGCTGTTGTAGTTGATATCAGAGGCGCTTTCCACCACTGATTCGCCAAACAGATCACCCATGCCACTGCTGGTATTGCGTGCATGCTGCTCGGCTAATTTCACCGCCTCATCCATCCCGGCCAGCATCACAGCGCGGCGATATCCCATCTCGCCATCCGGGCCGATTTCGTCCAGAGCACCACTGCGGATCATGGCCTCCAATGCGCGCTTATTCACCTTGCGGCCATCCACTCGGGCACAGAAGTCAAACAGATCTTTGAACGGGCCGCCCTCGTTTCGGGCGGCTATGATATTTTCTACCGGCCCTTCGCCCAAACCTTTAATTGCGCCCAGACCATAGATTATGCGCCCCTGGGCATCAACACTAAAATGGAACTGACCCTGGTTGACATCTGGTGGCAGCAGCACCAGCTTCATAGCCCGACACTCATCGATAAAGGTCACCACCTTATCGGTCTTATCCATATCAGAGGAAATAGTGGCGGCCATAAATTCAGCCGGATAATGAGCCTTAAGCCAGCCAGTCTGATAGGCCACCAGCGCATAGGCAGCACTGTGCGACTTATTAAAGCCGTAGCCGGCAAACTTTTCCATCAGGTCAAAGATATTCGAGGCCAGATCTTCCGCAAAGCCTTTGCTTACCGCTCCCTGAGTAAACAACTCTCTCTGCTTGGCCATCTCGGCGGCATTTTTCTTACCCATTGCGCGACGCAGCAAGTCAGCACCACCCAGAGTGTAGCCACCCATCTCCTGGGCAATCTGCATCACCTGTTCCTGATAGAGAATAATTCCGTAGGTGGGTTCCAGAGCAGGCTTGAGGCATTCATGCTGATATTGGGCGTGGGGGTAGCTAACTTCGGCACGACCCTTTTTGCGATTAATAAAGTCATCAACCATACCGGATTGCAGCGGTCCCGGGCGAAACAAGGCAACCAGTGCCACAATATCTTCAAAGCGGTCTGGGCCCAGCTTTTTAATCAGCTCCTTCATACCCCGAGACTCAAGCTGGAACACCGCCGTGGTCTCGGCTCGCTGCATCATCTCGTAAGTAGCAGCATCGTCTAATGGTATTTTTTCAATATCCAGAAGCTCTTCGCCCTGGGCTTCACGGGTGCGATTAATCATGCGCACTGCCCAGTCGATAATGGTCAGGGTACGCAGACCCAGGAAGTCAAACTTCACCAGACCCGCTTCCTCGACATCATTTTTATCAAACTGGGTGACCACACCACCACCACTGTCATCGCAATATACGGGCGAGAAATCAGTAATTATGGTGGGGGCAATTACCACGCCACCGGCGTGCTTGCCACAGTTGCGCGACACACCTTCCAACTGCAGCGCCATACCCCATATCTCGGCGGCCTCATCATCCTGATCGAGAAACTGTTTCAGCTCCTCCTCCTGCTCCACGGCTTTTTCCAGAGTCATGCCCACTTCAAATGGAATTAGCTTGGATAGCTTGTCAGCCAAGCCATAGGACTTGCCCTGCACACGAGCTACGTCGCGCACCACCGCCTTGGCCGCCATGGTACCAAAGGTGACAATCTGAGAGACCGCATCGCGCCCGTACTGCTCGGCTACATAAGCAATCACCCGGTCGCGACCCTCCATACAGAAGTCGATATCGAAATCAGGCATGGACACTAGCTCTGGATTGAGAAAGCGCTCAAATAGTAAGTCGTACTCTATGGGGTCCAGGTCGGTAATTTTTAGCGCATAGGCGACCAGTGAACCGGCTCCGGAACCTCGGCCTGGGCCCACCGGAATCTGGTTGTCCTTAGCCCAGCGAATAAAGTCCATCACAATCAGAAAATAGCCGGGAAAACCCATCTGGATAATAATATCCAGCTCGAATCTGAGCCGCTCTGCATAGAGCTTTTGCGTCTCCGGGAAATCATCGGCCTGGGGATCAAATAATCTGACCAGACGTTCCTGCAGCCCCTCCTCAGAGAGCTTGATAAAAAACTCATTGATGGTCAGCCCGTCGGGTATAGGATAGTCCGGCAGAAAGTACTCTCCCAGACGCAGATCCAGAGTACAACGCTTGGCTATTTCAACACTGTTTTGTATAGCTTCGGGGATATCCGAGAAAAGCTCGACCATCTCCTCAGCACTGCGCAAATATTGGTTTTCAGAGTAGCGGCGCTCGCGGCGGGGATCATCCAGAGCGCGACCTTCATGGATACAGACTCGTGCCTCATGAGCCTCAAACTCAGCGGCATCGATAAAACGAACATCATTGGTGGCCACCACCGGACAGCTAAACTGGCTGGCAAGATCGACTGCAGCATGCAGATAATCCTCTTCTCCAGCACGGCCAGTACGCTGTAGTTCCAGATAAAATCGATTGGGAAATAGCTGCATATAGTCGAGCAGCATCTGCTCAGCTTCGGCACTGCGACCTGAAATCAGAGCAACTCCCAGCTCCCCACTGCGCCCTCCAGACAGAGCGATCAAGCCGTCACTGTGGTTATTGAGCCATGATTTCATAATCATAGGCACCGCCTGACGCTGACCCTCCTGGTAGGCTCTGGAGATTAATTTAGTGAGATTTTGATAACCGGTTTGATCTGCTACCAGCAGAAGCAACTGCGTGGGGCTGCCTTCACCGGTCTCATCCTGCACCAGTAGATCTGCCCCCAAAATAGGCTTTACACCAGCCCCCTGGGCGGCTTTGTAAAATTTAACCAGACCAAAAAAATTATTGAAATCTGTGAGCGCCACTGCTGGCATACCCATTTCCGCGACCTTTTTGGCCAGCGGCTTTATGCGTACTAAACCATCTACCAGGGAGTATTCAGAATGTAGCCTTAGGTGAACGAACTGTGCGGTCATTTAGATAATAGGTGCTGAGCATCAACTCCATAGTATTTAAAGCTGTCTTCCATAAGATCAAACACTGTGCCCTCATATGGCGCAATCTCAGCATCAGAGATTGCCACAGGCTCAACACGCTGCCCCCAGCGGATCACGCCAGCGCCACAGGTCAGCCCTGCGCCAAATGAAGCGGTTAGGATAGTCATTCCCGGTTTAACCCTATCGTCTGCAAGCGCGTCACAGAGTGCCAGAGGAATGGCCGCAGCACTGGTATTGGCATATTCATCTATACAGGCCACCACTTTCTCCATGGGGAAGTTGAGCCGTTTGGCCAGCGCTTGAATAATGCGCAAATTGGCCTGATGAGGCACAAACAGATCTATATCGTTGGGGCTCAGCCCCTCGCGCTGCAGAACCTCGGCAATACTGTCGGCCATGCCTTTCACCGCACTCTTGAATATCTCTTGCCCTTCAAAATTCAGAGACACATGAATATCTCCCGTCAGGTGCATGGGCGACATACCCCAGCTCGGCAAATGCAGGCACTCGCGACTATCGGGCACGCAACTCATATGGGCTGACAACAGCCCCAACTGCTGATCAGTGGCCTCAATCACAACTGCACCGGCGCCGTCACCAAACAGAAAGCAGGACTCGCGCTTGCTCCAGTCCATAGCCAGAGAAATGCGCTCGGAGCCAATCACCACAGCCTTTTTAACCGACCCGGCTTTAATCATATCTGTGGCAACATTCATGGCATAGAGCCAGCTGGTGCAGGCAGAGTTGAGATCAAAGGCTGCCGCCTTGGTTGCACCCAATTTGTTTTTAATAAAGCTCGCTGTATTGGGGCAAATCTCTTCAGGCGTAGTGGAGCCTAAAATCACCAGATCAATATCTGCAGCTTCGACACCGGAGGCGGCCAGGGCCCTCTCCGCGGCCAACCAGCCCATCTCACCAGTAGATACATGGCTGTAGTGACGCTGACGAATACCGGAGCGAGAAAATATCCACTCGTCACTGGTATCTACGATTTGGGCCATATCATCATTGGTCATTAACAGAGGTGGCGCATATTTGCCCCAACCTGTGATCTCTGCATAATTCAATCGGTGCACCCCGAAACATGTGTTTGTTTTTATTACATTGAATGTAAAGCTTGAGCAGTTTTAACTCAAGCTCTAACTCGCTTTTATAGGCTTACAGACTACGATTATTCATAAACAGATAGATAGCTAGAAGAGTGGTGACTGCTCGAGCTGCAACTCATCCCTAACCGGGGCAAATGAACGCCTGTGAATAGGGGTAGCACCCAGTCTCTGGAGCGCTTCCAGATGCTGAGCAGTGCCATAACCTTTATTACTATCAAAGCCATAGCCGGGATATTTTGCGTCCATCTCAAGCATCTCACGATCGCGAACAACCTTGGCCAAGATAGATGCAGCACTGATCACCTCAACTCGACCATCACCTTTAACCACCGCCTCTCCCTGATATTCCCACTGAGGGAGGCGATTGCCGTCCACGGCAATATAGTCAGGCTGAATTTTTAGCCCCATCACTGCGCGACGCATAGCCATTAATGTGGCCTGTAAAATATTAAAGCGATCAATTTCTTCCACCGAGGCGCGCCCAATGCACCAGCTAGTGGCATGGCTGATAATATCTTTATAAAGATTTTCTCGCTGTCGCGATGATAGCGCCTTAGAGTCGGCCAGACCCTCGATAGGATGGCTGGCTGGCAAAATAACCGCTGCAGTAACCACATCGCCCGCCAGGGGCCCCCGCCCTACTTCATCAACACCAGCCAGCAACTTGACACCAGCTGGTGGCTTCCAGGGTTTTAGTAAAGCTGCTTTAGCCGCTTTCATTGCTGCAGAACCTCGCCAATTGCGGCGGCGGCAAGAGTACCGGAGTCCACAGTCAACTGCTGGTGTAACTGCTCAAACTCAGCAATCACAGCCTGTTGCTCTAAGGGATCAAAGGCCTGCACAACAGCGCTAACCAGGTTGTCTACGGTAGCCTGGTCCTGAATAAACTCCGGCACCAGCATCTTATCGGCCAGCAGGTTGGGAATCGAAGCATAGGGGGTCTTAATAAAGGGCGAGACCAGACGATAAGTCCAGGCGCCCAAGCGGTAGCTCACCACCATCGGCTTTTTGAGCAACATAGCCTCAAGAGCAGTGGTTCCGGAAGCCAGCAACACCACATCAGCTGACTCCATAGCCAGATGAGAATTTTGCTCAAGCAAGCAGACATTAATATCTGGCTTGGCGGCCAATATTTCACTCAACTGGCTGTACCTGGCCTGATTGGCTGCAGGAATCACCAGTTGCAGCTCTGCTCCCAAAGTTGCCTGCACCTGTCGGGCAACATCGAGAAATAACCCTGCCAATAGCTCCACCTCGCCTGAGCGACTGCCAGGCATAATGCATAGCACTGGCGCCGCTGGATCCAGCCCCAATTTTTGTCGAGCGCCCAGGCTATCGGGCTGCGGTGGAAACTGTCCAGCCAATGGATGCCCCACAAAACGCACCGGCACATTGTGCTGGCGGTAAAACTCTGTCTCAAATGGCAACAGGCAGAGCATAAGGTCAACAGACTTTTTTATCTTTTTGATTCTGCCCTGACGCCATGCCCAGACTGAGGGGCTGACATAATGAATAGTTTTCACTCCAGCACTGCGCAGCCTGAGCTCGATGCCATCATTAAAATCTGGAGAGTCAATGCCGATAAATGCCGCTGGCGGCTTGGCAGTGTAGCGCTTAACAATATTGCGCCTGATACTCAGCAGCTCGGGCAGCCGCTTGAGTGGCTCGACAAACCCCATCACTGACAGGCGGTCCATTTGAAATAGACTGTGAAAACCCTCGGCCTGCATTCTGGGGCCACCTATGCCTTCAAAAGTGGCCTCAGGAAACTGCCTGCGCAGCGCCCGAATTAGATCGGCACCAAGAATATCACCAGAGGCTTCTCCAGCGACGATGGCGAAGACCTGCGGTACCTGACCCATAATTTAGCGGATAATGCCGCGGCTGGAGTTCTCTAGCGAGCTGAGCAGCATGCTGACTACGTCATCCTCACCCAAATCCGCAATAGCCTCTAGAGCCTCGTCTAGCTGCAAGCCGCGACGGTAGAGCAGCTTGTAGGCTTTGTTAGCCAAGGCAATTTGTTCGACGCTGTAGCCTCTGCGCTTGAGGCCTTCGCGATTAATTGTGCGGGGCTCTGCGGGACTGCCAAAGGCAGTCACAAATGCAGGCACATCGTGATAGACAAAAGCTGCTGGGCCTACAAAGCAGTGAGGACCTATGTGCACAAACTGATGCACCAGGCAGTAGCCGGACAGGATTGTCCAGTCGCCCACATAAACATGACCGGAAATGGCCGCATTATTGACCATAATTACATGGTTACCCACCACGCAGTCATGGCCCACATGGACATAGGCCATCAGTAGGTTATCACTGCCAATACGAGTCTCACTGTTATCCTGAACTGTGCCGCGGTGAATGGTCACCCCTTCGCGGATAACATTGTTGTCGCCAATAATCAGCCTGGTCGGCTCGCCTTTATATTTTAGATCCGGCGTGTCTTCACCCACTGTAGAAAACTGAAAGATCTTGTTGTTGCGCCCTATTACGGTCGGACCCTTGATTACCACATGGGAGGCTATTTCACAGCCATCACCAATTTCAACACCAGGCCCAATAATCGTCCAGGGGCCGACGCTGACATCTTTGCCAAGTACAGCTGAGGGATCAACAATGGCACTGGGATCTATCATGCTAGAGAATCTCTGTCCTGATAGGCGCACAGCAACATGGCTTCGCAGGCGGTCTTGCCATCGACCGAAGCCGTGGTTTTAAAACGCCATATATTACGCTTTACTGTATCTATCTCTGAGGTCAGCACCAGCTGATCCCCGGGTACCACGGGGCGCTTAAAACGCACCTTATCGACGCCGGCAAACAGATATAGCTTGCCGTCATCAGCTTTCTCGCCAGTGGTGGCAAAACCCAGCAGCCCCGACACCTGAGCCATGGCTTCCACCATCATCACGCCTGGAAAGATAGGCGCGCCAGGGAAATGACCATTAAATACCTCTTCATTAATCGAAATATTTTTATAGGCGACGATACGCTCACCTGGCACGATCTCAGTGACTCTATCGACCAGCAAAAAAGGATAGCGGTGTGGCAGCAGATCCATTATTTCATTCACATTCATTTAAAAACCCAAATCTATTAATCGCCCAAAAATCGCTGGGCTACGGCAGTAACTGAGTTACTGTTTATCTGGTTTAGCAGCGCTACTCTGCTCAACCCTTTTGAGGCGCTTTATCAGATCATCAAGCTGACCGATCCGCACCGAATTTTTGCGCCATTCTGCCGTTGTCATCAATGGCGTTACTATTGAGGAGTAGGATCCCGGCTGAGTAATATTTTTTGTAGCCAGCGTCTTCGCCGTCAACATCACATTGTCACAGATCTCTATATGACCAACCACACAGGCACTGCCTCCGAGAATACAGTTGCGACCCAGCACAGAACTACCGGCAATCCCAGAATAGGCTGCCATTGCCGTATTGTCTCCAACCACGCAGTTATGAGCTATTTGCACATGGTTATCTATGATCACCATATTACCTATAACTGTGTCACCCAAGGCGCCACGATCAATTGTTGTGCAGGCACCGATCTCAACGTCATCACCCACTCTGACGCCACCTATCTGATGTATTTTTTGCCATCCTCCCTGACCATTGGGAGCAAAACCAAAACCATCAGCCCCTATCACAGTCCCACTATGCACCCTAACACGGTTACCCAGCGACACATCGTGATATACGGAGACATTGGCAGACAACTGGCAGTTCTCGCCTAAAACAGAGCCACTACCTATAAAACAGTTGGCTTCAATAGAGCAGCCAGATTGAATTTTGGCACCTGACTCGATCACCACATTAGGGCCTATATAAACGTCATCCTTGACCATGGCATTGGCATGGATAACGGCACTGGGGTGAATACCGGCCGCCTGACAGGAGGCCGTAGTAAACCAGGCGGTAATTTTGGCATACCCAAGATAGGGGTTATCCAGAATCAGACAGTTACCTGCAGCCGCAGCGGCTTGGTCTGCACTGAGTATTACCGCTTCAGCTCTGGTGCCTGACAGCTGACTGGCATATTTGGGATTAGCGAGGAACGCCAGCTCACCGGCACCGGCATTTTGCAGCGTATTTAAGCCGCTGATGCGCGTCGAGCCATCGCCGCGCAACTCTGCACCGAGGAACTCGGCAATGTCAGCCAGACTATAATCCCGTTTCATTACAGTGCTCTGTCAGAGACTAACTTAGCCTTTAAATTATTTAGCCATTTTATTTAGGCGGTCAATCACTTTGGGGGTCAGATTGTTCTCTCCTGCAGCAGTTATCACCGCTTCCTGGCGCAACAAAATGCTGATGCCCTCTTCTTTGACTATCTCTTGGATAACCGTCTGTAGCTGAGGCATGAACTCCTGCTGAATATTCTGCTGCAACTGCTGCTGCTCAGCCTGAATTTTACGATTGGCCAGATCAGCATCTGCTTTTACGTACTCCATTTTCTTCTGATGGGCTGCAGCCTCTTCCTGTGACCAGGTCAGACGTTTGCTCTCGGCTTCTTTCGCCAGCGCCTGAAAATCTGCCGAAGCTCCTTCAAGCTTGGCTTTCAGGGCCACAAAATCGGCACTCTCAATCGCCTGCTTAACACGTGCCTGTGCTGGCTCTGATGCAAATATTGCCGAATTAATATCAATAACAGCAATCTTAGCCTCGGCCACTGCACTCAATGATACCAGCGCAGAAAACCCAGCCAAAACAACCAAAACAAGTGCTTTTACATTACCCACAATACTTCTCCCTACTATTATTAAAATTGATTACCCAGTGAGAACTGAAATACTTCAGTTTTATCAAAGTCGTTACTATTGAGAGGTTTGGCCACACTAAATGTAATTGGACCAAAGCCACTCAACCATGTTGCACCCACGCCAAAAGCATAGCGCAGTTCTCCCGCATCAGGCTTAAAACAGTTAACCTGAGTTTCTCCACACTTAGTGTTGAAAATATTACCCGCATCCAAAAACAGCGAGGACTGCACAGAACGCTGATCTTTTAGGAATGGCAGAGGGAAGATAACTTCCGCACCCAGCTCTACCTTCACATTACCGCCAATCGGATCTGGATCATCAATATAGCGTGTGACACAGGGGGGATCTACAAGATTACATGGAGTATCCTGAGGACCCAGGGTGTTGCGTTTAAAACCGCGCACCGAGCCAAAACCACCACCGTAGAAATTTTTGAAGAACGGCAGCTGGGTGGTATCGCCATAACTCTCACCATAGCCCAGATCCGCTTTTAACTTTAGAGTCAGTGACCTGGTTAGACCACGCAGGTATTCGGCGTTGTAGTTGACTTTGTAATACTCCAGCCCGGAGCCTGGCAATGCCAGGTCCAGAGCAAGGCGCTGCGAAGTACCGCGGGTGGCAAATATACCCCGATTCAAGGTTGACTTGGCCCAGTTGATATTGAAACTGAAAACATCAAAGTTATTGCCATTGTCCTGGACAAAATCGCTGATTTCCTTGGAGGCAAATGAGCCGGTCTTTAGATCAAGATTTTCATAGCCTATGCCCAGACCAATACGCTGGATATCGGAGATCGGGTAACTCCAGTTAACCCCTCCACCATAGGTATTGGTGGAGAAGCTGGCCACGTTAATGCGGTCATAATCAGTCTTTCTGACATACAGGTTATATCCAACACTGACGCCATCTACAGTAAAGTAGGGCTCTGAAAAGTTAAAGTTCAGCGAACTCTGGTAAGTGCTGCGGTTAAGACCTATACCCACCTGCTTGCCCGTACCCAGGAAGTTGTTCTCGCTGAGGTTACCACCGAGAATCAGTCCAGTGCCCTGCGCATAACCCACACTGGCACCCACAGAACCAGAGGGCTGCTCTTCAACTGTGTAGACCACATCAATCTGATCATTGGTTCCGGCTACTGGCAGGTTTTCAACATTGACTTCTTTAAAGAACCCCAGTCGCTCAAGGCGCACCTTGGAGTGCTCGATCAACGCATTGTTAGCCGACCCGCCCTCCATCTGGCGCATCTCTCTGCGCAAAACCTCATCGGCAGTTTTGGTATTACCACGGAACTCGATGCGGCGCACATAGGCGCGCATACCAGGAGTCACCACAAAGGTAATAGTGGCAGTATTGTCCTCTTCATTGACCTCTGGATAGCCATTGACCTCAGCAAAAGTATAGCCCTCGTTGCCCAGACGTCGCGTAATATACTCACTGGACGTGGTCATTAATGTCTGTGAGAAAGTCATACCCTCGCGCATAATAATCAGCGCACGGGCCTGGGCCTCGGGAATTTTTAACTCTCCAGACAGTTCGATACCGCCAATGGTGTATACATTGCCCTCGTTGATGTTAATAGTGATATACACTGACTCTTTATCTGGGCTAATTGAAACCTGCGTGCTCTCCACGGCAAATTTCAGATAACCGCGATCCAGATACCAGGTTTCGAGAGTCTCCAAGTCACCGGATAGTTTTTCCCTGCTGTATTTATCATCACTTGAAATCCATGACAGCCAGCCAGTGGTGTTTTGCTCGAAGGTATCCAGCAGCTCTTCTTCGCTGAAGTCATTGTTACCAACAATATTGATATGGCGGATTTTGGCCACATCACCCTCGTCAATATCTATGTTTACTGCGACCCGATTGCGAGGCAGGGTTTTTACCTCAGTTTTTACCAGAGCTCCATAGCGACCCTGAGAGACATATTGCCGCTGCAGCTCCTGAGTCATGCCCTCAAGAATTACCTGGCGGAAAATCTGCCCCTCCGCCAGACCATTGTCGCGCAGCGCATCCAACAGCTGATCAGTCTCTATCGCTTTGTTACCGTCTAGATTGATCTCGGTTACCGCCGGGCGCTCGGCCAGCCCAATAACCAAAATGCCGTTCTCTCGCGCCATTACCACATCGGAGAAATAGCCAGTGCGAAACAATGATCTTGTAGCGTTGCGAATGGCCGGCTCATCAGCCAGATCCCCTGTGCTAATCGGCAGAGCGGCAAATACGGTGCCGGCAGAGACTCTCTGCAGGCCCTCGATACGAATATCAGAGACCTGAAAAACCTCGGCATTGACCGAAAATGATAGGGAGCATAGGACTGCAAGTAAGCCTGATAAAAGTCGCTTCATGTAAAAAAAAGAACCCAGTTTAATTTAATTTGTGCGGATCAAAATGTCCGCGCTATATCATTGTAGGTGGCCACGACCATCAAACTCATCACCAGTGCAAGCCCTACCTTATACCCCATTATCTGAATCCGGTCAGAGACCGGGGAACCTTTTATAACTTCAATTACATAGTACATAAGATGCCCTCCATCCAAAACTGGGACGGGCAGCAGGTTCATAACGCCAAGCATTATACTGAACATTGCGACAAAACGAATAAAATTGTCTACTCCAGACTTGCCACTATCACCTGCTACCTGCGCTATGGTGATTGGGCCACTCAAGTTCTTGGCCGACAAATCACCCACAAGTAATTTGCCGATTGATTTGACGATAAAAACACTGGTATCAAAGGTTTCTTTTACACCACGGGCCAGGGCCCCTGCAGGACTATATTGGGTAGTGCGAATCAGCTCTGGCGGATACTGGCCGCGAGACGCCAACTGCACGCCAAGCTGTCCCACAGACTGTCCATCGCGATTTACCACCTGGGGCCGCACTTCAACGCTCAACTGCTCAGAACCGCGCTGAACCTGCAAAACCACTGCCTGATCTACACTTCGGGAAATCCTCTCCACAAACCGATTAATACTGGTAATTGGCTGACCATCAATTGACAGCAGCTGGTCATCTTTTTGCAGGCCGGCAGCATAGCCAGCGCCATCCTCAAATACCGAGGCCAGAGATAGACTGCTGAGCTCAAAGGGTGGACTTACACCCAGGTCTCGCAGAGGCACAGGCTGATCATCATCGCGCAACCAGCGATCCACAGGCAAGTTGAGATCATATTTAAGATTTGAGTCCTGATAGCGTACAGTAAAGGGAATATCCCCTGTGGTGCCTATAAAATCCAGCAACTGGCGGGACACTGAGGTCCAGGTATTGGTAGCAACCCCATTGACGGCAAGTATCTCCATTCCGGGTTCAAAGCCAGACAGGCTGGCAACAGATCCCTCTTCAACCTCCCCTACTACCGGAGCGAGACCACGCTCACCACCGCTAAAAATTATCGCAAAAAATGCTATCGCCAGTAGAAAATTAGCCACAGGACCAGCCACTACCACAGCCATTCTCTGCCATACAGTCTTGCGATTGAACGAATGCGGCAAGTCTGCGGGATCCACATTGCCCTCACGCTCATCCACCATCTTCACATAGCCACCCAGGGGCAATAGCGCAAATACAAACTCGGTGTTGTGCTTATCTCTCCAGGTCAATAGCGCTTTGCCAAACCCAATAGAGAAACGCTCCACCTTGACACCACAGCGGCGCGCCACCCAAAAATGGCCAAATTCATGGATAGTTACCACCAGCCCCAGGGCCACAAAGAAGTAAAAAATGGTCTGCAGTAAATCCATAAACTAGAGCTCAATCTGCGAAATATAGTTTGCGCTGTGGATGCGCGCTTTTTGATCGGACTCTTGGACTCCATCCAATGAGTCTGGTTCAGAAATATCTAGCCCAGACAGCGTATTGTCAACAACCTGCTGAATCTGGGTAAAGCCTATGCGCCTATCCAGAAAAGCCTGTACTGCGATCTCATTGGCTGCATTGAGAATAGCTGGCGCATCGCCACCAGCACTGGCAGCATCGCAGGCCAGTTGCAGGCAGGGAAAGCTTTGCATATCTGGTTGCTCAAAGTCTAATCGGGCCACCTCAAAGAGATCTAGATCGGCCACACCTGACTCAATGCGCTCGGGCCAGGCCAGCGCATGGGCTATGGGTGTACGCATGTCCGGATTGCCCAGCTGGGCCAACACAGAGCCATCTCTATACTGCACCAGACTGTGGATCACACTCTGCGGGTGCACCACCACCTCAATCTGCGAGGGACTCACATTAAATAGCCAGCAGGCCTCGATTAACTCCAACCCTTTGTTCATTAACGTAGCCGAATCCACCGATATTTTGCGCCCCATGCTCCAGTTTGGATGGGCACAGGCCTGCTCTGGTGTGATTTCAGTCATCTGCCCGGCTGACCAACCGCGAAACGGGCCACCAGAAGCGGACAGCAGCAACTTGCTGATCCCGGATTGCTCTGCCTGTTTATAGTCACCAGGCAGACATTGGAAAATTGCATTGTGCTCGCTATCAATGGGTAGCAGCACAGACCCGGAGGCCGCCACTGCACGCATAAATAGATCACCAGCCATAACCAGTGATTCTTTATTGGCGAGAAGAATCTTTTTACCAGCCTTAACTGCAGCCATGGTTGGCACCAGACCCGCTGCCCCGACAATAGCCGCCATTACTGTATCAACCTGGACCGCGCTGGCCACCTGACACAGAGCTTCTACACCGTGGAGCACCTCGGTTTTGCAGCCAGTTTCATTGAGCAGCTTCCGTAACTGGGCTGCAGCTGTCGCATCGTTAACCACGGCAAATTGAGCCCGGTGGCGCTGACACTGGCTGGCGAGTTTTTCAATTTGCTGGTTACCGGTAAGGGCAAATATCGAATATTTATCTGGGTGCCGGGCGATCACATCCAGGGTACTTTCACCAATAGAACCTGTCGCCCCTAGCAGAGTAATGGCTTGCATAAAATTAACGCAGACTTAACTGACTGAGCAGCAGGGCAAACAGGGGCATGCCCGCCATAATGCCATCGATGCGATCGAGCACACCGCCGTGACCTGGCAGCAGCTGACTGCTGTCCTTAACACCACTGTGACGTTTGATCATACTTTCAAAAAGATCACCCAGAACAGAGTAAAGGGCGACGGGGAACACCAGAATAAACCAGTTTTTTATGTCTGTGTCGGGCAACAACCAGGCCAGAGCGATAATGAGCGGCAACTGCAGTATCAGCCCACCGGCAAACCCCTCCCAGGTTTTACCCGGGCTAACTATAGGAGCCAACTTGTGCTTACCCATCAAATTACCGGCGATATAACCGCCAATATCGGCGAGCGCGATAACCAAAATAGCCATTAACAGCAGCCAACGGCCATTGTTGCTGTGCAATATAGAGGCCACAGCAGCCCAGGTAGCCACCAGCAACAGCAGACCAATAAGCCCCAACACTGGCTTGGGCGACCAAAGAATGGCGCTGGAAGGATAACCCTGAATCCACAGAAAAATAATGGCCCAGAGCCCAACAGCAAGCAGACTAATCTGCTGGCCTAGCTCAAAATCAAACGTTGAGTGAAGCCCAAGACAGTAGCCAGAGACCAAAAGAGAGAGCAGCAATAGCCCCAGGTAACCTGTTCTGCCAGCCACAGAGCTAATTTTAAGCAGATGACTCCACTCCCAACCGGCGACCATAACCAGCAGCATTATTAACAGGGAGAACCACAGGGGCGAGAGAGTTATCAGCATGCCCAGCAGCACAGCGACCATTGCAATAGCAGTAAAAACCCGCTGTTTAAGCATGGGCGCTTTCACCGGCATCCAGCTCAGAGTGGCTGCCGCTTTCTTCGCGCAGGCCAAAACGCCGCTGGCGTGAATAGTACTCTTCGACAGCTATCTGCAGAGCTTTGGCATCAAAATCCGGCCAGTAACAGTCAGCGAAATACAGCTCGGTATAGGCCATTTGCCACAGCAGGAAGTTGCTGATGCGTTGCTCCCCTGCAGTGCGGATACAGAGATCTGGGTCTGCAATACCGCCCTGCTGCATATATTTGTTAAACGTCTCTTCATCGATGTCAGCGGAGCGCAGACGACCCATCTGCACCTCAGAGGCCAGGGTCTGAGCAGTGCGCGCTATATCCCAGCGACCACCATAATCGACACACAGATTGAGAGTGAACTTGCCACTGGCAGTCATAGTCTCGGTATCGCTAATCAGGCGCTTTAAACGATCGCTAAAATGACTGCGACTGCCAATCACTTTGAGACGAACTCCATCGTCGCGCAGTGCCTTGGCTTCCTTTTTTAGGTAAGAGGAGAACAGCGACATCAGCCCTCGCACTTCCAGCTCTGGTCGCTTCCAGTTTTCACTGCTAAAGGCAAACAGGGTCACAGTGTCTATACCATTGCTGCGAGCAGCTTCAAGTGTGCCGCGGATACGTTCAACACCAGCCTCGTGACCAGTGATACCTCCCAGTCCGCGCTGCTTGGCCCAGCGATTATTGCCATCCATAATGATCGCAACATGCTTTAAGGGATGGGGAGATACCATTGGTATTGGATCAGCCATAAGTTCAGCCTGCGGAGATTAAATCTCCATCAAGTCCTTTTCTTTGGCCTGCAGGGCCTCTTCGACTTTCGCCACAAAGCGATCGGTGATTTTCTGGATATCATCCTGGGCTCTGCGCTCTTCGTCTTCACTGATATCTTTGGCTTTTTGCAGCTCTTTAATATCAGAGATTACATCGCGACGAATATTGCGAATTGAAATACGGGCGCCCTCTGCTTCAGCCTTGGCCTGCTTGCCGTAATGCTTGCGAGTCTCCTCAGTCAGAGCCGGGAGCGGTACTCGAATCACTGCGCCAGCAGTCGAGGGGTTCAACCCCAGGTCCGACTTCATAATGGCCTTCTCAATCTCTGGTACCAGGGACTTTTCCCAGGGAGTCACAGACAGAGTACGGGCGTCTTCAATGGCTATGGATGCCGCCTGAGCCAGGGGAGTGTCCACTCCATAGTAGTCCACAGACAGTCCATCGAGAATGCTCGGATGTGCCCTGCCAGTGCGGATCTTGTTAAAGGCATTGCCCAGCGCATCCAGTGCCTTGGCCATGCGCTCTTCAGCGTCTTGCTTTAGTTCTTCAATCATTGTGACCTCCTATCCCTCTTCAACCAGCGTGCCCTCGGCACCACCCACTATCAGGTTAAGCAAAGCGCCAGGTTTAGACATACGGAAAACTCTGAGCGGCATATTGTGCTCTCGGCACAGGCATATGGCGGTTAGATCCATGACCCCAAGCTTTTTGTCCAGCACCTGATCATAGGTTAGATGATCATAGAGTTCAGCGTTGGGATCAAGCATCGGATCCGCACTGTACACACCATCTACCTTAGTAGCCTTCAATACCACATCGGCATCAATCTCAATACCGCGCAGACAGGCCGCTGAATCAGTGGTAAAAAACGGGTTACCCGTGCCGGCAGCAAATATAACCACATCACCATCTTTAATATAGCGGATAGCGCGGCGACGATCATAGTGCTCGACCACGCCGCTCATAGGTATAGATGACATAACATGGGAAGAGATATTGGTGCGTTCCAAGGCATCTCGCATAGCCAGCGCATTCATTACCGTAGCCAGCATACCCATGTGATCGCCAGTCACTCGATCCATACCCGCTGCATTTAAAGCAGCACCGCGAAACAGATTACCACCACCGATTACCAGACCCACTTGAACACCAATACCGACTAGCTGGCCGATTTCCAGAGCCATGCGATCGAGAACCTTGGGGTCAATTCCAAAGCCCTCTTCGCCCATCAGCTCCTCACCACTCAGCTTGAGAAGGATTCGTTTGTACTTTTTCTCTTTACCCGTGGTTGGCATATCCGCTCCTGTCTGTTTAAGGCTTTCGCAGCCTACCTGTTCTGGCAATCCTAGTCGCTAGCACCTGCTACCTGTGCTGCTACTTCTGCAGCGAAATCCACCTCTGCAACCTCAATACCATCGCCCACTTCAAAGCGCACAAAGGAGGTTACCTCACCACCGCCAGCGGCAACCAGCTTGCCCACTGTGGTATCGGGGTCTTTAACAAATGGCTGATCGAGTAGGCTACTCTCTTTGAGGAACTTATTCACTCGTCCACCGATCATCTTCTCAATAATCTCTTCCGGCTTGCCACTCTCACGAGCCTGGGCGGCGAAGATTTCCTTTTCCGCAGCAATCAGCTCTGCTGGCATTTGATCGGAGCTGACAACAGCAGGGTTAACCGCGGCAACATGCATGGCCACATCTCGGGCCAGCTCTTCATTGCCGCCGCTCATACCAACCAGTGCGGCGATACGGTTATTGCTGTGCACATAGGCACCAATTACCGGCGCTTCCAGACTGGCAGCTCGACGAGCCGAAATATTTTCGCCAATCTTCTGCACCAAAGCTTCGCGAGCATTGGTCAGATCACCGGCCATTATAGAAGCAATATCAGTTTCCTTGGCACTGAACCCAGCGTCCAAAACTGTATTGGCAAAGTTGAGGAAGCCTTCGTCGCGAGCGGCAAAATCCGTCTCACTGTTAACTTCCATCACCATGGCGTAGCCGCCTTCAGACTTAACCAGCACAATTCCATCCGCCGCTGTACGGCCAGCTTTCTTGGCTGCTTTCATGCCGCTTGACTTGCGCAGCTCTTCAATTGCCTTCTCAATATCGGCTCCGGCTTCAGTCAGCGCTCTCTTGCACTCCATCATGCCCAAACCCGTGCGATCTCGCAGCTCTTTCACTAAAGATGCTGTTACCTGTGACATTATATTCCTCTCTAAAACATTTAATCAGTTGGAAAAAAGGGGGCAGTGGCCCCCTTTTTACTTATTACCAGTGCTTTGCCCTGTTTGGCTGCAATCGAAATTACTCCGCTGCGGCTTCCTTGGGCGCTTCTTCGGCTGGCGCTTCGGCTGCTGGAGCCTCTGCAGCCGCAGGAGCAGCTTCAACAGCTACTTCTTCAACAAACTCATCTTTACTGGTGATGGTCGCAGACTGAGCCTTACCTTCAAGCACAGCATCGGCGATCGAGGCTGCGTACAGCTTGATTGCACGAATCGAGTCATCGTTGCCAGGAATTACATAGTCAACACCGTCCGGGTCGCTGTTGGTATCAACGATGCCCACAACCGGAATACCCAGTTTATTGGCTTCATTGATAGCAATGCGCTCATGGTCAACATCAACAACAAACAGAATATCAGGCAGACCGTTCATATCTTTGATACCACCGATGCTGTTCTCAAGCTTGTCCTTCATGCGCGTACGCATCAGAACTTCTTTCTTGGTCAGCTTTTCAAAGGTGCCATCAGCTTCCTGAGTTTCCAGCTCGCGGTAGCGACGGATTGAAGCACGAATAGTTTTGTAGTTGGTGAGCATGCCGCCCAACCAGCGATGGCTGACATAGGGCATGCCACAGCGCTCTGCTTGCTCTTTAACAATTTTTTGTGCGGCGCGCTTGGTGCCAACAAAAAGAATTTGATTACCTTTGGCAGCTTGCACGCGCAGAATCTCTAGCGCTTCATTGAAAGCTGGCACAGTGTGCTCAAGGTTAATTACATGGACTTTGTTGCGTGAGCCAAAGATGTACTGGCTCATTTTGGGATTCCAGAAGCGGGTTTGGTGGCCAAAGTGCACACCAGCCTGCAACATATCTCGCATACTGACAGATGACATAAGTTTTCCTCTAGGGGTTAAGCCTCCACATCCCCCGATAATCAACCCGTTAAGCAGTTTTGCTCGCGCTTTACAGGCACCCAGATTAGCGTGTCGGAATGTGTGTGTCGTTTAGTTTAAAAATACCGCTGCAAGGACATCCTTACAACGGCGCGCTTTATACCATAACCAAACAGCCATATAAAGCAAAAACACCCATAGATTTGATGTTCCAACCGCCCTCTTGCAGCTCACTGCGGCCACATCAGCACTCGCTGGAGACTAAAATTTCCCTCAGGTGCTAATTTGGCCGGGAAATTTGCCTGCAACACTCCCTCAATGCTCAATAGATGCGTACAATAGCCGCACTTTGTGAATGCACGAGAGTATCAATGACAGTAGAACTTCGTACCCCGGACCAAATAGCCAAAATGCGTATAGCGGGCAGATTAGCCGCTGAAGTGCTGGAGCTTATTGGCGACTATGTAGAGCCTGGAGTGACCACCGAAGAGCTGGATCGAATCTGCCATGAGCATATTGTTAATATCCAAAAAGCCATCCCAGCCTGCCTGGGTTATCGAGGCTTCCCTAAATCCATATGTACCTCTGTCAACCAGGTGGTGTGCCACGGTATTCCCGCCGACAAAAAGATCCTTAAAAGCGGCGATATTGTTAATATAGACGTCACCGTAATCAAAGACGGCTGGTACGGAGATACCAGCAAGATGTATACCGTTGGCAAGGTCCCCAGCCATGCCGAACGACTAATCAAAGTATCCCAGGAATGTCTGTACAAAGGTATTGAGATGGTGCGTCCCGGTGTGCGCCTGGGTGATATAGGCCATGTTATTCAAACTCATGCCGAGGCTAACTACTACTCAGTGGTTCGCGATTACTGCGGTCATGGCATAGGGCCAGAGTTTCACCAGGAGCCGCAAATACTCCATTATGGCAGGCCAGATACAGGCCTCGAGCTGGTCGAGGGCATGACCTTTACCATAGAACCCATGGTCAATGCAGGGAAACACCAGACCAAGCTCAAGCCGGATGGCTGGACCGTCGAGACCAAAGATGGTCGACTGTCGTCCCAGTGGGAGCACACCATGCTGGTGACCGCCGATGGCGTTGAAGTTTTTACCGCCCGCGGTGAAGAATCGTTTTAATATTTTTTGATTAGCCCTCTGGTTCGACTGCCAGCATAGCTCAGGACCAGACCACGAGAAACTGAATTAATGTCGAGTAAATCTGTAAATCTGCCCTCGGGCCTGGCAGTGCCATTATTTTTTGATCAAAAGCGCTTTGTCGCCGATCTGGCCACCGGAAATCCGGTCACCGTGTTTCGGGACGCCCTCGGCGCTGCTCAAAATCATTTTTCCACCCGCTTCCATGAGGGCGAAGAGGTGCACAGCCTAGTCAATGAGGCGGCTCGTTTTGCGGATCTGATTCTGTGCTATGCCTGGAGCCGTTTTGAATGGGACGACAATATTAGCCTGATTGCCGTTGGAGGCTACGGCAGAGGTGAGCTGCATCCCCACTCCGATATAGATTTGTTGATCCTTATGCGCCGCAACCGGCCGCAAAAATATCGCGCGAGTATCGAGCAATTTCTGACCTTTTTATGGGATATCCAACTTAAGATCGGTCACAGCGTACGCTCATTGTCCCAGTGCGTAGATGAGGCCAAAGCCGATATCAGCATAGCCACCAATCTGATGGAAACTCGGCTGCTGTGCGGCGACAAAGCTCTGCGTGAGAGCATGCTAAAAAAGACTGGCCCCAACAAAATCTGGTCATCCAGCAACTTCTACCGCGGCAAGATCGATGAGCAGCGTGCCCGCCATCGCAAACATGCGGATACAGAGTACAATTTGGAGCCCAATGTTAAAGAGGCTCCCGGCGGCCTGCGGGATATTCAGCTGATTAACTGGACTGCCAAGCGCCACTTTAATGTGCATAGACGCTCGCTGCTGGTGCAGGCTGGCTTTCTCTCTGAAGAAGAGTACCTGACGCTGCGCCGGGAAGAGGAATTTCTGTGGAAGGTTCGCTATGGCTTGCATCTTATAGCCGATCGACCCGAGGAGCGCCTGCTGTTTGATTACCAGCGCAAGCTCGCCACCATGCTTGGATTTCGCGACAGTGAGGGTCGATTGGCTGTTGAGAAGTTTATGCAGCGCTATTACCAGGCAGTGCTATCGATACGCGAGCTGACCGATGTACTTTTGCAATATCTGGACGAGGCTATCTACCGAAAAAACAAAGCCAAGGTCATAACTCAGGTCAATGAGCGGTTTGTAGTTCGCGATGACTATATAGATACCACCAGCGAAAATGTTTTTATCAATCAGCCCTCTGCCCTGCTCGAGCTTTTTGTGATTTTAGGTGAGAACGAACATATCAAAGATATTCGTGCCTCCACTATTCGCCAGATTCGTCTGCACAGAAATCTGATTAACGATCAGTTTAGAGCAGACCCCATTAACCGCGGTTTATTTATGCGGCTGATGCGTGCCCCTTATATGCTGTCATTGCAGCTGCAGCGCATGAATCGCTATGGGATTCTTGGCAGCTATCTGCCGGAGTTTGGCAAAATTGTCGGCCAGACCCAACATGACCTGTTTCATATCTATCCGGTGGATGTGCATACTCTGCAGGTTGTGCGCAATATCCGACGACTGGCGCGACCAGAGATAGCCGAGCAGTTTCCAGTGGCTGCCCATATCTTTAAAAACTTACCCAAACCTGAACTGCTGATCATTGCCGCACTCTATCATGATATTGCCAAGGGCCGTGGCGGTGATCACTCAGTGCTGGGCTCAGTGGATATTGCTGATTTTGCCGAGCGTCACGGCCTGCGGCCCCAGGAGATCAAACTGTTGCAATGGCTGGTCGAAAATCACCTGCTGATGTCCACCGTGTCTCAGAGAGAAGACACCTCAGATCCGGATGTGATCTACAAGTTTGCCAAGCACTGCGGCGATCTCATGCACCTGGAATTACTCTATGTGCTCACCGTCGCTGATATTAATGCTACCAACCCACAGCTGTGGACCGACTGGAAAGGCTCATTGATGCTCAATCTGTATTTTGAGACCAAACGGGCTCTGCAGCAGGGGCTGGGTGTTCCAGTAGATAAGTCTGTCTGGGTTGAATATGCCAAGACCGCCGCACTAAGAATGCTTGCCGAAAACAATATTAGCGAACCGCAGGCGCTGGCCGTGTGGAGCGATGTAGATCAGGAATTCTTTTTGCGTGAGCGCGCTGAAGATATTGCCAGCTTTACCCAATCGATTATCGCCAACCAGCACCCGGGCACTCCAGTGGTGGTGCTCAGAGATGTGGGTGTCGAGGTACCGGTGGCTACACAGATTTTTGTCCATGCCCCGGATCGACAAAATATTTTCTCCATTATTGCCGCTGTACTCGACCAGTTGCAGCTAAATATTCAGGATGCCCGCCTGCACACCACCAATGATAATCGTGCCTTTGATGTGTTCTATATTCTCGATGACGAAAATCGTCCTATTGGTAGAGACGCCAACCTCTGCGCCCTGATAACTGACTCATTGACCAAGGCTATAATGGACCCCAGCGCGGTCAAGTTTGATATCTCCCGACGCACCTCACGGCAGCTTAAAAACTTTACCCTTAAAACTCAGACCTCCCTGAGTAATGATAGTGAGACCAACACCACGATCCTTGAAGTGATCACCCCAGATCGCCCGGGTCTGCTGGCCCATATAGCCAGTATATTCCTGCGCTTTGGCCTCAATCTCTACAATGCTAAAATCTCCACCCTGGGCGAGCGGGTTGAGGATACTTTTTACCTGACTGACTTCAGCCATAAACCCCTGACTGATCCAGCCTTTGGCCAAAAGCTTCAGCAGACTATCTGCAGTGAACTGGACGCCCGCAACGCCGAGGATAATTAGGCCAGACTATGCGAACACAACATGAACTCTAATCTCCAGTTGCTGCACCCCTACCCCTTTGAGAAGCTAAAGCAACTCAAGGCCGGGATAAAACCACCAGCAGGGCTGGACCATATAGCCCTGTCGATCGGCGAACCCAAACACCCGGCTCCAGAGTTTGTCAAACAGCGCCTGCGCGACAGCGTCGACAAGCTAGCCCTGTACCCCACCACCGCTGGCAGCCCAGAGCTGCGTAAAGCCATCGCCAGCTGGCTGCAACAACGCTTCTCACTGCCTGCTGACGGGATCGACCCAAACACAGAGGTACTGCCAGTTACAGGCACCAGGGAGGCCCTATTTGCCTTTACCCAGGCGGTAGTAGACAGTACCGAGCAGAGCCCATTGGTAGTCTCGCCCAACCCCTTCTATCAGATCTATGAGGGCGCAGCCATTCTGGCGGGTGCCGAGTTACATTATCTCGACTGCGACCCTGACAATGGTTTTATTCCCGATCTGGATCTAGTGCCAAAAGAAGTTTGGCAGCGCTGTCAGCTATTGCAGATTTGCTCTCCGGGAAATCCCACCGGGGCAGTAATGTCCCTGGCTCAGTATCGGCAGGCCATTGAGCTGGCAGATAGATATGACTTTATTTTATCCAGCGACGAATGCTACTCCGAAGTCTACTTTGACGAGACTAACCCGCCGCTGGGGCTGCTCGACGCTTGCTGGCAGCTAGGTCGCACAGACTTTAGCCGCTGTGTAGTTTTTCACAGCCTCTCAAAACGCTCCAATCTGCCCGGCCTGCGCTCTGGCTTTATCGCCGGCGACCAGCGTCTGCTGCGGGACTTTCTAAAATTCCGCACCTATCACGGCTGTGCCATGTCGCTGCCCACCCAGGAAGCTTCAGTTGCTGCCTGGAGCGATGAGTCCCACGTGACAGAAAACCGCAGCCTGTACCGGGAAAAATTTGCCGCAGTCACCGAAATTCTGCATGGCACATTGGAGTTCACCGAACCCAGCGCCGGCTTTTATCTGTGGCCAAAAACCCCGATCGACGATGCACAGTTTGCCCAGGGGCTCTACGCCCAACAAAATGTTACCCTGCTCCCGGGCCAGTATTTATCCAGATCCACCGCCACGGGCAATCCAGGACAGAATCGAGTACGCATGGCTCTGGTGGCAGATATTGATGAATGTGTTGAAGCCGCTCAGCGCATAGTGCGCTATGTCGACAGCCTGAGACTGTGACCCTGACTTATGTTAAAAAAACAACGTGCTGAATTTATCCTGCAACGACTCAAGCAGCTGTATCCAGAGACCCCTGTGCCCCTGGACCACAGTAATAATTTTGAGCTGCTGGTGGCCGTGCTACTCAGCGCCCAGTGCACGGATATCCGCGTCAACCAGGTAACACCAGCCCTTTTCGCCCTAGCCGACAATCCCTTTGATATGCAACATGTGCCAGTCGACAGTATCTATAATATTGTCCGCCCCTGTGGTCTGGCGCCCCAGAAATCCAGCGCTATCTCCAAGCTGTCAAAGATTCTGGTCGAGGAGCATGGAGGCGAGGTCCCGGATGACTGGAAGGCACTGGAGTCCCTACCAGGTGTGGGCCATAAAACCGCAGGCGTAGTCATGTCTCAGGGTTTTGGCCATCCCGCCTTTCCCGTGGATACCCATATTCACCGCCTGGCTCAGCGCTGGGGGCTGACCAAAGGCAAAAGCGTTGCCCAGACAGAGCGTGATCTCAAAAAACTCTTTCCCCGGGACGAATGGAATGCCCTGCATTTACAAATAATTTTTTATGGCCGTGAATTTTGCTCTGCACATGGCTGTGATGGCCGAGTCTGCGATATCTGCACCAGCTGTTACCCCAACCGCAAACAGCCCTTTGTGGCGCACAAGCCCTGACAGTTTTGCTATGCTTACCCACCCAGATAACAAGGAAGACAACCAGTGATCACAGTATTCGGCATTAAGAACTGCGATACCATCAAAAAGGCTCGCAACTGGCTGAGCGACCAGGGCATTGAGTATCAATTCCACGATTTCCGCACTGATGGCATAGATCAAGAAAAAATTGAAAACTGGATTCAACAGGCCGGCTGGGAAACTGTGCTGAATCGCCGTGGCACCACCTGGCGCAAACTCGACAGCAGCGTTCAGGACAGTACCAATAGAGACAATGTAGCCGCCCTGCTTGCCGAATACCCGGCAATGATCAAACGACCGATACTGGATATCGATGGTGATATTACCGTCGGTTTTAAGCCCGATATATACCGAAGCATTTTTAACCTTTAAACAAGAGTAATAGCATGACTAGTCTGTACAGTTTAGCCGTTGGTGTTGGCACCAAAAACAGTCGCAGTGAATGGCTGGAAGTTTTCTATCCCGCCCCGCTGCTCAACCCGGATGAGGCCATAGGCGATATCTTCCGCGTTAGCCTGGGTCTGGATGCTGGCGAAATCGAACCCAGCAGCGAGCAGCTGGCCGCCCTGGAGTCAGCCCTGCGTCACAATGGCCATTCCGAGTTAGCTGAAACCATTGTGGCACTGGCAGCATCAAACCGCCCAGTGATAGCAGTTATGATGGCCGAGAACAGCGCACCGGCCACAGTGCCAGAGGGCTATTTAAAACTACACCTGCTCAGCCACCGGCTGGTTAAACCCCATGGCACAGATTTAACCGGCATCTTTGGGGTACTAAAAAATATTGCCTGGACCAGTGTCGGCGCCATCGATATTGAAGAGCTTCCCGAGCGTCAGCTGGCGGCCCGCATGGCTGGCCACAGTCTGTCAGTCGACTGTGTCGATAAGTTTCCCAAGATGGTCGACTATGTTGTGCCCAGCGGCATCCGCATTGCCGACACCTCTCGAGTGAGGCTGGGTGCCTATGTGGGAGAAGGTACCACGGTGATGCACGAGGGCTTTATCAATTTTAATGCCGGCGCCGAGGGCCCCAATATGATTGAGGGTCGGGTTTCAGCCGGTGTATTCTGCGGTGCAGGCTCCGATATTGGCGGCGGCGCATCCATTATGGGCACCCTCTCTGGTGGTGGCAGCATGGTAATCGCCATGGGCGAGAAATGTCTGCTGGGTGCCAATGCTGGACTAGGCATATCTCTGGGAGACCGCTGCACCGTAGAGGCAGGCCTGTATATAACGGCGGGCACAGTGGTGACCATGCTCGATGATCAGAAGCAGGTGACAGCCAAAGTGAAGGCGAGAGACCTCTCCGGTAAAAGCGACCTGCTATTTAGGCGCAACTCGGTGACGGGTGCAGTTGAGTGCCTGACCAATAAGAGCGCTGTTGAGCTCAATGAGGCTCTGCACTCGGCTAATTGAGCAGTGATATACGGGGGAGAGCTTCTCCCCCATTTCTATTAGCTTAGGCGCCCAATAAACTCTGGCCGCAAACCCTGACTACATTGCCATTAATGCCTGCCGCCTGTGGGCTGACAAAAAAACCGATCACCTCAGCCACATCAATGGGTAGACCACCCTGTCCCAGCGAGGACAGTCTGCGGCCCATCTGCCTGGTGACAAAGGGAATAGCAGCCGTCATCTGAGTCTCAATAAAACCAGGTGCCACCGCATTTATGGTAATACCTCTGGCAGCGCAGGGCTCAGCCAATGTCTCCACCATGCCAATAATCGCCGACTTGGAAAATCCATAGTTGGTCTGGCCTACATTGCCAGCAATACCACTGATGGAAGCAACGCCGATTATTTTGCCACCATTATCCAGCAGGTCAGTCTCCAGCAAAGCTGCATTGATGCGCTGAACACTACCCAGATTGACCTGCATCAGCATATTCCACTGGTGGTCTGTCATACGCGTCAGCATTTTGTCTCTGGTCACACCAGCATTGTGAATAATGCCGTGCAGCACTGGCGTCTGGGCTGCACAAAAATCTCGCAATACAGTCTCTGCGCCATCACTGGTGATATCCAGAGCCAGTGCGAGGCCACCCAGCCTGCGCATATTGGTTACCAGATCCTCCTCAGCCTGAGGCACATCCACACCAATGACTGTGGCGCCATCTCTGGCCAAAACCTCGGCAATAGCCAGACCTATGCCCCGCGCAGCACCAGTCACAACCAGCATTTTGCCCAGCAATGGTCGATGCCAGTCTCCTTCAATCCGGGTTACCGGACTGGCCGCGGTTAATATCTGAGCATTCATAAAGGCGGAGCCCGCCGACAGTAGAAAACGCACAGGCGCTTCAATAGCAGCTTCACCTCCTTTTTCCACCAGCAGCAGGTTGGCTGTGGCGCCATTGCGACCAATTTCCTTAGCCAGAGATTTAATAAACCCCTGCAGACCTCTCTGCACTGTACCTCCATCACTGGACTCCGCGGCTGATGCTTTTAACCCAATCACAATCACCCGACCACAGGGCTTGAGAAATTTTATATTGTGATGAAAAAACTCATACAGTTGCGCCGTCTGCTCTGCACTGGCAATACCCGAAGCATCAAATAACAGATGACCCCTCTGGTCTCCGGCACTGAGAATTACCTGCACGTCCGCGGCCTGCAGAAAATTTTTAACCTGATCAGCAAACCGGGAGCCCTCAGCACAGCCAATCAGCACTTGGCCACTGAGCACATGGGGTTGTGTCGGGTCCTCGCGATCCAGCACTACAGGCTCTGGCAGTCCCATAGCGGCAAAAAGCTTCTTGCCCAATGTGGAATTTGCGAGTTCTAAGTAGGTATCAGACATTTTATTTTTCCCTGTTGACGGAGGTTATGGCCATTCTACCCTCAGAGCGGCAAATAGGATTGACCCAAATGACAGATTAGCTGGGATTCCTGTCATTGGCTTCCGGGCTGCAATCCCCTATCCTATCGCAATAACCAATTATTAAACGAGAATCTTATTATGAGTGATATTCGCAAAGTAGCCATTGTTGGCGGCAACCGAATTCCTTTTGTGCGCAGCAACACCTTCTACAGCCATGCCAGCAATATGCAGATGTTAACTGCTGCTCTGCAGGGCCTGGTGCAGCGTTTTGACCTCGAGGGGGAGCGGCTGGGCGAAGTGGCGGCAGGTGCTGTAATGAAGCATTCAAAAGACTTTAATCTGGCTCGCGAGGCCACATTAGACTCAGGGCTATCAGCCCAGACCCCTGCTTATGATGTGCAGCAGGCCTGTGGCACAGGACTTGAGGCAGCGATATTGGTAGCTAACAAAATCGCTCTAGGGCAGATTGACTCGGGTATTGCGGGTGGTACAGATACCGCCAGTGATGCACCCATTGCCCTAAATGAAAAATATCGCCAGATGATTCTCAGCCTTAACCGCGCCAAAACCCTGGGCCAGCGACTCAGGGCTCTGTCCAGTATTCGCCCGAGTTTTATGGCGCCCAATCTACCGGCCAATGCCGAGCCACGCACTGGTCTGTCCATGGGGCAGCACTGTGAACTGATGGTCAAAGAATGGGGTATTAGCCGGGAAGACCAGGATCAGCTCACCTACAACAGCCACCAAAATTTAATCGCCGCCTATGACCGCGGGTTCTTTGACGATCTAGTCAGCCCGTTTAACGGGGTGGAGCGCGACGGCATTATGCGCAATACACCGCTGGACAAACTGGCCACTTTAAAGCCCGCCTATGATCGCGAAAATGGCACCCTGACCGCAGCCAACTCCACCACGCTGACCGATGGTGCAGCCACCGTGCTGCTGGCCAGCGAGCAGTGGGCCCATGAGCGCAACTTACCGGTAATGGCCTACCTGACTCACAGTGAAGTGGCCGCAGTAGATTTCTACAGCCAGGGCGACCAGAGCGAAGGCCTGCTAATGGCCCCAGCTTACGCCGTACCAAGAATGCTGGCCCGCGCCGGCCTGGGGCTCCAGGATTTTGATTTTTATGAGATTCACGAGGCCTTCGCAGCCCAGGCTCTGTGCACCATGAAGGCTTGGGAGGACGAAACCTTCTGTAAAGACAAGCTCGGCTTGGATGCGCCTCTGGGCAGTATCGACCGTACAAAACTTAATGTGAATGGCTCCAGCGTTGCCACTGGTCACCCATTTGCAGCCACAGGACCGAGAATAATTGCAACATTGGCAAAATTATTGGAACAAAAGGGGGGCGGCCGGGGTCTTATCTCTATATGTGCTGCTGGTGGTCAGGGTGTAACAGCCATTATCGAAAGATAAAACCAGCCTAAACACAACCGGTTTTCTCCCCCTAAGGGGTCTTACGTTGGTACAAGTAGGGCCCCTTTTTTAATTAGCGTCCGATTCAGGCCTTGGCTGCATTGGCGACAATCAGGCACACAAACTCGGGGAGCAGCTGTTCCGGCAATGTGTGGCCCATACCCTCAAACAACTCCAGCTGGGCATGAGCTATATGCCTCGCCGTATCCTTGCCGCCACTCACTGGCACCAGCACATCCTGAACACCGTGTATCACCAGCACTGGCACCTGGATCTTTTGCAGCAGCTTTTTGCGCCCGGGGGCCGTGCGAATGGCCGCAATTTGGCGCATATAGCCCGCCGGGTTACTGGAGCGCTTGTGCTCAGCTTTGACTATAGCCCTCACCTCATTATCAGACAGGGGATAGGCGGGGCTGCCGATCATCTGCCAGATATCCACCGCATTATCTAGGGCACTGCGCTCTGGTGTCACCGGTTTAATCATTTCCGCAGAGACTTTTAGTGAAGGGATCCCCTTCCCTCGCTCTCCACTGGTAGACATAATCGAAGTCAGTGACAGAATACGATCCGGGTACAGTCCAGTGACTAGCTGACTAATCATGCCACCCATAGACATGCCTACAATATGGGCCTGGGTTATATTCAGAGCGTCCAGCACACCCACTGTGTCTGCCGCCATATCTTCCAAACTGTAGGGCGCAGAAACTGGTATACCAAAATAGGTTTTCAGAAACAGACGAAACAGCCCTGGGGCTTTAACGCCATCCATTTTGTCCGTCAGGCCAATATCGCGATTATCAAAGCGAATCACATAAAACCCCTGATCCGCCAGCAACTGACAAAATTTCACCGGCCATCTCACTAGCTGGTTGTAGAGTCCCGCCACCAGCAAGATAGCCGGATTCTTCGGCTCACCGAATGTCTCGTAGGCAATCCTGAGACCATTGGACTGTAGGTATTGGGTTTCGTGATCGCCAAAAATTGGGTGTTTTTCACTCACAGATAATCTCTTTCTTCGCATAGACTGAGTTGCGCCATGATAACCGGGGCGCTTTTACAACCCGGCTATGCCCTTAGCTTGTTGTCCAGCAGTATTATGGCGTCACTATATTGAAGTTATCGTTGTTTTTACCCAGCAGGGAAAAGAACTTTAGCAGCTTCAAAACACTGCCATCTACCTCTAATTCATCGGTGGTCAACAGCTGTTGAATACCCACCTGACCCACCAGTAAATCCACAAATAAATCTTTGCTTACCGCAATGCTGGCATCGGCGTTGGGCGCGGCAGGCAACTGCTGGTAATACATCACCGAGTTGCGCACTGTGAGTACAAAGTTTTGCTGCTGATCAGTAAACAGCACATTGATCACCAGACGCTCGCCCTCTGCTTTATCGGCATCCAGTCGCACCGACAGAGCCTTCATAAACTGGATTGCTGGTACCTGCTGCAAAAAAGCCTTGTTCAACGCTGGGTCATAGTACTGTTCCGCTATCCCAAACTCGAGTTCATGAGCAGCTGACAGATAAATATCCCGCCAGGGACCAGACTCCGCCTGATAGCCCAGCTGTCGATGAGCCTCTGCCAGTAACTGTTTGGCGGCAATATTGTCTGGCTGGGCAAATACCAGATGATTTAACACCTCGGCGACCCAGCGGTAGTCGCCCTGCTCCATAGACATTGTAGCCTTTTCCAGCATAGCCTCAGCGCCGCCCATAAACTCCACATAGCGTCGCGAAGACTGCTCAGGCGGCAGCGGATTAAGCTGCGCTGGATTACCCTCATACCAGCCGAAGTAGTGCTGATATACCGCCTTGCTGTTATGGCTCAGAGTGCCGTAATAGCCGCGCAGATGGAAATTGCCCGCCAGACTTTCAGGCAGCTTCAGCCGCTCAGCAATCTCTCTGGGGGTATAGCCCAGATTAGCAAGACGTACTGTCTGGTCATGAGTGAATTTGTACATGTCCTGCTGCTGCTCCATCTGGGAGATTATTCGTTCATGTCCCCAGGTGGGCCAGTGGTGACTGTTAAAGAACACCTCCACATCGTCCAGGCGTTCAATAGACTGACCAATATAATCACTCCACAGCAGCGCATCGCGCACCTTGGCGCCCCGCAGCGTTAACACATTGTGCATCACATGGGAGAGTATCTCTGCCCCACAAAAAGCCTTTAGCTCAGGCAGGTAAAAGGTTAATTCTGCTGGTGCCTCGGAGCCGGGCATATTGTAAAACTCAAAGGCTACCCCATCGACACTGAGGCTCATCACCGGTCTATCGATCACCAGCGTGGGCTGCAAAATGGAAGTGCTGCCATAGATCACCTGCTTGCCCAGCCCGGTATCCACATGGCCGGTTACAGAGCGCGGCAAGCTATTGCCAAACATATAGGTGCCGCGTCGAGTCATAGCTGGCCCGGCGATAATATTCTCGCTGGTTGACTCGGCCATAAATCCAGATGGCGCGATAATAGGCACATTGTTAGCCGCTGCCTGCTCAGCATCTATCAACGAAAGCACACCACCAAAATGATCGATGTGACTATGGGTAAATATCACACCGGTCAGATTAATTTTGCCCAGATACTGCTCGGCAAATGCCATAGCTGCCGCCGTGGTTTCCAATGTGGTCAAGGGGTCCACCAGAATCCAACCATTATCGCTTTTAATCAGGCTGGTGTTGGCCAGATCAAAACCACGTAGCTGATAGATGCCTTCATCCACTTTAAACAGCCCGCGGATATTATTGAGCTTGGCCTGGCGCCAGAGGCTGGGATTGACCGTATCCGGGGCCTCTCCCTGAATAAAATCATAGGCGCCAGCATCCCAGAGTTGTAGCCCATTTTCGCCGGTTAGCGCCCTGTTGGGTGCCTCAGCAATCATGCCACGCCGAGCATCTTCAAAGTCTTGTTGATTATCCAGATCCAGATTTTCGGCAAAGGCCTTATTGCGGGCGATAGTGTATTCGCTGGCCACCGCTGAACTTGAAGCTTGCTGTGCTGAATCTGCTGGCTGATCACAGGCAGCAAGCATTGCTAAAACAACTAGAAGTGCACTAGCTTTGAGGTGGCCATTGCGCATATTGGTTGTCATTGGTCTTATTCCAGTTTTTGTTGTTTTTAAAATTTAGCGGTTTTAATGATAACGACGCATTGAATATAAAACCTGCCTTGCGATCACTAATTGTGCTCTGTTTAAAAAAGCTACTGTTGTTCAATATCGACAAGATTAACCAGAAATTCCGGCTTGTCATATACTTAAACGCCACCGAATCCAAAAGAATCCGATGGCGCCGAGGACTAAATACAACTGAGCTTAAAAGTTTTACAAAACTTCAAACAATCCAGCAGCACCCATACCACCACCAACACACATGGTGATAACCACATACTTTTCACCGCGACGCTTACCTTCCATCAACGCATGCATCACCATACGCGCACCACTCATACCAAATGGGTGACCAATAGAAATAGAACCACCATTAACGTTCAAGCGCTCCATAGGAATACCCAGCTTATCGCGGCAGTACAAAACCTGCACCGCAAAGGCTTCATTGAGCTCCCACAGACCAATATCGTCCATCTTCAAGCCATTGCGCTGCAACAGCTTGGGAATCGCAAAAACCGGACCAATACCCATCTCATCAGGCTCACAGCCGGCAACTGCCATACCGCGATACACACCCAGAGGCTCAAGATTGCGCTGGGAAGCCAGTGTGCCATCCATCAATACCACAGCCGCAGCACCGTCAGACAGCTGCGAGGCATTACCCGCCGTAATACAGCCACCCTCGCGCACAGACTTAAGGCCCTGCAGGTTCTCGATAGAGGTACCTGGACGATTGCCCTCATCAAGCGACAGAGTCACCTCCTCTTTGCTCACTTCACCAGTTTCGCGATTGGTCACCAGTTTGGTGGCAGTAACAGGCACAATTTCATCCGCAAAGTGACCAGCTTCCTGGGCCGCTGCAGTGCGCGCCTGAGAGATAACCGAGTATTCATCCTGAACCTCGCGAGAGATATTGTAGCGCTTGGCTACAGTCTCAGCGGTGTCCAGCATAGGCATATGGATCAGTGGCGCGTGCTTCATAGCCAGAGGATCAGCTACACGATGGGCATTAAACTTTTCATTTTGAATCAGACTGATGCTCTCACAGCCGCCAGCAACGATCACCGAAGCGCCATCGTTAGTAATATTGTTGGCACCTATAGAAATTGCCATCAAACCAGACGAACACTGGCGATCAACAGTCATACCAGACACAGAAACAGGTAGACCAGAGGCCATGGCCGCCTGGCGACCCAGATTCATGGTCTGAGTACCCTGCTGCATGGCCGCACCCATAATGCAGTCGTCGATTTCAGCTGGGTCAACGCCGGCACGGGCAACAGCTGCAGTGATAGCATGGGAGCTCATAGAGGGTGATTCCAAGTCATTGAATGCACCGCGGAAGGCTCGACCAATCGGCGTGCGAGCTGCTGAAACGATTACTGCTTCTTTCATAATAAAATCCTTAATTTTTAGTATGTTATAGTTAAAACTTAAACCAGTTTGTAATTATAAATTAGGCCTGAAGAGCCGCCATGGCCTTCATTAAAAACTTCTCGGTCTGCTTGCCACCTGACTCCAGTGGCTGGTGATCCTTGATATCACTGAGCTTATCCCATTGAGCCACAATGGCATCAGGATTTTGCTCGTCTTTAGACATAAAGATCCCGTCTGTCTCGTACATTCCGGCCACGGCGTAACCACCTGCACCGGCGCACAGAATGGTTCGGGTTGGCGCTTTCTTGTCACACAGAATAAGTGCCCCGGCAGTAACTGACTCAGCTGTCAACATGCCCAGCACTTCTGGAGGCATAAGGTCCTCAGTCATGCGGGTACCGGCGGTTGGCGCCAGAGCATTGACATGAATATTATTTTTACCACCCTCAAGCACAAGCGTATTCATAAAGCCCAGCACCGCCATTTTGGCTGCGCCATAGTTAGTCTGACCAAAGTTACCGTACATGCCGCTAGACGAGGTGGTCATTACAATGCGGCCATAGTTTTGTTCACGCATTATCTCCCACACCGCCTTGGTGCAGTTGACCGAGCCCATTAGATGGACATCCATTACCAGCTGGAAATCCGCCAGGTCCATTTTAGCAAAAGACTTGTCCCGCAAAATACCGGCATTGTTAATCAAAATATCTACCCGGCCCCACTTCTCCATAGCCTGGGCAACCATATCCTGAACTTCATCAAACTTGGCCACATTGGCACCATGGGCAAAAGCTTCACCACCCGCCGCCTCAATCAGGCCAACCACTTCCATCGCCGCATCAGACGAGGCACCAGTTCCATCTCTCGCGCCACCCAGGTCATTGATCACAACCTTGGCACCGCGCTCAGCCAGCGCCAGCGCATGGGAGCGCCCCAGACCATTGCCAGCACCGGTGACAATAGCCACTTGCCCTTCAAAATTAATACTCATTGCCTACCTCATTAAACAAATTATTAGTACAGCTTAATTAGCCATCTGTACGCTGAGCCATTCAGCAACTAAAGCAGGTTTGTCACCGCCTTCAATCTCCACCGAGACCTCGACCTTAAAGTCGTACTGACCTGGGCGTTTCTCGCTAATATCAAGCACTGTGGCATGACAGCGAATCTTGCTGCCAACACGCACAGGAGCCACAAAACGCACCTTGTCGAAACCTTTGTTGACACCCATATAGATGCCTTCAATCAGCAGATTATAGCTCTCGGAAAAATACGACAGCATAGACAGAGTCAAAAAGCCGTGGGCAATGGTTCCGCCGAATGGGGTTTTCGCCGCGGCTTCCGGATCTACATGAATAAACTGGCGATCCAATGTGCACTCGGCAAACTCATTGACCTGGTCCTGAGTCACCTCAAACCAATCAGTGGGTTCGCAGACATGGCCAACATATTGCTCGATTTCAGATTTTTTAATTATTTGTGGCATAAGCTTGGTCCTTGGTTAGTCCGTTTTTTTTGGCGCCAAATAGTTATTTAGCACCTGTTACATGTATGTGGGCTCCACAGCGCCTGAAGATCATATCCCACCAATCATAGTGCTTGCACATCGCAGGTGCTATCACTGAAACTAATTCCAGTCATAGGCTCCGAGCCGGGAAAAAGAATTATTTTAGAGCCTGATCATCTATTGGCACTAATAATGCCATATATAACCAAAACGCCCAATACATAAAAGACAAGCACAGTCCCCCTAGACTGGTTTTTATGACCCCGGAGTCAGCTACCAGCCGCAGGAGCGCCCCTGGTTCTGCTCTTGCAACCAGCTATTGAGGGGAGCAAAGTAATCAATAATGGCTCTGCCATCCATACTGCGCTGACCTGTAATTGCCTCCATGGCATCTGGCCAGGGTTTGCTCTGTCCCATAGCCATCATATTGCCGAGCTTTTCACCGGCAGCCTTATTGTTGTAAATAGAACACTCATGCAGTGGACCCCCGTGCCCCGCAGCATCGCACAGAGCCTTGTGGAACTGAAACTGCATAATAAATGACAGAAAATATCTGGTGTAGGGAGTATTGCCTGGCACATGGTACTTGGCGCCGGCATCAAAGTGCTCTTCAGTGCGCGCCACAGGTGCCGCTATGCCCTGATACTGTTCGCGTAGGTGCCACCAGCCGGCATTGTAGTCTTCAGGCGCTATCTCACCGGTAAACACCTTCCAGCGCCATTCATCAATCATCTTGCCAAAGGGCAGAAAGGCAATTTTTTCCAGAGCCAGCTTCATCTGCTTATTAATAGTCGCCTCATAGCCCTCAGTAATCTCACCCATCAGCCCCTTGCTCTGCAAGTAAGCAGGTGTCATAGACAGCTGAATGGTGTCGCCAATAGCCTCATGAAAACCATCATGGGCACCCCCCTTAAAGACCGAGGGCAGGTCCTTGTAAAGCAGATAATAGTAAATATGACCCAGCTCATGGTGCAGAGTACCGAACTGCTCGCTATTGATCTCCACGCACTGTTTGACCCTTGGATCATTACCATCGTCAAAGTCCCAGGCACTGGCATGGCAGACTACATTGCGATCTCGGGGTTTTTTAAGCATGGAATTTTTATAAAAGCTGTCGGGCAGAGCCGGCATACCCAGAGAGGTAAAAAAGCCCTCCGCGGTCTTGGCCATCTTAATTTCATCCCAGCCCTGCGCCTGCAGGGCAGCGGTAACATCTGCCGCAGACACCCCTGGATAGGGCTCCATAATATCGTAGAGATTATCCCAGGTTTGCGACCACATATTGCCCAGCAAGTGCGCTGGTATAGGCGCATCTAGAGCTACCTTGGCACCATAGGTCTGGTTGAGCTTGGCGCGCACATAGCAGTGTAGTTCGTCATAGATAGGCTTCACTTGATCCCAGAGTCGACGCGACTCAATGGTAAAGCTATTGCTGTCCATGTCGTAGCCGCCCTGCCACAGCTCGGCCAGGTTTCTGTAACCAAACTCCTGGGCACCCAGATTGCCAATCTCCACAAAACGCTGATAGCTGGCACGGTAAGGCGGCGAGACCTGACGCCAGCCCTGCCAGATATCCAGTAGCTCGTCATAGTCTCGCGACTTTGCCAGCACCGCTTCCAGCTCCTGCAACTCTCGACAGACACCCTGTGCATTGCAGTACTTACCAGCGCCATACTGCCCCTCCATATCAGTAAGAATAGCCGATAGCTCTGCCTGTAACTCAGCATCATCGGGAGCCGGAGCCGATGAGCCCCGCAACATAAGTTCAATGGCACGGCTTGTTTGCGCATCCATCTCTGTGCCCAGATACTGCTTGGCCTGTTTAACCATGGCACTCTCAAAGGCCAGGCCACGCTCTCCAGCCGCAGCGGCCAAAATAGCAGTATCTCCAGTGATATAGGTATTGCGCACCCAGTAGGCAGCACGCGCTTCACGGGCAAGCTCCCGGCCCTCAACTTCCATTCGCGCCACAAAGTCTGCTGCGGATTCCTGTGGCCCCTTATCAGCAGACTGACCGCAGCCTCCAAGCAGGGCAACAGCGGCCAGTAACACTGTGCATTTAAATCTCATAGCTCTCTCCCCGGCACCGCATACTCAGTCTGCGCCGCGCATCATTTTACTGACCACAGGCGCTACCAACAGCATTAGCAGCGCAATACCCAGAGCTATGTAGCCCACCTGAGAATAGACATCCACATAGCCGGCTTTGGCCGCTGCAACATTGGTCATTTGACCACCAATGGTCTCCGCTCCAGTGGTTCGTGCGATCGCACCAGCCAGGTAGTTGGATAGGCCAGAATAGAGGAACCAGGCGCCCATGGTCATACCCACAATTTTGGCGGGCGCCAGTTTGGTGACCGCAGACAGGCCCACAGGAGATACCATCAGCTCACCCATGGTATGAATCCAGTAGATCAGAAAAATAAAGATCACCGGGGTAAGGCCCACTGCACCCGTACCCTGCATACCTGCAACCAGTACCAAAAAGCCCAGCCCGGCCATAGCCACACCCAGGGCAAACTTAACCGGCGTCGAGGGATTGAGCTGGCGCCTGGCCAGCCATACCCAGAGCCAGGCCATAATCGGCGCAAACAGAAAAATAAAGCCGGCATTTAAAGACTGAAACACCGGGCCTGGCACCGACCAACCCATAATTTCGCGGTCTACCAGGCGAGCTGTAAACAGGTTCAGTGATGAACCGGCCTGCTCAAACAGCGCCCAGAAAGGAATCTGCGCCAATACAAAATAGATCGCCGCCAGCATGCGCGAGCGCTCATCACCCTGAAGCTGGGTAAAGGCATGGCTCACCAACCACAGGAACATCAATATGCCTATGGGACCCAGTATTCCGCCAACCAAATCAGCATTCATCACCAGCAGCATAGAGACGGCAATAATAACCAGCCCCACCGAATAGCAGAGCCACTCTACATTGATACCCAGAAATACTTTTTGTTTGAGTTTTTCAATACTGGGCGGCTCAGCCTTGCCATCGAGCCAGCTCTGGCACGACAGGAAAATAACCAGACCCAGCAGCATTCCGGCACCGGCGAGCCCAAAGCCGTACTTCCAACCATGGACAATACCCAGGTAGCCACAGGACAGAGAGGCCAAAAATGCACCTATATTGATGCCCATATAGAAGATGGTAAAACCTGAGTCTCTGCGCGCGTCGCCAAATCCATAAAGGGAACCCACGATGGTTGATATATTAGCTTTTAAAAAGCCCACACCGGCGATAATCAATGCCAGCGACAGATACAGAATATTGAGGTATGTCTCCTCAGTCTCAACGCTTATGGTAAATTCTGAACGATCAATACTAGACGCCAGCCCAACCGCCTGTGGCTCGGCAATATCCATGCTGGTCTCTGTAAAGCTAACGTAGGACGAGCCCAGATCCGTAACAATCTGTTGGCGCGCATCGCCACCGCGACCATCCAGTACAATCTCATATTGCTTGTCACCATGACTGATCAGCTGCCTTGAACCCTCGCCCTCAAAAGCCATACCAAAGTGGCCAAAGGTCAGCAATATGGCACCAAAAGTCACCGCCTTGCGGGCCCCCAAATAGCGGTCGGCCAGTGATCCACCAATAATAGTCATTACATAAACCAGCGCCCCGTAGGCACCATAGAGCACACTGGAACTTTCATCGGACATCAAAAAATGCTGGGTCAGATAGATAATCAGCAACCCGCGCATTCCGTAGTACGAAAAGCGCTCCCACATTTCTGTCAAAAATAGAATAACAAGACCACGGGGATGACCCAGAATGGTTTTTTCTGCTGACTCAGCCATAGAGAGGTTCCTTCAATTGATAAGCTTTTAATTGTTATTGTCGCCGCAATCGATGCCAGCGAGCTGACGTCTCAGACATTAGCACAGACCGCTGTTGCAGGTAAGCTGAACTTTGCCCAGACGCGCGTAAAGCCAAGGCAACAATTAGGCGTAGAATTGGCGCCAAATCTCCATCCAATGGCACAGATTCAAGAGACACTGAGTTAGGCTCTGGTTAAAGTATAAAAAATTGTAAATCGAGGGGACATAACCCATGAGCAATGAGCTGGAACAGCAACAACAGCAGAGCGAGTTGGCAGAGCTTCGTGCGGAAGTCACTGACTGGATAAAACATAATAAACCAGCAGATCCAGGCTTTTTGCTACCGCAAACGTTTATGGAAGTGGGGTCCGAGCAGGTTCTCGACTTCCTCCGCGAATGGCAACACAAAGTCTGGTCCGCAGGCTATCTGGGCATGGCATGGCCAGAAAAATATGGCGGCCGCGGCCTGAGCCCGGCTCACCAGAACCTGGTGGATGCACAGATGAAAATGGCCCGGGTACCCATCTGCTTTAATGTGATCGGGCTGGGCTGGGCCGGACCCCTTATTCTCGACAAGGGCACAGATTACGAGCGTGAGAAGTATCTGAAAGGCATTCTCAATGCCGAAGACATCTGGTGTCAGGGCTTCTCAGAGCCCAACCATGGTTCAGATCTGGGTAGCATCCAAACCAGAGCGGAGCGTGACGGCTCTGACTATGTGGTCAACGGCAGCAAGATCTGGACCACCATGGGCAACTATGCCAAATACATGATTTTGCTGGCACGCACTGATAGTCAAGCCGAGCGCAAGTACAACGGGCTATCATTTTTCCTCGCTCCCATGGGCGTTGAAGGTATCAGCACCCAGCCCATCCAGAAACTGACCGGGGAATACGGATTTACCGAAACCTTCTTTACCGATGCGCGCATTCCCGCCGACTGCATTATGGGCGAAGAGGGTCAGGGCTGGCGCATTGCCATGCAGACATTACAGTATGAGCGTGGCGCCGAAGCCGGCGCAGCCGGTGGTATATCAATTCTGTCCATCGTGATGAACGATCTGCTAAAGATGGCTGCAGAAGTTGAACGTGAGGGCCAACCACTACTCAACGACCCGGTCACCAGAGATAATCTGGTCAAGCTACTGATCGAAGAAAAGGCCCTGTATCTGACTGAAAAGCGCCTGGGCATCCCCGCCCTGTGCGCTGACTACCCCAACTCCCTGTCCCTGTCTGGCAAGCTGCGCAGTACCGAATTCTATAGGCGCATGCGCCAGTATGCTCAGACCCTTCAGGGTGCCAGAGGCTCACTCTACGTAGGTGATGAGGAGGCGATAGATGGTGGTTTTTGGCAGCGCGCCTATTTAAACAACTTTTCTACTACCATCGGCGGCGGCACCAGCCAGGTACAGGCCAATATTGTCGGCGAGCATGTGCTCGGCCTGCCAAAAGATTAAAGCGAGGATTGAGACTATGACAAGAACAACCAATATGGCCTTCGCTTTTACCGATGAGCAGGCCATGATTCTCGAGAGTGCCAAGGGCTTTTGTGGCGATCGTTCCAACATCAGTACAGTGCGCAGCCTGCTGGGCTCAGATAATGGTTACAGCCAAGATATCTGGGCAGAAATGGTCGGCCTAGGCTGGACTGGTATCGCAATTCCCGAACAGTACGGCGGCTCAGAGCTGGGTATAGGTTCGACCGTGCCACTGGTAGAGAGCATGGGCCGAAACCTGTTAAGCACGCCCTATATTTCTACCACCATTGCCTCGCAGGCGATACTGCGCGGCGGCTCTGAAGAGCAAAAAGCCAAATGGCTGCCACTAGTTGCCGAGGGCAGCATAGGTACGCTAGCCCTGCTCGACAACGAGGACTGGGGCGCCAGCTCAACCAGTTGCCAGCTATCGGCAGATGGGCAACTTAAGGGCACTAAGATGCTGGTCAATGATGCCGCGGTAGCTGATTTTTTTATTGTCTCCGCCAACCAAAGTGGCAATCAGGTGCTGGTGCTGGTGGAGGCTGCGCAGCTAGGCGAAGGTGCCCTGAGCTCCAAGGTGCTGATCGATGAGACCAAGCGGGCCTGCAATATCAGCTTCGATGGCGTATCTGTTACTGCTGAGGCTATTTTGCCCCAGTCAGAGACAGCACTGCGAGACATTAAATTGCTCGGCGCCCTGCTCACCGCAGCCGAATCTACTGGAAGCTGTGCTGCGGCATTGGATCTGCTGGTTTCCTATCTGACCAATAGAATCCAGTTTGGCCGTTTGATCGGCTCCTATCAGTCTCTTAAGCACCCGACAGTGGATATATTACTAGGTATGGACTCTGGTCGAACCCTGGTTTACCACGCAGCCACAGTGGTTAACGAGCAACCCCTGGATCAGGACGCTGAGATCGCCTGCCGCATGGCCAAGGCGCAGGCCACTGAGGCGCTACTGTACGCCGGTGATAGGGCTATTCAGTTCCACGGAGGCATGGGATTTACCTATGAGTGCGACGCCCAACTGTACCTGCGCAGAGCGCTCTGGAGTCAGCATCAGTACGGTGATGTCCAACACCATCGCAGCCATCTGGCGACTTTGCTATTGGACTAAATAATGCCCGGCAAAACTCTAGGGGGCAACCTGGGCCTCCTGGAGTTGCTGGCAGCTGTTACCAGCGAGGTTTTTTGGCACTGACTATGCAGATTATGCATCCGAGGCCGGGGCAATCCGCGTATATCTGCTAGAATTCACAAACCGGCTGAGAAAAATAATAATGACAAAAGCTAAAAGTATCCTAGGTATTCTAATTTCACTAGCCATTGGCGGTCTGATCTTGCTGGCGGGAAGCCAGGGCAGTACCCAGGTTAATGGCCTGCCGCTGTTCTTTATCTGTGGCGCCATAGGTTTTGTGATGCACTGGATCATATTTTTACCCAGCTTCGCCTTCCAAACCGAACATTACTTTGACCTCACTGGTTCTCTGTCCTACATCAGTACCGTGCTAGCAGCCATTTATCTCAGCCCCAACCTGGATACTCGCGACATGATTATCTGCGCCATGATTGCTATCTGGGCTGCGCGGCTGGGGTCATTTCTATTTTGGCGGATTAAAAAAGATGGTCAAGACAAGCGCTTTGTGGTGATGAAAACCCAATTTTTCTGGTTCTTGATGACCTGGACACTGGGTGGCCTCTGGGTTTTGGTCACCATGGCAGCAGGGCTTGCGGCCATGACCTCAGATGCCAGCATACCCCTGGGACCCATGGCCTATCTGGGCATAGCTCTGTGGGTTGCCGGCATGCTAATCGAGGTGGTGGCAGACAGCCAAAAAACCCAGTTTAGAAAAGTCCCAGAGAATCGCGACCGCTTCATCACCACAGGTCTCTGGGCCTGGTCCAGACACCCCAATTACTTTGGCGAGATTACTCTGTGGCTGGGGCTGGCCCTGGTCGCCCTGCCGGTACTTTCCGGCTGGCAACTGGCCACCATGATCTCCCCTATTTTTGTCTATGTATTGCTGACCAAAATTAGCGGTATACCGCTGCTAGAGAGAATGGCTAAAAAGAAATGGGGCTCGGAGCCGGAGTTTATCAGCTACACAGAAAGCACCCCTGCCCTCATATTGCGCAAGCCAAGAGGCTAGCTTAAGACCGCGCCAACTGCAATTAGCTGTGACGTTCCAGAAAGGCGCTGACCTCCGCAAAGGCCAACTCTGCCTCAGGGAGCTCGGGGTAAAAGATGGGCCATACATGGGGCATATTGATACAGTAAACAAACTCAGCCTCTGATCCTGCAGCTACCGCTTTGTTCACATAGCGGCGCCCATCATCACGCAGTATTTCATCGTGACTCGCCAGCACCAGTGTAGGTGGCAGATTAGACAGATCACCTAGCAGAGGTGAAATCAGCGGGTCACTGGGATTGTCCTTGGCAAGATGGCGCGCGGCTAGACGCAACAGAATCCTGGGCACCCTGACAATGCGGCTGGCCAAGGGCTTCAGCATCACATCTGTCCTCAGATTGGAAAAAATACTCGGGCTATTAAAGCGGCAGTCAGTCACTGGCGACAGACAGATAGCGGCATTGGGGGCGCGACCTCCACTATCTCGCAGCAGAGCTAACAACACCAGGGTTAAATTACCCCCCGCCGAATCTCCGGCAACCAGTATATTGGTGGCCTGCTTGGCACCCTGAGAACCATTATTGAGCATCCATTGATAGGCAGTGTTACAGTCCTCAACGCAATCGCGGCGGCTGTATTCGGGCATTAGCCTATAGTCGATGGCCAGCACCGAGCTATTGGTAATTTCTGATAACTTGCTGGTGATCACGCGATGGCTTTTAGGGCTGCCGGCGAAGAAGGCGCCGCCATGGATATATATCAGGCGACGATTATTATCTGCATCGGCTCCGGGCGCCACCACCCATTCAGCGGGCACACCAGCTGCATCCACAGCGCTAAAAGTGCTGACCAACTGCTGCTCTGCCTCGGCAAAAAACGTCTCCATGGCTTCGCGCATAACAGGCACACGCTGCTTGATAGAGAGCTCGCTAGAACTGGCAGCGCTGCTGCGCAGACGCTGGCTAATATCCTTAATTGCCCGCTCGGACCGGAGCCTGTCCTCTGGGCTATCTACCGAGGCCAGACGCCCCAGTGGAAAATCAAATTGCGCCAGATCATCTCTGCTCAGCAATTTATAGCCCAGCCAAGCTAGCCCGGCAGCACCGAGACCATAAGCCAGACTGGGCAGACTCATCATCAGGCTGAATAACTGAGTTGGTTAAACTTCTTCTGGTGGTAGTCGCCATCGCCAAAGCTGACATTTATCATCATCAAACGCTTGACATAATGGCCGACATTTAACTCATCAGTCATACCAATACCGCCGTGAATCTGAATCGCCTCCTCACCAATCAGCTTGCCGTAGCGAGCAACTGTGGCCTTGAGTGCATGCACTGTTTTTAACAGCGCCGCAGAATCATCTTCACCTGCCTGACAGAGGCCGCGATAGAGCATTGATTTGGTCTGCTCGCAGGCCATAAAGGTATCTACCATGCGGTGTTGCAGTACCTGAAAAGAGCTGATTGGGGTATCAAACTGCTGACGCACCTTGGTGTACTCAACCGTAGTGGTATTCAGTGTCGACATAATACCCAGAGCCTCGGCACTGAGACCCATAAGAATCTGCGGCATTACCTGATCAATCAAATCCATACCTTCGCAGTCGACATTAAGTAGCTCGCTCTCTGACACAGTCACATCTTTGAATGTTACCGTAGCCGCGCTCTGCCCATCCATCATCTTATAGCTTTTTACCTCAACCCCTGGAGCACTGGCATCGACCATAAACAGACTGATACCGTTACGATCATACTGCTCACCACTGTGACGAGCGGTCACAATAAACTTGTTGGCCGTGCCGCCATTGGCCACCACGGTCTTTTCACCATTAATCCTAAAGCCGCCATCAGAGGCTGTGGCTGTGGTAGCCACATCAGCCATTTCGTAGCGCGACTGGGCTTCGGTGGAAGCCAGCGAGCCCATACAGCTGCCATCGATAATACTGGGGATTACTTGCTCCTTAAGAGCGCTGTTATCTGAAGCAGATAGCAGACCACCAAATACCACAACGGTTGACGCATAGGGCTCGACCACAATGCCTTTGCCCAGCTCTTCCATCACTGCAGCTATGTCTTCTACGGAGCCACCAAACCCGCCATACTCCTCGGCAAAAGGTACTGATAACCAACCTAGCTCGGCAAACATAGACCAGTACTCGCGACTGATACCTTCTTCAGAGTCAATAATTGCGCGTCTGGTGTCAAAGTCATACTCGTCGCGAACAAAGCGCGAGACGCTGTCTTTGATCATGGTTTGTTCTTCGGTAAAATCAAAATTCATCTGTCTAAACTCCTGAAATCTTTTCTGGCTCAACCCGCGGGGAGCCTGCTTATAAACCTATAGTCCCAGCACCGCTTTAGCGATAACATTGCGCTGCACCTCATTGGAGCCTCCGTAGATGGTGGCTGCTCGACCGTACATATATTTGCCGCGAGCTTCGAAGGCAAAATCGTGCTTGAGTTCGTCGGCACTGAGGTCATAGGGCAATGCGCCACCATAATAAGAGGCTAACTGCAGCTGCAGCTCATGGATAGCCTGAGAAATTTCAGTTCCTTTGATTTTCAGCAGGGATGACTCAGGCCCAGGCATGCCGCCCGCTGCCATTGAGGCGAACACACGTAGTTCGGTGTATTCCAGCGCCATCAGTTCCATTTCAATATCTGACAGGCGCATCTGAAAAATCGGGTCTTCAATCATCGCCTTGCCGCCATTTATCTCAACACTGGCGCGCTGCTTGAGACCGTCAAGCATACGGGTGGAGTCTGCCACCTCGGCCATGCCTGTGCGCTCATGAGCCAACAGCGCCTTGGCGTAGGTCCAGCCCTTGTCCTGCTCGCCAATCAGGTTGGCGGTGGGAACCGCAACATCTTCAAACAGCACCTCATTGAGGCTGTGCTTGCCATCGATAGATACAATAGGCTTAACGGTAATACCTGGCGTTTTCATATCAATCAACAGAAAGCTAATGCCCTGCTGTTTGCGCATACCTTTGCTGGTGCGCACCAGACAAAAAATCCAGTCAGCAAACTGAGCAAAGGAAGTCCAGATTTTACGGCCGTTGACTATATAGTTATCGCCGGCATAGTCTGCTGTTGTGTTGAGCGCTGCCAAATCTGACCCAGCGCCGGGCTCGGAATAGCCCTGACACCACCAATCTTCGCTCTCCAAAATACGCGGCAAAAAGCGAGCCTTTTGCTCTTCGTTGCCAAAGGTGTAGATGACCGGCGCTACCATTTTCAGGCCAAAGGGCACCACGTCGGGAATACCAGCTAGGCCGCGCTCAGTTTCGTAGATAAATTTTTGCGTCGAAGTCCAGCCAGTACCACCGTACTCTGTGGGCCAACCCGGCGCGATCCAGCCCTTGGCATGGAGCTTTTTCTGCCAGGCAACCATGCCTTCTTTATAGTCTGTACCCACAGTGCTGCTAAGTTTGGAAGTAATAGCACTATCGTACTCCTGAGCAAAAAATGCCCGCACCTCGTCGCGAAATGCCAGGTCTTCTGCTGAAAAATTAATATCCACGTTAATTTACTCCTCGATAAATTAGGGTCACACCTTAGGTTATGGCATGTATTGTGTCAATATACTTTAAGTTATCTTTTTTTTACGGCCCAGAGCCTATTTTCAGACCTATTGGTGTCGCCATACTGGCCGCTTTATTAAGCGGCGCTGCGCAATCTGCAGGAAAGATAATAAGCCATCTGCGGTAAATTGCCGCTCTCAGCTACGACTGCGCGGTCACCGAATAATAGGGCTCGGCCACAGCAGCCCTGGGTTGGACTGCCGGTTTATACCATTTGGGCCGAGTCGAAACGGGTGGCGCGCTGGAACCCAGGGCGCGCCTTTAGACGCTCGTAATAGGCTATGGTATTGGGCTTAAAGCCCTCGCTCAGCCTCAGGGTGTCGGCTAGATAGAGGGCATAGCCCACAGCGATATCGGCAATGGTAAAGCGGCCAGCACAGAGGAACTCTCGGTCTGCTGTAGCCTCTTCTACAGACCGCAGCCGGGCGTGAAACCATTTGGCATAGTCTGCTGCCACGCTGGGCAGACGCTTCTCTTCGGGCTCGAGAATGGTATATCTCAGCACCAGAGTCTGGGGGAAGGTGAGAGTAGCATCACTGCGGTGTAGCCAGTTCAGGTAGAGGCCATAGTCAGGTTCATCAACCCCCACGGCAAGATCTGTGGGACCATGCTTATCCACCAAATACTGGCTAATGCCCGCTGACTCGGTCATTTCTACATTGCCATCAGTAAAAAATGGCACAGTACCAATGGGATTCATATCAGTGTACCCGGGATGGGTAAATCGCGGCGGGAATTTCATCACTTCGATATCATACTCAATCCCCATTTCCTCTAAAGTCCACAGGGGGCGTATCGATCTTGAACCGGCGCAGTGCCAGAGCTTTAGTGCCATTATTTGGCCTCTTGTTGTTGGTTTATTTCAATTAATACGTCATCGGCCGCCACTTGGGTACCTGCCACCGCAGTAACTTCTTCCACGGTACCATCCACCTCAGCAATAATTTCATAGTGCATTTTCATAGCTTCCAAAACAGCCAGATTTTGCCCTTTGACCACCTGATCTCCAGGCTTAACCAGCACCTCAAGCAGCAGACCATGCATTGGGGCTGTCACACGGCCGCCGCCAGCCGCTTCATCCACCGCACCATCGAGAATTATCAGGTCTTTAAACAGAGCACTGCGGCCCGCAATCGAGCAGTAAAGCTGGCCCTGCTGGCGCAATTTAAAGGTCGCCAGCAGGGATGACCCGTTAACCGCCAGGCTGGCATTGTTGCCATCCATGGTTAGCAGCTCTATTTCAATCTGCTGTTGCGACTGGGCACAGCTAACCAGGTAGCAGTCTGAACTGTTGGCTACAGGTGAGATTGAAAGATCGAAGAGACTCTCACCAAATTGATACTGCTTGCGCGACACCAGCCCGCTGGCCATGGTCCAGTTCTTCAGTTTATGGCTAGTTAATGTACTGCTGGCAAAATGGCGCTGGTATTCAAGGTTTAAATCAATCACCGCCGCCGCAGCGGCATCCTCGACGCGGGGTTCAGCCAGGGCCAGATCCGCCTCAGTAAACTCCTCGGGAATAAATGCTGTGGTGGCAGCACCATCGATAAAGCTCTGTTTTTCCAGACATTGAATCAGAAAGTCTTTATTGTTAGCCGTGCCAAATAACACGGTTTCTTGCAGGGCGGCAATCAGTTTTGTCCGGGCAGTTTCGCGATCATCACCATAGCCAATCACCTTGGCTACCATAGGGTCATAAAACGGTGATATTGCCTGGCCAGTGCAGATACCTGCATCAATACGCACACCAACGCCTGTGGCTGGCTGCCATAGATCTACGGGTCCCGAAGCAGGCAAAAAGTCCTGACTGGGGTCCTCTGTATACAGGCGCACTTCTATAGCGGCGCCCTGTAGTTTTATATCCTCTTGGGTTAAACCCAGAGAGCGACCCTGAGCCACATTAATCTGCAATTCCACCAGATCCAGACCAGTAACCAACTCGGTCACCGGATGCTCAACCTGCAGTCTGGTATTCATCTCAAGAAAGTAAAAAGCGCCGCTGGCATCAAGCAGAAATTCCACCGTGCCGGCACCGCGATAGTTAACACTCTTTGCCGCATCAATGGCCGACTGACCCATCTGCTCCCGCAGTTGCGGCGTCATAATCGGGCATGGAGCCTCTTCCACCACCTTCTGGTGACGGCGCTGCACCGAACAGTCTCGCTCGCCCAGATGGATAGTATTGCCCTGGGTATCGGCAAATACCTGAAGCTCCACATGGCGGGGCTGGATAATGGCTTTTTCCAGAATCAGCTCACCGGAACCAAAGGCACTCTCCGCCTCAGCCCGGGCCAGCTTAATGGCATTGCCCAGCTCCTTGTAATCATGAACCAGACGCATGCCGCGCCCGCCACCACCCGCGGCCGCCTTGACCATTAGGGGCAGATCAATCTTTTTACCCTCAGCCAGCAGAGTCTTGTCGGATTGATCCAGACCCTCATAGCCCGGCACACAGGGCACCCCTGCTTCAATCATACGACGCTTGGACTCCGCCTTATTGCCCATCACATCAATGGCTTCTTTCGTGGGCCCAATAAATACTAGCCCGGCAGACTCAACCATCTCGGCAAAATCGGCATTTTCACTTAGAAAACCATAGCCCGGGTGAACAGCTTCAGCCCCGCTGGAGGCAGCCGCAGCCAAAATATTGTCAGCCAGCAGGTAGGACTCGCCCACTGGCCCAGGGCCAATACACACCGAGGCATCGGCCAGCTCTACATGAGGGGCGCCTGCATCGGCATCGGAATACACTGCTATGGTGCGATAGCCCAGCTGTTTGGCGGTACGAATAACCCGGCAGGCAATCTCGCCGCGGTTGGCAATCAAAATACTGTTAAAGGGTTTCATGAATACTCTTCCTGTTATTTATTCCACGAGGCCGACCGCTTTTCAACAAAAGCCGCCACTCCCTCAAGGCCCTCAGGGCTTAACATGCACTGCGCAAAACCCTCTGCAGCAAAATCTAGTGCCTCAGCGCGGGGGCGGCGCAATGATTCAAATAAAATAGTTTTGGTCACCGCATTGGCACCAGGCGCGCAGGCTTTAATATGCCCCAGTATGGTCTCGCACTGGGCCTCCAAATCCGCGGTATCCTCTGCTACGCCATGGGCAAGACCCAGAGCGACGGCCTCCTCTCCCTTAAACCGCGCTCCGGTCAGCATCAGCCGCCGCGCCTGAGTCAACCCCACCCGCTCGGCAACAAAGGGAGCTATCTGCGCGGGAGGAATACCCAGGCTAGTCTCACTCAAACGGAATCTGGCATCAGCAGTCACCAATGTCACATCAGCCACACAGGCCAGACCCAGACCGCCGCCAATAGCCGCGCCCTCAACCAAAATAATCACCACCTGGGGCTGTTCATTAAGCTTCATCATCAGATCGCCAAAACTGCGATTACTGGCCACCACTTCGCCTGCATCTGGGGCCTGCATGCCTGATTTAAAGCCTTTAATATCGCCACCGGCACAGAACACACCGCCAGCTCCGCGCAAGACAATAGTGCGGATACTGCGATCATCGCGCACCGCATCCAGCACAGTATCTAATTCCTCAGTCATTTCCGCCGATAGAGCATTCTTGGCTTCCGGGCGGTTAAACCATATTTTTAACACCGAGTCATCCCGCTCTAACAGCAGTGACTGGGTGATTGGTAATATAGCTTTTGATAAATCGCTCATAGTAATTCTCAGTCTCCAGGTTTATAGGCGGGCGATGCCAAAGCTATTGGGGCGCACCGTTCTATGGCGAGCTTCGCGCACTGTCTCCAATAGCAGTCCCAATATTTTGCGCATATTGCGCGGATCAATCATGCCGTCGTCCAGCAAATGGCCAGAGGTATAAAAAGCATCCGACTGGGAGTCAAAGATATGGGCCAGGCCCTTCTCCTGAGCGGCCAGTGCCTCTTCGTCTGGCTCAACACCCATAGCTGCCGCCTTGCCTCTAGCCACCATAGACATAGTTTTCGCCGCTTGCTCGCCGCCCATTACGCCCATCTTGGCGTTGGGAAAGGTATACAGAAAATCCGGATCATAGCCACGGCCACACATACCGTAGTTGCCGGCACCAAAGCTGGCACCGGTCATAAAGGTAATGCGTGGCACTTCGATATTGCGCACCGCCTGGATCATCTTCGAGCCATGCTTGATCATGCCCGCCTGCTCAGACTTCGTGCCCACTATGTAGCCAGTGGTATTTTGAAAAAACAGCGCCGGAATATCGGCCTGATCCAGCAGCTGCAAAAACTGCGCGGCCTTATTGGCACCCTGGGGATCTATGGGGCCATTATTGCCAATAATACCCACCGCCTGGCCATAGATTTCCGCTTGAATACACACAGTAGACACACCAAAGCGCGGTTTAAAATCAAGAAAATCAGAGCCATCCACCACCCGGGCTACCAGCTCACGCATATCGTATGGGGTGCGGTAATCAACAGGTATGACCCCAGCCAGCTCATCTGGATCATAGATAGGTTCGGCAAACTCCCGAGTCTCGGGCAGCTGACAGCTATCGTTCCATTGCAGGCGAGCCACAACTTCACGGCAAATCTGAATACCATGGCCATCATTTTCCGCCAGATATTCCGCCAGACCAGAGGTGGTGGCATGCATCTCAGAGCCACCCAATTCCTCTTCTGTGGCTATCTCTCCAGTAGCAGCTTTCAGCAGCGGCGGACCAGCCAAAAAGGCGCGCCCCGTACCCTTAACAGCAATAACATAGTCACTGAGTCCCGGCATATAGGCTCCACCAGCGGTAGACGAACCGTGCAGAATAGATATCACCGGTATCCCCTCTTTACTCAGTTTGGCCAGCGCACCAAACAGGTCACCCCCCTCTGCAAAGTTCTCAACGGTATAGTTCATCAGGTCACCACCAGCACTCTCTACCAAATGCACAAAAGGCAGCCTTTGCTCGAGAGAAATCTGCTGGGCACGACGGATTCGGTAACCACCAGCCAGGGTCAATGAGCCCGCCAGAATGCCGCTATCATCTACCACTACACAGCAGCGCACGCCGGAGATAAAGCCGATACCGGCAATCACAGTACCGCCGGGAATCGACTTGGCTTCGTCTTTGGTATCCAGCTTATAGCCTGCCAGATTGCCGATTTCCAAAAATGGCATACCTGGATCCAGCAATCTTGCCAGTCGTTCTCTGGGAGTCAGCTGACCCCGCTTATCAAAACGCGGTTTGCGCTTTTCCGAGATGGCGCGGCCGCGGCTGTTCAACTCATTGAGCTTATCCACCAATTCGAGCATCTCGGCCCGCTGCTTTAGATAGGTCTCTGAACTGGTATTTATTTTTGAGGCAAATACTGCCATGGGTCTATCTCCGTCTTACTGGTTTTATTATTTAAGTTGCGCGGCGATCTCGGCACTCACCGGAATCGACAGGGCCAGCAGAATCTGCCCATAGCCTTTACCCTGAGCGTCATTGCGAATACTGGCCATACCCCCACCCCCAAGCACATCATGGATGAGGAAGTTAATGGCATGACTGCCCGGCATCAGGTAGCGGTCCACATAGCTGACACTATTACCAGCTGCCTCCGCAGGTAAAAAATGGGCAAAGCAGTCGGCTACGGCCTGTTCTGACAGCGCTGCATAGATATAGGGCAGATATTCAGGCTGGCGAGCGATAATGCCGACATTGGCCTTATCCCCTTTATCTCCACTGCGACCCCAGGCCAACTTGATAAGAGGTACTGGGATGGTTGCATCTGTGGGCGCGGCAGGCACAGTGGGTCGCTGCAGATCCTGCGGGCTAAATGGCTGGCCTGGACTGTCTGGTACCTGATGGCTAACGCCATCAATCTCCACCTCAATCTCGGCTGTACCCTTGGGCAGTGCAAAGGAAAACAGTCGCACCACTGGAGACGGACTGGGCCTTGCACCAGCAAACCCGGATAGCCCGGGCGGTGTCGCCAGCCCCAGCCCCACGGCCTCTTTTAGCATAATGCCAATGCCCGCAGCATCTGGATGCTTGGCGGCTATTTTTAGTACCAGTTCGCGACACTGAGTTATCTGAGCATTGGCTCCAAACTGGCTCTCAGCACCGATCAGCTCAACACTGGTTTCACTGTAGTCAGGCAATCCCAAATGTGTAAGGGTTCGGCGGGAGGCAGTAAAAATAGCATCGGCGAGCTTTTGCGCCTTGCGGTCGGCATCCACCCCATAGAAGGTCATATTGGTACCACCGCGAAATTCATCGGCATAGGTGGTGCAGACTTTGTAGGTATCTGGTGCAGGTAACCCAGTGGCACCTGTCACTCGCACCAGATTATCGTCCAACTGCCCCAGCTGCACCTGAGAGAAATCACAGACCACATCGGGCAGCATATAGGCTTGGGGATCACCGATTTCGTAGACCATCTGTTCGGCTATGGTTGCCGTGCTTACCAGACCGCCGCTGCCCTCGGGCTTAGAGCAGTCAAAACTGCCATCAGCATGCACTTCGGCGATGGGATAGCCTATGGTTTCCAGGCTCTCAACCTCTTCCCAGTCGGTAAAGTTACCACCGGTCGCCTGAGGGCCACATTCAATAATATGTCCTGCCAGTGAGCCCATGGCCAGCTTATCCAGATCATCTCGCCCCCAGCCAAAGCTATGGATACAGGCACCCAGGGTCACCGCACTGTCAACACAGCGCCCGGTAACCACTATGTCTGCACCCTCATCCAGCGCCCTGGCCACCGGAAAGGCACCCAGATAGGCGTTGATACTGGCGATTTTATCGGCTGCAGGAAAAGCCGCACCAGTAAACATCTCTGTGTAGCCCTGCTCTGCAAGCTGATCTCGCTGAGCGATCATATCGTCTCCCAGCACACAGGCTACTTTAAGGTCCAGCCCCATCTCTGCTATAAGTGCGCGCAGTGCATTGGCACAGGCCTGGGGATTTACACCGCCGGCATTGGACACAATTTTCACACCCTGACGGGCGATCTCTTTAAGGTTAGGCTTCATGGCCGCGGTGACAAAGTCCAGGGCATAGCCATAGTCGGGATTTTTAGCCCGGGCCCGGGCCATAATCGACATGGTGATCTCGGCAAGATAGTCGTAGGCAATAAAGTCTAGATTGCCATCTTTAAGCAGTTGCGGCGTGGCGCGTGCGGCGTCGCCCCAGAATCCACTGGCACCCGCTATGCGCAAAGTTTTGTCTACCATCGTCGCTATTCTCCAAAACAGTAACTATGGCTGAGATACTACTGGTTTACGTGCGGATACTCTTTGGATTCTATGCCAGCTATATAAGACCCCATGCCAAATGGGTGGCTCAGGCCTTCATTTTTTCGAGATAGATGGAAGCGATAATAAAGCTCAAGGGCGCCCCGGCAGCCAGAATATCTGCGCTTAACAGAGCCTTGGTCAGAGGTTCAAAAATCTCATTGGCAGAGAATACATCACTGAGAACACCGGTCATCAGGGCGCCGATACCCAGGCCCAGCAGATTACAGGCAACCAATAACAGCCCTGTCATTACCCCGCGCAGCTGCACCGGCGTCAGATCCTGAACCGTTGAAAATGCCGGGCCATAAAAGGAGCTCAGGCTAAACATACCCGCAGCCATACCAATATAGAACAGCGCAGATGAGGGGTCGACAAAGCGAAACGAGATCAATAATGGCGTCACTCCCAGCATTAACAGGGCTAAAAACCTGACCCGGCCACCTCTATATCTGGCCTGGTACCAGTCACTCAGCATACCCCCCAGAAAGGTGCCAGCTGTGCCAAAGACTATATAAATTAGCCCATAGGTGGCGCTGATCTCACCCATACCAAAGCCTCTCTCTCGCTCCAGCCAAACTATGGCAAACTGTCCAGCGCCCAGAGGTATATGAAGAAATATTGCGCCGATCATGGTCCAGGCCAGTGCCGGAGTTGATTTCACAACATTAAAAACATCGGCGACTATACTTCGCCAGTTGCCCCCGATCAGACTCTCCTGCTGTTCTTCCCCGCTGCCCTTTTCTTCCATTGCGCCACGCTCTGGGTCTTTGACCAGCAATAGCACCAGGGCCAAGCCTATTCCCAGCCCACCCAATAATAAAAAGCAGTTGCGCCAGCCAATCATGGGGCCCAATATGCCGGCAACTATAAAGCTGGCCCCGGCACCCAGGGGTACGCCGAGATAATAAATACCAGTGGCAGTGCCTCTTTTAGCCTTGGGAAACAGATCAGCGATCATGGAGATAGCTGAGGGTGCCATTGCCGACTCGCCTACACCAATAAACAGTCGCGCTATGCCAATCTGCGCGAAGTTTTTGGCCAGGCCAGACACTGCGGTCAAAGCACTCCAGAGCACTAATCCAGCAGCTATCAACCTGGGTCTATGCACTCGATCGGCCAGAGCACCCATAAACAACCCCATAATGGAGTAAAAAAACACAAATATCGGACCGGTTAGCAGACCAAACTGGGAGTCACTGAGATTGAGGTCGGTAATAATAGCTGTACCAAAACTGGTGATCAGGGTGCGATCGACCATATTGAGTATATTGAGCAACAGGAGAAACAGCAGTATGGCTGTGGTTTTTGGTGATGTTTGCGGCTGCCCAAGTGGCTTTTCCATAATGGCCCTTTATTATTGTTGTTATCTCTGGGCCCTGCGTAAGGCGCCTCAATTGGTTGCTGCACTATTGCAGACTTAGGGCTAAAAAACGATAAAAACCCTTAATTCTGTGACCGATTGTTATTTTTCCCGGTCCAGGCACGGATCATAAATAGAGGTTGAGTTTGCTGGCAATTGTTTTTACAGTGCAACTGTCAAAATAATTTATGGGCCGGTGATCTGTGGGCTCAGATAACAAAAGAGGGTTTAGCTATGTCGTTAGAAGCTGTTACTGCAGGTTTAAAGGAAAAGATTGGCGAAGACTGCGGTCTGGGTTCGGTCTTGAAGTTTGATTTTGGTGATGATGGTATTTTGCTCCTTGATGCAGCTCAGGTGCCCAATCAGATTAGCAACGATGATGCTGAGGCCAACTGCACCATAGAAATCAGCCTGGACAATTTTAAAGATATGGCTGAGGGCAAGCTGGATGGCACTTCTGCATTTATGTCTGGCAAGTTAAAGATTCAGGGGGATATGGGCGTAGCTATGAAGTTGGGGCCCTTGCTGTCCTAAGCGCTGCCGTTCATTGAGTGTAAACATGGCGTCAGTGTAGCTTCACCTAGAGTTGATAGCGTTCTTTCTCGGTTTTCTTGGATGCGGCACATTGTTTGAGATGCTGTTTGGAGATGTCCTTGAGATCAATCAGGGCCATCTCCAAACAGCATCCTACGCCAATACCATCAACCTAAGTACTATCCACCTGAGTACTACCCACCTAAATACCACTTACCCAGCCCCAGCCAATCACAAGCCAAACTGCCGAGCCGCCAGATCGCGCATTATTTCTTCAGAGCCTCCACCAATCGCATTTACCCGTACCTCGCGATAAATACGCTCAACCCGACTGCCACGCATGTAGCCAATACCCCCCAAAATCTGCATCGCCTCCCGCGCACAAAATTCCATAGTCTGACTGGACTGCACCTTCAACAGCGCTATATCACCGGCATTTTCAGTGCCCGCCTGAATTTGCTCGCAAGTCATCAGCAGGTAAGCCTGAGTTGCGTTTATACGCTGCTTCATTTCGGCAATTTTATGGCGAATCACCTGATGATCAGCCAGGCGCTGACCAAAGGTCTCACGCTCGCGGGCCCAGGCCACCGCATCTTCCAGACAGACGCGAGAGCAAGCCTCCATGGAGGCGGCCATAGCCAGGCGTTCGGAGTTAAAATTATTCATAATCACCGCAAAGCCCTTATTTTCCTGGCCTAGCAAATTACCCCGAGGCACTCGCACATTGTCGAAGTAAATAGTGGCCGTATCTGAGCACCACCAGCCCTGTTTTCTGTTCAGAGCGGTGCGTGAAACCCCCTCTGCATCGGCGGGGACCAGCAAGGTTGATACGCCACCTGAGCCCTCTCCGCCAGTACGCACGGCAGTGGTAAACCAGTCGGCGTTCATGCCACCGGTGATATAGGTTTTTGATCCATTGACTACATAGTGATCGCCATCCAGGCGAGCTGTGGTTTGCAACTGAGCTACATCTGAGCCGCCGCCAGGTTCAGTGATGGCCAGTGAGATACGTTTGATGCCTGCCAGTACGGGCGGGGCTACCATCTGTTTGACCTCGTCGCTGCCAAAATTAATCACTGGCGGAAGACCAATGCCATGCACCAGCAATGTCGCTGCTACGCCGCCGACGGCAACGCGAGCCATTTCCTCATTGAGAATTATCCCGTGCCACAGATCTATACCTTCGGTGACACCGCCAAACTCCTCAGGGTACCCCATTCCCAACAGGCCTATCTCTGCTGACTTGATCCAAAGCTCATCGGGGATCGAGCCGCTCTCATCCCAGTCTTCCGCATAGGGCATAATCTCGCGATCGATAAACCGTCGCAGCTGGGCGCGCCATTCATGGTGCTCGGGGCTGAGGTTTTTATTGGGCAGACGAGCGCTATCGAAGTCCAGTGACATAGCAATACCTATAATTATAGTTTTAGGGATGTATGCCTGAGATAGTAGTTTGACCACCGGTAGCTGGCAACCTTATCAGCGCCATTTTGTTGGGAAAAAATGCCAACCCGACAGCTCTATTTGCGGCGGTAATCTCGCGGAGAAACCCCGTGCCAGCTTTTAAACGCGCTGGAGAATGAGCCCTGGTCGCCATAGCCCAGCAGAAAAGCAATCTCGCTAATGCCCAAACGATTATCAGACAGGTAGCGCAGTGCAACTTTGGAGCGCACTTCCTGGAGAACATTTAAGAAGTTGGTATCTCTGTCGGAGAGACGGCGCTGTAATGTGCGTCGAGAGATATTCAGCTTGCCAGCCAGCTTATCAATGGTGACCTCGCCCTCGGGCAAGTATTGCAGTATAGACTGTTTGAGATCGGCCAACAGCTGGTCAGCCGGGTCATCATCACCAAAAAAATCCCTAAAGGGTCGCTCTTGGTCCGGACCTTCCTGATAGTCCTGCTTGATCATCGGAAAGCTCAGGGCCTCGCGGTCAAAAAACAGGCTGCTGTAAGGTTGTGCGAAGCTTAGATTGCTGCCAAAGATATCCTCTAAGTTGCTGGCATCTCCAGGTTGAGCATAGGTAAAATGCGCCTTGACCACCTGAACTGGCCTGACGCACAGAGAAGTAAAAATACCCGCCGAGGCGGCCAGCATCTCATCACTGATAAAACGCTTGCGACCAGTCTCAGGCATCAGTGGCTCCCAGCGCAGCTCCACCAGCTCGCCCTCTCTATGAGCGGTAATCTGCCCTATGTCACCGCGCAGAATATGCTGACTGGGCATTAGGTTGAGATAGTCTTTAAAGGATTTACACACCCTGGCCAGATAGAGCTGAATATTGAGCCCTTTAAGATAGGTTACCCGGCCCACAACCAGGCCTATATCCGGATTGTTAGTCGCATCAGCCGCTAGCTGAAAGAGCCTGTAATAGCTGTTTACTGGAAAACGACGATCGGGAATAGTCAGCTCAGTGACATCCAAGCCTGCGCTGGTCAACAGAGCCCGGCTATCCAATCCCAGCTGCTCTATCACCTGCAACAGTGTATTAATGGGCGCGGCATATACCGTCCACTTGGGATCAATAAGCTGTGTGGTTTTTGCGCCAGAGGCCATAGTGTGGAGGTCTTACTGTTTTCAGGAGGTTCAGCTTACCATCAGCACTGAAACTCATTCAAATATTGACAGCAATAGTGTGTATTTGAGATGACATTTGCCAAACTACTGTATATATTAACAGTATTAATAAAAATTAAATTGCCCGAGCTGTCGCTGTTGTTGCCATGACCAAACCAGAAATAATATCCAGTTTACTAACCCGCCAGGATACCTGGCGTGGTCGCAGCAGGCGTCTGCCAAGACAGACTCTCAGCACCGGCCATCAGAGTTTAGATCTGCTATTACAGGGTGGTTGGCCTGCGGCGGCACTCACTGAGCTCTTGCCCCAGCAGATGGGTATAGGTGAGCTGAGCCTGCTACTACCTGTTATCAGAGAACATGGCAGTCACAGCCACCTCTGTCTGTGGCTGGACCCACCCTATCAGCCTTATGCTCCGGCACTATCTGCTGCGGGCATTGCCCTAAACAAACTTCTAGTGGTACGCAGCAAAAATGCCAGAGAATGGCTGTGGGCCGCTGAGCAGTCTATTCGCAGCGGCGCCTTACTGCTGGCCTGGGCAAGGCCCCAGGCGCCCAGCTACGCTGACTTGCGCAAATTACAACTGGCCGCCGCCGACAGCAGCAGCGCAGCTTTCTTATTTAGCCCAATCAAGGCACTGGCCACCCCATCACCAGTAACATTGCGACTGGAACTTGAGAGCCAAGAAGTAAATCAGCTACTGCTGAGCGTGCGCAAAATGCGAGGCGTCGCCGCGGGAATGCAGCTGCAACTCTCTCTGGGGGAATCTTATAAGCAGAGAACCCAGCTGACACAACTGCCTGCAGACAGGCATCATGGCTATATTGATATCTCTACACCTAGGTTAAACAACTAGATGCCTAAGCCTAATAATCGGGCAAATGATATCTGGCTGTATCTGCATTTTCCTCTGCTGCCGCTCGAGACGCTATTGCCACAGTTGCCACGGGAGCAGGCTGCCAAACCCATAGCGGTGATTGATCAATACAGAAACACCCAGTCTGTTCTCTGCTGCAACAGCCAGGCCAGTGCATGGGGCATAGAGCCAGATCTCTCTGTCTCCACCGCCCTGGCACTCTGCCCTGAATTGCAGCTATTACCCAGGCAGTCCAAACAGGAGCAACAGTATCTGCAGCAACTGGCACTGCTGTGCTACAGATTTAGCCCTATCATTACAGTGCACAGTGATTGCGGCCTGTGGCTGGAAATATCTGGCTGTTATAAATTATTTAAGGGCTACAGCAGCCTGTTACAACAGCTGCACACCAGACTGCAGGCACAGGGCATTACTGCCGTCAATGGTATAGGCAACAACCCTCTGGCCGCACAGCTGGCCTGCCAGACTGATTTTGAGACAGAGCTGCCCAGCACCAGGCAATTGCGGCAGCGCCTGCTAGATACGGACCTGTGCCATTTAAAAACCAGTGCCCGGCAGCAGCAAAATTTTAAGCAGCTGGGTCTCAAGACACTGAGAGATTTACTGGCCCTGCCCTGCAGCGCCTTAAGCCGCCGTTTTGATGCAGCCCTTATGCTTTATATAGCTCAGCTCAATAACGACAAACCTTTTAATGCGCCGCGATTTCAGCCGGCCAATAGCTTTCACGATCTCATACAAAACCCCCAGGGTATTTTTAATAAAGAGAGCCTGCTGTTTCCAATGAAAACCCTGTTACAGAACCTCTGCCACTATCTGATGGCGCGCCACTGCTATTGTCAGGAGATCAAATGGCAGTTTGAGCCTTTAATAGGAGAGCCTGCACAGATGCACATCCAGCTATCCGGCAGTCAAAATAACTGGTCGAGCCTGTTGATGCTGAGCCGACTGCAATTAGAGCGTCTGGAATTACCCCGCAGTGTTGAACAGATTGTGCTGTTTAGCGACCAGTTTATCGAAGCGCCTCAGGGAATGGTTAATCTGGATCTGTTCGGTGATAGCAGTGATGCACAGCAGTGCAATGAGCTGATTGATAGTCTTAATGCGCGTCTGGGGAGAGAGGCTCTGTCGCAGCCTGTGCTCAACCAGGATTATCTACCAGAGCAGGCCAGCACGTTAGCCACACCGGGCAATCAGGCCGAGACAGCCTTCCATAACAGAGTCAAAGCCCCGCAGCCAGTCTGGCTATTAACCGAACCCGCACCGGTGCAAATACGCAATCAACAGTTGCACTGGCATCAACCCCTGAGCATTATCAGTGGACCCGAGCGCCTCTGTGGCAACTGGTGGCAGGGCGAGCAGCAGCGCGATTACTATCTGGCTTGTGACAGTAAAGGCGCTCGCTACTGGTTATTTAGAGAAACCAGCAACCGGCGCTGGTTTGTTCATGGCCTGTTTTCTTAGCCGGTTTTGTTAACCTGCTAGCTGGCAAACTGCTCCTTAAGTTTAAATTTCTGCACCTTGCCGGCCGGGTTTCTCGGCAGCAGATCAATCAGATGTAACTGGCTGGGCAGTTTGTAGCGGGCCAGGGACTCACCGGCGAAGTCGCGCAGGCCTTCCAAACTCAGTTCGGCGCCCTCTTCGAGCACGGCAATAGCGGTGACCGCCTCACCCCACTTATCATTGGGCAGACCAATCACAGCCACTTCAAGAATGGCTGGGTGACCATAGAGAATACTCTCCACCTCGGCTGGGTAAACATTTTCGCCACCCGTAATCACCATGTCTTTTACCCGATCGCAGAGAAACAGAAAGTCCTCATCGTCCAGATAACCAATATCACCGCTGTGGAACCAACCCTGGGAGTCAATAGCCTCAGCTGTAGCATCTTCTCGATTCCAGTAGCCCTTCATCACGTTGGGCCCCTTAATGCAGACCTCACCATGCACGCCAGCAGCTACCGGATTATTATTTTCATCGACAATACGCACCTGGGTAAACATGGGCGCCTTGCCCGCCGAGCCCACCTTAACCATAGCCAGATCACTGGCCAGCAAACTAGCAAAGGGGGCAGTCTCGGTAAGACCATAACCCTGACAAAAATTAATGCCCCGCTCGCCATAGGTTTTAATCAGGGGCACTGGTACCGGCGCACCACCGCAGGTTAGGGTGACAATACTAGACAGGTCTGTGGTGGCAAAATTTTCATGCTGCACCATCATCAAAAACATGGTGGGCGCACCAAACATGGTAGTTACCTGGTGCTTCTCAATCAGCCTAAGCACCTCTCCGGCATCAAAGCTGCGCAACAGAACCACCTCAATGCCCTTACCCAGAGACAATAGCGTGGTCACATTTAGACCGCCAATATGAAATAGCGGCGCACAGGTCAGCGTGGTATCCGACAGCCCGTCCTCGCCAAAGCACACATTGATACTGTTCCAGAATATATTGCCATGGGTAAGCATGGCGCCCTTGGGCAATCCGGTGGTACCCGAGGTGTACATAATAAAGGCCACATCATCTCCATCGACCTTCTCGCTGTCGGCAATAGGGTCAACGGCAGCCATCAATGGCTCCAGAGCCTCCCACTGTTCAGCATCGGTTTCAGCGGTGATATAGCGAGTGCACTCAAGGTTGTCTCTCTCCCTATCGATCAACGGACGCAACATATCATCAGCCACCATGGCACTGATGCCCGCATCATTAGCTATAAAACACACCTCCGGGCCAGTGAGGCGGAAATTTAAGGGAACAAATACAGCGCCCAGGCAGCCACAGGCATAGAGCATTTCCAGAAACACCGGGTGGTTAAGACCTATATAACCCACTCTGTCGCCAGCACTGATACCACCCTCACGCAGCACAGCTGCCATACGTCGCACCCGGTCACCCAGCTGAGCAAATGTCAGGGTGCTACCCTCAAAGGTCAGTGCGGGCTCATTAGGTGAAATCGTGGCGCGGCGCAAAATAGTTTGACCCAAGCCTATATCCGCAGTCTGTAAATTGGACATGAAAAACCCTCTGTATTAATTGTTATTCGCAAACGATCACTGCACGCAGCTCGCTCTTATGGTTGTGACCGGAGCATAAAAGTTACATGACAAAATATCCATAGCCTGCGCGGATACTTGGCATGCTTTCTGCTAATTCCTTAACAACAGGGGATATTAAATGCCTTTAAACAGGCGGTTATCAGCTAAGGGAACAAAAATGAACCTCCACAGGCCACAGTTGTTGTCCAGCATGGTGCAAAGCCGCACCAAAAAAGGGCATCGACAAGCATGAGACTTATCTTTACCGACCTGGACGGCAGCTTGCTCGACCACTACAGCTACAGCTTTGCGCCGGCAGCCAACTATTTAGAGCGACTAGAGGCACAGCAGATACCGGTTATTCCCATCACCAGTAAAACCCGGGCTGAGGTTCTAGCCCTGCGCCAACAGCTTAAAAACCAACATCCATTTATTATTGAAAATGGCGCCGCCATCTGCATACCCAGGGATTACTTTTCCCAGCGTCCAGGGTCTGTCGTTGATTGCGGAGACTATTGGATAATCAGCAATGCCCGGCCAAGCAGCCACTGGCAGGCGTTACTCGACCAAATCCGCCCAGCCTTTGAGGATGAATTTCAAACCTTTAGCTCAGTCTGTGGCGAAAAGGGTACCGATGGCCTGGTTCAGCTTACTGGGCTTAGCCCAGACCAAGCCAGGCTGGCCCGACAGCGGGAGTACAGCGAGACAATTCACTGGCTGGGCGGCGATAGTCGCAAAGCGGAGTTTATAACCCAGCTCAAGGCAGCTGGCGCTCATCTGCTCCAGGGCGGACGCTTTTTAAGTATGGGCGACGACACAGACAAAGGGAGAGCCCTGGCGCAGTTGCTGCATCTGTATCAACAACAGCACGGCGATTGTCAGACTCTCGCCATTGGCGATAGCGCCAACGATATCAGCATGCTAGAGGCTGCAGACTCAGCGCTGATTGTTCGCTCGCCCAACCACCGGGCACCCAATGTGCAGCGCACAAACAATCTGTATGCCAGCAAAGCGACCGGACCCAATGGCTGGGTTGAGGGTGTTTATGCCTGGCTGGAAAATCACTACTAAACAATCATCAACTGAGATCTCTATGGGCGACTTTCACCAAAACGGCAATATCACCACATTACATAACCTTTCCCATCGACCCCTGGCGGAGATGGAACAGGAACTATCTACATTTTCTAAAACCCGCCCCATGGGTTTAATTCTGCCCTCATTGTTTTCTGAACTTGAGGGTGAGGCTATGCCAAAAATTATCGATGAACTCAAACAGGTGCCCTATCTCAATCAAATTGTGATTGGCCTGGATCGCGCCGACGAAAAGCAATATCGAGAGGCACTGCAGTTTTTTAGCAAACTTCCTCAGGAACACCGGGTGCTTTGGAATGATGGGCCGAGACTGCAAGCCCTGGATGCGAAATTACAAAAGCTGGATCTGGCACCCAAGGAGTTGGGCAAGGGACGCAATGTTTGGTACTGCATGGGCTACACATTAGCCTCCAACAAAGCAGAGTCTGTGGCTCTCCATGATTGCGATATTATTACCTACGACCGCGAACTGTTGGCTCGGCTAATTTATCCGGTGGCCAACCCAAGATTTAATTACGAATTTTGCAAAGGCTATTATGCCCGTGTCGCTGATGGCAAAATTAATGGCCGCGTTTCACGACTACTAGTCTCGCCACTGTTGCGTGCCCTCAAAAAGACTGTGGGCCACACCGACTACCTCAACTATATGGACAGCTATCGCTACCCACTGGCTGGCGAGTTTTCATTTCGCCGCGATGTGCTCAATGATATTCGTATTCCCAGCGACTGGGGTTTGGAAATTGGCGTGCTGTCTGAGATGTATCGCAACTACGCTGGCAACCGACTCTGCCAGGTGGATATCGCAGACAACTATGATCACAAACATCAAAAACTTTCTCTGGATAACGACAGTGATGGTCTTTCCAAAATGTCCATTGATATAGCCAAGGCGCTGTTTCGCAAACTCGCTACCCAGGGTGAAGTATTTAGCACTGAGGCGTTTCGCTCTCTCAAGGCAACCTATTATCGACTGGCGCTAGATACCGTAGAGAACTGTCACAACGATGCCATTATGAATGGTCTCAGTCTAGATATTCACGAAGAAGAAATGGCCGTAGAAATGTTTGCTGAAAATATTATTAAAGCTGGTGAGGTGTTTTTTAATGCACCTATGGAAAGACCCTTTATCCCCAGCTGGAACCGAGTAGTCAGTGCAATTCCGGATATTTTTGAGCAGCTAGTTGATGCCGTTGAGGCAGACAACAAAGAATTTTTATCATGAGTCCAAGCCCCCTGCAGACTAAAGTAGAACATCATCTTGGAGCCATCTATACCGATAGCTCAGCCGCAGATCTAAAAACTCTGGGCGCCGAGCTTATCGAGTTGATGGGTCTCACCGATAAAGAACTGATTGAAAATCGACGCATCAATCACTGGGATCAAACCCATAGCCTAGTCATAACCTATGGCGACTCAGTATTGCGGGATGATGAAAAACCCCTGCAAACACTCAATCGTTTTCTCGATAAATATTTGCGCAGCTCTGTCAGTGGCGTGCATATACTGCCCTTTTATCCCTTCACCTCCGACGATGGTTTTTCGGTTCTCGACTACTCTAGCGTTAATGAATCTCTGGGCGACTGGAAAGACATCAACAGCATCGCCAACAATTATTCACTGATGGCAGACCTGGTGGTCAATCACTGCTCAGCGCGCAGCCCCTGGTTTGAAAATTTTACCAAGGGTCGCGATCCCGGCCGCAACTTTTTCTATACCGCCAGCCCGACAGATGATCTAAGTACAGTGGTGAGGCCGCGCACTAATGAGCTTTTGCGCGAAGTACAAACCAGCGATGGTATTCAGCATGTGTGGTGTACTTTTAGCCATGATCAGGTAGATTTAAATTTCCGCAACCCAGAGGTGCTCAAGCAGTTTGTCAGCATTATTAAACAGTATCTGGATAATGGCGTGCGCATTTTTCGCCTCGATGCAATTGCCTTTTTATGGAAAGAAATTGGTACCAGCTGCATTAACTTAGAACAGACCCACGAGATGGTGCGTCTGTTCCGCACATTGATAGAGCAGGCTCAGCACGACGCCATCATTATCACTGAAACCAATATTCCCAACCGCGAAAATCTAGCCTATTTTGGCGATGCCAACGAAGCGCACTCTGTTTACAATTTTTCTCTGCCGCCATTATTAGTCAACAGCCTGGTTACCGGCAGCTGCACCTATTTGAAACAGTGGATGATGAGCATGCCACCGGCTCGCAATGGCACCGCTTACTTTAATTTTATCGCCTCCCATGACGGCATAGGCTTAAGGCCAGCAGAGGGGCTACTTAGCGATAGCGAGATTAACACTCTGGTGAAAACCATGCAGGGCTTCGGTGGCCATGTTTCCTGGCGCGCGCTGGACAATGGCGACAGCAAGCCCTATGAAATTAATATCTCATTGTTTGATGCACTGCAGGGCACGGTGGATGGCGCAGATGATTTGGGCATTCAGCGCTTTGTTTGCGCCCATGCCATTATGCTGGCTCTGGAGGGTATTCCCGGAATCTATATCCACAGTTTGCTCGGCACCGGCAATGATTATCAGCGCGTAGAAAACAGTGGCCACAACCGCGCCATCAATCGCCATCAATGGGACTATCATGATCTGGAAGCGGCGCTGGCTGATCAAAACAGTACTCACCACCAGGTCTACAACCAGCTAAAGCAGTTACTCAAGATACGCCGACGGCAGTCTGCATTTCATCCCAATGCCACTCAGTTCACTCTGCATCTGGGTGATCAGTTATTTGGTTTCTGGCGCCAGAGCCTGGATCGCCAGCAGAGTATATTTTGCATCAGTAATATTAGTGCCGAGGTGCAAACACTATCTCTGTCAGATATAAATTTAATCGACAACGAACAGTGGCGCGACTTAATTACCGACATGCCCTGCTCTGCTGAGTCCCCTGACAACCACCAGAGAGCCATTCAAATGCAGCCTTACCAGACAGTGTGGATTACCAATAGCCCGGCATAAAAAAACATAAGTAGCCAGCTCTGGAAATAACCTTATATTGCAGATATACTGTTTATATATACAGTATTTATTTCTAATAGCAGTTGTATACCCTATGGCCTATGCCGAACTTCATTGCGTCAGCAACTTTACGTTTCTGCGCGGGGCTTCCCACCCTCAAGAACTAGTCCACACAGCCAGTGCACTGGGCTATAGCGCACTGGCTATAACCGACGAATGCTCATTGGCTGGCGCAGTAAAAGCCCATGTGGCAGCCCTGGACTGCGATCTACAGCTTATTATTGGCAGCGAGTTTCGCCTTGAGGGCCAGTGCCTAATTGTTCTGGTGAGCAACCGCCAATCCTATGCCGAGCTATCTGCACTGATTACCCTGGCCCGCAGGCGCAGCAGCAAAGGCGAGTATCAGCTTAGATGGCAAGATCTGAGCGGCACCATGAGCAATAGCCTGTTAATCTGGCTGCCCAGTGGTGATCTGGAGCCAGACCATGAGGTGGGCGAACGCTTAAGTTATTGGTTTAAAGATCGACTGTGGATTGGTGTCGAGCACCTACTCGACGGCAACGAGAGCTACCAGTATTACTATTACCGCAATCTGGCAGCCCTCTGGCAACTGCCTATGGTGGCCTGCGGCGATGTGCATATGCACTGCAAAGAGCGCCGTGCCCTGCAGGATACATTGACCGCTATTCGCCACAGCTGCTCAGTGATGGAGCTGGGTGAGCGACGCTTCCCCAATGCCGAGCGCCGCCTGCGCAGCTTGCCTCATATAGAAAAACTCTATCCAGCGGCGCTGTTAGCCGAGACCATTCATATCGCCAAACGCTGCCATTTCAGCCTCGAAGAGCTGCGCTATCAATACCCTAACGATGTGGTGCCAGCCCATCTAACTCCAGCCGAACAATTGCGACTTCTAACCGAACAGGGAGCGCAGCAGCGCTGGCCCAGTGGCTTGTCCCAAACTGTGCGCCAACAGATTGAATACGAACTTAAAGTGATAGAGAAGCTGCAATACGAATGTTATTTCTTAACTGTCCATGATCTGGTGGCCTTTGCCCGCAGTCGCCATATCCTCTGCCAGGGCCGTGGCTCCGCCGCCAACTCGGTGGTCTGTTACTGCCTGTTTATCACCGAAGTCTCTCCCGATCAGGTCTCCCTCTTATTTGAGCGTTTTATCTCCACCGAACGCAACGAGCCTCCAGATATAGATGTGGACTTTGAGCACGAGCGTCGCGAAGAAGTGATTCAGTATATTTATCAGCGTTACGGCCGCGAGCGCGCTGCACTGGCCGCCACGGTAATTACCTACAGACCGCGCAGCGCAGTGCGCGATGTGGGCAAGGCTCTGGGTCTGGACCCCCTGTTTATCAAGCAACTCAGCCAGTCATTATCCTGGTGGGACCGCAGTGGTGACCTGCAAGAGCAGTTTGAAAAGGCCGGTGCCCGGGGCCATATGGCCGAGCATTTTTACCAGCGCGTGCAGGAGATTCTCGGTTTTCCCCGCCACCTGTCCCAACATGTGGGGGGCTTTATTATCACCAAGAGCCCCATCAGCACATTGGTGCCCGTTGAAAATGCCAGCATGCCCGAGCGCACAGTGATTCAGTGGGACAAAGAAGATATCGAAGCCCTGGGCCTGCTTAAAATCGATATCCTGGCTCTGGGCATGTTGACTGCCATCCATCGCTGCTTTGATTTGATTCGTAGCCATCAGAACGTTGACCTCTGTATGCAGGCCATTCCCAAAGAGGACAGCAACACCTACGACATGCTCTGCGCCGCCGACAGTATCGGAGTTTTTCAAATAGAATCCCGCGCCCAGATGGCCATGCTGCCCAGATTAAAACCCCGCTGCTTTTACGATCTGGTAATAGAGATTGCCATAGTGCGCCCCGGGCCCATTCAGGGCGGCATGGTGCATCCCTATCTCAAACGCCGCCAGGGCCTGGAACAGGTAACCTACCCCCACCCGGATATCAAAAATGTACTTGAACGCACATTGGGTATTCCGGTATTTCAGGAACAGGTTATTCGCCTGGCCATGGTCGCCGCAGGCTTTAGTGGCGGCGAAGCCGATCAGCTACGTCGCGCCATGGCCAGCTGGGGAAAAAACTCCGAGCGCAATAACGAGCTACTGGGTTTTAAGCAAAAACTTATCAATGGCATGTTAACCAGAGGCTATGACCTGGACTTTGCCGAGCGACTGTTTCGCCAGATACAGGGTTTTGGCGTCTACGGTTTCCCCGAATCTCACTCCGCCAGCTTTGCCCTGCTGGCCTATGTGTCCGCCTGGTTAAAATGCCACTATCCCACCGCCTTTTACTGCGCCCTGTTAAATAGCCAACCCATGGGCTTTTACTCCGCCTCCCAGCTGGTACAGGATGCCCGGCGCCACCAAATCAACGTAGAACCCATAGATGTACTGCACAGTCGCTGGGATCATAGTCTGGAAGGCGATAGCAATGATCCCAGGCTGCGCCTTGGCTTTCGTCTGATCAAAGGCCTGGCCCAGCGCTCAGCGGAGAAAATAACAACCAGCGACCGCCAGTTTAAAACCATTGCCCAGTTCACTGACAGCACAGGCCTGTCCCGCGCCGAGCTCAGCTTATTAAGCAGTGCCGGAGCGCTAAAGTCGCTGGCCCAAAACCGTCGTCAGGCTCACTGGCAGGCACTGGTGACCGACAGCAGCGCCAGCCTACTGCCCTCGACAGATCAGGAGTCTATTAACCTGCAACCCCCCAGCGAAACTGAAAACCTCTATGCAGACTACAACCATACCGGCCTGTCCCTGGGCCGCCACCCCATGGAACTCCTCCGCGAGCAGTTCCCAGTTTTTCGCCAGTGCAAACGCCATATTGATCTAGCCGAGTTGGGCCACCGTCGCTTTGTGCGTATCGCCGGATTAGTGACCGGCAAGCAGCGCCCGGGCACCGCCTCTGGCGTGGTGTTTTTAACCCTCGAAGATGAGACCGGCAACAGCAATGTGGTGGTCTGGCAGAGCGTACAAAAAAACTGTCGTCAGGCACTATTAAAGGCTCAGCTGCTAATGGTTAAAGGCGTCGTAGAAACTGACGGTGCGGTGATACATGTGATTGCCCAAGAGTTAACCGATTGCTCTGAGCTATTGACGCAGGATCGAGTTGTTTAGCGGCAAGGGATACTGACCCCCGGGTCAATAAATAGTCCCCACAGGCTACAGCCACCCTGCTGACTGTAGTAGGATGACAATCATCAAAGCGCCAACTACAGCCGTATAAGAAACATAAACAACAGAGCGCTATATAAAGGGGTAATCGCCATGAAAAACTTTTCCAACAAAGTCGCAGTTATCACCGGTGCAGGCTCAGGTATGGGCCGCTATCTGGCCATATTGCTAGCCAGAGCTGGTGCCAATATAGCCGCCTGCGAGATCAATAAAACCAGCCTCGCAGACACTGCGGCCCTGCTCAAAGACTACCAGGTCAAAGTATCCAGTCATATTCTCGACGTAGCCGACAAAGCCGCTATCGAAGCACTGCCAGAGCAGGTTGTAGCCGAGCACGGCGCTGTTGATCTGGTATTTAACAATGCCGGAGTCACGGTTGACTCCACCTTTGAAGATATGACCGAAGACGACTGGGACTGGGTGTTTAATATCAACCTGCAGGGCGTCATTAATTCCACCCGCGCCTTTTTGCCTCATCTAAAACAGCGCCCCGAGGCCGCTTTGATCAACACCTCCTCAATCTTTGGCATGATCGCTCTGGAGCGCCAGTCGGTCTACCACACAGCCAAGTTTGCCGTGCGCGGATTTACCGAAAGCCTGGCCAAAGAAATGAAAAACAGCTCCGTGCAGATTCACTGTGTGCATCCAGGGCATATAGGCACCAATATTGTTACCAACGGGCGCATGAACAAAAGCCAAGAATCCGCCAACTCCATGCAACGCCTGGTGGGCAAAGTGATGGGCCTGGGCAATAGTCAGGAGGAACTTGCCGCCTTTTTCCGCAACAACGGTATGCATGCCAGCCGCGCCTCGCAGATTATTCTCAATGGCGTACGCAAAAACCGCAGCCGCATTATGGTCGGCACCGACGCCAAGCTAATGGATCTCACCCAGCGTCTGACCCCCATGCACTACGAGAAACTATTCCCACTGTTTACTCTGCCCCTGACCCTGTTACGCAATAAAAAACCGATTGCAGGTATGCCCGCTGAAGAGACCTCAGCAACGGAGCAAACCGCTTAATGACAGGCACAGAACACAGAGATGTAATTATCGTAGGCGCAGGCCTCACCGGTATTGGTGCCGCGTACCATCTCAATGACAAATGCCCGGACCGCAGCTACCTGCTCCTGGAATCTCGCCAGGCCATAGGTGGTACCTGGGATCTTTTCCGCTACCCAGGCATTCGCAGCGACAGTGATATGCACACATTGGGCTATAGCTTTAAACCCTGGGAAAGCAAAAAAGCCATTGCCGATGGCCCAGCAATTCTTAGCTATGTTCGCGAAACCGCAGCAGAAAATAATATCGAACAGCATATCCGTTTTGGCCACCGCCTAATCAGTGCCAGCTGGTGCTCAAAGCAATCGCTGTGGACATTGGAAATCCGCCAGTCAGAGAGCGAAACCCCAGTGCAGATGACCTGCAATTTTTTGTATATGTGTTCCGGCTACTACAATTACGACCAGCCCCACGACCCCCAGTTTCCCGAGGTGGACTCCTATAAAGGCACATTAGTCCATCCACAGTTTTGGCCCAGGGATCTCGACTATAAAGACAAGCAAGTAGTGATTATTGGTTCCGGTGCCACAGCCATGACCATGGTGCCAGCCATGACCGACAAGGCCAGGCAGGTAACCATGCTGCAGCGCTCACCCACCTATGTGCTAACCAGACCCTCCGAAGACTGGTTTGCCAACGGCCTGCGCAAAATACTGCCAGCATCCTGGGCCTATGGCATCACCAGAGCCAGAAACACCTTATTTCAGGAAGTTCTCTTTAAGCTGGCTCAGTCCTTTCCCAGAGCGGCCAAACGCTTCTTTATTGACGGCGTGCGCAGGCAGCTAGACAAAGACTTCAATATAGATAAACACTTTACTCCCAAGTACTTCCCCTGGGATCAGCGCCTCTGCCTGGTGCCAGATAGCGACCTGTATGAAGCCATTAACAGCGGCCGCGCCAATGTAGTCACCGAACATATAAAGCGCTTTACCGAAAATGGCATTGAGCTGGAAAATGGCGACCATCTGGATGCCGATATCGTGGTCAGCGCCACAGGTCTAAAGCTACTGGTTATGGGTGGAGCTACATTTAGCGTCGATGGCGAGGCGGTCGATTTTTCAAACCAGACCACCTACAAAGGCCTGATGGTATCGGATGTCCCCAATATGGTCTCTGTATTTGGCTATATTAATGCCTCATGGACACTGCGCGCCGACCTGACCGCCGAATGGGTGTGCCGAGCGCTAAACCATATGAGCAGCACCCAGACCACCAAGATGGTGCCAGTGGTACCAGACGCCTTAAAAGATATGCCCACCAAAGACTGGATTGCCGACTTCCCCGCGGGCTATATGCAGCGTAGTATGCACCTGCAGCCCAGACAGGGTGATCAGCCCCCCTGGGTCAATAGCCAGAACTTCCGCAAGGAGCGGGCGCTGTTTGGCAAACCTATAGAGTCTGATGGCGCATTACATTTTACTGCCGCAGCCAATGGATAAACCGAAAAGACTCCTAAGACCCCACAGCAGGCTAAGCCAATTAGCCAATATGATCCAGGCCCCCTACAGCACTGTCTGGGACTGCTGCTGCGATCATGGCCTGCTAGGCATGTCCCTGCTTAAAGATCGATGTGCCGACCAAGTAATCTTTGTCGATGTGCTTGAAAACATGATGGCCAGTCTGGCCGACAGACTAGCTCGGGACTTCCCCCAGGACCAATACAGCTGGCAAGTTCGCTGCGACGATGTAAAAAACATCGCCGTGCCTGATGCTGACTCCCAACTATTTATAATCGCCGGGGTTGGCCCACACCAGACCATAGAATTTATAGACAGCCTCTGCGCCTCAGCACCTGACCGCCCATTTGATCTGCTAACCTGCTCCGTGCATGGCAACTACTCTGTGCGAGAGGCGTTGATAAATCAGGGCTATAAACTCAAAGATGAGCGCATTATCTGTGATAAAAATCGCTTCTACGAAGCCATTTATGTCTCCAAAAGCGCAGATCAACCATTGATAGAAACAGGCAGCCCAATGTGGAACTGGGCAGACCCAGTGCATCAGGACTACTGGCACAGAACCGTCGGCCATTATCGGCAAAAAGCCAAAAATGACCCGGTGCAATTCCAGCCCATTGTTGAGCGATATCAGCTATTGCGAGCCGCAATAGAAAATACGGCAGGCATTATACAAAACCAAAGCTAACCACTAGACTGTAACCCTGATACCTATTTGTCAGTTTTGTTCTCACTGCCCCGAGCAAAAAAAGAGCAAAAAAGGAGCCAAAACCTTGCTGTTATTGGAAAACTTTGCCGCCCTATTTATGGAATCAGCCCCCTGGTTGATACTCGGGTTGACAGTGGCGGGCATTATGAAAGTGCTGGTACCCAGCCAACTTATGGCCAAGCATTTGGGTACATCCGGGTCTATGGCCACGGTCAAAGCCGCCCTGTTTGGCGCACCATTGCCCCTGTGCTCCTGTGGTGTTATCCCCGCAGCACTCGGCCTGCGGCGCAGCGGCGCCTCAAAAGCCGCCACCACCTCTTTTCTGATATCTACACCAGAGACAGGTGTGGACAGCATTTCCATCTCCTACGCCATGCTGGGGCCGTTTATGGCGATTATTAGGCCGATTGCGGCGATCACCAGCGCTATTATCGCCGGTATATTAGTCGGCAAAGAGAATAGTATTCCGGCCAGTGCCAGTGACCAGCCTGCCAAGACTTGCTGCGCCAGCAAAACCCCGGAGCCAGAGCCCTGCTGTAGCAACGAAAAAGCACAGGTAAAGCAAGCCACCGCGCTGGACAAGCTGGCAGAAGGCCTGCGCTTTACCTATATAGATCTGGTCAAAGATATTAGCCTGTGGCTAGTGATTGGCCTCGGCTTTGCTGCCTTAATTAAAACCTTTGTCCCCGCCGAATTTTTACTGCAATGGGGCGATGGCCTACTGGCCTTTGTAGTGATGGCACTGGTTGGCGTGCCCATGTATATCTGCGCCACCGCCTCCACGCCTATTGCTGCTGGCCTGCTGTTTTCCGGCGTCTCTCCCGGAGCAACTCTGGTATTTATGCTGGTGGGTCCAGCAACCAATATAGCCACTATGGGCATGGTCAAAAGCGAGCTGGGTAATCGTACGCTGGGTATCTATCTGGCCACTGTGGTCGGGGTTGGGTTTGCCTTTGGTTATCTGACTAACTATCTGGCAGCATTATGGGGCATGGATTTTTTGGCCCAGGCCCAGCATGTACATAGTATGGTGAATCCCCTGCTGACCTATGGCACCAGCATCCTGTTGGCTGGATTGATGGTTTATGGGTTGGTTGCAAAGTATATGGGTGAGCCGATCAATGCCTGAGTTTTGAGTTATACCTGACAGAGATCCTTCACTCCGCTCAGTATCGCCCCAAAAAGCA